>Ga0098074_1000019_pt1 | contig 254850 bp, 233 predicted proteins | sample 32_taG_FD_75064 | JGI IMG/M metagenome (GOLD analysis project Ga0098074, IMG submission 75064) | Marine viral communities from the Gulf of Mexico - 32_GoM_OMZ_CsCl metaG | ecosystem: Environmental > Aquatic > Marine > Oceanic | place: Atlantic Ocean: Gulf of Mexico | collected 2015-07-12 | reverse complement strand
CGCTGGGCGGCGCGCGGTTGCTGCGCGAGCGGCTGGCGCAGCGCGCCGACCTGCCGCCGTTGCTCGCGCGGCTGCTGCCGGGGCTCGACGGCCATGGCGCGCTCGTCGACGAACTCGGCCGCGCGCTCGTTGAGACGCCCCCCGTCGATGCCGCGCAGGGCGGCTATATCGCCGAGGGCTATGACGCCGCGCTCGACGCGCTGCGCGAAACCGCGCGCGACGGGCGCAAGGCGATCGCCGCGCTCGAGGCGCAGTATCGCGAGCGCACGGGCATCGCCGCGCTCAAGATCCGCCACAATGGCGTGCTCGGCTATCATGTCGAGGTGCCCGCGAAGCACGCCGACGCGCTGATGGCGCCCGATTCGGGCTTCACCCATCGCCAGACGCTCGCGGGCGCGGTGCGCTTCAACTCGGCCGACCTGCACGAAGCCGCGAGCCGCGTGACGCAGGCGGGCGTCCACGCGCTCGCCGCCGAGGCCGCGCATCTCGAGGCGCTCACCGAAGCCGCCACCCGCCGCCGCGAAGCGATCGCCGCCAGCTGCGACGTGCTCGCGCGCATCGACGTCGCCGCGGCGCTCGCCGACCATGCGATGAGCCACAATTGGTGCCGCCCCGACCTCGCCGACGAGCCGTGCCTCGATGTGACCGGCGGGCGTCACCCGGTGGTCGAGGCGGCGTTGGCGAAGGCGGGCGAACGGTTCGTCCCCAACGATGTGTCGCTGTCGGAGGCCGACCGGCTGTGGCTCGTCACCGGGCCGAACATGGGCGGCAAATCGACCTTCCTGCGCCAGAATGCGCTGATCGTCCTGCTCGCGCAGGCGGGCGCCTTCGTGCCTGCGGCTTCGGCCAGGCTCGGACTCGTCGACCGGCTGTTCAGCCGCGTCGGCGCGAGCGACAATCTCGCGCGCGGGCGTTCGACCTTCATGGTCGAAATGGTCGAAACCGCGGCGATCCTCGCGCAGGCGACGCCGCAAAGCTTTGTCATCCTCGACGAGGTCGGGCGCGGCACCTCGACCTACGACGGGCTCGCGCTCGCCTGGTCGGTGGTCGAGGCGGTGCACGAGGTCAACCGCTGCCGCTGCCTCTTCGCGACCCATTATCACGAGCTGACGCGGCTCGCCGAAAGTCTCGGCGCCCTGTCGCTCCACCATGTCCGCGCGCGCGAGTGGAAGGGCGATCTCGTGCTGCTCCACGAACTTGCCGAGGGGCCGGCCGACCGCAGCTATGGCCTTGCCGTCGCGCGGCTTGCGGGGGTGCCCCCCACGGTGGTCAGGCGCGCCGAGGCGGTGCTCGCCAAGCTCGAGGCGGGGCGCGAAAGGACCGGCGGGCTCGCCGCGGGACTCGACGATTTGCCGCTGTTCGCCGCGACGCTCGCCGAGGCGCCAGAGGCCGTGCGCGATGCGCTGCGCGACGCGCTCGCCGGAATCGACCCCGACGCGCTCGCGCCGCGCGAGGCATTGGAGGCGCTCTACCGGCTCAAGCAGATTGCGGCGGACGAGATATGAGCGACCTGTTCGACAAGCTGCCGCAGCGGCGCGCGATAATCGACCGGCGCAAGCTGGGCGAACAGCTCGCTGCGATTGCGGCCGAGACGAACGACACGGGCCAGCGCCGCCGCGCGATGGTCGCGCTGCTCAAGGAAGCGCTCGACGCCGGGCACAGCGAAATCGCGCATCGCCTGCTCGAGGCGCCGTCGCACGGGCGGCTGGCTGCGCAGGCCACGGCCTTCCTGATCGACCAGATCGTGCGCCTCAGCCATGATTTCACCGTCGACCATCTTTATCCCTCGGGCAACCGTTCGGCGGGCGAGCGGATCACGGTGATCGCGGTCGGCGGCTATGGCCGCGGCGAAATGGCGCCGCACAGCGACGTCGACATCGGCTTCCTCACGCCGTTCAAGCAGACGAGCTGGACCGAACAGGTGATCGAGGCGCAGCTTTATACGCTGTGGGACCTCGGGCTGAAGGTCGGCCATTCGTCGCGCTCGCTCGAGGAGATGATTCGCGCGGCGAAGGAGGATCTGACGGTCCGCACCGCACTGCTCGAAGGGCGTTTCGTCTGGGGCGACCGCGACCTTTACGATCAGGCGGCGGCGCGCTTCGATGCCGACGTCGTCGCGGGCAATGCGCGCGCCTTCGTTGCCGACAAGCTCGCCGAGCGCGACGAGCGGCACAAGAAGATGGGCGATTCGCGCTATGTCGTCGAACCCAATGTGAAGGAAGGGAAGGGGGGGCTGCGCGACCTTCACACGCTCTTCTGGATCGGCAAGTTCATCCACCGCGTCCGCACCGTTCCCGAGCTTGTCGACGCGGGGCTGCTCACCGCGCGCGAGCTGCGCCAGTTCGCGCGCGCCGAAAATTTCCTGCTCGCGGTGCGCTGCCATCTCCACACCCTCGCCGGGCGCGCCGAGGACCGGCTGACCTTCGATTTCCAGCGCGAGATTGCCGCGCGGATGCAGTTTGCCGAGCGGCCGGGGAAAAGCGCGGTCGAGCGCTTCATGCAGCTCTATTTCCTCCACGCCAAAAGCGTCGGCGACCTGACGGGCACCTTCCTCGCGCACCTCGACGACCAGCTCGCGGCGCGCGGGCGGCGGTTCCTGCCGTCGATCCGCCGCCGCCCCGGCAAGCTCAACGGCTTCGTGCTCGACCGCGGGCGGCTCGCGCTCCCGTCCGACGATTTTTTCGAGGCCGACCCGGTGCGGCTGATCGAGATTTTCGCGCTCGCCGACAAATATGGGCTCGAAATCCACCCGCAGGCGATGCGCCAGGCGCGCCACGATGCAAAGCTCATCGAGACGCAGGGGGTGCGCCGCGACGCGCGCGCCAATGCGCTCTTCCTCGACGTGCTCACCAGCCCGCGCGACCCCGAAACGGTGCTGCGCTGGATGAACGAGGCGGGAATCTTCGGCCGCTTCGTGCCCGACTTCGGCCGCGTCGTCGCGCAGATGCAGTTCGACATGTATCATCATTATACGGTCGACGAACATACGATCCGCGCGATCGGCCTGCTCGCCGATATCGAGCAGAACCGGCTCAAGGGCGATCACCCGCTGTCGACCGCGATCATGCAGCAGATTCATTCGCGGCGCGTCATCTATATGGCGGTGCTGCTCCACGACATCGCGAAGGGGCGCGGCGGCGATCACAGCATCTTGGGGGCCGAGCTTGCGCTGCGCGTCTGCCCGCGCCTCGGACTGACCGCGGCCGAGACCGAGACGGTGTCGTGGCTCGTGCGCTACCACCTGCTGATGTCGGCGACCGCGTTCAAGCGCGACCTTGCCGACTTCAAGACGATCCTCGACTTCGCGCAGGTCGTGCAAAGCCCCGAGCGCCTCCGCCTGCTCCTCGTCCTCACCGTCGTCGACATCCGCGCGGTCGGGCCCGGCGTGTGGAACAGCTGGAAGCGCCAGCTGCTCACCGAGCTTTACGACGCCGCCGAAGAGGTGCTGCGCCTCGGCCACAAGCAGCGCGGGCGCGAGGCGCGCATCGCGAACAAGAAGGAGGATGCGCAGGCGCTGCTCGGCATGGGCGACAAGGATTTCGCGAAGCTCGCGAAACGCCTTCCCGAAAGCTATTGGATCGCCGAGCCGGTCGAGGTCATCGCCGCGAACCTCGTCCACATCCAGAAGGCGGGCAGCGCGCCGCTCCATATCGCGGCGGTGCCCGACGACGACCGCGGCGCGACGCTCGTGATGGTGCTCGCCGCCGACCATCCGGGGCTTTTCTATCGCATCGCGGGGGGCATCCATCTCGCCGGAGGCAACATCATCGATGCGCGCATCCACACGACGCGAGACGGGCTCGCGCTCGACAATTTCCTTGTCCAGGACCCGCTCGGCCGCCCCTTTGACGAGGCCGACCAGATCGCCCGGCTCACCCGCGCGATCGAGGATGCGCTCGCCAACCGCCAGAAACTGCTGCCGAAACTCGAAGCGCGCGCATTGCCCCGCGCCCGCGCCGAAGCCTTTCGCGTCGCGCCGAACGTGTTCGTCGACAACAAGGCGTCGAACCGGTTCACGGTGATCGAGGTCAACGCGCAGGACCGCCCCGCGCTGCTCAACCAGCTCGCGCATGCGCTCTTCCAGTCGAAGGTCACCGTCCACAGCGCGCATGTCGCGACCTATGGCGAGCGCGCGGTCGACACCTTCTATGTCACCGACCTGCTCGGCGGGAAAATCGACAGCGCGGCGCGCGTGAAGTCCCTGGAAAAGCGCCTGCTCGATGCCGCGGGGGCCGACGAAGAAGTCGAGGTGGCCTGAAACCTTTTCGTCCGCGCGTCGTTCCCTTTGTTTCCGCCCTTTGAAGGCGGAGAGGGCTCGTCGGACCGCACGGACTGACGCGCTGCGTTCGGGAGGGCGCGAACTATGGGGCAGATGTCGCTGACGCCGCAGGGCAAGGAATCGCACTTCGGGCTGGTGTACCAAATGCTCGCCGGCTGCTCCAAGGTCGTCGGCGAAGCCTTTTTCCCCATGATGGTCGAGGCGCTTGCCCATTCGCTGTCGGCTCGCTGGGTCTTTATGTGCGTCCTGACGCCCGGCGACCCCGACCGCGCCGCAACGCTTGCGGCGTGGGACAATGGGCCGACCGACAATTTCGAATATGATCTCCGGCATTCGCCGTGCGCCGATATTGTGACCCAGGGCGCCTGTTGCTTCCCGGACAATATCACCAGCCTGTTCCCCCGCGACGATCTGCTCAAGGAAATGGGCGCGACAAGTTATGTCGGCACCCCGCTTCGCTCGTCGTCGGGGCAGATTCTGGGGTTGCTGGCGGCGCTCGACGAAAAGCCGATCCTCCATGGCGATCGGGCTGCGGAGATATTGGAGCTTTTCTCGGGGCGCGCCGCCGCCGAGCTGGAGCGGCTGATGACGTCATCGATCAACGAACGATTGGGGCGGATCGTTGAAGATTCGGTCAGCGAAGTCTTTATTTTCAATGGCGATACCTGTCGCTTCGAACTGGTCAACCGCGGCGCGCGCGAAAATCTTGGCTATTCGATGGACGAGCTGCGATTGCTGACGCCATGGGATATCAAGCCCGATTTCACCCGCGACGAATTCCTGGACTTCGTTGCCCCCCTGCGCCGGGGAGAGGTGCCGAACCTGCTGTTCGAGACCGCCCATCGTCGCAAGGACGGGTCGCTCTATGACGTGGCCGTGCAGCTCCAATATTTTGCCGGCGTCGAGAATCTCTTCTACGCATCGATCACCGACATCACCGACCGGCGTCGCGCCGAACAGGCGCGCGCGCATCTTGCCGCCATCGTCGCGTCGTCGAACGAAGCCATTATTTCGACCGCGCTGGACGGCACCGTGCGCAGCTGGAACAAGGGCGCCGAAAAAATCTACGGCTATGCCGCCGACGAAATGATGGGCCGCTCGGTGACATGCCTGATCCCGGCCGACCGGAAAGACGAGGAGGACAGGATTCTTGCCCGCATCAGCAAGGGTGAGATGGTCAGCAATTACGAAACGGTTCGCGTCTGCCGGGACGGACGGCACGTCGACGTTTCCGTCAATGTGTCCCCCATATACAACACGTCGGGCGAAATTGTCGGCGCATCGAAAATAGCGCACGACGTTGGCGAGCGGAAACGCGCCGAAGCGCGCGAGCGCCTGTTGATGGGCGAGGTCAATCATCGCGCCAAGAATATGCTGGCGCTCGTTCAGGTCATTGCACGGCAGTCCGTCGCGAGCGATCCGACGACATTTCTTGCGCGGTTTGACGAGCGTATCCAGGCGCTGGCGGCCAGTCACGACGTGTTGTTGCAGAGCGGGTGGCAGGATGTTCCGCTCCACGAACTGGTCCGGTCGCAGCTCGCATATTTCGGCGCGGATTTCGGCCAGCGCATTCGCCTTTCGGGTCCGGATCTGCGCCTTCGCGCGGCTGCGGCGCAGGCATTCGGAATGGCGCTTCACGAACTGGCGACCAATGCGGCGAAATATGGCGCGCTGTCGAACGACGATGGCGCTGTCGACATCAGCTGGCAGATCGTCGGCGACGATGCCGCGGACCCTGTTTTCGAACTGGCGTGGACCGAATGCGGCGGCCCGCCGGTCGCCGCGCCCGACCGACGGGGTTTTGGATCGACGGTGATCGAGCGGATCCTGAAACTCAGCATCGACGGTGAAGTCGACCTCGACTACGCGCCGACCGGCCTCGTGTGCCGTGCACGATGTCCCGCGCGCAAAGTGCTCGAAAAGCATGAATCGGGCACCGGTCTCCAGAAGGGGAAAGCGGCGAATGACGCGGCGCCCGGCCTGCGCGGACGACGCGTTCTCGTCGTCGAAGACGAGGTGCTTATCGCTGTCGAGGTCGCCGAATTTCTGAAGGATGCGGGGTTCGAGATTTTGGGTCCGGTCGGTTCGGTCAAGCAGGCCATCGAATTGCTCGACGCCGAGGCCTGCGATGTCGGTGTGCTCGATATCAATCTGGGCGGAGAGACGTCGGAACCGATTGCCGAATGGCTCGGGCGCAACGGGACCCCGTTTCTGACGCTATCGAGCTACGGGGTGAACGATCGCTCGCCGGTATTTGCCAATTCGCCGCACCTCGACAAGCCGTTGCGACCGGCAATGCTGGTGAAGGAACTCGAAGCGATACTCGCCCCTGCGGAGTGACGGGGGCCGCCGGACCTCCCCGCTATCGGGCCAGATGCTCGACCAGAATCTTTGTGCCCAGCCCGATCAGAATGACGCCCCCCGCCAGCTCGGCCCATTTCCCCAGCCGTTCCGATGCCCGCATGCCGCCGACATAGGCAAAGGCACAGAGCAGCGCGGTTACGCCGCCGATCGTCAGGCACGACAGCGCAACCGGCGCATCGAGCAGGGGCAGGGCGATGCCGGCGGCCGCCGCATCGATGCTTGTCGCCACGGCCGCGATAGCGAGGCCCGCATAATGCGACCGCGCCTTCGATCCGGCGGCATCGTCGTCCGCCATTAAGGCCTCATGGATCATCCGCCCGCCGAGGAGGGCGAGCAGCGAAAAGGCAACCCAATGGCCGATCGCGGCGATCTGGTCGGCAAAGGCGGTGCCGAGCGCCCATCCGGCGAGCGGCATGACGCCCTGCGCGATGCCAAAGAAAAGGCCGACCTCGATCGCGCGCCACGGGCGATGTTCGCCGACCGAGCCGCGCACCAGCGCGACCGCGACCGCATCCATCGCGAGCCCGACGGCGAGGAACAGGATCTCGGTCAAGGTCGGATTGTCGGCCTAGCCGCGCAGCACGGCGCCGACCTTGCCAGCCGCGCCGACGATCTTGTCGGCAATCGCCTTCAGCTCGGCGTCGGTAAAGCTCTTGTCCAGCGGTTGCAGTTCGACCTCGACCGCCAGGCTCACCTGCCCTTCGGGCACGCCCTGTCCGGCGAAGCGATCGAACAGCCGCGCGTCGGTGATTGCCGCCTTGTCGGCGCCGCGCACCGCGCGCACCAGGTCGGCGGCGCTCAGCGTCGCGGGCGCAAGGAAGGCGAAGTCGCGGCGCACCGATTGCAGCGCGGGCGGGGTAAAGGCTGCGCGTGCGGGGCCGCTCGCGCGCTTCGCCGGGATCGCGTCGAGGAAGATCTGCAGCGCGATCACCGGCCCGTCGACGTCGAAATGGCGCGTCAGCGCGGGGTGGAGCGCGCCGAACTCGGCGAGCACCGCCTTGGGGCCGAGGCGCAGCGTCGCCGACTGGCCGGGGTGCCAGATGCCCGCTTCGGCGACGGCCTCCATCACCTGCAATCGGTCGGCGGGCGCGCCCGCCGCGTCGAGCAATGCGAGCGCCGCGGCCTTGGCGTCGAAGGCGTCGAACGGCGCCGCCTTGCCCGCCTGCCATCCGCGTGCGCGCTTGTCGCCCGCCATCAGCAGCGCGAGCGTCGGATGCTCGGCATCGGCCAGATAGCGCCGCCCGATTTCGAACAGGCGGATGCTCTCCGCGCCGCGATTCTGGTTGCGCGCCGCCGCCGACAACAATCCGGGCAGCAGCGAGGGGCGCATGACCTTCAGCTCTTCGCTGATCGGGTTGGCGAGGCTCCACGCGCCGCCGCCGAAGGGCGCGGCTTCGCGTTCGGACACGAAGCTCCACGTCACCGCCTCGTGAAAGCCCGCCGCCGCCGCGGCGCGGCGCAGGCGGCGTTCGAGAAGCTGGTCGGGGGTCGCGGTCGGCTTTGCGACGCCCTCGTCGCGCGGGAGTGCGACCGATTCGACCGCGTCGAAGCCGGTGATGCGCGTGACCTCTTCGACGATGTCGGGTGCACCGTCGACGTCGCGGCGCCAGCTTGGCACCGCAATCTTCCAAGGTTTCCCTTCGGTGACGCCGAAGCCGAGCGCCTCGAGAATCGCCTTCTGCCGTTCGGGATCGATCGCGATACCGCCGAGCGTCGCCGACAGCGCGGGGTCATAATCGACCGTCTTGGTTTCGACCGGCGGCGCGCCGGAGCGGGTCATCGCCGACGGCGTGCCGCCGCAGATGTCGAGGACATATTGGGTGACGATCGCGGTGCCGTCGTCGAGGAAGGCGGGATCGACGCCGCGCTCGAAGCGCGTCCGCGCGTCGCTCGTCAGGCCGAGCGCCTGCCCGGTCAGCGCGATGCGTTCGGGGGTGAAATAGGCGATTTCAACAAGGACGTCGGTCGTGCCCTCGCTGCACCCCGAATGTTCGCCGCCCATGATTCCGGCGATGTCGTGGACCTCGCGCTCGTCGGCGATCACCGTCATCGTATCGGTCAGCGCATATTGCTTGCCGTTGAGCGCCGTGGCGGTCTCGCCGTCGCGCGCGCGCCGCGCGACGAGCGCGCCGTGAAGCTTGGCACGGTCATAGATGTGGCTCGGGCGGCCGAGGTCGAACATCACATAATTGCTGATGTCGACGAGCGCCGAGATCGACCGCTGGCCGATCGCTTCGAGGCGGCGGCGCATCCATTCGGGCGTCGCGACCTTGTTGTCGACACCCGCGATGGTCCGGCCATAGAAGGCCGGGCAGGCATCGGGCTCATCGGTACCGAATTCGGTCGCCGGGGCGCCATGGCCCTCGATCACCGGAACGGTCAGCGGCTTCAGCGTGCCGAGCCCTGCGGCGGCGAGGTCGCGCGCGATGCCGCGCACGCCCATGCAATCCTGCCGGTTCGGGGTGATCGCTATGTCGATCACCGGGTCGTTGGCTTGCTGATAGTCGGCGAAGGGCGTGCCCACCGGCGCATCCTCGGGCAGTTCGATGATCCCGTCATGGTCGTCGCCGAGTTCGAGTTCGCGCGACGAGCACATCATGCCGTTCGATTCGACGCCGCGCACCGCCGCGACCTTCAGCTCCATGCCGTTCGCGGGCACCACCGCGCCGGGCAGCCCGAGCACGCCGACAAGGCCCGCGCGCGCGTTGGGCGCGCCGCACACGACGGTCAGCGGCGCTTTGCCGTCGCCGGTATCGACCGTCAGCACCTGCAATTTGTCGGCCTGCGGATGCTTTTCGGCGGTCAGGACACGCGCGACGCGGAAACCCGCGAGCTTGTCGCCGGGATTCTCGACGCCTTCGACCTCATGGCCGATGCGGTTGAGCGTGGCGACGACGTCCGCGACGGTGAAATCGCCGTCCAGATGGTCGCGAAGCCAGTCGAGGGTGATCTTCATGCCGAAATCCCCCCGCTCAGCGTCGGGACATTCAGCGCGCTGAATCCGTAGTGCGCGAGCCAACGCAGGTCGCCGTCGAAGAAGGCGCGCAAATCGTCCATCCCATATTTGAGCATCGCGAGCCGGTCGACGCCGACGCCGAAGGCAAAGCCCTGCCATTCGTCGGGGTCGAGCCCGCAATTGGCGATGACGCGGCGATTGACCATGCCGCTGCCGAGCAATTCCATCCACGCATGGCCGTCGTCGTCGCCATGCCCGCCGACGATGCGGCGGCCCTTTTCCTGTCTATACCCGACATCGACCTCGGCCGAGGGTTCGGTGAAGGGGAAATAGCTCGGGCGCAGCCGCAGCACGATGTCGTCGGTCTCGAAATAGGCCTTGAGGAACGTCTCGAGCGTGTATTTGAGGTGGCCCATGTGGATGCCGCGGTCGATGACGAGACCTTCGACCTGGTGAAACATCGGCGTATGCGTCGCGTCGCTATCGCTGCGATAGACGCGACCCGGCGCTATGATCCTGATCGGAGGCGCTTTTTCCATCATCGTCCGGATCTGCACCGGCGACGTATGCGTCCGCAGCAACATCCGCTGCGCGGCACCTTCGCCAACTTCCGGAAAATAAAAAGTATCATGCATCGCCCGCGCCGGATGCGTCTCGGGAATGTTGAGCGCGGTGAAATTATGCCAGTCGTCCTCGATTTCCGGCCCTGTCGCGACCGCAAACCCCATGTCGGCAAAGATTTCGGCAAGCTCGTCCATCACCTGGCTTACCGGATGGACACTCCCCTTCGGTGCCGCGTCGGCGGGCAGCGTCATGTCGAGCGTTTCGCCCGCCAGCTTGGCGTCGAGCGCCGCGCTTTCGAGCGCTGCCTTGCGCGCGGCGATCGCGGTCGTGACCGCCTCGCGAAGCCCGTGGATCAGCGGCCCCTGCGCCTGGCGTTCGTCGGGGGCCATGCCGCCGAGCGATTTGAGGAGCGCGGTCACGCTGCCCGCCTTGCCGAGTGCCGCGACGCGCAGCGCCTCGATCGCGTCGAGATTCTCCGCCGCCGCAATCTCTTCCACCAGCCCGGCTTGCATCGCCGCGATATCGCTCATCGTCGTTCGTCCTGCGGCGGTGACGGGCGCATTGCGCGCCACCGCATTGTTCCAATCCGCTAGTCGGGCTGTACGCGGCGGGAAGTCCGCCTCGCCCGCCGCCGCTTGCACCGGATGGGGCGAGCGGGTCAACCCCGGAGCAGCGCCATGAAAAAGGGGCGGTCCCTTGCGGAACCGCCCCCTTGTCACTGGCTTGTCCGCCGGTGCGTTACGCCGCCTTGGGCAGCGCCGCCTTCGCCTGTGCGATGATGGCGGTAAAGACACCGCCTTCGTTCATCGCGAGGTCGGCCATGACCTTGCGGTCGAGTTCGATCCCGGCGAGCTTCACACCGTGCATGAACTGCGAATAGGTGAGGCCTTCGGCGCGAACCGCAGCGTTGATTCGCTGGATCCACAGCGCGCGGAAGCTCCGCTTCTTTACCTTGCGGTCGCGATAGGCGTATTGGCCGGCCTTTTCGACGGCCTGGCGCGCGATGCGGATCGTGTTCTTGCGACGGCCATAATAGCCCTTCGCCTGATCCAGAATCCGCTTGTGCTTGGCGCGCGTCGTCGTGCCGCGTTTGATGCGTGACATGGTCTAGCGCTCCTTACTTCAGGCCGTAGGGCGCCCAGAGGCGCACATGGGCGGTATCCGCGTCGCTGAGCACGGTCGTGCCGCGGTTCGAGCGGATATATTTCGAATTGTGCGAAATCAGGCGGTGGCGCTTGCCGGCGACGCCGTGCTTCACCTTGCCCGACGCGGTGAATTTGAAGCGCTTCTTCACACCGCTCTTGGTCTTCAGCTTGGGCATTTTGGTCTCCTTTGGAAGTCCGTTTGCGTATCGGCCTGGCAGCCCTTTCAGCCAGCCGACACAATCGGAAGGCGCGCGCCTAGACGGATTCGCGCCGAAATGCAAGCGCCGCGCGGCGTCAATGGCCGCAGGCGAGCCCCTCGATCACATCCTCGAGCCGCGCGGGGTCGCCGAGCGCGATGACATGACCGCCGCTTTCGGCGTGGAGCGGATCGCCGTTCCAGTCGCACATTGTTCCGCCCGCGCCCTCGACCACGGGTACAAGTGCGGCGAAATCGTGGAGCTTGAGCCCCGCCTCGACCACCAGATCGATATGACCCGACGCGAGCAGGCCGTAATTGTAACAGTCGCCGCCAAAGACGATACGCTTGTGCGACGTCTTCGCCGCGAGCGCCATGAAATGCTCACCGTCATGGTCGGTGAAATATTGCGGCCCCGTCGTCGCAAGCGTCGCGTCGGCGAGTTCGCGGCAGCGGCGCGTGCGCGCCTCGACCCCGTTGAACAGCGTCGGCCGCCCGGTCGCACCGACCCAGCGCTCGCCGCTGACCGGCTGGTCGATAATCCCCAGCACCGGCCAGCCGTCCTGGAGCAACGCGATCAGCGTGCCGAAGATCGGGCGGCCCGCCATGAAGCTCACGGTGCCGTCGATCGGGTCGAGCACCCATTGGCGCGCCGCGTCCGGACGCTCGGCGCCATATTCCTCGCCGATGATCCCGTCGCTCGCGGCCTCGGCGTCGAGCAGTTTGCGCATCGCGGCTTCGGCGGCGCGGTCGGCTTCGGTGACGGGCGACGCATCGCCCTTCGCCTCGTGGGTGAAAGCGGTACGAAACAGCGGACGGATGACGGCGGCAGCAGCATCTGCGAGGCGATTGGCGAGCGCGAGATCGGATTCGAGCGACATGGCTCCGCGCTAGCGCACTCGCGCCACGCCCGCCAGCCCCGGTTTCCGACGACTTGCTGACCCCGGCAAACATGTTCCAGAATCGCTGCAAATATCAATTTTACAATTAATGTAATATCTGTAAAATCAAACTGATGCCTTCCAAGCTTCCGTTCGAGCCGGTCGTGGCGACGTTCGCACGGCACGGCTATCGCAAGACCGCGATGGGCGATGTTGCTACGGCGCTCGGCGTCTCGCGCCAGCTGCTTTATAATCGGTTCGGGTCCAAACAGGCGCTCGCCGATTGGGCGCAGGCGTCGCTTATCGACGCGTCATTGTCCGCGGCGCTCGCCGCTGTCGAACAGCCCAGCAAGACGCTCGCTGATCGCCTGGCCGACGCACTTGACCAGTGGGTTGGGCGGCATATGGATGCGCTGAACCTTTCGCCGTCTGGTGCCGATGCGGTGCCGATGTTGCGGCGCGAGTCCGACGCAATGACGCGCGCCGCCGAGCGCAGACTGATCGCGGCGATGACCGACGCGATTCGATTGAGCGGTCCTGGTGCGGCCGTCGCGCGGGCAGGCAGCATGGCGCAGGCATTGTGCTGGACCGCGCGTGGGCTCGTCCACGCGGTGCCCGATCATGCAACCTTTCGCCGCCAGATCGATCACATCCTGGGCGCGCTCGTCGCGCGCTGAGCCTGTCAGCGCGAACGGTGTTCGGTGCCGAGGCCGGCGGTGATGAACAGCGCCGTAGCCGCTCCGTCGATATCGGCGGTGTGCCAGCAGCCCGGGGGGTTGATTGCATAGTCACCCGCCGCCAGCGTAATCGCCGCTTCGCTTCCATCGGCAAATTGCTGATGCAGCGTCATTGACCCGTCGAGGCAGATCACGACTTCGTCGCCCGCTGGGTGCATTTCCCAGGCGTCCCAATTTTCGGTGAAGCGGTAGGCGCTCACCAGTCGGCCTTCCTTGCCGTCGGCAGCGACGCGTTCGCCATAGGCCGCGTACCATTCCATTCCGGTCATCGGCGGCTGGACGATCGCCGTCGCGCCCAGCCCGAGGTGAAGCGGCTGGGTGAAGATGTTCGTCGGGTCCATGGGACTATTCCTTAGTCGAACAGGCTCGACACGCTCGATTCGTCGGCGATGCGCTTGATCGCCTCGCCGAGCAGCGGCGCGACGGTCAGCGCACGCACCTTCGCGCTGTCGTTGACCGCGTCGGTCGGCTGGATCGAATCGGTGATGACAAGCTCGGTCAGTTCGCTCGCATCGACGCGCGCCACCGCACCGCCCGACAGCACGCCGTGGGTGCAATAAGCGACGACGCCCTCGGCGCCGGCGTTTTTCAGCGCGGCGGCGGCGTTGCACAGGGTGCCCGCCGAATCGACGATATCGTCGATGAGCACACAGAAGCGGCCTTCGACGTCGCCGATGATGTTCATGACTTCGGATTCGCCTGCGCGCTCTCGGCGCTTGTCGACGATCGCGAGTGGCGCGTTATCGAGCCGTTTGGCGAGTGCGCGTGCGCGCACGACGCCGCCGACGTCGGGTGAAACGACCATCAGATTCTTGTCGCCGAAGCGCGCCTGGATGTCGGCGCTCATCACCGGCGCGGCGTAAAGATTGTCGGTCGGGATGTCGAAGAAGCCCTGGATCTGCCCCGCGTGCAGATCGATCGCCAGCACGCGGTCGGCGCCCGATGTAGTGATGAGGTTCGCGACGAGCTTTGCCGAAATCGGCGTGCGCGGGCCGGGTTTCCGGTCCTGCCGCGCATAGCCGAAATAGGGGATGACCGCGGTGATGCGCTTTGCCGAGGCGCGCCGCAGCGCGTCGGTGATAATCAGCAGCTCCATCAAATTGTCGTTCGCCGGGAAATTGGTGGGCTGGACGACGAACACATCCTGTCCGCGAACATTTTCGTGGATCTCGACGAATACCTCTTCGTCGGCGAAGCGGCGAACGCTGGTGTCGGTGAGCGGCAGTTCGAGATAGTCGGCGATCGCGCGCGCCAGCGGCAGATTGCTATTGCCGGAGATGAGTTTCATGGCGTGCAAGGCCCTTTCGCGGCGGATGGGATTGCGCGCCCCCTTAGCCAGCGAAGGCGCGAAGGGGAAGGGCGAAGTTGCGAGCCATTGCCCCGGCGCGGCGGGCGGAATAGAGGCTAGGGTCATGACCGACGCTCCCGCTGATACGCTCACCATCGTCCTGTCGCAGATGACGCAGGCGGTCGGCGACCTCGCTGCCAACGCCGAAGCGATGCGCAGCGTTCGCGCGCGCCACGGCGACGCCGACCTGATCGTCTATCCCGAGCTTCAGCTCATCGGTTATCCGCCCGAAGATCTGGTGCTCAAGCCCGCGCTTGCCGGTCGCGCCGCAACGCTGCTTGCCGAGCTTGCGGCGGAAACCGCCGATGGTGGACCGGCGATGCTTGTCGGTTCGGTCGAGCGCGACGGACCGCATCTCTACAATGTCGTCGCGCTCCTCGACGGCGGGCGCATCGTCGCGGTGCGGCGCAAGCATGAACTCCCCAATTACGGTACCTTCGACGAAAAGCGCGTCTTTGCACCCGGACCGCTGCCTGACGTCGTCGAATGGCGCGGGGTGAAGCTCGGCCTTCCCATCTGCGAAGACGGCTGGCTGCCGACGGTGTGCCGCCACCTCGCCGCGCAGGGCGCCGAACTCCTCATCTCGGTCAACGGAAGCCCCTATGAGATCGACAAGGACGATCGGCGCCTCAGCCATGTCTTCGGAATTCGAGTGGCCGAAACGCGCCTGCCGCTCGCTTTCCTCAACCGGATCGGCGGGCAGGACGAACTGGTGTTCGACGGCTGCTCCTTCGTGCTCAATGCCGATGGCAGTACCGCGCACCGCCTCGCCGATTGGGAAGCCGAAGAGCGGGTGACGCATTGGGCCAAGGACGCCGACGGCCGCTGGATATGCGCGCCGGGCGTGGTCGCGGCGTGGGACGACCATCCCGCCGACATCTATCATGCGATGACGATTGCGCTGCGCGACTATGTGACGCGCAATCGATTCCCCGGCGTGGTGCTCGGCCTGTCGGGCGGCATCGATTCGGCGATCTGCGCTGCCATCGCCGCCGACGCGCTCGGTCCCGACAAGGTCTGGTGCGTGATGCTGCCGAGCCGCTTCACAAGCAAGGAAAGCCTCGACGATGCCGCCCGATGCGCTGACATGATCGGTTGCCGCCTCGACACCATCCCGATCGTCCCCGCGGTCGAGGCGTTCGACACGATGCTGGAAGGCAGTTTCGCCGACAGGGACGTCGACATCACCGAGGAAAATGTCCAGTCGCGCATCCGCGGCGTGACGCTGATGGCGCTCAGCAACAAATTCGGGCCGATGCTGCTGACGACCGGTAACAAGAGCGAGATGAGCGTCGGCTATGCGACCATTTATGGCGATATGGCGGGCGGCTATAATCCGCTGAAGGATGCGTACAAGACGACGGTGTTTGCACTCGCCAAATGGCGCAACGCGCACGCGCCGCGCCTGTCGCGCAATCCGGTCGCCCCCGTGATGCCCGAGAGGATCATCACCAAGCCACCGAGTGCCGAGCTGCGCCCCGATCAGAAGGACGAGGACAGCCTGCCGCCCTATGAGGACCTCGACCGCATGCTCCACATGCTCGTCGAGGAAGAGGCGAGCGTCGACGATGTTGTCGCGCGATACGGCTTCGACCGCGATGCGGTTGCGCGGATCGAGCGGCTGCTCGCGATCGCCGAATATAAGCGGCGCCAGGCACCACCGGGGGTCAAGCTGTCGACGCGCAATTTCGGCCGCGACCGGCGCTATCCGATCACCCACGGATTTCGGACAGCCTGACGGCGTCATGACGAACTGGCTCACCGGACTGGGTTATGCCTTGTCGATCGTCAGCGTTGTACTGCTTGCTTGGGTCGCCTGGCCCGCGCCGGGCGAGTCGCAAACGATTGCGCTGGTCATAATCGGCGGCGGGCTATTGTCTGTCGTCGGGATGGCGATGCGCTGGGCCGCGCATGTCATCACGCAGCGCAAGATCGACGAAGTCGAGGAAGCCGACTGACGCACGGGAAAAAGCTCGCTATAGGCGCGCGCTATGACCGTCACGACCCGCTTCGCCCCTTCGCCGACCGGCAGCCTGCATGTCGGCAATGTTCGCACCGCGCTTCATAACTGGATGTGGGCGCGCCGGCATGGCGGACGTTTTCTGCTGCGCATCGATGACACCGACCTCGAACGCTCGAAAGAGGAATATGTCGAGGGCATCCGCGCCGACCTTGCGTGGCTGGGGCTCGATATCGACGGCGAGGAGCGGCAGTCGGCGCGCTTCGATCTCTACGAAGCCGAATTTCAAAAGCTGAAGGCGGCGGGGCGCGTCTATGCCTGCTACGAAACGCCCGAGGAGCTCGATATCCGGCGCAAGGTGCTGCTTTCGCGCGGGCTGCCACCGGTCTATGAGCGCAAGCCCGATGGTGCGCCGGTCCCCGAAGGCGTGGCGCCGCACTGGCGCTTTCGCCTCGACCATGACGCCGCGATCGAATGGACCGACCTTGTTCGCGGACCGCAGCATTTCGAACCGAAAACCATGTCCGATCCCGTGGTGCGCCGCGCCGACGGCAGCTGGCTCTACCTGCTCCCCAGCGTGATCGACGACATTGCGATGGGCATCACCCATGTTGTCCGCGGCGAGGATCATGTGTCGAACACCGCGGCGCAGATCCAGATGTTCGAAGCGCTCGGCGCCGCGCCGCCCGCCTTCGCGCACGAAGCGCTGCTGGTGGGTACCGAGGGCAAATTGTCGAAGCGGCTCGGCTCGCTCGGGATGGACAATTTGCGCGAACAGGGGATCGAGCCGATCGCGCTCGTCGCGCTGCTCGCGCGGCTCGGGACGAGCGATCCGGTCGAGCCGGTGACACATGCCGCGCCGCTGGTCGAGAGCATCGACTTTGCGCGCTTCGGCCGAGCCCCGGCACGTTTCGACGAGGCCGAACTCGCGCTGCTCAACCAGAAGATCCTGCACCATCTGGACTATGAGACGGTCGCCGACCGGCTGCCCGCAGGAATCGATGCAGTGCGCTGGCATGCGATTCGCCCCAATCTGATGACACTCGCCGAGGCTGCCGAATGGGTTCCGGTATTCGACGGCCCCTTCACGCCCCCGGTTCCCGACGCGGGCGACCGGCCGGTGCTCGCCGCTGCCGCCGCTGCGGCGACCGAACTCGACTGGAACGCCGACCCGTGGCACGCACTCGGCGCGGCGGTGAAAGAGGCGACTGGCGCCAAGGGCCGCGCGTTGTTCCTGCCGTTGCGGCGTGCGCTCACCGGGCGCGATCACGGCCCCGACATGGCGGAACTGCTCCCGCTGATCGCCAAGGATGCGGCGGTCGCACGGCTCTCCGCTTAATAGCGCGGTCGCCGAAGTTGGAGACTCTGCCGAGAAACTTGACCGGTTTAGTTATGTTATAGTATAACTTCTCCATCTCGCCGGATGATTGCGGTCGACGCGGCGGCGGCGGGTTCTTTTGGCAAGGAGAGGTGCCATGACCCTGATTCCCCTTATCTCGGCAATTGTCGCGACGCCCGAGGCGATGACCGCGCCGGTCGGTCCTGCGGCGCCGCGCACGCGAAGCGGTTATGATCCCGGCGCGCGCCACCGCCTGTTAGCGGCGGCGATAGCGATCGGCTTGCCTGCGGCGTTGGTGGTCGCGTTGGCGCTGTCGCCCATGGTCGTCGAGCCGGCACCCCGGACGAAGCCGATTACTGGCACGCTCATCGAATTGCCCAAACCTCCCCCGGAGCCGGAACCCCAGCCGGCGACGACGCCCCGGCAGGCCACCCCGGCGGTGGCGACGGTGCCCACCCCATTGCCACCGGTCGCGCAGGTCCCGCCGGTCGTCATGGCTCCCGACCCCTATGTCCTGCCGTCGGGGACGGGCAGCGGGCCGGTGATTGTGGACCCGCCCGCGCCGCCGCAACCGCGGCTCGTGACCGCCGAGCTCGATGGGCGCTATGCAGGGGCGTTCCAGCCCGACTATCCGCCCAGCGAGCAGCGGCGCGGAATCGAGGGCGTCGCCAAAGTGCGCGTGCTGATCGGGACCGACGGGCGCGTCAAGGCGGTCGAACTTGTCAGCACCGACAGCCCAGGCTTTTTCGAGGAGACACGGCGACGCGCGCTCGCCAAATGGCGCTTCAAGCCTGCGACGCGAGGCGGCGTGGCCGAGGAAAGCTGGAAAGTGATGACCGTGCGCTTCCAGATCCGGAGCAGTTGAGGTCGTCGATAGCGCGGGCGGTTTCGTGCCGCCCGCGCGTCCTTTCGCTTGACACAAGCGCCGAATCCGGCCAATGGCGCGCGGATAAATGGGGGCGGCGCGGTAGTCGCGCGGCCCTCTTGCTTTTCAAACCAACCGCCGGGGCCCACAGTCCCGCCGCATGCGCCAGGCAACCGGCGGATGTGCAGATTTTTCGAGGAACAGGGCCATGGCCAAGCCGACGACCGTCAAGATCAAGCTGGTGAGCACCGCCGACACGGGCTTTTTCTATGTCACCAAGAAGAACCCGCGCACGATGACCGAGAAGATGTCGGTGCGCAAATATGATCCGCGTGCACGCAAGCATGTCGAGTTCAAGGAAGCCAAGATCAAGTGACGTATTGGTCCGTTCAGCATCGCTGAACGGCTAGCGATGCATCCTCCCCGCGAAGGCGGGGTCCAGAAGGGCGGCCTTGCGCCGCCCTTTTTTGTACGTGGCGGATGGCGGCTTTGGGATAGGAAGCGGCCGTAAATCCTCCCTGTGGCGAAGCCATGGGGAGGAGGACCGCTCGCGAAGCGAGGGGTGGAGGGGGCCCCGCGACGTTGCGCCATTAGCCCCTCCGTCAGCCCTTCGGGCTGCCACCTCCCCATGCCTGCGGCACAGGGAGGATCTGATGGCCGCAATTGGTCGGAAGCCCGACTTACGCGAACGCCCCCACGCTTTCGATGAATTTGATCACCGAAATGGGCTTGGACACGTAGGCTTCGGCGCCCGCCGCGCGGATCTGTTCCTCGTCGCCTTTCCCCGCATAGGCGGTCACCGCCATGATCGGCACGGCCTTAAGGGCATCATCGGCCTTCATCTGCTTGATGAGGTCGAGTCCGCTGACGTGCGGCAGCTGGATGTCCATGATGATGAGGTCGGGCGCAACTTCGCGGGCGCGGGCGACGGCATCGCGGCCATCGCGGACCGGGTGCGCGCGATAGCCATGGGCGTCGAGCAGGTCGCAGAAGAGCCGAAGGTTCAGCTCATTATCCTCGACGACCAATATGGTCTTGCCCATGCCGCTTCCGTTTCCCACCTTGCGTAAGCGGCCGGTCTAGGCGAATCGGCCGCGCGACTCAATTGCCTCGCGGCGAAGGGAAATTTCGGGTGCGCGACGAAGATGCGGCGATAGCGCTGGGCGCGCTCGGGTGGATATTGGCAGACGAGCCGCGCGCTGAGCGATTGCTCGGCATGACGGGATTGACCCCAGACGGGCTGCGCGCAACGTTGGGCGAGCCCGCAACACTCGCCGCGATACTGGGGTTTCTGGTCGCGCACGAACCCGATCTGGTCGCCTGCGCCGACGCACTCGGCCTCGAACCGCAGATAATTGCCGCCGCCGCGCAGCGGCTCGAAGGAAGCCAAAGGATGGATGCATGACCCGCCCGCTCGTCATTACCGATTGCGACGAGGTGCTGATGCACATGGTCGTCCCCTTTGCCGAATGGGTCGACGCCGAACATGGCGTGATCTTTCGCATCGAAGATGCGAGCTTCGCGGGGGCGCTCAAGCGCAAGGAGTGCGGAACGCCGCTCGAGGCGGCCGAGGTCTGGCCATTGCTCGACGGTTTTTTCCGCACCGAAATGGGGCGCCAATATCCGATTGCCGGCGCGCTCGAAGCGATGGCGGCGATCGGCGCGCAGGCCGATATCGTCGTGCTCACCAATGTCGGCCCCGATCATCAGCAGCGCCGCGCCGACCAGCTCGCCGCGCTCGGTCTTGACGCGCCGGTGATCGGCAGCCGCGGCGGCAAGGGCGAACCCGTTGCGCGGCTGATTGCCGAACGCGAGCCGCCGGTCGCAATCTTCATCGACGACATTGCCAATCATCACCGCTCGGTTGCGGACGAAGCGCCGGGCGTGTGGCGCCTGCACATGGTCGGCGAACCGGCGATTGCGGACAAGATTGTCGCTGCATCGCACGCGCATGCGCGTATCGACGACTGGACAGCGGCGCGCGACTGGATATTGGCGCGGATCGCCGAGGGCGTTCGCGCGCCCGAACCCGCACTGGCTTGAACAAGAAGGATCGACCCCATGGATATTGCCGCCAAGCTCGCCGAACTCGGCCTCGAACTCCCCAAGCCTGCGGCCCCGGTCGCGGCCTATGTCCCCACCGTCGAGGCGGGTGGGCTCCTGCACATCAGCGGACAACTGCCGTTCCGTGACGGGCAGGTCGTTACCGGCCGGCTCGGCACCGACATGGACGAGGCGACCGGTTATGACGCCGCACGCCGCTGCGCTCTGATGCTTGTCGCGCAGATCGGCCAGGCGCTCGGCGGCGACTGGTCGCGCGTCGATAAGATCGTCAAGCTCGGAGTCTTCGTGAACAGCGACCCGGCCTTCACCCAACAGCCCAAGGTAGCGAACGGCGCGTCGGAACTGATGGAACAATTGTTCGGCGATACCGGGCGCCATGCGCGCAGCGCGGTCGGCGTCGCGGCGCTCCCGCTCGGCGCAGCGGTCGAGGTCGATGCCATCGTTGCGGTGAAAGCCGCCTAGCGCCGGTGGCCGAAGCCGACCCGCCAGCCCGGACGATCTCGCTCGGCACGGGCATCGGAACCGTCGAAGGCGCGGCGTGGGACGCGCTGCACGACGGCGGCAATCCCTTCGTCGGCCATGATTTTCTGACGCTGCTCGAGGAATCGGGCAGCGTCGGGGCAGGCACCGGCTGGCAACCTGCGCCGCTGCTTGTCGAGGATGACCGAGGCACGCTCGTTGCCGCTGCGCTCGCCTACCTCAAGTCGCACAGCCAGGGCGAATATGTGTTCGATCATGGCTGGGCCGACGCCTGGGCGCGCGCGGGCGGGGATTATTATCCGAAGCTTCAACTCGCTGTGCCCTTCACCCCTGTACCGGGGCCGCGACTGCTCGCATGCGACCGCGGCGACGCGATGCTGTTGATCCGCGCAGCAGAGGCGGTGGTGCGGCAGAACGGGCTGTCGTCGGCGCACGCGACCTTTGTCGCTCCCGAGCAGATGGAGTTGTTCGAGGAGGCGGGTTGGCTCGTTCGGCGCGACATCCAGTTTCATTTCGCCAACCGCGGTTACACATCGTTCGACGACTTTCTCGGCACGCTGACATCGGCGAAGCGCAAGCAACTCCGCAAGGAACGCGCGCGCGCCGTCGAAGGACTACGCGTCGAGGAACTGACCGGCGATGCGATCCGCGCCGAGCATTGGGACGCGATGTGGCTTTTCTATCAGGACACGGGGGCGCGCAAATGGGGGCATCCCTATCTGACGCGCGCGGCGTTCGACCTGATGGGCGCGCGCATGGCCGACCGCGTCATCCTGCTGATCGCTTATGACGATGACCGGCCGGTCGCGGGTGCGATGCATCTTGTGGGCAGCGATACGCTGTACGGGCGCTATTGGGGATGCCTTGCCGACGTCCCCTATTTGCACTTCGAGCTTTGCTATTATCGCGCGATCGATATTGCGATCGAGCGCGGGCTATCGCGGGTCGAGGCGGGTGCGCAAGGCGGGCACAAGCTGGCGCGCGGCTATGGCCCCGTTGCGACCTGGTCAGCGCATTTCATCGCCGATCCGGGCTTTCGCCGCGCCGTCGCGGATTTTCTGGAGCGCGAGCGGCAGGTCGAAGAGCAGGAATTGGACTGGCTCGAAGGCCAGATGCCGTTCAGGCGGAAGGATTAGGCCGCGAAACGCCGACTATCCGGACGCCGCGCGGTTTCGTCGAGCCATGCGCGCGCCTGCCGCTGCGCCTCGGCGATCTCGTCGCGGCTCATCTCGTCGGACAGGTCGGCGCGGCAGCGCTGGCCTTCCTTGTTGCCGCCGAGCGCGGCGAGGTTGAACCATTTATGCGCCTGGATCAGGTCGACGTCGACGCCGCCGGTGCCCGTCGAAAAGGCGATGCCGAGATCGAAATAAGCGTTGGCATCGCCACGCGCCGCATCGAGCAGTCGGCTTTCGATCAGATATTGAGCGGACTTCAGACTGTTGGCCATGAATACCCCCTGTCATTTCCCCCCACAGGAAACTTCGAGGTCGAACCTTGCGGTTTATGGTCAACAAAGCGTTAACAGCGACCACAGTTTTTCGTGGATAAACGGCAATTCTATTGAAAAACCGTGTTTTTGTTGCGTATCAACCGACGGGATAATTGTCGATCAGGCGTGTCTTTCCGATTCGCGCGGCGGCGAGCAGACGGGCGGGCGGGCGCCATTCGAACAGTCGTTCGAGGCTGCCGGCATCGGCGAGCGCCACATAATCGACGCGGTCGAACCCGCCCGCAACGATGGCCGCTTCGGCCTCGGCGAGTGCGTCCCTGACGCTCGCGCCGCCGGCGATCGCGTCCGCCGTCGCGGCGAGCGTTTTGGGAAAGACCGCCGCAAGCTTGCGCTCTTCCGCTGTCAGATAGGCGTTGCGCGACGACAGCGCGAGTCCGTCGGTGTCGCGCGCAATCGGCGCACCCAGGATCTCGACACCAAGGTCGAGGTCGCGCGCCATCCGGCGGATGATGGCAAGCTGTTGCCAATCCTTCTCGCCGAAAATCGCGATGTCGGGACGTACCTGGTTGAACAGTTTGGCGACAACCGTTGCGACCCCGTCGAAATGGCCGGGACGCGCAGCACCGCAATAGTCACTGCCGAGTTCGGCGACCTCGATATGGGTGCTGTGCCCTTCGGGGTACATGGTGCCGACATCGGGTGCCCACAGCAGGCTGACCCCTGCTTCGACCAGCATCGCGGCATCGCGCGCTTCGTCGCGTGGATAGGCGGCATAATCCTCGTTGGGACCGAATTGCGTCGGATTGACGAAGATCGAGGCGACGACATGGTCGGCAACGCGTTTGCCCATGCGCACGAGCGACAGATGTCCCTCGTGGAGCGCGCCCATCGTGGGCACGAGCGCGACGCTCTTGCCGCCCTGTCCCAGCGCGGCGACCGCGCGATGAAGCGTGGCGATGTCACGGATGATTTGCACGCTTGCCCGCCCTCCGATATTGGCGGCGTTGAAACGCCAACCCGTGCGGCCGCCATGCCGCGCCAGCAGGAAATTCGCAACGGTCATGACGACGCCCGCCCCCCACCGGATCATCTTTGCGAATGAAAAGGGCGGGACGGGCAAGTCGACCTGCGCCGTGCATTTCGCGGTTGCGCTCGCAAGTCAGGGCTGGCGCGTCGCGGGCATCGACCTCGACCCGCGCCAGCGCACGTTTCACCGCTATCTCGAGAATCGCGAAAACACGGCGAAGCGGCGCGACATCATGCTGCCGACGCCGCGCTTCGAGGTGTTCGAGGGGACGACGATCGAGGAACTCGACGCCCAGGTCGCGCGCCTCAGCGAGGGCGCCGACTATTTCATCGCCGACACGCCCGGACGCGACGACGTCTTCGCGCGTCACCTTGCGACGAGCGCCGATACGCTGATCACCCCGATCAACGACAGCTTCATCGACTTCGACCTGATCGGGCAGGTCGATCCGGAAAATTTCCAGGTCACGAGACCCAGCTTCTATTCGGAACTCATCTGGGACACGCGCAAGGCGCGCGCGAAAACCGACGGGCGGACGATCGACTGGATCATATTGCGCAACCGCCTCCAGCACGTCGACGCGCACAATATGCGGCGCGTCGGCGAGGCGCTGAACCAACTGTCGCGCCGCGTCGGCTTTCGCGTCATCCCGGGACTCGGCGAGCGCGTCATCTACCGCGAGCTGTTCCCGGCGGGGCTGACCCTGCTCGACAAGGCGCATCTTGGCGGGATGGGCATCGGCCATGTCGTCGCGCGGCAGGAATTACGCGAGGCGATGGGGGGATTGAACCTTCCCGCGCGCGAACGGTTCCATCCCGACGGCGACCTATTCGCCGCGGCCTGACCAGAATTTGCCGGGGAGTGACAATGACCCATGTTTTCGATCCGACGATGCTGCGCGAATATGATATTCGCGGTGTCGTCGGTGACACTTTGTCGGATGCCGACGCCTATGCAATCGGGCGCAGCTTCGCGACGTTGGTCATGCGCGCGGGCGGTCGGCGCATCGCGGTGGGCTATGATGGGCGGCTGTCGTCGCCGATGCTCGCCGAGGCGCTGGTGCGCGGGATCAACGATGCGGGCGTCGACGCGCTGAATGTCGGGCTCGGGCCGACGCCGATGCTCTATTATGCCGCGTCAACGCAGGATGTTGACGGCGGCATACAGATAACCGGCAGCCACAACCCCCCCGACTATAATGGTTTCAAGATGGTGCTGCAGGGGCGGCCCTTTTTCGGCGCCGACATCCAGCGGATCGGGACGATTGCTGCGGCGGGCGACTGGGAGAGCGGCGAAGGCACGGCGGAGCGCATCGACATCGTCGACGCCTATGTCGACCGGCTTGTCGAAGGCTTCGCCGGCGGCGCCTTCCGTATCGGTTGGGACGCGGGGAATGGCGCCGCGGGCACAGTCATCGAAAAGCTCACCGCGCGCCTTCCGGGCGAGCATCATCTGCTCTTTACCGACATTGACGGGCATTTTCCGAACCACCATCCCGATCCCACCGAAGAGAAGAATCTGGCGGATCTTCGGAAACTGGTCGCGGAGAAGAGCCTCGATTTCGGCGTCGCATTCGATGGAGACGGCGACCGCATCGGCGCGATCGACGGGCAGGGTCGCGTGATCTGGGGCGATCAGCTGCTGCAAATCTATGCCGCCGCGCTGCTGCATGAGCATCCCGGCGCGACGGTGATTGCCGATGTGAAGGCCAGCCAGGCGCTCTTCGACCGCGTCGCCGAACTGGGCGGCGTCCCCTTGATGTGGAAGACGGGGCACAGCCTGATCAAGGCGAAGATGAAGGAGACCGGCAGCCCGCTGGCGGGCGAGATGAGCGGTCATATCTTCTTCGCCGACCGCTATTTCGGTTTCGACGATGCGCCCTATGCTGCGGTACGGCTGATCGAGGCGGCGACGAAACTGGGGCAGAGCGTGACCGAGTTGCGCGGTGCGATGCCGCCGATGGTCAACACACCCGAAATGCGCTTTCAGGTCGACGAGTCGCGCAAATTTGCCATTGTGGACGAAGTTCTCGACCGCCTCGCGGCTTCGGGCGCGCAAGTCGACCGCACCGACGGCGCGCGTGTGAAGACCGACGACGGCTGGTGGTTGCTCCGCGCGTCGAACACGCAGGACGTACTCGTCGCGCGCGCCGAGGCGCAGGACGAAGCCGCGCTCGAGCGGCTGATTGCGGCAATCGACGAGCAACTCGCACAGTCGGGGGTGGTGCGCGGGCCGCAGGCGGCACACTGACACCCGCATCCATCGCCAACCGGGGCGACCAAAAGCCCGCCTGCAAAAATCCTGCCAGATTGACGCTGACGGCCCGCGTCGGGTAACGCGGCGTCATGACTGACGAAACTGCCCCCGCGACGCTCGTCGCCGACGATCATGGCGTTGCCGAACATACGGCGCACGCGCAGCAGGATGCCGCGTCGGGCAACGGCCTTGCCGTGATTTCGATTGCCAAAAGCTATGACAAGCGCGTCGTCCTGTCCGACGTGTCGCTTTCGGTTGCGAAGGGCGAGGTCGTCGGCCTGCTCGGCCCCAACGGTGCGGGCAAGACGACCTGTTTTTATTCGATCATGGGGCTGGTGAAGCCCGACGCCGGACGCATCATGCTCGATGGTTCCGACATTACCGCGCTTCCGATGTATCGCCGGGCGATCCTCGGCCTGGGCTATCTTCCCCAGGAAACCTCGATCTTTCGCGGTATGACGGTGGCGCAGAATATCGAGGCGGTGCTCGAACTCGCCGAGCCTGACAAGGTCGCGCGCGAACGGCGGCTCGAGGAGCTGCTCGACGAATTCGGGCTGACGCGGCTGCGCGATGCTGCGGCGATGGCGCTGTCGGGCGGTGAACGGCGCCGCGCAGAAATTGCGCGCGCGCTCGCCGCAAACCCGTCGATCATCCTGCTCGACGAACCTTTTGCCGGTATCGACCCACTTTCGATCAGCGACATCCGCGACCTTGTCGCCGATTTGAAGACGCGCGGCATCGGTGTCCTCATCACCGACCATAATGTCCGCGAAACGCTCGATCTCGTCGACCGTGCATGCATCATCTATGACGGCAAAGTGCTGCTCGCCGGGTCGCCCGCCGAGCTCGTCGCCGACCCCGAGGTGCGCCGCCTCTATCTCGGCGAGGGCTTTTCGCTTTGAGCATGCTGTGAGGTCATAATTCTCATGGCGTTGGGTCCGCGCCTCGATCTCCGCCAGTCGCAATCGCTGGTGATGACGCCGCAGCTGCAGCAGGCGATCAAGCTGCTCGCGCTGTCGAACCTCGAACTCGAAGCCTATCTCGCCGAAGCGCTCGAAGGCAATCCGCTGCTTGATGCGGCATCAGGTGATAGCGATGCCTCCCCCGACGAAGCGGTTGAAGAGGCCCCGCCCCCCGTAATCGAAGCCCCCGAAACCGACGCGGCGCTCGAATCCGCCGCCGGGACTGCCGACGATCTTGATGTCGATTTCGGTGCCGAACAATTCCATCACGACAGCGTCAGCGACAGCGTCGGCCTTTCGGGCGGCGACGGTGAGGGGATCGACTTCGACAGTTTCGCGGGCGCCGACGAAACGCTCCACGAACATCTTCTCGCGCAAGTCGGCGAGCATTTTTCCGGCATCGAGGCGATGGTCGCCGAACAGATCGTCGCGCTGATAGACGAGGCCGGCTATTTGCGCGCCGACCTGACCGAGCTCGCGCAGCGGCTCGGCGTCCCGCTTGCACTCATCGAGGCGGTGCTCGCCGGCGTGCAGACCTTTGACCCGTCGGGCGTCGGCGCGCGCGACCTCTCTGAATGTATCGCGATCCAGGCGCGCGAGGCCGACCGCTACGACCCGGCGATGGCGTGCATGATCGCGCACCTCGACCTGGTCGCCAAGGGCGCCTTCCCGCAGCTCAAGCGCATCTGCGGCGTCGATGACGAGGATATTGTCGACATGATCCGCGAACTTCGCGGCTATGATCCCAAGCCGGGACTGCGTTTCGGCGGCACCCCGGCGCAGGCGGTCGTCCCCGACCTGTTCGTGCGCCAGACGGCAAAGGGCTGGGCGGTCGAGGTGAACAGCGGGACGCTGCCGCGTCTGCTCGTAAACCGCCGCTATTATACCGAACTTGCGAAGGGCGCGGCGGCGAAGAGCAAGGCATGGCTGTCCGAACAGCTTGCGGGTGCCAACTGGCTCGTGCGCGCGCTCGATCAGCGCCAGCGCACGATCGTCAAGGTCGCGAGCGCGATCGTCAAGCAGCAGGAAGGATTCTTCCTCCACGGCGTCGCGCACATGCGCCCGCTCACGCTGAGGCAGGTCGCCGAGGAAATCGGGATGCATGAATCGACCGTCAGCCGCGTCACGAGCAATAAATATCTGTCCTGCGCGCGCGGGCTGTTCGAGCTCAAATATTTCTTCTCCTCGGGCATATCGGCGACCGACGGCGACGGCGCGGTGTCGGCCGAGGCGGTCAAGAGCCGGATCAAGGCGCTGATCGACGCCGAGGACCCGAAGGCGATCCTCTCTGACGAGGCGATCGCGCAGAAACTGTCGGCCGAGGGGCACGACATCGCACGGCGCACCGTGGTCAAATATCGCGAATCGATGGGCTATGGTTCGTCGGTCCAGCGGCGGCGGCAGAAAGCTCTGGCGGGATAGGCGCACTCGCCTCCCGCTAACCTTATTCTAACCACTTGCGGGCTAGCTTTTCGGCCAAAGGAGCCGACAAGCCGTGCCCTCTGCGCCCCATCGCCATTCGCCGCGCCCCTTTGCCGTGCTCGTCACCGGCGGTGCGGGCTATATCGGCAGCCACGCCGTTCTGGCTCTGCTCGATGCCGGCTGGCGCGTCGTCGTGCTCGACAATCTGGTCACGGGCTTCCGCTGGGCTGTGCCCACCGGTGCCGTCTTCGTCGAGGGGGATGTCGGCGACGAACGGCTTGTCGCGCGGGTGCTTGCCGAGCATCGGATCGGCGCGATCATGCATTTCGCGGGATCGGTCGTGGTGCCCGAATCGGTAGCCGACCCGCTCAAATATTATGACAACAACAGCGCGCGCAGCCGGTCGTTGATCGCGGCTGCAGTGTTCGCCGGGGTGCACCACTTCATCTTTTCCTCGACCGCGGCGACCTACGGTATTCCCGACGCGATCCCGGTGCGCGAGGACGCGCCGCAACGTCCGATCAACCCCTATGGCATGTCGAAACTGATGACCGAGGCGATGCTCGCCGACGTCGCAGCGGCGCATGATTTCAACTATTGCGCGCTGCGCTATTTCAATGTCGCGGGCGCCGATCCGCACGCACGCAGCGGCCAGTCGACCGTGGGTGCGACGCATCTGATCAAGGTGGCTGTCGAAGCGGCGCTCGGCCGCCGCCGCCATGTCGACATTTTCGGGACCGATTTCGCAACGCCCGACGGAACGGGGGTGCGCGACTATATCCACGTCAGTGACCTCGCCGCCGCGCATCTGCTCGCGCTCGACGCGCTGATCGCCGATCCGGCGACGAGCCACCGGCTCAACGCGGGATATGGGCGCGGCTTTTCGGTGCGCGAAGTGCTTGACGCGGTCGATCGCGCGACGGGCCACCCTGTCGAGCGCCGCATCGTCGGGCGCCGTCCGGGCGACCCTGATGCGCTCGTCGCCGACAACAGCGCGATTCGCGCGGCGCTCGGCTGGGCACCGCTCTATGCCGACCTCGACACGATCGTTGCGCATGCGCTGGCGTGGGAACGCGCGCTCGCCGAAAGGCGGCTCGCTGCCTGAAATTGCGTGCGTTCCCGGTTGACTTTCGACCCGCTTCGCCATAGGTGCGCCGCTTCGCGTGCAACGCCAGAGTTTTTACGGACAAGAGCAATGAAGATTCGCAACAGCCTGAAGTCGCTGAAGGACCGCCACCGGGACAACCGCGTGATCCGCCGCCGTGGCCGGACCTATGTGATCAACAAGACCAACCGCCGTTTCAAGGCGCGCCAGGGCTGACCAGCCCTGCCGGGGCCTATGTCCCGCGCGCTATTGCAAGCCAGCGTGACGCCGTCGGATGATTCCGGCGGCGCTTTCGCGCGTGTGGAGTGCCCATGATTCGCCGATGCGTGATCTTTGACGTTGGCCGCGTCCTTTTCGACTGGGACCTGCGCCATTTGTTCGCGAAGCTGATCAACGACCGCGACGAGCTCGAATGGTTCGTGACCAACGTCGTCACGCCCGAATGGCATTTCCAGCACGATGCCGGCCGCCCGCTCGCCGAGATGCTGCCCGAGCGAAAGGCGGAGTTCCCTGAACATGCCGCGCTCATCGATGCCTATGCGGCGCGCTTCAACGAGACGATTCCGGGCCCGGTGCCCGGCAGCCTCGACCTGGTCGAGCGCCTCGACGCCGCGGGCGTGCCACTCTTCGCCATCACCAACTTCGGCCATGAATTCTGGGAGGGTTTCCGGCCGACCCAGCCGGTGTTCGATCGCTTTCGGGACATCATCGTGTCGGGCACCGAAAGGCTGATGAAGCCCGAACCCGCCATCTTTCGCCTCGCGATCGACCGATTCGGCATCGACCCCGCAGGCGCGTTGTTCGTCGACGATGTGGCGAAGAACGTCGCGGGCGCCAAATCGGTGGGCATCGCAGGACATGTTTTCGTCGATGCGACGACGTTGGAGCGCGAACTGGTGGCGCGCGGCTGTCTCTCTCGATAGCGATGTCGTCCCAGCTTTCGCCGGGATGACCAGAGCAGATTACTTCTCCACCTCCAGCTGCGTCAGCACGAAGGCGTATTCTTCGGCATCCTCGTGGAGCGCACCCCAGCGGCCCGATTTGCCAGCGTGGCCCGCGCCCATGTTGGTGCGCAGGAGAAGGAGTGCGTCATTAGTGCGCGTCGCGCGGAGCTTGGCGACCCATTTGGCGGGCTCCCAATAGGTGACGCGCGGGTCGTTGAGCCCCGCCGACACCAACATCGGCGGATAGGCTTTTGCCGTCACATTGTCATAGGGGCTGTACCCCAGCATATAATCGAACGCCGCCTTGTCGGTGATCGGATTGCCCCATTCGGGCCATTCGCCGGGGGTGAGCGGCAAATCCTCGTCGATCATCGTGTTGATGACGTCGACGAAGGGCACGCCTGCGAGCACCGCGCCCCACAATTCGGGTGCCTCGTTATAGACGACGCCCATCACCTGTCCGCCCGCCGAGCGGCCCTCGATCGAAATCTTGCCCGCGCTCGTATATTTCTTGGCGATCAGGCCCTTTGCGACGTCGATGAAATCGTTGAACGTGTTCGTGCGCTCGGTTGTCTTGCCCGCAAGATACCAGGCGCGCCCCATATCGTCGCCGCCGCGGACATGCGCGATGGCATAGATCATACCGCGATCGACGAGGCTGAGCCGCGTCGTCGAAAATCCCGGCGGGACGCGATAGCCGTAGGAGCCATAGGCATAGAGGTGCATCGGCGCGCTGCCGTCGAGCTTCGTGCCCTTCTTGTAGACGAGCGAGGCGGGAATCACCGTCTTGCCGTCGCGGCTCGGCAGATTCACCCATTCGGTAACATATTGTGACGAATCGTAACCGGAAGGGATTTCCTGCACTTTGAGCGTTTCGAGCGTCCCGCTGGCCAGATCATAGTCATAGACGGTGTCGGGGGTGACCATCGATTCATAGTCGAGGCGCAGCTTGTCCTGATGATATTCGGGATTGTCGCCGAGGCCGGCGACATAGGTCGCCTCGGGAAACCTGATCCGGCCGGAAGTCAACGGCGCGTCATAATTGCGGACATCGACCTGATCGAGCCCGTCCTCGCGCGCCTCCAGCACGAAATAGTCGCGGAAGATCGACAGGCCCGTGATGTAGCTGTGGTCCGATCCGGGGATCAGCGTTCTCCATTCGCCGGGCTTGTCGATGCTCGCGGTCGCGACGCGGAAATTGGGATGTTCGTCGTTGGTGTGGATATAAAGAATGCCCTCGCGCTCATCGACGCTGTATTCGCGGCCCTTCAGGCGCGGCGCGACGAGCAGCGGCTTGGCCTCCGGATCGTCGGCGGGGAGCAAATAGACCTCGCTCGTCTCGTTATCGCCCGTCGCGATCACGATATAATTGTCGGCCGCGGTCTTGCCGATGCCGACGCCGAAACCGATGTCGGCCTCCTTGTAGAGCAGCCTGTCCTCGGCGACCGGCGTGCCGAGCTTGTGAAGCCGGACATTGTCGGTGCGCCAATTCTCGTTCGCGAGGCCATAGAGGATCGCGTCGTTGTTCGCCGTCCAGACGAGCGACGAGAGCGTGCCGGGGATGGTATCGGGCAGGAGTTCGCCCGTCTCGAGGTCGCGGATGCGCGCCTCGAATCGTTCGGAGCCATTGTCGTCGAACGAATAGGCCATCAGCTTGCCGTTCGGGCTGACCGACACTTCGGCGAGTCGGAAATATTCCTTGCCTTCGGCCATCGCGACTTCGTCGAGGATCAGCTGCGCCTCGCCGCCCCCCGCTGCCGGCTTGCGATACCATTTCTTATATTCGGCGCCTTCCTCATATTCGACCCAATAGAGCCAGTCGCCGTCCTTTTGCGGCACGCTCGAATCGGCTTCCTTGATGCGGCCCTTCATTTCCTGGAACAAGGTTTCGACAAGGTCCGCATGAGGCTTCATTGCAGCATCGAAATAGGCATTCTCGGCCTTCACATAGGCAAGGATGTCCTCGTCATCGATCGTGGGATAGCTTTGGTCGCGCAGCCAGTGCCACGGGTCCGACAGCGTCCGGCCGTGCAACGTCACCTCGTGCGGGCGTTGTTCGGCAGTCGGGGCAGGCGGCAGGTCGTTATGGGTCAATGCGGCGTCTTTCTGTTCTGCAAAAGCATCGGCGGGCGCGACGAGCGGGGTGGCAATTGCTGCCAGAAACATCCAAATAGCGCGCATCGACAAAACTCCCGCGGCGCCGCCCGGTTGGGCGGGAAGGCTGCGATGTAGGAACAAGGAAGCACCGATGTCCAGCCCTGTCACCGGCCCCGATTATGCCGACCGTCTCGCCCGCCTGCGCGCCGAACTCGCGGCGCGCGGTCTCTCCGGTTTCGTCGTGCCGATCAGCGACGAACATATGAGCGAATATGTCGGCGCATACGCCCAGCGCATGGCGTGGCTGACCGGCTTCGGCGGCTCGGCGGGAACCGCAGCGGTGCTGCCCGAAAAGGCCGCAGTGTTCGTCGACGGGCGCTACACGGTGCAGGTGCGCGATCAGGTCGACGGCGCGCTTTACGACTATGTCGGCGTGCCGCAATCGAGCGTCGCGGAATGGCTCGGCACGAACGTCAAGGCGGGGCAGAAGGTCGGCTATGACCCGTGGCTCCATGCGATCGACTGGGCTCGCTCGCTCGAGCGTGCGCTCGCGGCGAAGGGAGCCGAACTGGTCGCCGTCGACACCAATCCGGTCGATACCGCATGGACCGATCAGCCCGCGCCGAGCGCCGCGCCGGTATCGGTGTACGACTCCGAGCGCGCGGGCCAGTCGGCGGCCGACAAGCGTACGATCATCGCCGACTGGCTGAAGGCGAACAACCTCGACACGACGGTGATGACCGCGCTCGATTCGGTTGCATGGAGCTTCAACATCCGGGGCGAGGACGTCAGCCATACGCCGGTCGGTCTTGCCTTCGCATTGCTCCACGCCGATGCGACCGCCGACCTGTTCATCGCGCCCGAAAAGGTCAGCGACGCGGTGCGCGCGCATCTGGGGAACAGCGTGCGCATCCACGATCGCGATGCGTTCGAGGGAGCGCTTGCGGACCTCGCCGGCCAGAAGGTCGCGGTCGACCCCGACCGCGCCGTCGCCGCAATCTTCACCGCGCTCGAACGTGCGGGCGCGAAAATCGAGCGGCACCGCGACCCAGCCGTGCTACCGAAGGCGATCAAGAACGACACCGAACTCGCGGGCACCCGCGCCGCGCACGTTCGCGACGGCGCCGCGGTCGCGCGCTTTCTCAAATGGATGCAGGAAATCGCGCCGCAGGGCGGGCTCGACGAACTCGGCGCCGCGGCAAAGCTCCGCGCCTTTCGCGAAGAGAGCGGCGTTCTGCGCGACCTGTCGTTCGACACCATCTCGGCTGTCGGCCCCAACGGCGCTCTGCCGCACTACAAGGTCGACGAAACGACCAATCGCGCGATCGAGACAGGCACGCTCTATCTTGTCGATTCGGGCGGCCAGTATGACGACGGCACCACCGACATCACGCGCACGATCGCAATCGGGACTCCGACCGCCGAGATGCGCCGCCGCTTCACCCAGGTGCTGAAGGGCCACATCGCGCTTGCGACCGCGCGCTTCCCGAAGGGAACGCGCGGCAGCCAGCTCGACATCCTTGCGCGCCAATATCTGTGGGCCGACGGGGTCGATTATGCGCACGGCACCGGCCATGGGGTCGGAACCTATCTTGCCGTTCACGAAGGGCCACAGCGCATCGCCAAGCCCGCCGGCGGGCAGGCGGGGACCGAGGAGCCACTACACGCGGGGATGATCCTGTCTAACGAGCCAGGCTATTACAAGGCGGGGCATTTCGGCATTCGCATCGAGAATCTGGTCGTCGTCGTGCCGCAGGCGATCGACGGCGCCGAAGAGGAGATGCTGGGGTTCGAAACGATCACCTTTGCGCCGATCGCGCGCGACCTGATCGACCCTGCGCTGTTGTCACCCGCCGAAGCCGACTGGCTCGACGACTATCATGCAGCGGTGCTTGCGAAACTCGGACCGGCGATGGACGGCGCCGATCGCGCCTGGCTCGAAGCCGCGTGCGCACCGATTGCGCGCGCGCCGTCGGCGCTCGCGGCCTGAGGCGGCGATGGGCAGCAGCGACCGGTCGGCCGTCCCGCTCGAGGATTTTTGCGTGCGCGAGACGGTGCGCGTACGCTTTAACGAGATCGACGGGCAGAATATCGTCTTCAACGGAAATTATTTGATTTACGCCGATGTCGGCGTGACCGAATATTTCCGCGCGCTCGGCGAGGGGCAGCCGGGACCCTATTTTCACCAATATGGTACAGATATCCGCGAGACGCACTGCGAAGTTGATTATCACGCCCCGGCACGGCTCGACGAACTCATCACCATTGCGGCGCGCATAAGCCATTTCGGCCGGACCAGCTTCACGCTTCACTGCGCCATCTTTCGCGGCGAGGAACGGCTGACCGACATCGAGATCGTCTATGCCCATGTCGATCTCGACACCGGGAAAGCGACGGTTTTGCCGGGAAGCTTCATCGCTGAAGTGCGCCGTTTCGAAAGGCGCATGCCGCTTCAAGCCTGATTCGCCGGGCGAATCGTCACTCAACCAAAAAAGTCGAAAAAAAGGGCCGCCCGAAGGCGGCCCGTAAAAGTTTTGGGAGAGGATGCCTAAAAGGCAAGTGTGATATTGCAGTGCACAATGAATTTCGCAACTGCGAAAAAAGCATCCGCGATTGCAGTTTTTGCAATCGTGAAAACGGTTGCTGTTGCCCGATGCAATCGCCGCTTCCGCTCGCAATATGCCGCGCGATGCCTTAAATCGGACGCATGAGCATGTTCAGCAAGGTCGACATCGGCGGCGGCCTGTCCGATTTCTGGGATTATATCCGTGAACCGCGGCCGCACCGCTGGACTGCGTGGGGTGTCGCACTCGTCCTTCCGGTCGTCGTCTTCTATGGCTTTTCGGAGCATTTGATCCCCTATGACCCGCCGCAACGGCAGATCATCTATTTCGAGAATTGGACCACGAACCGCAGCGCCGCCGAAGTGCGCGCTGACTGGATTGACCGCGCGAAGGAAACGACAGCGCGCAACGCGAAAAAGCGCGCCGAATATCAGCGCTTCGCCGATAGCCTGGGGATCGAATATGATTCGGCCGAAGCCGACGAGGTAACGCGCGACACTATCGGCGAGGAGGCCGCCGAGGCCGCCAAACGCCGCCCCGAGCCGCCGAAGCGTTCAACGCTCGCCGAGCGCGCGGCGCGCGGCGCGGCACCATCGCAGGACCGCTGACGCGAATGGCGCATAGCCGGGCTGACTGGATGGCCACCGCCACCGCGCTGTCGCAGCGCGCCTATGGGCTATCGGCCCCCAATCCCAACGTGGGCTGCATCCTTGTCGCGGAAGGCAAAACCGTCGGCCGCGGCTGGACGCAGACCGCCGGCCGTCCGCACGCCGAAGCGATGGCGCTCGCCGCGGCCGGCGCGCGCGCGCGCGGTGCGACCGCCTATGTCACGCTCGAACCTTGTGCGCACGCCAGTCCGCGTGGTCCCTGTTGCGCCGACGCGTTGATCGACGCGGGCGTCGCGCGCGTCGTTGTCGCACTGCAGGATCCCGACCCGCGCACCGACGGACGCGGCATTGCAAGGCTGCGCGAGGCTGGCGTCGAGGTCGATACCGGCGTCGGTGCCGACGCTGCGCGCGCCGCGATGGCCCCGTGGTGGTCACGCGCTACGCGCGGCCGGCCGTTCGTCACGCTCAAGCTCGCGACATCGCTTGACGGTTGCATCGCGCGCGCCGACGGGACGAGCCGCTGGATCACTGGCGCTCGCGCGCGCGCGCACGCGCATCTCGAACGCGCGCGGCACGAGGGAATCGTCGCCGGACGCGGCACCCTCGACGCCGATGCGCCGCGGCTCGACGTCCGCCTTGCGGGACTCGAAGCGCGCGCGCCGCGCCGCTACCTTCTTACACGGGGAATGGCGCCCGACGGGTGGACCGCACTATCGGCGCCCGACGCCGACCCCGGCGTCGACTCGCTGCTCGTCGAGGGCGGCGCGGGCGCGGCGTCGGCATTCCTTGCCGCCGACCGTGTCGACCGGCTTCTCCTCTATCGTGCGCCAATCGTGATTGGCGATGGCAAGTCAGCGCTCGGCGATATAGGACTCGCCGATCTGGCAGCGGCGCACGGGCGCTGGCGCCTTGTCGACAGCCGCATGCTTGGCAGCGACCGTCTCGACGTTTACGAGCGCGTCAGGAAGGAATGACCGCTTCATGTTCACCGGCATCATCACCGACATCGGCACCATCCGCGCACGCGAGGATCGCGGCGACACACGTCTCGTCATCGGCACGACCTACGACACCGCCACGATCGACCTCGGCGCATCGATCGCCTGTTCGGGCGCGTGCCTGACCGTTGTCGACAAGGGGCGCGATGGCCAGGGCGACTGGTTCGCGATCGACGCGAGCGCCGAAACGCTCGCGCGCACCGCACCCGGCATGTGGGACGCCGGGCGCCGCCTCAACCTCGAACGCGCACTCAAGGTCGGCGACGAACTGGGCGGGCATATCGTCACCGGCCATGTCGACGCGGTCGGCCGGATCGTCGCGGTCGAACCGGTCGGCGACAGCGTGAAACTGACCGTCGAGGCGCCCGCAAGCCTCGCGCCGCATATCGCGCCCAAGGGATCGATCACGCTCGACGGCGTCTCGCTGACCGTTAACGAGGTCGCCGATCAGCCCGGCGGCAGCGCGCATTTCACGCTCAACATCATCCCGCACACGCAGGAGATGACGACGCTCGACGAGGTGAAGGCGGGGCGGCCAGTGAATCTCGAAATCGACATTCTTGCGCGCTATCTGGCGCGGATGCAGCAGGTGCGGGGTTAACTGGCCTTCGAGGCAGGCTACCGGACTGGCTCGCGCAAAGAAGACGAATCTCGCGCAAAGACACAAAGAGCGAGCGGTGCTGCGCGTCGGTCTCTGGTCGCCGCAGCCGAGCATGACAATGGCGCTTCGCACCAGTCTCTCGGCTGCGTCGTTTGGGCCAGCCGCCCTCTTTGTGTCTTTGTGTGAGATAATCGAATGGCGACTGTTCTGGCTTTCCTCTTCGCGCCTTCGCGTGAGATAATCTTCCCGCGCGGCCGCCAGTCGAATCAGCCCTCGGCCCACCCTGCCGCCAGTTCCGGGTCCGCCGCGATCATCGATCGGCGCATCGCGATGCGGCCGATGCGGAGCAGTTCGGCCTTGCGCCGTGCAGGCGCCAGGTTGCAACTCGCCGCTTCACGCACCACGGCGGCGCCATAGCGATCGGCGACGATCAGCCCCAATGTCTCGGGGCGATAGTCGGGCGTGTCGAGGATTGCAGGGTCGAGCCCCGCCGCGAGCGCCCAATAGAAATGGTCGCACCAGTCGCAATAGTCGGGCCATTTGCCGTCGCCGTGCAGGTCGGCGCGGCTGATCTTGATCTCGACGATGGTGATCCGGCCCTTGGCATCGATGGCGGTCAGGTCGGTGCGGCGTCCGTTCGGCAATGTCACTTCGGGGATCGCGACGAGCCCGGCTTGCGCGAACAGCCGGCACACGCCGCGCGCAACGTCGGCGGCGGTCAGCTGTTCGCTCTTCACCTATGCTGCGCTCAGAAGGGGACGTCGTCGTCGAGGTCGTCGTCGAACGGCGGGCGTCCGCCGCCAGAGCTGCTGGCGCCCGGCGATCCGCCGCCGCCCTGGTTCCAGCCGCCGCCCGATCCGCCGCCCGACGAACCCCAGTCGTCACCGCCACCGCCGCCGCGCGATCCGCCGCCGCCTGGTGCTCCGTCGAGCATCGTCAGCGTGCCGCCCATGCCCGCGATCACGACCTCGGTCGTATAACGGTCATTGCCGTCGCGGTCCTGCCACTTGCGCGTGCGCAGGCTGCCTTCGATATAGACCTTGCTGCCCTTTTTCAGATAGCGTTCGACGACCCCTACCAGACCCTCGCCGTTGATCACGACATTGTGCCATTCGGTGCGCTCCTTGCGCTCGCCGGTCATCCGATCCTTCCACTGTTCGGAGGTCGCGATGCGGATGTTGGCGATCTTGCCGCCATTCTGGAACGACTTGATTTCGGGATCGGCGCCCAGATTGCCGATCAAAATTACCTTGTTGACGCTGCCAGCCATCCGCCGCTCCGCTCCGCTTGAAAGTTGGAAGGATCAGCCTAGCCCGAAAGCGACGGCCGTCCAGTAAGTGATACCAGCAGCGGCATAGGCGAGCGCGAACAAATAGCCAACCATGAACAACGGCCAGCGCCACCCATTGGTCTCGCGCCGCGTGATCGCGATCGTCGAAATGCACTGCGGCGCAAAGACGAACCAGGCGAGGAAGGCGAGCGCGGTTGCAAGGCTCCAGCGTCCCTGAAGCCGTTCAGCAAGCGACTCGGCCATCGCCTCCTCGTCATCGCCAGCATCGATCGCATTGGCGGTCGCCATCGCGGACACAGCGACCTCGCGCGCCGCCATGGCCGGGATCAGCGCCACCGCGATGTCGTGGTTGAAACCGATCGGCGCAACGACGACTTCCAGCCCGCTCGCGATGCGGCCGGCGACGCTGTAATCGACCTGGCTTTCGCTAGTTCCCTCCGGCACCTGGGGGTAGGTCAGCAGCAGCCACAATGCGATCGTCGTGACGAAGATAATCGTCCCCGCACGGCGCAGGAAGATCCACGCGCGCTGCCAGAGCGCGATCGCGACGTCGCGCATCCGCGGCCATTGATAGCGCGGCATTTCCATCATGAAGCCCGCTGCGTTTCCTTTGGCGACCGTTCGCCGCAGCACAAGCGCGACGACCAGCGCGCCGACGATGCCCGAGACGTAGAGGCCAAAGAGCACCAGACCCTGCAGCCCGATCGGCGTGTTGCCGACGCTCTGCGCCGGGATGAAGGCGCCGATGATCAGCGTATAAACGGGCAGCCGCGCCGAACAGGTCATCAGCGGCGCAATCAATATCGTCGTCAGCCTGTCCTTGGCGTCGGGTATCGCGCGCGTCGCCATGATGCCGGGCACCGCGCAGGCGAAGCTCGACAACAGCGGGATGAAACCGCGCCCCGACAGACCGACCTTCGCCATGATGCCGTCCATCAGGAAAGCGGCGCGGGTCATGTAACCCGACGCCTCGACGAGCAGGATGAAGAAGAAGAGGATGAGGATCTGCGGCAGGAAGACGACGACCGATCCGACGCCTCCCAATATCCCTTCGACGATCAGCCCGCGCAAAAAGCCGTCGGGCATGGTCGCGATGGCCGCTTCCTGCAGCGCGGCGATGCCGCCCTCGATCCAGCCGATCGGCGCCTCCGACCAGGCGTAGACGCCCTGGAACATGACGAACATCAACGCGAGCAGAATCAGGAAGCCGCCCACGGGGTGAAGGAAGACTGCGTCGGCGCGCTGCGTCCAGCGCCGCACGGGCGTTTCGGCAATCGTAGCGGCGCGGGCGATCGCGCGCGCGCGCTGGTGGAGCGATTGGTCGCTGCGCCGCGCGTCGGCGCGGGCGACGGCCTGCGTCTGATGCGACAGGATTGCGCCATCGACCGCCGCGAGCAGTTCGCTCAGCCCGCGCCGCCGCACCGCGACGGTCGAGATTACGGGAACGCCAAGCTCGTGCGCGAGCCGGTCGGGGTCGAGCGTCAACCCGTCGCGCGTCGCAAGGTCGACCATGTTGAGCGCGACGACCGTCGGCAGCCCCAGCGCGATCAGTTCGAGCGCGAAGCAGAGATGATTGTCGAGGTTCGCCGCGTCGACGACGACGACGAGCGCGTCGGGGCGCCGCTCGCCCGCCTGCTTGCCAAGGATGACGTCGCGCGTCACCGCCTCGTCGGGGCTCGACGGGTCGAGACTATAGCTTCCCGGCAGATCGATCAGCGCGAGCGGTCGTCCGTCGGCGAAGGCCGCATGCCCTGCTTTGCGCTCGACTGTGACGCCCGGATAATTGGCGATCTTCTGCCGCGCGCCGGTCAGCGCGTTGAACAGGCTCGATTTGCCGGCATTGGGATTGCCGACGAGCGCGATGCTGGGGATGGCGCCTGTCATGCCGCGGCCGCCGGCTCCACGCGGATCGCCGCCGCCTGCCGCGCGCGGATGATGACGCGCATCCGCCCGACCGCGAGCGCAAGCGGGTCGCGCGAGAAGAGGCTGCCGCGATGCAGCGGCGTCACCTCAACCCCCTCCATCAGCCCGAATTCGCGCAGCCGCCGGCCTTCGTCGTGCGACAGCCCGGACCAGTCGATATGCGCGATGCGCACGCGCGTGCCGAGCGGGGAGGAATCGAGGTTCGCATTCATTTGCGAGCGATTATCAATATCGGGAAGCGAAGGCCAGCCCTTATGCGAAGGTCAGCGTCCCGGGTAGCGCAGCCGTCCGATGAAGCGCGCGAGGCTCGGCCGGTCGGTCTTGCGTGCGGCGCGCCGATGCTTCCACGCCTCGAAGCGCATCACGCCGTCGATCCGCCGCGACAGAAAGGCGCGCGTGTCGGCGAAATCCTCGCTCTCGTCATTCAGGAAGACCGCGATCGTGGCACCATAGACGCTGCCGAGGATCGCGCGCTTGCTGTAATGATTATAGTCGGTCGCGGTGTCGCCTGCGAGGCGCCACATCATATCGGCGCTCCGCCAGCCAAGCCGCGCGGCGTGCGGTGCGTTGGTCGGGAGCGCGAGTAGCGCGAGCGCGCGGCGCAGCGATTCGCGATAGGGGGCGATCAGTTCCAGCCGAGTTTCAACGAGCGTTACGATGCGCGCACGAATTTTCATTTCGGCGAGCTTCTCGGCGGGGCATTTCGCCGCCATGCTTGCATCGATGTCGGCGAACCAGGCGTCGACCATGTCGCGCCCACCGCCCGGAAAGGCGAGCCGCGCGACGTCGGGGTCGATCCCCAGCCGTTCAGCCGCCGCAGCAAGCGCAGCGTCGCCAAAGCCGTCGAACGCGGCATTCTGCGCGATGAGCGGCGCGAGCGCGGCGCGAATCTCGTCGAGCGTCGGGTCGGCGGGCAGGATCGAGGCCATCAGGCTTCGATAGGCTTCGCGCGGCGGTTCGGCAACCGTATCAGCACGAGCGCCGCCGCCACCATCAGCCCGCCCGCGACATCGCCTGCACTCAGCCCCTCACCGAACGCGATCCATCCCGCGAGCGCCGCAACCACCGGCTGGACAAGCAATGTCAGCCCGACGACGAGCGGCGAGAAGCGCGGGAGCGCCCAGATGAGCAGGCCCTGCCCGACGATCTGGCTCATCGCGGCGAGCAGGATGAGCGGGGTCCAATTGTGCGGCAGGATCGCCTCGCCCAGCAGCAGCGCCGTGCCGAGCAGGATGGGAATGCCCGCGCCCGACGACCAGGCGAGCGCCGACCACGGTCCGATCTCGCCGCGCACGCGCTGCATCAGCAGGACATAGCCCGTATAGAGTGCGCCCGCGAGCAGGCTGAACAGGTCGCCGACCAGATATTGCGCCGACGCCTCATAGCTTTGCCCCATCAGCAGCGCCGACCCGGCAAAGGCGAGCAGCACGGCAAGCGCCTGCCACCCGCGCGGCAGCATGCGCGAGATCAATATGGCCCACAGGACGAGGAACAGGCTCGCGCTGTTGCCGAACAAGGTCGCGTTGGCGACCTTGGTCTGGAGGATTCCGATATGCCATGCGGCAAGGTCGAAAGCGAAGAAGATGCCCGCGCCGCCCGCGATCCACAGCGCGCGGTTCGACGGAGCTCGCCCGCCCGTTTCGCGCCACGCGAGGAGGGCCAGGAAGGGAAGCGCGAGAAGCAGCCGCCACATCGCCGACGCCACCGGCCCGGTATCGGCATAGCGCACGACCATTGCGGTGAGCGAGAGCGCAAGGTTGCCGCCGACGAGCGCCGCAAAGGCCCAGCGGCTCACGGTCGCCGCGACCGGGGCGGTGTCGGGGGCGGGGGCCTTCTCGTTCATTTAGATTTTCTTTTGCTACTTGCTGTTGTCATCGCCGCGCCGCGTCCATAGCTTTCGAGCCCAATAGCGGCGGCCCGCAGCGCCGTCGCGAAGAAAGTGAAAGGTAAGCAATAATGGCCTCAGCCCCCTCGCTCTTCGATCCGATCAAGCTTGGCGCGATCGACGCGCCCAACCGCATCATCATGGCGCCGCTGACGCGTGGTCGCGCCGGCCCGGGCTTCGTGCCCAACGAGCTGGCGCGCGAATATTACCGACAGCGCGCGTCGGCGGGGCTGATCATTTCGGAAGCGACGGGGATCTCGCAGGAGGGACTAGGCTGGCCTAATGCGCCGGGGCTTTGGACCGACGCGCAGGTCGAAGGCTGGAAGCCGGTGACCGATGCGGTGCATGAAGCGGGTGGGCGGATCGTCGCGCAGCTCTGGCACATGGGGCGCGTCGTCCATTCGGTGTTCAACGACGGCAAGCCGCCGGTGTCGGCGTCGGCGACGAAGGCGCCGGGGCAGGCGCACACGCCCGTCGGGCGGCTCGACTATGAGGTCGCACGCCCGCTGCGGCTCGACGAAATCCCGCGCGTGATCGCCGACTATGTCCATGCGGCGGAGAACGCCAAAAAGGCGGGATTCGACGGCGTCCAGCTCCACGGCGCGAACGGTTATCTGATCGACCAGTTCCTGCGCAACAACAGCAATTTGCGCGACGACGATTATGGCGGCCCGGTCGAGAACCGCATCCGCCTGCTCCGTGAAGTGACCGAGGCGCTGATCGGCGTCTGGGGCGCCGACCGCGTCGCAGTGCGCCTGTCGCCCAACGGCGACACGCAGGGCGTCGACGACAGCGCGCCCGACAAGCTCTTCCCGGTCGCCGCCGCGGCGCTCGACAAGCTCGGCATTGCCTTCCTTGAACTGCGCGAGCCCGGTCCTGACGGTACATTTGGGCGGACCGACGTGCCCAAACAGTCGCCCTCGATTCGCGCGGCGTTCAAGGGACCGCTGATCCTCAACAGCGACTATGACACAGCGAACGCCGAAGCCGCGCTTGCCGACGGCATTGCCGATGCCATCGCCTTCGGGCGGCCGTTCATCGGCAACCCCGATCTTGTCGAACGCATCCGGACGGGCGCGCCATGGGCCGCCGACAATCCGAAAACCTGGTATTCGCCGGGCCCGGAGGGCTATATCGACTATCCGGCGCTTGAGGCGGCGTAACGCATCTTGTGCCCCCGCGAAGGCGGGGGCGCATTGCCTGTCGGTGTAAAATCAAAGGCTAATGTCGCTCGGCGAGCGCCTTGTCGACGATCGACGCGCCGAGCGGCGCCAGCGCCTTGCCGCCGAACTGGAAAGCGAGAAAGGCGACTATAAAGAGCAGGACAGGCTGGATCAGCAGCAAGGTAATCGCAAAGACCGCGGCGACGATTGCCAGCGTGACGAACCCGCCGCTCAGCACCTGTTGACCCTTGGGGCCAAGGTCGATCGTCCGCGGCCCCTTTTCGTCCCACCATTTGCCCGTGACGATGGTCTTGCGACCGGGCGCCGATGTGGCGACGCGCGCGGCGATTCGCGCGCGCGCCGCGGCAGGAGCGGGTGCCGGTTCGGGCCGATTGCGCTGCTTCTGCTCGCCCCACGGATTGCGCTTTGGCTCGCCGCGCATGTCGGCCGTGCGTCCGCGCGCGGCCGCGTCGGCTTCGTGCTTCGCGGCGCGGACCGAAGCGGCAGGCGCGGCTATTTTCCTGGGTGGTGGCGCAGGTTCGACGAAGACTTCGGAAACCGGCTCGGGGAGCGGTGGACGTTCGGCCTCGTATCCGCGGCGGCGGTCATGTTCGGCCATGCGCTCGGCGGCGCTCGGCGGGGTCTTGCCCGTCTTGCGATCGACGACCACCAGCCGCCCGTCGCGTTCGACAACGGAAAGGCGGCTGGGGGGTGGTCGATCAACCAATTCCGAACTGTTCCTTCAGCGCGAGCATCGCGAGCGCGGCCTTCGCCGCTTCACCGCCCTTATCCTTGCGCGTCTTGTCGGCGCGTGCAAGCGCCTGTTCTCCATTTTCGACGGTCAAGATGCCGTTGCCGATGGCGAGCCCGTCGAGCGTCAATGCCATGATGCCGCGCGCGCTTTCGTTCGACACCACCTCGAAATGGTAGGTTTCGCCACGGATGACGACGCCGAGCGCGACATAGGCGTCATAGCGCCCGCTGTCTGCGGCAAGCGAAATCGCGGCGGGCAGTTCGAGTGCGCCGGGAACGGTCACCGTCTCGTGGCTATGCCCTTCGGTTTCGAGCGCGCTGCGCACGCCGTCGAGCAGCATGTCGTTGAGATAGCTGTAGAAACGTGCTTCGGCGATCAGGACATGCGCCATTATTCGCTCTCCCCCGGAATTGCGCGTTCGCCGACGACCGACAGGCCATAGCCCTCGAGCCCGACGATATTGCTGTGCGTCGGCGTCAGCAGTTCCATCGCATGGACGCCAAGGTCGGCAAGGATCTGCGCGCCGATGCCATAGGTGCGAAGCTCCTTGCCGTCGGCCGGGGCAGCTGCTTCGGGATCTTCGGCTCCGGGAAGCGGGCGCAGCAATAGCACGATGACCCCCGACCCGGCTTCGCCGATCGCCTGCATCGAGCGCTGAAGCCGGCGCTTGCGCGGTCCGGGACGCCCCATGATGTCGTCGAGCAGCGACACTTTGTGCATGCGGACCAAGGTCACGCCTTCAGGATCGACCGCGCCCTTCTGGAGTACCAGATTGACGCTGCCGTCGACCTTGTTGCGATAGGATTTGAGCCGCCAGTCGCCGCCATAGTCGGACTCGAACGGTTCGTCCGCCACGCATTCGACAAGCCGGTCGGTGCGGCTGCGATAGGCGATCAGGTCGGCGATCGTGCCGATTTTCATGCCGTGACGCCGCGCAAATGGGATAAGGTCGTCGAGCCGCGCCATCGAGCCGTCGTCGTTCATCACTTCGCAGATGACCGCCGACGGGTTGAGCCCTGCCAACCGGCTGATGTCGACCGCTGCCTCGGTATGCCCGGCGCGGACCAGGACGCCGCCATCGCGCGCGATCAAGGGAAAGACGTGACCGGGCGTGACGATGTCGTCGCGGCCCTTGGCGGCATCGATCGCCACCGACACGGTTCGCGCGCGGTCGGCCGCCGATATCCCCGTGTCGATTCCCTCGCGTGCCTCAATCGACGTCGTGAAGGCGGTGCCGTGGCGTGAGCGATTGTTGCGGCTCATCAATTCGAGCCCCAAAGCTTCGACCCGCTCGCGCGTCAGGGTCAGGCAGATGAGCCCGCGACCGTGCATTGCCATGAAATTGATCGAATCGGGCGTCGCCATCTGCGCGGGGATGATCAGGTCGCCTTCATTCTCGCGATCCTCGTCGTCGACAAGGATGAACATGCGGCCGTTGCGCGCCTCGGCAATAATCTCCTCCGGCGTCGCCATCGGCGACAGGTCGCTGCCGTGGGCGAGCCAGTTTTCCAGCTTGCGGAGCGTTTCGGCGGTGGGATTCCAACCGTCCGAATCGAGGTCGCGAAGGCTGTTGGCGTGGAGGCCAGCGGCGCGCGCGAGGCCCGAGCGGGTCACCGACCCGTCTTCTACGATGGAGCGGATTCGCTCGATGAGTTGCGTGGACATGCTGGCGAATTTTCACATTTCAATGTGAAAGTCAATATCCACATCACATTGCACTGGTCACTCGGGGCCGAAGGTCGGTCCGAAGTCGCGCTCGGCGGTGTCCGCCTTGGCATCGAGCAGCGCGATGATCTGTCCGGTGCGGTCGTCGCGCTTGGCATAATCGCGTGCCGAAAGCCCCGCGATATGATCGGCCTTGTCGGGATTGGCGCCGCGCCGCACAAGAAAACGGACCATCGCGACGTTGCGCGACTGGACCGCCAGGATCAGCGCGGTTTCGCCGCGGCGGTTCGTTTGATCGATCGGCGCGCCGCCGTCGGCCAGATATTCGGCGCCTTCGGTATAGTTGAGGAGGGCGGCGTGCATCAGCGGCGTCATCCCTTGCCGGTCGGCAATCCCCGGATCGGCGCTCTTGCCGAGGAGGAAGCGCAGCCAGGTCGTGTCGCGGCGCTTGGTCACGATCGCCAGCGCCGTCTCGCCATTGTCGGGATGGCGCGTGTTGATGAGCGCCGGATCGTCATTGATCGCTTCGGTTGCCTTGGTCCCGTCGCGGTTGTCGACTGCTTGCAAAAAGGCGTAGCCGCCGCGGAACTGTGCGCTGGCGGGCGACGCTGCAAGGGCGCTGCCAACGGCGGCGGCGAACAGCAGATAAGCGGCGAGGCGGAATTCCGCGCGACGAAACATGAAAGGGCCCCCACAGGCAAGCGCCGCACGCGCGACGACAAAGGTTGATTTTCGCTACCTAGCCGACCAAGGCTGGCTGCATGATGAACTTCGCAAATATGGGACAAAGGCTGGTCCGTGCAAGCCTGATGCTGGTTTTGGGTTCCGCTCTCGCGTCATGCGGCGGCCCCGCCGAAGCGCCGTCCGCGCGCCCGCCGCTCGAGGGTGCGCGTATCGGCGGCCCGTTCACACTCGTCGATCAGGATGGCAACAGCGTCAGCGACACCGACTTTGCGGGCAAATATCGGTTGCTCTATTTCGGCTACAGCTTCTGCCCCGATATCTGCCCGGTCGACTTGCAAAAGCTGATGCGCGGCCTCGCGCAGTTCGAGAAAGCGGCGCCCGAGCACGGCGCGAAGATCCAACCGCTCTTCGTCACCGTCGACCCTGCCCGCGACACCCCCGAGGCGCTCAAGCCTTTCGTGGCGCGCTATCACCCCCGGCTGCTCGGCCTCACGGGGACGCCCGAACAGATTGCCGCTGCGGCAAAGGCCTTTGTCGTTACCTATAACAAGGTCGAAGGGTCGGCGCCCGACCGCTATCTGATGGCGCATAGCCAGCTGGCCTTCCTGATGGATCCCGAAGGCAAGCCACTGGCGCTGCTTCCGCTCGACGATCCATCGACCGATGCCGATGAAGGCACCCCCGATGCGGTGGTCGCCGAGCTGGAAAAATGGGTGAAGTAACGCCGACCTTGGCAGCGCCGCCCTTTTGGGAGGCGCCGCTCGCCAGCCTCGACGCGGGGCAGTGGGAAGCTTTGTGCGACGGGTGCGGGAAATGCTGCCTCCACAAGCTGGAGGATGCCGATACGGGGCGCATCTATCCGACCAATGTCGCGTGCCGCCTGCTTGACCTCAAGACCGCACGCTGCGGCGACTATAAACATCGCCGGCGTCACGTTCCCGACTGTCTGACGCTGACCAAGGCAAAGGTCGGCGACATCGAATGGCTGCCGCAAAGTTGCGCCTATCGCCTGCGTGCCGAGGGACTTTCGCTTCCCGACTGGCATTATCTCGTCTGCGGCGACCGCGATGCGGTTCACCGGGCCGGTGAATCGATCGTCGGCTGGACGGTCGGCGAAGACGTCGCCGGACCGCTCGAGAATCATCTTGTCGAACGCGTCGTCTGACTTCGCGCCCGACGGGCCGCACATCTGGATCGGCGATACGCCGTGGCCGGTCCGCATCGTCGCCCATGCGCGTGCGCGCCGTTACCGGCTCATTCTCGACGCGGCGCGTGGCGAATTGCGCCTGACCCTCCCGCGCCGGTCGAGTACGGCGCGCGCGATCAAATGGGCGAGCGAACAGCAGGAGTGGCTGCACGAACAGGCGGGAAAGGCCGCCGCGCCCGTGCTGGTCGGCCCCGGCGCGGCGGTGCCGGTGTTCGGGATTGCGCGCCGCGTCGACTGGGAAGCAAAGGCGCCGCGCATTGTGCGCCTCGACGCCGACCGGCTCGGTGTGGGCGGCCCCGCCGAAACCGTCGGCCGCCGCATCGAACGCTGGCTGAAGGCCGAGGCGCGCGCGCTGCTCGATCGCGAAAGCCGGGCGATCGCCGCGTCGGCCGGGCTCAGGGTGGGGCGCGTCGGCGTGGGCGATCCGCGCAGCCGCTGGGGCAGCTGCACCGCGAACGGCGATCTGCGCTACAGCTGGCGGCTCGTGATGGCGCCCGATCATGTCCGCCGCGCGACCGTGGCGCACGAGGTCGCCCATTTGCGCCATATGGACCATGGTGCCGATTTCCACGCGCTCGTCGACAGGCTTCACGACGGCGATGTCGGCGCGGCGCGGCAATGGCTGCGCCGCGAAGGGCGCGCGCTCCATCGCTACCGCTTTACCGCCTAATAGATTCCGTCGGTTCCAGGTTCGCGTGCGCGCTGTTGTGGCGCTTGTTGCGCCTTGGGCGGCGGGGTCGTTTTGGGAGCAGGGGGCGTTACTGTTTTCGGTGTCGGCCCTTTGGGCTCGGGCTGCGGCGCGCGGCGTCCTGTCTGCTCCTCGATCCATTGCTGGTCGAGCACCGGCCCCTCGGGCTGCGGTGGCGGCGGCGCGCCGAACTCGGGCTGCGACCCGCCATAGGGCAGTTCGATCGGCATGCCGTTCTCGTCGACATAGCCTTCGTCTCCGGGCTCGCCGAAATAGGCGTCGCCTTCTTCCTCGAGCTGCCATTCGGGAAGCACGACTTCGGTATCGAACTGCTCGACCGGGCGCCGCGCAACCGCAATGCGCATATAGTCGGCAAAGGCTTTTGCGGGTGCCCGTCCGCCCTGCAGCCCGCCGACGGGACGCGCGTCGTCGCGTCCCATCCACACGCCGGTCGTGAGCCCGCTCGAAAAGCCGAGGAACCAGCCGTCCTTGTTGCTCGACGTCGTTCCGGTCTTGCCCGCGACGGGACGGCCGATCTGCGCGGCGCGGCCCGTACCCGTGTTGACCGCGGTCTGGAGCAGGTCGGTGATTCCCGCCGCGACCCATTTGTCGACGAGAAGCTGCCCGCGCTCGGGCGGGCGTTGATAGAGAAGCTCGCCGCCCGCGGTCGTGACCTTGGTGATGCCATAGGGCTGAACCGAAATGCCGCCGCGCGATACGGCGGCAAAGGCGGCGGTCATGTCGATGACGCGCACTTCGGCGCTGCCAAGCACCATCGACGGATGGGTGTTGACCGGCGTCGTGATGCCGAACCGTCGCGCCATATTGGCGACGGTCGAAAAGCCGATCTCGTCGCCCAGCTTCGCGGCAATCGTGTTGATCGAATAGGCAAAGGCCGTGCGCAGGCTGATCGCGCCGGAAAAGCGGCCCGACGAGTTGCGTGGACTCCAGCCGTTGATCGTCACGGGCTCGTCGACGACCTCGTCCTCGACCTTATACCCCGCCTCGAGCGCCGCCATATAGACGAACAGCTTCCACGCCGACCCCGGCTGGCGCAGCGCCTGCGTCGCGCGGTTGTAGTTGGAGGTGACATAGTCGGTGCCGCCGACCATGGCGCGCACAGCCCCGTCGCGATCGAGCGACACGAGCGCGCCTTGCACGCTGCCAGGGGTATTCGCCTGGATCGAAGCCGTCGCGGCGCGCTGCATGCCGAGGTCGATCGTCGTATAGACGTCGAGCGCCTCGCTGCCCTCGTCGATCAGCATGTCGAGCTGCGGCAGCGCCCAATCGGTAAAATAGCGCGCGCTATTCTGTCCGGTCTCCTTGGCCAGCCGCACATCGGCGGGTTTCGCCGCATCGGCCTGCGCCTGCGTGATGGCCCCTGCATCGACCATCACCGACAGCACGACGCCCGCGCGTCCCAGCGCCGCCTGCGCGTCGGCGGTCGGCGAATAGCGCGACGGCGCCTTGACCAGCCCCGCGATCACCGCGGCCTCGGACAGCGACATTTCGGTCGCGCTATGGCCGAAAAAGCTGTTCGACGCGGCGTCGATGCCATAGCTGCCGCCACCGAAATAGACCTTGTTGAGATAGAGCTCGAGAATCTCGTCCTTCGAGAATTTCCATTCAAGCGCCAGCGCGAGCACCGCTTCGCGTATCTTGCGCGTCCAGGTGTAGCTGTTCGACAGAAAGATGTTGCGCGCAAGCTGCTGCGTGATCGTCGATGCGCCCTGCATCCGGCGGCCGGTGCCGTAGTTCTCCACCGCAACGATCGCAGCGCGCGCCATGCCGACGGGATCGATGCCGGGGTGATAGCGAAAGCGGCGGTCCTCGACCGCGACCATCGCATCCTGCATCACCTCGGGCGTTTCGCGGAGCGTCAGCCAGCGACCGTAATTGGGACCGAGCGACAGGAAAACGGTGCCGTCGGCGGCGCGGACGCGGATCGTCTGTCCGGCTGGCGATTTCTTGAGCTCCTCGAAACTCGGCATTCGCTGCACCGCGATCGCGACGGCAACGCCCAGCGCGACCGCGCCGACCAGCGCCAGCCCAAGCGCCCAGCGGACGATCCGCTTGATCCAGATGCGCAGCCGCGATGGCCCGCCGCCGCCCGACGAAGCGGTCCGTTTCGCGTTCGATTGTGACGATTTACCCGACGATGCCTGCTGTCGTTCGCGGCGCAACCTGCCTGTTCCTTTTTCCGCTGCGCCCGTGACGCAAGTGCCTTGGCCCGAAAATCAGTCCTTGTCGGCTCCTGCGTCATCCTTCCCGCGTTCGGCGAAGTCAAGCGCCGCGCTGTTGATGCAATAGCGCAAGCCGTTCGGACCGGGGCCGTCGGGGAAGACATGGCCCAGATGCCCTTCGCACGCCGCGCAGCGCACTTCGGTGCGGACCATGCCGTGGCTCGTGTCGGTCAACTCGGTCAGCGCGGCGTCGTCGGCAGGGGCGGTGTAGCTCGGCCAGCCCGAGCCGCTGTCATATTTGGTCCGGCTGTCGAACAGCGGCGCGCCGCAGCCCGCGCAGCGATAGACGCCGTCATCCTTGTGATCGGTGTACTTGCCCGTAAAAGCGCGCTCGGTGCCGCCTTCGCGCAGCACATAATGCGCCATCGGGTCGAGCGTGCGGTCGGTCTTGGGGTCGGTCATGGGAAAACTCCTGTTGGCGGGAGCGCTGCGCGCGCCGCCTGTACCGCGCCAATATTGGTCTGCGGCCACCGCCCCGCAAGGGCATCGGCGCCTCGTCGCTCCCTTCTCGCGCCGGGCGGCTTTACCACGGCTTAACCATGATGGACCTCGTATGCAGGCGTCAATATCCGCGCCGCTGCGCGTCGAGGTCGAAACGCAGCTCGACATGGGGCGCGTCGCGGTTGGCGCGCTCGACGACTGCGACTATCGCGCGCTAATTTTCGTGACTGTGGAGTATCAATAGCGCGTCAGCCGCGCGCACCGAACAGCGCGGTTCCGACGCGCACATGCGTCGCGCCCAGCATCACCGCCGTCGCATAATCGCCGCTCATTCCCATCGATCGCAGCGGCAGGCCGTGGCGCTCGGCAAGTTCGTCGAGCAGCGCGAAATAGGGGGTGGGTTCGACATCGGCGGGGGGGATCGCCATCAGCCCGTCGATCTTCAGCCCCGCTGTGCGCGCTTCGGCGAGCAGCGCGGGAAGGTCGGCGACTGCACAGCCGCCCTTTTGTCCTTCGTCGCCGACATTGACCTGTACGAACAATTGCGGGCGTTTGCCCAGCTTGTCGCACGCCTTGGCCAGTGCGGCGACGAGCGACGGGCGGTCGACCGAATGGATGGCGTCGAACAATTGCACCGCATCCTCGACCTTGTTCGACTGGAGCTGGCCGATCAGGTGAAGCGTGAGTCCGGCGGCTTCTGCGCGCAGCTCGGGCCATTTGGCCGCCGCTTCCTGCACGCGATTCTCGCCGAAATGTCGCTGCCCCGCCGCGATCAACGGCCGGATTGCCGCGCCGTCATGCGTTTTCGATACGGCAATCAGGCAGATATCATCGGCGCGTCGCTTGGCGCGCGCTGCCGCGGTGGCGATTGTCGCACGCACATCCGCCAATCTTTCGGTCGCTTCGTCCATGTCTCGTCCCGTCAGTAGCGCGCGTTGCGCCCGCCCGCGACGCGCCTATAGGAAGGGTGATGGTTCGACGCCACCCCCTGTCCGCCGCACTTCCGGTCGCGTGGTTTTTTACCGACGAGCGGCTGTCGCTTCCGGTCGAGCGCGTCGCGGCTGCATTGCCACCGGGGAGCGGCATCGTTGTGCGGCACGACAGGCTGGTGCCAGGGGCACGCTGGCGCCTTGTGCGGCGGCTCGCTGCTATCGCGCGGGCGCGCGGACATATACTGCTGCTCGCCGGAACCCCCGAAACCGCACGGCGCTGGGGAGCCGACGGCGTCCATTTGCGCCAGCGCGATGCACGGCACGCGGCGCAGGCCAGGCGCAACGGCCTGATCGTCTCGATGCCGGTCCATGATGGGAAGGAGGCGCGCCGGACGCAGCGAGCGGGGGTCATGCTCGCTTTCGTTTCGCCGCTTTATCCGACCCGCTCGCACCCCGGCGCGCCCGCGCTCGGTACCGCCAAATGGGCACGCCTCGCGCGGGCGAGCGGTGCCGGCCCTGCGGCGCTCGGCGGAATGACGCGTGGGCGTGCGCGGCGGCTGCAGCGGCAGGTCGCTGCGCAAGGCATGCGCGTGGCGTGGGCAGCGATCGGGGCGTGGGAGGACAAGGCGCTCGCGCGCCAAAAGCGTCAGAAGCGGAACGCGGTCCCGACATAGACCGCCTGACTGTCGCGGCGCGAATCGGTCAGCGGCTCGACGCGGTCGCCCGGGCGATAGCGCACGCCGGCGGTGACATCGATATTCTTGGTCAGGCGATAGCTGCTCACGACATCGACGGTCTGGTCTTCGCCGGGCGCGGTCACGCGGTCGGTCGCACCCGCCGGGTCGCTTGACCGGCTGACCATGCGCGTTGCAAAGCGCGACTTCTTTTCGGCCTGCTCGGGCGCGCGCGCGACGGGCAGGTTGGCGATATCGACGCCGCGCGGCAGCGAAGGCGTTGCGAACTTCTCATAGCCGACCGATGCGCCCAGATCATATGTCACCGGCGTGATTGCGACCGGCGCCTTGGTGCGGCCCGTCGCCAGCGCGGCAGTACGCGCGGCACTCGATGCGTCGTCGCGCGCGCGGATCACGACGGTGATTGCGCGGTTCTTGCGACTGTCGTCGGTGATCGCGGGCGTGAAGCGGAAGCCGCTGCGCGCTTCGGCCGACATCTTGGTATATTGGGCGATCAGCCGCGGGTCGCCCGACGCGGGCGTAAACTGGCCGAGCAGCGTTTCGGAAAGCTGGGTGTCGAGAATCCGCTCGGCGCGCGACATTGCCGCAAGCGCCGGGGGCAGGGCGAGCGAAAGCGCCGCCAGAACGGCAAGGCTTCCTCTCCAATAATGTCGCGAACTACGCGCCATCTTTCTGCGACTCCTCTACGACTCACCAGATAGGCCGCTTGCACCCAAAATTCCAGTGATTCGCACCCCATAAACCGTACCGCATTCCTATTTTGCCGAAATTGTTGCGCAATGACCACAGTTTGGTTGCAGGCGAAAGCATTCGATGACTGGAAACTGAACGGTGGCGCGTGCCGAATTGCCGTGCTTGCCCGATGCGGGCAAGGGCGATAGAGACGCTGACAAATCCAGCATGCGCGGCCGCGTTTTCGATGCCCGGCGGTGCCCAGAATAAGGTGTTTCGGCATGTTCCAGCTTTCCGTCCTTGCTTCGCGCAGTCGCCGACCGGCCGCGCTCGCGCTGCTCGGGCTCGTCGCGCTCGGCCTTTCGGCGTGCGGCGGCAGGGAACGTCCGCGCGCCGACCTTGCTGCATCGCAGGTCACGACGATCGGCGTGAACAGCTATTTGTGGCGCGCCTCGCTCGATGCGCTGTCGTTCATGCCGCTGCTCCAGGCCGACAGTTCGGGCGGGGTGATCATTACCGACTGGTATGCGAACCCCTCGAACCCGAACGAGCGGATGAAGGTCACGGTGTCGATCCTCGATCAGGATCTGCGCGCCGACGCGCTCCGCGTCGCCGCATCGCGCCAGGTTGCGCAGGGCGGCACCTGGGTCGATGCGCCGGTTCAGGCGGCAACGGTGCAAAAGCTCGAGGAAATCATCCTCACCCGCGCCCGCGACCTGCGCCGCAGCGCGATCGAGGGGTAATTTCCATTCCCGTCATCCCGGCGAAAGCCGGGATCTCGACCTCGGCGTCATGATCCACGGGCGAGATCCCGGCCTTCGCCGGGATGACGATCATGTAAGTCAGACCAACGGGGTAACCGACACATGACCCGCGAAACGCGCTTTGGCGCCCTCGCCGCCGATGCTCGCTGGCAGGCGGCATGGGATGCCGCGAACAGCTTTGCCACGCCCGATACGGGCGGCAAGCCCAAGGCCTATATCCTCGAAATGTTCCCCTATCCGTCGGGGCGCATCCATATGGGGCATGTCCGCAACTATGCGATGGGCGACGTGCTCGCGCGCTTCAAGCGGATGACCGGACACGACGTGCTTCACCCGATGGGCTGGGACGCCTTCGGCATGCCCGCCGAAAATGCCGCGATGGAAAAGGGCGTCCACCCCGGCGGCTGGACGCGCGCCAATATCGACGCGATGCGCGCACAGCTGAAGCGCCTCGGCCTCGCGATCGACTGGAGCCGCGAGCTCGCGACCTGCGATGCCGACTATTATGGGCAGGAACAGGCGCTGTTCCTCGACCTTCACGCCGCTGGCCTCGTCTATCGCAAGGAAAGCTACGTCAACTGGGACCCCGTCGACATGACCGTTCTCGCGAACGAGCAGGTGATCGACGGTCGCGGCTGGCGCTCGGGCGCGCTCGTCGAGAAGAAAAAACTGTCGCAGTGGTTTCTCAAGATCACCGACTTTGCCGACGAGCTGCTCGAAGGGCTGAAGGAACTCGACCAGTGGCCCGACAAGGTGCGGCTGATGCAGGAAAACTGGATCGGCAAGTCGCAGGGGCTCGAATTTTCATTCAAGCTCGTCGGCGGAAAGCCGGGGTTCGACGTCTTCACGACGCGTCCTGACACGCTGTACGGCGCGAGCTTCGCGGCGATTTCGCCCGACCATCCGCTCGCCGAAAAGCTGGCGAAGGATTCGCCGCGCCTTGCCGAATTCATCGCCGAATGTCGCCGTCAGGGCACCTCGGCCGAACAGCTCGAAACCGCCGATAAGATGGGCTTCGACACCGGGCTGTCGGTCGAACATCCGCTCGACCCCGACTGGCATCTGCCCGTCTGGGTGGTGAACTATGTGCTGATGGATTATGGCACCGGTGCGATTTTCGGATGCCCGGCGCACGACCAGCGCGACCTCGACTTCGCGCGCAAATATGAACTGCCCGTCCACCGCGTCATCGCCGATGGCGATGAGACCGAACAGCGCTTCGCGGGCGACGAGGCCTATGTCGGTCCCGGCCGCCTTGTGAACAGCCATTTCCTGAACGGCATGAACATCGACGAGGCGAAAGCCGCGATCATCGCGCGCGCCGAACATGAAGGCTGGGGCAAGGGCACGACCGTATGGCGGCTGCGCGACTGGGGCGTGTCGCGCCAGCGCTATTGGGGTACGCCGATCCCCTTCATCCATTGCCCCGCATGCGGTCTTGTTCCGGTCCCCAAGGACCAGCTTCCCGTCGAGCTTCCCGAGGACGCCGATTTCTCGGTCCCCGGCAATCCGCTGGGTCGCCATCCGACGTGGAAGCATGTCGCCTGCCCGTCGTGCGGCGGCGATGCGGTGCGCGAGACCGATACGCTCGACACCTTCGTCGATTCGAGCTGGTATTTCCTGCGCTTTGCCAGCGCGCCTTCGGACAGGCCCTTCGATCCCGAGGTCATCCGCCGCTGGTTGCCCGTCGACCAATATATCGGCGGGATCGAGCATGCGATCCTGCACCTGCTCTACGCGCGCTTCTGGACGCGTGCGCTCAACAAGCTCGGGATGGTCGACGTCAAGGAGCCGTTCGCGAGCCTGTTTACGCAGGGCATGGTGACGCACGAAACCTACAGCCGTCAGCAGGGCGAGGGCCTCCCGCCGCTCTTTTTCACCCCCGAAGAGGTGGTGCGCGGCGCCGACGGGGCGACGCTCGAGGCCGATGGTGCGCCGGTCGAAATCGGCCGCGTCATCAAGATGTCGAAGTCGAAGAAGAATGTCGTCGATCCCGACGCGATCCTCGACCAATATGGCGCCGACGCGGCGCGCTGGTTCATGCTCTCCGACAGTCCGCCCGAGCGCGACCTGCCTTGGAGCGAGGCAGGGATCGAGGGCGCGTGGCGTTTCGTCCAGCGGCTGTGGCGCCTGTTCGGCGAGACCGGGAATGTCGGCGACGGTGGCGAGGACAAACCGCTTGCGCGCAAGCTCCACCAGGCGATCGCCGGGGTCGCCGCCGATATCGAGGCGCTCGGGTTCAACAAGGCGGTGGCAAAGATCCACGCGCTCGCGAACGAGATCGAAAAGGCGAAACCCTCGACCACCCGCGCCGAGGCGTGCCGGACGCTGATCCTGCTCGTCGCGCCGATGATGCCGCACTTGGCCGAAGAGGCATGGGCCGCGCTCCCTGCGGCGCAGCGCACGAGCGCACTCGTCGCCGACGCCGTCTGGCCCGTTGCCGATCCCGCGCTGCTCGTCGACGACGAGGTGACGATCGCGATTCAGGTCGCGGGTAAGCTGCGCGACACGATGACGCTCGCCAAGGGCATCGACAAGCAGGCCGCCGAAGCCGCCGCTCTGGCGCGCCCGCGCATCGCGGAACTGCTCGGCGGGGCCGCGCCGAAGAAGGTGATCGTTGTTCCCGACCGACTGGTGAATATCGTTCCCTGAGCGGATGACCGGGAACAAACCCTTCCCAATTCCGTTCGCATCGAGCGAAGTCGAGATGCGTCTGGCGCAGCGCCAGCGTGTCTCGACTTCGCTCGACACGAACGGGGTTAGGGGGCATGAGGGTAATTGATGCATAAGCTTGTCACCGCCTCGATTGTTGCCGCCGCGCTGGCCCTTGGCGGGTGCGGCCTTCGCCCGCTTTACGCCAGCGGGAGCAAGGGGGCGGTCGCGCAGATGCTCGCCGATGTCGATGTCGCACCGATCGAGGGGCATTCGGGATGGCTCGTCCGCAACGCGCTGCGCGACCGGCTCCAGCCGACGCAGGCAGGGCAGGGTGCGGGCGGCCGCTTGCGTCTCGACGTGCGGCTCGAGGATTCGATCACCGGTTTCGGCGTGCGCGCCGACGATGCCGTGACGCGCGAGCGGCGCACCTTGCGCGCACGCTACCAGCTTGTCGACGCCGGGACCGGCGAAGTGCTGCTCGACGCGACGGCGGCGCAGGATGCCGGCATCGACGTCGTCGGCAGCGAATATGCGACGATCGCTGCCGAATCGTCGGCGCTCGAACGGCTCGCCTCGGGAATCGCCGACCAGATCGTCGCGCGGCTCGCGGTCTATGCGCAGCGCGGAGGCCCGGCCGCAGCGCCCGCCTCGTGATCCGGTCGTCGCGGCGATGAAGTCCGTCAAGCCCGTCGACCTCGAACGCCAGTCGCGGCTCGATCCGAATATCCGCCTGACCTTGCTTACAGGTCCCGATGACGCGACGATGGCGGCGGTCGCGGCGCATCTTGTCGGACTCGCGGGCAAGGAGGCCGAGCGGCTCGACCTTAGCGGAACGCAGCTTGCGCAGGACCCGTCGCTCCTCGCCGCCGAAGCCGCGTCGATGTCGCTCTTTTCGCCGAGCCGTGTGATCCGTCTCGAGATCGCCGGTAATGGCGATGATTGCCTTGCCGCAGTCGAAGCACTGTTTGCGGCAGAGACCGCAATCAATCCCGTCATCGCATCGGGCGCGGCGATAACCGCCAAGTCGAAGCTGGTGAAGCTGGTCGAAGCCGCACCACACGCGGTCGCTGCCATCTGCTACCAACCCGACCGCCGCGCGCTCGTCGGCATAGCGATGGCGGCGGCTTCCGAGCAGGGATTGCGGCTTGCCAATGCAGAGGCGCAGCTGCTCGTCGACCTTGTTTCGGGCGATCAGGCGCTGATGCGCCGCGAGATCGAGAAGATCGCGCTCTACCTCGATGCCGCACCCGACCGGCAACGGCAGGTGACCGCCGCCGATATTGCCGCGCTTGGCGCCGCGACGCACGAGGAGGACGTCAGCGCGTGCATCAATGTCGCGCTTGGCGGCAAGCTGCGCGAGCTGCACGAGATGCTGGCGACCGCGGCGGCGGTCGGCGTTGCCGAAATCCGGATCATTCGCGCGCTGGCGATCCGTGCGATGCAGCTTGCGCGCCTGCGGGCCGAGGTCGATGCCGGGGCGCATCCTGCGACCGTCGTGTCAGCGCGCAGCAGCGGTGTGTTCTGGAAGGAACGCGACGCGGTGACGGCGCAGCTCCACATCTGGGACTCGGTCCGCGTCGCGCGGCTGATGACCCGCCTGATCGAATGCGAGCGTGCCCTGAAGTCGTCGGGAACCGCAGGCGCGGTCCTGTTCCGCAAACTCATGACGGACATTGCCCATCAGGCGGCGCGCGCGCGCTGACGGATTATTCGCCGTCGTCCGACGACTTGCGCGCTTTGGGAACGTCGGGTGGCACGAAGGTCCAGACGGTATCGCCTGCTTCGACTGTCGGGCGATACTGCGTCGAAAAGATCCGCAACTCACCCGACGCGCGCTCCACGGCAAGGCTGTCGCCGCCCGTCGCCTTCATCCGCTCGACGAAATCGGAATAGCTGTATTTCTCGGTGATCTTTGTCCGCCCGAACGTCCAGCCTGCCTGCAAACGATCAAGCTGTTCCTCGATCGGCGTGCCTGCCAGGGTGAAGATGCGCCCGCGCCGCTGGCTTGCAGCGCGCGATTCCCCGACCATCCGGCTGACCCGGTCGTGCCCGATCTCGGCCGCGAGCTCGCTGCATACAAGCGCATTGTAACTGTCATTGTCGGTCGCGGCGATCAGCTGCTGATAGTCACCCATGTCGAGGCTGTCGTCATGGGCTTCGTCCAATATGTCGCCATGATAGACCGGAAGGTCCGCCCGTCGAGCGCGGCGCAGCGCAAGAATGCTGGGGTCGGCGACAAGCACCTTGCGATCCTGCGCCTTGACGAATTCGGCAAAGGCGATCGTCCAGCTGTTCGCGCCGACGAGCAACACGCCATCACCCTTGCCGCGGTCGAGCCCGAGCCACTGGGCAAAGCGCGCGGCGGTGAAGCCATGCGCAAAAATCGTGGCGATGACGACCGCAAAGCTCAGTGGAACCAGCGCCTCGGCCCCCGCGATCCCATAGTCGGAGAGACGCAGGGCAAAGAGGCCGGTCACTGCCACCGCGACAATACCGCGCGGCGCAATCCAGGCGACGAACAGCCGCTCCTTGAACGGGATACGCGTGAACAGCAGTGCGACCATGATGGTCAGCGGACGGACGACAAAGAGCAGCAGGAGGAGGAAGACGACGAAGCGCAACTCGAAATTGCGCACCACTTCCCAGTCGAGCGTGGCTGACAAGATGATGAACACGCCCGAGACGAGGATGACGGTGAGGTCCTCCTTGAAGCGCTGGAGCACATGCGTTGAATATGTCTCTCGGTTCGCCATGACGACGCCCATCACGGTGACAGTAATCAGCCCCGTTTCATGAAGGATCAGGTCGGACAGGACAAAGGTTGCGACGACCGTGGTGAGGAGCACCGGGGCCTTCAGGAACTCGGGCACCCAGCCGCGCGGAAACGCCCAGGTGAGCGCAAAGCCCGCTGCGCCGCCGATGATGATCGCGAGCACGCTCGCCGCGACGACGTCGATCACGATGCCGACGCTGTTCGCCTCTGCGCCGCCGTGGATGATATAGGCGTAGATGCCGACCGCGAGCAGCGCCCCGATCGGGTCGTTCACGATCGCTTCCCATTTCAGCATATTTTTGACGCGCGGCGCGATATTGAGCGAGCGCAGCATTGGAATGATGACCGTCGGCCCCGTCACGATCATCACGCCGCCGAGCAGCGCAGCGAGCTCGAAAGGAAGCCCGGCGCCATAATAGGCGGCAGCAGTGCCGAGCGCCCAGCCGACCGGAACCCCGACGAAGACGAGCATCGCGACCGCCAGCCCGGCCTGCCGAAGCTCGCGGAACTTGAGGCTGAGCCCGCCCTCGAACAGGATGATCGCGACGGCCAGCTTGATGATCGGCTCGCGCAGCTCGCCAAAATCGCGCTCGGGGTCGAGCAGGCCGAGGACGGGACCGGCGACGATGCCGGCGATCAGCATCAGCGCGATCGCCGGGCGGCCGGTACGCCACGCGATCCACTGCGCGCCGATACCGATGACGCCGATCAGGGCGATTTTTACGAGCAGGGATTCGATTGCGAACATGGACCATTCCTAGTCGGCGCGGCATGCCCGCGGCTACAAAAAAGGGCCGCTCTTCCCCCTGGAAAGAGCGGCCCCCGATATGCTGTGTCCTTGGATCAGAAGCGGAAGCGCCCCGTCACGCCATAGGTCCGCGGTTCGGCAAGGAACTGCGAGAAAATCTGGCGGCCGCCCGGATATTGCGGGTCGGTGAAGGGCGCCGACGTCGTCCCCGCCTGGAAGGGCGAGTTGAACGCGACCTGCGAATATTGCTTGTTGAAGATATTCTGCGCCCACAGTTCGATGCCCCATTTCTCGTCGGGGCCGCGAACGCCGATGCGTGCGTTGAACAGCGCATAGCCGTCCTGCTCCTTTTGCGGGAAGAGGTCGGAGCCGGTGTTGTAATCGCTGGTCATGCGACCATCGATATAGACGAGGCCCGTAAGCCCGCCGCTCCCGAGTTCGGGCGTCCAGGTGACGCTGCCGGTCGCGACCAGTTCGGGCGCGTTCGACAGATTGTCGCCGGGCAGCTTGCGCAGCGCCGGGTCGAGCGGCGCGCCGAAGCGGTTGCCGACCAGATTGTTGCGATAGCTGGTGTCCGCATAGGTAAGGCCTGCCGCGACGCGGAAGTTACGCGCCGGAACGAGCGAAGCCTCGATCTCGACGCCCTCGGCCCGCACGCCCCAGCTCACATCGTCCTGCGCACAGGCGCCGGTCGCCGCGCTCGTATCGCGGTCGGCACCGCCCAGATCGGTGGTGCAGCCGTTGATATTCTGGACGAGGAAGACCGTGCCGTTGAACGTATTCAGCTGGAAGTTCTTGAAGTCCGAGCGGAACAGCGAGACGCCGAGGCTGAACGGGCCGGTCGAATATTTCGCGCCGAGTTCATAGCTGTTGACCAGCTCGGGGTCGAACTGCAGCGCCCCGACAAGGCTCTGCGCCCCGCCCGGCGTCGCCGCGAACGGAAAGATCGGCGATTTGAGCGCCGAGCGGTCGAGGTTGAAACCGCCTGCCTTGTAGCCGCGTGAATAGCTGGCATAGAGCAACAGATCATCGACCGGCTTGTACGACAGGATCGCGGTGCCGGTGAATTCATCCTCGCTGCGGCTGTCGCTGATCGATACGCCGTTGAGCTCGGCGGTCGAATTGCCCTGGCAGCTCAGACCGATGAGCGCGCCGGCAAGCGCGCGGGCCGTGGCGTTGGGGCTCGCCAGATCGTCGAGCACCAGACCCTGCACGGTGGTGCAGACGGTGTTGTCGTTCGAGAATGTCGCCCCGAAGTCCTTCTTGTCGTTCGTGTACCGCAGGCCGAAGGTGAAATCGAGTTTATCGGTGATGTGGAAGATATTGTGCGTGAAGAGCGCCCAATTCTCTCCATTCTGGCTGTAGCGATCGTTGATGCTTCCCAGGTCGTTGAGCCCGTCGAGCGCGGTAAAGGCCGCGACGATGTCGGGACCCGAGGCGCCGGACGCGCCAGCGATTGTTGCGGGACCCACGCCGGGCGCCACGCAAAGCGGGCTATTCGGCGAATACAGCCCTGCGAGCCCGCCGCCGGTGATGATGCGGCAGTTCGCGAACCGGCCATATTGGGTGCCGAAGCGCAGATTGTCGCGCACGCGCAGCTTTTCATTGGCGTAGAATCCGCCGACGAGCCAGTCGAGCTTGCCGTCGAACGCCTCGCCCTGCAGGCGCAATTCCTGCGTGAAGGTGTGGAACTGGCGATAGGCATCGTCACTTGGGGCACGATAGAGAATATCGACCGCGCCATAGTCGGTGTCCGACGCCTGGCTCGACCGATATTCGCGATAGGCGGTGATCGACGTCAACGTCGCGCCGCCGAGATCATAGTCGATCTGGCCCGAGAAGCCATAATCCTTGGTCTCGCCAGCGTAGCTCCGGCCGGGGCTGACCGACAATGTCCGATCATAGCCCTGATTGAACGCGCTGAGCGGCTGGCCGAGGTCACGCAGCACGTTGATGATGTTGTTGCCGTCCGGCTGAAGCGGCGCGAGCGGCGTCGACGGATTGTTGAGGTTGCCGATATAGGGGTTGACGCTGTTGTCGACATAGATGGCGCCGCAGCATTTCTCGTCGCGGAACGTATAGTCGGCGATCAACCGGATCGACAGCGCGTCGGTCGGTTCGAACAGCAGCTGCCCACGCAGGAAATAGCGGTCACGGTCGTTGACGTCGGTGTTGTTCGTCGTGTCGCGATAAAAGCCGTCGCGCTTGACCCAGATGCCGTCGAGGCGCGCGGCGAGCGTGTCGCTGATCGGGCCGGTGACGCTGCCGCCGAGGCGCCAATAGTCGTAATTGCCATAAGTGATCTCGCCCGTCGCGCCGAACTGGAAATCGGGCTTTTTCGAATATATGCTGATGAGACCCGCCGACGAGTTACGCCCGCCGAGCGTCCCCTGCGGGCCGCGTTGCACCTCGACGCGGTCGATTTCGCCAAGTTCGTTGAGGCCGATGCCCGAACGCGAGCGATAGACGCCGTCGATGAAAACCGGGACCGAGCTTTCAAGGCCGGGGTTGTCGCCGACCGTGCCGATACCGCGGATACGCGCCGAACCATTTGCTTCCGAGCCGGTCGACGACACGAGCAGCGACGGCGCCACCTGGTTGAGCTGGCGAATATCGTTCGCGCCGCTGTTCTGCAGCGTTTCGGCGTTCACGGCCGAGATGGCAACGGGAACGTCCGACAGCAACTGCGAACGGCCTTGCGCCGTGACGACGATCGGCGCGTCGTCGAAATCGTTCTGCGGCGCGCTGTCCTGCGCCTGCGCTGGCATGGCGACAGTCACGACAGCCAGCGATACGCCGAGCGCACTCGAGCGCAGGAGACGGGCAGCACAAAGGGTCGATGATTTCATTTTGGGCACTCCTCTCAACATTTCGTTGTTTTTATTGGCCCTGAAACATACCGGAAATGCCGCCCTGTTCCAGACGATGCGCCCGATTCACGTCATGTTTTCGGCGAGTGATGCTTTTGTGTCACAGGCGCCAAAGCCGCACTTTCGCGTGCATTCAGGCCCCGTGCCCGCTTGACGTAGCGTCATCGAAAATGGTTCTACCATAAGCAACTGACAGCAATTTTTCGCCCGCTACGACCATTGCGTGGTAGGTGCCGTCGAAATTGGCGGCGATAGCATCGTCACCGACATCGAGACCGCCGGTCAGACTACCGAAAGCAGGCAGAATTATTGTGCGCTCGTCACGGGCGAAGCAGGGGCGAACCACGGGGCGACCGCGAAGGTTGACACGCAACTTCGGATGGAAATGGCCCGAGATCTGGGGGCGACGATCGGCGGGCTTGCATTGGTGACGAAAGACGATGCCATCGACCTCGATCTCGTCGGCGACCACACCGCCCCACGCACCCGCCGACAATCCATCGTGGTTGCCGGCTATCCAGAGGAGTTCGACCCTGCTCGAAAGGCTCGCCAACCGCTCGGCCGCGGCGGGCGCCATCCGGTCCGCCGACAGCCGGTCATGAAAACTGTCGCCCAGGCACCAGATCGCGCGCGCGCCGGTCGCGTCGACAAGCCGGTCGAGTCGGTCGAGCGTATCATGGCTGTCATAGGGGGGGAGCGGTTGCCCTTGCGCTGCGAACCAGCTCGCCTTTTCGAGGTGCAGGTCGGCGACGATCAGCGCGCCGTGGCCCGGCCAGAATAGCGCGCGATCGGCCAAGGGCCGGACACATTGGTTCGCAAAATCCAGGCTGGGCTGAAACTCCATCGCCCCGCTATGGCAATGGCGCAAAAGTCCGGCAAGCCTGCCTAGCTGCCGGGACGAAGGTCGCTTGCCGCGAAACGATATCCGGCCGGACGTTGGGCCGCATCGGGCATGTCGAATACGACGCGCTTGTTCGGATAGTCGATTTCGATGCGGTCGAACAGCGACAGGCTGTCCATACCGAGAAGCAGCGCCGGCCGCTCGTGCAATCCAAGAACGCGAAAGGCCTGCCCATCGGCAAAGGAAATCGGAAGATCGTTGATGTCGATGCCGCCGATCGTGATGCGCCGGATGGCCGTCCGGGTGGCAGGAACATCTTCACCGGTCACGGCGCCCAATGTGGCGGAAAAGAAGGGCACGCGATTTTCGCGGCGCGACGCGACGAGCTTCATCAGCGCCATATTGCCCACGCTCGTCTGCGCACCCGTGTCGACGATGACATCGATCCTGCGGTCGCCGATACGCGCGTCGGACAGGATCAGACGACCCGCCGAGTTGCGCGCTGTCACGACAATGGCGTCGCGGTCGCGGATGACGGGGCGCGCGCGACGGTGCGTTTCGAGAATTTTCATGCTTTCGTTGCGAAAATCGATGAGCAGGCGCCGATCCTCGAGCATGTCGACGCCGATCAGGCCGGCGGCGCCGATATGCCGCCCGAAAAAGGCCGGGGCGTCGAATTCCTCGAGCCGGAGATTGGTCATCTGCAGCGCGGCGACGCGGAAGCTGGGAACGGTCGCGCCGCTGCCGATCGTCGCCATCCGAAGTTTTTGGCCCTCGACAAGGTCGAGGCGGGCGGCGAGTTCGCGCGCGATGACCGTCCGCTCCGCGCCGGTATCGACCAGAAAGGAGAAGGGCCCCTCGTCGCCGATCATTACCTTGACCGACATGCGCCGCGTCGCGTCGAGATCGAACGGCTGGACAAAGGGGACGACCTCTCCGGTCGTGCTGGTCTCGTCCGGCGCTTGCTGCGCCGGTGGCGCCGCGGTCGGCGTCGGGGTCTGGGGCGTAGGCGTGGCGCCGACCAGTGCCGGGGCCGCGAACAACATCCACAGGCTGAAACGCCTCGTCGGGGTAGTCGCTGGCATCGTTTCTCTCCGCCCTGCAGTCTACGCCTCCTCTGCCGGCTCAGCAAGGGGCGGCCGATCAGGACGATTCGGCGCCCATTGCCTGCTGCGCCAGCGCATCGGCCAGTTCGCCGAGCAATATGTCGTCGAGGTCGGCGGCGGCGACATTTTCGCGCCCGATCAGCACCAGCACCGGGATCGCCAGCGGGCTGATGCGCGGCAGCGCCTTGTGCAGCATGGTCCCCGCCGCCCGGTCGAGCAGGTCGCCGAGCCGTGCGACATCGGTGAGCCGCTGGCGCGCGTCGGCCCATGCCGCCTCCAGCAGCAGATGGTCGGGTTCATATTTTCGCAGCACGTCGAAGATGAGGTCGGTCGAGAAAGTGACCTGCTTTCCGGTCTTGCGTTTGCCGGGGTGCTGGCGTTCGATCAGCCCGCCGATCACCGCCACCTCGCGGAAGGCGCGCTTCAAAAGATGCGACCCTTCGACCCATTCGACGAACTCCTGTTCAAGAATCGTCGAATCGAACAGGGCTTCTGGATCGGCCACAGGGCGCAGCGACCAGAGGGCAAGCGCATAGTCCGACGCGACGAAGCCGAGCGGCTGCAACCCCGCGCGCTCCATCCGCTTGCTGATCAGCATGCCGAGCGACTGGTGCGCATTCCATCCTTCGAAGGGATAGGCGACCAGATAATGATTCCCTTCGTGGGGGAAGGTCTCGACCAGTAATTCGCCCGGACGCGGCAGCGCCGACCTCAGTGCCTGCATCTCGAGCCAGAAGCGGACATCGTCCGGAAAACGCTGCAAGCTTTCGGGTTCGCCGAGAAAGGCGCGTACCCGGTCGGCGAGCCGCGTCGTCAGCGCCATGCGCGCTCCGACATAAGAGGGGATACGCGCGGGGCGCGTGGTCGCGCGGACGATCAGATCGGTGTCGCGGATCGCCTCAACCTCCAGGCTGAGCCCTGCAAAGGCGAAAGTGTCGCCTGCCGTCAGCGTGCTTGCGAAATACTCCTCGACGGTGCCGAGACGGCGACCGTTTTTGAAGCGCACATCGAGCGTCGGCGCATCGACAATAATCCCTGCGTTGAGCCGGTGCTGCGCCGCCAGTCGCGGATGCGCGATGCGCCACCGCCCCTCGCCATCGGGCGCAAGCCGACGGAAGCGGTCATAGCTTTTGAGCGCATAGCCCCCGTCGCGCACGAAGCCGAGCAGTCGGGCAAAGACGTCCGCACCCAACCAGCGATAGGGCGCGGCGCTCCGCACCTCCGCCAGCAGGGCGGCCTCGTCGAACGGCGCGGCGCAGGCGAGCGCCATGACATGCTGGGCAAGCACGTCGAGCGCGCCGGGACGAAAGCGGTCGGCATCGCGCTCGCCCGCCTCGACCGCATCGAGTGCGGCGCGCGCTTCCAGATATTCAAAGCGGTTGCCGGGAACGATCAGCGCCTTGCTCGGCTCGTCGAGCCGGTGGTTGGCGCGGCCGATGCGCTGGAGCAGCCGTGAGCTGCCCTTGGGCGCCCCCATCTGGATCACGCAATCGACGTCGCCCCAGTCGAGCCCCAGATCGAGGCTCGACGTCGCGACAAGCGCGCGCAGCCGCCCCTCGGCCATCGCGGCTTCGGCGCGCTGGCGCGCCTCGCGGTCGAGACTGCCGTGGTGGATCGCGATCGGCAGCGAGGCGTCGTTGACCTTCCAAAGCTCCTGAAAGATCAGTTCGGCGAGCCCGCGCGTGTTGCAGAAGATGATCGTCGTGCGATTCTTCGCGACCTCGGCCATCACCTGATGCACCGCATATCGTCCCGAATGGCCCGCCCACGGCACCGCGCCTTCGGGGAGGAGGATTTCGATGTCGGGATCGGCCCCGGCCTCGCCCTCGACCAGCGTCACCACGTCCGCATCGGCATCGGGGGCGAGCCAGGTGGCATATTGGACGGGATCGGCGATCGTCGCCGAAAGCCCGACCCGGCGCGTCTCGGGCGCGATCTGCTGGAGCCGCGCCAGCGCCAGGCTCAATAGGTCGCCGCGCTTGCCAGGTGCAAAGGCGTGAATCTCGTCGATCACGACGGTCTTGAGGTCGGCGAACATCGTGAAGCTGTCGGGATGGGAGAGCAAAAGCGACAGCGATTCGGGCGTCGTCAGCAGGATATTGGGCGGTCGGCTGCGCTGGCGTGTCTTCTTGTCCGAACTCGTGTCGCCGCTGCGTCTCTCGACGCTGATGCCGAGTCCCATCTCGGCGATAGGGCCGAGCAGGTTGCGCTCGACGTCGGCGGCGAGCGCCTTCAGTGGCGATACGTAAAGCGTGTGCAGCCGGTCGGTCGGGCTTTCGGCCAGCTCGACGAGGCTTGGCAGAAAGCCCGCCAGCGTCTTCCCCGCACCCGTCGCGGCGACGAGCAGCGCATGGTCGCCGCGCGCACCTGCCGCGAGCATCTCGGCCTGATGACGCCGCAATCTCCAACTGCGCGCGGCGAACCAGTTGTTGAAGGGGGCGGGGAGCGGCATGGGTCCGATGTGGCGCGTCGAGGGAAGGGCGGCAAGCCTTCAATCCGCCGCTATCCTGCGCTAGTTGTCGTCGATGACCGATCTCGCCCGCTGCGTCGCCGAAGCCTATGACATCGCGCTGCCGCACCGCGGCGAGGGCAAGGTCGCCGACTATATCCCGGCGCTCGCGGGGGTTGATCCGCAGCATTTCGGTTTCGCGCTCGCGCTCCCCGACGGGACGGTTCACACCGCCGGCGACGCCGACATCCCCTTTTCGATCCAGTCGGTGTCAAAGGTCTTCACGCTTGCGCTCGCGCTCCGCCGCGTCGGAAGCGCGCTTTGGGACAGCGTCGGGCGCGAGCCGTCGGGCAGCGCGTTCAACTCGATCGTCCAGCTCGAAAGCGAGGCGGGCATCCCGCGCAATCCGCTGATCAATGCGGGCGCCATCGCGACGACCGACCGGCTGATCGACGGACGCAGCGGTGATGCGACTATCGCCGAAATCCTCGATTTCATCCGCGCCCGCGCGTGCGACCATGCGGTCGACGTCGATCTCGACGTCGCTGCGTCCGAATCCGAAACGGGCGCGCGCAACCGCAGCCTCACGCATTTCATGGATGCGTTCGGCACTTTGCGGCATCCGGTCGAAACGGTGCTCGGCGTCTATTTCCGCCAATGCGCGATCGCGATGAGCTGCCGCCAGCTTGCGCGCGCGGGACTCTTTCTTGCAATGGAGGGACGCGATCCGCTTGGCGGCGAACAGTTGATCGACGCGCATCGCGCGCGCCGGATCAACGCGATCATGATGCTGTGCGGTCATTACGACAATTCGGGCGAATTCGCCTTTCGCGTCGGCTTGCCGGGGAAGAGCGGCGTCGGCGGCGGCATTTTGTGCATCGCGCCGGGGCATGGGTCGATCGCGGTCTGGTCGCCTGGGCTGAACGATGCGGGAACGTCGCTCGTCGGCGCGATCGCGCTCGAACATTTCGCCTATGCGGCGGGCTGGTCGGTGTTCGATTAGCGACGGAGGTAGTGAGGGGATGGGATGTGGGTGCTGGCTTTCCCGTCAGTCTTCGTCGATCAGCGCCAGCGCCACGCGCGCGGTGCCGCTGCGGTGCATGCCGATTTCGCGCGCCGCGGCGTGGCTGATGTCGATCACGCGGCCGTGGGCAAAGGGGCCGCGATCGTTGATGCGGACGACCACGCTGTCGCCGGTCGACATGTTGGTCACGCGTACCATGCTGCCGAATGGCAGGGTGCGATGCGCGGCGGTGAGCTGCGAGGGATCGAATCGCTCGCCATTGGCGGTGCGGTTTCCGGCGAGCTCATTGCCGTAATAGCTCGCCATCCCGCCGTCGATTTCGGTTTCCTGGACGATCTCGGCAATCGGATTGTCGGCGATTTCGACTTCCTGCGCGCCCGCTGAAGCGGCGAGCAGAAGCGGAAGCAGCATGGCAGAAACGGCCCGCATGACGTCATCCCCTTGTCAGAGGAGGCGCCAAAAGCAGGCCCGGCACACAAAATCAATCGGATGCGCGTCGAATCGAAGCCGAATCGCGGCCAGATGCGGCTTCAGACGTCCAGATTGGCGACCGACAGCGCGTTGGTCTGGATGAAATCGCGCCGCGGTTCGACCTCGTCGCCCATCAGCCGTTCGAAAATCTCGTGCGCGACGTCGGCCTGTTCGGCCTCGACGCGTAGCAGCGAACGGTTGGCAGGGTCGAGCGTCGTTTCCCAAAGCTGTTCGGCATTCATCTCGCCCAGCCCCTTGTAGCGGCTGATCGACAGTCCCTTGCGGCTATGCGCGAAAATCGCTTCGAGCAGTTCGGAGGGGCGCGTCACCGGCGTGACCTTGGCGCTCGTCGTCGGCAGATCGCCGTCTTCGGCCTCGCTTTCGGCCTCGGCCTCGATCTGCGCCGCGGTCGCCTTCACGAGCCGCGCGGGGCGCGCATAGGTGTCGGACTGTTCGGCGGCGAGGCTGTGCAGCCGCCGCGCCTCCTGGCTCGCGAGGAAGGCATTGTCGACCGCATGATGGTCGCTCACGCCGCGCCAGCGCCGCTCGAGCGTATAGCCGCCGCCCTCGACCGCGGTGACGGTCCACAATGCCTCGGCGCCGCCGGTCAGCGCGCGCTCGGCAGCGTTGAGCCACGAGGCCGCGGTCTCGGCTGCGCTGTGACGCCCTGCGGCATCGAGCGACGGGTCGAGCGCGCCGGTAAGCGCGAGCGCCTCGACCAGTCCATGATCGATCGAGCGCGGAACATAGCGCATCAGCGCGCGCAGCCGTCGCCCGTGTTCGATCAGGCCACGCAAATCGTTGCCCGATCGCGCACCGCCCGCGCTTTCGAGCAGCAGCGCGTCGATCCCAGCATCGACGAGATAGTTTTCGAGTGCGGCGTCGTCCTTGAGGTACACTTCGCTGCGCCCCTTCGACACTTTGTAGAGCGGCGGCTGCGCGATGTAGAGATGGCCGTTCTCGATGATTTCGGGCATCTGGCGATAGAAGAAGGTGAGCAGCAGCGTGCGGATATGCGCGCCGTCGACGTCGGCGTCGGTCATGATCACAATTTTGTGATAGCGCAGCTTCTCGATGTTGAACTCGTCGCGGATGCCCGTGCCGAGCGCCTGGATCAGCGTGCCGACCTCCTTCGACGAAATGATGCGGTCGAAGCGCGCGCGCTCGACGTTCAAAATCTTGCCCTTGAGCGGCAGAATCGCCTGAACCTTGCGATCGCGGCCCTGCTTGGCGCTGCCGCCTGCCGAGTCACCTTCGACGAGGAAAAGCTCGCATTTCGACGGATCGCGTTCCTGGCAATCGGCGAGTTTGCCGGGCAGCGAGGCGATGTCCATCGCGCCCTTGCGCCGCGTCAGTTCGCGCGCCTTCTTCGCGGCCTCGCGCGCCGCGGCGGCGTCGATCACCTTCTGGATCACTGCCTTGGCATAGGCGGGATTTTCCTCGAGCCATTCGCTCATCCGGTCGGCCATCAGGCTTTCGAGCGGCTGGCGGACCTCGCTGCTGACGAGCTTGTCCTTGGTCTGCGAGGAAAACTTGGGATCGGGCAGCTTGACCGACACGATCGCGGTCAGCCCCTCGCGCATATCCTCGCCGGTCAGGCTGACTTTCTCTTTTTTGAGGATGCCCGACTTTTCGCCATAGCTGTTGATCGTACGCGTCAGCGCGGCACGAAAGGCGGCGAGATGCGTTCCGCCGTCGCGCTGCGGGATGTTGTTCGTGAAACAGAGCACATTTTCATAATAGCTGTCGTTCCACTCGAGCGCGACGTCGATGCCGATGCCGTCGCGCTCGCTGCTGATTGCGATCGGATCGGGCAGCAGCGCATTCTTGTTGCGGTCGAGATATTTGACGAACGCCGCGATCCCACCCTCGTAAAAGAGGTCGTGCATGACATGTTCGGCATGGCGGGCGTCGACGAGCTTGATGCGGACGCCGGAGTTCAGGAAGGCGAGTTCGCGGTAACGGTGCTCGAGCTTGTCGAAGTCGAACTCGGTCACATTCTTGAACGTCTCGGTCGACGCAAAAAAGGTGACGCGCGTACCCTTCTTTCCCGCCGGGGCGGGGCCGTTGATCTTGAGCGGCGCGACGGCGTCGCCGTGCTCGAAGCGCATCCAATGTTCCTGGCCGTCGCGCCAGACGGTGAGTTCGAGCCATTCGGAAAGCGCGTTGACGACGCTGACGCCGACGCCGTGGAGGCCGCCCGACACCTTGTACGCATTGTCGTCGCTCGTATTCTCGAACTTTCCGCCCGCATGGAGCTGCGTCATGATGACCTCGGCGGCCGACACGCCCTCTTCGCGGTGGATGTCGGTCGGAATCCCGCGCCCATTGTCCTCGACGCTGACCGAACCGTCGCTGTTCAGCGTGATGAGCACAAGATCGCAATGCCCCGCGAGCGCCTCGTCGATCGCATTGTCGCTGACCTCGAACACCATATGGTGGAGGCCCGAGCCGTCGTCGGTGTCGCCGATATACATGCCGGGGCGTTTGCGGACCGCGTCGAGTCCCTTCAGGACCTTGATCGATTCGGCGCCATAGGCGTTTGCATTGGGCTGTTTTGCGGCGCCTTCGCTTGCGCCATTTTCCTGCGGGTCTGTCATGCCGATTATATAGGGTCGGCGGGCGCAAAACCCAAGCTAAAATGCGGCCCTTGGCGCTGTGGCAAGGGGCGTTGCGCGGGCACGCTGCGGCGGCTAGATTCGGTGCCATGAAACAAGCCTTTGCCATCTTGCTCGCCAGCCTTTCTGTCCTCGCACTTGCTGCGTGCAGCGAACCCGCGCCGCCCGCCGACAATGCACCTGCCGTTACCGGCGAACCGCTCGCGATGCGCGCGGTGGTGATCGGAACCGAGGGGCCGAGCCTCCCCGCCTGTTCGAGCATCTCGCGCGTCGTCGATGGCGGCACCGACGTCTATTGGGCGCCGGACGAGACGCGCGCGGTCAAGGCAAAGCTTGCGGGCGGCGTGCGGGTGTCGGTGTGCGAGGCGACCGACGACGACCGATGGTTCGGGATCGTCTTTGCCGCCCCCGGCACCGATCCCGATATGTGTGGCGTCGGCAAGACGGTGCCCAATGCGCGCGAGTATCAGGGGCCGTGCCGCTGGGGCTGGATCAAGGGCGGTTCGGTGCGGCTGGGAGGTTAAGCGCCGACTCCTGCGGGCCTCCGATATGGCGGGTTTCGGCCGAAAGCAGCCCCTCATTCATCGTCATCCCGGCCTTCGCCGGGATGACGGAACCGAAGAAGTCCGCTTCCCGCCCCAAAGCCGACGCGCGCTCTATCCCCTACAATCCTCGATCACGCGGCCGATTTCGGACTGGACGGGCAGCGTCAGCGCGCGGTCGTTGTCGGCCTCGATTGCAAACCGCCCGCGGCTGAAGGCGATGCGGTCGAGGCGCGGATCGCGCGCTGACAGGATCACCGCGCCGCTGTCGAGACGCAGGCGGTCCGTTCCCGCGCTGGTCTGGAGGTGGACGTCGGACGCCTGGCCGGGCTCGCCGACGTCGGCCGTCAAACGGATCGAGCCGCCGGCGCAGGCGAGGCTGACGAGCGGCGATGCGCTTCCCGTCGGGACAAAGGCGGCCGTCCGGCTTCCGGTATCATAGCGCCACGCGCCGACATCGACGGCGCGCTCGTCCCACGGCTTTGCCGGGGTGACCGGCGCGGGCGTCGGTGCGGGCGTCGGGGCGACGGGCTGCGGCGCCGGGGGCGGCGGCGCTTCGGGCGTCGGGATCGCCGAACAGCCTGCCAACGCCAGCATCGCGGCGGCGCTTAATCCAATGTGCGCATTGCGCGGTGCCAGCTTCATCTTCAAAATCCCTGCCATTCGATCGCTTCGTCGATCCCGACGCGCGGGACCGGCCATTGGTTCACCGGCTGCGTCGCGTCGGCATAGCCGATCGCGAGGCCCGAAAAGAGTATCTGCCCGTCGTCCAGTCCGAGCGTCTTTCGCACCGTTTCGCCATACATCGCCCAGCATTCCTGGGGACAACTGGCGAGTCCGGCTTCGACGAGTAGCAGCATCACCGACTGCATCCACATGCCCATGTCGGCCCATTGCGGCGGACCCATGATGCGCGAGCAATGGAGGAAAAGCATCACCGGTGCGCCGAAGCCACGGTAATTGTCCATGAATTGAGCGAGCCGCGCCTTTTTATCCTCGCGCGGGATGTCGAGCGCGCCGTAGAGCGCTTCGCCGACGCCGAACCGCCGCGATTCCCACGGGTCGACCAGACCCTTGGGATAGATGTCATATTCGGGCTGATAGCCCTCGCGACCCATCGCAATGCGTCCGGCGACCGCATCCTTCACCGCTTGCCAGGGTGCGCCGGTGAGCACCACCGCCTGCCACGGCTGGAGGTTGCCGCCCGACGGAGCGCGCTGGGCGGCGTTGAAAATATCGCGGAGCAGCGCGGGGTCGACCGCCCTGTCGGTAAAGGCGCGGACCGACCGGCGCCGATGCAGCGCCTCGGTCACGCCGATATCCGCCACCTGATTGTCAGTCGCTGGCATATTTATCCTCCCGCCTTTTTCCGAACAGCAGCCCGCGTTCGAGCCGTTCCTTGAGCTGGCGGTAATAGGAAAGCAGAAAGACGTCATCCTCTTCGGCGACCGGGCGGCCGATCTTGCTGCGGATTGCATCGGCGACCTCGCGCATCGCGCGCGCGTCGCGGGTGCGCAACACACGTTCGAGTTCCTGCAGTTCATAGATGCCATAAACCGACAGTTCGGCGTCGCTGAAGCGCATCGCGCCGCCTTCCGCCTCGCTCGTCGCAATCTCGCTGTCGAGTTTGGCGCGCTGCGCCATCACCACCCATGTTCCGGCGATCAGGTCACCCATCCGCATGCGGTCGCGATTGAACAGCAGGAACAGGCTGAGCGTCAGTGACCAGATAACCCCGGCCAGGATTGTCCAGCCCGCGACATTGTCTTCGGCTGCGCCGTTTCCGATCATCATCATTGGCAGGAACAGTTCGAGCTCGCGGATCAGGTTGCGCGCCACGACCGCATCGGCGGTGAGCCGCCCGCCGTCGCGCGCAACGACGCGAATACCCATCAGCCTTTTGCCCGGCGTCGCTGCGCGCGCGCCGAGCTCGAAGCCGAGAAACCAGAAGGTCCGGAGGACAAAGGCTCCGAGCATCCAGATGCTCAGCACAATGTCGGAACCCGACGCAAAACCGGCATAAGCCGCGCCGAACGAAAAGAGGATCAACACCAATGCGATCAGCGTCAGGTCGACGATCAGCGCGCCGAAACGCAGGCTCGCACTCGCGATCCGCAGTTCGAGATCGACCCCCTCGGGGGTCACGAACTGGCGGACCTTGCCCGCCTGCGCTGCGCGGCGCTTGGCGAGGGCGGTTGCGGCGTCGGTCATGCGGCGTCCTCGCGCCGCGGGATGTAGTAATAGCCGAACCAGAAGGCGATCATCAGCGTCCCGATGCCGTAGCGCATCGCCGTATCGGTGATGAGCTGGCGGCCGAAGCCCTCGAGCAGCCCCGCGACAAGCAGCATCGCGATCACCCCCACCATCACCTTGCCCGCCGTGCGCCCGGCATGGGCCGCAGCCTGCAACCGCCCGCGCGCGCCTGGAAACAGCACCGCGGTTCCGATCCGAAGTCCCGCGGCGCCCGAAAGCGCGGCGGCGAACAGCTCGGTCGTGCCGTGGATGAACAGCCAGCCGCCGAAGTCGACGCCGAGGCCCTTCGACGTGAAGACCGCGAGCATCGCGCCGAGCCCGATCCCCTGATAATATTCGAGCATCAAGGTCGGCACGCCAAAGGCAAAGCCGAGCGCAAAGGACATGATCGACACGCCGCTGTTGTGCGTGAAGAGGAAGGTCGCAAAGACGTGGAGGCCGCTCTGCTCACTTTCCGCATCGGGACCGTGCCCCAGCGTCGATCGCAGATACTCGACCGAGGCGCGCGGGTCGCGCCCGCCCGCCATCTCGTCGGGGACGAAATTATAATACCATTCGGGATTGCTCGCGACGAGCGACCAGCTGGTGATCGCGCCGAGAAGGATCACCAGCGCGATGACGATCGTTTCCTTCCATACCGCGCGCACTGCGGCGGGCCAGTCGTAAAGGATGAAGCGACGAAGGCGCGCGGCGCGCGATTCGCGCACGCCATAGACGAGGAAATAGCCGCGCATCGATAGGGCTTCGAGATGGTCGAGCAGCGCCTTGTCGAGACTCGTCGCGCGCGCGATCGACAGCGACGAGAGCGTCGCGCGGTACAATATGGGGAGTTGGAGCAGTTCGTCGCTCGTCAGCGCGGTCGCGCCTTTCTTTTCCAATTTGGCGAGCAACGCGTCGAACGCGACCCAATCGGCCTCGCGCTCCTCGCGAAAGCGGCGCGTCGAAAAACCCGGTGCATCGACGCTGCGCTGGGCGGGCATGGCGGGAATCACAGGCTGCCCTTTCGCTTGATGCCAAGATAGGCCTCGACGACGCCCGCGCCCATCGCATCGGCGGGTACCTCGATGACATCGGCGCCGAGCCGCTGGAGCCGCGCGATCACCAGCTGCCGGTCGCGCAGCATCGCCGCCGCGACATTCGCGCGGGTGATGTCAGCGGCGCTTTCGGGGCGCCGTCTCTCCTCGGCCTCGACCTCTTCGTCCTTGACGACGACGAACAGCAGGCGGTGCTTGCTGACCATGCGCCGCGCCGCGCGGATCATCAGGTCGGCGCTCGTCGCGTCGGTGAATTCGGTGAAGATGATGACGAGCGAGCGGCGGTTGAGCTGCACCGACAGGCTCGCCAGCGCGAGCGTGAAATTGCTTTCGACATGCGCATAGTCGATCAGGCTCGCCGCACGCTGGAGTGCCGGGAAATCCTGCGTGTGCATATAGGCGGGGGTCAAGGCCAGCGGCTTGGCGGCAAAGGAATAAAGGCTGATGCGATCGCCGAGCTTGAGTCCCGCATAGGCAAGAAGCAGCGCCGCCGATACCGCGCGGTCGACGCGCGGCATGCCGTCGACCGGTTCGGCCATCGTGCGCCCCGCGTCGATCGCCAGCACGACGCGATTGTCGCGCTCGACACGATATTCCTTGGCAAGCAGCCGCACATGGCGCGCCGACGCGGTCCAGTCGATCGAGCGCCGGTCCATTCCGGGCTGATAATCGGCGAGAGCCTCGAATTCGGTTCCCTCGCCGCGAAGGCGCTGCTGGCGCAGCCCGAACCAGCTGTCGCGCTGGAACAGCCGACTTCCTTCCTCGGCGACCGCGCGCAGGCTGGGCAGTACGCTGATTGCACGACCGATCGCGAATTTGCGTTGCTTCCAAACCAGCCCGAGCGGCCCCGCCCAGCGCAGCCAGAGCGCCTCGACAAGCGCCTGCCCGCGCCGCGCCGCGCTCAACCGCAGCGACGTCGCGAGCGCGGTCCCGTCGGCGCTTCGGTACAGATTTTCCGCGAACCGCCCGCCCGCCGCGAGTCGCTCGTCGAGTGCGAGCGCCAGTTCGGCACGCGGCGGCAGGCGGCTTCCGCGCGCGGCGAGCGTCAGGTCGAACGGATCGCCGACGCCGACCTGATGGGGAAATTGCGCGTCGAGCGCGACGTGGCGCGGATTGGCGCCGGCTATTGCATCGACGAGGATGCAGGAGAGGATCACCGCGATCCAGCCGGGCGCCACCAGCCAATATTCGGGCCGCACCAGCCCGAGCGCAAGCGCCATCGGAGCGCCTAGCAGCAGCAGGTAGATGGCGCGCCGGGTGGGGTAAATCACCGCGGCACTTCCTCATGCTCGAGCAGCGCGGCGACGATCTGCTCGACACTGCGTCCTTCGATCTCGGCGGCGGCCGACAGGATGACTCGGTGGCGCAGCACGCCCGCGGCGAGGCGCTGGACGTCGTCGGGGATGGCATAGTCGCGCCCGTCGAGCGCCGCGGCAGCGCAGGCGGCGCGCGCAAGCAAGGTCGCGGCGCGTGGACTTGCGCCGCATTCAAGATCGGCGCTCTCGCGCGTCGCGCGGACCAGGCGGACAATATAGTCGACGATCTCCTCGGCCAGCCGCACGCTCGCAATCGCGTCGATGGCGTCCGCAATCACTTTTGCATCGGCGATCCGTTCGACGCCGAAATCGGCGACTGCGGGACTCTTGAAGCGCCCGCCATGATCGGCGACGATGCGCCGTTCCTCGTCGGCGTCGGGATAGTCGACGACGAGCTTGAACAGGAAACGGTCGAGCTGCGCTTCGGGGAGCGGATAGACGCCCTGCTGTTCGATCGGATTCTGCGTTGCGAGCACGGTGAAGCGCGGGCTCATCGCATGCGGCTCGCCATTGATCGTCACGCGGCGCTCCTGCATCGCCTCGAGGAGCGCAGCCTGCGTCTTGGGCGGGGTGCGGTTGATCTCGTCGGCGAGCAGCAATTCGGTGAAGATCGGACCTTTGGTCAGGGTGAAGCTTGACGTCTGGAAGTTGAACAGGTTCGACCCCAAAATATCGCCCGGCATCAGGTCGGGGGTGAACTGGATGCGCCCGAAATCGAGCCCGACCGCGCGGGCAAATGCCTGCGCGAGCAAGGTCTTGGCAGTTCCCGGCGGGCCTTCGAGGAGGACATGGCCGCCCGCGAGCAACGCGATCGTGACCATGCGCGTCAGGTCATGCTGGCCGAACACCGCCTTTGCGACCTCGGCGTCGATCGCGGCGCCGAGCGCCTGCACGCGCTCGATAGGATTAGCTGTCACGGAGAAGGTCCTTTCTGATGGCATGCAGCGCCTGCGCGTCTGCAAGGAATTCGTGGCGGTTGCGCGCGAGCGGGAGGCGTCGGGCGAGCGCCGAAAACAGCTCGCCGCCGGGACGCATATGCTTGTCGATCCATGCGTCGGTTTCTTGGGCGTCGAGACCGGCGGGAGCGTGCAACCGCCGTGCGATTGCGCTGCGCTGGCTCGTCACATAGGCGTCGGCGCCGTCGAGTTCGCGCCTCGCCTGTTTGATGAGGTCGGCGCTGTTCGCGATCAGCGCCGCCTTCGATACCGGGATGGCACGCTGCGGCCTCAGTGCGGGGCCGAAACGCATCCATGCCTGCCAAAGTGCGAGCAGCCCCGCCGCGATCAGACACAAGGTGATTCCGATGAAGGGCGGGACGAAGGCAAAGCGCAACAGCGAGCGCTGGCCGCCGAAGCCGTTCAATGTGACATCGAAGGCGAGCGCGTCGATGGCCGCATCTTCGGCCACCGCGTCGACCAGCATGGCCGCTCCCGCAGCTTTCTCACGCGAGGCAAAGGCGAGATTGTTGATAAGGTCGGGGTCGGCGAGGATGTAAAGATCGCGATCCTCGAGCCGCGCAAGCACGGCGCCACCGTTGGGACCGGCAATCAGCGTTTCGAGCTGCGCGCCTTCGACCGTCTGGACATCGGCCGGAAGGTCGAGCGCAAAGCGCTGCCCGGCAACCTCGGCGGCAATCCGCTGTGGCTTGGTGGTTGCGGCTTCGACCGTCACTTCGCCGAAATGGCCGGTCGGCAGCAGGTCGCCGTCGGGGGTGACCGGAAAGCCCGTGCCGACCCATCCCGGCTTCACATCCTGTCCGGGCAGGCGACCCGTCGCCCATTTGGGAAGGACGACCAATGCCTTGTCGCCGCCCCGTGCATCGAGGATTTCGGCGATTTCGCTGGCCTTGGTCCGGTGCGTCGGGGTGAGGACGAGCAGCCACTCATAGTCCTCATAGCCCTCTCCGGTCACGCTCCGCCACAGCGACACATCGGCGCCCGCGCGCTCGCTCAGATCGACAATTCCCGCGTAACCGGGGGCTGATTTCGACAGGGCGTGGCCACCGCCATCATTGCCGTTCGACAATTGCGGTCCGAGCGCGATCAGCGCCCACAGTGCGACAAAGGCGACGACGCCGATCGCGACCACCGCGGCGATCAGCCGGGGGTTGAAGCCATGATCGCTGGCGTCCGCCTGGCTCATGCGCGCGCCCAGTTCCGGGCGACCGTCAACTCCGAATAGGCGCCGCGGCACGCTTCCCACGCTCCCGCGTCGATCGAACGGCCGCCGAACAGGCTGATCTCGACCGCGCGCGCGATGCGGCTGAAGGCGTCGCGCGCCACCGCGGGGAGATCGTGCGTTTCGGCGAGGTCGCGCGACGTCATCGCGGGGCGCACCAGCCCCGGACGACGGTCCTCGATGTCCTCGACGCTGCGATAGAGGAGCAGGTGAACCGCCTCGGCAAAGCGCCCTTCGGCGGCGAGCGCGTCGGCTTCGGCCAGCAGTGCGCGCGCGGCGCCCGCCTCGGCTTCGCCGACGCCGTCCTCGGCTTCGATGGCAGTGCGGCGGCGCAGCGGCAGATTGTCGACCCAGCGCGCAAAGGCGGGGACGAAATGATAAAGGATGACAAGCAGCAACACCGCCGCCGCAAGCCATAGCAACGGTTTGCCTGCGGGCGCGGCCCATTCGAAAAAGCTGCCGATGGCGTCGAAAATCGCTTTCAGCCAATCGGGGGTCTGCGGCGGCGGTTCGGGTGTCGGAAAGCTCGTTTGTATCTGTCCGCCGGCGACCGTCTGGGCATAGCCGGGGTCGATAAGCTCGGGGTCGATAAGCCAACCCTCGTCCGCGGTTGGCGCAGCGACGGACGCCTCGGCAGCCCAAAGCGTCATCATATTGAATTTATGGCCCCGCCCGGCTTGCTCATCGCCAAGCGTGGTAGCGCGGGCGAGCCGCGCAACGCAAGAGAGGGTTGCACCCAAACCTGTCGCGTTCTAGCGCCCGCGAGGTTCGTCAATGGTTGCGGGTGCAACCAGACGGCGCGAGTGGGAGAATGGCGGGTGGACGCAGCGCAGGCGGTGCACGAGAAATTCATGGCGGCGTTGGCGCGCGGCGCGTCGGGACGCCGCGAAGGCGCCCCCGATCCGGCGGCAGCGGGGCTGTCGCGCACCGAAGCAGTCGATATTTTCCTGTCGCAGCTCACCAGCCGCCAGATGGACCGGCTGTCGCGTGACCTTCAGGCGCGCGGCGAGGGCTTCTATACGATCGGTTCGTCGGGGCACGAGGGCAATGCCGCGGTCGCGGCGGCGCTGCGCGTTACCGACATGGCGTTTCTCCACTATCGCTCGAATGCCTTCCAGCTCCACCGCGCGCGCCAGTTGCCGGGGCAGACGCCGAACTGGGACATGCTGCTGAGCTTCGCCGCGTCGGCCGAAGACCCGATTTCGGGCGGGCGGCACAAGGTGATCGGGTCAAAGCCGCTCAATATCCCGCCGCAAACCTCGACCATCGCCTCGCACCTTCCGAAAGCGGTCGGCGCGGCCTTTTCGATCGGAATCGCCCGAAAACTGGAGATGTGCGACTTGCCGCTCCCCCCCGACGCGGTCGTGCTCGCGAGCTTCGGCGACGCGTCGGCGAACCATTCGACCGCGCAGGGCGCCTTCAACACCGCGGGCTGGGCAGCGCATCAAGGCACGCCGATGCCGATGATCTTCCTGTGCGAAGACAATGGCATCGGCATTTCGACGCGCACCCCGACGGGGTGGATCGAGGCGCAGTTCCGCAACCGCGCCGGGCTCCATTATATCCAGTGCGACGGCACCGATCTGGTGTCGGCCTATGCCGGGGCGAAGGAAGCGGCCGATTTTGCGCGGCGCACGCGCCGGCCGGTATTTCTCCACATGGCGACGGTGCGGCTTTACGGCCATGCCGGCTCCGACGTGCAGGGTGCCTATCTGCCCAAGGCGCTGATCGAGGCCGACGAGGCGCGCGACCCCTTGCTCGCCGGCGCGGCGCTGATGGTCGAACAGGGCTGGATGAGCGCGTCCGAAATCGGCGACGCCTATGAGGATATCGGCGCGACGCTCGCGCGCCAGGCCGAAGCGGCGATAAAGCGTCCCAGGCTCACCACCGCCTCGGCCGTCATGGAGAGCATCGTCCCGCCGAAGCGCGATCTGCCGCGCGTCAACACCCCGTCGGCCGAAGACCGCAAGGCGATGTTCGGCAGCGACGCGGGCCAGATGGACAAGCCGATGCATATGGCGCGGCTCCTGTCGTGGGCGCTCGCCGACCTGATGCTCGCGCACAAGGAAATCATCGTCGCGGGCGAGGATGTCGGGCCGAAGGGCGGCGTCTATAATGTTACGGCAAAGCTCCACCAGCGCTTCGGATCGGCGCGCGTCGTCAACACGCTGCTCGACGAGCAGGCGATATTGGGCCTTGCGATCGGTATGGCGCATAACGGCTTCCTCCCGATGCCCGAAATCCAGTTCCTCGCCTATGTCCACAATGCCGAGGACCAGATCCGCGGCGAGGCGGCGACGCTCAGCTTTTTCTCGAACGGCCAATTTACGAACCCGATGGTCATCCGCATCGCGGGGCTCGGCTACCAAAAAGGCTTCGGCGGGCACTTTCACAATGACAACAGCCTCGCGGTGTTTCGCGACATTCCGGGCGTCATCCTGGCGGTGCCGTCGAACGGACGCGATGCCGTCGCGATGCTCCGCGAATGTGTCCGCCTTGCGCGCGAAGAGCAGCGCGTCGTCGTCTTTGTCGAACCGATCGCGCTCTATATGACGCGCGATCTGCACGAGGAGGGCGATGGCCTGTGGACCAGCGTTTATGAGGCGCCGGGCGCGGGACAGCCGATCCGCCTCGGCGAGGTCGGCGTGCATGGCGACGGCACCGACCTTGCCATCGTCAGCTATGGCAATGGCTATTATCTGTCGCGGCAGGCCGGAACGCTGCTTGCAGAGGATGGCGTGAAGGCGCGCGTGATCGACCTGCGCTGGCTCGGCCCGGTCGATGAAGACGCGCTGCTCGCGGCGGTCGGCGGCGCCCAGCGCATATTGATCGTCGACGAATGCCGCATCACGGGGTCGCAGAGCGAAGCGCTGATGGCGCTCTTCACCGAGCGCGCGTCGGATCGGAAGCTCGCACGCCTCGCCGCCGACGACAGCTTCATCCCGCTCGGCAAGGCGGCGACGCTGACGCTGCCGAGCCGCGATTCGATCGTCGCCGCCGCGAAGGAGCTTTTGGCGTGACCGCGCGCAAGTCCGCCCTCGTCATCGCCCCCGGACGCGGCACCTATGGCAAGGCCGAGCTCGGCAGCATCGCGCGCCTGCATGGACTCCGCTTTTCTGAGCAAATCGCCGATTTCGACGCGCAGCGCACAGCGCGCGGCGAACCGACGGTGAGTGAACTCGACGGCGCCGACCGTTTCAGCGTCGCGCTCCACATGCGCGGCGACGTCGCGGCACCGCTGATCTACTCCGCCTCGATCCTCGATTTCCTCAGCATCGACCGCGAGGCCTATAATGTCGTCGCCGTCGCGGGCAATTCGATGGGCTGGTACAGCGCGCTCGCAATGGGCGGCGCCGTGTCGGTCGCCGACGGCTTTCGCATTGCCAATGCGATGGGGACGAACAGCCAGGCGCACGGGCCGGGCGGGCAGCTCTTGTTCCAGATCGTCGACGAGGATTGGCGCGCCGTCCCGGGGCTGCGCGATGCAATGTTCGCGCTCGTCGCCGACATCGCGGCGCGGCCGGGGCATGCACTGTCGCTGTCGATCGACCTCGGCGGGATGCTGCTGTTCGCGGGTGACGAGGCGGGGCTCGCCGCGTTGCTTGCCGAAGCGCCGCCGACGCCGGGGCGCGACCCGCTGCGGCTCGCGGGCCACGGGCCATTCCACACGCCGTTGATGCAGGGGAGCGCCGACCGCGCGCGCGCTGAGCTTTCGTCATCGCTTGTCGGCGTGCCGTCCCTCCCGCTCGTTGACGGGCGCGGCCATATCTGGCGCCGCCATTCGAGCGATCCGGCGGCGATGTGGGACTACACCTTCGGCCACCAGATCCTTGCCCCCTATGATTTCACCCTGTCGGTGCAGGTCGCGGTCAAGGAATATGCGCCCGACGTCATCATCCTGCCGGGGCCGGGCGACACGCTCGGCGGTGCGATCGCGCAGACGCTGATCGGCATCGAATGGCAGGGGATCGGCAGCAAGGCCGATTTCATGGCGCGGCAAGCGCGCGACCCGATCCTTTTGTCGATGGGCCGCGCCGAACAGCGCGCGCTGGTTACCAAATGAATGGGCCGGCGGAGGCGCGGGTGCTTCCGCCGGCCCACTTGGAATCCGCCGCCAGGTGGGGACGGCGACGGGGGCGAACGGCAGTGCCTCTGGGGACCAACACAAAGGCGATGCGCCGTTCCTTGTTCTTATAGGCAGGACGCACGGCGGCCGGTCGTGCCTGTGCGATGATCAACCTCCGAAACGGAGCGAATTGTCCGCTCGACGGCGCGCAAGTTCGGATGAAAATTGCAGCCTCAACAGCTCGGCGACGCTGCCCGCGCCGGCGCGGCGCATCAAATTTGCGCGATGCACCTCGACGGTGCGCGGGCTGAGGTCGAGCCGCCGCGCAATCGCCTTGTTGCCCAGCCCCGAAGCGATTGCGTCCAATATGTCGCGCTCGCGCGGGGTCAGCGCCGCGAGCCGCGTAGCGGCATCAAGGTGCCGCGCTGCGTCGGCTTGCTCGGCCCGCCATTCGGCGAGCGCGATGTCGATCGACTGGCGGACCGCGCACGGATCGAGCGGCGCGGGCAATATGTCGCGCGCGCCCCCGCGCAGGATCGCGCGGCTCTCTGCGAGATCGAGCCGCTCGGCGGCGACGAAGCAGGCAATGTCGCGGCGTCCGGCGATGCGTTCGAGCAGCGCCGCCCCGCTGATCGCTCCGGGCTGCCGCCAGTGAAAGAGAAAGACGCTGCCGGCCGACGCTGCGTCGGCATCGACCCACGCCTCGGCGCTTGCGAAGCTCCGCACGACCTGCGTTCCGCCCGCTGCGAGCAGCCGGAAACAGGCCGCCCGCTCGACCGGATCGGGAAGGACAAGGTGGATATGTCCTGGCAAGACCATGGCACGGCTTGTGCGGAGAAAGGCGGCGGCGGACCAGCCAAGCTGTCTCGCTTTCGGTGCCGATGCGGTGTCAGACCTCGTGTAGGTTCGTGGACGATCGCGCTGCGATGGTGCCGGGCATAGGGGGTGGTGGCTCAGTGCTGCGGAAAAACTGTGGATTTCGGGGTCTGTTTGCCTGCCACCACCATCGGAAGTTCAGTAAAGGTCAGCCCAATGGCGCTCCCCTCTGGTCGCCGGAGCATCGAGACTGATGGAGGAATACTTGCCGGAGTGGGAGCGGTGATGGTCATCCGCCAGTCTGAAGCATAGCGGTATATTGTAGGAAAGCGGTTTTTCTGCGACCCATGAACACGCGTTTGGGGTATGCCGTTGCCGTAATTTGGTTTTTAGATACACTGGAACCGCAGTGTCTTGAGTTTGTGGGATACGACAGTGACGCGAAGAGTTGGAGAGGCTAGAGCTTTCCAGATGTCCTATCTGGTGACATCAATAGCAATGATGTATTCATATATGCGATATGAAAACGATTATTATATAATTTTGTTTGTATCTTTGGTTGTCATGACGATTTTCTTATTTCATTCATTCAAATGTTCGAAATGCAAGAAAAGTCTATTTTTTGACCCGTCTATCCAAGATTTCATAATTCCTAGTTTTAATTTATTGAAGCCGGATAACGAAAAATGCAAAAACTGCGGTCACGCCAATTAAGGATGTATTTTTAGCTTAAGGCGTGACTTCCTTTGCCTGCATATCGTCCGGCTATCGGGGCGACATAGACATTCAGTGGATGGTTTACACGTCTGCATGCGACGATGTTGGTGACCCCTACGGGAACCTCCGAGAGATTCTAACGACTTGTTTTATAAAAATTAACTTCAAAAATGACTCAATCATACCAGCAGATGTACCATTGAAATTTTTTGATGACCCTGTTTCGCGGGCTCGTCTGCCGCTATCCCTTTTCGCCTATACCGTCTCGATTCAATGGGTAGCTCGTGCCGTCGAAATCCGCGCCCGTATAGGCCATCTGGCGACGGAGCTTCTGAGAAGTTGCGACGGGTTCGTTATGGCCCGCGTACAAGGACCGAATCAAACCGATCTGATTCTAAACGGCGCCCCCAGCGCTTTGTGATGCCGTTGGCACAACACACGATAATGCACCCCAATACCGCCGATAGGGCTCGTCGCGGCGCGAGTCTGCCAAGAAGCATGGACAACCCCGGCGCGTTAACCGTTCAGATCGGGTGAATTGCTCCCGCAAGCGCTCAAGATTGCTGCAAGTTTGGCAATAAAACATACTACAACATGGAATGATCGCCCCAAGATTTAGTTGATTTGAAGCAATAAAGATTTTAGTTGTTTAAACTTCATCTTTTTCAAGCGTGCCAATACGCGGGTCTGGTGAAATTCTCCTTTGATAGACGGACATCATATTCCAGATAGAGGGCGGATAAATGAATTGGCAGGTGCGGACGATCATCACGTTTCCCCGACAAAAGAGCTGACGTCTCGCACTGGTGAGCGGCGGCGGGGCCTCGTTTTATCGAGGCGTGTCGTCAAGTGCATAATCGCCGTTCGAGGACATGCCCGTGATCTGCGCGCGCGACGGCAACGATGTACATGCGGGCCGCATCTATTTCAGAAGCCGGTCGCGGCGCCCCGAAAGCGCCCCGATCCGGAGCAGCTCGGAGATGCGCGATCTTGTTGAACGGGCAGGCCCTTCGAATCTGCAACCTTGTAGGGCTTTTCTCTAGGCTTGGCGTTTAGGATCGCAGCATCTGTCAGCGCCATGGGGGCCTCGCGCAAATGGGGGCCTCTCCTGCCCCGAAAAGGCCCTCAACGGCCGCAATTACGGACAAGCAGAGACCATCACCGCCAATCAGCAAATGCCTCATAACTAGCAGAAAAGCGCGAGTTTTTCAACCATCAGCAACCATCTGCCGACCGGTTATTGGAGGCCCGAGCCGGAATCGAACCGGCGTATACGGATTTGCAGTCCGCTGCGTCACCACTCCGCCATCGGGCCTCGACGCAGACAAGCGTGGTTGAGCGCCCCTAGCCATTTCGCCCCGCACTGGCAATCGGTCAATTCGGAAAATGCCGATCGGCGCCGGGTCGGCGCCTCTCCCTATCTGGAGCACGAAACGAAGCGGGGTTGGCGGCGCAGCCACGGAACGCTATGCGCCGCGAACATACGGGCGCCTTCGCTGTATTACTATTGCAATACAGCATGGCTTAGGCTAGAGCCGTCCGGCGAATGTAGAGATTCCTGACAACGGATTGCATCAATGGCGACCAAATTTAGCGAATTTTCCGCAACAGACATGCGAGCTGCAATGATCGACAGCCAGCTGCGGACCAACGACGTCATCGACCCCGCCGTTGTCGGCGCGATGGCGGCTGTGTCACGCGAAGCGCATGTTCCCGGCGCGTTGGCAGCGGTGGCCTATAACGACCGTCCAATTGCTCTTGGCCACGGACGCATGCTCAATCCACCGCTCGTTACCGGACGGATGCTTGTCGCGGCGGCGATCCGTCCCGGTATGCGCGTGCTGCTTGTCGGCAGTGCGACCGGCTATGTTGCGGCGTTGCTTGCCACTCTCGGCGCCGAAGTCCATGCGCTCGAGGAACAAGCCGAACTGATGGCAGCGGCGCGCACCGCCGCGACCAACCCAGCGATTCGATGGATCGAAGGCCCGCTCGTCGAGGGCGTGCGCAAGGCCGCGCCCTTCGACTGCATCCTGATCGATGGCGCGATAGAGCAATTGCCCGATGCCATCACATCCCAGCTTGCCGACGGCGGGAAGCTCGTTGCAGCAAAGCGCGAGGGAGCCGTGACCAGGCTCGTCCACGGCATCAAGGCAGGCGGCGCAATCGCGCTGCGCAGCTTTGCCGACATGGACGTCGCACTGCTGCCCGGCTTTGCGGCGCCGCGCGGGTTTTCATTCTAACCTTCGGCCCTCCCCTCCAGCGGAAACGACGATGCACGATATGAAGATTGCCCAGCATTCCAAACGCGCCCGTTGGCTTTCCGGCATGGCGCTCGGCGCCCTGCTCCTCTCTTCGCCGGCGCAGGCCGAGACGCTGCAAGGCGCGCTCGCCAAGGCTTATGAGAATAATCCAACGCTCACTGCGGCGCGCGCCGGTCAGCGCGCGAATGATGAAAATGTCGCGATCCAGAAAGCATCGGGCCTGCCCTCCGTTGGCGTCAGTGCCGACTTTCAGGAAAATCTGGTGCTGCCCGGCAACAGCTTTTTCACGCCGGGCCGGACCTTTGCGACCGGGGCGCAGCTTTCGGTGCCCATCTATCAGGGCGGAGCGGTGCGTAACGCAGTGCGGGCAGCAAAATATCGCGTCGAGGCCGGACAGGCCGATTTGCGCGCGACCGAAGCAAGCGTGTTCGCGCAGGTCGTCGGCGCCTATATGGACGTGATCCGCGATCAGGCGATCGTTCAGCTCAACCAGAAAAATGTGTCGGTGCTGCGCACCAATCTGCAAGCCACGAGCGACCGGTTCGAGATCGGCGACCTGACGCGTACCGACGTCGCGCAATCGGAAGCGCGGCTCGCGCTCGCCGAGGGCGACCTGCGCACGGCCGAATCGAACCTGATCCGCAGCCGCGAATCCTATATCCGCCTTGTTGGCGACGCACCCACCGACCTCCAGCCGCCTCCGCCGCTGCCTAATCTGCCCGCCACCGCCGAAGAGGCTGTCGCGATCGCGCTTACCACCAATCCCGATATCGAAGCGGCGAACCAGCGTCTCAACGCATCGCGCGCCGACATCGGCGCGGCGCAAGCGACGCGCGCGCCGCGTGTATCGGCGACGGTCACCGGCGGATATAACAACAATCTCAATTCGATCCCCGCGGGCAACACGACGTCGGAAAATACGACGACGAGCACGATCGCCGGCGTGTCGATGACGCTCCCGATCTTTCAGGGAGGCCGCGCTTCCGCGCGCGTTCGCCAGGCACAGGCGCAGACGAGCCAGGCGATTGAAAATTATGTAGCGGTCGAGCGCGACGTGATCGCGCAAACGCGTGGCACCTATGCCGCATGGCAAGCCAATGAGCGCGTGATCGCCGCGACCGAGCAGGCGGTGAGTGCCAACGCCCTGTCGCTGGAAGGCGTGCGCGCCGAGAACAGCGTCGGCACCCGCTCGATCCTCGACATCCTGAACGCCGAGCAGGAATATCTGAATACTCAGGTCCAGCTCGTTTCGGCGCAGCGTAACAGTTATGTCGCCGCCTTTTCGCTGCTTGCGGCAATGGGCAAGGCCGAAGCCCGCGACCTTGGTATCGAGGGCGGCGCGCTCTACGACCCCGAAGTCAACTATCGCCGCGTCAAGGGCCAGATCTGGGATTGGGCCGACGACCGGAAACCCCAGCAACAGACAACCGACACGCGCGCGGTGCCCGCCGCCGACGCAAACGCGCCCGAAGGCCCGCCGACGCCGTCGGCACAATAAGGCTTGGCAATTCGCGCCCCGAAACGGTAAGGTTGCGGTTAACCGCCCGAAGTTCGTGGGGTAAAGGGGGTCTTATGGGCGATCTGTCGCGCGAGCCGTCAATGGAAGATATTTTGTCGTCGATCCGTCGCGTGATCGCGCGCGACGAGGCGCCTGCGCCCGCGCGCGAGGCTCCCGCCGCCAATGAGGACGACATTCTCGACCTCGGCACGACCGAAGCCGATGCGTCCACCGCCGACGACACAGCCAAAGAGGAACTGGTCTCCGCGGCGAGCGCCGATGCCGCGCGCCAGTCGATCGAGGCGCTCACCGCCGCGGTGACGCCGGTTGCGACCGCCGCCGTGGCCAGCACCCCGCCGAGCAACGGGCGTTCGATGGAAGATGTGGTGATCGAGGCGCTGCGCCCGATGCTCAAGAAATGGCTCGACACCAACCTGCCGTCACTCGTCGAAACGCTCGTCGCGCGCGAGATCAGCCGCATCACCGGCAAGCGCGGCTAGGATCCTGACCCTAGGCGGTGTTTACATTCACATGCAACATTTGAGAGCAGCGACGAGATTGAGGAAGCCGGCGTAGTTCCGGGCGAGTTTGTCGTATCGGGTAGCGATCCTTCTGAAGTGTTTGATCTTGCTGAAGAAGCGTTCGATCAGGTTACGGTCTTTATAGAGGGATGCGTCGAAGGCTCGCCACGCTGCGGTAATCTTTCGTCGCGGGACGACCGGCCTTGCGCCCGCTGCGGCGATCGCATCCATGGCGCGTCTGCCATCATAGCCTTTGTCGGCGAGGACATGGTTTGTGCGCAGCCCAGCGAGAAGCCCCTCGATCCGGGTGATGTTGCTGCGTTCGCCGCCGGTCAGAATGAAGCGAACCGGGTTGCCCAAAGCGTCGGTCGCTACATGGACCTTTGTGCTCAGCCCGCCCTTGGAGCGTCCCAGCGCGTGAGCTTCAAACCGATCTTCGGATCGATCACTTTTTTTGAGGCACCGGCACTGTGCTGATGCGCCCGCACGATGGTGCTGTCGACGAGGATGTACTCGAAGTCGGCATCGTCGCTCAAAGCCTTGAAAAGATTCTCCCAAACGCCGCTGCGGCACCAGCGGTTGAAGCGCTGGTAGACAGTGTGCCAGCGCCCGAACTCCTTCGGCAATACTCGCCAGTGCGCGCCGGAACGCGCCAGCCACAAAACAGCCTCGACAAACAATCGATTGTCTCGTCCCGTCCGGCCAGGATCGCTCGCCTTCCCCGGAAGATGAGGTTCAATCCGCTCCCAAAGCGCGTCGCTCAGTTCCTGTCGATCCATCCATGCTGACCTCCATATGGCATCGGGGTGCCACAGTTTCATTTCGTTGAGGAGGGATGATGCCATTGCCCGAAAGCCATGGCCGGTCATTTCGTCCTGAGCATAGCCGAGGTGCCGCAGTGCGGCACTGATCGTATTTTCGGACATCGGGCGGTCGACTGACCGGAGGGAAGGAAATAGATAGCGGCTGAACGACGCATCATGCTCGATCGTACCAATGATCTCGAGCGCCTGCCTCGACAAAGGGACGAAATGCGCGCGGCGCATCTTCGTCTTGTGAGGCGGGATCCTCCATTCCGCGTTGGCGAGGTCCAACTCCTCCCATTCGGCGTGGCGAAGCTCCCCAGCGCGCACGAACACATGCGGGAGAAGGCGAAGCGCCACCTTGGTTGGTCGGGATGCCCGTCGAACCCTTCTATGGCCCTGAGAAGCGCTCCTGCCGCTTTCTCGGTGGTGATCGCCGGTCGATGGACCGGCCGCGGCGCGATCAGCGCACCGCCAAGGTCCGCAGCGACGTCACGGTCGGCACGCGCAGTGGCGATCGCAAAGCGGAAGATTTTGGAGCAGGTGCTTCGCAGCCGTTGCGCCGTCTCATATTTGCCTTGGCTTTCCATCTTTCGCAGCATGACCAACAGCTCGTGTGCTGAAATCGACGCAATGGGCCGGGTTCCGATGCTGGCATTGATGAAGCCGGTGAGCCACCGCAGCTTCTTCATCGTGATCGGCGCGCGTCCCTCGCTCTCCATTTTGACAAGCCACTCGTCCGCGACCGCCTTGAAGCTGTTCGCGGCTGCAACGGTCGCGGCAATACGGTCGAGCTTGACGCGTTCGGCTGGATCCTCGCCTTGCGCGATGAGACGCCGTGCATGGTCGCGTCGCTCGCGTGCTGCTGCGAGGCCAATGTCCGGCCAAACGCCGAACGCCAGTGTCTTTTGCTTCCCGAGGAACCGATAATTCATCCGCCAATAGCGGGCGCCGCTCGGCATCACCATGAGATAGAGGCCGTCTCCGTCGGTGAGCTTATAGGCTTTGTCGCGTGCTTTTGCGTTCCGGATGGCGACAGCCGAAAGTGCCATGATTGTATCTCCCGAATCGGGAGCGGCGACATGCCATCAAATCTACCATCAGATTGCTGGTATGAAGTGGTACACGGCCGCTCGCTATGAGACCGTCATATCACAAAAATTAGCGGAAAACAGCCATTTATGAGACTGTTTGGCATCCTCTGAGAGAGGATGTTGGTGACCCCTACGGGACTCGAACCCGTGTTTTCGCCGTGAAAGGGCGACGTCCTAGACCGCTAGACGAAGGGGCCGTCACTCGGTGAAGCGGCGCCTTAGACGCGCGTGCCGGTGCGGTCAAGCCGACTGGCGGCGCGGCGCGCAAAAATATTGCGCGGGGCCGCGATCATTCGGCCCAGGCGGCATCTTCCAGATGCAGCTCGGCGGCGGGGCGGCTGCCCCAATCGTCGCGTTTCGCGCGGCCAGCGAGCCACAGCTTGCGCCCGCCGCGCGCGTGGAGCAGCGTTTGGCCGAGGTCGGTTTCGGCCGCGCGAAAGGCGATCGCCTTGAACCGCGCGCCGTCGTCGCCCGATACGATCAGGCGCAGATGGTCGGTGCCGACGATCCCCGATTCGACGATTCGCACCGGCCCGGTCGCGACGCGCGGCGCGGGCCAGCCGGCGCCATAGGGACCCGCGCTCTCGATCGCCCCGCACCACAGGGGATTGATCCCCCGCGGCGCGAGCACTGCGTCGATCAGCAGCGCCTTGTCGCCGCTCGCGCGCTCGACGTCGGCGGCGAGACGGTCGTTCAGGAACGCGCCGAGCGCGTCGATCTTGTCGGCGGCAACGGTGAGCCCCGCCGCCATCGCATGCCCGCCGCCCGCGACGAGCAGTCCCGTTTCCTTGGCCGCGAGGATTGCGGCGCCCAGGTCGACCCCGCCGATCGAGCGTCCCGACCCCTTGCCGACGCCGTCATCGTCGATCGCGACGACGATCGCGGGGCGGTGGAGCCGCTCCTTGAGCCGTCCCGCGACGATACCGATGACGCCGGGATGCCAGCCCGCCCCCGCGACGAGCGCGACGGGCGCGTTGGCGCAGGCGGCGCTTGCGACGATCGCCTCGTCGAGCACGGCGGCCTCTATCGCGCGGCGTTCCTCGTTGAGGCGGTTGAGCTCCTGCGAAATGTCGGCGGCTTCCTGCGGATCGGTCGTCGTCAGCAGGCGCACGCCCAGGTCCGATTTTCCGACGCGCCCGCCCGCGTTGATCCGCGGGCCGAGCGCAAAACCCATGTCGCTCGCGCCGGGCGGCTTGGTCAGCCGTGCGGCGTCCATCAGCGCCGACAGGCCGATGTTGCCGCGGCGCGCCATCACCTTCAGCCCCTGCGTCACCAGCGCGCGGTTGAAACCGGTGAGCCGCGCGACATCGGCGACGGTGCCGAGCGCGACGAGATCGAGCAGGTCGATCAGCGCGGGCTCGTCGCGCTGCGCAAAAAAGCCGCGCGCGCGCAAGGTGCGGAGCAGCGCGGCGCCCAGCAGGAAGGCGACGCCGACTGCCGCCAGATTGCCGTGGATCGCCGCATCGACGGCCTCGTCGAGGCGGTTCGGGTTCACGACAGCAAAGGCCTGGGGCAGCGTCGTCGCGCATTGGTGATGGTCGACGACGATCACCTCGACCCCCGCCGCATTGGCTTCGGCAATCGCGTCGAACGCCTGCGCGCCGCAGTCGACCGTGACGATGAGCCGCGACCCCGCTTCGCCGATCTTGACGAGCGCGGCGCCCGACGGGCCATAACCCTCCATCAGCCGGTCGGGGATATAGGCGCCCACGGGGACGCCCAGCCCGCGCAGCAGGCGGACGAGCAGCGCCGCCGAGGTCGCGCCGTCGACGTCATAATCGCCGAAGATCGTCACCGCCTCCTTCGCCTCGACCGCATCGGCGAGCCGCGCCGCGGCGGCGTCCATGTCGCGAAAGATCGACGGATCGGGCATGAAGCCGCGCAGGGTCGGCGCGCGGTGGCGGTCGAGGTCGGCGCGCTCGACCCCGCGCGCGAGCAGCAGCTGGGTGACGAGATCGTCGGGGGCGAGCGTGTCGCCGCCCATCGCCGCGCTCGTCGCGCGCCAGCGCCACGGCTGGCCGGCGATCGAGCAGGTGATGCCGAGCGCGGCGTCGCTCATGCCCGGCCCCCCGCAGCGAGGATGCGCGCGCGCAGCGCCTGCGCGGTTTCGGCGGGGATCGCGGGAATTTCGTGCGCCGACAGCGCACTGCCGCCGGGGACGCCGAACGCGAGGCTCGCGAGGCCGAGTGGGCGCTGGACGAAATCGGTGCGCAGGTCGACGCTCTGGATCGACGCGAACGGGAGCAAGGTCACGCGCGGTTTCCAGATGCCGCGGCGGATCGCAAGCTGGTCGCCAAGGTCGGTCCAGCGGTGTGTGCGCGCGCCGACGATCGCGCCCGCGGCGATCAACGGGACGGCTGCGAATGCCAGCCATCCGAGCGGTTGGCCGAGCGCGAGCGCGATGATGCCGCCGACTGCCGCAAAGGCCGCGCCAGCAAGCCCGCCCAATGCGATGATTCCGTGGCTGCGCTGCCATTCGGCCTGTTCGCCGGGTCGGCGGATCGCGATTTCGGCAAGCACCGGGTCGATTTCGTCATATTGTCCAAATGGCACAACCTGATGATCGGCTTCCTTTCCGCCATCGCTCGCAAGGCTTTGCAGACGCAGCTCGTGCCAGCCGAAGCGGCGGCGGAACCAGCCGGTCATGACTATCGCTGCCTGCACGCGGCGCACCGGGATGGCGACGTCGGTTCGCGTCGTCAGCCCGCGCGTGCGGCGCAGCGCGCGCGGCTCGCGCGTCAGACGGAAACCCCAATTGGCAAAGACCATCGTCACGACGCCGCTCGCAAAGCCGATGAAGATCAGCGACAGCGCCGCGCCCATGCCCGCAACCCAGCGGTGCGCGGCGACCCACGCGTCGAGGCCGTAATCCTCGGCAATATCGATCCAGTCGCGCGGGTCAAAGATGTTGAAGTCGAAGGGCAGAAGATCGTCGAAAAACTGCATCGCAGCGCCGAAGACTGCGAGCGCGGCGAGCGAGAAGTTGAACAGCCCTGCGACGAAAAGCCGGCGCGGCCCCATCGCGAAGAGCAGCCGGTCTTCGGTCGCCTCCACGGGGGCGTCTGGCGCGCTGCCGGATACGGTAGGAACAGCGGGCACACTGCGATGCGCGCGGATCGTCGTGCGCAGCGCCTGCGCGGCGTCGAGCGCGATCGAATCGAGGCTGGCGTCATTCTCCTTGCCGCCCGCGCCCGTCTCGAACCCGACCTTGGCGATGCCGAGCGCGCGCGCGACGAGGCCCTGTTCGATGCTGACGTCCTGGATGCGGTCGAAGGGGATGGTGCGGTGTTGGCGCGCAAACACACCGCTTTCGATCACCACCTCGTCGGTGCCGACGTGGAAGCGAAAGCGCAGCCATGCCGCCCAGGCAAAGACGAGCGAGACGAGGAGGAAGACCAGCAGCGCCGGAACGACATAGGCCCAGCGCCCCGCGATACCGATGGCGGCGAGTGCGGGAAGGAAGTTGAGCGAGCGCGGCCCGAGCTTGACCACCGCGAGCGCGAGCGTCGCGGCGTGCAGCCGCTGCCACGCCGGCTCGTCGGCGCCCGCATCGACGACGGGCAGCGGAACCGCGCCATCGGTCATGCGAAATCGGTCTGGATATGCCGCCGAATCGTCTCGCGCATCGCGGCGGCGAGGTCGGCGGGAAGGCCGGGCAAGGTCACCGTGCTGTTGTGCGTCCCCGACGTGTGGACGATCAGGTGCGACAGGCCGAACCAGCGCTCGATCGGCCCCTGCCCGACATCGATGTGCTGGACGCGCACAAAGGGGACGATCGTATCGGTGCGAAACAGCCAGCCGCGCGCGACGCGGAGCTGCCCCTCGCCGATCTTGAACCCCCAGCGCTGCGCGCGCCGCGACGGAAAGACGAGCACTACCGCTGCGGCGACGAGCCAGGCGAGTGTCGTCACCAGCCCATAAGGACCGTCGATGGCGGGCATCAGCAGCCGGTCGGCGACGCTGAGTCCGATAGCAAGCGGCACCATGTTGAGAAGCGCGGTGACGCGCAGGACATGGGTGAAAGCGGGATCGACCGGATCGAGCCCTTCTGCCGCATTGATGGCGGCAGGGTCGAACGGGTCGGTCGGGTGCGCTGCGGCGATGTCGGTCATGGATCTCCGATTACGGGACAGCCTCCTAGGGCACAACAATATTGAAGGCGGGATCGGCGGTCGGGTGGAGTGCGAACCACGTCAGAAAGGCCATGCGGTCGCCGTCGATCCGTATCTTGCCCGCCTGCATCAGCGCAGGGAATTGCGCCGCGCCGAGCATGATGTCGTCGAGCGTCACGCGGTCGATCGTCACCGTGGCGGTCGGCGCGGCGTCGGTGACGCCAAAGCGCGGAAACTCGACCCCGCCGCCGACGACCACCGCGACTGCCTCCTTGCTGTCGGGCAGGATGAACTGGAAGGTGCCGGTCAGCGCTGCGCCCTTTTCGGCGTCGAAGCGCGTCGCGAGCGCGTCGAAGAAGACCTCGGTCGGGATCGCGCGGACGAAGCTTCGGCTGCGGCCATTGTCGGTGCCTGCGGCGACCGCATTGCCGCGCAGCGTCGCGGCGGCGGCGAGATAATAGTTGCGCCACGCCCCCGATTCGGCCTGATAGCCGAGCTGGTCATAGGCCGAGGCGAGCGCGTCGCGTGCCGCCGTGTTATCCGGCTCGGCGAACACCAGCTTGCCCAGAAGTTCGGCGGCCCAGCGATAGTCGCCTGCGGCAATCGCCGCCCTGCCCGCCGCGAGCAGCTTGTCGGCCCCGCCCGCGAGCGCGACATATTTGGGCGCGCTTTTTTCGGGCGGAATGGGATTGAAAGTGGCGGGGTTGCCGTCCCACCAGCCGAAATAGCGCTGATACACCGCCTTCAGATCGTGATTGAGCGTCCCATAATAGCCGCGCGTCGAAAAATCGCGGCTTTGCACCGGCGCTTCGGCTGTCGCCTCGGCGATCTCGTGCAAGGTCGCGCCGCGATTGGCGTGGAACAGTGCGCGGTCGTGGACATAGCGATACGCGTCGCGCTGGTTCGCGAGCAGTTCGGACACCTCGTCCGCGCCCCAGGTCGGCCAATGGTGCGACGCGAGCGCGACTTCGGCCTTGCCGCCCCATTTGAGCAGCGCGGCGTCGATGACCTTCGACCAGCGCAGCGCGTCGCGGACCTGCGCGCCTCGCAAGGTGAGGACATTGTGGAGGTTGCGCGTCACGACCTCGGTCGTGTGGAGCGCCTTGAAGGCGGGCACGTAAAAGACGAATTCCGACGGCGCTTCGGTCCCGCCCGCGTCGAGAAATTCGAACGCCAGCCCGTCGATGCTCAACGTCGCGTCGGTGGCGGGCACGGTCTCGGTCGGCTCCATATAGCCTATCGTGCCCGCCGACAGCCGCGGCCCCAGCCCCGTATCGACCTGCCCCTGCGGCCCCGGCGGCAGGATCGACCCGAACATATAAAGCGCGCGGCGGCTCATCGCATTGCCCGCGAGGATATTCTCCGACGTTGCTTCCTCCGAAAAGCCGTGCGGCGCGATGATGCGGATCTTTTCGCGCGCGACCTGTTCAGGGGTGACGATGCCGCCCACGCCGCCGAAATGATCGCTGTGACTGTGCGAAAAGAGGATCGCCTTGATCGGGCGTTTGCCATCCTTCACCTCGACGGTGTCGCTGAACAGCTTCCAGCTTGCCGCCGCGGCCTCTTCGGACAGCAGGGGGTCGACGATGATCCAGCCCGACCTGCCGCGGATCACCGTCATCACCGACAGGTCATAGCCGCGCAGCTGCCAGATATGCCCCGGCACCACCTCGAACAGCCCGTGGACGGCGTTGAGCCGCGCCTGCCGCCAGAGCGACGGGTTGACGGTATCGGGCGCCGTTGCGGAATTCAGGAAGGCATAGGGGCGCCGGTCCCAAATGACGCGCCCGTCCCTTGCGACGATGACCCCGTCCGCGATCTCGGCAATCTTGCCGCGCGTCGCGTTCGCCATGTCGCGCGGGTCGTCGAGCGCGAGCCGCGCGGCAATGTCGGCTTGCGCCGCGCGCGTCGCCTGGCTGGCGGCGTCCTGCGCGGCGACGGTGCTGGCAATGCTGGCTGCGAGCAGCAGCGCGGTCAGTCGGTGCATGTCATCCTCCCCTTTTTGCGCGCAACTTGCGCCGCGCACCCGCGCTTGGCAAGCAGGGGTGATGGAGGACGCGCCGCACCTGTTGATCGTCTGGCACAGCCGCACCGGCGGCAGCCGCGCGCTCGCCAAAGCCGCGGCGGAAGGCGCGGGCGACGCGGGGAGGCTGGTGCCCGCCGACGATGTGACGCCCGATCTGCTGTGCGCAGCGGGCGGCTATCTGTTCGTCGGCCCCGAAAATCTCGCCGCGCTCTCGGGCGCGATGAAGGAGATGTTCGACCGCTGCTACTATCCCTGCCTCGGCCGGATCGAGGGACGACCCTATGCGACGATCATCTGCGCGGGTTCCGACGGGGAGAATGCCCAGCGCCAGCTCGACCGCATCGCGACCGGCTGGCGGCTGCGGCGCGTCGCCGATCCGGTGATCGTCAATGTCGCGGCGCAAACGCCCGAGGCGATCCTCGCGCCCAAGACGATTGCGGCGGACCGTCTGGCCGAGGCGCGCGACCTGGGGGCGGCGCTGGCCGAAGGGCTCTCGGCGGGGATTTTCTAGGGGGCTGGGTTCGGACTGGTTGGAAACGATTCCATCTGGCCGCGACCGACTCCGAATCGCCCTTCATTCGGTGGCGGTAGGGCAGCCCTGCCAATGCTCGGCCAGCCGCGCATGCCAGCTCGCCGCGCCGCGCGTGGTGCGGACGAGCGTCAGGTGGAAATCGCGATACTCGCTGTGGTTGGGCAGCGGCAGCTTCGCCTCGACCAGCACACCCGACCGCGCATCGAACCACATATAGCCCTTGGCATCGCCAAAGGCGGGGCCGGCCGCGCGATAGCGCAGCGCGCGGCGACCCGCGCGCACGACCTCGACCGGCCGGCTGAGCTCAAGCCGCCCGCGATTGGAGAGCGTCGGCTTGCCGTCCGCCATCAGGATCAGCGGCAGGTCGAACGAAAAGGGCGCGCGCTTCGCGATCTCGGCGAGCGGGTGCGCGATCAGGTCGGCGAAGTCGAAATCATAGATATGCCAGGGGCTGTCCACCGCCACCGCGGCCGAGGGCGGCGCGTCGGCCGTGCCCTCGTGAATCGCGATCCGGCCGCCGCCCTCGACGGGGCGCAGCCACAGAAAGGGCGCCTGTTCGGCCTGCGGGGTCAGCCGCCCGCCGACAAGCTCGATCGGCGCGCCGGTATCGGGGTCGAGCCGGCCGGTGACATAGGCGGCGGGCGTGCAGCGGTCGCGCGCCTTCATCACCGACAGCCGCCCTTCGCCCTCGACAAAGACGACGACATCCTCGCCCATCGTGCCGTCGCTGTTGGTGCGCTCATAATGATAGACGGGGCGCGCGTCGGGGGGCGGCGCGGCCGCGATCGCGGCGGCGAGAATCAGGCTGAGCATGGCATCCTCTGGCTGTATTGCCGATATAATACGACAATACAGCCAGACGTCAAGTCGCGCGCGTCAGCCGATGCGGTGCTCGCCCTTCACCCAGCGCACCGTGCCCGACGAGGCGCGCATCACAACGCTTTCGGTGGTCAGCACGCCGCCGCGGCGATGCTTGACGCCGCGCAGCAGCGAGCCGTCGGTGACCCCGGTCGCGGCGAAGATCACGTCGCCCTTGGCCAGGTCCTGAAGGTCATAGATGCGGTCGAGATCGTCGATCCCCCACTTCTTCGCGCGCAGCCGTTCGTCGTCGTTGCGGAAGAGCAGCCGTCCCTTGAACTGCCCGCCGACGCAGCGCAGCGCCGCGGCGGCGAGCACACCCTCGGGTGCGCCGCCCGAACCCATATAGATGTCGATATTGGTTTCGGGGTTGGTCGTTGCGATGACGCCGGCGACGTCGCCGTCGGGGATCAGCGCGACGCCGCAGCCGATCGCGCGCAGTTCGGCAATCTTGGCTTCGTGTCGCGGCCGGTCGAGGACGCAGACGATGATGTCGGAGGGCGCACAGCCCTTTTCGCGCGCTACCGCCTCGACATTCTCGCTCACGCTCTTGTCGAATCCGATGACGTCGGGCGAATATCCAGGGCCGACAGCAAGCTTGTCCATATAGACGTCGGGGGCGTTGAGGAGGCAGCCTTCCTCGGCGATCGCCAACACGGCGAGCGCGTTGGGCCCCGCTTTCGCCGTGATCGTCGTTCCTTCGAGGGGATCGACCGCAATGTCGATCTTCGGGCCCTTGCCGGGCGCATTGCCGACCTTTTCGCCGATATAGAGCATCGGCGCCTCGTCGCGCTCGCCCTCGCCGATCACGATGGTGCCGTCCATATAAAGGGTGTTGAAGGCGTTGCGCATCGCCTCGACCGCGGCGGCGTCGGCGGCCTTTTCGTCGCCGCGCCCGATCAGCTTGGCTGCGGCAATCGCTGCCGCTTCGGTCACGCGCACCATTTCGAGCACGAGGACCCGGTCGAGGTTGCTGCCGCTCGTCATCATTCCCTTATCCTTCCGCCCTTTACTTATATCGCCTTCCCGGCATGGTGGGCGCCATATGGCGCGCCGCACCGCTTGTCGAGGATACATCGCCCGATTCGCGGGCGCTTTCGGCGCTGGCTGTGTCATGGCGATGACCGCGGCGACCGCGCAGGTTCAGGGACCGCCCGCGCCCGACGCCGACAGCGCGATAGAGACCGCGAAGGAACTCGTCGATCCGGTCCGCCGCTGCCGCCCCGCCGACGACGGGTCGATCACCGTCTGCGGCAGCGACACCGACCGCCACCGCCTGTCGCCCGAACTGCGGGCGATAGCCAATGAGGATCGCTTGGCACCCCCCAAGTTGCCGCGCGCCGAGGCAAAGGCGATGAGCCTCGACCGCTTGCCCTATAATTGGGTGTCGATGGGCGGACGCTATCCGCCCGGCCCCGAATATAATCCGCTCTATGAAATGGCGAAGCGCGCGACCGATCCCGATACGGGCGTGCCGCCGCCGCCCGAGCCCCAGGATTAAAGTGCGAGAATCGGCATCAGCATCGGCTTTCCGACCAGATGGTCGGATGCCGAAAGCGCATCGAGCGCGGCGCCGATTGCGCGCGCCGGGCATTCGTGGGTGACGAGTGCGATAACGACATCGTCGCCCTCGTCATTGCCGCGCTGGATGAAGCTTTCGATCGACACCGAGGCATCGCGCATCGCGGTCGCGATCTCGGCGAGCACGCCGACGCGGTCTTCGACGACGAGCCGCACATAATATTTGCCGATGCGCGCGCCCGCGTCGGCCGCGGGGGCGGCGTCGAGCGAATCGACCGGCATGGCAAAGGCCGGGCCATATTCGTCGCGGGCGATGTCGATGATGTCGGCGACGATCGCCGACGCGGTCGGCCCCGCGCCCGCGCCCGCGCCCTCAAAGAACAGGCGTCCGACGAAATTGCCCTCGGCAACGACGGCGTTGAGCGCGCCCGGAACATAAGCGAGCGGATGGTCGGCGGGAACGAGGCAGGGCTGCACATGCTGGTACAGCGCCTCTCCGCTACGCTCGGCCATGCCGATCAGACGGACGCGGTGGCCCAGCGCCTCGGCCTCGCGAATGTCGGCAGCGATAAGGTCGCGGATGCCGCTCGCCGTCACTGCGCCGATGTCGAGCCGCGTGCCGAAACAGAGTGCCGCGAGAATTGCCAGCTTGTGCGCCGCGTCGACGCCGTCGACGTCGAAACTCGGGTCGGCCTCGGCATAGCCTTCGGCCTGCGCCGAGGCGAGCGCGGCGGCGAAGCTCGCGCCTTCGCGCTCCATCAGCGTCAGGATATAATTGCAGGTGCCGTTGAGGATGCCATAGACGCGCGCGATCTCGTTCGCCGATGCGCCCTCGCGAATTGCCTTGATGACGGGAATCCCACCGGCGACTGCCGCTTCATATTTCAGCGGCGTGTCCTTCTCCTCGGCAATGCGTGCAAGGTCGAGGCCGTGGTGCGCGATCATCGCCTTGTTGGCGGTGACCAGCGCCTTCCCCGCGCTGAGCGCCTGGCGCGCGAGGGTCAGCGCGGGACCGTCGGCGCCGCCGACCATCTCGACGACGACATCGATGTCGTCGGCCGCGACCAGTGCGCCCATATCGTCTTCCCAGCGATAGGCGCCGAGGTCGACGCCGCGGTCCTTGTGCCGGTCGCGCGCTGACACCGCGACGATTTCGATCGCGCGGCCCGCACGGCGCGCGATCAGATCGCGGTTCGCCTCGAGCAGCCGGACAACACCGCCGCCGACAACGCCAATACCCGCGAGCGCAACGCGAAGCGGCGGGCGGGGAACGGACGGCGAAGGATGGGGCGACATGCGGCTACTTTCGTCATGGACGCGGGCAGGCGCCCGCCGATGGCGGTGCCCCTATCGCCTTTTTGTCCGGAAACAAAGCCGCCGCGGCGATATTGCCGACCTATTCAGCGCCAGGTGGCGGCGTCCGCGTCCGCGCGCATTCGCCGAGCGCGCCGAGCACGACGGCATAGTCAGACGCGGCCTTCCGCCGGTCGGCGGCCGTCGTGCCCTTGAGCCGATCAAGCGGCAGGGTGCGTGGCAGTCCGCACGCCAGCCGGTACCAGGCGAGCGTGTTTCGCGCCGGAATGGCGGCCGATTCGTCGACGATCTCGCCAAAGGCGGCCGCCCAGCGGCGCGTGCCGTCGGCGGCAGTCAGGATCGTCAGCGAAACGGGCTCGCCGGTCGCGGTATCGAAGAACAATTGCGTCTCGCCCTCGCCGGGCAAGGTGCCGGGTACATGGAATCCATTTGCGATCCCGGTGATCGCGGGTGGCGCGCCCGGTTTGACGAGTTCGGTCAATATCGCCCTGATGCGCGATTCGGTCTGCGGATCCCAGTCGATCTGCGCGTCGGGCGCGACGAGTCGGACGCTGCCGGTGTCGGTCGTTCCCGCAGCCGCGCCGGACACCGGACGCGCGAAGAGCAGCACCGGCTGCTTCTTCTTGAGCTTCGGCGGCTTGCCATTTGCGTTGAGCGGCAGGTCGACCAGATAGCTTATCCGCGACGCGAGGGGCCCGCCGCCGCGAATCAGGCTGACGACATCGGCCTCGACATAGAATCGGGCATGACCCGCCGCGAGTCCCGGTGCGCGTTCGGGCTTGAGCGCCGCCGACGAAGATATTCGTGCATGGATCGTCATCGGCGCCGTCGTCGCCAGATCGGCAAGGTCGGCATAGCTAAAGCGATCAGCCAATGCCACCGGTGTCGCGGGCTGCATTGCGAAAACGCCGCTATTCCCGATAGTTGCTATCGCCAGTGCGGCACAAAGGGTAGGGAAGAGCACGCGCATGTTTGTTCCTCATCATGTTATCAAAGCGCCATACAGGCTGCCAAAGTCCCATCATGGCGCGGGGCACATTAACCGCTGATAAAGGGTTTGCGAACTTGCCGCCACCGCGATAGACGGGCGTGCAAGCGTCCGGCAAAAACAGAACAGGCCGGCTGCAAGGCCGCCGGGTCTCCTCGTCGCATCGGAAAACATCCGGGCACAAGGCAACCAACCTGTCGGTTCGGAATTGGTGTCAGGATGATCTAGCAAGGAGCGTCGTCCCTGAATGGCTTATGGTGATAATGTCGACCCTAAAAACAGGGTAGTGGCAATTGTCTTGGTTGGTCTGTTTACAGCGGTTCTGGGTTATGGCCTGGTCAACGGCTTGAACATCAGCATCGTCAAGAAGATTGCCGAAAAACTGGACGTCGTGGACGTCGAAGAACCGCCGCCGCCCGAGGAGCCGCCGCCGCCGCCGCCGCCGGACAATGTCCTGCCGCCGCCGCCGCCGGTCGTGACGCCGCCGTCACCAATCCCGCCGCCGGTGACGACGAACACGGTGCAGTCGGTGCCGAAGGCGCCGCCGACGCCGCCGCCGCCGGTCTATATCCCGCCTGCGCCGCCGGCTCCGCCGCCGACGCCTGACCTCAGCCAGGAAGGTTCGCCGCGCGGCAACCCTGGGCGTTGGGCGACGAACGACGACTATCCGGCACGCGCCATGCGCGAGGATCGTGAAGGTACGACCGGTTTCCGCGTCACCTATGGTGCCGATGGCAGGGTCACGTCGTGCGACATCACGTCGTCGAGCGGTCACGCCGACCTTGATGCCGAAACGTGCAAGCTCATTTCGCGCCGTGCACGCTTCAACCCGGGCAAGGACCGGGCGGGCAATCCAAAGGGCGGAAGCTACAGCAATCGTATCCGCTGGCAGATCCCGCGCTGATCGGCGCGACGATTTCCATGCGGCCCAATGATCTGAATTTTTGATTTCGATTATTTTGAGAGGGAATAACCAACATGTTTAATCTGATCGCAACTGCCGCTGCCGGCGGCGCCAACTCCTGGCATGGCATGATGCCCCCGGGCATGTGCGTGATGGAAGAAGGGACGAACCCCTATGGTCTCGTTCCCGCGCTGTGCGAAGGCGGCATTGTGTCGCAGATGACCTTCCTGGTCCTGCTGATCATGTTCGTCGGAACGCTCTACATCCTTTTCACCAAATTGTTCGAGCAGAACAAGGTCATCAATCAGGGCAAGGCCGTCGACGCCAATTTCTGGCGCGCGCCGACGCTGGCTGACGGCATGAACAAGCTCGAGAAGAACAGCGCCTATCGTCAGGTTGTCGAAGACGGCCTGCGCGCGAACGAAGAGCACACGAAGCTCACCGACCCCGTCGAAGCCCATGACTGGATGCACGGCACGCTCGAGCGTTCGCAGAACCACATCAACTCGAAGCTCAACAGCGGCCTCGCCTTCCTCGCGACCGTCGGTTCGACTGCACCGTTCGTCGGCCTGTTCGGTACCGTCATCGGTATTCTTCGCGCCCTCGTGAAAATCGGTGCGTCGGGCCAGGCCTCGATCGACACCGTCGCCGGTCCGGTCGGTGAAGCGCTGATCATGACCGCCATTGGTCTGATCGTCGCGGTTCCCGCGGTGCTTGCGTTCAACTGGCTGCAGAGCCGCAACAAGGCGATCGCCCGCAGCCTGTCGACCTTTGCCAATGACGTTCTCGGTGCGATGATGTCGGGCGGCCAGGTCAAGCCGACCATCCCGTCGGCTCCGGCGAAAGCCGCTGCTCCGGCTGCGGCGCCGAAGAAGGCCTGATTGGTCTGTGGATTCCCGCTCGCCGCGCTACGGCAGCGAGCGGGGTCCGCTGGACTGGGTGGAACGCCTCCGGCGAACCTCTCCAAGTTCATGACAGAAATTTTGTGACAGGATGCTAATCCGATGGCGATGAGTGTAGGGGATAAGGGCGGCGAAGAAGCCCCAATGTCCGACATCAACACGACCCCGCTCGTGGACATCATGCTCGTGCTTTTGATCATCTTCCTCATCACGGTCCCCGTGGTGCTGGAAACGGTCGATCTCGAGCTTCCCGACGTGGTCTTCGAGCCGACGACGACAAAGCCCGAAAATGTGCTTCTGTCGGTGCGTTCGGCCGATACCGATGGTGACGGCCGGCCCAACGCCGACAGCACCGCATGCGAAGTTTATTGGGGCCAGACCCCCGTCGATTCGCGCGAGCTGCTGACGATGGGTCAGGACAAGCTCGAGAAATTGCTCGAGGATATTGGCGGCCCGGAAAATATCACCGAGGAAAATTTCCCCGAAGTGCACATTCGCGGCGACGTCAACACGCCGTACCAGTGCATCGGCGGCGTGATCTATACGATGCAATTTGCCGGTTTCCAGAAGATCGGATTCATTTCCGAACCTGCTGCGGGATCGGGCACGCTGGGACGCCTGTAAGGACCGCGCCCACATGAGAGTGAAGGAATAATTCTATGTCGATGGCCGTTGGCGATCGGGACGAAAATGAACCGATGATGGACATGAACACGACGCCGTTGATCGACGTCATGCTCGTGCTCCTCATCATGTTCATCATCACCATCCCGGTGCAAACCCACGCAGTGAAGATCGATTTGCCGGTTCCGAGCGACAATGAAAGCAATGTCGATCCGGAAAAGAACAAGGTGATGATCGACCAGGCCGGTACGATCAGCTGGAACGGCACGCCGGTCGATCTTGCGCAGCTCGCGGTTTACCTCGAGCAGACGAAGGCGCTGCCCGTCGAGCCCGAACTGCAGGTCCAGCCGGACCCGTTCGCGCGATATATCGTCGTCGATAATGTGATGGCGGTGGTGAAGCGCAGCGGCGTCGGCAAGCTCGGCTTTGTCGGAAACGAACAATATGCCCGCGTGTTCTGATCGCTGATCGAACCGCAGGACAAGAGGAGGCCGCGAAGCGATTCGCGGCCTCTTTGTTTGCGCGCCGCAGGGGCGGGACAATTATCGGGCTTGGATCGCGAAAAACGGTTCGGCAAGGTAGGATGTTGGATCGAAAAGCGACTTTGCGGCGTTCGGTCGGCAGAGCGACGACGAAACAGGGCGAAAGGAATCAACTGCATGACGAAGACATTGCACTTCGGGCGCGTGGCTTTGCCGATTGCGACCGGCGCGGCGCTGCTTGCGATCGGCGGCTGCGCCAATATGGGCGGCAAGCCCGTATCGACGCTGCCCCCCGCCGACGCGCACGCGCAGCTCTATGACGCGCGCGGCGCCGACCGCGGACGCGCCGACATTTATCGCGAGGCGAACGGCCTGCGAATCGAACTCGTCGCGCGCGGCTTCGCTCCCGGCACCTATGGTATGCACGTCCACGCTGTCGGTCAGTGCACTCCGTCCGACTTCGCGAGCGCAGGTCCCCACTGGAACCCGACCGATGCGCAGCATGGCCGCGAAAATCCGATGGGCGCGCACCACGGCGATTTGCCGAACCTCGTGATCGAAGCCGAACAGATCGGCCGCGCTACGGTGACGATGGTCGGGTCGCGCTTCGAGGGCGCGGGCGCGCTGCTCGATGCCGACGGCGCGGCTTTCGTCATTCATGCCGGCCCCGACGACATGCGCACCGATCCCAGCGGCAACAGCGGCGCGCGCGTCGCCTGCGGCGTGGTCGTCAAAGGCAGCGGTGCGGACTGAGGCGGCTGAGGTCGCAAGGCCCTTTAAAATTAACGCCGCGTCGAATCATGCGCCTTCGCGCGCGGCCCGCGCGCGTTCGACGAGCGTCGCTTCGGCGTGCGGCAGGGCGCGGTAAGCGTAGAACAACAGGATCAGCGCGATCGGCGCGACACCGATGAGCGACAAAATTCCGATGCGCAGATTGCCGACATAGGCTCCGTCGACCGTTGTGCCGGTCAGGTCGGAAATCTGTCCGACCATATAGGGGCCGAAGGACAGGCCGACGAGCGTGGTCCCAAGGAAGAAGGCGGCGGTCGCGGTGCCGCGCATTTCGGGGAGCACCAGATCCTGCGTCGTCGCAGCGGCCGCGCCGAGGGCGGCCGCGCCGAAGAGCCCCGCCAGAAAGTTCATGGTATAGAATAGAACGGCGTTTTCGGTCGTGTATCCGATCCAGATCGGAATGATTGGGGCAACGACGCCAAAGATGATCATCCAGATGCGCCCCGCCGGATTGCGCGCGCGCAGGGCGTCAGCGACGCGCCCGCCGATAATCACGCCGACAAAGCCGCTGAGCGCACCGTTGGCGCCGAGGATCGAAGCGAGTTCCTGCTTTGGCAGGCCAAGCACGACTTCGGCATAGGGCGCCGACCAAAAGGCGAGCGCATAGGCCGCAAGGCTGACCAGACCATAGCCGAGCGTCGTGCAAATGAAGGCGGGCGTCCCCCAGATCAGGCGGAAGGTCGCGGGGTCGTTGGCTCGCAAGGTGCTCGCCCAGGAAAAAACCGCATAATAGCCGAATGCGACCGCCGACCATTGTGGGATGTTCCCGGTCAATTCGATCATCCACCAGGCGAATCCGGCGAATCCGGCGGCAGCGCCGATGTTGATTGCCAGCGCAGCCGGTCCGCGCTTCGATGCGCCATAAAGGGTGAAGGGGGGGACAATCATCGACAGGTCGCGGCCGAACTCACGGAACGGGGTGGGCGAGCTTTTGGCGGGGGTTCCGTCCATCGCCCCGCGCACCGGCTCACGCAGCGATGCGACCCATAGCGCGAGAAGAATGCCGGGCACGCCGACCGCAAGGAACGCCGCCTGCCAGCCGACCAGCCCTAGTGGGCCGCCGCCCGGATAGGCGGCGTTCCATGTTTCGACAATCAACGCGCCGATGAACAGCGAGACACCGCCGCCGAGGTAGAGACCCGATGAATAGATGGCGAGCGCGGTCGCTTTCTGCCGTTTCGGAAAATAGTCGGAGATGAGCGAATAGGCGGTCGGACTCGCCGTCGCCTCGCCGACGCCGACTCCCATGCGCGCAAGCGTCAGGGTCAGCCGGTCATAGGCGAGCCCGGAAAAGGCCGTCATCGCCGACCACAGGGTAAGGCCGATCGACAGCAGCTTCACGCGGCTCCAATTGTCGGCCAGTCGGCCGAGCGGGATGCCGAAAAGCGCATAAAAAACCGCGAACGCAGCGCCGCCGAGGAATCCCATCTGCGAATCGGTGAGGCCGAGGTCGGCCTTTATGTCGACTGCAAGGATGCTGATGATCTGACGGTCGATGAAATTCAGGATATAGACGATGACGAGCACGGAGAGGACGTACCAGCTGTACCCCGTGGCTTGCGGTTCCGCTGCCGATGCGCCACTCACATCCTTCTCGGTCATCTGGCAACCCTCTCCCGAACCCGTTATTCATTGGCGGACATGGCTAGCAGAGCGGCGAAGAGGTGCAAGTTGAAAGTCGGTTCAACTTTGAACGGTACGAGGGCGGCATGAGGGGCGACGCTACGGAAACACCCTCGATCCTGTTCCTCTGCCTTGGAAATATCTGTCGTTCTCCATTGGCCGAAGGGGCAGCTCGCGCGGCGTTCGACGCCCGTGGCGTGGCGGCGCGGCTTGATTCGGCGGGCACCGGCGACTGGCATGTCGGACGCCCGCCCGACGCACGCGCGCAGGCCGAGGCGCGGCGGCGCGGGATCGACATTTCGGATCTGCGCGCGCGGCAGCTCGTTCCCGGGGATTTCCGCCGTTTCGACCTGATCCTTGCGGCCGACGCGCAGAATTTGCGCGACGCGCGCCGGACCGCGCCGCCCGATGCGACCGCGCGGCTCGCGTTGATGCTCGACATGGTGCCCGGGCGCGCGGGCGAAAGCGTCGCCGATCCCTATTATGGTGAGGACGATGGTTTCGCGGCGACTTGGTCCGATGTGCGTGCGGTTGCCGAGGCGCTCGTGTCGGACGCGAGCGGGTAGCGCGCGACCGGATGGTAGCGCGACCCGCCGTGCGCAAGCTCGCTTTCGTACAGCGTGACATGGTCGAATGTGAATGCCTCGCTCGCGAGGTCGCCGTGGAGCGCGACAAAGGGTGCGACCGGCCCCGACGAGCGGTTGAGCCGCGCGAGCGTGATATGCGGCACGAAGGCCCGCGTTTCGCCCGCGACACCGACCCGCGCGAGCAGCTGATCGACCTTGTGATGGAGAGCGGCAAGCGGCTCGGCGGGCGCGACCCCCGCCCACACCGTGTGCGGCTGCCCGCGCCGCTCGAACATCCCCACCCCGGCAATCCGCGCCGCGACCGACGGCGCATGGAGTGCACCGAGCGCTGCGGCGACATCCTCGGCGCGATGATGGTCGACCTCGCCGATAAAACGGAGCGTGAGATGGAGTTGATCGTCGCTCTGCCATCGCGCGCCCGAAATCCCGTGCATCGCGGCCGTAAGTTGGGCGCGGATCGGACGCGGTGGCCGCAAAGCGACAAAGAGGCGGTGCGCGGACATGGAACGAAGAACATAGGGCGACCGTGCCCGCGCGCAACAATTTCGCCCCTGTCCGGTTTCGCTTGAATCTGTACGGGAAAGACCCGATATTATGGTCACGGCCGGTATGGGCTGGCCGGTGATGGAGAATGACAATGGCGAATTGGAACGACCCCAATATGGCGGCTTCCGGTTTTGGCGCCGGCACGCGTGCAACGGACCAGGCCGTCGATGCCGGCCTGCGGTCGTACATGCTGTCGGTTTACAACTATATGGGCTCGGGCGTGCTGCTTACCGGCATCGTCGCGATGCTCGCCTTTCAGTCGGGCTTCACCGCCTCGATGATCGGCAGCCCGCTGATGTGGGTGGTGATGCTGGCCCCGCTGGCTTTCGTGATGGTGCTGAGCTTTGGCATCAACAAGCTGTCGACGGTCGCGGCGCAGACGATCTTCTGGGTCTATGCCGCCGTGATGGGCCTGTCGATGTCGACGATCTTTCTGGCGTTCACCAGCACGTCGATCGCACAGACCTTTTTCGCGACGGCCGCAGCCTTCCTCGGCCTCAGCCTCTATGGCTACACGACCAAAAAGGATCTGTCGGGTTTCGGCACTTTCCTGATCATGGGCGTCGTCGGCCTGCTCGTCGCGATGCTGCTCAACGCTTTCGTGTTCCAGTCGGGCGCGATGGCGCTGGCGATCAGCGTGATCGGCGTGCTGGTTTTCGCGGGTCTCACCGCCTATGACACGCAGAAGATCAAGAGCATGTATTTCTATGTCCGCGGCACCGATTTCGTCGGCAAGGCCGTGATCATGGGGGCGCTGAACCTCTATCTCGATTTCGTGAACATGTTCACCTTCCTGCTCCACCTGCTTGGAAGCCGCGAATAAGCGGGCGTAACAGGCACAGGTAAAAGGAAGGCCCGGCGGAGCGATTCGCCGGGCCTTCACTTTAATCTTTACGCGGCAGGCGCGTGCATTTCGGCGATCAACGCATTGTCGATTTGCTTCGCGCGCTTGTAGGCCGCGCGTTCGCGCAGCGGCGCGACATAAGCTTCGAATGCGGGACGCGACGGGATCGACCCGAATTGCAGGCCCCAATCGATATGGCTCCCGACATAGACGTCGGCAGCGCTGAAACGCTCGCCCGCGACAAAATTCTTGCCCGCAACCGCTGTTTCGAGCGTGTCGAGCGTTTGGTCGAGCGTTCCGAACCCCGCCATGCGCCGCTGCTCGCCCTCGGGTTCGAGGCCGAGATGCTTCGACACGACGGCTTGCTCGACAGGTCCCGCGGCGAAAAAGAGCCAGCGATAATAATCGGCGCGGTCGGCGGGCGCGGGAGCCAATCCGGCGCCGGCGAAGGCATCGGCGAGATAGGCGCAGATCGCGGCGCATTCGGTGACGACCCGCCCATTGTGGATGATCGCGGGAACCTTGCCCATCGGGTTGATCGCGAGATAATCGGGCGCCTTCATCGCCGTGTCATAGTCAAGAATGTGCGTTTCATAGGGGGCGCCAACCTCTTCGAGCATCCAGCGAACCATCTGTCCGCGCGACATCGGGTTGGTGTAAAAGATAAGATCGTCGGCCACGGTCATGCTCCCTTCGGCTTGAGTCGTCATCGAACATATCAGGAACACGTATCGCCCGCCAGCAGGCTTGTTTTGTCACCACAGGCAGGTAAGGCAGGGGAATGAGCGACGAACGCATCTGGACCGCCGCCGTGCTGGTGATCGGCGACGAAATCCTCTCGGGCCGCACGCAGGACAAGAATGTCGCGCAGATCGCGACCTGGCTCGACGTGCAGGGCATCCGACTGCGCGAGGTGCGGATCGTTCCCGATGTCGAGGAAGAGATTGTCGCGGCGCTGGTCGCACTGCGCGCGCGCTACGATTATCTGTTCACCACCGGTGGCATCGGTCCGACGCACGACGATATCACCGTCGATGCGGTCGCCAAGGCGCTGGGGGTCGATGTCGTCATCCACCCCACGGCGCGCGCAATCCTTGAGCGCTATTACGAAAGCCGCGGCGGACTGACCGAGGCGCGATTGCGCATGGCGCGCGTGCCCGAAGGCGCCGAGCTCATCCCCAACCGCATGTCGGGCGCGCCGGGAATCCGTATCGGCAATCTGTTCGTGATGGCCGGGGTGCCGCACATCACCGCCGGCATGCTCGATGCGCTCACCGGCGAGCTCGAGGGCGGGGCGCCGCTCGTCGCGCACACAATCGGCGCATGGGCGGCCGAGAGCGAGGTCGCTGATCTCCTCCGCCAGGGCGAAAAGGATCATCCCGGCGTCGCGATCGGCAGCTATCCCTTTTTCCGGGAGGGCCGCGTCGGCGCCAATTTCGTTGTCCGCTCGACCGATGGCGCGTGCGTCGCCGCGTGCGTCGCCGCGCTTCGCGCTTCGATCGAGGCCGCGGGCTATGCGGTCACCGACGGCGGTATCTGATCGACGCCCTCGTCGTCGCTTCCGCGCGTGACGCGCGGAAGGCGGCGCAGCATCGCCATCGCCGCGAGGCCAAAGGCGGCCGCGACGATGAAGGCCGCGCCGGGAAAACGCACGGGCGCGTCGTCTGCGGTGAAATAAGCCATCGTCCCGGTGAGCAGGATCGGCGCGGCGAGCGAGCCGAGTCCCATCGCCATCGCCGAAATCCCCTGCACCTCGCCCTGCGATTCGGCGGTCGCGCGCCGTGACATCAGCGCCATCAGCGACGGCTGCACCGGCGCCTGGAGCGCGATCGGGACAAGCAGCAGGAAGGCGCCCCAGGTCGTCTCGACAAAGGCATAGCCGATGAAGATCGCGACCGCGACTGCGAGCCCCAGCGTCGCGGCATCGCGTTCTCCGAATCGCCTGACCGCGGGGCCGACAACGAACGTCTGCCCGATCGCGATCATCACGCCGACCGCGGCGAGGCTGGCGCCGATCATCGACGGCGTCCAGCCGAGCTGCGCGATGCAATAGAAGCTCCACGTCAGCGGATAGACGAGGCTCGCAATCTGCCACAGCACGATCACCGTCGCGACGCCGCCCATTCCGGGGAGCGCGCGCATCGCATTGAGCGCGCCGAGCGGGTTCGCGCGGCGCCAATCGAAGGCGCGCCGCCGCTCGGGTGCCAGCGTTTCGGGAAAGATAATCAGGCCATAGAACATGTTCGCCGCCGATAGCAGCGCCGCGGCGACAAAGGGCGCGCGCGGGCCGACCTCGCCCAGGAAACCGCCGATCGCAGGGCCCGCGACAAAGCCGACGCCAAATGCCGCGCCGACGAGGCCGAAGTTGCGCGCGCGCTCTTCGGGCTTCGTCACATCGGCGATCGCCGCCTGCGCTGCGGCATAGCTGCCGCCGAAAATGCCCGACAGCGCGCGGGCGATGAACAGCCATGGCAGCGTGTCGACAAAGGTAAGCAGCAGATAGTCGAGCGTCAGCCCGCCGAGCGAAAGCAACAGCACGCGGCGGCGCCCATAGCGATCCGACAGATTGCCGAGCAGCGGCGAGGCAAAGAAGGTCGCCACCGCCATGACGAGTCCGATCCACGCGCCGATCTCGATCGCCTTGGGCAGGTCGACGCGGCCGATCTCCATCACCAGCTGCGGCAGCACCGGCATGATGATGCCGAATCCGACCGCGTCGATGAAGATGGTGACGACGATGAAGGGTATGGTCCGCGCGCGTGTCATGGCCGGCCTTGCGCCTGCAAAACGCCGTACAGGCTTGGGGCGGCTGCAATCACGGTCGGTCCTTTCCGGTAAACGCCGATAGCCAATATCGATTCGTCGCGCGACGAGAGAGTTTCCGTCACCATATAAGGCGGCGCCGTCGGGGCGACGACGTCATCGACGGCTCAGCAGTGTGGGGCTGGAGGGTGAAGGGAGTCGAATAGAGCCAAGAATTGGCTAAAAACTGTCCTATTTTCTGAAGCATCGTCTATCAGGCCCCCAAATAGGCCCCCGAAGGCGAGACTTCACCTCGGGATCGGGCACCCGACTGGGGAACATGACCGCGAAGAATCGAGGTTAGCGGTCCAAGCTACGACAGAGAAATTTTTAGTTAGGGGCCGCTCAGCGGTCAGCATCTATAGCGCTGGCTGCGCGCCTTGAAATGCAACGCAGACTGAAATTCGGATCATTTTGACGGCAGCATACCACGCGGTCGAACTCTGCCTTTCAATATTCTCCGATTATTATAGGGCGCTCAGCCCACCTCCAAGCCCGGAAAGAAGAACTAAATTTCATGACGTTGAAGAGCACTAGCTTTTCGACGGCCGCTGCTGTTGCGCCGTCGGAAAACCAATCGATGCAACCTCGCAAGCGCGGCCGCAAACCAAAGCCCGTCGTTGAGTTTCCCCAAGCGGTCATATCTGAATGGACGGACGTCCCATGCTTCCACGAAGCGTTTGCCTTGCACCTAGAACGGCACGCCGATTCCATTGGACACCTGCACAAGGCACTCAGCTATTTCGGCGCGAAGATCGAACGCTCGACGTTCGTCCAATGGGCAGCCGGCAAGAAAGCTCCGACTTCCGTAAAGAGCATCGCGATCCTAGCGATGATCGAGCGACGATATCGTCTCCCGGCCGGTTACTTCAAAGCCAAGTTGACCAACAATATGCGAGCCGCGAGCGGGCACACACGGCTAAGCGGCGTCACTCGCTCCGAGCGGCGGAGGCTCGCATGGCATCTGCCCGACGACTTCGATGACCGGTCTGCGCGAGAACGGCAGGAAATATTGCAGTGGGTCCGATCGGTCATCATCTCCGGCACGACGGATTACCGACGCTATCAGGCAGAGGCAGCAAAGCACCGGTTTGCAATACGCTTCCCTTCGCTGACACACCGTCGGCGTCTGCGTGATTTCGATCCAGCGAACGAGGGCGAGATTCAATCAGCCGATGAAGCAGACTTGGAACTGGCCGTGGCCCGCGCAGATGCGCCGCCGCTGCTGGAAGCGGAGATGGCGGACCTCGTGAGGTTCAAGACAGCGACGTTGACGGACATTGGGTTCCACAGGAACGGCGTCTGGAATGAAGCCACGGCCTTTCAAAAGATCGAGCACTTGGGGCTTCTATTCGGCGCCCTCGCGGCGTCGCCGCGTAGCGTGGTCAAGGGATACGGTGTTCCGACCGAAAGGCTGGCGATGGGGCTGCTGGTTTTTCCTGCCATCCTCGACTGGTACGTACAGTGGCGCGAACGCCGCCGCGGCTTCTATACAGTCTGGGAAGCGAACATGTTCCAGCTCGCGCTCGCTTTTTGCCGTGTCGAAACCGGCTGGCTACGCCAGTCCCCTGACTTGGCCTCGCGTCTTCAACCGATCGCCGGGTTGGTGTCGAGCGCGGACATCGAAGAGGTACGGTCGGATTGGGATGGAGCGTGCGACAGGCTTTACAGGCACGGTCTTTCCCGCGTGAAGGAGATCGAGCGCGTTGCTCGCGTTCACCGCGACCCGTTCGAGCCCATCATGCCCGTGCTTGAGGCCGATAGTCCTGTGGGCGAGTATCGCAAGATCACCGACGAGATCCTCAAGCTGATGCCGAACGCTCTTCGCTATCCTCGCGCTGCGGCGGAAGCCTCTCGATCCTTCCTAATGCTTCGCCTCGGTCTGCACCTGGGCGTTCGACAGAAGAATCTTCGCCAACTGCTAATCTGCCCCAAGGGACGCCTACCGACGGCCGAGCGCCATCTCGAAATGCGAAAACGCGGCGAACTCAGATGGAACGTCAAGGAGCATGGCTGGGAAGTCTTGATCCCAGCGCCGGCCTTCAAGAACGCTAGCTCATCCTTTTTCGGGAACAAGCCCTTTCGTTTGGTTCTGCCAAACCTCGGCGGTCTCTATGAGCATATCGAGGCTTATATTGATCGGCATCGCCGCGTCCTTCTGGGGCGCGCCAAAGACCCCGGAACATTCTTCGTGAAGACGGTGAAGACAAAGACCCGCGATGCCTCATATAATCAGACGACCTTCTATGAGGCTTGGCGACAGATCATTCAAAGATATGGCATCCGGAACCCCTATACCGGGCGCGGCGCGATAGAGGGCCTGTTGCCTCATGGCCCGCATAATGTCCGGGACGTGCTGGCTACTCATATCCTCAAGCAGACCGGGTCATATGAGCAGGCCAGCTATGCGATCCAAGACACGCCCGACACGGTCGCCGCCCATTACGGACGCTTTCTGCCACAGGACAAGGCCGCTCTCGCGGCTCAAATTTTGAACAGAGTCTGGGATGCGGCTTAGGCGATGGGCAATCCCTTTTCGCCCTCTGACTTCCTGTTTGATTGTCCAGCCATGACCTTTTGATCAACAGTGCAATGCGCCGCGAGCCCGTCACGGGCGAGCGGCGCGCGATTTTTCGGCTCCAAGGGTATGGGCGGCGACATGGGCATCGCCGCCCATAGCTTTACGCGGCTTTGCGCTGCGGTTCTTCCTCGGCGTCATGTGAGGCTGCTTCGCTATGTGCGATCACGGCACCGACCCCACCGCGCTCGGTATAGGCGGCGGGTGGGAAGGCCATCCACTTCGGCACCCACCCTTCGATCTTGGCGCGGCCATTGCTGCCGTCCAGATGATCGCGAACGATCGCCTTCAAGGTCGTGCCCTTCTCTTTGGCATTGGCGGCGGCAACGTCGTCCCCACCGACCTCCGCAACCAGCGCGGTCAGCACCTCCTTGTCGCGAAGACCGGCGAAGAACGCATCGTCGGCGTTCCACCATGCGACCATGTCGATACCGATGTGGAGGCCGACCGCTTCGACCGCCGCGCTCCCGGCGAGCAGCGTTTCGCCCATGACGATGGCGATCACATCCATCAACGCACGGTCGGGCAGGTCAAGCAGCCGCTGGAACAGGTCCGCGAGCGGCATCGAATTGCCGCCCGTCACAGTCGGTTCCTCGGCGTCAAAGCCGAGCAGCGCTAGCACCGCGCGCCGCTTCTCGTCGAACGCTGCCTCGGCCCTGCTGACCTCGACGCTTTCGCGCACATCGTCGTCCTTCGCCGACTGCGGCTCGACCCGCACATTCCAGAGCGGTGATCCCGCGACGGCATGGGCGACCATCAAGCGTAGAGCGACCGCCGGATGACCGGTCAGTTCGGCGCGCACAGCCGCATGGCGATGAAGATCAACATAGGTCTGCATCCGCGAAGTCAGTTCGGGACGCAGCGCCTTGGGCGCGCATTCGACCTTCTCGCCCTTTTCAATCCGCGCCGCTTCCTTGACCGTGACATAGCCCTCGTGGATATCGACCTCGCCGCAATCGCGGACCTCGATATAGACGCGCCCGCCCTTGCGCTTCGCGGCGTGGCGATGCTCCCATTCGCGAAAATAGTCGCCCTTGGGCAGGACGACCACCTCGTTCCACCCCTCGTCCAGAAAGCGCGCCCGGCGCTCCTCGACGGCGGCAAGCTGCGCGGTCCAGAAGGCATCGCTGTCCGCGAAATAGCGATCATCCCCGAACAGGTCGGCTATGATCGCGAGGCCGCTCGCCTCGACGTCGAACAGGGCATGGGCCGTGCTGATCGCGCCGCCGCCGAACAGCCAGTTCTTGAGCTGCTGACCCTGCGGGCAATAGGCATCCGCGTCGTCGAACAGCGCCAGCCATGCGCGCTGCTGCGATTTGGATGCCATCGTCAGGTGCCGTACCGTGCCCGCGCTGATCTTCTCCCTTGCGTAGAGCGAGCGGATGCGCGGCAACAGATTGCCGAGCGCGAGGATACGCTTCACCATCGGCTCGGGCATTCCGAACGTGTCGGAGATGTCAGCAACGCTCCGGCCCTCGCGGACCAGCCGCGTATAGGTAACCCATTGCGTCACCTCGTCGGCATCGCGCCGCGCCACATTCTCTATCAACGAGGCTTCGAGCGCGGCGGCATCGTCGCCTTCTTCGAGGATGGCGCATGGCAGCGGCTCGGCTTCGCCTCTTTCGCCCGCAACGATGTTCGCCGCCGTGAAGCGTCGCGCGCCCGCCACGATCTCGAACGCACCCTCGGCGCAGTTCGGCCGGACTATCAGGGGAACGAGAACCCCGCGCGCACGGACGGTCGGCAGAATATCCGCCACGTCGGGCGCCTTCTTGGCGTAGCGCATGTTCGTCTTGCTGATCGACAGCTTGCCAAGGTCGATAAAGTCGAGTTTCATTGTCTTCACCTTTCTTCTGGAAGGTGCCGGTCCGTCGAGTTTCGCGATTGGGCGGACCGGCTTAGGTTTGGCGGCGAGACGCGCCGCCCGCGTCAGCCTCAGCCCTTCAGCTTCGGAAGCTCTTCGCCGCGCGCTGCACGACGGAAATTCTGTTCGGCGGTGATGATCGATCCCGCACGGCGAGCAGCAGCGGTCCAGCCCGAAAGCGGAACCTCAGATGCAAAGCAAAGATCGCGTTCGATGCCGAGGCCGAAGGGCAAGCGCACCGACGCCAGTTCGGACAGGCTGAACGAACCGAGTTCGGGGCAGCCGAAACCAAGATCGGCAAGCCCGAACAGCGTATCGCCATCCTCGCCCAATTCGGTCGCAAGCCACGTCGCCGCACCGACCGGCGAAAAGAGTTTCGCAACCGGCACGAAGTCCGGCTCGACTGCATCCACCATCACGGCCGCACGTCGCGCGTCGTCATTCGCGCGCAAGACGGCATGAAGTTCAGCGGACAGGAGCTTGCTCCCATCGCGGTGCTCGTTGGTCATTCCCATGTCATCCTCCATTCCCGCCCCCTAACCATCAGGCCCCCGGCGGAGCGGGGGTGGGCGGCGAGAACGACCTGCCGGGCGAGGCCAGGAAGGCGGCCCGCATCCGAAGGGCTGGAACGAAGAGGAAGAGCCGCGCAGCGGCTTGCGGGGCGCCGGGACGCGCCCAGAGGGGAGAGCCGGCCAACCCAGCGACAGACGGGAGGCCGATCGACTACGCCGCCGCGTTCAACGCGGCGCCGACATGATCGTCAGCGACGAAGGTCAATCCGCCGCCCCGGCGGATCGTGAGAAGAAACGCGCTCTTGGACTGGCCGCAGGCGTTGCGGCGTGCGTGCGCAAATGTGCTTAGCCGCCGCAACCGCCAAGATCGCCGGACCGAGTGAGCAGCGCGGTCAGGACAAACGCGCGATCCCTGTCGGCGCCTGCCGTCGGCAGCGAGCGCCCATTTTCAACCGCGCACAATTTCCGGGGCGTCGCGGGGCGGCCAGCTCCTGCGGAAGGGGTACGGACGAACCGAAGGATCGGCCGTCAGGGGAAGGCTTTCCCCTCATTGGCTCCGAGCTGCGGATGATCCATATGGAGGTATGAACGAGATCGAAATCCAGGCCAAAGTGGCCACCGTCGACTGTTGGTCATGCGGCGCCGAATTCATCATCGCGTCAGCAATTCGACTGAGGCGGGGGGATGAGGCCACCGAATGCGATGTTGCCGACTTCACGGCGTTTCCGCAACTCGCCACTACTTTATCGAACCGTCTGTCAGTGATCACCAATCTAGGGCCGCTGAAACTTCGCCACAGCGCGACCATGGAGGTTTCCTATTTCAGCAATGGGTGCGCTCATTGCGACGCGCTGTTCGGCCGCCATTTTGAGACCGCGACACGCAATGAGGAACGGCTTGGAGCATCCTTCACCGTTCCGGCCGTGGATGGTTGGGGCGAGATGCTTGATGAACTTCTCGCGTCGGATGATGGGCATCTGTTTTGACGCCTGATCGCATTTCATGGGTTCCGCATAGGAGGAAAATGTTCTCTATTTGTTCACACCCCCTTGCGCCCGATTCGAGACCTTGATAGGGTGATTCAATCCGCGGCAAAGTGCCGCGGATTTTCGGAGGGATGGCGCATGGGACGGGACGGCTTGAACGCACGAAGGGTGACCACCACTCTCACCGTCGCGCGCAAATCGCAGCTTGAAGTTATCGCCGCGCGCGAAGGTGTGACGGAAGCTTGGATTGTCCGCCGCGCCGTCGAGCAATATCTCGATGAAATTGGCGAAGGCTCGGTGCTGCGCGCCGCGAACGGTCGCTGATCATGCGGGGCGCGGAGCTTTTCGCCGGCTGCGGCGGTTTGGCACTCGGCCTGTCGCGAGCGGGCTTCGGTCACGCCTTGATGGCGGAATTCGATGACGACGCCGTCGCGACGGTGCTTCACAATAAGGCGCGGAATGTGGAGCATGTAGCGCACTGGCCGATGTCCTTGACCGACGTTCGCGACATCGAATGGGCGACCCATCAGGGTGAACTGGATCTGATTTCAGGAGGGCCTCCGTGTCAGCCCTTCGGTATTGGTGGAAAGAAGCGCGGCCATGAAGACGCGCGGGATATGTGGCCCGAGGCGATACGAGCCATTCGCGAGGCTGCCCCAAAAGCCTTTCTCTTCGAGAATGTCCGCAATCTCACCGGCCCCCGCTTTCGTGGTTATCTGGAGTGGATCGCCGAACATCTTCGTCATCCAAGCGACACGCGCCGCGCGGGAGAGGATTTCGACGCGCATCGGAACCGCTTGCAGGCGTCCATCCGACCTCCCGCCTATCGCGTGCGCTGGCAGTTGGTGAATGCCGCCGACTATGGCGCCCCGCAAATCCGCTATCGAGTTTTGATTTTTGGCTTGGCCGCGCAGCTTGGCATCGATCCGGCACCCATGCCCGCGACCCATTCACGCGATCGTCTTCTTTGGGATCAATATGTGACCGGCGAATATTGGCGGCGCCATGGTTTACGCGCGCGAACCGAACCCGAGCTGCCTCGCGATCGCGCCCGTGTCGCGATGCTCCGCGCTCAGGATAAGGTTCCCGATGGCTTACCTTGGGTCACGGTTCGCGATTGCTTCCGCGATCTTGGTGACCCGACCGGTCTCAACAATCATGTGCTCCAGCCGGGTGCCCGCGCTTACAAGGGCCATACGGGCAGTCCGCTCGATCTCCCCGCTAAAGCTCTCAAAGCCGGCGATCATGGCGTGCCGGGCGGCGAGAACATGATGGTCCGGGACGATGGCTCGGTTCGCTATTTCACCGCGCGCGAAGCGGCTCGCCTCGTCGGTCTCCCGGATGATTTCCTGTTCCCGCGCTCTTGGTCGGAAACGATGCGACAACTCGGCAACGCGGTTCCCGCTCAGCTCGGCGAGGAGGCTGGCAAATGGGTCGCGGGCATGATCGAGCGAGGCCAAGCCAACTTGACGAGGCGCGCTGTCGCTTAGCGGACCTTGTGGCGGAGCGATCGGGCGCTATGACGGGCGTCCATGGCAAGAAAATCCCCAGATCGAATCGCTCTGGATGCGCTGGATCAGGCGCTCGCGAATGTCGTTGAATCGGCAAAGTCCAATAGCTCGCCAGCGGTGACGCGGCGGATCAGGGCTGGACTTGAGGCGCACGCGTTGGCCACCGAGGCCGCGCGCGCGAGCACCGATCCCATCGCGACGCCGCTCACGATGTTCGATCCCTCAGACCCTAAGACTGCTGGTCGTATGGTCGCGATCGCGCTTCTGGCGCAGCCTCGCGTTCCACTCGGACGGGTGGAACCCGCCTATGGTTCGGGTGTCTACGCGATATATTATGAAGGCGATCATCCGCTCTATCAGGCGATCAGCGGGACAGAGACACCGATTTATGTGGGGAAGGCGGACCCTTCCGCTCGCGACGCCAGCACCCCGCGCGAGCAAGGGCCGCGCCTTACGGGCAGGTTGCTCGAGCATGCCGGCACGATCGCGACCGCCGAGAATTACGCTCTCGCGAATCCCGGCACGGTGACGCATCCCATCCGTTTGGCCGATTTCTCCTGCCGACGGTTGGTATGCGCGACCAACGCGCAGCTTGTCGCCGAGAAGCATTTGATCGGCATGTTTTGGCCCCTGTGGAACTCGGACACCAAGGCATGTTGGGGAATGAGCAAGCATGGCGATGCCGCGAAGACGCGTAAGAACAAGCGCTCTCCATGGGATGTTGTCCATCAAGGCCGGCAGTGGGCGCTTGACGAGGAGCTTGAGGATTCCCTCAGCGTCGCGGAGATCGCAGCGCGCATCCAAGGGGTGCTAAACCGCGTTCCGCCTCGTTCGGACCATCCGGCGTTGATTGAGGAAATGATCGCGGCGTTCCGGCAACAGGATGGCGATTTGGACGTTCCCGAAGTTTCGCCGCTTGGTGATGTCGAGGGACCGACCGATGAGGAAGCCGACGACTGAAGTCGACCCAGCGCGTAGTGCGCAGATGGCGAAAATTAAGGGGCGCGATACGAAGCCCGAAATGCGGGTGCGCCGCGCGCTGCATGCTGCCGGTTTGCGCTATCGATTGCACGTCAAAGACCTGCCTGGCAAACCGGATATTATTCTCCCATCGCGCAGGATCGCGATCTTCGTGCATGGCTGCTTTTGGCACCGTCATCCCGACCCGAGCTGTAAACTTGCGCGCATGCCCAAGTCCCGGATCGATTTTTGGCAAGACAAGCTGGAGGGTAATCGAGCCCGCGACAAGCGAAATGAGGCCGCACTTCGCGCTGATGGTTGGGACGTTAAAGTTATGTGGGAATGTGAGATCACCGACCGAGCCCTATCATCGCTCTCGGACGAATGCCTTATCGCGCGGAAGCAAAAGGCGGCTCGTCCTACTCGGAAACACAAATAGCGTGAACAGGGCTAGCGCTTGATCATTCGGAACTTAGGTGGCGTCTATATGGAATCCGATCCTGCGCGCTTCCTCCTTGCCAACATTCACTGCTCTCAACATGATATTCAGCTGCGAAATATGCTGCATCACGGACACGCGATTCCCCTCATTGTCAGTTCCTTCAAATCGGATCCGATCTATTCCGAGCGATGACATCGCTGTCGGGAAAATAGCTGCCCCAACCGGACCGCCAATGATCACCAAGCGAGCCTCCTCGTTGGGATCAAGACTGCTTTCAAAGAATTCTATTTCCGCCACAATGTCATTCACTGCGTCGGAGGCTTGAGTTAGCTGGCGTTCAGCAGCCTCAGCAACTGTTCGCCGCTGGCGCGCCTCTCGTCTAGCGATATCGTGCATTGTGTTTTGCAACTCGTTCATACGTTCAAAATCGACCATCTACATCTTCCCATTCATTGGGGTTCAATATCCACATTCAGCCATTCAGCGTATGCGCGAATGTCGATCATCGGCACCGTCGCCATTTCCTGTAATCGAGCGATCAACTCGAACAGGAATGCTGTAGCCGGCTTAGCCATCGGCATAAGGGTATCGCAGCCCTCTTCCGAACATGAGAATATGCCGTGCGCAGCCACGCATCCCAGGTCCAGACGGTCGGCCTTACCATTTTCTGTCAGCGCCTTGCTAAGTGCATCTCCCAGTCCCGGGTTCCAGTCGCTCTCCAGCGTCAAAAGCCCGCCGATGATATGCTGTAACGGCTTGGCAGGATACACGCCTCCCGCATGCGGTATCGGCAGGCTCGTGCGGTGCAGGGATCGCACGCTCGCAACCTTTTTCCGGGCATAGGCGACCTGGTCCGCATTGATCGACTGTTTGGCCTCGAAAACGGCATAAACGCTTTCGGCCGGAATGACCGTCTGGCCTTGGAAAGAGAAGATGAAGGGCGAATATTGGCGATCGAAGACCACGACATCGATCTGCTCGCTGAATGCTCCGGTGCTGTCGACGACATGAGCCGATGCCACCTTGTAGCGTTTGGGAAGGTACGTCTGGAGAAGCTCCAGCCAGACGCTTTCGCTCGCATCCCCTTTTGTGCCCGGATGGCCGAAGGACTTGCGCGCACGCGCCAGCCGCTCCTGAATGTCGTCATGAAGCTCCGAGAGCAGCGTTTGGATGGACCAGCCGCTCATCGGGCAGCCTGCGACACGGCTGCCTCGTCGCGAAAGGCCGGGGTCGGCTGCATGGCCACCGCGATCTCCACAGCGCGGTCGCCCTCCACCCGCTTGTCCGGATAGGCGTCGAGGGCGATCGCCGGCAGAAGCCGCTGCGTCAGGTCAGAGAATGTGAACCCAAGTCGTTTCTCCGTCGCGCCAGTTGCCGCGACAAGGCTCTGCAAATGCTTCTTGGTCAAGCCGAGAGGACCAAGGCGGAGGGAGAGAATGTGATGACGCTGCTCGTCGTTCGGGCGCGCGAATGTCAGAACATCGGCCGCCCGGCGGCGAACAGCGGGGTCGAGTGCGTTCAACCGGTTCGTGCACATAATCACGGCCGCAGGAAGACGGAGATTGGCCAACCGGTCGATGCCGCGGATGAACGCGTTCACGCCCGCCCGGTCCTCGTGATGCATCTGGGCCGCTTCGCGAGACTGGGCGAGCGCGTCGGCCTCGTCGACCAACAGGATGATGCCGCCCTTGGCCTTGCCGGCTGACTTGAGGCGGGCCGCAGCCTGCACCGTATGTTCGAACGCGGCAGACAGTAACTGAGTCATTTCGCCCACACGGCCTTGACCGCGCGTGGCAAGGCTGAGCGGAAAGAGTGTGAGTTCGACGCCCTCCTGCCGGGCCACGGCGTCGCCAATGGTCTCGGCGAGTTCGGTCTTGCCCGAGCCGACATCGCCCGCGAGGACAACCAGCGGCGGCCGGCGCAGTACCACATCGAGCAGTGCGCGCGCCTCGGTCGCATGAAAGCGCGACGCCCATTTCTCGAGGCCGCTCGGATTGACCATCAACCCGAGCACCTTTGCGAGGCGCGATTTTTGCTCGTCGAGGCCGACGAGTCGCGCCAATCGCTCTTGGGGCTCGAAGTCGGGATAGTTCTGGCGCCGCTCAAAAAGTTCGTCGAGGCCGGGCATGGTCTGCATTAGTAGCTCCTCACGCTGGAACGGTCGAGCGAGCGCCCACCCGCCGAATAGGTCCGGTCGGACGACAGATAGCCGTTCACGGGCGGTTCGGTGCCGGTGCCGCGCTGAAAAGGAAGCCCCTGCTTGAAGGCATCGCGATCGGCCTGTGACAGCGTAAGGTAGGTATTTGTGTGGCACAGGAAACTGGTGAACGACGCGCCGGACACATCCTTGCCGGGGCGGATTTTGCCCGGATCGTCGTCATTGGCGGCTCCGCCAGCAAGGTCCCGGGCGGTATATTTGAGAGTCGGTTCGATCCAGTATCCGTTGCGCTTGAAGCCGTAGGTAACCGACAGGAGATAACCTGCCTTCATCAACGCGACGGCCTCCGCTTCATAGTCAGCAATATCCTGATCGGACGGGGCTCCGTATAAACGCTGGATGCGTTTCAAATCGGTCGCGACCTTCGCCGCCATGTGGCGCGCGTGCGTGATCGTGAATGTCGCGCTTTCGGTGTAGCTGTAGCTAGACATCGTCGTCCTCAGATCTGGAAGGTGGAGCCAAAGACCTGCTGCCAGTAGCCGATGGTCAGTTGCTTGGTCGGAGCAGCCAGCGCCGCGTCAATCGCATCGCCGGCATCGAGCGCGGCATCGACGATGTCGTCCATGTTGCCGGCAGTATAGAGGCGGGAGACGTTGTTCGCGGCGTTCACGGGGTCGATGATCCGCATGGGTTCGTAAAAAGCGCCGATGCTGGACAGCGGATAATAATCCGAAAAGGCGATTCGGTCCTTGAGACCACTCGTCGCGACATAGGTGAAGAAGTGTTGCAACGCCTCAGGGTAATCGGAGAGATCGAGCCCGTCATCACAGAGCTTGGCCAGGATCAACTCGACCATGAACGACTTGAAGCGGAAACCGTCGCGCTCCTGCTTCTGCCGCCGCGCCCAGAATTTGATCAGCCGGACGACTTGCGCGAAATGCTTCTCCTGTGCCTTTTTGCGCTTGCCCGCGAATTCGAGGTGAAGGGGAATGCTGGTTTTCAAAAAGGAACCGTCTTCCTGGCTCACCAGATTTCCATACCATTGCGCATCCCCGTCGTAGAGAATCGGCACCACATCGACGTCCAGTCCCGAACCACGGAATGACACCGTCACGGAATAAGTCTGGGGGGTCACCTGATCGGGCGCGAAGTTCGGATACGCCTTGCGCAAACGCTCGGCGAGATAGGTGAGAAGTTCGCTGACGGAATGCGGCGCATCTGCTCCACTGATATAGCAGGCCACGTCGATGTCGTTCAGCGAGCGAAGAGCCGTGCCCTTCGCCAGACTGCCGGACAGCATCATCTTGCGAAGCGTGAAGTCGGGATGCGCGTCTAGATAGGAATTCAGCTTCTCGCGCAGTCCGCGCGCCTGAGCGCGATAGGCCTGCGCCTTGTCCTTCGGCAGGTTTACCCGCTCCTCGGCGAAGTGAACGATTTCCTTATGCCCGACATGCTCACGACTCATCGACTCGCCTCCATTCGCCGCGTGTCGCTTGACGTCGCTGCCCAGATGCGCGAATCGGTGATCGACCCGCTAGAAACTATATGGGTATATTTATAATACCCGTCAAGGAACTATACATATGACCGAGGACAAGCGCCCGTGGACGCAGAACCGCCGCTTCGAATTCATCGAATGGAAGCTGTTCTGGGACGGCGCGCTCAACCGGAGCGATCTTGAAGAGATGTTCGAGATTTCGACGCCGCAGGCGTCCGTCGATCTGCGCCGCTACCGCGAACTCGCCGGCGAGAATATCGAATATGATGCGACCGATAAGGTCTTCAAACCCAGTCCACAGATGAAGCCTTCGTTTCTGAAAATATCCGCAGATCGTCTCCTGCTGCAATTACGCGCTTTGCTCACCGGGGCTCTGCCGCGACGCGAGATCTGGTTCCGTGAAGTGCCGCCCATCGATATGGCGCCCGATATCGTACGGCACGTTGACCCGAAGTGCCTGCGACGAATCCTTGATGCTATCAGAGCGAAACGGTGTGTGGAGGTGCGATATCAATCCCTCACCAACTCGCGGGTGCGCCAAATTGCGCCGCATGCGCTCGCGTTCGATGGCTATCGGTGGCATGTAAGGGCTTGGGCCTGCGACCGCGGCGACTTTCGCGACTTCGTGTTGACCCGTATCGACAACATCAAGCCGGGCCAGCCCGCCGATTTCGATCCCTCTGACGATATCGAATGGAATAGCACCATCACGCTCGATCTTCGGCCTCATCCTGGGCTCTCGGAGGATCAGGCCGTCGCGATCCAGCGCGATTTCGCGATGATCGATGGCAAGCGAACGATCGACGTTCGCCTCTCGATGGCCTTTTACTTTATCACGCGAATGAATCTTGACCTCAAAGATATACCAGCCTCGCGTGCCCAGATATGCCTTCACAATCTCGAAGCCGTGCAGACTGCGATTTCAGAAGCTAAGGTCGAATCTCAGCGCAGAATTAGCGAACGACAAAATAGGGAATAGCGGCAGTATGCGGTGCTACCGCGTTAACGGCGAAAGCGTTCGTTTACGCCGGGCCACCCATAGAGCGTGACCTTCCTGCACCGCGCCAATGCGCGCATCATATGATATTCAACGCCCTTGTCGCCGATGCCGAGTTCGCTCGCGATCGCTCGGTATGACATGCCCTTCAACCGGTGCATCAGAAATATCCGCCGCGTCCGTCGCGGCAGGGCAAGTAGCGCGCGCCGATATGCCGCTCGAAGCTCCCGGCCTTCGATCTTCCATTCCTGTTCCGGCAGGAGCGGAGCATCACGGGCCTCGTCCAATGGATAAAGCACGCACCCTTTCCGGTGCCATGTCCGCGCCCGGTTGATCACCAGATTGCGCGCCGTCCGCGTCAAATAGCCATTGGGATTTTCGAGCCTGTCGAAAGCCCCGCTTCGTAGCACACAGGTAAATGCCTCCTGCACAAGGTCCGGAGCTTCATCACGGCCAACCTTCCGCCGGAAGAAATGGAACATACGATCATGCTGCGCCCGGTAGAAGGCGTCGAAGGTCGGGTACGGGCCGGCGGCGGTCATGGCCGACCTCCTTGGCGTTCGCGAATAGGCTGCGGCGCATCGCGTGTCGCACGATAGAGAGTGATCCCGCCCTCGATCCGGTCGAGAATGAAGGTGTCGCGCTCAGCCTTCGCGGCGCGGATGTCGGACTTCGAGTAAATCCCGACATCGACGGCACAGCGATTGCCAAGCTCGCGGTCTATGGTCGCACGCGCGCGCTGCCAACAACGCTCGTCGGTGAAGAGCGGATGATTGATGACGACCCAGAATTCATAATCGGAAAATTCGATCGTCCGGCTGTCTTCGTACCAAGACCGCCTTGCATAGGGACCGATCAGGATGATCCGCTTGACCCGTCCCAGCTGTGGCGCTTGGACCTGCGACGGATCGAACAGGCCACGCAGGATGCGGGTGATGCGCTCGATTTCGCGCTGCTTGCGCCGGATCAGATGACCAACGCGCGCCATCACGACTTCGCGCGCGTAAACGTCGGTGGTTGGGGATGTCATTTGCAGCTCGCACCGCGGCGGTCCGCGCGATTGCGCGCGGATGGGCAAGCGGTGTTCGCTGTGGTGCCGCCGGAGCGGCGATCAGCAACCGTCCGACACGCGGCCGGACCTACATGATGCCTGGCAGGATAATCCCCGGAATGGCCGCCAGTCGTTCCATTCCGTGAGACCGATTATGCCAGAATCCGGGAGTCCCGGCAAGCGGGTCCGGTCCAGCGCCTATCGGCGCGCCGCCGCCTCAAGCTCGGCGATCTTGTCCGAGCAGACCTGATGGACCACGCGACCGAGTTCCTCCACGCGCTCGCCGAGCCACGCGAGTTCCTCTTCGCTGATCCTATAGTGTTTTGAGTATCTTGCCTTCGTGTACGCTTCTTTCAGCTTCTGGAACATCGCGCGTTCGCGATGCGTCGCCTCGGGCCAGATGCCGTAAAGGCGACGGTCGAGGCCCTCTGCGAGCGAACGCAGGAAGGCGATATTGTGATTGTAAGGGGTATAGAAGGTCAGGGTGAGCAGCAGTCCCTGGTACATTCGCTCCACCGCTTGATGTAAATCGAAGGCCGCCTTCTTCCAATCGCCGTGCCGTCGTGCATCCTCGAAACCGCGAAAGAAGCTCGCCGCTCCCGAGCAGTTTTCCTCAAAATACTCCCGTGCGGCATCAAGCGCTTGTGGAGGCGTTTTGGGCTTCGGCGTGGCGAGTTCGCTATCGTCCGCTTCGTAAAGCGCTATCCCGTCCTTCGCGACCTCCATGAAGAAAACGCGGCCATGCGAGAGCCCGTCATTCACCTCATGGAGGCTGTGAACGATGAAATTGACCGGCGTGTGGAGAGTCTTCTCGATCGTGTAGGCGCGAATGAGCCGTTCCTCGGCGGCCGCCCAATAGGCGGCGCGGTCGGTCATCTCCTTCTGGCTGACGATGACGAGGATGTCATAGTCCGATTTATACTGGTTCGCCGACAGCGGCGCGTCGACCCAGTCGCCTCGCGCGTGGCTGCCGAACAGGATGATCTTGAGGATGCGCGCACCCTTGCGCGGCCCGGTCGCATTCTCGGTCGCGCCCCGAAACTCCTCGAAGATCGTCTCGACGATCCGTTCGAGCTCGCGCTGCTTGGCGGCGGGAAGATGGGTGAGATCGTTACGCATGTGGCGGAATCTTCGGGAAGATCGCATGCTTTGGCAAGAGCTAAAGCCCCATGCCGGGCAGCGAGGTCGCCGCTTGCGAGACCGCCGAGCCGATCGCCTTGTCGGCGGCGGGCGCGGCGACGGCAGCTTGCGCCATGGCGGCCCCCGCGGCTGGTGCCTGCGATAGCGCGGTCTGTACGACCCCGGCGCGTTCATTGATCGCCGATGTCAGTTTCGCGCGATCGTCGGTGACGATCGTCGCCGACTCCTTCGCGCGCGAGATGCCGACATAGAAGCTCTTCTGGTCGACCAGGTTGGTCGCCTTGCTGTCGGCGTGGATGATGACATGGTCGGCGGTGCGCCCCTGCGCGGCGAAGGCGGTGTCGACATAAGCGTGGGCGATATGCCGGTCGCGCGCGGCATCGAGGTCGAGAGTCTGTACCTGACCACGAGAGCCAAGCACCGTCGCCGTTCGCGCCTGCTCGTCGATGGCCGCGACTTCGCCCCGCGCGCCGTTGATCCGCCCGGCCTCGCGATCGTTGCGGGTGAAGCGAATGCTGTCGCCAGTCCTGAGGTCCATATTCTGCGGCGCGAATAGCTGCACCTTGCCGGCGCCCCATTGGCGAAGCCGCCAATCGACCTCACGCCCATCCTCGGACTTCAGCGCGATGGCGGCTTTCGCCGCGTCGACCGCCTCGACACGATAAGCTTCGCCGCGCGCGACTCCCTTATCGGCATAGTCGCGCGTGAACCTCACGACATCGCCCCGCTCATAGCTCAGCGGATCGCGCGCCTCGGCGCGGGTGAGCCCCTTGTTGACGAGGCTTTCGACGGCGACGGCGGGACCGGAAAGCGAGCCCGACCTGACCAGCGCCGCCCTGATGTTCGCCGTCAACGCGTCCCGCCCTTCGCGCGAGGGCTCGATGACGATCGTTCGCGCCCGCGCCGCCTTGTCGAGCCCGGCATAGCGTTCGGCAATAGCGGCGAAGCGGCCGGCGCGATCGGCATGTTCGATGATCTGGCCGCCACCGCGATCGAGCGCGGCGAGCGCCTTCTTCGCATTGCCCTCGATCGACGCGAGCACCGCTTCCTTGGTGGCCGCGTTGCTCTGCCGGACGATCTTGCCGAGCGTTGTGGTTTCCATGCCGGCCGTCTGGAGCTGCGCGAATGCCGCGCCGGCCTCGACCGATCCGAGCTGCTTCACATCACCCACAAGGATGACGCGGGCATCATGCTGCTCGGCCAAGTCGAACAGCCGCGCGGTATCGCGCGCCGACAAGAGCGAGGCCTCATCGACGATCCAAGCCACCGTCTGGCCGGACGCCGACTGTTCCGGCGCGAGCAGATGCCGCGCGACGGTATCGCCGCGCGTGCCAAGCGCCTCGCCGAGTGTCATCGCCGCCGATGCCGTCGGCGCGAGCGCGACCACCGACACGCCGCGCGCTTCGGCCTCGCGCGCGAAGGTGGCGAGCACCGTTGTCGTCTTGGCGGTCCCGGCATAGCCTTGCACCGCGGTGATCCGATTGCGACTGGTAAGGAGCTGCTCGGTCGCGGTCTTCTGGTCAGCGTTCCAGCCAAACCCGGACCGCTCCGCCTGCGCCGCCGCACCGGCGACAGCCTTGGCGGCGGCGAGCGGCGAGGCGATCGGCGCGAGCGCGCCGCGTCCGTGCGCTTCGATCCGAAGCAGTGTCTTCTCGGCGGCAATATTCTGGCGGGTTGTGAAGCCGGCAAACGCGGCGCCGCGCCGATCGAGGAAGGTGCGGTCGATCAACTCGCCCTCCTTCGCCGCCCGACCGATCGCGTCGCCAATCTCGGCATAGCCAACTTTTCCAAGGCCAACCCGCCCTGCCTCCTCGTGAAGCGCCGCGACCGAGAACACCGATTGCCGCTCGCCAAGCTTGTCGGCGGCATGGACGACGGCGCGATCGGCGATCGATGGATCGGGAAGCTGAACGCCGTTCGCTGCCCGGGCTTCTGCCTCACGCACCAACGCCAGCCGGGCCTCGGCATTGAACCCCGCCCGGTCGGCGGTCCCGCGCCAGTCGGCGACAAGCGCGCCATGATCAGTCGCGACCTTCATCTGCCGCGTATCGAGCGCCGCGACCTGCTTTTCGGCGGCACTGGCTTCTTCGCGCGATGTGCCCCGTTCCCCCAGCGCCCCCTCGATCTCGGCGCTGCGGGTGCTGAACGCCGCCATCACGTCGGCCGAGACGCCCTTGATCTCGAACATCGACTCTTTGCCCGGTGCGATCTCATAGCCGAGCTCGCGGACCTTCAAGGCCAGCTCCTGCCGGTAGATGGCGCCGATCTGCTTCTGGAGCTGATAGATGGCGCGCGGCTCCAGACTGCGCCACGATCCATCCTCACCCTGTGTCACGTTCATGATGACATTATGGGTGTGGAGCTGTGGGTCCTGCGCCCGGCTCGTCCCATGCTGGAAGCTGGCAACGACGAGATTGCCGGTCGCCTCGCGGGTCACACTGCCGCCGTGCCGGACGCGGGTCGCGGCCATATGCGCCTCGACATGCGCGAGCGCCGTCTTCACCGCCTGCCCATGTGCCTCGATCAAGCGCCGGTCGCCAGCAACCTCAGCCATGATCGACACCGACTTGGGCGCACTTAGTGTCACATCCCAGCCGGGGCGATGCTCAAGCTGCCCGTCACGAACCGTGCCGAGCTGCTGACCCGCGACCTTGCCGTCGAGCAGTTCCCGAAATCGGTCGCGATCGACATCGCCCGACAGCCCGAGCTCCTCGGCGCCCTTGCCCTGCCATTCGGACGGCGACAGCCCGCCCTCGGCATAATAGTCGTCGGCTTCATAATAGCTGCTCGCCTGCGCCGAACTGGTCAGCGCGGATACCGACGCGACCATCAGATCGGCCCACCATCGTCCGCGGGCGGGGATGCCGGCGGCTTCTTCCTTGCCTTCGGCTTTTCGACGACCGGCTTCTCGGCCGGCGGCGACACATCGCTGTCGGGCTCTTCTTTAGGCGCCGCCTCCAACGGCCGGTGCCAGAGGGTCCTATCCGGGTTCGCGGCGACGAAAGCGGGCTGGCGCGGCTCGCCGCGTTTTTCGATATGGTCGGCGGTGAGCGCGATGCGCGCGACCGGGAGCCCATCGGGGAACAGCAAATATCCCTCATAACGTGCGAGGCGGAGTTCGCTTTCGAACACGGCAGGACGGGTCTTTCGCTGGCGGCCGAGCGTCATCCGTGGCTTGTCGTCGCCGTCGCCAAGCGCGCCGGTCATGGTCTGGATTTCGACCTCGCAAGTGCCGATCGTGTCGCTCGCCCATCGCCGGGACTCGCCATCACCCATCTGCAAAAACAGCTTTGTGTTGCAGCAGCCGAGCATGGATTCGGCAAGATCGTCGCCGTAGCGATGCCGCATCTGCCCGACGCCCTGGAAGGTCAGCACAACCGCTGCCCCGAACTTGCGGCCCTCGGGCAGCAGGCGGGTCAGATTATCGACGCGCGGCAGGTCGGCAAGCTCGTCGAGCAGGAACCAGACGCGCCGGTCTGATGACGGAGCAAGGCCCAGCATCGCGCTCGCGGCGCATTCGAGCCAACAGGCGAGCAGCGGCTTCAGCGCCGCAAATTGTTCTTCCTTTCGCGGGACGAAGATCCAAGGCTTGGCGCCCTTCGTTTCGTCGAGCCCGCCGATGAAGTCGCGGAACGAAAAGACCTTCTCGCCTTCCTCTGGCTTCCGCAGGAACTGGATCAGGTTCGCGGCCTTGGCGAGCATGAATAGCACGCTGCCGGTGGCCCGGTCGGCGTCGTCCGAAAAGGTGCGCGCCGACGACGTGTCCTTGAGCCAGATCTTGAGCTCTTCCTTGCCCAGCGTCTTCAGTGCCGCGTGCAGATCGAGCAGCGTGCATCTTTCCTCTCTCCAAAGTTCGCGGATCATGTTGGCGACGAGGATGCGGCTGGTCTCCAGCCAGACATCCTTGTCCTTATCACTGGTCTCCGTGACGAGTTGCTGCGCGATGCGATCGGCATCGGCAGGATGCGCGATCTCGGCGAAGGGCGACCAATAGACGCAGCGGGCATCGAACGGATTGAGGATGATGTCGCCGCACTCGGGCCGGAAGTAGTGGGCGATGAACTCGCCGCTGGTGTCATAGACCAGCGCGGCTTCGCCGCGCGCGGCGATCCCGTCGAGCATCTGGCGCAGCACCGTCGTCTTGCCGCTGCCGGTCGTGCCGACCATCGCCATGTGCCGGGTTTCGAGGCGGCGGGGAAAGGGCACGGCACCGATCGCCAGCGGATGCGAACCGGCTTCGGCTCGCGCCCGCTTCACAAGGTCCTTCTCGCTCGTCACCTTGGTGCCGTCGATGACGCGATCGCGGAGCGCCCGTTCGCGCCGACGCGCGGCGACATCGCGGAGCAGGAACAGGCCCGACAGCCATGCGACAAACCCCAGCATGGCGCCGCGCATCACAAACGACTTGGCGATGCTCGCCCGGCCGACAAAATAGGGATCGGTCGCGACCGTGCGAGCGGGCGTCAGATAGTCTCTCCCCTCATAACGGATCACTATCCCGGGATCGCCGCCGCTCCCGGCAAACCATGACAGCATCTTCGCGTGATAATGGGTGCCGGTGTCCCGAAGGATGCTCGGGTCGAGCATCAGATAGGGCGCCGCCAAACCGCCAAGCGCGATCGATGACAGCATGACGGCAACTTGCCGTTTGAACCGCCGCGTCTGGCTGTAGCGAAGATGACGCCGCAGCGTCTCGGCATGAAGCCGGAGATCATGGGGCTCGCTCATGACCTTTCCTCCGCTGCCGTCCGTTGCCGGTCATAAGCCCGCTGCGTCTCGGCGGTGATGACCTCGTCGCTCTTGCCGCCGCCCTTCGCGGCGCTGCGCGCATAGCAATAGGCGGCGCAGGCGGTGTGCAAGGTGCGGTCGAGCAGGCGTTCGACATCGGCCAATCGCGTGCTGATCGACGCCACCTCGGCGACCAGCTCGCGATCGTCTGAGCTGCTGACGGTGGGATTTACATGCCCATCGATCCCCGTCTTCACGCAGCGGCGGAGCATCGCGTAAACTGTTTTGCCCTGCCGGTCGGCGAGCGCGCGAAGCGCCGTGTCGAGCGGCGCGGGCAGGCGGATGGAATGTTGGACGGTCTTCATCTCGCCGCCTCCGTGAGAGTGCGGATCGCACCCTCGAATTTTGGCGAAATAGCGTCACTTCGGCGAAGCAATCGCGGAGCGCACTCTGATCGCACCCTCAAAAAGTGGCGGAAAAGCTGGATGCACCCGTGCGTGAGGTGTGTATCCAAATTACGGGTCCGATGCGTAGCATCGTGGCCCTGCGACCTTGCCCAAAGGGCCACCCGATCAGGCATCGTCCAGACCTTTCCGGCAAGCCGAGCAAAGGCCGTTGCTGGGCTCGCCCGAGAGGCAATCACCTATGTGGCGGCGCACATATTGAGGCGTGGTACTCGTGCGTTGGGGAGGCTGCTGGGCAACCCACTGCGCGAGGACAGCTAAGGCTTCCCGGTCAGCTTTCGGTCGATTGATCTCGCGGCGCTGGCGCGGTCGGTCGTAGAGACCCTCTTCGATGATCCAGTCCTGAAGCGTCCGGTCGATCGCTTCCTGCACCCGGAAGTCGAGCCTCCGGGCTGCGACAGGATCGAGATGCGCGGTGACATGAGGCGCCTCGACCAGCCCGCCGAGCGGGAAGCAGGCCCCGTCCGCATCTTGCAACGGACCATCGATACGCAGCGTCGAGACCACACCGCGATGGACATGCAGCACCGGGCGTTCGCTCAGCGTCCATTGCGCGATCGAGCAGCGATAGGTCTCGCCATCGTCGTCATCGCGAAGCAGCCGCTCGATCAGTGGCCTAGCGAAGCGGGCGATACGCTGCTCGGCAGCGAAATGCAGATTGCCCTTCCGGTGGGGGTGAAGAATGTCGGCAAGCCGATCGGCCGCGTTGCGAAACGGGGACATGGGAAGTCCTTTCGGGAAACGGGAATTGTGGGCTGGAAATGGGCGCGCCGATCAGGCGCTGGGACGCGGCTCGACCAACCGGGCGACGGAAGCCGTCGTGATCAGCGTGCGCGTGCCGATCTTGATCGCGTCGATCTGACCGGTCTTGATCAGCTTGTAGATGGTGCTGCGGCCGACGCCGAGCGCCTTGGCCGTCCGATTAATCGAATATGCGATTTCTTCCATCGTCGCCTCCTTGTGAGTGCCGCGATGCGGCGGGCGACAGGATCAGTTGCAGCTACGTGCTTCGAGTTCCAACGGTGTGCGGATGATCAGGGATTCTGCCGTTCGCGGACGTTTCCCGGTAATTGCGCTTGGGAAGAATCCGCGCAAATGCGCTGTTCCTCGGCAATTGGGGTCGTGATTAAGCGGAGCGATTTTTCGCGATCGTCTCCAAAATCTGCTTGGCGTAACCCGAAAGCTGGGTTTCGCCGGGCACGTCGCGGCGCCTGCTGCGATACCAATCCTCCAGAAGCCCGACGACCAGCTTTTGATTGCCGCGCTTCTTGGCAATGTCGATCTTCCGCACGTCCGGATGTTCGATCAGCGACATCACCGCATCGGTATAATCGTACTTTCTAGGTGCTCCGACACGGCTCGGTTCGGCTTTGGCATCCGCGATCAGTTTGTGGACGTCCGCATCCAGAAATAGTTCGCGGTCGAACCAGAAACCGACCGGGCCGAAGAGCGCACTGCGAATTGTCCCGTCCCTCGCCACATAAGCGGCCCGAAGCTTGCCGAAGAAATAGCGATGATCGATATCGCGCCGCGTCCCATTCGTGGTTCGATAGAAGGCGCGCAAGGTCGACTCGCGTTGGAGCAGGGAGAAGAGCCGTTCGAGGTTCCGCGTAGCAGGATCGTCAGCATTGGCATAAAGAGCGGTCTGCGGCGCTGAGGCCTTCATCCCGCCATATTGGAACACGCGCCATGACGCGAATACGGCCATCGTCAGCACGAAACAGACCAGTCCGATGATAACCACGGGATCAGCGCCAGGGGTTTCGCTGAGGGTCAGAAAGATACCGGGACCAAGGGTAATCATCGTCGCGAAAGCCGTGGCGACGAGGGCCGAGCATAGGAGCCAATAGCGATTCTGAATGACGCGTGAGGCATCGGCCGCAATGCGGTCTAGTTCGATAAGGCCCGCCTGTTCGTCAGCGCTGATGAAGCGGGCCGCGACGATGCGGAGCGGCAGCACTTCCTTCCGATCGTCCACCATCTTCTCCTAGCGAGGGATGGCTACATTGCCTCCATCACGGAGCTGACACAAATAATCACTCCACCACTGGGCCATTTCTACGCGCTCGGTCCAATAGGCTGACTGATTGTATATGCGCCGGATGCTGCCCGCGACCATGTGAGCGAGCGCCCGTTCGATGGCATCCGGATTCCATTTACCGCACTCGTTCAAAAGTGATGATGCAGATGTGCGGAACCCGTGGGCTGTCATCTGCTCTTTCGAGTAGCCAAGACGACGAAGAGCCGCATTAATTGTATTGTCGCTGATCGGTCGTGCCCGTGTCCGTACCGACGGAAAAACATATTTCCCGTTGCCAGAGAGGCCTCGCATACTTTCCAGAATCGCGAGTGTTTGGCGCGATAATGGCACCGCGTGCGGTTGGCGCATTTTCATCTTGGCAGCCGGCAGCGTCCAAACCGCCGTCGCGAAGTCGATTTCTGTCCATTCCATCTGGCGCAATTCGCCGGGCCTCTGAAAGACATGCGGGGTCAGCTTGAGCGCGTGCATCACCGCTGGATCACCCACATATCCGTCAATCGCACGCAGTAGGGCGCCAAACTCTATTGGGTCAGTGATCGACGCGAAATGCTTTACGGTCGGTTGGATGAGCGCGCCAAGCAACATTTGTGCGGGATCGTGTTCGGCTCGCGCCGTAGCGGCGGCGTAGCGGAAAACCCGGCTCGCAAAAGCCCGGACCTGCTTGGCCGTCTCTAAACGCCCGCGCCGTTCCTGCTTTTTCAACTCGTGGAGTAAGTCCGCAGGCGTGATGTCAGCCACCGGCCGCCGCCCGAACTCTGCGCCTAGCAAACGCAAAAGCCAGCGATGCTTTTCGAGTGTTGCGGCTGCGGCACCTTCCTTTTCGCGCTTCGCTATCAGCTCTTCAGCCACCGCCGAGAAGCTGTTGCCCGCGCTGATGCTCGCAGCGATTCGAGCCTGCCGCTTGGCAGTATTGGGATCGACGGCACGGGCGAGCTGCTTCTTCGCATCATCCCTTGCCGCTCGCGCTTCGGCGAGCGTAATTACAGGATAAGCGCCGAGCGCCAGTTTACGCTCCACTCCATGCAGGCGATATTTAACGCGCCAAAGTTTGCTGCCGATCGGATTGACCAAAAGATAAAGGCCGCCCGAATCTGAGACCTTATAAGGCTTAACTTTTTGGCTTCGCTTTGCGGATCGCGGTGTCGGTGAGCGCCATTTGGGGGCCTCGCAAATCAGGGGCTTTGGAAAGGCCCCCGGATATGCCCCCGAATCGCTTAGCTACGCACGATCATCGGCAATCACCGGAAGCCAGTGAATGCTCAAAAACTAGCGGATTTTCAGGGGCTTTTCAACCATCAGCGACTGCGCGTGGGCAGCTAGATGGAGCGGGTGAAGGGAATCGAACCCTCGTCGTAAGCTTGGGAAGCTTCTGCTCTACCATTGAGCTACACCCGCACGGATTGCGCGATTGGCACAGCCGTGCGGGCGGGTCAATTGCCTTCGCCATCAGGCTCCGGGTACGCCGAGCAACCGTGCCTGCGCGCCGAGCCTTTCCGCCGAGCCCGGGTTCGCGGCGATCGCGTCTTTGAGCGCCTTTGCCGCCTTGGCGGTTTCGCCCAGCGTCATGCGGCTGCGCATCAGCATGATCCAGCGGTCGACATCGGAAGGATTCGCTTTCAGCTTCGCCTCCAGTCCGTCGACCATGCCGGCGATCATCGCGTCCTGTTGCCCCTTTGGAAGCTGCGATGCCGCCTCCATGTCGGCGCGGCTCGGGCCGGGAATTGCGCGCGCTGCGACGGGCATTTCCGCGCCCGTCGGCGCGCGCGCCTGCGTCTGCGCCAGGCGCGCCGCGACGTCGATCGAATGGATCTTGCCCACCTGTTCGATCGTGCGCCGCAAATCGGCCTCCCACGGCGCGCCCCGCGGTGTGTCGGCGAGCAGTGCGAACCAGTCGTCGATGGCGCCGCGATGGTCGCCCGCCAGATCCTTTTCGACCGCCTTGAAATAGCGCGCTGGCGGGTCGCGCGGGTCGAGTGCGATCGCGCGATCGAATGCTTCGCGCGCGGCGGGGGGCAGGGGGTCGCGATCGCTCGCGTAGGCGCGCGCCTCGCCGAGCGCCGACCAGAGCGCGGCGGTTTCGCCGTCGAGTGCGACCGCCTTTTCATACGCTGCAATCGCACCCCGATAGTCTTCGAGGTCGAAACGCGCCGCGCCGAGCGCGCGCCAGGCATCGACGCTGTTCGGCTCGCGCTTCGTTCGCGCTTCGAGGTCGGCGATCTGGTCCGACGGTGCGAACGACTGTTGCATGCCGCCGTCGCTTCCCGCTGACGATGAGTCGCGCCACACCGTGTACCCGATCGCGGCGGCCGACAGGGCGCCTGCGGCGATCAGGACCGCGAGGTTCATTCGCGTCATGCCGCGTCGCCGCTCGTCCACTATGTCCTTGGTCTCGCTCATCATTGCCCCTTTGTGCGCTCGCAATAAATTCGGTGCGCGCGGCGCGCTGCCCCATTGCCTTTGCTCCGCGATGGTGTAGCCTCGGTGAGGCAAGGTCGGTCAACGATTAATTCGTCAATGGGGTCGCACCGGCTTTCCCGCTATTCCAGGGGAGGGGTGCATGGCAGTATCGGACCACGTCGATTTTCCGACGTTCATGGAGGGCGTGAAGAAGCGCAATCCGGGGCAGGACGAATTTGTTCAGGCGGTGCAGGAAGTCGCCGAAGACATTTTCGACTTCATCGCCGACAAGGAAGAATATCATGCACAGCAGATATTGCGGCGCATCGCCGAACCCGACCGCGTGGTGTCATTCCGCGTCTGCTGGGAGGACGACAACGGCAATATCCGCGTCCAGCGCGGCTGGCGCGTCCAGAACAACAATGCTATCGGCCCCTATAAGGGCGGCATCCGCTTTCACCCCAGCGTTACCGAAAGCGTGCTCAAATTCCTGGCGTTCGAACAGACGTTCAAGAACGCGCTGACCGGCCTGCCGATGGGCGGCGGCAAGGGCGGGTCGAATTTCAATCCCAAGGGCAAGAGCGTGCGCGAAATCATGCGCTTCTGCCAAAGCTTCATGACCGAGCTTTACCGTCACATCGGCGCCGACGTCGACGTGCCCGCGGGCGACATCGGCGTGGGCGGGCGCGAGATCGGCTTCATGTTCGGCCAGTACAAGCGCATCACCAACGAATTCACCGGCGTGCTCACGGGCAAGGGGCTCGAATGGGGCGGGTCGCTCATCCGTACCGAGGCGACGGGCTATGGCGCGGTCTATTTCCTTCAGAACATGCTTGCGGCCAAGGACATGGACCTTGTGGGGAAGACCGCGGTCATCTCCGGCTCGGGCAATGTTGCGACGCACGCGGCCGAAAAGATCGTCCAGCTCGGCGGCAAGGTGCTCACGCTTTCCGATTCGGGTGGCTTTGTTCACGACCCTGACGGCATCACCCAGGAAAAGATCGATTGGGTCAAGGCGCACAAGACGCACCGCCGCGGGCGAATTGAAGAATATTGCGAGGAGTTCAAATCGGCGACCTTCACCGCGGGCAAAACGCCTTGGGGCGTAAAATGCGACGTCGCGCTGCCCTGCGCGACGCAGAACGAGCTGCTCGGGGCGGATGCGAAGATGCTTGTGAGCAACGGCTGCATCGCGGTCAGCGAGGGCGCGAACATGCCCACCAATCTCGAAGGCGTGCACGTCTTCAAGGATGCCAAGATCATGTTCGCTCCGGGCAAGGCGGCCAATGCGGGCGGCGTCGCGGTTTCGGGGCTCGAAATGAGCCAGAACAGCGAGCGGCGCAGCTGGACCGAGGGTGAATTGCAACAGATGCTGAAGGATATCATGGCGGGTATCCACCAGCGCTGCCTGACCTATGGCGACCAGGGCGGCGGTTATGTCGACTATGTCAAGGGTGCCAATATCGCCGGATTCAAGAAAGTGGCCGACGCAATGCTGGCATTCGGGGTGGTTTAGGCGCTAAGGCGACGAGCGATTCTAAGGGGGTAGTCGGATGACCCACGCGGTATATCGGCGCGGCGGGCGGCCTTGGGCGGTTTTTGTTGCCTTTGTCGTGACGCTTGGCACGCTTGCCATCGCCGCACTGCTTGTCGCCCAACCCGCACGGTCGCAGGGCGAGACAGGCGCGCGCTATACCGGCGTCGCCTCTTGCGCGGGATCGACATGCCACGGCCGGATGGAGGGCGACGGCACCGTCGTCCGCCAGGACGAGCTGATGAAATGGCAGGAACCTTCGACCCCCGGCGGCGCGCACAGCCGCGCCTGGGCGGTGCTTTCGAACAATCGCAGCCGCTTCATTGCGAAAAATCTGGGTATCGGCGATCCGGCGACGGCGCCGATGTGCCTTGGCTGTCATAGCACCGCGGGTGCAGTCGCCGCGCGCGGAGCGATGCGCGGGACGGTGCCGCTCGAGGATGGCGTCGGCTGCGAATCGTGTCACGGCCCCGCGGGAAGCTGGATCGCGAGCCATTATGCGGGCGTCGGCACCAATGCCGACCCGGACGCCGAAATGCGCGAAAAGCATCTGTCGAACCTGCGCGCTGGCCTGTGGAAATTGGAAGATCCGGTGGTGCGCGCGGGCGTCTGCGTCGACTGCCATTTCGGCGCGGCGGGCGAAGGACAATTCGTCACGCACCGCATCATGGCCGCGGGGCATCCGCGCATAGCGTTCGAACTCGATCTTTTCTCCTCGCTCCAGGCGCATCATCAGGAGGATGCCGATTACGGCTGGCGCAAATTCGGCGCCGGACAAGCGCGCACCGACCATGTCCAGATGTGGGCGGTCGGGCAGGCGGCGGCGATCGAGCGCAGCCTGACGCTCTTCCAGTCGCGGCGCGGGACCGACGGAATGTTTCCCGAATTCTATTTCCTCGATTGCCACAGCTGCCACCGCCGCATCTATGACCAGGCACAAGCGGTGCGCACCGGGGTCGACAATCCGGGCCGGTCGGTCGGGGGTGGCCAAGGCTGGCCCGAAGGCTTGCCGCCCTATAATGACGAGAATCTGATCATGCTGGCGGCGGCCGCGCGCCTCGCCTCGCCCGCGCTCGCCGATCAGCTCGCCGCGCGCACCGCCGCATTCCACAAGGCGATGGTGACCGACCGCGCCGCCGCGACCGCCGCCGCCGCGCAACTGGCGCAGACGGTGGCGGCGCTCAAGGCGGCCTTTGCCGCGCGCCGCTTTTCGGGTGCCGACGCCTTCGCGATGGTCGATGCGATCGCGGCCAAGGCGATCAACGATCGCTTCACCGACTATTCGGGCTCGCAGCAGGCGGTGATGGGTGTCGACACGCTGCTCGGCGCGATGGTCTCGTCGGGGCGCGTGACCGTTGGCGCGGCAGCGGGCATCCGCGCCGACATCGATCGCGCCTATGCCGCAGTCCAAGACCCCAATTCATACAAGCCCACCGAATTCCAGGCGTCGCTCGGCCGGGCAGTGCGCGCGATCGGAGCGCTGCGATAGGCGCCATGCAGAAACGGTCCCATCTTTTCCGTTCGTCGGTCTGCGTCGCCATCGGCGCGCTGCTCCTCGCCTCGTGCGGCGGCGGGGGCGGTGGCGGAACGCCGACGCCTTCGCCCACCCCGACGCCGGCCCCGCCGCCGCCGGGCGGGCTCTATGCGCCGCCCGCGGCCGAGGCGCTCAGCGTCGCCGATGTGCAAACGATCCTCGCCAACGCAATCGCCGAGGCGCAGGCGCGCAATCTGCCGTCGGTGATTGCGGTGACCGACCGTGTCGGAAACGTGCTCGCCGTCTTTCGCATGACCGGCGCGCGCGCGACCGCAACGACGTCGGCGGCGCCGAACGGCAACAGCATCGACGCGCAGAACGTCACTTTTCCTGCGGAGGGCGGAGCGATCGCGAAGGCGATTACCGGCGCCTATCTGTCGAGCGGCGGCAACGCTTTTTCGACGCGCACGGCGAGCCAGATTGTCCAGGAACATTTCCCGCCCGCGCCGACAACTGTTGGTCTTGAAAGCGGGCCGTTGTTCGGGGTGCAGTTCAGCCAGCTTCCGTGCAGCGACCTTGTGTCGCGGTTCGGCGCTGGTGGCGCGGCGGCGCTGATCGGACCGAAGCGCTCACCGCTCGGCCTCGCGGCCGATCCCGGCGGGCTGCCGCTCTATAAAAATGGCGTGATCGTCGGCGGCATCGGGGTAATGGGCGACGGCGTCTATGGCAGCGACCCCAATATCCTCGACATCGACAACGATCCCGAGGAATTTATCGCGCTCGCCGGGACACGTGGGTTCGAGCCGCCCTCGACGATCGTTGCCGACCGGATTGCGGTCGACGGCACGACCTTGCGCTTTTCCGACGCGACCTTCGCGGGGGTCATGTCGCCGGGCGGCGCAAGCTTCGCGAGCCTCAACGGCAGCGCGGGCAATCTGGTCGCGGTGACGGGCTATGCTGCCGCAACGGTCATCGCGGGCACTGCCTATGGCAGCGAAGCTTCGGGGATCCGCGCCTCGACAGCCGCTGAATTTTCGAACCGCGATGCTTTCGTGCTCTCCGACGGCAGCGGAGCGAACCGCTTTCCGATCCGCGCCGGAACCGATGGGGCGTCGAACAGTGCGCCGCTCACCGCTGCAGAGGCGCGCGCGGTGCTCGAGGAAGCTTTTGCGGTGATGAGCCGCGCGCGCGCGCAAATCCGCCGCCCGCTCGACAGCCGCGCGCAGGTGACGATCAGCCTCGTCGATACGCACGGGTCGGTGCTCGGCATCGTGCGCTCGCCCGACGCGCCGATTTTCGGTGCCGACGTCAGCCTGCAAAAGGCGCGCACCGCCGCCTTTTTCTCGCACCCGCAGGCCGGGGCAGAGCTGTCGGCGAACGCCAGCGCCGACGTCCGCCAATTCGTTCCGGCGACGCGAGCCTTCCTGAACGATCCGGCGGCGCTCACCGGCACCATCGCCTTCGCCGACCGTTCGGGCGGCAATCTCTCGCGCCCCTATTTTCCCGACGGCGAGGTCGGGCGGCCGCACGGCCCGCTGTCGCGCCCGATCGCGCAGTTCAATCCCTTCTCGACCGGGCTCCAGTCAGCGTTGATTATCGGCAATCTCGGCGCGCATCTGGGGTTCGTTTCGGGCGCAAGTCCGACCGACACGCCCGCGCGCTGCACGACCTTGCCCGACGTCGCGCCGGGGCAGAACCGGCTGCAGAACGGTATCCAGATCTTCCCCGGCTCGGTCCCCATCTATCGCGGCAATACGCTCGTCGGCGCGATCGGCGTGTCGGGCGACGGCATTGATCAGGACGATATGATCAGTTTCCTTGGGCTCCATAATGCCGGTGCGCGCGTCGGCGGGATCGGAAATGCGCCGCCCGCGATCCGTGCAGACACCATCGTCGTAACGCTCGCCGACAACCGCACGGTGCGCCTGCGCTATATCAGCTGCCCCTTTGCGCCGTTCCTCGACACGGCGCAGCAGAATGTCTGTCAGGGGCTCTAGGCGATGAGTCTCGTGGGAAGCAGCCTTTTACCGATCGTCGCAAGCCTCGCGGCGCAGGGGGCGCCGGGCAGCGAAGCGCCGCCGCCCACGCCTTCGCCCGAACCCGCGGCAGCCGATCCTCGTGCCGAAGCGGCCGCGCCGACCGACGAACTCACCCCACCGCCGCCGCCGGTCGACTGGCAGGATTCGGTTGGCGACGACCTGGTGACGCAGATCATCGAGGGCCGCCGCCGTCCGGGCTATCGCCCCGACCTTCCCGATGCGCTGAGCCAGGACAATGAAGGCGCGCTGCGCCCGCCGCCGCCCCAAGCCTTTCCGGGGATCGAGGACCAGCTTCCCGTTCCCGACCGCTGGCGACTGATTGAAACGCTGGGCGTGGTCAAGGAACGCTGGTTCGACCCTTATCACCAGAACACGCTCAAGGGTGATCGCGCGATCGACCGCAGCAAGGTGAAATGGCTGCCGATCAAGGGCGACGACTGGTTCTTCGTCGCCAATGCGGTGTCCGACACGGTGTTCGAGCCGCGCACCTTTCCGATTCCGGTCGGCGTCCAGACCACCGAGCGGCCGGGCAGCCTCGACGTGTTCGGCAAGAACCGCAGCTTCGTTGCTGCGCAGACCTTCATCGGCGGCGTCGCGCTGATCAAGGGATCGACCGCGTTCAAGCCACCCGATGTCGAATATCGCCTCACACTCGCCTGGCAGGCCAATTATGTCGACGTGCCCGAGCGCCGCATCCTCGACGTGCGCCCGTCGAAGGCGAGCCATCGCTACGACAGCTTTCTCGGCGTGCAGGAATTGTTCGTCGACAAGCATCTTGGCAACACGTCGGACCGCTACGACTTCTATTCGGTCCGCGCTGGTATCCAGCCGTTCCAGAGCGATTTTCGCGGTTTCCTGTTCAACGACAGCCAGCTCGGCATCCGTCTGTTCGGCAACCGCGACAACAACCGATTCCAATATAATCTCGCGGCCTTCTGGCGGCTCGAAAAGGATACCAACAGCGGCCTCAACGACATCACGCAGACGCCGCGCAGCGACTTCATCTTCACCGGCAACCTTTATCGCCAGGATTTCCCCGTTGTCGGGCTGACCAGCCAGGTCAGTGTGACATACAATATGAACCGCGAGAAGAACGACGTTCAGATCGACCATAATGGCTTTCCGGTGCGCCCCGCGCTGCTCGGCGATCTGCGCGGACGCGAATATGACGTCGTCTATCTGGGTTACAGCGCCGACGGGCGCATCGGGCGGATCAACCTGACCGCGAGCTTCTATGCCGCGCTCGGAGAGGACCGGAACAGCTTTTTCACCAGCAAGCCCGCGGAAATCCGTGCAGGGTTCGGCGCGGTCGAACTCAGCTACGACTATGACTGGATGCGCTTTCGCCTGTCGGGGCTTTATGCGACCGGCGACGGCGACCCCTATAACAAGACCGAGGGCGGCTTCGACGCGATCTTCGAAAACCCGATCTTCGGCGGCGCCGACACGAGCTACTGGATTCGCCAGACGATCCCCTTTGCCGGCGGCGGTCGCGTCATTTCGGTCAACGGCCGCAACGGCATTCTGAATTCGCTGCGCTCGTCGAAGGAAGAGGGGCAGTCGAATTTCAACAACCCCGGCACCGTCTTCATTGGTGCAGGCGCCGATTTCGACCTGTCGCCGCAGACGCGCGTCAGCGTCAACGCCAACCATCTGTGGTTCGAAAATACCTCGTCGCTGCAGGCGTTGCGCGTCGAAGGTTCGATTCCCAAGGACATTGGCTTCGACCTGTCGGTCGCGGCGATCTGGCGGCCCAAGGCAACGCAGAATATCGTCGGGCGATTGAGCGCCGCAGTGCTGCTCCCCGGCAAAGGGTTCAAGGATTTGTTCGAGAACAGACAGCGCGAAAGCGCCTATGCCTCGATCCTCGCCAATGTGATTTTGAGCTTCTGATGCAGTGGACCCTTTGCCCTCTCGAAACCCGTTCGCTCGACGCGAACGGATTGTCTGCCGATGCCGGGGGGCGAACGATGACCCGTAACCTCCTCGCCCTTCTTGCCCTGCTGCTGATGAGCGTCGGCGTCGGCGTGAGCGTGACGCGCGCCGCCGAAGAGGAAAAGCCGCTCAAGATCGAATATCGCTTCACCCCCCCTGCGCCGCGCGAGCAGAGCGAGGCCGAGGTCGCCGAGAAATCGAAGGGGTGTTACAGCTGCCACACGCGGACCGACCAGCCGTCGATGCACAAGACGCCCGCGGTGCGGCTCGGCTGCACCGACTGCCACGGCGGCGATTCGACTTCGCCCGCGGCGTTCGGCAGGCCCGAGCTCGGCTATCAGGACCCCTACAACATCGCCGCGATGAAGGTCGCGCACCCGCAGCCGACGCTGCCCGGCGCATGGCACGACAGCTCGGCGAATCCCGTGCGCAGCTATACTTTGCTCAACAAGGAAGCTCCCGAATTCATCCGCTTCGTCAACCCCAGCGACTATCGCGTCGCGCGCGAGGCGTGCGGGGCGTGCCATATGGAGGTGATCGAGGCGACCGAGCGTTCGCTGATGTCGACCGGCGCGATGCTGTGGGGCGGCGCGGCGTACAACAACGGCATCGTCCCCTATAAGAACTACATCTTCGGCGAGGCTTATACGCGCACCGGCGACCCCGCCTGCATCCTCTCGCCCTCGTCGAAGCTGACGCGCGAGGAATATGCCGAGGCGTGCAAGCCGAGTTTCGCGTCCGAAAAAATCCTGACCGACGACGAACGCAAGCGCGGTGCGCTCGCGAAGATGTACCCGCTCCCGCGCTGGAGCGTGATCCCGCCGGGCGACGTGTTCCGCGTGTTCGAGCGCGGCGGGCGCAACATCAACACGCAATTCCCCGAAATCGGCCTGCCCAACCCGACGGGGCAGATCCAGCGGCTCGAGGAACCCGGCCGCCCAGACCTCAAACAGTCGAACCGCGGTCCCGGCACTGGCCTTCGCGTCGCGATCCCCGTGCTCAACATCCACAAGACGCGCCTCAACGACCCTTTCATGTGGTTCATGGGGACGAACGACCAGCCGGGCGATTACCGCCATTCGGGCTGCGCGGGCTGCCATGTCATCTATGCCAACGACCGCGAACCGCGCCACAGCCTGACCTATGCCCAATATGGCCGCGACGGCGAGACCGCGACGGTCGACCCGACGATCGCGGAAAAGAAATGGAAGCCCGCGGGCTATGGCGACACGCATGGCGAGGGTCATGCCGGCAAGCCCGACGACGGTCACGGTGCGGGCGGCGGGCATGGTGCGCTGATCGACCCCGAGCATGGCAAGGAAGGCAAGGACGGCAAACCGCGCCGCGAGGCGGGGCATCCGATCAGCCACGCCTTCACGCGCGCGATCCCGACGTCGCAGTGCATGACCTGTCACATGCACCAGCCCAATATCTTCCTGAACAGTTACCTCGGCTACACGATGTGGGATTATGAATCGGACGCGCCGCAGATGTGGCCCGGACCCGAAAACACCGCGCCGCGCCCGCCGGGGATGAGCGACGCGGATTACCAGAAACTTTTCAAGCAGCAGCGCTATCCGACCGCCGCCGAGGTGCACCAGGTGCTCGAACGCAATCCCGAGGCCGCCGCGCCGCGCGGCCTTTGGGCCGATGTCGAATTTCTGCGCGACGTCTATGATGTCAACGACAGCAACAAGGACACGCAGTTCGCCGACTATCACGGCCACGGCTGGAACTTCCGCGGCATTTTCAAGCGCGACCGCAACGGCAACCTTCTCACCGCCGACGGCAATATGGCGACCTGGGGGACCGACACCGCGCATATGGTCGACCCCGCCGACCCCGAAAAATGGCGTAAAAGCTGCTCGAGCTACAGCGACTCCAAGGAACGCGACCTCTGCCTGACGAGCGCGACCGCCGACGGGCGCGAGGGCAAGTTCGTCCCCGCGGGGCTCAACCCCGGCAAGACCGTCCATATGATGGACATCCACGCCGAAAAGGGGATGCAGTGCGCCGACTGCCACTTCGCGCAGGACGCGCATGGCAATGGCTATATCCAGGGCGAAGTCGCGAATGCGGTCGAGATTTCGTGCAAGGATTGCCACGGCACCGCCGACGCGCTGCCCAACCTCTTGACCTCGAACGTTGCCGCGCGGCCGCAGGGCACCAATCTCGCGCTGCTCCGCAACCCCGACGGACGCCGCCGCTTCGAGTTCCAGTATAACGACAATGCCGAGGTGATCGGCCTCATCCAGCGCTCGATCGTCGATCCGAAGCTCGAATGGCAGGTCAGCCTCGTCAAACAGGCGGTGACGCCGGGCGAGCATTTCAACGCCAAGGCGGCGCGCGCCAAGCTGATGGCGCGTTCGGGCTCGGACAGCGGGACCTATGAATGGGGGCCGGGCATCGCAAAGGAGGACCGCGCGCACGGCGACGACAAGATGACCTGTTTCACCTGTCACCTGTCGTGGACGACGAGCTGCGGCGGCTGCCATTTGCCGATCGAGGCGAACTGGAAGACCAAGATGCACCATTTCGAGGGTGAGGAGACGCGCAACTTCGCGACCTACAACCCCCAGGTCGCGCGCGACGAAATGTTCCAGCTCGGCCGCCACCAGCTTATCAAGCCCGGCGAACCCGACGCCGACGGCAACCCGCGCGGCATCATCACTCCGGTGCGTTCGACCTCGGCGCTGATCCTCTCGTCGACCAATATCAACCGCGAGCGCATCTATATCCAGCAACCGCCGATCTCGTCGGCGGGCTATTCGAGCCAGGCCTTCGCGCCCCACTTCCCGCACACAGTGCGCAAACAGGAAACCAAGCAGTGTACCGACTGCCACCTGTCGGCCGCCGACGACAATAATGCGATCATGTCGCAGCTGCTGCTGCTCGGCACCAATTTCGTCAATTTCGTCGGGCTCAATGTCTGGTCGGGAATGGAGGACGGGTTTCAGGCGACGCGCGTCACCGAATGGGACGAGCCGCAGGCGGTGATCGGCTCATACCTCCACCGCTATTCCTACCCCGACTATTGGAAGCTCCACGTCGAACAAAATGGCCGTGAGCTCAAGAATTGGGTGCGCGGCAAGACCTTCGACGCAAAGGGATCGGGCGAGACCAGGGCGCTCGAGGAATTCGCCAATATCGTTCAGGACACCAGCGGCCGGGTGAACTGCCTGCAACAGCGCGGCGAATATATGTTCGTGGCGGAAGGGCGGGGCGGCTTTCGCGTCTATGACGTCGCGTCGATCGGCAACAAGGGCTTTTCCGAACGCATCGTGCGCGCGCCCTTCTCGCCGCTCGGCCATGACACGCATGTGCGGACGAAGAATGCGACCTGCATGGCGCTCGCGACGACGCAGCCGATCAGCGTCAGCCGCAACGAGAATATCGTCAAGAATTTCCCCGAAAATCTCGAACAGGAAATGCATCCCATCTATCGCTATGCGGTGATCACCGACAGCGTCGAGGGTCTGGTGCTCGTCGATGTCGACACGATGGCCGACGGCGAATTCCGCAACAACAAGCTGAAACGCGCGCTGACGTGGAACGAGGGCAATGTGCTGGCGGGCGCGCGGCATGTGACGCTCGCGGGCAGCTTTGCCTATATCACCACCGACGCGGGGCTCGTCGTGCTCGACCTGTCGACGCCGCTCGAACCGAAAGTCACAGCGCAAATCCCGCTCAGCGACGCGCGAGCAAGCGCGGTGCAGTTCCGCTACCTGTGGGTGACCGATGCCGAAGGCGTGAAGCTGTTCGACGTCACCGATATGGCGCACCCGGTCGCGGTGCCGTCGGGCACCGTGCGGCTCGCCGATGCGCGCAAAATCTACCTCGCGCGAACCTATATGTATGTCGCAGCGAAGCAGGACGGGCTCGTCATCGTCGATGTCACGCGCCCCGCCGCGCCGGTCGCATGGCCGGCGCTCACCTTCGACGGCGCGATGCGCGATGCCGAGGATGTGATCGTCGCGTCGACCAACGCGTCGCTCTTTGCCTATGTCGCCGACGGGCGCGGCGGCATCAAGGTGATCCAGCTCACCAGCCCCGACAACCCCGGCCTTTATGGCTTCTCTCCGAAGCCGACGCCGCAGCTTATCGCCTGGGCCAAAACCCCGTCGCCCGCGCTCGCGCTGTCAAAGGGCCTCGACCGCGACCGCGCGGTCGACGAGAGCGGCGGGCAGATGGCGGTCTTCGGCCGCCTCGGATCGCGCCCCTTCACGCGCGCGGAAATGGAGAAGCTGTTCCTGAACGGCAAGGGACTCGTCTACAAGGTGCGCGACGAGGTCGATCAGGCCGCATGGCGCCCGCCGCTGACCTTTGCGAACTGAGGGTAGCGGCGGGTTGCGACCGATTGCGAACATGATTTCCTCCCTGTGCCGGAGGCATGGGGAGGGGGACCGCCGCCGCAGGCGGTGGTGGAGGGGCCGTCACGCTGCACCATAGCCCCTCCGTCAGCGCTTCGCGCTGCCACCTCCCCATAGCCTCGCGACAGGGAGGATTCGAACGGCCGTTCCCCATCCCACAACAGACATCGCGAACCTAAAGCCGCTCCGCCTGCACCACGCTGTCGGACGCGCGCAGCGCCGACAGGATGCGCATCACATGGTGGACGTCGCGCACCTCGACGACGATGTCATAGGTGTGAAAATCGCCCTCGCGGTTCGACAGTCGCAAATTGGTGATGTTCGCCATATTGGCGGCAAGGATGCCCGACATTTCGGCGAGCGTGCCGGGTTCGTTGAGGATGACGACGCACAGCCGCGCGTTGCCGCCCTCGCTATCCTCCTGCCATCGCAGATCGATCCAGTCGGCATCGACCCCGTCGGCAAGGCTCGGGCAGTCGATGACATGCACCTCGATCCCCTCGCCCTCGCGCGCAAGGCCGACGATGCGGTCGCCGGGGACGGGGTGGCAGCAATCGGCGAGCTTGTAGGCGACGCCGGGGGTCAGCCCCTCGATCGACACCGCCGCACCTTGGCGCAGCCTGCCCGGTTTTGATTTCATCTCGGCGGTGATGCCGGGGACGAGCGCCTCGAGTAGCTGGTTGTCCGACAGCTGGCGTTTCCCGATCGCTACATAAAGCGCGGCATCGTCATCGAACTTCAGCCGTTCGCGCGCCGCGGCGCGTGCCTTGTCGCCGACCTTGTTCGGCAGCCGCTCGACGATTTCGTCGTACATCTTGCGCCCGAGCGCGGCGAGCTCGACCTTTTCCTTCGACCGCACATGACGCCGGATCGCCGCGCGCGCCTTGCCGGTGACGGCAAAGCCCAGCCACGCGGGCTGCGGCGTCTGTTTGTCCGACGACAATATCTCGACCGTATCGCCATTGGCGAGCTGCGTGCGGAGCGGGACGAGCCGGCCATTGACCTTTGCGCCTACCGTCCGGTCGCCGAGCCCGGTGTGAACAGCATAGGCGAAATCGATCGGCGTCGCGCCCTTCGGCAGCTGGAACAGGCTGCCCTTTGGCGTGAAGGCAAAGATGCGATCCTGATACATCGCGATGCGCGTGTTTTCGAGCAGCTCGTCGGGATCGTGCGTCTGTTCGAGGATTTCGATGAGGTCGCGGATCCACCCCGCCTGTCCGTCGGGGCCGCTGCCGCCCTGCTTATAGGCCCAGTGCGCGGCGAAGCCGAATTCGGACTGCTGGTGCATCGCCTCGCTGCGGATCTGGATTTCGATCCGCATATTCTGCTGGTGCATGATCGTCGTGTGGAGCGAGCGATATCCGTTGCGCTTGGGCGTCGAGATATAGTCCTTGAACCGACCCGGCACCATTTTCCACTTGCGGTGGATCAGGCCGAGCGCGGCATAGCAATCGGCGTCGGTGGGGGTGACGATGCGAAAGGCGATGATGTCGGTCACCTGCTCGAAGCTGACGTGCCGTTCCTGCATCTTGCGCCAGATCGAATAGGGGTGCTTCTCGCGCCCCGACACGTCGGCCTCGATCCCGCTCTTGGCGAGCAGTTCCTTGAACTCGCGGCTGATCGCGGTGACCTTGTCCTTGCCGCCGGCGGTCAGTTTGGCGAGCCGTCCGGTGATCGTCGCATAGGCCTCGGGCTCAAGCTCGCGAAAGGCGAGCAGCTGCATTTCGCGCATATATTCGTACATGCCGATCCGCTCAGCAAGCGGGGCATAGATTTCCATCGTCTCCTTGGCGATGCGGCGGCGCTTGTCGGGATTCTGGATGAAATGCAGCGTGCGCATGTTGTGCAGCCGGTCGGCGAGCTTGACGAGCAGCACGCGGATATCGTCCGACATGGCGAGCAGGAATTTGCGCAGATTTTCGGCGGCGCGCTCATTTTCCGTCTGCGCCTCGATCTTCGAAAGCTTGGTCACCCCGTCGACGAGCCGTCCGACGTCGCTGCCGAACAGCCGCTCGATCTCTTCGGGGGTCGTCAGCGTATCCTCGAGCGTGTCGTGGAGCAGTGCGGTGACGATGGTTTCGCTGTCGAGGTGCAGGTCGGTCAGGATTCCCGCGACTTCGACCGGATGGCTGAAATAGGGGTCGCCCGATGCGCGCTTCTGGCTGCCGTGCTTCTGGACCGTGAAGACATAGGCGCGATTGAGCAACGCCTCGTCGACGTCGGGATCATAAGCGCGCACGCGCTCGACAAGTTCATATTGCCGCAGCATCGGTCCAATGTCGCCCTTGGCGTCATAATTGCAATGCGAAATTTGTGTGCGTGACCATCCAGACGTTAGCAACAATGGTAAAGCCGATTGGAAGCATTGTTCGCGCGCAGTAGGGGCCATGATCGATGGGGACCGAAGCGCCTGATTCGATGCCGCCGCGCGTATCGATGGTGATGCCCGTGCACAATGGTGCGCGCTGGCTGGAAGAGGCGATCGATTCCGTCCTCGGACAGGACTTTGCCGATTTCGAGCTGATCCTCGTCGACGACGCCTCGACCGATGCCTCGACGGCGATCATGGCGGCCGCGGCGGCGCGCGATCCGCGCGTGCAGCTTCACCGGCTCGATACCAATGCGGGACTTCCGGCCGCGCTCAACCACGGCTTTGCCCACGCGCGGGGGGAGTTTCACAGCTGGACGTCGGACGACAATCTGCTGCGCCCTGCGATGCTATCGCGGCTTGTCGCGACGCTTGATGCCGATCCTTCCGCCGATATTGCCCACGCCGACTTCATGCTGGTCGACGAGCAGGGGCGAAATCTCGGCGTATCGCGCGTTGGGCCGACCGACCGGCTGCTCTATGGCAACAATGTCGGCGCCTGCTTCCTCTATCGCGCGCAGGTGACCGCGGCGCTCGGCGGCTATGATCCGCGCTATTTCGGGGTCGAGGATTACGACTTCTGGTTGCGCGCGGCCGGGCGGTTCAATTTCGTCACCGTGCGCGAAGATCTCTATTGCTATCGCAAGCATGGGGACAGCCTGACGAGCAGGCGTGCGCGGCGGATCCAGGCGCTCACCGCCGAGGTCGTCGAACGCGCCCTCCCCGCCGGGGCGCCGGCACGTCTGCGCGCCGAGATACTGCTCGGGCTGGCGCTCAAGAGCCAGTTCGACTGGCGATCCGACCTCGTTCTGCGCGCGGCGCGCGCCGATTCGGCCTATGTCGCCGCGCATCTGCCCGCGCTGGCGCGCTGGTCGCTGGTCGTCGCGCGGAACCGCCTTGCCGGGTGAGGCCGGCTAGGTTGCGAAATGCAACGCAGCCTCTATATTTTTTTGGCGCCGACCCGGATTTTACGTTAGGGATTCGCCCATGGGAAAATTACGCGAAAAACTGAACGATCTCGATGGGGGGCAGTGTGCGCTGCCGAACGCGCTCGAGGCGATGGGCGAACGCTGGTCGTTCATGATCCTGCGTGCAGCCTTCAACGGTGTCCATCATTTCGAGGAATTCCAGCAGGAACTCAGCATCGCGCGCAATATATTGTCGAACCGGCTGTCGAAACTCGTCGATCATGGCATCATGGCGCGCGAGGTGATGGCCGAGGACCGGCGCAAGGTGCGCTATCAGCTCACCGACAAGGGCGTCGCGTTGCTCCCCGTGATGATCGCGCTGCGCCAATGGGGCGAAAAATGGGGCGCGGGCGTTCCCTCGACCCCGGTCCTCGTCGATACGCGCGACGAACAGCCGATCGGCCCGGTCGTCATCACCGCGCACGACGGTCGCCCGCTGAGCTACAAGGAACTGGTCTGGAAACATCGCTCCGAATTGCAGCCGCTCGGCCAGGCGCGCGTCCGGTTGGACACGGTCGCCGCCGAATGACCGGCATCGCCGGCGCCCGTCGGCGCATGTTTTGATTATCGCGACGATCTGACCGTACATGCAGCTGTTCGGAATCTCTTCGCCGGGACCATTTTTCAGCAATAAGGTCCGTGCCTTCTGGAATCTCCAGATCTTGGGATGGCTTGCCTGGTTCGGGCTGCGCGCGGTGTCGGGGCTCGCCAACGGGCAACCCTTCACCTTTCTGGTCCCCGTCGTCGTTCAGGCGATTACCGGCTTCTCGCTCTCGCTGATCCTGTCGGTCTGCTATCGCGCGCTGATCAACCGCCGCCCGCTGTTGATGTGGGGCGTCAGTTTCGGCCTCGCCGGTCTCGCGACCGCGCTCTGGGCGTTTATCGATGCCTGGGTGACGCAAATCCTCAACCCGAACAGCGAAGCGAGTTTTTCGAGCCTGCTCCTCGGCGCCATGTATATCGACGCGACTTCGCTCGGTGCCTGGTCGGCGCTCTATTTCGCGATCAACTATTTTCTTCAGCTCGAGGAGCAGAATGATCGCGTGTTGCGGCTCGAGGCGCAGGCCGCGTCGGCGCAGCTTGCGATGCTGCGCTATCAGCTCAACCCGCATTTCCTGTTCAACACGCTGAACAGCATCTCGACGCTCGTGCTCTTGAAACAGACCGAGCCTGCGAACGCGATGCTGTCGCGGCTGTCGGCCTTTTTGCGCTACACGCTTGCCAACGAGCCGACCGCGCAGGTCACGCTGGCGCAGGAGATCGAGACGCTGAAGCTCTATCTCGACATCGAAAAGATGCGTTTCGAGGACCGGCTGCGCCCGCATTTCGCGATTGACCCTGCGGTTGCGCGCGCGCGACTGCCCTCGCTTTTGCTCCAGCCGCTTATCGAAAATGCCATCAAATATGCGGTGACGCCGCAGGAAGAAGGCGCCGACATCACCCTCTCGGCTCAGCTTGCCGGTCAAAATGTTCGGATTACCGTGTCGGACACGGGCGCAGGATTGTCACCCGACGGCGGCGCCCCCACCACAAGGCCTGCAACGGAATCGACGGGCGTGGGTTTAGCCAATATAAGGGACCGCCTCGCGCAGGCCTTTGGCGACCAACACCGGTTCGATGCCCACCGCGGCGCCGATGGCGGCTTCACGGTGGTAATCGAGTTTCCGTTCCAGCCCGACGGGCAAGCAAGAATTGGAACCGACAGCAGATGACGATCAGAACCATCCTCGTGGATGACGAAAAATTGGCGACCCAGGGGCTGCAACTGCGGCTCGAGGCGCACAGCGATGTCGAGGTTGTCGACACCGCCCAGAACGGCCGCGAGGCCATCCGAAAGATCAAGACGCACAAGCCCGACCTTGTTTTCCTCGATATCCAGATGCCGGGATTCGACGGCTTTTCGGTGATCCAGGGGCTGATGGAGGTCGAGCCGCCGCTCGTCGTCTTCGTCACCGCCTATTCGGATCACGCGATCCGCGCGTTCGAGGCGCAGGCGGTCGACTATCTGGTAAAGCCGGTCGAACCCGAGCGGCTCGCCGACGCGCTCGACCGGGTGCGCCAGCGGCTCGCAGAAAAGCGCGGCGTCGCCGAGGTCGAGCGGCTGAAGACGGTGCTCGCCGAAGTCGCCCCCGAAGCGGTCGAGGAGCTCGAAAGCGAAACCGCGGCCGAGGCACCCGCCGCCGACCGCTATGAAAAGATGATCAACATCAAGGATCGTGGCCAGATTTTCCGCGTCGACGTCGACAGCATCGAACGCATCGACGCGGCGGGCGACTATATGTGCATCTATACCGCCGACAACAGCCTGATCCTGCGCGAAACGATGAAGGATCTGGAAAAGCGGCTCGATCCGCGCAATTTCCAGCGCGTCCACCGTTCGACCATCGTCAACCTGTCGCAGGTGAAGCAAGTCAAACCGCACACCAACGGCGAATGCTTCCTCGTGCTCGGCTCGGGCGCGCAGGTGAAGGTCAGCCGCAGCTACCGCGACGTGGTGGCAAGGTTCGTGCACTAAATCCCGCAGGGAAAACCGTCGCCCCCGCGAAAGCGGGGGCCGCTATCGAAGCGGCTCCAGCCTGCCAGCGGCTCCCGCCTCCGCGGGGGGGGCGACGCATCTTTAAAGCTGATGCCCCGTCCGGTCGCGCTTTGTCGCGAGATATTGCGCGTTGTGCGGGTTGGTCGGCAGCGCCAGCGGCAGGCGCTCGACAACCTCGACGCCTTCCTTCTCGAGCCGCGCGACCTTTTCGGGGTTGTTGGTCATCAGCCGGATGCGCGGAACGCCGAGCAGGTCCAGCATGCGCGCCGCGATCGCAAAATCGCGCGCCTCGACCGGAAAGCCGAGCCGCAGGTTGGCGTCGACGGTGTCATAGCCCTGGTCCTGCAGCGCATAGGCGCGTAGCTTGTTGACGAGTCCGATTCCGCGTCCCTCCTGCCGCAGATAGAGGAGCACCCCCCACGGGGCATCGGCCATCGCGTGGAGCGCGGCGTGGAGTTGCGGCCCGCAATCGCATTTGAGGCTGCCGAGCACGTCGCCAGTCAGGCATTCGCTGTGCAACCGCACGACTGGCGGTCCCGCATCGCGCTTGCCGATGACCAGCGCAACATGGTCCGACGCCTCCTCGGGCGTGCGAAAGGCGACGATTTCGGCGGTTTCGCTCGCCGCGACGGGAAGCCGCGCGCGCGCCGCGATCGCGAGGCGCGCCGGGTCGAGCAGCGCCGCGACATCGTCCGCCGAACATTCGGTCTCTGCCTCGCCCGCCGCCGCGCGCACGAAAAAGGCCGGGAGCAGCCCCGCGTGGCGCGCCATCGTCATCGCCGCCGCCGCCGCGTCCTCGGCGCCGGTCGCCACGGTGCGAAACGGCCCTTTGAGCGGATTGGCAAGGTCGAGCGCCGGATCGGCGATCGCCAGCGCCGCCGCTACGCTGTCCGCTGCCGCCTCGATCCGCACGGGTCCCGGCGTCGCCGCCGCGCGCTGGTTGGTGAGCTTGAGCGTCACCGCGCGCTCGCCCGAGATCAATATGTCGCCGCCGCCGAACGCCGCCAGCGCCGCGTCGCTGGCGCTTTCGACCGCGAGCAGGTCGAGCGCTCCGCCAGCGCCCGCAATCCGCAGCGGCCAGCCGCGCCGCAGCGCGTCGATCGCGCGCGCTGCATTGCGTGCGCCCCGACCGGCGGGGGCGTCGCTCAAAAGGCGAACTCCGTGACCAGCGGGATATGGTCCGACGGACGCTCCCAACTGCGCGCGGGCTGGACGACGCGGTGCGCCTTCGCGCTCTCCTTGATGTCGGGCGTCACCCACATATGGTCGAGACGGCGGCCGCGGTTCGATGCTTCCCAATCCTTCGCGCGATAGCTCCACCAGGTGTAGAGCGGCGTCGGCTCGGGCGTGAATTGGCGCCCGAGGTCGATCCAGTCGGACGCCGCCTGCAACCGCGCCAGCGTTTCGACCTCGACCGGCGTATGGCTGACGACGTCGAGCAGCGCCTTGTGGTTCCACACATCGCTTTCGAGCGGCGCGACGTTGAAATCGCCCGTGAGCACGGTCGCGTCGCGAAGCTCGGCCGACCAGTCGGTCATCCGTCCGAAGAAATCGAGCTTCTGCCCGAATTTGGGATTGAGATCGCGGTCGGGAACGTCGCCGCCTGCGGGAATATAGACATTGTCGAGCCGCACCCCCGATGGCAGCGTCACGCCGATATGACGCGCCTCGCCGTTCGCCTGCCAGTCATATTTGCGCACATCGGCGAGCGGCAGCTTGCTGACGATCGCAACACCGTGGTGCATCCGCTGGCCGTGGGTGACGATATGTTTGTAACCGAGCGCCTCGAACATCGCCTTCGGGAACAGGCCGCATTCGACCTTGATCTCCTGCAGGCACAAAATGTCCGGCGCCTCTTCGCGCAGGAATTTCTCGACGATGCCGATACGGGCGCGGACGCTGTTGATGTTCCACGAAGCAATGCTGGTGCTTGTCATGCCGGAGGCTCTATCGGGGCGCGTCAACGCGTGCAACGGCATGAAGCCGGTTCACATGCGCAAAATACACTAAACCCCCGTCCCAGGGGCGGTGGAACGGGGGTTCAAGGTCAGCGTTCGTCACGCTCTTGAAAGAAGGTGCCTGGCGGTCCGGATGGGGCAACAGGGGGAAACCCAAGTCCGGATGCCTTGGTGGCGCCTTCAAGGGTTGAAATAGCCCTTTTTCCCTGTCGCCAAGCTGAACGAGAAGGGGCTTCTTCGGGGGCCTCCTGTCGTTCGTCGACGTTGGTTGTCGGTTCGCCGGAAAAAGGGTGGCGGCTCCGGCTGTTGCCGAGCCGCCACCCTTTGCGCGACGAAGGAAATGTCGGTGTGTCAGCGGCGCTTGCGCGGGCGCGGATCGGTCCAGCGGAACGTCGAATCGGCGACCGCGACGTTGAACTTCTGGTTCGACAGGTCGATTCGCGTGCGATTATTCTGCGAATCGAGCGCGACCCAGCCGCGCAGTCGCAGCCCGCCCGGCGCGCCGCCATCGCGGACGAAAACCATCGTGATCGTCCCATATTCGGGGCGCTTCGCGTCCTTCACCTCGACGCTCAACACATCCTTGTTCCCGGTCGGGACGAGCTTTGCATATTTGGACAGATCGCGGTCGGGGTCGAGCAACGCGCCGAGCGGCGAATTCTTCACCGGCCAGCTTTGCACCTGCTTGACCTCATAATCGATCATCGTCAGGCGGCTGCCGTCGCCGACGATCAGCAACGGGACATCCTTCTGATATTGGAAGCGAATCTTGCCCGGCCGCTTGAGCGTCAGCTTGCCGGACAGTCGCTGGCCATTGCGATCGGTCTGCACGAAATCGGCGACCATCGAGTTCGTCGATTTAAGGTGCTGCTGGACGGCGGCGAGCGTGCCCGAGGTTTGCGCAATTGCCGGGACCGTCAGCGCAAGGCCGCCGGCCGCGACGGGCGCAAGCGCCCATGCTGCGGCGCGAAGGGGGAATCGAAAGCGTTTCGGTTTCATCAAATTCTCGTTCTGCATGGGGCGGAAATGCCATGTGGCGATTGAATAGGCGGTGAACCCGCCGGTTCGCCAGCGTTCAACTTTTGGAGTGCCGCCCGGGTTGCATCAACGCGGCTGGCCATATTGGTCGGTCAGCACGTCGCGCCGCCCGACATGGTTGGGCGTACTGACCAGCCCTTCCTCCTCCATCCGCTCGATCAGCCGCGCCGCGCTGTTGTAGCCGATGCGCAATTGGCGCTGGAGCCAGCTCGTTGACGCCTTCTGGCTTTCGACGACGATCTGGCACGCCTTGGCATACATGCGGTCCTCGGCGCTGTCGCCGCCGGCGGGCGCGCCCTCCATCGCAAAGCCGCCATCCTCGGGGTCTTCGGTGACGCTTTCGACATAGTCGGGGCGCCCCTGCCCGCGCCAATGATCGGCGACCTTGCGCACCTCGTCGTCCGACACGAACGGTCCGTGGATACGCGTGATCTGCTTGCCGCCGGGGACATAGAGCATGTCGCCCTTGCCGAGCAGTTGCTCGGCGCCCGCCTCGCCCAAAATCGTGCGGCTGTCGATTTTCGACGTGACGTTGAAACTGATGCGCGTCGGGAGGTTCGCCTTGATGACGCCGGTGATGACATCGACCGACGGCCGCTGCGTCGCAAGGATCAGGTGGATGCCCGCGGCGCGCGCCTTTTGCGCGAGCCGCTGGATCAGGAACTCGACTTCCTTGCCCGCGGTCATCATCAGATCGGCGAGCTCGTCGACGACGATCACGATCTGCGGCAGCGGCGCATAGTCGAGCGTCTCTTCCTCATAGACCGGCTGGCCGGTCTCGGGGTCGTATCCGGTCTGGACGCGGCGGCCCAAGGATTTGCCCTTGGCGAGCGCCGCGCGCACCTTGTCGTTGTAGGACGCAAGGTTGCGCACCGACAGCGACGACATCATGCGATAGCGGTCCTCCATCTGCTCGACCGCCCATTTGAGCGCGCGGATCGCCTTTTTCGGCTCGGTCACCACCGGTGCAAGCAGGTGAGGGATGTCGTCATAGACGCTGAGTTCGAGCATCTTCGGGTCGATCATGATCAGCTTCACCTGATCGGGACCGAGCCGATAGAGCAGCGACAGGATCATCGCGTTGAGACCCACCGACTTGCCCGACCCGGTCGTGCCCGCGATCAGCAGGTGCGGCATCGGCGCGAGATCGGCGATTACCGCGTCGCCGCTGATATTCTTGCCGAGGATGATCGGCAGCGCACCGCTTTGGTCGTGAAACAGGCTGCTGCCGATAATCTCGTGCAGCACCACCGCTTCGCGCTTCGCATTGGGCAGCTCGATGCCGATGACCGTGCGTCCGGGGATCGGCGCGATACGCGCCGACAGCGCCGACATGTTGCGTGCAATATCGTCGGCCAGGTTCGACACGCGGCTCGCTTTGGTGCCCGGTGCGGGCTCGAGCTCGTACATGGTGACGACGGGGCCGGGGCGCACCGCGGTGATCACGCCCTTGACCTGAAAATCCTCGAGCACCGATTCGAGCAGCCGCGCATTGCGTTCGAGCGCCGCCTTGTCGATCTGCCCCGCCGGGCGCTCGGGCGCGGGGGCGAGCAGGTCGATCGACGGCAGCTGGTAATTGGCGAACAATTCGCTTTGCGGTTTGGACTTGGGCTTCGACGGCGCCGAGCGCTCGACGGGGTCGGCGATCTCGGGCGGTGCGCGGTCGCTCGGTTCGGCGCGCGGGCGCGGGCGGATCACGCGCTCCATCAAATTGGGCGCGCGCGGCGTATCATCGGCGGCTGCGGGCGCGGCCGGTTCGACGACGCGGCTGGCCTCGGCGGCGGGCAGGCGGAGTCGCTGCGCCCACCCTTTCTCGAGGCGCAATGCGCGCCACGCGAGCCAGAATCCGATACCGGCCAGCGCGAGAATCGTGCCGATGCGGATCAACGCCGCCGCCGGATCGCCTGCACGTTCGAACAAGGGAGTGATCGCGCCGCCGACGATCAGCGCGATGATGCCGCCCCATCCCGCAGGCATCGCGGCGGTACTCGCCGGCGCCCACAGTTCGGCGCCGAGCCCGATGAGCAAGATGCCGGCGAGGCTATAGGCAAGCTGACGCTTCCAATAGGGCTGCGGATCCCCCTTCCAAAGTCGCCACGCGAGGATGCCGAGCAGCGGCAGAAGCAGCACGACCGGCGCCCCTGCGATCGACAGGCCAAGGTCGGCGAACCACGCCCCCGCGCGCCCCATCCAATTGGCGGCATCGCCGCCCGCTGCGGTGTTGAGCGCCGAATCGGTGCTGTCATAGGTGACGAGGGCGAGTGTCAGGAACAGCGTGAAGGCCCCGAGAAGGGCGGCAGCCGCGATCACCAGCGACCGGGCGATGCTCGCCTTGAAAACGGAGCGCCAATCGGCCTTGGTCGAAGCGGCCCTGCGGCTAGCCATGCGTATTGCGGTCCCGAAAAAGAAGAGGTGCGACGATATGCGCACGCGGCGGAGTCGCCGTCAAGCACGCGCCCAAGAACGTCGCTGCGACTTTCCAATCACGCCGCCGCGGTCTAGGGCAAGGCCATGAGCGAAACCTTGCGCAGCGATGTCCTGATTTCGGGCGGCGGACTTGTCGGCCAGACGCTCGCGCTTGCGCTTGCGCATCATGGGCTGACCTCGCGGATTGTCGACCCCGCCGATCCGCTCGCGACGATCGCGCCCGGCTTCGATGGCCGCGCTTCGGCAATCGCCAGCGCCACATGGCAGATGTTCGGCGTGCTCGGTCTCGCCGACCGGCTCGCGGGGCATGGCTGCCCGATCCACGCGATCAAGGTCAGCGACGGTGGACAGAAGGGCGAACTCGACTTCGTGACCGCGCCGGAGGATCGCGCGCTCGGGACGATGATCGAGAATCGCCAGCTTCGGCTTGCGCTCGCCGATGCCATCGCCGACGCGTCGCTCGTCTCGCGCCACATGCCGGCAAAGGTGACGCGGCGCGACATCGACGGTCATGGCGTCACGCTCACGCTTGCCGACGGCACGCGGCTCGCCGCACCGCTGTTGATTGTTGCCGAGGGACGACGCTCGCCGACGCGCGACGCGACTGGCTTCAGCATCGCCAACTGGTCCTACCACCATCATGCGATGATCGGCGCGGTCGCGCACGAAAAGCCGCATGGCGGCGTCGCGCACGAAATCTTCTTCCCGTCGGGGCCATTCGCGCTGTTGCCGCTCGTCGACGACGCCGAAGGGCGCCACCGCTCTGCCTTCGTCTGGACCGTGGCGGAAAAGGATGGCCCCGGTTTCGCCAAGCTCGGCGACCGCGGTTTCACCTCCGAACTCGAAAAGCGCGCAGGGGGGCTGCTCGGGTCGATGGAGCTTGTCGCGCCGCGCATGACCTATCCGCTCGGTTTCCACCACAGCGCCCGGATTGTCGGCGACCGCGTGGTGCTCGTCGGCGATGCCGCTCACGGTATTCATCCGATCGCGGGGCAGGGGCTCAACCTCGGCCTGCGCGACGCTGCGGCGCTTGCCGAAGTGCTCGTCGATGGCGCGCGTCTGGGCCTCGACCTTGGCGATGCAGCGCTGCTCGCGCGCTACCAGCGCTGGCGCGGGCTCGACAGCCTGATGGTCAGCCTCGCGACCGACGGGCTGACGCGGCTGTTCGGTATTCCGGGACGCACCGCATCGGCCGTCCGGCGGGCCGGCCTCGGCGCTGTGCAGCGGCTGCCCGCGCTCAAGCGTTTCTTTATGGACGAAGCGCGCGGCGAGGCCGGCGATCTGCCGCGCCTGCTCGCCGGGACCGAAATCTAGGTATTTCTACGTAAGCGCCGCGAAAGCTGGCGCCAAGCATCCTTGCCTATCCCTGTCCGCGCGGCACCGACGCCGCGAAGCGATGGGGACCGAAGCCATGCCCTCCAAGAACGAAGCTCTCGAGAACGCTGTGAACGAACTGCTACAGGCGCGCACCGCGATCGACGCCGCGCCCGGACTGCGCGCGCAGGTCCGTGCCGACCGCTGTTTCGCGCGGCTCGCTGCACTGCTCGCCCCGCGCGTCCGTTATTTCACGCGGCGCTATGGTCTGTCCGATGTCGCCGAAGATGCCGAACAGGCGTGCGCGATCGCGCTCCACCGCGCCGTCGGCCAATATGATCCGTGCCGCGCGCGCTTTACCACCTTCATCGACTGGCAGATTCGCGCCGAGCTTCAGGCCTTGCGCACGCGGCTCTACGGCGACAGGCGCTCGGCGGGGCGCCGTCGTGTCGGCGCCTGGCTCTCGCTCGATGCATTGCGCGCCGACGGCGCCGACGACTGGCTGGCCGATGAAGAGGCCGAGGACGCGACCGAGGCCGCGGCGAGCGACTGCCTGGCGCAATGCGTGACCGATCGCCTCGTCGACGATTGGGCGCGCCGCCGACGTGCTGCCCTTTCGCGCGGAACGGGGCGCGGGGCTGCGCAGGTCGAGGCGCGCGTCGCTGCCGAACGCGCGCTGGTGCTACGCCGCCTGAGTGACAGCGAGGCCGCAAGCGAGCGCCTGCGCGAAAGCGACCGCCATATCGTCCGCCGCGCGGTCGCCGACATCATTCGGCATACGCGGTCGAAGCCGCACTGAAGGAATTTACTGGAGCGTTGCGCGTCCGTCGTCGCCGTCGAAGCGTCCGAAAAACTGCATCATCTGCACGACCAGTTCGGCGCGGGCGTCGATCGAGGCGGTTTCGAGCAGCGCCTGTTTCGCCGCCGCGTCGAAGGGTGCGACCTGCGCGATGCCGTTGACCAATGTCGCATCGTCGAGCTGGCCGACCGAATCCCAGTCGACGACATAGCCTTGCCGCGCCGCGAAGCGTTTGGCTTCGCGCTCGAGGCTCGCGCGCTCGATGCTCGACAGCACCGCGCCGTCTTCGGCCTCGATCTCGAGCTCGGCCTCGACCTGGCGAAAGGGCGTCGTGACGTCGAGTTCGCGGCGCACGCGGAACCGCGCGACGCCTTCGAGGACGAGGTTGAAGCGCCCTTCGTCGAGCGCCTCGACATCGACGACACGCCCGACGCAGCCGACGTCATAGAGCGCCGGGGGCTCGCGATCCTCCTCGCCGGGCAATTGGCGCGGCTGGATCATCCCGATCTGACGGTCGCGTGCGAGCACTTCGTGCACCATCGCCTTGTAGCGCGGCTCGAAGATATGGAGCGGCAGGTGCAGCCCCGGAAACAGCACCGCGCCGGGAAGCGGAAAGATTGCGATCCGCTGAATGGTCAAGGGCGCTGCTTCGGACATCAGCCGAAGAGGATCAGCGAGAGGCGGCGGCGCTGCGCCGATACCCACGGATCTTCGAGGCCGACGGCTTCGAACAGTTCGAGCAGCTTGGCGCGCGCCGCACCCTCGTTCCATTCGCGGTCGGCCTCGACGATGTGGAGCAGATTGTCGGCGGCGGCGTCGCGCTGGCCCGCGCCGATCTGCGCGGTGGCCAGGTCGAAGCGCACCTGATGATCGTCGGGGTTCGCCGCAACTGCATCCTCGAACGCCTTGAGCTCGCCCGCGTCGGGGGCGTCCGCAGCGAGCGCGAGCGCGCTTTTGGCCTGCGCAATCGCCGCGTCATTCGCAATGTCGGCAGGTACTGCGTCGAGCGCCGCCTGCGCGGCTTCGGTGTCGCCGACCAAAATCAGCGCGCGGACGAGGCCGCCGTGCGCGGCGGCGCTGTCGGGTGCCATTTCGACGATCTGGCCGAAAATCCCGGCAGCGCGTGCGCCGTCGCCCTCGGCGAGCACCGATTCGCCCATTTCGATGAGCGGCGCGATCTCGACCGCGCGGTCCTTCGCCTCGCTTTCGATGGGAAGCTGACCGAGCAGCTGGTCGAGAATCGCCTTGAGCTGGCTTTCGCCACGCGCGTTGGTCAGGTTGGCGACGGGCTGGCCCTGGAAAATCGCATAGACGGTCGGGATCGACTGCACCTGGAACTGCGACGCGATGAACTTGTTCGCATCGACATCGACCTTGGCGAGCACCACGCCCTTGTCGGCATAATCTGCCGCGACCTTTTCGAGCACGGGGGTAAGCTGCTTGCACGGGCCGCACCATTCGGCCCAGAAATCGAGGATGACGAGTTTCGACATCGACGGTTCGACGACGTCACGGCGGAAATCCTCGACGGCTTGCTTGTCGGCGGGGTTCAGTCCCAAGGTGGCCACGGGCGATTGCTCCTTCAATTGTCGCTGTTGCGCCGGACGGCGGCGCAAGCCGGAACCGCTTTCGCGCCGGCGGGACAGACTCATCGGACGCTTATGTGGGAATTGACGGCGATATGCCAACCCTTCGGGACGCTTCGACAGGAAAAGCACAAACAGGGCTTGCCGACTCCAAAAGCCGGTGCTAATCGCGCGCCTCACCCGCTGGCACCACCCGGTCGCCAGCCGCCAGAGCGGGCGTAGCTCAGGGGTAGAGCACAACCTTGCCAAGGTTGGGGTCGAGGGTTCGAATCCCTTCGCCCGCTCCAGTTTTTCCTATAAAATCAGCCATTTAGGCAGCGCGGCGTTCGACGTTGTTTGGTGCGTATTTCGCCTGGCTACCACCGGGCTACCACGGCTGCGGGCCGTTCATCGTTGTCTCGCGTTGTGTTTTGGTGGCCGAGCAAGTGTTTGTAATTGGCTCTCCATCACGGCAGTATTATCTCCTGCCCGAGGAGAAGCCGGTGGAAGACCGAACGGAAGTTTTGTCGCTCCGCAGGGTTGCAGCCCGCTTCATCAACACGGATGAGCAGACTGGCCTTGCCGAACTCGACCGCATCGCGGCGGATGCCTCGCGCGTTATCCAGAAACGATATTGGCTCTTATCTACCACATCTGCGGCCACCGCTTTCGCGACTGCCGTTACCCTACTTCCCTGGCTAGCTCTCACTTTGAATGAGGCGCCCGGCGCCGACGTGATCGGGCTGATCGGTTTGGGTTGTTTTGGTTTGATGATGGCGGCTGGCGCCTCGTGGCGCGTTTTTCAGTATGGTGGATTGAAAGCTACGACGCCGCAGAAGCCGGTTTATGCGGACTCCGAAGATTCCGCTGTCCGAAACTTGGAGCGCCTGTTCGCCATCCTCCAACTCGAATCGTCTCCGCGCGCCTTTTACTTCGCTCGAAACGGCGCGCGCCGCTATGTCGACCATCGCTACTTCTTCAGCAAACTTCGTGCTGCGCACGTGGCCAATGACAGCACGATCCGGAACGCCCTCTTCGGCCCTGTCGGTTTCTGGTTCGCCCCGGAATTGTTTCTGGAGGCGGACGTCGACAAACTGATCGCTGACGCCAAGGCTAAACCCAAGCGGTCTGGTGTGCACAAGAAGTATGATTACACCGGCGCGATTATCTCGCTGATTGACCATCCCAAGGTGCGCGCGCTCGACATCACTAAAAAGATCGGAAACCAGAAGGTGATCATAGGCCTGCTAGTGCATTGGTATATCGGCAGGCGGATGGAGGTCCCTAGCGACACCCAGCTTGCAGGCTACGCAAACGATATTCTGGCAGCGATCAAAAAAAATCGCTCTGCTAATTCCTAGACGGAATTGCCGAGGAAGCACGCATTTGCGTGGTTGCTGGTAGAAACTAATTGCCGGGAAACCCCACGAACCGCTGAAATAGGCGCCTCCGCACACCGTTGGGAATGCGGGCGCTTGCGTGCAAATGGTCCTGTCGCCCGCCGCATCGCGGCACTCGAACGGAGGCGACAATGGATGAACTCGCATACTCGATTAACCGCACAGCGAAGGCGCTCGGCGTCGGTCGCAGCACGATCTACAAGCTCATCAAGACCGGACAGGTCGATGCGCTCAAGATCGGAACGCGGACGCTGATCACCACCGCGTCGATCAGACGTCTGACCCAGACTCAGGCTTAGGCCTGATCCCCCGGAGGGCGACACATCGCCCACCATCCCACCGACACATCCCATTTTATTGAAAGGACTCCGCATGTCCATTCTACGCAAAGCCGCCGACCGGCTCACCAATTTTTTCCGCTTTGACCACAAAGTGACCCTGCGTTTCGCCGTCGATCGATACAACGCACCCTATGTCGTTCCGCTCATAGAGAAGCTGATCGCTGACGGTGAAGACGGAGATACCTACCGGTCCGCGCTAGCTGCGTGGAACCGGGCAGAGCGCCCGCCTCTTGCCCTCTACGACGGCGAAACCAGCTTCTGCCGAATCGATGGTCCGTACCAGTGGGCGGGCAACCATGTTTTCCCGCTGGGTGGTCTCGTTCTCAGCTCCGGCGTCACAGCCCACCTCGATCCCTATCAGGCGAGCGATCTTCATTTTCAAATGCGGGCCGCAATCGAGCGGGCCATTCAAGCGTGGGTCGCCGATAACGGGCTGCGCGAATGTCCGATGACGCCGGTAGCGTTTGATCGCGAAGCAGCCGATCGCAAGGCTAAGACGATGATCGCGGCAAGGGGCGACATCTTCGATCAGGATCGCATGGTCGCGGCTCCCCGCAAGGAGGGCTCGGATCATGTCTGAGACGATTGCTTCTCCGGCAAGGTTGCAGGGCCGCGATGCTACGCATCGGACCCGTAATTTGGATACACACCTCACGCACGGGTGCATCCAACTTTTCCGCCGTTTTTCGCGAGTACGATTCGACTACGCGGTGTGCGGCCAGCGTCAGGGTCGCAGATTTCCGCGGATTTTCGAGAGTGCTACCCGTACTCTCGCGGGGGCGGCGTGATGAAGACTGTCCAATACACCGTCCGCGTGCCGGCTGCCGTCGACAAGGCCATGCAGAAGCTCGCGGCCCAGCAGAATGTCAGCCCCTACGAGATGCTCCAGCGATGCGTGAAAGCCGGTGTCGCCGCCCAAGCGAACCCACCGACCCACGGCGCCAACGATCGCGAGCTGGTAACCGAAATGGCATCGGTCAGCACCGGTATCGCTCACGTCGAGCGAATGCTCGACCGGGTTCTGTTCACCGCCTGCGCCTCCTATTGCTATGCGCGGAGCGCGGCACTCGTCGGCGGCAAGACCGAGGAGGACATCGCTGCTGAAGTGAGCCCTGCCTATAAGCGCCAGCGCCGCCTCTCGCAGGAGGCGCCGTCATGAGCCAGCATCAGGATCGCCGGATCCATGCTGACGCGCTGCGACGGCATTATAGGTTTAGCCAGGCAAGGCGCTTCAAGCGCCAAGCCGTGATCATGATGGCGTCGGTCGCGCTAGGCGGTCTGGTCGTGCCTCACATGATGCTGCCCCCACTGACGATGCAGGCGACCGGCACCTACTATCTTGCGAAGGCCAAGACCTGGTTTGCCAGCGGCACCTCCGCCGAGCCCGGCATCATGGTCGACTATGGTGGCGAGCAGTATGAAGCGTCGGCTCGCATCGTCGCGGCGCATCCCTATTTTCGTGACGCGGCGGCCGCGACGACATCGATGGTCGTGCGAGGTCTCTGGCTGGGCTTTGGCGGATGGTTGTCGGGCCTGATCCTTTTTCGGCAAGCTGTGGCGCGGCGCCGCGAGCTTGCGCTCCGAGACCGTTTCATCGCCGGCACGCTCGTCACGACCGACGAGCGCCTCGCCAAGCTGACCCGCCGCGAGGCGGGCGAACGCGCACTAGCGATCGGCGCGGTCCCGATCCCGACCCGGCTTGAGACCCGGCACATGGCGATGATCGGGACGACCGGCAGCGGCAAGACCACCGTGCTCCGGCAAATGCTCGATGGCATCGAGGCGCGCGGCGAACCGGCTTTGGTCTATGATACCAGCGGCGAGTTCATCGCGCATTACTACCGGCCCGAGCGCGGCGATATCATCCTCAATCCGTTCGATGCCCGCTGCGCCTATTGGTCGCCGTTTGCCGAGATTGCCCATCCGGCCGATGCCGACCGGATCGCGAACCAGCTCATCACCGAGACCGGTCAGGACGATCGCGATGTCTGGCTCGAGACGAGCCGCATCCTCGTAGCCAATATGATCCGCGCTCTTTGGCGCGAGGACAAAGGAACATTGCCCGATTTGCTCGATGCGCTCCAAGTGCGGACGAAAGACGACCTCAAGCTTTGGCTCGGTAACAGCTCGTCGGCGCGGACCTTTGCCGACGACGCAGACCGCGCAACGGGCAGCGTGCTATTCATGCTCGCCAAGGCCTCAAACCTGATCCAGTTTCTCCGGATGCGGGAGGGCGACGAGAACCCGTTCGCATTCCGCGATTTTATCTCCGGGCTCGACAAACGTGAGGGCCGCAAGCCCTGGATATTCGTGCCGCGTAAGGAAGACTATTTCGAAGCATCGAAGCCCCTGCTCGCATGCTGGCTGGAGTGCGCGGCGAGCGCCGTGCTTGGATTGTCACCGTCGGCCGACCGGCGCGTCTGGTTCGTGCTCGACGAGTTGGCCGACCTTCCCCGCGTCGACAATCTTGCGCGCCTGCTGCCCGAGGGGCGGAAGTTCGGGGCTGCGGTTGTCCTGACCTTTCAGGCGGTCGGACAGATGCGCCATCGCTACGGGCCTCAGCTTGCGGAATCGATGCTCGGCTGTTGCAATACCAAGCTGTTCCTCCAGCTGACCGACAGCGAAACACGGCAGTGGTCCAGCCAGACAATCGGCACATGCGACGTCGAGGTTCCGACCATGACCGACGCATTGGCCCACGGTGACGACAAGGCGCGCACGACGCTTGGCCGGCAACGCGAGACACGGCCCGCAGTGTTAGAGAGCGAATTCCGTTTGCCCAAGCATCAGGGCTATCTGCTTTTCCCCGACGGCTTGCCCGTCGCGCGCATCAAGCTCTCTGCCGATCATATCGCCCGTCGTGGCGAACCGCGCCAGCCGGGCTTTGTCGAAGGCGACCCGAAGAATAGTCTGTGGCAGCGGTCCGTGGAAGCGCCGCCGCCTGCTCCGCCTAAGCCCGCTCCGCCGGCAGCGTCGTCGACGTCGGCAGCGCCGTCACCTCCGAAACCGCCCGCCGGTAATGGTCCCGTCTAATGGTCGCGTCGGTATCCGCGCTGACCAGCTCCGCGCAGGCGAGCAGCTATTACGAGGCCGATGACTATTATGCCGATGGCGGGCTGTCACCGTCGGAGTGGCACGGCAAAGGGGCGAAGGAACTCGGCCTCTCCGGCGAGGTGGACCGCGACCAATTCCGCGAACTGCTCGACGGCAAGGTCAGCGACCAGCAACTCGGCACCTTCCGCAATGGCCAGCTTGAGCATCGGCCGGGCTGGGACGTGACCTTGAGTGCGCCGAAGTCGGTGTCGATCATGGCCGAGGTTGCCGGCGACCGACGGTTGATCGCCGCCCACGGCGAGGCGGTGCAGACGGCGCTTGCGCATGTCGAAAACCATATGGCCGCGACCCGCGTCCGACATGGCGGCGACGTCACTCGGGAGGCGACCGGCAACCTTGTCATCGCGAGCTTCCAGCATGGGACCAGCCGCGCGCAGGACCCGCAACTCCATACACATAATGTCATCATGAACGCGACGCAGGGCGAGGATGGAGCGTGGCGCAGCCTCGAACCGCGCGCAATCTATCAGCTTCAGAAGCAGATCGGTGCCATCTACCGGCAGGAGTTGGCGCTGAAGGTACGCGAACTCGGTTATGAGATCGTGACAGCTAAGGAGTCGATGTTTGAGATCAAGTGTGTCTCGGCCGACGTCATGGCGGCGTTCAGCACCCGCAGCGCGGAGATCGAAGCGGCGCTCGGCGAGCGGGGGACGTCGCGTGAAGCCGCCAGCGCCGCGGAGAAGCAGGTCGCGGCGCTCGACACGCGACAGGCAAAGGTTGCGGCGGATCAAGCTTCATTGGTGGCGGATTGGCGCCAGACTGCGGACCGGGCCGGCTTTAGTTCCGAAGCGCGGCTGGCGCTCGTAAGCGAGGCAAAATCCAATGCGGTTATCGCGGCGAGATTAGCGGAGCAGACGAAAGAGGCTGAGCGCGCGGTGGCCCATGCTGCGGACAAGCTCGGCGAGCGGCAATCGGTCTTTTCCGTCGCGGCTTTGCACGAGGAAGCCGGGCGCGTTGGATTGGGTAAGGTCAGCTATGCCCAGGTTGGCGCAGCGATCGACGCGGCCGCTAAACAAGGTCAGCTGATCGACCGCACCTTTCTCGATCGGCGCGGGGCGGAGTTTGCCGGGCTCACCACTCGGCAGAACATCGATGCCGAAGCGAGCTTGCTCCGGACCGAGGCGGAAGGTCGCGGCGCGTTCGCTCCGATCGCGTCGCCGCTAGCCGCAGCGAAGGCGGTCGCGGTCGCATCGCGTCAGGCCGAGCGCAACGGCTTTGCCTGGAATGCCGATCAGCGCGCGGCCACCGAGCAGCTTCTGACCAGCCGCAACCGGATCACCGCAGTGCAGGGCTTTGCCGGCACCGCGAAGACCACGACGGTGTTGGCGACCTTCGCCCGCGAAGCGGAGGCGCGCGGAGTCTCGGTCGTTGCGCTCGCGCCGACCGCATCGGCGGCGATGGTGCTCGGCGACGCGTTGGGGGCGCGCGGCGACACGGTCGCGCGCCATATGCTGTCGCCCGAACCTTCCGCGTCCGGTCCGCCCGCCGCGTGGATTGTCGATGAGGCTTCGCTGCTCTCCGCGCGCGACACCGCGCGCCTCTTCGATCTCGCCGAGAAGCATAATGCTCGCGTCGTCCTGGTCGGCGACGTGAAACAGTTGGGATCGGTCGAAGCCGGTGCCGCTTTTGCTCAGCTTCAGACTGCGGGCATGGAAACGGCCAAGCTCGCCGAAATTGTCAGGCAGACGAATGCTGCGACTAAAGAAGCGGTGCTGGCGTCGATCGAAGGAGATGCCAAGAAGGCGCTGGCGGCGCTCGATCGTGGTGGCGGCGCGATCATCGAGGGGCCCGATCGCACCGAACGCTTCGCCGCGATCGCTGATCGCTATGCTGGGCTCGACAAGGCTAGCCGTGCTCGCACGCTCGTCATCGAACCTTCGCGCGAAGGCCGCGACGCGTTGACCGCGGATATTCGTCAGGCACTCAGTCGATCGGGCGCGCTCAGCGGACCGGCCGTCATCGTGGAAAGCTTGGTCAACAAGGGTCTCACCCGAGCCGAAGCCCGTGACCCGCTGAGCTACGACAAGGGCGATGTCGTTCGTTTCTCGCAAGATTATGCCGATAAAGGAGTCGTCCGCGGCGAGGCTTTTCGCGTTGAAGGCGTCAATCCGGCTAAGGCTGCGGTCGCTCTGCGATCAGAAGACGGCCGCGAGGTCGATTGGCGGCTGCGCCAATGGGGCGCAGGCAAGGTGCAAGTGTTCGAGGCGCAGCGTCTGGAACTCAGGGCCGGTGACAGCATCCGGTTCACGCGCAACGACCGCGAGGCCGGGCGGGTAAATGGCGCGCGCGTGGAGGTGACGGCGGTCAATGCCGATACCAAGACCGCCACCGTTCGGGGCTCGCGAGGGCAGGTCCAGACGTTGCGGCTCGATACCGCCCGCGACCGCCACATCGCGCATGGCTATGTCGATACGGCCTTCGCCGCGCAGGGCCGGACGGCCGATCACGTCATCGTTCATGCCGACAGCCGCGCCACCAATCTGGTCGATCAGAAAAGCTTCTACGTCGGCATCTCGCGCGCGAAGCAGTCGGCGACGGTCTTCACCAACGACCGCGCAAAGCTGGTGTCGGCGATCAACGAACGCGCCGGGACGGTCCAGACCGCGATCGCACACACTGCCTTTCCGCAGCCGGTTGCCGCGAAGACAGGCGCGTCCGGATTGGCGCAGACTCTGGCTTCAAAATTCGGAGCCGGGCTTTAGTCCTTGCCAAACCGTATGATCTTGCCGAAGATTCTTGAGACATGCGCACCGATCTTGATCATCTCCCTGCCGCCAAGCAGCGCGAACTTGAACGCGTCGTCGAGACCATCTTCGACGAGTTTCGTGGGAGCACGGAGAATGCGACCGGTCCGCGCAAGGGCGCGCGCATTCTCAAGATCATATTGTTCGGAAGCCACGCGCGGGGCGATTGGGTCGATGCACCGCTGTCGGCGAACCAGTATAAATCCGACTACGACATCCTCATCATCGTCAGTCAGAAGGAGCTGACCGACCGCGCTGCTTATTGGGCGAAGGCGGAGGAACGGCTGATCCGTGCCTACACGATCGAGAAGACGCTCCACACGCCGGTCAACTTCATCGTCCACAGCCTGCATGAGGTGAACGACGGGCTTTCCCATGGCCGCGTCTTCTTCATGGAGGTCGCGAAAGACGGCGTTGCCCTATACGAAGCCGATGACCGGGAACTGGCCACGCCGAAGCCCAAGACGCCGGATCAAGCGTTGGCGTCCGCGAGAGAGTATTTTGACGAGGGAATGCCAACCGCGCTCGCGTTCTTTCGCAGCTTCAAACATGCTCTAGACGACGGCTTCTACAAGAATGCAGCGTTCCAGCTTCACCAGGCCACTGAGCAGCTTTATCATTGCCTGTTGCTCACGGCGACGTTCTACACGCCCTACAATCACAACATTGCATTCCTGCGTTCGCTCGCCGAAGGTTTGGACCGCCGACTTTACGGCGTCTGGCCGGAGGACAGTCATCGCGAACGGGCGATGTTCCAGAAGCTGAAGGAAGCCTACACCAAGGCGCGCTATTCAAAACATTACAAAATCAGCGAGGAAGAGCTGACGTGGCTCGGCGAGCGCGTCGAGGAGCTCGGCCGCGTCGTGCACCAGGTCTGCTCCGACAAGATCGCCGAACTTGAGGCGGCAGCGCGCAAATAGGCGCTTGCATCCGGCGACTTGCCGGGACTCCCGGATTCTGGCATAATCCGCTTCACGGAATGGAACGACTGGCGGCCATTCCGGGGATCATCCTGCCAGGCATCATGTAGGTCCGGCCGCGTGTCGGACGGTTGCTGATAGCCGCTCCAGCGGCCCGACAGCGAACGCCGCTTGCTCATCCGCGCCGTGTTGCGCGGACCGCCGCGGTGCGAGCTGCAAATGACTACCCCACATTCGAACGACGTTTACGCGCGAGAAGTCGTTATGGCGCGCGTCGGCCATCTCATCCGGCGCAAACAACGAGAAATCGAGCGCATTACCCGCGTATTGCGTGGCCTGTTCGACCCGTCGAAGGCCCAGGCGCCCGAGCCAGGACGGATCAAACGCATTATCTTGATCGGTCCCTACGCACGGCGATCTTGGTACGAAGACAGCCGGACGATCGAATTTTCCGATTACGAATTCTGGGTCGTCGTCAATCACCCCCTCTTTGCCGACGAACGCTGTTGGCGGCGGGCACAGGCGACGATCGACCGGGAACTCGGCAATCGCTGCGCCGTCGACATCGAAGTCTATTCCAAGTCCGACATTCGCACGGCCAGGGCCGAGCGCGACACTTTCATCCTCGACCGGATCGAGGCCGGCATCACCCTCTACCGCGCTTCGCGGGATGCGCCGCTGCCTTCGCGCGATCAGCGGGAGGAACGGTCATGACCGCCCCCGGTTCGTTCACGTCGTTCGACGAATTCTACCGATCGCAGAACGTGCGGCTGTTCCACTTTTTCAGACGCAAAGTCGGCCGGGAGGCGGCTCCGGACTTGGTGCAGGAAGCTTTCACCAGAATGTTCCGCTGTGGCGCGTTCGAACGGGTCGAGAACCCCCAAGCATATCTGACGAGGACGGCTCGAAATTTGCTTATCGAAAGACACCGGACCTGGCGCAGGAAAGGGTTCCATTTATATCCTTTGGATGAAATGCGGGATGCTGCAATCCAGCCCGACCAAGAATGGAGGATCCAGTCAGCGGAATTGCGCCGAGCTTATCGACGCGCGCTGCTCGCGATGCCGCGCAGAACGCGACGGATATTCCTGATGCATCGGCTCAAGGGCATGTCATATCGGGCAATCGCGGAGCAGGTCGGCATCGGAGAAAAAGGCGTTGACTACCACATGATGCGAGCTTTGGGTCGGTGTCGGCGGGCGGCTGCGCGATTGGAATAAATGGCCGGTTTTGACTGCCTTGCGCCTCTTATAGGTCGTAGCCGGGCCGCCAGACGGCTGCCCAAAACCCTCCCGTTCCCGCATGTTGAAGATCAAGCCACCAACGCGCCTGAGCTCTCCCATCGCTACCCTTGATTACGCACTCCAAAGCGGCGGTACGTTTAACCAGCCGTCAATGACGTCGAGCTTGAAACGGTCATCATACCCGCTTAGAAGCCCCTAAGCGGTCATGAACCCCGCTTTGGAAGTCGGGTCACCATCTTGACCGCTTGAGGAGCGACGACAAACGTGATTCCGGCCGGCCAAGTTCAGACTCTGACAGGGCTCACCGCGAACCAATTGCGGGAGTGGTCACACCGACGCGACTTGATCCCACCCGACGTCGAGAGTGGCGGGCCAGGTCGACCAGCGCTCTACAGTTGGCAAAACGTCCTGCTGCTGCGCCTCGCCGTGGTCCTACGAGAATGTTTCAGAATCGAGCTTCAGGCGCACAAGGATTTGCTGCACGCGCTGCGCGGCTTGTTTGCGGGCATGCCATTCCCAGCTCTTCGCGGCTGCGTTCTCGCATTGCGCGCGATGGAGCGCGGCGAGCTTTTGAGCGAGGGCGCGGTGCGAGTCGGAGAAAACGATCCTGATACCTTGTTCCTTCGGCTCGATCCGCATCTCGACGTGCTTGAGATTAGGTTCGCACCCCAAGATCAGTCCGGACAATTACCTTTGTTTCGCGCGGTATCAGTCCGATGACGCCGCTAGTCTCGATTGAGCGCGAACTGCTTGACCTTGGCTACGAGGCTGCGGCTATGCATCGCGACTACAGTTTCGCCGATGTGCTCGGCACCGCGGTTGACACGCGTACCGTGGCGCTAGCGGCCTTCACCCAGACACCGGAATCCTTTCGTTCTGCCGCCTTTGGCGTCGTCCAAGGTGAGACCGACAGCGCTGCCGCCGTCATGGCGAGTCGCGCGCTGGGCGCTCCGATTTTCTTCTCGATCGACAAGGATCAGGTCGGGGTTTGGGCTGTAGGCGCCCGTCAAGCTCCACGTTTGCTCGAGCGAGTGCCGGCCAACGAGATCGCCGCGCTATTCGCGCGATATCGCGACAGCTGGACCCCACAGGCGCTCCATCGCGCCAAGGCGCTCGGGGTTACACGAGGGCCCGTACAAGTCGATTTCATCGATCTGGGTTTGCTTTCCGCGATCGAGCGTGAGGTCCACCATAAGCTACATCAAGTTATGACCGACGTGTTGGCGCTGCTGGTACCGTCGGATACCAGCAGCGAACGCGAGAAAGCCGCGTTCCGACTGACCTTTCGGCTTCTCGCTGCCAAAATTCTGATCGATCGCGAGCATCCCGCAGCGACCGGCTGGCCCCGCGACGACGTCGTCGCCGTGCTGGACGGCATCCAAGGTTATTATGGGCTGGGTCTGCTTGGAACGGACGTCGCCGCGGTCGCGCCGGACGACATCGCCGCCGCCTGGGCACGGTTGCGCCAGTCGATCACCCTTCGCAACATCTCTTCTGATAGTCTCGCCTTCGTCTATGAGAATACTCTTGTCACCGCGGACACGCGCAAACTGTTCGGAACCCACAGCACCCCGCGTCTCGTCGCGGAGTATGTCCTGGAGCGGGTCGATCTTTCGCGCTTCGATCCGGCAACGGTTCGCATCGCCGAGCCTTTTGCCGGCGCCGGAATCTTCTTGGTCGCAGCACTGCGCGAGTTGCGCGACCAACTGCCTCCCGAATGGTCGGCGGACAAACGTCACCAATTTTTAGTCGATCGCATGACTGGCGCCGAACTCGATGCATTCGCCAGCGAAGTTGCGACGCTGTCGCTGATCCTCGCTGACTATCCTAATGCCAATGGCTGGCACATCCGCTCAACCGATCTGTTCGAGGTCGGCGTCCTCGCAAAGTTCCTTGAAGGCGCGACGGTGATTCTCTGCAATCCGCCGTTCGAGGATTTCACCGCCGAGGAGCGTCTTGCCTATCCCGAGGCGTTCGCAGTCTCGCCGTCCAAGGGTATGGTCGCTCTTCACGCGGCGATCGACGCGGCGCCCGACGCGATCGGCTTTGTACTGCCACGGGGTTTGCTGCAGCAAAAGCAATATGGCCAGCTCCGTACCCGGATCGCCGCTAATTACGGGCGGGTCGAACTTGTCTCGCTCCCCGACCGCATTTTCGAAAAGGCGACCTATCCTTGCGCGCTCGTCATTGCGACGGAACGTCGGCCGGCTGACGCTGAAAAACCCATTCGATTGACCGTGCGCTCTGTCGAGGACGCCGGCCGGGAACGGTTCCTAGCTGAAGGCGCGGTGACGTCCGAACGACATATGGTTCGGCCCGCGCCTAGTGGTGACCTCTGGATCGGGGCGTTGGATGCCGTTTGGTCTTATCTTGGGGAAGCTCCACGTTTGGGCGACCACGCCAACATTCACCGTGGGTTGCAGTGGAAATCTCAGCGCAGTGGCGTACTTGACGAACCGGGTCCCCAACGGGAGCGCGGATTCTACAAACCTGCCGATAGCCTATCCCCGTTCCAGTTGACGAATCCGGTGTGGCTTAGCACCGATCCGACGCTGAGCCATCGCCTGGGTCCGTTGGCCCGACCTTGGGATCAACCCAAGGTACTCATTAACAACCAGCGATCATCGCGCGGGCCTTGGCGTCTCGTGGCCGCCGCCGATTATGCTGGATTTTGGGCGTCGCAGCAGTTTACCGGGATCTGGCCGACCGAAGGCTACGACGCTACCATCCTCGCGGCGATCCTCAATGGCCCGCTCGCCAACGCCTTTGTCACCGAGCATTCCACCGACCACGATTTTACCAATGTCATGCTCGCTAGCCTGCCGCTGCCTACCAAGCTGGATACCGCGATGCTACGCGAGGCGGTCGGTGCCTATCAAGGGTTGATCGAAGAGCGAGCGCGGGCGATCCTCCAACCCGATGACTGGGACGACCGGCTGAACAAGCTACTGGTTTGGATCGACGCCCTCGTGCTCAGTGGCTATGATCTGCCGCCGCGGCTTGAGCGCCAATTGCTCGCCTATTTCGACGGTCGCGCGCGCCCCGTGGCGCACCGGTTCCAAGGATGGCTTCCGGCCGATCTCAGGGGATACGTGCCGCTACTCGAATGGCTGACCAAGGACCACGGCGCCAATCGCGCCAAGTGGGTGCTCGACGTGTTCAAGCCAGTTCCTCCGGCGGAGAATGATGCTCTCGCGAGGTTCCTTAGCTGATGGAGCAAATCCTCATCGACACCAATTTCGTGTCTGTCCTGTTCGATTCCCGCCGACCTAACTTCGCCGCCGTCGAAGCACGAGCCCAAGCCTTTAATCCCACCGATTTAGTCTATCTCTCGGTAGTGGTCCTCGCCGAGCTGCGCTACGGAATGGAAGCCGCCACCCTTGTAGGCCAGGACATTTCGCACATACGTCGGACGCTGAAGCAAGCAGCCACCTATCCGCTCGCCGAGGTCGGCCCGCACACCGCGGAGGCCTATGGCGACGTCAAGGCGCGCCTCGCCAGCCATTACCTCGACATGTCGCGCCGCGCGCCGCGCTGGCTCGAGGACTGGCAGGATCGCGCGTCCGGGCAAACGCTGCAGGTCGACGAGAACGACCTGTGGATTGTAGCCCAAGCCATAGAACGCGATTATCTATTGGTGACCTGCGATCAGCGGTTGGCCGATCGCTTTGTGCCTGCGATCCCTGAACTACGCTTAGCGGTGGTCTAAGTCAGCGTATTGATACCGCGAACCGAATTTCAACCCGGCGATCTTGCCATTAGCTAAAAGGCTGAGCCCTCTCACCGTTTTCGCTCCATGAGCTGCCTGACCGCAACCGGCGAATCTCCTCAATTCCTATGAGGCTATTGACCCTGTAGCGACTACAGAGTGTATCTGCCGTGCCGACTCGATCGTTCGAGAAGGAAATCTGATGTCTGATGATCGCTTCACTCGCGCGAGCGTACAACTATCAAGCGGAGTAGCCGCTAAGGCGCACACCGCATATTTCGCCGAAATGCGATCCTATCGGCGCGCGCGCGCTATTCGCCATTGGTCTGCGGCATGGCATCACCTCGAGCGCGCTCACATCATTGCCCAGCCGATATTCCGTCTGCATCTCGTCTCGCATGCTGCGATGCTGACGTTTGCTATTTCTCGGCGCGACGTCCGCGAAATCCTCGGCCAGTTGCTGCGCATTGCCCTCGTTCCGCTCGGCGCGCTGACCGGTCGCCTCCCGACCGGCAATACCGGCCGCGCTCGCATCAGCGCCTTCGCACCGATGCCGATGCCCGAGGATTTGCTGCCTTATCTGCGGCCGGATCGGCCGTGACCGGCGACTTGCCTGTATCTCGCCGGGCTGCTAACCGGCGGACGATGCGAAATCGCGCGATCCAATTCCTGTTGCTCATAGTGGCGCTTATGGCTTGCCCGGATACGCCGGTCATGGCCTATGACGCCGCGCCGATTGGCATCGACGCGCATCAGCATGTGTATGCGGAGGTTCCCGAAGACGCGGCCCCCGACGACAGCAGCCCTACGAGTGGCGGCGCCGAACTGGTGCACCATCATCATTGCCCTGCGGGATTGGCCGTCGACGCCTCCGACGCGAACGGCAGCTGGTTGCCGAGCCGTGACGTCCATCTCGCTTGCACGGCCGCGGCGCTCGCTTCGCGCGCGACCGCCCCCCCCACCGAACCTCCCGCCGCCTGATCACTGCTTCGCGCAGGCTTTCGCCTGCGTCGTCACGCATTGATCAGGAGTATTTATGTCGAAATCATTGGGCACCCTGCTGTTTGCAGGGATGCTGACCATGGCAAGCCAGCCGGCGTTCGCCGACCCTGTCTCGCTGTCCGACGCGCTCGCGCGCGGTCAGGATGTCTCCCCTCGAATTGCCAAAGCGAAAGCCGAACTGAAGGCGGCCGAAGGCCGCGCCATGCAGGCGGGCGTGCGTCCGAACCCCACCATATCCGCCGAAGTCGAGAATTTCAGCGGCACCGGGCCCTATCGAACCTTTGGCCAGACCGAGACCACGGTCGCGGTGTCGCAGCCGTTCGAGCTCGGCGGCAAGAGGCGCGCCCGCAAGGAGGTCGCGGCGGCTGAGCGGGACTTTGCGCAAATCGCGCTCCGCAAGGCCGAGGCCGACCTCGCATATGACATCATCGTGTCGCACGCGGAGTTGCGCGCGGCCGAGGATCGCGCGAAGCTCGCCGACAGCGTCTATGCCAGAGCGGTCGAACTCGCACGGATCGCCGAGACGCTGGTCGACGTCGGACGCGATCCACCGCTGACCAAGCTGCGCGCCGACGCGCTGCTTGCTGAGGCGAAGGCCGAAAGCCTGCGCGCAAAATCGGAACTTTTGTCGGCGCGGCAGGAACTGGCCTTGCGCATCGGCAGCGAGGATCCCGAGCTGTCGGCCATCGCGCAGGATATTCCGACGCCGCCCGCCTTGCCCGCCGATGCCCAGAGCCTCGACGAACGTCTCGCGGCAGCCGAGCGCGATGCGGCTTCGGCGCGGATCCGGCTCGCTCAGGCTGAGGGGGTTCCCGACATCACGGCGTCGGGCGGTGTCCGCAACTTCCGCGAAAGCAAGGATACCGCGTTCATCGTCGGCATCTCGATCCCGCTTCCGGTCTTCAACCGCAATCGCGGCAACATCTATGCAGCGCGCGCGAGCGGCGAAGCCGCCGAAGCCCAGCTTGCGCAGACGCGTCTCGATACCCGTTTCTCGCGGCGCGACGCCGAGCTGATGCTCTCGGCCGCCACAGAGCGTGTGACGGCCTTGTCGGGCGCCGGACTTTTTCAGGCGAGCGAAGCGGCCCGGGTTGCCGAAATCGGATATCAGCAGGGCAAGTTCACGCTCATCGAGCTGATCGATGCCCAGGAGGCGCTGACCAGCGCCAATCTCAAACTCATTGAAGCCGAACTCGACCGCGCCCGCGCCTTGGCTGCGCTGGGCCGCGCGAACGCGCAATAGGGGACTCACAACATGCAAATCTTCGAAAATAGGAATCGCCTGATGGCCGCTGTGGCGGTCGGGGCACTCGTGCTCGGCGGCGGCGGCATCCTGATCGGCCGGTCGATGACCGCACCCGTCGCGGCACCCGCTGCGGCGCCTGCCGAGGAAGAAGAGGAAGGCCATGTCGAAGGCCAGATCCTGATGGACAAGGCGCGCGCCAAGGGCGCGGGCATCGTCACCGAGACGATCCAGGCCGGTGGCCTCGGCTCGGAAATCCTCGCGCAGGGCGTCGTCGCATCGACCCCCGAAGGCGAGGCCGTGCTGACGGCGCGCGCCGACGGGGCGATTACCCGCATCAACCGCCGCCTCGGCGACGAGGTCCGCGCCGGCGAGACGGTCGCGGTGATGGAAAGCCGCGACGCGGCGGCGATCGCATCCGAGCGCAGCTCGGCGACGGCGCGCCTTGCGCTTGCGCGCTCGACCTATGCCCGCGAAAAGAAGCTGTTCGATGCGCGGATTACGGCGAAGCAGGATCTCGAGGCCGCCGCGGCGGCGCTCGCAGAGGCCGAGTCCGAAGCACGGCGGTCGCAATCGGCTGCCGCCGCCGCCAAGGTATCGGGCGACGGCCGCACGCTGGCGGTGACGAGCCTGATTTCGGGGCGGGTCACCAAGTCCGATGCAAAGCTTGGGAGCTATGTGCCCGCCGGGACCGAATTGTTCCGGGTTTCCGATCCCCGCCGCATCCAGATCAATGCCTCGGTGCTCGCCGCCGATGCGCGGCGGATCAGGCCGGGCGATACCGCAGTCATCGAACTGCTGGGCGGCGAGACCGTGAATGCGGTGGTGCGGTCGGCAACCCCGAGCCTCGACGCGGAAAGCAAGACCGCGACGATTGTCCTCGTCCCCGATGGTATCGGCGGCCTGACGCCCGGCCAGGGGCTGCGTGCGCGGATCAAGCCGCGCGGCGCTGCCGGGTCGAGCCTGATCGCGCTGCCCGAGGAAGCGGTGCAGACCGTCGAAGGCCGCGAGGTCGTTTTCGTCAAGACCGCCAAAGGCTTCCAGGCCATGACGGTGGTCACCGGCAAGCGCGGCGGCGGCCGCATCGAGATCGTCGACGGGGTGAACCCGGGCGCGGTCATCGCCACCAAGGGTGCCTTCCTGCTCAAAGCCGAAATCGGCAAGGGCGAGGCGGAGCATTGAGATGATCGAAAAACTTCTCGACGCGTCGATACGCTTTCGCTGGGGTGTGGTTCTCCTCACCCTCATCATATCCGCTTATGGTATTACGCAGCTTTTGAAGCTGCCGATCGATGCCGTCCCCGACATTACCAACAAGCAGGTCCAGATCAATACGGTCGAGCCCAATCTCGGGCCACTCGACATCGAAAGACTGGTGACCTTTCCGATCGAGACCGCGATGGCGGGAATCCCCGGTCTGGAAAGTTCGCGTTCGATCTCGCGCAACGGGTTCAGCCAAGTCACGGTGATCTTCGAAGACCATACCGATCTCTATTTCGCCCGCCAGCAGGTGGCCGAACGGCTCAACCAGGCCAAGGGCACGCTGCCTGCCAGCGCCGAACCGCAAATGGGTCCGGTCTCGACCGGGCTCGGCGAAGTCCTGATGTACACGGTCGATTTCGACCGCACGGCCAAAACGCCCAAGATCGCGGGAAAGCCAGGACCTCAGCCCGACGGATCCTATATTACGCCCACGGGCGAAGTCCTGACCGACGAGGTGGCCAAGCTCGGTTACCTGCGGACGGTGCAAGACTGGGTGATCCGCCCGCAACTGCGCTCGGTATCCGGCGTTGCCGGCATTGACTCGATCGGCGGCTATGAAAAGCAGTTCGTCGTCCAGCCCGATGCGACAAAATTGGCAACCTACGGCATCAGCTTTTCCGAGCTCGCTGAATCTCTCGAACGCGCCAACATCTCGGTCGGCGCCAACTTCGTCGAACGCGGCGGGGAGGCTTTCCTCGTCCGCGCCGATGGCCGCATCCGCACGCTCGACGAGATCGGTCGCGCCACCGTTGCAAGCCGCGGCGGCGTTCCCGTCATGGTTCGTGACGTCGCGACCGTGCAGATCGGCGGTGAATTGCGGACCGGCTCGGCATCCGAAAACGGGAAGGAGCTGGTCGTCGGCACGGTGTTGATGCTCGCGAACGGCAACAGCCGGATCGTCGCATCGGCCGCAGCGGAACGCTTGAAAGACGTCACGAAATCCATGCCCGCGGGTATCGTCGTCAAACCCGTGCTCGATCGCTCGCAACTCGTCGACGCGACGATCGGCACCGTCGAGAAGAACCTCGCCGAAGGCGCCTTGCTCGTCGCGGCGGTGCTGTTCTGGCTGCTCGGCAACTTCCGTGCGGCGGTGATCGCCACGCTTGTCATCCCGATCTCGTTTCTGATCATGGGGACGGGCATGAACATCACGGGCACGTCGGGCAATTTGATGAGCCTTGGCGCGCTCGACTTCGGCCTCATCGTCGACGGCTCGATCATCATCATCGAAAATTGCCTCAGACGACTGGCCGAGAGGCAACATCATGAAGGGCGATTGCTCTCGCTGAGCGAACGTCTGCACGAAGTGTTCGAAGCCTCGCGCGAAATGGTGAAGCCGACGATTTACGGGCAGGCGATCATCTTCCTCGTGTTCGTGCCTTTGCTCACCTTCACCGGGGTCGAGGGCAAAACCTTCTCGCCGATGGCGATCACCGTGTTGCTGGCGCTTGCCGGTGCGTTCATTGCGTCGCTGACCTTCGTTCCCGCGATGGTCGCACTGCTTCTTCGCGGCAAGGTCGCCGAGAAAGAAGTGCGCGCGATCGCGTGGGTGAAAACCCGCTATGAGCCCGTGCTCAAGCGCGTCATCGCGCGGCCCTGGCCGTGGATCGGTGCCGGAGGCGGGACCTTTGCCGCCGCTATCCTGGTGTTCGGCATGCTCGGCAGCGAGTTCATCCCGGTGCTGGGCGAAGGCAATCTCGCGATGCAGGCGCTTCGCATCCCGTCGACTTCGCTCGCGAAGTCTCAGGAAATGCAGTTGCAAGTCGAAAAGGCGGTCTCAACCCTGCCGGAGGTCGCCTTCATTTACTCGAAGACGGGTACGGCGGAGGTCGCCAGCGATCCGATGCCGCCCAACGCATCGGACACTTTCATCATATTGAAACCGCGCGATACATGGCCCGATGGCGTGAGCACAAAGGATGATGTGATCGAGCGGGTCGAGAAGAAGCTCGAGCCGCTCGTAGGCAACGCCTTCGAAATCAGCCAGCCGATCCAGCTGCGCTTCAACGAGTTGATCGCTGGCGTCCGCGGTGACATCGCGATCAAGCTCTATGGCGACGATCTCGACGAGATGGCCCGCGCGGCGCAGCAGGTGGCTGCGATCCTGAACACTGTGCCGGGCGCCGCCGACGTCAAGGTCGAGCAAACCGCGGGCTTCCCCGTGCTCGATGTCCAGTTCGATCGCGACGCGATCGCGCGTTACGGGCTGACGTTGCAGGATGTCAGCGATACGGTGGCGGCGGCGCTTGGTGGGCGCGAAGCCGGGATCGTGTTCGAAGGCGACCGGCGTTACGACATCGTCGTCCGTCTCGACAGCGCCACGCGTGACGATCTCGACGCGGTGGGAGCGCTTCCCGTGCTCCTTCCCGGCGAGGGTGGATCGCGGGCATCGGTCCCGCTCAGCGAACTGGCCAAGTTCGGCTTTTCGGAAGGCCTGAACCAGGTCAGCCGCGAAAACGGCAAGCGGCGCGTCGTGGTGCAAGCCAATGTCCGTGGCAATGACCTCGGATCTTTTGTCGCCGAGGCGCAGGAGAAGGTGAACGCACAGGTCAAGCTACCCTCGGGAAGCTTCATCGAGTGGGGCGGGCAGTTCGAAAATCTGCAAGCCGCGTCGGCGCGCCTGTCGATCGTCATCCCGATCATCTTCGCCGCCATTTTCGGCATCCTGTTCATGGCCTTGGGCGGTGTGCGCCAGGCGATCGCGGTCTATTCCGCAATCCCTCTCGCGCTGGCCGGCGGCGTCTTCTCGTTGCTGCTGACCGGGCTGCCTTTCTCGGTGTCGGCGGCGGTGGGCTTCATCGTGCTTTCGGGCGTGACGGTGCTCAACGGGCTGGTCGTGATGTCGAGCATCAACCAGCGCATCGACGAAGGAAAGCCGGTGGACGTCGCGATCGGCGAGGGCGTGATGGAACGCGTCCGCGCAGTGCTGATGACGGGTATCGTGCCCGCGATCGGCTTTGTGCCGATGGCGCTCGCCACCGGGACGGGCGCCGAAGTGCAGAAGCCGCTGGCGATCGTCGTCATCGGCGGGTTGATCACCTCGACCTTGCTGACCTTGTTCGTCCTGCCCGCGATCAGCCATCTGCTGCTTCGCGGCCGGCACAACAAGCATGTCGCCGGCGACTATACGGACGTGACCGCGCTTGGCGAACGGGTGTTCCTGCCCGGTGACGACACGGGCGGCAAACCGGCATGAGCGAGCATCAAGCTCCTCATGCCGCGCTGGACGAAACCGATGGCGGCTCTCCGCCGCCATCGGTTTTCCCGGGAGGCAGGGTGATGAAGACCTCCATATCGCTGCTTGGACTCTTGCTTGCGGCCTGTTCGTCCGGGAATCCGATCGCCGACGCGGACAGCGCCGGACATGGCGATATGCAGCATGCGGCCGCGGCCACCTCGACACCGGCGGCCAAAGCGTTCGAGGAGGCCGCTGACAAGATGCACAAGGATATGGCGGTGGTTCTGACCGGCGACGCCGATACCGACTTCATGCGCTCGATGATCCCGCATCACGAGGGCGCCGTGGCGATGGCCAAGGTCGCGCTCGAACATGGCAAGGATCCCGAAGTGCGCGACATCGCCAAATCGGTCATCGCAGCGCAGGAGAAGGAAATTACCATAATGCGAAGCTGGCTGGCGCGGCGCGAAAAGGCGGCGCCGCAAAGCCCGCCCAAGGTGAACTGACATGGCTTGGGCTCCCCATCGTGCCGGCGCTGCGGGCGGTTCTGAAAACCCGAACGAACGCCGGACGCTATGGATCGTCCTCCTGCTCAACGCCGCCATTGCGGGCGGTTTTTTCGCCAGCGGTTTTTTCGCCGATTCGAGTGCGCTGGTCGCTAACGGGGTCGACAATATGACCGATGTCGCGGTCTATGCGATCAGCTTGGCCGCGCTCAGTCGCGGCGACCAGTGGAAAGCCCGCGCTGCGAAGGCGTCGGGCGTCATGCTGCTGCTGTTCGCGATCGCCATCCTGATCGATGTCGGCCGCCGCTACATCATGGGCAGCGAGCCTATCGGAGCGACCATGATGATCATGTCCGCGGTCGCCGCGGTCGTGAACTACATCTGCCTGCGGTTGCTGCAACGGTTGGAGAAGCCCGACGTTAACGTGCGTGCGGCGACGACGTTCAGTTTCAACGACTTCGTTTCCAACGGCGGGATTCTCGTCGCCGGTGCGCTCGTTCTGTGGCTCGGCAGCAATTGGCCCGACCTGCTCGTCGGCCTCGCCACCGCCGGGATCGCGATTAAGGGCGGCGTCGAGATCCTGCGCGACGCACGTAGCGAAGAGAAAAGTTCAATCGGCGGTTCGGAGTAAGGGGAACGCGGATGTTTCCCGGCATGTGGCAAATGATCAGATAAAGGGATCGAAAGATGACGGAAACGGTCAGGCTTGATATCGAACTCTTGCTCCCGGAGGTGCCCGATGAGGCGGACCGCTGTATCGAACGGCTGTCCGGCGAACTGCAGGGCCGACCGGGCGTCGAAAAGGCGCATGTCGTTGCCGCGCAGGGCGATGCGCCCGCCCAGCTTTGCATCCATTATGATCCCGACATCGTGCCGCTGGAACGAGTGCGCCAGCTCGCCCGAAGCGCCGGGGCGGCGCTGACCGAGCAATATCAGCATCTTCTCTGGATCGACGTCGAAGGGCTCGGACACACGCGGCGCGCCCGCACGGTGAGCGATCGTTTGCGCCAGCTTCCCGGTGTCGTCGAAGCCGAGGCGAGCGCAGCGGGGGTGATCCGCGTCGAGTTCAGCCGGACCGATATATCGCTCGACCGCATCCGTGCGGCGCTGGCCGATATGGGCGTTTACCGGAGATCCGCGGGAGCCAAAGCGGCGATGCGGGCGAAGCCGGAGCATGACGAGACAGGCGATCATAGCGGCCATGATCATGGCGATCATGCCGAAGGCGATCATGCGCATGCCCATGGCGGGATATTCGGCGCGAACACCGAGCTTTATGTTGCGCTGCTTTGCGGCGCGGTGCTCGGGGTCGGTTTCGCGATCGAGAAGCTGACAGGCTTGCCGAGCTGGGTACCGATCGCCTTCTATATCGGCGCCTATGGCCTTGGCGGCTGGTTCACCCTCCGCGAGGCGATCGAGAATCTGAAGCTCAAGCGGTTCGAGATCGACACGCTGATGCTCGTCGCCGCGGCGGGTGCCGCCGCGCTCGGTGCCTGGGCCGAAGGTGCGCTGCTGCTCTTTCTCTTCAGTTTTGGCCATGCGCTCGAACATTATGCGATGGGGCGTGCCAAGCGGGCCATCGAGGCGCTTGCGGAACTCGCGCCGCAAACCGCCCTAGTTCGGCGCGACGGCGAAACGGCCGAGGTGCCCGTCGAGCAATTGCTCGTTGGCGATATCGTCATCGTGAAACCGAACGAGCGGCTTCCCGCTGACGGCTTCGTGATCCTCGGCCGCTCAAGCGTAAACCAGGCCCCGGTGACCGGCGAAAGCGTGCCAGTCGATAAGGAGCCGGTGGCCGACCCGAAAGAGGCGGCAGCGCGCGCCGACGCGCTCGAGGCGAAACACCGGGTGTTCGCGGGCACGATCAACGGCGAAGGCGCCATCGAGATTGCGGTGACCCGGCTTTCGAGCGACACGACGCTCGCGAAGGTCGTCAAGATGGTCAACGAGGCCGAGACCCAGAAATCCCCGACCCAGCGCTTTACCGATAAGTTCGAGCGGATATTCGTGCCGAGTGTTCTCGGCCTCGTTTTCCTCCTTCTCTTCGCAGGGTTCGTCGTCGACGAGCCGTTCCGCGACAGCTTCTACCGCGCCATGGCCGTCCTCGTCGCGGCGAGCCCCTGCGCGCTGGCGATCGCCACGCCCAGCGCCGTGCTCTCGGGGGTCGCGCGCGCCGCGCGCGGCGGCGTCCTCGTCAAAGGCGGCGGGCCGCTCGAAAATCTCGGTTCGCTGACCGCGCTCGCTTTCGACAAGACGGGAACGCTGACCGAAGGACGGCCGCGCATAACCGACACGATCCCGGCGCCTGGGGTCACCAAGGAAGAGCTGCTTGCCATTGCAGTCGCGGTCGAGAGCCTGAGCGATCATCCGCTCGCGGCCGCCATCGCACGCGATGGCCGGGAGATTTTTCCCGGCGCCGCGCTTCCGGTTGCCACCGATCTGAAGAGCCTGACGGGTCGCGGGGTCGAAGCCAAGGTCGACGGTGAAATTGTCAGCATCGGCAAGGCCGAAATGTTCGGCACCGACGGCATCGCACCGCTATCGGCCGAAATGGCGACCGCCATCGCCGAGCTCCGTGAGAAGGGCCGAACAACGATGGTCGTGCGCCAGGGAACGCGCGATCTCGGTGCGATCGGCCTCATGGACACGCCGCGCGCCGCGGCGCGCGAGACGATCGCACGTCTCAGCAAGCTCGGCATTCGTCGCATGATCATGATTTCTGGCGATCATCAGAAGGTTGCGGAATCGATCGCTGCCGAAGTCGGCCTCAGTGAGGCATGGGGTGACCTGATGCCTGAGCAAAAGGTCGATGCCATCAAAAAGCTTCGCGCCGAGATGCCCGTCGCGATGGTGGGCGACGGCGTCAATGACGCCCCGGCGATGGCGAGCGCGACCGTCGGGATCGCGATGGGCGCCGCGGGTTCGGACGTCGCGCTTGAGACCGCCGACATCGCGCTGATGGCGGACGACCTGTCGCATCTGCCCTTCGCAATCGGACTCAGCCGCCGCACCCGCTCGATCATCCGGCAGAATATGGTCGTCAGCCTCGGCGTCGTCGTCGTGCTGGTGCCGGCGACGATCTTCGGCCTCGGGATCGGTCCGGCGGTCGCGGCGCATGAAGGCTCGACCCTCATCGTCGTCGCCAACGCGCTGCGGCTTCTGGCTTATCGCGAATAACCGGGCCGAGGTGGCGTAGCCAATATGGGAGGTGAGTGTGTTTGAGATTGCAAAGGAGACGCTGCTGCCGCGGTCGCCGGCGCAGCTTTGGGACGTACTGGCGAACTTCGACCAATATGAGCGCTGGAATCCCTATGTCCGGCCCAAAGGTCTCGCCGAACGCGGAGCGGAGGTCGAATATTCCTTCCGGATGAATCCGGCCAATCCGCGCTTCTGGCGCGTGACGGCAACCGTGTCCGAATGCGAGCCGGGTGCGCACCTCGCGTTCGACGTAAAGCTCAGCCGGCTGTTGCTCTCGATCGAGGAACATTTCCGGATAGAGCCCGCGCCGGAAGGCGCGCGGTTGACCCACACCATCAACTGCAAGGGCCTCATCGCGCGGCTCAGCCTGCCCAAGACGCGCCGAAATTTTGAAGTTCTTCTCAGCGAAACCGACCGCTTCCTGACCCAATATCTCGCTCGGCCGCGCGCCAAGCCGCCGGCGAAGGTCATGCGACCGAAAGGCCGGCGGCGACCGTGAGCCGGATTGTCCGCGACGCGCGGGCCGGAGATCGCGCCGCCTGGTCAGCGTTGTTTGCCGCCTGGCTGGTTGCGCTCGCCGCGAGCCTTGGGGCCATCTTCATCGGCGAGGTGATGGGGCAGGCCCCGTGCGTCCTTTGCTGGTTCCAGCGCGCCTTCATGTTTCCGCTGGCGATCATGCTTGCCATCGCCGCCTTCCGGTCAGACCGCCATGTCGTGCCCTACGGGCTCGCACTGGCGGCGGGGGGCTGGCTTGTCGCCCTCTATCACCTGCTCCTTTACGTGGGATGCATCTCCGCACCGATCGTTCCGTGCGACGGCGGGCCGTCTTGCTTGGGCGAATCGATGAGCGTCGCTGGGGTGCCCCTTCCGCTGCTGTCACTCGCTGCCTTCTCGGCCATTTTCGGGCTTTTGCTCATTTTCCAAAGGAGACTGAAATCATGAACAGACGTTTCGGCGTGGTAGCAACCCTCGTCGTATCGGCGCTCGCATTCACCGGCGGCGCCATGCTCTATAGCGGATCGGTCGCCGGCGAACCTGCGCCAAAGGTGATCGCCGGTCCCGTGGATGCGCTCATCCGGCCGCATTCGGCCGTCATCGGGCCGAAAAATGCGCCGGTGACCATCGTCGAATTCTTCGATCCGTCATGTGAAGCCTGCCGCGCATTCTTTCCCAAGGTAAAGGAAATCCTCGCAGCATATCCGAAAGATGTGCGGCTGGTGATGCGCTATCTTCCCCTCCACCCGGGATCGGCCGAAGCGATCGTTATGCTTGAGGCCGCACGCGTTCAGGGCAAGCTCGAACCCGTGATGGCCGCTCTACTCGAAGCTCAGCCCGACTGGCATGACGGCAAGATGGACGCGGCATGGGCGGCGGCCGAAAAGGCGGGGCTTGATGTCGCGAAGGCGCGTGCCATGCCCTCCGCCGAGGCGATGGCATGGATGGAGCAGGACATCGCGGATGCGCGCGCTGTCGGCGTGCGCGGAACGCCCACCTTTTTCATCAATGGACAAAAACTGCCCAATTCCTCGCCGGAACAGCTCGAAGCTGAGGTTCGCGCGGCGGTCGCTGCGAAGGGCAAGTGATAATTCCCGTCCCGGCGAAGGCCGGGGCGGGGCCTCCGCACCGCAATTGATGCGCAAGATTCCGGCCACCTTGCCGGGAATATGACCCGGATTGCCGCCCCGTCGCGGGCGAAGACGGCATATTCAGAAGGCATTCAAAGACGAGGGTGAATTGCTGGAAGCCGAAAAGGAGAGGCTGACATGCGCAGATTTCTGACCATTGCGGCGGCGATGTTCGCCTTCGCCGTTCCGGGCACAGCCCTTGCCCAGCATCATGATGATCGCGGCGGCTGGAGCCGCGACCATAACGCCCCGCGGGGGCACGACCGCGACTATCGCTCGAATGATCGCTATTATCGCGGCAATGACCATCGCTACGAGCGGCGCGATCGCTATGAACGACGCTACCAGAAGCGCCGCATGCACCATCATCATCGCGGGCGCCACTGGCGCGGCTAGGCCCGATCGCGCGGTGGGCAAGGCTGTTACCGCTGCGCCCGATAGATTGAAATTGAACCGGTCGGCGTTGCGATGACCTTCGCCTCTTCCACGGCGTCGAACCCGGCGGCTGCGAGAGTGTCCGGCATGCAGCCGCGGGCATTGGGTTCAGTATATTCGACCCCGTCGAGCCACTGGATCTGGCGGAACAACATGCGCATCAGGGGCGAGCGCTGCTCGCCGTAATCGGCGATGAACAGTTGGCCGCCCGGCCTAAGCAGGCGATGCATCTGCGCGGCTATGGCTTGTTTGATCTCCATCGGACATTGATGAAACACGAGGCTTGAGACGATCTTGTCGCATTCCTGAAGCGCGGCGATCCGATCCAGCTCATCGCCCATCGCCTCGAGCCAATGGATATCGGCGCCGGCAGTGCGGGCTTTGCTTCGAGCGATCTCCAGCACGGTCGGGTCGGGGTCCACCGCAAAAATCTCGCTTTCCGGCTCGCCTCCCTTGAGCGCGATCGCCAGGGTGCCCGTGCCGCAACCGATATCGACGATCCGATCGCCCGGCTGCGGTGCGACAAGCTTCAGCAAGTCGCTTCGCCACCTTTTCTCGCGGGTCATGAGTGCGATTGCGGCGTCATAACGGTCGAGCGAACCGCTCTTGCCAAGCGCGGGTACGAAATCTCTGTCGGTGTCGGTCATGACCCTTCTTTAACGGCGGCCATCGCATCCGCGCTTGAACGGAGGGGCTATCCCTCGATCATGAGATCGCTCGCGCAAATGCCGAACATCGCTTTGATCGTGCGCGCGAAATGGGCGCTATCGCTGAACCCCGCCATGTGCGCCGCCTCGGTTGCGCTACGCAGCCCGCCGATCGCCTCGAACGCGATCAGCAAACGGCGCCACAGCACATAGCGTTGGAATGGCATTCCGATTTCAGCGGTGAAGAGATGGCGGAATCGTCCGAGCGACAGGTCGCTCTCCCGGGCCGCGTCGGCAAGCCGGACGGGGCCTGCCTCGATGAGCCGGTCGATCGTCGTCGCCGCTTGCACGATGCGCGCATCGAGCGGTCGGCGCGGTTCAAGTGCGAGCCAAGCCTTCCAGAAGCCCGCGCCGCGGTCGCTCGCGACATGGACCGGCGTCACGCCGTTCAGGCGAGCTTTCAGATCGTCGGGCGGACCGAATTGGATCGTCGGCTCGACATACCAGAGCTCCGCATCGCTCGCCGGAAGAAGGCAGTGAATGGCTTCGGGCTCGATGAGCAGGTACCGACCTTTGTAGCGCCGCCCCTGGCTGTCGATCACTTCGACCGGATCGTCGGCAAAGACCGCCTGCGCGGCGAAGTGCCGATGGGGAATGGTATCGCCGACCGAACCCGACCAGCAGGCGAGGAAATCGCCAATGCGAAGTCTGCCTTTCCAATGTGCGAGCCCGGTCATGCTATTCTGATAGCAGCAGGTCCACCTCGCCGTCACCCCGGGCGATGAACCGCCTGGCGTTCCTATGTTTCTGAAGAGGCGGCGTCCGGTCAGGAAGGGAGCTCACATGGACCGAGCGGACCTTGCTTCGGAGCAACGCGAGAGGCTCGCACCCGTTGGCGTTGCGCTTCCGGGAATCTGGTCCCGTTGATCGCGGATTAGCCAAAGACGCCGATTCCATATTGATTGCCAGGCCCCAATCAGTCACTGCAAATCATTCTCAATAAAGGTGGCTGGCGTGGCGATGACCCTGAACCGAAATTCATTCGTACCGATGCGGGCGCTGGGGCGCGGCGCTCTGGCTGTTCTACTCTTGGCCCTGATCGCGCTCCAGCCGGCCCGCGCGAGCGAACCCGAGGTTCAGACCATTTGGCGGCTGCTCGATTATGTTGCCGTTGATTATCCCGGTGCGGTGTCCGGCGGTAAGGTTATCAGTCCGGCCGAATATGCCGAGATGACCGAGTTTGCAGCGCAGGTCGAAGCGCGATTGAAACGCCTGCCGCAGAAGACCGCGAAGCCGAGCTTGGTGACCCGCGCCGCCACCTTGCGGCAATCGATCGCTGCGAAATCTGCGCCGGCGACGGTCGAAGAACAATCGCGGGGGCTCGCCCAGGCGTTGCTTGGAAGCTACCCCGTACCCCTTGCGCCGCGGTCGGCTCCCGATCTGGCGCGCGGCGCGAAGCTTTACGCGGAAAATTGTTCCATGTGCCACGGCGCGACCGGTGCCGGACACGGCCCGGGCGCCGCGGGGCTCGAGCCGCCACCGATCGCTTTCACGAACGCGGCGCGCGCGCGCGAGCGCAGCTTGTTCGCGCTCTATCAGGTGATTTCGCAAGGCCTTGAGGGCACGTCGATGGCGAGCTTCGAGGCTCTTCCCGATGGCGATCGCTGGGCGCTGTCCTTTTATGTCGGCAGCCTTGCCTTTCCCGAATCTTCGCAATCCTCCGGCCGGCAGATATGGGACAGGGACGCGCCCGTTCGGGCCGCCATACCCGATCTTGCGACCCTCGTGGCCAAGACTCCCGCGCAGCTTGCGCGCGAGTTTGGGGATGGCAAGGCCGGGCCGGTGACGGCCTTCTTGCGTCGCCAGCCCGAAGTTGTCGTTGCGAAACCGGCCGGCTCGCTGGCGCTGTCCCGCCAGCGCCTCGAGGCGAGCCTGAAAGCCTATGCCGCCGGCGACCGCGCCGCTGCGGCTGATCTGGCGTTATCCGCCTATCTCGATGGATTTGAACCAGTCGAACCGGTTCTTGCGGCGCGTGATCCCGACCTCATGGCGAAGATCGAGCTGGCGATGGGAAATTTGCGTTCGGCCATCGGAAGGGGGCGCCCGATCGCCGAGGTCGAGGCGGCCAATGCCGAAGTGGCCCGGCTGTTCGTCGAAGCCGAGGCGGCCCTCGCGCCAGAGCGGGCGAGCGCGTCGTCCAGCTTTCTCGGCGCCTTCGGCGTTCTCCTGCGCGAAGGCCTTGAGGCATTGCTGATCGTCATCGCCATGATGGCCTTTCTTCGTAAAACCGGGCGAACCGACGTGATGGGCTATGTCCATGGCGGCTGGCTTTCGGCTCTTGCCGCAGGAGCGTTGACCTGGTTCGTCGCAACCTACTTTATCGGGGTCAGCGGGGCATCGCGCGAGCTCACTGAAGGCTTTGGTTCGCTCTTCGCCGCGATCATCCTGATCTCGGTCGGTATCTGGATGCATGGCAAGAGCAATGCCGACGCTTGGCAGCGTTATATCAAGGAGAAAATCTCCGCCGCGCTGTCGCGCCGGTCGGCATGGTTTCTGTTCGGCCTGACCTTCCTCGTGGTCTATCGCGAGGTGTTCGAGACGATCCTCTTTTACGCAGCCCTGTGGGCGCAGGGAAATGGCGGCGCCATGCTGGCGGGGGCTGCGACGGCTGCGATCCTGCTGGGGCTGATCGCCTGGGCCATGCTGCGCTACAGCGCCCGGCTCCCGATCACGCAGTTCTTCTCCTGGAGCGCGGCGCTGATCGCAGTCCTGGCCATTGTGTTGGCCGGTAAGGGTGTCGGCGGATTGCAGGAAGCCGGCCTGCTCGGCGTTACGCCGCTGGCCGGATTTCCCCGGGTTCCGATCCTCGGGGTATACCCGACGCTTCAGACGGTCCTGGCGCAGCTTGCGGCCGCGATCATCCTTGCCGCGGGCTTCTGGTTCAATCGGGCAAGGGCGCCGCGCGCGGCTTAGCTGCGCGCCGCGGGGAACATCGTCAGCATGCTGTCAGTGGGCACGAGCAACGACGGGCTTCCCGCACGTCACTCTGCTGCCACTCCTGCCTTGTGCGAAGAAATCTCTCCAAGCGCGTCGCGGATAATATCATAGGCCGAATGGAGGAAGAGCAGCGCGATGACGCCAGCGACGAGAAGGTCGGGCCAGGCCTTGCCGGTCACCGCAACCAGACCCGCCGCGACGATAACCGCCACATTGGCAAGGGCATCGTTGCGCGAGAACAGCCAGATCGCGCGCGCAGTCGCGTCGCCTTCGTTGCGGAAGCGGCTGAGCACCAGCGCCGCCGAGATGTTGACGATCAGCGCCACGACACCGATGCCGCCCATGAGATCGGCCTCGGGCGCGATCGCATGAAACGAGCGCCAGATCGCCGATCCGATTACCCCGAGTCCCAAGACGGCGAGAAAGCCGCCCTGAACAAGCGCCGTGCGGCTACGCGCGACGGCTGTCCAGCCAAGCGCGATCAGTCCAATAAGGGTGATCGAACCATCGCCGATGAAATCGAGCGAGTCGGCCTTGAGCGCCTGGGAGCGCGCGAGGAAGCCGCCGGCCAGCTCAATCACGCCAAAGCAAAGGTTGAGAACGACGACGACCCAGAGCGCGCGCCGGTAGGCGGGGTCGACGCCCGCGCGCTTTTCGTCGGCTTCGCAGCCACAATCGCTCATGTCGTCCGTCCTTTCCCGCTTCGAGTCGGACAGCTATATGCACCCTCTAGCAACTATAGGGTCAAGCGATGAAAATCGGCGAACTCGCGCGTGCGACCGATACCAAGGTCGAGACCATCCGCTATTATGAAGGCGCGGGTCTGCTGGCGCCGCCGCCGCGGACGGGCGGCAATTATCGCTCCTATGGAACCGACGAGCTGTTGCGGCTGTCCTTCATCCGGCGCGCGCGCGATCTCGGTTTCTCACTGGATGAAGTTCGCGAGCTTCTCGCTCTCGCCGATGACCGCGACCAGCCCTGCGGCGCCGTCGATGCGGTCGCGAGCAGCCATCTCGCGACGATCGAGCGCAAGATCGCCGACCTCTCCCAGATGCGCGACGAACTCGCGCGCGTCATCGGCGGCTGCCGCTTGGGAAAGGTCGGCGACTGCAAGATCATTCAAACCCTCGAGCCGATGCGCAGCGCAGCGCGAGACTGACGCGCTACGCGAAGCCCGGGCCGCAACCGCGATCAGGACGCGGGAAGCGCCTCGATCCGCGTGATACGCCCCGTGGCGCCGTTCCAGTCGAGTTCGAAAGCGACGCGATCGCCGACCTTCAGGCCTTTCAGCAATTCCGCCGACGCCTCGAACCCCATTGCCATCGGCGGCCATTGCAAAGCGGCGATTTCGCCATGATCGAGCGTGACCGTGCCCTTGGCTTCGTCGATCGCCGTGATCTTGCCTTCGCCCTTTCCATGCTGGATTTCGGAAGCGGGGGTGGCCGCGGCCGCATCCTTGGGAGTGCTGGCGTGCTGCTTGTCGGCTTCGGGGCTGCAAGCCGTCACGGCGATCATAAGCACCAAACTGCCAGTCATGAAGCGCATCGATCTCATATCCATTCTCCTTGTTTTCATGTCACGTCTTCGGGGTTTTCAACGGTTGTCGATCGGGCCAGCGCCGACGCATCAACAGATAGGCGGCGGGGATGATGAACATCGAGAGTAGCGGGGCCGTGATCATCCCGCCGATCATCGGCGCGGCGATCCGGCTCATCACCTCGGATCCGGTGCCCGTTCCGACGAGGATCGGGAACAGCCCCGCCAGAATGACGGCGACGGTCATCGCCTTGGGCCGGACCCGGAGCAGCGCGCCGTCGCGGACCGCCTCCTCAATCGGGCCGTCGCCGCGCGCCGCGAGCGCCTGCTTGAGATAGATGAGCATCACGACGCCGAACTCGGCGGCGACCCCCGCAAGCGCGATGAACCCGACCGCGCTCGCGACCGACTGGTTGTAGCCGAGCAGGTAAAGCAACCACAGACCTCCGGTGAGCGCGAATGGCAGGGTCGCCATAATGAGCAGCGCCTCGTCCCAGCGCCGGAAGGTCAGATAGAGCAGGACGAGGATGATCGCGAGCGTGACGGGTATGACGATCTTCATCCGCTCGGTCGCGCGGACGAGGAATTCGAACTGGCCGGTGTAGGAGACGCTGATCCCCGGCGGCAATTTGACGTCGCGCGCGACCGCCTGCTGGATATCGCCGACCAGCGTCTGCAAGTCGCGGTCGCGGCCATCGACATAGATCCAGGTCACCGGCCGGGCGTTCTCGCTGCGCAGCATCGGCGGGCCGTCGCTGATCCGCACTCTTGCCACGGTGCCGAGCGTGATCTGCTGGCGCGACGGCGTGAGGATCGGCAGGTTTTCGAGCTTACCGAGGCTGTCGCGGAGTTCGCGCGGATAGCGCACGCTGATCGGATAGCGCGCCAGCCCCTCGACGGTCTGCCCGATAGTCTCGCCGCCGATGACGCCGCCGACGATGGATTGCACATCGGCGACATTGAGACCGTAGCGCGCGGCGGCGGCGCGATCGATATCGACGTCGATATAGCGTCCGCCGGTCAGCCGCTCGGCGAGCGCCGAGGCGACGCCCGGAACCTTGCGGACGACATCCTCGATCCGCTTCGCGGTGCGGTCGATCTGGGCGATATCCGATCCCGCGACCTTGATGCCGACCGGGCTCTTGATCCCGGTCGCCAGCATGTCGATGCGGTTGCGGATCGGCGGAATCCAGAAATTGGCGAGGCCGGGGACTTTCACGCGCGCATCCAGCTCGGCGACCAGCTTTTCGGGGGTCATGCCGGGACGCCACTGGTCGCGCGGTTTGAAGCGGATCGTCGTCTCGAACATCTCGAGCGGCGCGGGATCGGTCGCGGTGTCGGCGCGGCCGGCCTTGCCGAAGACGCTGTCGACTTCGGGCACGGTTTTGATGAGCCGGTCGGTCTGCTGGAGCAGGCTCGACGCCTTGGCGGTCGAGATGCCGGGCAACGCTGAGGGCATATAGAGGAGGTCGCCCTCGTCGAGCTGCGGCATGAACTCGCCGCCGAGCTGGGTTAGCGGCCACAGACTGGTCGCGAAGACCAGCCCCGCGACTCCCAAGGCCCTTTTGGGATGACGCAAAACCAGATCGAGCGCGGGGCGATAAGCGTGGGTCAGCCAGCGGTTGACCGGGTTGGACTGCTCGCTCGGGATTCGCCCGCGGATCAGCCAGCCCATGAGCACCGGGACGAGGGTGATCGAGAGGATCGCCGCCGCCGCCATCGCATAGGTCTTGGTAAAGGCGAGCGGTCCGAACAGCTTCCCTTCCTGTCCCTCGAGCGAGAAAATCGGGAGAAACGAGAAGGTGATGATGAGGAGGCTCAGGAACAGCGCCGGGCCGACTTCTGCGGCGGCGTCGGTGATGACCCGCCAGCGATCCTTGCCCTCTAACGGCTCGCCGGGATGATCGCTTTCCCAATGTTCGATATGCTTGTGGGCATTTTCGATCATTACGACCGCGGCGTCGACCATCGCGCCGACCGCGATCGCGATGCCGCCGAGCGACAGGATGTTGGCGTTGAGTCCTTGCACCCGCATGACGATGAAGGCGATCAGGATTCCGAGCGGAAGGGTCAGGATCGCAACCAGTGCCGAGCGCGCGTGCCAGAGGAAGAGCGCGCAGACGAGTCCGACGATGATGAACTCCTCGACGAGCTTCGTGGTCAGATTGTCGACCGCCCGGTCGATCAGCCCCGACCGGTCATAGGTGGCGACGATCTCGACCCCCGGCGGGAGGCCGCGCTTGAGCTCGGCCAGCTTGGCGCGCACACCCTCGATCACCTCGCGGGCATTCTGGCCCTGGCGCATCACGATCACCCCGCCCGCGACTTCGCCTTCGCCGTTGAGCTCGGCGATACCGCGCCGCATGTCGGGACCGATCTGGACTGTCGCCACATCGCCAATCGTCACCGGGACCCCGCCCGCTGCCGTGCGAATGGGCACTGCCCGAAAATCGTCGAGGCTTTTGAGATAGCCCCCGGCGCGCACGATATATTCGGCCTCGGCCATTTCGACCGTCCCGCCGCCGCTTTCCTGATTGGCGCGCTGGAGCGCTGCGGTCACATCCTGCGCGGTCACCCCGAATGCCGCCAGCTTCTGCGGATCGACGAGGATCTGATATTGGCGCACCATGCCGCCGATGCTCGCGACCTCGGCGACGCCCGGCACCGCCTTGAGTTCGAAGCGCAGGAACCAGTCCTGGAGGCTGCGGAGTTCGGCGAGATCGTGGCGCCCGCTCTTGTCGACGAGGGCATATTCGTAAATCCAGCCCACGCCGGTCGCGTCGGGGCCGAGCGACGCTTTCGCCCCTTCGGGAAGCCGGCTCTGCACCTGGCTCAGATATTCGAGCACCCGGCTGCGCGCCCAGTAAAGATCGGTGCCGTCCTCGAACAGCACATAGACGAAGCTGTCGCCGACGAAGCTGTAGCCGCGCACGACGCGCGCGCCGGGAACCGACAGCATTGTCGTCGTGATCGGATAGGTGACCTGATCCTCGACGATGCGCGGCGCCTGGCCGGGATAGGTGGTGCGGATGATGACCTGCACGTCGGACAGATCGGGGATGGCATCGACCGGCGTCGTACGGATGGCAGCGATCCCGATCAGCGTCAGGATCAGCGCTGCTGCGACAATGAGGCCCCGCGCCGCCACCGATGCGCGAATGATCCGTTCGATCATTTCGCATCCTCCAGCGGCCGAACCGCGATTCCGGTCAGGCTTGCCTCGGAATCGAGCAGGAACTGGCCCGACGCCACGACCTTCTCCCCCGCAGCAAGGCCGCGCAATATTTCGGTCTTGCCGCCGCCTTCGCGCCCGGTCTCGACTTGGGCGGGATGGTAGCGGCCGTCGCCCCTCTCGAGCATCACGATCGTGCGGCTCCCGGTGCGGATCACCGCTTCGCTCGGCACGAGGAGCGCGGGCTTGGCGTCGCCGCCCAGCGCAACGCTCGCGAACATGCCGGGGCGCAGACGCCCGCCGCGGTTCGCGAGTTCGACCCGCACCGTCAGCGTCCGGCTGTCCGCCGCCGCGGTCGGCAGGATAGCGACGACACGGCCGCTGAAGGTCTCACCCGGAAAGGCGGTGAGCTTAGCGGTTGCACGCTGGCCAACCTGCACCGTTCCGGCCTGGGCTTCGGGAAGCGCGGCATTGAGCCAGACCGTTCCGAGGCCGGAGACTTCGGCGAGGGTCTGACCGGCGGCGAGCGTCACGCCGGCGCGGGCGCCCAGCGTCTGGACGACGCCGCCGATAGGTGCCCGTACCGTCACCGTGCCGCTCGTCCGTCCGCTGCGATCGACCTGCGTGATCACCCCCTCGGGCATGCCCATCAGGCGCAGGTGTTGCCGCGCCGCGGCGGTGAGTTTGGGTTTGCCGAGACGCTTGACGGCCAGATACTCGGTCTGCGCGCCGCCCCATTCGGGCGATTGCAGGTCGGCGATCGGGGCGCCCGCGCGAATGACGTCGCCGGGCGCGAGGCGATAGACGCGCTCGACGAAGCCGCCCGAGCGCGCCTGCACGATCGCGACGTCGCGCTGGTTGAAATCGACCGTCCCGGTGACGTCGAGCGTCGCGGCGAGGCTGCCCATTTCGGCCGCGATCACGCGGATGCCGAGGCTTTGCCGCGCCGACGGATCGACCGATACACCCGGCGCAGCGTCACCTCCGCCGCTCCCATCGGCATATTTGGGAACGAGCTCCATATCCATGAAGGGCGACTTGCCGGGCTTGTCGAACTTCTGGTTCGGGAACATCGGGTCGTAATAATAGAGGATCTTGCCGCCATCGCCGCCGGCCGCCCCCGACGCCATCTCGTCCGTGCCGTGCTGTCCGAGCCAATAGCCCCCGCCGCCAGCCACGAGCACGGCAGCCAATATTGCGGCACGCCACCGTGCCGCCGTCGTTGCATCCGTCATCGCCGTGTCTCCCCATAAGTGTAAATGATCCGCACGGCGTCGCGCGCCACTTCGGCTTCGCGGGCGAGTGCATCGACCTCGGCCTCCGCAAGCGCGAGCGTCGACAGCAGCGCGGTTCCGAGATCGAGGCGACCCGCCCCGAAGCTTTCGAGATCGAGCTGGGCGCGTTTCTTGGCAAGCGGCACCAGTCTGGTCCGCGCATTAGTTAGCTGCTCGTCGTGCATATGATGAATGGCGAGATCGGCCGAGAGCGCCGCTGCGACCTCGCGCTCGGCCGCCTCACGGTCGAGACGCGCGCGCGTCGCTTCGCTCGCGCGGGCGGCAATCTTGGGGTCTTGGCGCTTTTTCGCGAATAGCGGCAGGTCGATCGTCACCCCGACGGTCACCAGGTCGCCAAAATTGGGTTCGCGCCGACCATAAGCGGCATTCACCGTCCAGTCGGGCCGCTTCTCGGCGCGCGCGAGGCCGGTGTCGGCGTCGGCGGCGATTGTCCGTGCATCATAGGCGCGCAGCAGCGGCAAGGCGGCGAGGCCGGCGCGAAGCGCGTCGTCATCGACCGCGAGCGGCGGCAGGTCGCCCGTCGTATCCGCCGCGGCATCGCCGGTGAATCGGGTGAGCTGCGCGCGGTATCGCGCGATTTCGGCGGTGAGCGCACTGCGCTGATCGGCAAGCCCGGCGCGCAGCTGCTCGGGCTCGAGCGCCTGCGCCGGACGCGCGGTGCCGCTCGCGAGCCGGGCGGTCACCGTCGCCTGCAGATCGTCAAGCTCGGCATCGAGCAGATCGAGTTCCTTCAGCCGCTTCTTAGCATAGTGAAGATCGATCCACGCCAGCGCCGTCGCCAGCCGGACATCCTGGACCGCAACGGCCTGCTCGGCCTCGGCGATCTTGACGTCGGCGCCAGCGCGCCGCGCACGGGCGCTGCGCTTGGCGGGATTGGTGAACTCCTGGCTGACGCCAATGACCTGCATCGTGAAATTGTCACGGTTGAACCGACCCGCGTCGGGGCCGGTTACCGGGAAATCCTTGATCGCAAGATCGAGCTTCGGGTCGGGCAAGCGATCCGCCGCGATGGCCGCGGATGTCGCAGCATCGACGCCCGCTTCGCGCGCGCGCAGTTCGGGCGCCTGCGTTTCGGCGCGTTGAAGCGCTTCGTCGAGCGACATGGGTTCGGCGCGGAGCGCCGCAGGCAGCGCAAGCAAAGCCGCCGCTAGGTATAGGCGCATATTATCCCTCTTTTTTGGGGCCGAGCAAGGCCACCCCCGGCGCAACGGGCGCCAGGGGCGGAGACCTTCACGCGCCAGGGCGCATTTTATGATCGCCGGACGTCGGCTTCATGCAATCGTCCGGACTGGATTTCATCATGTCGCAGCCGCAGTTGGTCATTTGGACCGGCTTGTCCTTGACCCAGACGCGAACCCGCGAGGTCGTGTTGGACTTGTTCGGTCCAGGCACCTGGCGGGTCTGCCATTCGTAATGGCCGCTCGACGCCTCCTGCGCGAGAACGGGGGCGGCAAGCGTTGCTGCCGCGAGCGCGGCAACGGCAAATATCGTCTTCATGTTGAATTCCTCGGTTGAAAAGCTTGAAGGCGCACGCCGGAACGGACCGGCGCGCACCGCACAATTCAGCCAAGAAACAGGGGTGGATCGGGCTCCGGGCCGATCGTCCGGCCATTCAGCCGACGAACCGGAAGTGGATCGAGCAATCCCGGCAAATGGAATTCCGCCGCGAGCGGCATGGCCAGCGATATGACGGCCGACGGGAGCGCGCAGCCCATCTTCGCGATGCAGTCGAGCGTAAGGCCCTGGCAGGGTTCCTTGCCTTGCGACTTGTCGATGCCCATCATCTCCGCGCACTCGTCGCTCATCGCTGGCGCGGCGATTTCCGTGCCTTGCATCGGCATCGCCGGCGCGGACGCGAATGCAACTTCCTGGGCCAGAAGACCCAGCAGGGCTCCCAGGAGGAGCAGGAGGGAGAAGCGGCGCTTCATGAAGAAAGCATGATCCTTACTGAAATCATCGTCAAACGGAATTTCCGGCATCGGGCGCCGGTCCGTCGATCGCACCCCCGATGCCGCATATGGCCGCTCAGGCCTTCGGTTTGCGGGACGAACTGTGGAGGCTGATGATCTGCCATTTGCCGCCCGTCCATTTGAGGACGCTCGTCGCGACGCCGTCGCGCGCGACGGTCTCGCCGCTCGGAAGGACGATCGTGTAGGAATAGGTCTCGGTTGCGATCGCGACTTCGCCTTCGCCCCGGACCGAAATCTTGTAGTCGCGGAAGGCGAAGGACTTGAACGCCTTGAGCTCGGGCGCGAGATGATGGTCGCGATAGTGCGCGAAATTCCCTTCGATGCCGCCCGACTCGAATATCTGGGCATCGGGCGCGAACAGCCCATCGACACCCGCCAGATCGCGGCTCTCGATCGCCTGCTTATATTGCGCCAGCGTCGCCGTCGCCGCTTGATAATCCGGGGTTGGCGCCGCGTGGGCGGGAACCGCCATGACCAGCGCCAGTCCGATCACTACCTGTTTGATATGCTTCATCTCCATTCTCCCTTTCATTCCGCTGGCGGCATCCGTCCGCCGCAATGCTTCGATCAGATCTTCACGAACCGCAGCCGCAGCGAATTGGTGATCACGCTGACCGAAGAGAGTGCCATCGCGGCGGCGGCGATGATCGGCGACAGGAGCAGTCCAAAGACCGGATAGAGCACGCCCGCTGCCACCGGAATGCCCGCGACATTATAGGCGAAGGCGAAGAAGAGATTCTGGCGGATATTTGTCATCGTCGCATGGCTGAGGTGCCGAGCCCGCACGATACCGAGTAGATCGCCGCGCAGCAGCGTTACGCCGGCGCTCTCGATGGCGACATCGGTTCCCGAGCCCATCGCGATGCCAACGTCTGCGGCGGCTAGCGCCGGGGCGTCATTGACCCCGTCGCCTGCCATGGCGACGATCCGGCCCTGCTCGCGCAGCCGCTGGACGACGGCGCTCTTCTGGTCGGGGAGGACATCGGCCTCGACATCGTCGATGCCGAGGCGCCTTGCAATTGCCTCGGCGGTGACGCGATTGTCGCCGGTGAGCATGATGACCTTGATACCGGCCTCGCGCAGCGCCGCGAGCGCTTGGCCCGTCGTCTCCTTGACGGGATCTGCGATGGCGATGACACCGGCCGCCTTGCCATTGACCGCAATATAGATCGCGGTCGCGCCATCCGCGCGAAGGCGATCTGCCGCCTCCGCAAGCGCACCCAGATCGACGTCATATTCTTCCAGAAAGCTGGCATTGCCGAGAACGATCGCCTTGTCGTCGACGACCCCGACGATGCCCTTGCCGACCGGCTGGTCGACCCCCGATGGCTCGACGAGCGCGAGCCCGCGATCCTCGGCTGCCTTGACGATCGCAGCCGCGAGCGGATGTTCGCTGCTGCGCTCGAGGCTGGCGGCGATACCGAGCAGGTCATTCTCCTCGAACCCATCCGCGACTTCGATGGCGACGACCGATGGCTTGCCTTCGGTGAGGGTGCCGGTCTTGTCGACGACGAGCGTGTCGACCTTCTCCATCCGTTCGAGCGCCTCGGCATTCTTGATCAGCACGCCGGCTTCAGCGCCCCGACCGACGCCGACCATGATCGACATCGGCGTCGCGAGGCCGAGCGCGCACGGGCAGGCGATGATCAGCACCGAGACGGCGGCGATCAGGCCATAGGCCATGGCGGGCGCCGGGCCGAGAAACGACCAGACGAGGAAAGCGGCGACGGCGACGATGATGACCCCGGGCACGAACCAACCCGAAACGGTATCGGCAAGGCGCTGGATCGGCGCCCGGCTGCGCTGTGCGTCGGCGACCATCTGCACGATCCGGGCAAGCATCGTGTCGCTCCCGACCTTCTCGCTGCGCATGAGGAGGCCGCCAGTCTGATTGATCGTCCCGCCGATGAGCGCGGCGCCGGCTTCTTTGGTGACCGGCATCGATTCCCCGGTGACCATCGACTCATCGACTGTCCCGCGGCCTTCGAGGACGACCCCGTCGACCGGAACTTTTTCGCCGGGGCGGATCCGCAGCACGTCGCCGACCGCGACATCCTCGAGCGCGATCTCCTCGTCGCTTCCGTCACTGCGGACGCGCCTTGCGAGTTTCGGCGTCAGATCGAGAAGCGCGCGGATCGCACCGCTCGTCGTTTCGCGGGCTCTCAGTTCGAGCACCTGTCCGAGCAGCACCAGCACCGTGATAACTGCAGCGGCCTCGAAATAGACCGCGACCGAGCCGTCGGCGGCGCGAAAGGCGGCCGGGAAGATGTTAGGCGTGATCGCCGCGATCATGCTGTAGCCCCACGCGACTCCGGTCCCCATCGCGATGAGGGTGAACATGTTGAGGCTCTTGTTGCGGATCGAGAGCCATGCGCGTTCGAAAAAGGGCCAGCCTGCCCACAGTACGACAGGAGTCGCGAGGAACATCTGGATCCAGTTGCTTGTCTGGCGGCCAACATATTGGTGGAGTCCCGTCAAATGGCCGCCCATTTCGAGCGCGACCACGGGAAGGGCGAGAAGGAGCCCGATCCAGAAGCGTCGGCGCATGTCGCGATATTCTTCGCTCGGGCCATCGGAGGCGGTCGGCATGACGGGCTCGAGTGCCATGCCGCAGATCGGGCAGCTTCCGGGTCCGGGACGCTGGATTTCGGGGTGCATCGGGCAGGTCCAGATGGCGCCTTCGGGTGCATCGGCTGCGACCGGCGCCCCTTTTTCGGCATAGCGATCCGGATCGGCTTCGAACTTGCCGAGGCAGCCTGCGCTGCAGAAATAATGATGTTCGCCGCCGTGCGTCGCGACGTGCGGGGTGGTGGCCGGGTCGACCGACATGCCGCAGACCGGATCGGTCGTGCTCCCGCTGCTATTTTCCGCGCTCTGATGATCGTGCACCGTCGCCGCTCCCTACTATCGGTTGCCCGCCGGATGGAGGGGCCGCCCGAACGCCGTCGGTCGAGTTCGCCGGTGGCGTCTTTCCTGACGGTTCCAGAATGGAGCCGCTCCTATCGATACGCAAGAAGGGCGGTTATCCCTCGGATTTTCTTTACCCGCCGCGGTTAGCCCTGGGGCTTGCCGGCCTCAAGGATGGCGATCGTGCCGGTTGGGGTGCAGAATGTCTCGAGCTCGCGAATATCGCGAAAACCGGCCTCGCCCATCAGCACCGGGAGCATCCCGTCGGCGTTGGGCTGGGTGTCCTGGACGCCATCGAGTTGCTGGATCGTCAGACGGAACAGCAACCGCATGAGACGGCTGCGCTGTTCCCCATAGTCGGCGACATAGAGTTTGCCGCCGGGCGCGAGCACCTGCCATGTTTCGCGCAGCAGACGTGCCTTTTCCTCAAGTCGGACTTGATGAAGGACGAGGCAGAGCGAGATTTTCGCAGGCTTGGGCCAGTCAGCGATCGCCGACGTCGCGAAAAAGCCCACACGAAACTCTGGCAGCAGGGCTAGCTGCGCCGTCTTCCGCCGGGCAATTCGTGTCGCGGCTTCATCGGGGTCTATGCCGAAGTAGCGCACGCCTTGGCAAAGGCGGCCGATCTCCAGGGCGAGATTGCCCGTGCCCGAGCCGATGTCGAGAACGACTTCGCCCTCGGTCAGGGACATGTGGTGTACGAGACGCTCGCGCCACACGCGCTCGCGCGTCGTCACGGCCACGCCGAAATCATAGAGAGGGGTGAAGATGTGATAGCCTGCAGCCGGTGTGTAGGAACGCGCGGAGGGTGTCGGTTCGGTCATGGTCGGTCTCCTTTCGGGCCTTGGCCTGCAGCTGGGGACTGCGGCCGCGTGCTGGCCTCGAGGCGCCGAATAGGGTCAGGCAGCAGCGCAGGTCTTGAATGTTTCGCCGGAGCGAGGCGATATGTTGCGGGCCATGCTCAGGGCACGACTTCGAATGCGAAGCCACCGAGGCCGGTGGACGGCGTCACCCCGAGCCATTGGGCGCAGCGGCGCGTGAAGTGCGATTGATCGGCAAAGCCTCCCGCTACTGCCGCGTCCGCGAGACCTCCGCCGCCGACCAGCGCTCGCATGGCCCGCTGGAGCTGGAGCCATTGCAGCAATTTCGCTGGCGGTACGCCGAAGTCCCGGCGGACGATTTCGCGAAGGCGCGAGGGAGAGAGGCAGGCGACATCGGCGAGCGCGCGCGCGGTCGACAAATCGTCGGGGGCCGCGAGAGCCAAGGACAGGCGTGCATCCACCGGACTCGCCTGCGACCGGTCGAGATAATCGGACGCCCAGCGTTTCGCGTCCGCGGCGCCCGCGATCCCGCCGAGCCCGGCCGTTTCCGCTGGCGTCAGCAGCACGGGCGCTGATCCGGCGAACACGCGCGCCTCGGCGCGAAAAAGTGGATCGAGATAGAAAGACCGCACGGTGGCGCCATGCGGTCCCAGACGGTGCTGCACATGCGAGGGTATGACGACCGCATGCCCGGCCGGGACTGTCATGTCGGCGTCCCCGGAAATCTCCAGATTGCATTCGACGGCGAGGCTTATCTGATGCGCCAGATGATGATGGGGACGGCTGCTCCCGATGCGCGCATCGATCAACGCCCAGCCGGTCCCGAGCAGGATCGAACCGGACCAGGAAGCTGCGTGAACAGTCAAATCAGATCGGTGTCGACGAACGGTTCGAGCGTGCCGAACCAGGCGACCAGCGCGAGTATGGCCAGTGCCGCCGACGCCTCGATTATCAAGCTCTTGCGCATGGCCGCGATCGCCTGGTCGGGATCGGCCTCGACACTTTCAGTCTCACGATTCGCGACGACCGCTGCGAGCGCGGGTGTCAGCCGCCAGCGGTTGGCGGCCGCGAGCGCAAGCATCAGCGCGAACAGCACGAGCTTGGCAAGGAGCAATTGGCCATAAGGCGAGCCGAGAGACCGGGCGAGATTATCGACGCCGACGATCAACTGGCTGTTGATGAGGCCGGTCGCTGTGATCACGAGGACGCAGATCGTGCCGACGGTGGAAAATTGATCGAGACTCCGCGCCGCGGTGCCGAGTCCGTCAGGCATCTCGCGGATGCGTTGCGGTGAGATCAGCAGAAGGAAGGCGCCGATCGCCCCGATCCAGATCGCGGCTGCGATCATATGCAATATGTCGCTGATCCGGTGGACGGTGCCCGCAGCGCCTTCGGTCGCGCCCGCGTGGCCGGACCAGACGAGCGTTGCGACGGCGACCGAGCCAGCGGCCGCAATCATGGCGGCGGCGGTTTCCGGCCACCGGGTCATCCAGATGGCCGCCGCCAGCGCCAGCAGGAGCGCGGCGCTCCGATAAATCCAGCCCCATCCGACGTCGGTCTCGCGCACGAGGTCCCAGAAGGGCTGGAACTCCAGGGAGAATAGGCCCACGCCCTGCATCGAAGCCGCGAGCACGCCCATTCCGAGAGCGGAAAGAAGCAGCCCGACGACACAGAGCCATCGCTCTGCGCGCCAGATCGCGGCCATCGGCTGCGGCCCAAGGCGTTCGCTTCGTGTCAGCGCATAAAGCGGGAACGCAGCGAGACCGGCGACAAGCATCAGGTCCGCATAGAGCGCGAACCTGATGCCGATCAGGACGGGGTCGCCCACCCTCTTACTTCACGGTGAAGCTGAATTCGCTACCCATGCGGTGGGTGTCGGCGCCCGCCGCCGACCATTTGACCTTGTAGGTTCCGGGCGTCAGCGGCCGCTTGAGCATCAGCATCGCCGATTTGCCGTCCTTGCCCATCATCGACGAGTAAGGCATCTTCATCGGCGCGTGATTGGCCATGCCGGGCATTCCGGTCATGACAAGCTCGGTCTTGAGGGTCGAGGCGACTACCTTCTCGTTGAACTTGAGGTCGACCGACGTGACCTTCGAAACGGTCGAATTGGCGGCCGGCGTCGAACCGATGAGCTTGGTGTGTGCGCTCGCCGTAGTCGGCGTGAGAAGCAGTGCGAAAGTCGCCGCTGCAGAGGGGAGAAGAGACTTGAGCATAAACACCTCCAATTGCGTGCCTGTCCTGCTAATACGCAGGATGTCGGCCTGGCCCTCAAATATTCTGACATAATATTCTGATGTGAGGGGTGGAGCGCTTCGGCGCGTATGTACAATGATAGAAATGTTTGAAGAGACGATCGATGGATGGGGAGCTTCGCATTTTGAACAGGATCGATCTGCTCGTAGCGCTCGACGCGCTGGACGATCGCATCATGGGCGTTTTGGCGATCCGCCGGCGCGAAGCGGTGGCGGCGCCCCGTCTGATGGCGCTGGCGGCCTTTGTCTCGCTCGGCGGCGGTATTGTCGTGGGGAGCGCGGCCCCCCAGCCTGCGGTCGCGGCGAGTCCCCTTATGCCGTTCGGTCCGCCTAGCGCGTTGGCGCCTTCCACCTTGCTGGACGTGCGGTAACACCTTGCTGAACGTGCGGTAACGATGCCGTCGCGCCGCCTTCTTCTCGTAGGCCTCCTTGCGTTCGCCGCCGCCCTTGCCGGCGTATTCGTCGGGCGCATTGTGTCGGACGCGCCGAAAGCGAACGAAACCGAATTGCACGCGGTTCTCCACGGCCAACTCGACCTGACCGCAGCGCAGGAAGCGAAGCTCAAGCGTATCGAAGCCGATTTCGCGGGCCGCCGCCGGACGCTCGAGCTTGAGATGAGCGCGTCCAATGTCCGGCTCGCGCAGGCGATTGAAGCCGAACATGGCTATGGACCCCGCGTCACCGAGGCGATCGACGAGACGCACGCGGTGATGGGAACGTTGCAGAAGGAAACGCTCCAGCATCTTTTCGCGATGCGCGGGGTCCTCAACCCCGACCAGGCTGAGATGTTCGACAAGAGCGTGGTCAAGGCGCTGACCGCCCATGCACGGTGAGCGCCGACCTATCGCAGTGTAGCGAACAGGATCTGGCGGCCTTCGCGCGCGCGCCGCGACGACGCGTATCGCGAGCTGCTGCGCCGTTACAAGGCGGGCATCTACCGGCTGATCGTAAAGCAGATCGGCGATGCCGACGAGGCTTTGGATTTGACGCAGGAGACGTTCGTCTTCGGTTTTTCCGCGCTCGATCGCTATGATGGCGATCGCCCCTTCCGCACCTGGATCGCGCGCATCGCGCTGAACAAGTGCCGTGACGGGGTCCGGCGGCGAAAGGTGCGGGCCTTTTTCTCCCGTGCGCTCCCGCTCGAGAGCGCCCATTACGTCGCGAGCGATGGTCCTGCGCCCGACTCCGCGGCGACCGACAAGCGCGAGCTTGCGAGGGTTCGCGGTGCGATAGACCAATCGCCGCAGAATTTGCGCGAGGTTTTGCTCCTGCGCGGCGTAGACGAGGTCAGCCAAGCCGAAACTGCGGTGATTTTGCGGGTCAGCGAAAAGACGGTCGAGACCCGCCTCTACCGCGCGCGGACCAAGCTGAGGGAATTGCTCGCTGGAACGTCCGCGAGTGCGCGGGGTTGATATCTCGACCGCTCGTCTGGGAAGTGTCCCTCATCGTGTGGCATTTTTATTGAGGGGCGGAGGTCTCGCCTGCGTATGGCTTTAAGAACAGTCAGCAACGGTCGGAAAGAATATGCAGATGGAAAGGCGTCGGTTCGTCAGTGGAGCTTTAGGCGGGGGCGCGGCTGCGGCGATGGCCGCATGGTTCCCGGCCTGGGCCCAGCCGGTGTCATCGGGCATTACAGCGCCGCTCCCGACCGTCTCCGGCAATGACATCACCCTTCGCATCGCGCGCCAGACGATGCGGATCGACGGCAAGCTCAGCCGCGCAATCGGCATCAACGGCACCGTCCCGGCGCCGCTCGTCCGCCTGAAGGAAGGGCAGACGGCAAAGCTCACCGTCGTCAACGACCTCGACGAGGACAGCTCGATCCATTGGCACGGCCTGATCCTGCCGTTCCAGATGGACGGCGTGCCCGGCGTCAGCTTCCCCGGCATCAAGCCGCGATCGAAATTCGTTTATGAATTCCCGGTCGTTCAGTCGGGCACCTATTGGTATCACAGCCATTCGGGGCTTCAGGAGCAGCTCGGCCATTATGGCCCGATCGTCATCGATCCCGCCGGTGCAGATCCGATCGGCTACGATCGCGAACATGTCGTTGTGCTGTCGGACCACAGCCAAATTTCGCCCGAAGCGATCTTCCGCAAGCTCAAGGTCAACCCTGGCCATTTCAACATGCAGCGCCAGACGCTGTCAGGCCTGCTCGCCGGCAAGGATCAGCCGCTAAAAGAGCGGATCGACTGGGGCAAGATGCGGATGGATCCGACCGACGTCGCCGACGTCAACGGCTCCACCTACACCTTTCTCGTCAATGGCCATGGCCCGCGTGACAACTGGACCGCGTTGTTCAATCCCGGCGAGCGTGTGCGGCTGCGCATCGTGAACGCTTCCGCCATGACGATCTTCAACGTCCGCATCCCGGGCCTCAGGATGACCGTCGTGCAAGCCGACGGGCTCAATGTCGTGCCGACCGAGATCGACGAATTCCAGATCGCCGTTGCCGAAACCTACGACGTGATCGTGACTCCGGTCGAGGACCGCGCCTATACGCTGGTCGCCGAGGCCAACGACCGGTCGGGCATGGGGCGCGCGACGCTCGCGCCGCGCGCCGGCATGGTCGCCGAGGTGCCGCCGCTCCGCGAACGTCCGCTCGCGACGATGAAAGACATGGGCATGGGTGACATGCCGGGTGGCTCGATGGCGGGTATGGACCATTCGGGCGGCAGCGACATGGGCGCCATGCCGATGCCCGCGAGCGATCCTTCGTGCTCCCCCGAACATGCCAAGATGGGCCATTGCACGCCCGCCGGCGAAGCCGGCGCGATGGCGGGCATGGATCACGGATCGGGCGGCGGCATGCAGCACAGCATGCGCGACTTCAGTGTCGCGCCGCAGGTCAAGCGCGATCCCAGTGTCCAGACGATCTCGCCGATGCCGGTCGATCGCATGGGCGAGCCGGGGCAGGGGCTCGAGGACGTCGGGCACAAGGTGCTGACCTACCACGATCTCGTGGCGCTCGAGCGCAACCCCGACGTGCGCGCCGCCGAGCGGTCGCTCGACATCCATCTCACCGGCAACATGGAACGCTTCATGTGGTCGTTCGACGGCGTGAAGATGTCCGACTATCACGAGCCCATCCCGTTCATCGAGGGTGAGCGGGTGCGGATCAACCTTATCAACGATTCGATGATGAGCCACCCTATCCACTTGCACGGTCATTTCTTCGAACTCGTGACCGGAAAGGGCGACCGCTCGCCGCGCAAGCATACAGTGCTGGTCCAGCCCGGCGGGACCGCGAGCTTCGACTTCACCGCCGACGCGCTCGGCGACTGGGCATTCCACTGCCACCTCCTCTACCATATGCACGCGGGAATGATGCGCGTCGTCAGCGTTCGTCCGAAGGGAGACGCCGAATGACCCGGATCGCCCTTCTCCTTGCGGGCATCGCGCCGCTGGCCTTCGCTGTCCCCGCCGCGGCACAATCGATGGACCATTCGATGCACGGCGCGACGCCCGCTCCCTCGCCAACGCCGGCACCGATAGCGCAGCCCGCGCCCGAAGCGCCCGCCGAAGGGTCGATGGAGCAGATGGACCATAGCGGCATGCAGGGCATGGATATGCAGCCCGAAGCTTCGAGCTGCCCGCCCGAACATGCCGCGATGGGCCATTGTACGCCTGAGGCCGAAGCTTCGGACAAGGACGCTTCGGAAATGGGCGCGATGGATCATGGCACGCCGCCACCCTCCGATCCCGATTGTCCGCCCGAACATGCCAAAATGGGCCATTGCACCCCGAAGGGCGCGCCTGCGGAACCCATGGCGGGAATGAAAGGCATGCCAGCTTCGAGCAGTGCCAGCGGCACCGACTTGCCGCCGGGCGATGCTGCCGCGCCCGCGCCGCCAGGAAACTGGTATGCCGATCGCATCTACCCCAAAGCCGAAATGGACCACTCGCGCCACGACATGATGAAGGAGAATGGGGCGCAGACCATCGCCTTCATCAGCTTCAATCTCGCCGAATATCAGGCGCGCAAGGGCCGCGACGGTTTCCGCTGGGACGGCGAGGCGTGGTATGGCGGCGATATCAATCGGCTCACGCTCAAGAGCGAAGGCGAGGGCGTTTTCGGCGAAGGTATCGAGGGTGCCGAGGTGCAAGCGCTCTATAGCCGCGCGATCGGCCCCTATTTCAACGCGCAGGCGGGCATCAGGCAGGATTTGGGACCTAGCCCGGACCGCACCTATGCGACGATCGGCTTCGAGGGGCTCGCACCCTATTGGTTCGAGGTCGAAGGCGCACTCTTCCTCTCGAACAAGGGTGACCTGCTGGGCCGGCTCGAAGGTTATTACGACCAGCGCATCACGCAGAAGCTGATCCTCCAGCCAATGGCCGAGCTCAATTTCGCGTTACAGGACGTTCCCGAGACCGGAACCGGTTCGGGTCTGTCCGACGTCGAGCTTGGGCTCCGCCTGCGCTACGAGATCGTGAAAGAGTTCGCTCCCTATGTCGGCGTCGAATGGGCGCGCAAGGTCGGCGACACCGCGCGCTTCGCGCGGGCGGCGGGCGAGGATGCGAATGGCGTCAGCTTCGTAATGGGGGTGCGGGCCTGGTTCTGATAAAATTCGCGGGGTGGCGACACGTCGAGGAGAAATGCCGTGAAACCAGCTTATCGTAGCCTTGCGCTGCAGACGATCGTCAGCGGCGTCATCATGTATCTGGTGATGTTCGTCATGATCGACCGCCTCTCGAGCTTCTACAACAATCTCAACATGCTCTATATGACGCTGATGATGGTCTCGCCGACGGTCGTGTTGATGATCGTCGCGATGCGCGACATGTTTCCGTCGAAGCGTCTCAATACCCTCCTGCTGCTCGGATCGGCGGTCGCCTTTTTCGGGAGCTTCGCGCTGATCCGGACGCAGACGACGATCGGCGACACGGCCTTCTTGCGTTCGATGATCCCGCACCATTCGGGCGCCATTCTCATGTGCGAACAGGCATCTCTCAAGGACGCCGAAATACGCGAGCTCTGCCGCGGCATCATCGCTGGGCAGGCAGCCGAAATCGAACAGATGAAAACCATTCTCGCGAGGAAATGACATGAAAACTCCGATGACGCGCCGCCACGTTCTCGGCCTGGTTGCGGCTGGATCGGGGATGGCGCTTGCGGCGTGCAATTCCTCCTCGGGGCCGGCTGCGACCGGCGAGAAAGGGGGCGCGGCTCGCAAACCGCGCATCGACGCGCCGAATGCCAGCCAGATGCTCGTTTATCGCGATCCCGAGTGTGGCTGCTGCGAAGCCTGGGCGGATATCGCGCGCAAGGCTGGCTATCAGGTGGCCGTCGAGAACTGCGCGGACATGGCTGCCGTCAAGGCGCAATATGATGTGCCTGGCCAACTGGCTTCGTGCCACACGGCCGTTATCGGCGGCTATGCGATCGAGGGGCATGTGCCGATGCGGCATGTCGCGAAACTTCTCCACGACAAGCCACGCAACATTCGCGGTATCGCCGTGCCCGGCATGCCGCGCGGTTCGCCGGGAATGGAGATGCCGGATGGAAGCGCTGACGCATTCGAAGTGATGGCATTCAGCAGCGACGGTAAGATTTCTGAATTCCGCGCATGAACTGCCGACCCGACAAAAGGAGATAGATATGACGAGATTCATTCCCGTGACCGGCGCCGCCGCGCTGATGCTTGCGCTGGCGGGATGCGGCGCGGAGCCTGCGCAGAAGAGCGACGCCGCACCGGAACAGGGCGATGTCATCGCCGGTGAGCCCCCGGCAATGGCCGAGACCGCGCCTGTTGCGGAAGAGACACCAACCGCATCTGACCCGGTGGTGCCGACCGAAGAGGCAACTCCTCCGGAGAAACCCCGCCCCAAGCAGGAACCTGCCGCGAAAGCCGCTGTGCCGCCGCAGGCAAAGGAAGCGCCGAAACCTGTCGAACCCGAACCCGATCCTCATGCCGGGCACGACATGGACAAGATGTAGGACGAAATGTGCCGATGCGGCACGTCGCCGCGGCCGCACAAGGACAAGCTGTGTGATGTGCCCGGTCTCGACGTGGCCGGCATGCTGCGCGGCTTGAGGCCGCGCAGCACCAGAGCAAAGATATAACCATTTGGAATAACCATCTCGTTTGTGACGATGAGTCGTGATTATTTCTGGTCATGCCAAGGCCGCGAAGATAGCTCGGTAGGGAAGCCGAGAGCTTTCGCAAATGGGAGGGGACCATGAGGAAATTGCTTCGAACGAGTGGCTCGATTATCGCCGTTCTGGCAGCCATGTCGGCCGCCGCCGCCTTCGCACAGGATAACGCCGACGAGGCACCGAGACCGGGAACGACGCAGAGCGAAATCGTCGTGACGGGCACGCGGCGGAACGACCTCAAGGCGGCCGATTCCGCCCAGCCGATCGATATCATCACCGGCGCCGAACTGCTCGAAAAGGGCACGGCCGACATGAACGATCTGCTTCGCACCGAGGTTCCGTCGCTCAACGTCCAGCGCCTGGTCAGCAATGACGGCGCCGTCTTCACCCGGCCTTTCTCGCTCCGTGGCCTGCCGCCGGACCAGACGCTGGTGCTCGTGAACGGCAAGCGGCGTCATCGCGGCGCGACGGTCCAGTTCACCAATGTTCCCTACATCCGCGGATCGCAGGGTCCCGACCTCTCGGCGATCCCGTCGATCGCGATCGGCCAGCTCGAGGTTCTGCGCGACGGGGCGTCCGCGCTCTACGGATCGGATGCTATTGCGGGCGTCCTCAATTTTGGTCTGCGCCGCGACCGCGAGGGCGGTCTGCTGATCGCCCGCTACGGTCAATTCTACAAGGGCGATGGCGAGGACGTCCTCGTCCAGGGCAATGTCGGGCTCCCATTCACCGACGCCGGTTTCGTCAACATCAGCGGCGAATATGTGAACGCCAGCACGACGTCGCGCGGCATCCAGCGTCCCGACGCGCAGGCGCTCATCGATGCCGGCGTTCAGGATGTTCCGGTTCCGGCGCAGCGCTGGGGAAATCCTGAATCCGAGGCGGCGCGTATCTTCGTCAACGCGGGCATCGATCTGTCCGACGAGATGGAATTCTACACCTTCGGAAACTATAGCTGGAGCCGCGGCACGACGGCCTTCTTCTACCGCAATCCCGATGCCAGCTTCATTTCCACCTCGATCCCGCTCACCAATACGCCTGGCGGACAGCGGTTCAGCTTCCGCCAGCTCTTTCCCGGCGGCTTTACCCCGGAATTCGGCGCGACGGTGACCGATGCCGCGCTCGCCGCCGGGCTCAAGGGCGAATTTTCCTCGGGCCTGACCTATGATCTCAGCGCGTCCTATGGCCAGAATCATGCTTCCTACCGGATCGACAATACGGTCAATCCGTCGCTTGGCCTCGCATCGCCGACATCCTTCAAGCCGGGACAGCTTGAACAGCGCGAACTCGCTTTCAATCTCGATCTCACTTACCCCATCGCGATCGGCACCTCCGATCCGCTGACGCTTGCCGGTGGTCTCGAATATCGGCGCGAGACATATGAGATCACGGCCGGCGACATGGCATCATGGCAGGTCGGACCTTTCGCCTCTGTCATCGATCCCGATACCGGGAACCGGGTCGGGCTGCCGGTCGGCGCGAACGGCTTCCCGGGCTTCAGTCCCATCCAGGCCGGCGAGTTCGCGCGCAGCAATTGGGCGGCCTATTCGTCGCTCGAAGGCAATCTCACAGACGCGCTCCAGTTCGGCCTTGCTGGTCGCTACGAGAATTACTCGGACTTCGGGTCGAAATTCACCTGGAAGGTCAGCGGGCGATATGATTTCTCGGATGTCTTCGCGGTGCGCGGATCGGTCAACACCGGCTTTCGTGCGCCGACGCCTGGCCAGTCGAACGCCTCGCAGGTCCAGACGAACATCGATTCGGTGACCGGTGCGCCGCTGACAGCGGGCATCATTGCGCCCAACAACCCGGTCGCGCAATTCTTTGGCGCGACGCCGCTTCGGCCCGAGAATTCGTTCAACCTCGCCGGCGGCGTCGTCGTGAAGCCTTCCAATCGCGTCACCTTCACGCTCGACTATTTCAACATCAAGGTCGAAGACCGGATCGCCGTGTCGGGCAATTTCAATCTCACCCCGGCACAGCGCGCGCAGCTCGCGGCGCTCGGCATTCCTGGCGGGGATTCCTTCCAGCAGGTGAGCTTCTTCACCAACTCCTTCGACAGCCGCACCCAGGGCGTCGATGCCGTGCTGACGGTCGGTTTCGACCTAGGCAGCGGCAAGGCCACGCTGGGCCTCAACGGCAATTATACCAAGACCGATGTCATCAAGGCCTCGCCGGTGATCACCGCGGATCGCGAGCGGCTGCTCGAACTTGAGGGCTTCGTTCCGAAGTGGAAAGGCAATGCGTCTTTCACCTATTCCGGTGAGCGCTTCGGCTTCGTCGCGCGCGCGAACTATTATGGCAAATGGACCGACTATGGCGCGGCGCCGGCTGCCGACCAGACGGGCGGCGCCGAACTGCTGGTCGATCTCGAGCTGTCCTACCGCGTCAGCGACATGCTCAAGCTCGCCGTCGGCGGCGAGAATATCTTCGACAATTATCCCGACGTCGAGGCGCGGCAATCCCAGATCAACAACGGGATCCAATATCTCCGCTTCGCGCCGACCGGGTTCAACGGGGGTTTCTGGTACGTCCGCGCGACCGCTTCCTTCTGATCGGCGGCCATGACGGCCGTGCGGCGCCTTGTATCTTCAGCCGGCGTCGGAGCCGAACATCGCGTCGCGGTGGGATTCGAGCACCGCGATAAAGGCCGCAGCGACCTGGGACATCGGCCTCAACTTGGGCGTGAAGAGCATATATTCGAAATGGACCTCCGGCGCGAAATCACGGACCGTAAGGCCCCGCTCGGCATAATCCGCCGCGGTCACGGGGTTGAGGATCGAACATCCGACCCCCTGCATGACAAGCGCGCAGATGGTCATCGCATATTGGGTTTCGATGATCATCTCGCGCTGAACGCCCGCGTCCTCGAAAATGCGGTCGATGCGGTGACGCACGCCGTCCTCGAGCGCGAGCGAAATGAAGGGCTCGCCCTCGAGATCGGCTGGCCGGATGACGTCCCTGGCTGCCAGCCGGTGACCGGCAGGGAGAACGCAGGCTCCGGGACAGCGCAGGAAGCGCTCCATCCTTATGCCGGGCAATTCGCGCGCCGGCGTCGCCAGCCCGATGTCGAACTGCTGGTTCGCCATCCATTGCCGCACCGTCGAGGAGCTGCGGGTCTGCAACTGGACGGTGACGCCGGGATGGGTCTCGCGAAAGGCCGCGATCACGCGCGGCAGGAAACTGACCGCGAGCGCCGGGAGCGCGGCGATCCGCAGCGTGCCGGTCGCCATGTTGCGGATGTCTTCGGCCACTCGCTTCAGGGCCGCAATGCCCGAGAAACTTCGCTCGACCTCGTAGAAAAAGGCGTCGGCTTCGGGCGTCACGGTGAGCGCGCTGCCGCGCGAACGCAGGAAGAGCTGAAAGCCCAGCTGATGCTCGAGGTCGGCGAGCATCTTGCTCACCGCGGGTTGCGACAAGTTGAGCGACTGCGCGGCCTGGGTAACCGATCCCGAGAGCATCACGGCCCTGAAAGCTTCGAGGTGACGCAGGTTCATCGGACATCGCTCCCTATAGCTATTTCTTATGGCATTAGCATTGAAAGCCTCAATTATGAATAGGTCTCGAGCGCCGCGCCGCTGGCTTCCGGCGTTGCTCGCAGCCGGCGCCCTGTTTCTTGGCGGCTGCGACCGCGAGCCCGCCGGCACCGGCGGATACGAGATTGCCGCGGCGAAGGGATCGACGCTCGCGCGGATTCGCGCGCGCGGAACGCTCAATTGCGCCATTCATACGGGTCAGCTCGGCATGTCCTATCTCGACAATCGCGGGCGCTGGCAGGGGTTCTTCGTCGATTATTGCCGGGCCCTCGCCGCTGCGGTCCTCGGCGATGCCCGCAAGGTCCGGTTCATGCCGGTCGCCTCGAACAAGCGCTTCACGATCGTCCAGACGGGCGAGGCCGATGTTCTGTCGCGGACGACCACATGGACGCTGACGCGCGATACCGACCTCGGGGTGAATTTCGTCGGCACCATGTATTATGACGGACAGAGCTTTCTAGTGCCCCGGCGATCGGGCGTGCGGCTGCCAGCGGATCTCGAGGGCGCATCGATCTGCATCACCAAAGGGACGACCTCCGAGCTCAACACGGCCGAATATTTCGAGCGCAAGGGACTGCGCTTCCAATCGGTCGTGTTCGAGAATCCCGAGGAAGCCAAGCTCGCCTTCTTTGCCGGGCGGTGCGACGCGATGACCACCGATGCTTTCACGCTTACCGTGATCCGTCTCGCCGATGCCGCACATCCGGACGATTATGTTGTGCTGCCCGAGCGGCTTACCAAGGAGCCTGTCGGCCCCGTCGTGCGCAGCGACGACGAGCAATGGTTCGAGATCAACAAATGGGTGCTGAACGCGCTTTTCGCAGCCGAGGAGATGGGTGTCACCCGGGCGAATGCGGCGCGCTTGCGCACGACCTCGCGCGACCCCGAAGTTCGCAAGATGCTCGGCGGCCTGCCCGGATTCGGCAAGTCGCTCGGCCTCGACGACGACTGGGCGTATCGGGCGATCCAGGCGACGGGCAACTATGGTGAGATCTTCGGCCGGCACATTACGCCGCTCGGCGTCGAGCGGGGACAGAATAAGCTCTATCGGGACGGCGGGCTGATCTACCCGTTGCCGATGCGATGATCCCGGCGCAGAAACGGTTCGCGCTCGCCACGCTGCCCTGGCTGCTTTTGGCGATCGGACTTATGGCCGTTTACGGGTTGTTCGCGACATTGGCGGGCAATCTTGCGGACCGAAATATCCGGACGGGATTCGGTTTCCTGTTCGATCGGGCCGGTTTCGCAATCGGAGAAACGCTGATCGCTTACGCGCCCGGCGACTCCTATGCCGCGGCGCTGTCGGTGGGCCTTCTCAACACGCTCCTGATATCGGCGCTCGGCATCATCTTTTCGACCTTGCTCGGCCTCGCGATCTGTATGGCGCGCCTGTCGTCCAACTGGTTGCTTGCGAGACTTTCTGGCCTCTATATCGAGCTGGTTCGCAATATTCCGCTGCTGCTCCAGATGTTCGTCTGGTACGCAGCGCTGCTCTTCGGTTTACCCGGCCCCGGCCTGGGCGCGGTCGGCGCGTTCGACCTCGACAACCGGGGATTGCACCTCCCCGCGCTCTCCCTTGCCGATCCGGGAAAGCTGGCCTTGTTGATCGCCATCATCGCTTTTGCGATCCTGTTCGGAGCCTCGCGGCGGGGTCGCATTCGCGCTCGCACCGGGCTGGCCCTCGCTGGCATTCTCACCGTTCCGTTCATGCTGTGGGGCGGGATCGATTTGCCGCGGGCGGGGCGTTTCGGAACCATCGGCGGACTGTCGCTCTCCACCGAGTTTCTAACGCTGGTCGCCAGCCTTTCGATATATGCGTCGGCCTATCTGGCCGAAATTTTCCGCGGCGCGATCCTCGCGGTTCCCGCCGGGCAGAGCGAGGCCGCCAAAGCGCTGGGCTTGTCGCCCGCGCAAACGATGGGGCGGATTGTGGTTCCACAAGCGCTGCGCATCGCAATCCCGCCGATGACCAGTTGGCATCTCAACACGATCAAGAACAGTTCCTTGGGGGTGGCGATCGGTTATCCCGAATTTGTCTCGGTGGTCGATACCGTCATCAGCCAGACAGGCCAGGCGATCGAGGGCGTTGGCTTGATCGTGGCGACCTTCCTCCTGCTTTCGCTGTCCCTGTCTTTCGCCACCGGTCTCTATGCCCGCCGGTTTGGCTGGAGCGTCGCCGGGCAGCCCGGCCGGAGCGTCCAGTCGGCATGCCACGAATCTTTCCCGCTGCGCTCGGTCGCGGCTTGGCCGGCATGGATGGGGCGCAATCTGTTCTGTGGAGGCCGCCAATCGATCTTGAGCATCGTGATCCTCGCGGTGGCTGCGACGCTCGCCGGCAAGGGATTGTCCTGGTTGTTGTTCGACGCAACTTATGTCGGAGGCGCGCCAGAGTGCCGTTTGACCAGTGGCGCTTGCTGGCCGTTCCTTCGTGAGAATGCGAGGCTCATATTGTTCGGGACCTATCCCGAAGCCGAGCAGTGGCGTTCCGCAGCGGCAGCGGCGGCGCTGCTTTCATGCCTCGCGATCTCCTTCGTCCCACGATTTTGGCGCGGCCGCCTCGGTCTTGCCTGGCTCGGTGTGATCATGGCCGCAATTTTCCTTCTGCGTGGCGGCTTCGCGGGCCTTTCCTATGTGCCGATGGAGAAGTGGAGCGGCCTGCCGGTCACCTTGCTCCTCGCGAGCCTCGCGGTGGTTGGCGCTTTCCCCCTGGCCATATTTCTCGCATTCGGCCGCAGATCGACGCGGCGCGGCATTCGCTGGCCGAGCGTCGCCTTCATCGAGCTGGTCCGCGGAACGCCCCTGATCGGCGTGCTCTTCCTCGCTGCAGTCCTGTTCCCGCTGTTCGTGCCATCCTATCTCTCGATCGACAGTCTGCCGCGAGTCCAAATCGCGCTGATTCTCTTTACCGCCGCCTATATGGCCGAGGTCATACGGGGCGGCCTGCTGGCGGTTCCCGTAGGGCAGGTCGAGGCTGCGCAGGCCCTGGGCCTCACCAAGTGGCAGGCGCGGCGCCACGTCCTGTTGCCGCAGGCTCTCAAAGTCAGCGTGCCGGGGCTGGTCAACACGTCGATCAGCGAGGTGAAGAATACAACGCTCGTCCTCATCGTCGGCGTGTTCGATTTGTTGCAGACGACCCGCCTCTCCTACGTCGAGGCGCAGTGGCGGCCCTATTTCGCCGAAGCTTATATTTTTACCGGGGCAATCTTCTTCCTCCTCTGTTTCTCCCTGTCCCGGCTCAGCCTGAAGATCGAACGGAAACTAAACTATGCAGGATAATCACAACGGAGAATGGCCCGAAGCGTCGGCGAGCCCGAAAGCGGGCGCCTGGCAGGATCCGACCCGTGCGGTGCACGGCGGTCCCCGTCCGCGCGATCAGCGTGGCCTCATCAATCCGCCTGTCGATCGGGCATCGACCATAATCTACGATAGCGTCGAGGCCTATATGGATCGGCATCAGGGTCTATATGATGAGGTCATCTATGGCCTTTACGGGACGCGAACGACGTTCGCCCTTGCCGAGGCCGTCAGCGAACTCGAGGGTGGCTATGCCACCGTCATCACCTCTTCGGGGACGAGTGCGATCGCGCTAACCCTGACGGCCTTCGTTGCCGCGGGTGACCATCTGCTCGTCGCGGATTGCGTCTATGGGCCGACCCGCAAGTTTTTGACCGATGTGCTCGCGCGTTTCGGGGTCGAGGTGGAATATTTCAGGCCCGATATCGGCGCGGAGATTGCCGGGCTATGCCGCAGCAACACCCGGCTCATCTTTATGGAGACCCCGGGCTCGCAGACATTCGATATGATCGACGTGCCCGCGATCACGGCGGTTGCACGCAGCCGCGGCATTCTGACCGCTCTCGACAACACCTGGGCGACGCCGCTCTTTTTCAAGCCTCTGGCTCATGGCGTCGATATCTCGCTTGCGTCGGCGACCAAATATCTCTCGGGACACTCCGACTGTCTGCTCGGCACGATGACGGCAGCCAGCGATGCCGTCTACCGCCAGCTCAAGGACGCGGCGGCGCGCTGGGGGAACTGCGCGAGTCCGGACAATTGCTATTTGGTCCATAGGGGCATCAGGACGCTGGATGCGCGCCTTGAACGCCACCAGCGCACCGCGGCAACGCTGATCGACTGGTTTGTCGAGCAACCCGAAGTGGTCGCTGTCCGCTATCCGGCCCATCCCGCCGATCCCGGCCATGCGATCTGGAAGCGGGATTTCACCGGAGCGTCCGGTTTGTTCGGTGTTCAGCTCGATCGCCTGACCCCGGCGGAAACCAGTGCCTTTTTCAACGAACTCACGCTTTTTCAAATGGGGTCGAGTTGGGGCGGCTTTGAAAGTCTCGCGGTGCCGGCCTGGCCCGCCCCGATCCGCGATTTTCCCAACGGGGAGGCGGATGGGGCGCTGATCCGCATCCACGCCGGACTCGAAGCCCCGCAGGACCTGATCGCCGACCTCACGGGGGCCTTCGCGCGGGTGCGGGCTCTGCGCGGTCCGGGGCAAGCGTCATGATCGACGATTTGGGTCGCGCTGCCGTCAGCTTGCGGCAGGTCGAGAAATATTATGGCGCCTATCATGCGCTCCGATCGATCGACCTCGAAATCGCCGCGCGCGAGCGGATCGTGATTTGCGGGCCTTCGGGCTCGGGCAAATCGACGCTCATTCGCTGCATGAACATGCTCGAGGTGCCCGATGCCGGCGCCGTCCTGATCGAGGGAACCAATGTAACCGAAGCGTCGCGGGATGCCACTGCGGTGCTCCGCACCGTCGGCATGGTCTTTCAGCAGTTCAATCTCTTTCCGCACAAGACGGTGCTCGAGAATTGCACCCTCGCGCCCGTCCTGATCGGTGGCCTGTCTCTGCCGGAGGCGGAGGCGCGCGCCATATCCTATTTGGACAAGGTGAGGATTGGCGACCAGGCGGGCAAATATCCGGGGCAGCTTTCGGGCGGGCAACAGCAGCGGGCGGCCATAGCCCGCGCGCTGGCGATGGAACCCCGGATTCTCCTCTTCGACGAGCCTACATCGGCGCTCGATCCCGAGATGATCAAGGAAGTGCTCGACGTGATGACGGCTCTTGCTGGCGAAGGGCGAACGATGGTGTGCGTGACGCACGAGATGGGATTCGCCCGCGAGGCGGCCGATCGCATTCTCTTCATGGATCAGGGACAGATCATCGAAGACGCAAGGCCGGCCGATTTTTTCGCCGCGCCGAAAAGCGAGCGCGCACAAACCTTTCTCGAACAGATACTGTTGCATTGATGCGCTCTGATGTCGGTCGCCCCGAGCTGCGCCGACCCACTTATCCTGTCATTTCATAAGCAAGCAGATGCAGGGGCCAGTCGGCTACGCGCGCGAACGGGCTCAGGCCTGCAAAAAAATTTCAAAAATGATGAGGGGTGGAGCGCTTCGGCGCGTATCTAATACGTATCTTGCGCCCGGGTTTTCCATCGTAACTAATTGACATAATTCGACAAAATCATGTTGACCTGTATATACATTTGATGCTTTCTGAGGGGAATCAGGTAACCATCAGGGGGTTTCGCTATGATGACCAGAACAATTTTGCTCGCCAGCGCCGCGATGATCGCGACCTTTGCAACACCGGCGCTTGCGCAGAACGATGCTGCGACACAGGCACCAGCCGCCGAGGATACGCCGAACGGATCGGACATCGTCGTGACCGGCTCGCGCATTCGCCGCCAGGATCTCGCCGGCGTCGGTCCGGCCACGGTCGTGTCGGCCGAGCAGATCGAGAACACAGGTCTGGTCAATATCGAGACGGTGCTGCAGCGCCTTCCCGCCAACGCGGGCTTCGCGGGCAACCAGACCTCGGCCTATTGGGCGAACAACGGTTATGGCACCGCGCAGGTCAATCTGCGCGGCCTTGGCATCAAGCGCACGCTCGTTCTCCTCAACGGTCGCCGTCTTGTCGCGGGCGGCACGGGCGCGAACTCGTCGCCCGACCTCAACATGATCCCGGTCGCCGCGCTCGCGCGCACCGACGTCCTCAAGGACGGCGCATCGGCGATCTATGGCGCCGACGCGATGGCGGGCGTCGTCAATCTCGTCACCCGGACGGACTATGAAGGGCTGGGCCTCAGCGTTCGCCAAGGCATCACCGAAAAGGGCGACGGATCGGACTTCACGGCCGATTTGCTGTGGGGCGTCCGCAACGATCGCGGCGGCTTCATGGCTGCAGTGACGTACCAGAAGACCAGCGCGGTCAATATGGCGAGCCGCGCGCCCTGTTCGCTCGCCGAAACCACCCCGGGCGCGCTGAGCTGCGTCAACAGTGCCTCGACCATCGGCGGTCGCGCGGTGCTGCCGAACGGCCAGCAGATCAATTTCAATCAGGTTCTGGGCGGCAACGGCAATTTCTTCGAGCCTTACAGCGCAGCAAAGCACAATTTCAACTCGAACCCGTTCCTCAATGCGGTCAGCCCCGTCGAACGCGTCAGCACGGCCTTTTTCGCCGACTATGACATCACCGACAATATCGAGGCGTTCGGCGAATTCCTTTATACCTTCCGCAAGTCGAACCAGATTGCGACGCCGGGCACGCTGCGCAATCTGTCGATCGCGGCGAGCAACCCGACCAATCCGACCGGGCAGAACATCGTCCTCATCCAGCGGCGTCTCGCCGAGCCGGGGCCGCGGCAATTCTTTCAGGAAACCGACACCTGGCAGGGCACCTTCGGCCTGCGCGGCAAGCTGTCGAATGACTGGGGCTGGGAAGTCGCGGGCGCCTTCGGACGCAACACCGCGGTCGATGGGTCCACCAACATCGCCAATCTCGAGCGCGTCCGCAATACGATCAATACCAGCATTTGCAGCCCAGCGCCCGGCGCGGCCATTCCGTGTGGCGACTATCTCGGTTTCGGCGATCTGACCCCGCAAGTGCTCGATTATATCCTCTTCACTTCGCGCGATCGCGGCGGCAACGAGCTGGCAACAGTGACCGCCGACCTCAACGGCGACTTGTTCAAGCTGCCCGCAGGACCCGTCTCCTTCGCGGCTGGTGTGGTCTATCGCAAGGAGAAAGGCTGGCGCGATCCCGATCCGCTGACCGTGCTAGGCATTGCCAACACCAACCAGCAAAGCCCGATCTCGGGGACGAGCATCGCAAAGGAAGCCTATCTCGAGCTGTCGGTGCCGATCCTTGCCGATACGCCATTCTTCCAAGCGCTGACAGCGGGCGGCGCGGTCCGCTATTCAAACTACGACCTCTTCGGCAGCGACTGGAACTATAAGGCGAGCCTCGACTGGGTCATCAACGACAGCGTCCGCCTCCGCGGCACCTACGGCACCGGCTTTCGTATCCCGAACGTCCCCGAACTGTTCGGCGGCGTGTCCGAAGGCAATCTTACGACGACCGATCCCTGCTCGCGCTATTCGACAAGCGGCAACGCCGGGCTGATTGCCAATTGCCAGGCATCGGGCGTCCCGGCGAACTATGTTCAGCTTGGCACGACGATCCTGACAACCGTTGGCGGCAACGAGGATCTTCAGCCCGAAAGCTCGACGACTTGGACGGTCGGGACGGTTATTTCGCCCAAGGGGCTGGTTCCCGGCCTGTCGCTGACCGCCGACTGGTTCGACATCAAGATCAAGGATGCGATCCGGGCGATCCCGGGTTCGACCAAGCTCGCCATCTGTTACGCCAGCGCCAACCTGTCGCATCCCTTCTGCGACGATTTCACGCGCAGTCCGCTGACTGGAGAGGTTACCTTCCTTTCGGCGCAGCCGATCAACACCGGTCGCGAGGAGATGAACGGCCTCGATCTTGGCCTCGTCTATAATAATGAAATCGGCAGCGTGAATGTCTCGCTCGACGTCAACCTGACCTACCTCAACAAATATGTCGTCCTGCCCTTTCCCGGCGGCGCGCCGATCGATTTTGACGGCTTCATTGGCGGTGGCAACGGCGGTTATCCGAAGTGGCGCGGCTATGGCGTCCTGACCGCCGAAAAGGACGGCGTCAGCGCGACCTGGTCGACGCAGTGGATCGGCAAGGCGACCGACTTCAACGCTTCGCCTGGAGAAATCGGCTACAGCACCCCCAACGTCTTCTATCACAATCTCCAGGTTGCGTTCGAGATCGACGAGAAGACGCGTTTCCAGGTCGGTGTCGACAATCTCTTCGACCGCAAGGCGCCCTACATCCAGAGCTTTACCGATGCGAACACCGACACGATGACCTATGACCTGCTTGGGCGCCGCTTCTATGTCGGCTTCCGGACGGCATTCTGAGGCTATCGTCATGGCTATCCGCTGGCCGTTGCTTGTACGGCGAACGCATAAATGGTTGTCCCTGGTGGTCGGCGTCCAGGCTTTGCTCTGGACGCTGACGGGCTTTTATATGGTGGTTGTCCATATTGACACCATACATGGCGACCATCTGGTGCGCGCGCCGGCGACCGAAGTTATCGACCTTGCCGGCCTTGCGCCGCCCTCGCGAATCGTTGCAGCCGCACCCGGCGTTTCGGAAATCCGCTTGCAGCGATTTTTCGGGTCCCCCGTATGGCGAGCCGAGACGCCGGAAGGCGCGAAACTGTTCGATGCCCGCTCAGGTGCGCCGCTGCCTGCCCTGACCGAGTCCCAGGTCCGAGCGCAGGCGCGGCGCATCTATACGGGCGAGGGCAAGATCGTTTCGGTGCGGCTGCTTACGAAGGCGCCGCAGGAAATGCAGGCGCGCAGGCCGCCCTATTGGCAAGTCGAGTTCGAAGGCTGGAACCGTCCGACGCTCTATCTCTCGCCGCAGACGGGCGAACTCATCTCGCGCCGCCACGCCCTGTGGCGCGTCTTCGACTTCGCTTGGATGCTCCATATCATGGATTATGACGAGCGGACCGACGTCAACAACCCGCTGCTGCGCGTCGCGACCTGGAGCGCCTTTGCCATGGCGCTGACGGGCGCGTGGCTGCTGATCTGGTCCTTCAAGCGCCGAAAGAAGAAGACGGCATGAAACGCATCCGGCTGACGCCGCTCTTTTTCCGTCGCATCCACAAATGGGTCGGGCTTATTCTCGGGCTCCAGTTCCTGCTCTGGGCCTTGAGCGGCTCAGTCATGGCGCTTCTCGACAAGGACAAGGTTGGTGGCCACGGCGGCGGCATGTCGCATGCGCATCCCCTGCCTGCTGGCGAGTATTTCGACATCGCTGCCTTGCCGCGCGGCGAACCTGTCACGGGGGTTCTCTTGCGCGACCTCGGCGCCCGGCCGGTCTATGAACTTCGTACGACCAAGGGCACTCGCCTCGTCGATGCCACTACCGGTAAGGACATGCGCGTTGATGAGGACATGGCGCGCGAGGTCGCGTCGATGATGAACGAGGCGCCGATCCAGAAGGTCAGCATACTCGCCAGGCCAAACCTTGAAGCGCGCGATCATGACGGGGCGATGTGGCGCGTCGACTTTGCCGATGCCGAGAACAGCAGCGCCTATGTCTCGCTCGACACCGCGCGCTTCCTCGTGATGCGTGGCGATACGTGGCGGACGTGGGACTTCTTCTGGATGCTCCACAATATGGATTATCTGAACCGGAAGAGTTTCAACCATCCGCTCATCATCTTCGTCGCGTTCGGGGCGCTGTGGCTTTCCGGGACCGGCTTCTATCTGCTCTTCAAAAGCTTCAGCCGCGCCGATTTCCGCTGGTTGCGCCGGCGCCGCAAGCCTGTGGTGACCCGCAGCACAGCCTGACCAGCGGCCGTCAATCGTCGATCGAAAAGGCGGCCGAGAGTTCGAAGCGCGAGCCGGGATGCGTCAGCCAGGCGTGGCTGACAAGGCGTGAGTGGCTCCATGTTCTCCGCGTCATCCGCAGCACCGGTTCACCATTCGACAGCCCCAGCATGCCGTGCGTTCGCGCATCGGGCATCTCCGCGCGGACGCGGTGCTCGACCCGTTCGAGCGGCGCGGTTTGTGTCAGATATTCGTTCGGCGTCGTCTGCGTGAAGTCCATCTTTCCATAGTCGGGGGCGGCCGACGCGAGCACAAAGCGCTCTTCGAGCTGGATCGGGAATTCCGCTTCGTGATGGACGATGATCGAGTGGAACAATTTTGTCCCGACCGGCACTTCCAGAAGAGCCGCCATGTCGGCATTGGCCCGGATCTCGTCATTCTGCACGACACGGGCACGATAAACATGACCGCGCTCGCGTATTTCTTCCGCAATATTTCGAATTTCGATAATCTGACCGATCGGTTTCGGCTCCGCAATAAACGACCCGCTACCGGCGCGGCGAACCAATATGCCCGCAGCCTGCAGCTCGCGGAGGGCTCGGTTCGCGGTCATGCGCGATACGTCGAACTGTTGCACCAGTTCAGCTTCCGAAGGAACACGGTCGCCGGGCTTTAAGTGGCCGTCCCGAACGGCGTCGCAAATGCTTTGCTTGATTGCCGCATAGCGTGGCGCCGCGCGATTGTGCTTGTCCTTTTCCTCGGCTCCGCCCGGCCGGGAACCGGCTGACGCTTTTGAATTGTTTGAACCGCTTCCGGCTGTGCGAGGGCTGAAATCCATAACCCGTCTATACAGGTTGGTGCGGGAAAATTCCAAGCGGCTGAACGGTAAAAATCGGATCGAGGTCCACCCGCCGTTGGCTCTGCTAATTCCAAAACCTCTGCACGGGCGTTGCGAGCCTCGATACCGACCAGCCGTGAGTGCGTTGGCTGCATAACTTCGCGGCGGCTTGAGCAAAGAAAAGAGGGGAAAGCCTTCCCCTGACGGTCGGCCTATAGTCCGTCCGTACCCCTTCCGCGGGGGCTGGCCGCCCCCGCGACGCCCCCGCACTGTGCGCGGTTGCTAATGAGCGCTCGCTGCCGGCGGCAGGCGCCGACAGGGATCGCACGTCTGTCCTGACCGCGCTGCGCACTCGGCCCGGCTATCTTGGCGGTGCGGCGGCTAAGCACATCTGCGCACGCACGCCGCACCGACGGCGGCCGGTCCGAGAGCGCGATCCTCTTCTATATCCGCCGGTGCGGCGGATAGATCGTCGGGCTGACGATCATGTTGGCGCCGCGCGGGGCGCGGCGGCGTTGTTGATTGGCCTCCCGTCTGTCGCTGGGTTGGCCGGCTCTCCCCTCTGGTCGCGTCCCGGCGTCCCGCAAGCCGCTGCGCGGCTCTTTCTCTTCGTTCCAGCCCTTCGGGTGCGGGCCGCCTTCCTGGCCGCGCCCGGCAGGTCGTTCTCGCCGCCCACCCCCGCTCCGCGGGGGGCCTGATGGTTAGGGGGCGGGAATGGAGGAAGACATGGGAAAGACCAACGAGCACCGCGATGAGGGCAAACTCCTGCCCGCTGAATTGCATGCCGCCTTGCGCGCGAATGACGAGGCGCGACGTGCTGCGGTGATGGCGGGTGCGGTCGAGCCAGACTTCGTGCCGGTGGCCAAATTCTTCTCGCCGGTCGGTGCCGCGACATGGCTCGCGACCGAATTGGGCGAGGATGGCGATACGCTGTTCGGACTGGCCGATCTTGGGTTTGGTTGTCCCGAACTCGGTTCGTTCAGCCTGTCCGAACTTGCGTCGGTGCGACTTCCCTTCGGTCTGGGCATCGAGCGCGATCTGGGCTTCACCTCCGAGGTTTCGCTTTCAGCCTGGTCTGCTGCGGCACGCCGCGCGGGGTCGATCATCACCGCCGAACAGAATTTCCGTCGCGCTGCGCGTGGCGACGAGCTTCCGAAGCCCGCAACGGGCCTAGGCTGACGCGGGCGGCGCGTTTCGCCGTCATCCATAGTCGGTCCCGCCACGCTTCAAGACACAACGGGACCGACGCTCACAAGGAGCAAGACCATGAAACTCGACTTTATCGACCTTGACAAGCTTTCGATCAGCAAAGCCAATATGCGCTACGCTAAAAAGGCGCCCGACGTGTCGGACATATTGCCGACCGTTCGCGCGCGCGGCGTTCTCGTTCCCCTGATCGTGCGGCCCAATTGCGCCGAAGGCGCCTATGAGATCGTCGCGGGCGCGCGGCGCTTCACCGCCGCATGTGTGGTCGCGGGCGAGAAGGGCGAAGCCGAGCCGCTGCCATGTGCGATTCTCGAAGAGGGCGACGATGCCGCCGCGCTCGAAGCCTCGCTGATCGAGAATGTGGCGCGGCGCGATGCCGACGAGGTGACCCAGTGGGAAACCTATACGCGGCTGGTCCGCGAAGGACGGAGCATCGCGGACCTTGCCGATACCTTCGGCATGCCCGAACCGATGGTGAAGCGCATTCTTGCACTCGGCAATCTGCTCCCGCGCATCCGCTCGCTCTACGCCAAGGAGAAGATCAGTTCGGGCACCGTCCGGCATCTGACGATGGCCTCCAAAAGCCAGCAACGCGCGTGGCTGGCACTGTTCGACGACCCCGACACCTATTGCCCCCAAGGCCATCAGCTCAAAGGTTGGCTGTTCGGCGGCGGCGCGATCAAGGTCGGGCATGCGCTGTTCGACGTCGAGGCGAGCGGCCTTGCGATCATCGCCGACCTGTTCGGCGGCGATCGCTATTTTGCTGACAGCGATGCCTTCTGGCCCGCGCAGCTTGCCGCCATCGAATTGCGGCGCTTGGCGTTTCTGGACGAAGGGTGGAGCGACGTCGTTGTCTTGCCGCGCGGCGAGCATTTCCGGTCGTGGGAATTTCGGCAAGCGCCCAAGCGCAAGGGCGGGCGCGTCTATATCGAGGTGCGCGATACCGGCGAGATCGACAATCACACCGGCTATGTCAGCGCCAAGGAAGCGGCGCGGCTCGAAAAGGGCGAGAAGATCGACACCACGCCGAAAGCGGCGCGTCCCGAGCTGACCGCACGGACGCAGACCTATATCGATCTTCATCGTCATGCCGCCGTGCGCGCGGCGCTGACCGGTCATCCCGCCGTCGCGCTTCGTTTGATGGTTGCCCATGTTGTCGCAGGGTCGCCGCTCTGGAATGTGAAAATCGAACCGCAGTCGACGAAGGACGACGATGTGCGCGAGAGCATCGAGCTCTGCCGCGCCGAGACGGCCTTCGACGAGAAGCGCCGGGCAGTGCTGGCGCTGCTTGGGTTCGACGCCGAGGAGCCGAGCGTAACGGGCGGCAATCCGATGCCGCTCGCGGCGCTGTTCCAGCGATTGCTCGACCTTCCCGACCGTGCGGTCATGGACGTGATCGCCATCGTGATCGGCGAGACTTTGTTCGCAGGAAGCGCTGCCGTCGAGGCCGTGGGCCTCCACATCGGTCTCGACATGGCCAGATGGTGGAGCGCCGACGATGCCTTCTTTGAAGGGCTTCGCGACAAGGAGGTGCTGACGGCGCTGGTCGCCGAGGTCGGTGGGGCAGAGGTTGCCGCCGCCAATGCCAAGGAGAAGGGCGCGACCTTGAAGACGATCATCCGCGACCATTTGGACGGCACCAATGGTCGGACCAAGGTCGAGGACTGGGTGCCGAGATGGATGGCCTTCCCGCCTGCCGCCTATACGACGCGCGGCGGGGTTGGGACCGTGACGGCGCACGGCGAACTGATTGTGCCGGACGCCGAGAACGAGCCGCAGCGCGACGCCGCGTGACGGTCGTGGGCGGCGGCGCGTGCCGCCGCCCATTCCATCCGGGTGAAAAATTCGCGCGCCGCGCGCCCTGGGGGCGCACGGCGCGATACCCTATCGGCCAAATAGTCGTGGCCGGACGGCTAGGCAGGCGATAGGGCGTGGTTCAAAGAGGAGATTGCCCGTGGCCGAAGACACTCAGGATATGCTGCTCACGCTCACCGCCGATATTGTCGCGGCGCATGTCTCGAACAACGCCGTCGGCCTCGCCGATCTTCCCGACCTGATCGCGCGCGTTCATGGCGCGCTGGCGGGACTGGGGTCGCCGGTCGTCGAGCCGGTCGAGGAGCAGAAGCCGGCGGTCTCGATCCGCGCCTCGGTCAAGCCCGACTACATCGTCTGCCTCGAGGACGGCAAAAAGCTGAAGATGATGCGCCGTCATCTGATGACCGCTTATGGCATGACGCCCGACGATTATCGCGCGAAGTGGAACCTGCCGAAAGACTATCCTATGGTTGCGCCGAACTACGCCGAGACGCGGCGGGTGCTCGCCAAGTCGATCGGCCTTGGCACCAAGGGGCGCGGCGGCGGCCGCAAGCCGGCAGCGAAGGCTCCGGCTCCTCGCGGGCGCGCAAAATCCGGCGCCTGACGGCATCCTTGCCTTAGGAGCGGGTGAGCCGGTCGGCCTTTAGTTCTCCCGCCATTTCGCTCAAAGCCGAACGCGCAAGCCAGTCTCCTTTGCGTCTCACGAGACCATGCCCTCCACGGCCTCTTCGAAAGGCTTGATGACCAAAACCGGCTGCGCCTCTGCCGCTCGGGGCCGCAACGGCAGGTCCGCACTTTTTTCCCCTCACGGCTTCGCCGTCATTCCTCGCGAAACAAAAAAGGGCGTCCCTTGCCGTCCTCCAGCTTCGCTTGCGGGCCTTCGGCTGCGGCCGCGGCAGTCCCGGTCATGTCCCAAGCCATCGAGGCCATGAAGGGCATGGTCTCGGAGCAAGGAAAGGATATCATCATGGCTACCATCGGCACTTTCAAAAAGACCGCCAAAGGCGAATTCGTCGGCGACATCGTGACACTCAGCGTTCAAGCCAATGGGGTTCGCATCGTCCCCGATCAGAACCCGCCCAGCGAGAACGCACCCACGCACCGGGTGTTCGTCGGCAACGGCGAAGTTGGTGCCGCCTGGGCCAAGCAGTCGAACGAGGGCCGCGCCTATCTCGGGATCAAGCTCGACGATCCGAGCTTCAGTGCCCCGGTTTATGCCAATCTCTTCGACGATGAAGGCGGCGAGACTTTCAGCCTGATCTGGTCGCGTTCCAATCGCCGGACCGGCGACTGACCGACCAGAGAAAAGCCCGTCCGGTGCGCCGGGCGGGCATTTTCCCGAAAATCAGGCGGGGATCGTTTCCATCGCCTGCTTCGGTAGAGGGCGGCCCAATGCTTCGGCAAGAGGGCCGGTTACACGATCGGCCGCCAGCCGTGCCGGATCATGAGAGATATGAGCGTAGATCGCTGTCGAACGTGCATTCGCATGTCCGAGAAGCGATCCAACCATCAGCAGGGCCTCGCCCGCAGACGCGGCCGCGCTGCCGAGAGTGTGGCGGAGAACGTGAGGCGTCACGCCGGGAAGCGCCGCCTTCTTGATTGCAGCCTGCCACACCGTCTTCGTACCCTGGTAGAAGCCGTCGCCACGCTCCGCCGGGAAGACATAGCCTTCGGCCTCTTCGGGTTTCAAAGCTTCGAGTAGCGCTATGGCCGCAGCGCCGAGCGGGCGGACGCTTCTGCCGGTTTTCGTGTCATCGAAAACGAGCAAGCCGCGATCAAAATCGACTTCCGACCACTTCAGGCCGGCGATCTCGTTTCGGCGGCAGCCGGACAACGCCCAGAGCCGGGCAATATTCACTGCCTTTGCGTTTACGCCTTGGGCTTCCAATGCATTGAGAGCTTCGCCTAGCCGCTTCACCTCTTCTATCGAGAGAAAGCGCGTGCGCTTATTGTCCGTCTTTCGGACGCTTGCGTCTTCGACCGGATTGTGGGTGACCCGTGTCTTCCTCTTATGCGTCTTTAGGAAGGAATAGACTGCGGACAGGTCGCGCACGACCTTTCGCGCGGCGCCTTCGCCGCCGCGGACGATAACGCGCTTACGTTTACCGGTTTCGGGATCGACGATCCACTCGTCACGCGCGGTCTTTCCGGCGCTCACATCTCGCACAAACGTGGTGATATCGCCTTCGTCGATTTCGGTGATTCGCCTTTTGCCAAGCAGCCGAACGACGTGATGGCGCAGACGGGCGAGAGTATAGTCCTTCGTCATCGGTTTCATCGGTTCGCCCTGCCGAATGCCGCGCTGCACGAAGCAGCCCTCCTGCTCGTAGAAATCGATAGCCTGCGCCACTGTCATTTCGGCGCGCTTCGTAATGCGCTCGCCGCTGGGATCTTCGCCTAGCCGCACACGCGCCAGAGCAATTTCCGCAGCCTTGCGTGCGTCTGTAGCAGTCGTCTCGGGATAGGTTCCGATCGTATACCAGCGCACGGCGGCGGTCCGGCCGCCTTCGCCTACGCGATACTTCACTGCCCACGACTTCGCGCCAGCGGGGGTTACTCGCAGGGCGAACCCGGTAAGCTCGGAATCCCAGATGGTATACCGCGCGGATTTCGGCTCAGCGACGTCTGCGGCAGTCTTGGAAAGTTTGGTCTTCATGACCGAAATTATAGCATGATTTTGCCTTCTGGGCTACCACCGGGCTACCACCGAACGAATATTCGTCGCTGTCTGCTACTGATCATTCTTGCAAAAAATGTCGGAATACTGGGAAATTTGAAGCCAAAGGCAATCAACGGCAATCAGCCAAAAACGCCTTTTTGCAACCTTGCCAAGGTTGGGGTCGAGGGTTCGAATCCCTTCGCCCGCTCCATCGTCGTTCATTCGACAGACCTTTCGAAACTAATCGCTCTTATGGTTGGCATCGGCCAGCTGTCGCCGGCCATTTCGACGTCGTTGAGGTGCCCTCGACCATTTGCGAAAGAATGGTCAGCCGAAAGTAACTGTTCCGGGAGGGTCAATATTCGCGGAGCGCGCAGGATAGGTCAGCCGCCGCCACAGCCATTCCAACGGTCCCTGACGATGCGAGCCCAGCCACCAGCGGCTCCAAGCCAATAGGATGGACATCACTGACCGGATTCGGGCCAGCTGATCGTCTGCGTCCTATGGCGATTCCGATTGTCCGACAATTGGCGTGGCATGACGCATTGTCGCCCCGATTCGGTCGCTCCCGGCCTGCACCGCTTCGCCTACCAAGATCAGGGTTGGCGCCGTTGCGGCGAGCGCGCGGGTCGCCAGTCCGAGGAGGTCGAGGCGCGTCGACAATATCATTTCGTGCGGCAGGCTGACGTTGCAGGCGATGAGGACCGGCGTGCCGCCCGGCATGCCGTTGGCGATCAATTGCCGGGAAATTTCGGACGCCGCGTCGCGTCCCATATAGAAGGCGAGCGTGGCGCCTGCGCGCGCGAGATCGTGCCAGTCGAGATCGAGCGCCGCGCCCCGGCGGCTGTGCGCGGTGACAAACCGGACTTCGCGTGCCACGCCGCGCAGCGACAGCGAAACGCCTGCGGAAGCCGCCGCCGCGCTTGCGGCCGTGACGCCGGGGCAGACATGGACCGCGCATCGCGCAGTGCGGAGAGCTTCCATTTCCTCGTTCGAGCGGCCGAACAGCGAAGGATCGCCGCCCTTGAGCCGGACGACGCGTCGGCCCGCGGTCGCGGCGGCGACGAGCATCGCGTCGATCGTCCGCTGGTCCTGCGAATGGCGGCCCGAACGTTTGCCGACCGGAACGCGTTCCGTTCCGGCCGGAATGAGGTTGAGGATCTCGGGCCCCACGAGCGCGTCGTAAAAGACGATGTCGGCGCGTTCGATCAGCCGCACCGCCTTCATCGTCAGATAATCGGGATCGCCCGGCCCCGCACCGACGAGCCATACCGTGCCGGGGGCGAAGTCGTCAGGCTGCATGGCTGGTCTCCTCGGTCAGGATGCGGGCGAGTGCGGGGCGGCACGAGCCGCAGTTGGTTCCCGCGCCGATGGCGTTGCCGATAGCGGCGACATCGGCGAGGCCTTGATCGCGGATCGCCGCGACGATCGTCTTCAATCCCACATCGAAGCAGCTGCAGATGATCGGCCCGCGGTCGGCTTGCACGCCCGGCGCGCGGCCCGCGAGCAGCGTCGGCGCAACCTGCGGCGCCGAAAGTTGCGCGATCAGCCAGTCGCGGGGCGGCAATTCGCCGTTTTCGGTCAGGAACAGCGCGGCGGCCAGCCGGTCGTTGGCGAGCACTGCGACGCGGCGCGTCCCGCGTCCCGCATCGACCGCTTCGATACGCTGTCCGGCAGGAAGCAGCGTTTCGAGCCGTTTGGGATCGCCATTGCCCGCGACCTCCCACATCACCCCCGACGGCACGGCGACACGCGTCGCCCACAGACACGGCGGGCGTTCGGCAAGTTCGCGCGTCGACAGGATGAAGCCGCGCCAGCGCACCGCGACCGGCTCGATTGCTGCGGGCGTCCGCTTGAACCCCGGCTGGCCCGAGATGGGATCGACGAGCGGGCGGGGGAGAAGGCCGGTGCGCCCGCCGCTCGACGTGCGATCGGTCCAATGGATCGGCACGAAGAGTTCGCCGCGGCGCTGGCCATCGTGGAGTGCGACGCGAAAGATGCTGTCGCCTTGCGGCGTCGAAACGCGCGCGAGGCCGCCGTCTGCAAGGCCGAGCCGCTCCGCATCGGCGGGATGCACCTCAACCAGCGGCTCCTCGCGATGGCGCGCGAGCTTGGGCGCAAAGCCGGTACGCGTCATCGTGTGCCACTGGTCGCGGTAGCGCCCGGTGTTGAGCGTGAGCGGCCATTTTTCGAGCGGTTCGGGCAGCGGCTTTTGCGCAACCGCGACCAGGCGCGCGCGTCCGTCCTCGGTTGGATAGCGGCCGTCGGCAAACATCTGCTCGCCGCCCCAGCGAAAGGGTTCCATCGCATCATAGGCGGCGTTGCCGCCATGCGCCGCGCCGGGGAGGGCGAAAAAGCGCGCGCCGTCATTCTCATAGGTCGAAAGGCGGCAATGCTCGCGCCAGATGTCGGCTGGGCGGTCATAGGCGAAGGCGTTCTTCCACCCCATCCGCCGTGCGACCTCCTTGACGATCCACCAGTCGGGCATCGCTTCGCCGGGCAGGGGAAAGGGCGCGCGCTGGCGACTCACCGTGCGGTCGCTGTTGGTGACCGTGCCGTCCTTTTCGCCCCATGCGGCGGCGGGCAGGCGGACATGGGCGAAGGCGCCCGTGTCGGTTTCCTCGATCACGTCGCTGACGACGACGAAGGGGCAGGCGGCGAGCGCCTCGCGCACGCGGCCCGCGTCGGGCATCGATACGGCGGGATTGGTCGCCATCACCCACAGCGCCTTGATGCGGCCCTCGCCGATGCTGCGAAACAGGTCGACCGCCTTCAGCCCCGGTTTTTCGGCCACCGCGGGCGCAGCCCAGAAGCGCGCGACGCGTTCGCGATTTTCGTCCGCGAAATCCATATGCGCGGCGAGCGTCGAGGCGAGCCCGCCAACCTCGCGCCCGCCCATCGCATTGGGCTGGCCGGTGATCGAAAAAGGCGCGGCGCCGGGCTTGCCGATGCGCCCCGTCGCGAGATGCAGGTTGAGGATGGCATTGCCCTGATCGGTGCCGCTTGTCGACTGGTTCACCCCTTGGCTGAACAGGGTGACGGTGCGCGGCGTCGCGGCGAACAGCTCATAGAAATGCCTGAGGTCGGCCGCCGACACGTCGCAGGTGCGCGCGACCGACCACAGGTCATTCCCCTCTCCAAGCTGATCCCAGAAATCTTGCGGAACCGCTACATGCGCGGCGAGATAAGCGTCATCGACCGCACCCGCCTCGCGGCAATGCTGGAGCAACCCGTTCATCAACGCGACGTCGCTGCCGGGGCGGAGCGCAAGATGCAGGTCGGCCTCTTCGGCGGTCTCGGTGCGGCGCGGGTCGATGACGACAAGCTTTGCGCCCGCATCGCAACGTGCGCGGATGCGCTGATAGACGATCGGGTGGCACCAGGCGGTGTTGCTGCCGACGAGAACGATCAGGTCGGCGGCGTCAAGGTCGTCATAGGTCGCAGGGACGATGTCTTCGCCGAATGCGCGCGTGTGCGCGGCGACGGCGCTCGACATGCAAAGGCGCGAATTGGTGTCGATGTTCGCCGAGCCGATGAAACCCTTCATCAGCTTGTTGGCGACATAATAATCCTCGGTCAGCAACTGCCCCGACACGTAAAAGGCAACGCTGTTCGGGCCGTGGCGCGCGATGGTGTCGCGAAACTTCTTCGCGACGAGGTCGAGCGCCTTGTCCCAACTCGCGCGCTTCTTGCCGATCATCGGATGGAGCAGGCGGCCTTCGAGTCCGACTGTCTCGCCGAGATGCGTGCCTTTGGAACAGAGCCGGCCGTGGTTCGCGGGGTGGTCGGGATCTCCCGCGATTTCCAGCGAGCGTTCGCCCGTCACCATCGCGCGAATGCCGCAGCCGACGCCGCAATAGGCGCAGGTGGTGCGGATGGCGGTCATTTGAGCCCCTCCCCTTCAGGGGAGGGGTTAGGGTAGCGTCTGGCGGCCTTGCGCAAGGTCGATGGCCCCCACCCCGCTCGACCAAAGGTTCGGCTGACGCCGAACCAAGTCTCGCTGCCCCTCCCCTTCAGGGGAGGGGTTTGAGATTGGTCCATCTTCACGCCGCTGCCTTCAGCGTGCTTGCCCGGCATATCAGCACGCGCCCGCCGTCGATCTTGACCGGCACCGTCGGCGTGCAGCCCTTGTCATCGCCGATCGCCTCGCCGGTCGACAGGCTGATCCGCCAATTGTGCAGCGGACAGGCGACCGCCCCGCCATGGACGATGCCCTGCGACAGGCGGCCGTGCTTGTGCGGACAGCGGTCGAGCAGCGCGAAGACCTTGCCCTCCGCCGTGCGGAAGACGGCGATGTCGTCGCCGCCCTCGACCTGCACCGTGCGGCTGCCGCGCACGGGGATCTGGTCGACCCAGCCGATGTCGAGCCATTCTGCGGTCGTCGTCATGCGATTTCCTTTTGGGGCGTGAATCGCGCCATCGGCGCATGATGTTCGGCCTCGGCGCCCTCGGCACGCTGTGCCCATGGGTCGTCCTGGCTGAAGCTTTGCGAGTAGAGGAAGCGCGCGCGCAGCGCCTCGCGGCCTGCCTCGTCGTCGACGATGCGCGCCTTGATATGCTCGAGCCCGACGCGCTCGATCCACGGCGCGGTCCGCTCGAGATAGCGCGCTTCCTCGCGATAGAGCTGGATGAAGGCAGCGCAATGGTCCATCGCTTCCTGCTCGGTCGCGACCTTGCAGAGCAGGTCGGTCGCGCGGACATGGATGCCGCCATTGCCGCCGACATGCAGTTCATAACCGCTGTCGACGCAGACGATGCCGAAATCCTTGATCGTCGCTTCGGCGCAGTTGCGCGGACAGCCCGACACCGCGATCTTGAACTTGTGCGGCATCCAGCTGCCCCAGCTCATCCGTTCGAGCTTGACGCCGAGCCCGGTCGAATCCTGCGTGCCGAAGCGGCACCATTCGGACCCGACGCAGGTCTTCACTGTGCGCAGCGCCTTGCCATAGGCGTGGCCCGAGACCATCCCCGCGGCATTGAGGTCGGCCCAGACGGCGGGCAGATCCTCTTTCTTTATGCCGAAGATGTCGAGCCGCTGGCCGCCGGTGACCTTGACCATCGGCGCTTCATACTTCTCGACGACATCGGCGATCGCGCGCAGTTCGGTTGGGTTGGTCAGCCCGCCCCACATGCGCGGGACGACCGAGTAGGTGCCGTCCTTCTGGATATTGGCGTGCAGCCGCTCGTTGACGAAGCGGCTTTGCTGGTCGTCGACATATTCGCCGGGCAGTGCGCAGAGCAGATAATAATTGAGTGCGGGGCGGCACGCGGAACAGCCGTCGGGGGTCGACCAGTGGAGCTTCTGCATCACCTCGGGGATCGAGCGCATGTCTTGCGCGACAATCTCGCGGCGGACGTCGTCGTGGCCGAAGCTCGTGCATTTGCACATCGTCTTGGGGCCGCTCTGGACATCGTCTCCCAGCGTCAGCGCGAGGAGATTTTCGACGAGGCCGGTGCAGCTTCCGCAGCTTGCCGAGGCCTTGCAGCTGCCGCGCACGGCGTCGAGGCTGTGCGCGCCCTTGGCGATGCACGAGACGACCTGGCCCTTGGAGACGCCGTTGCAGCCGCAGATTTCCGCATCGTCGGAAAGCGCCGCAACGGCCGCCTTAGGGTCCGCCTGCCCACCCCCGGAGGCGAAGGCCTGGCCAAAGATCAGCACGTCGCGCAGGTCGGACACGTCCTCCTGCTTCTTGAGCAGATCGAAATACCAATTGCCGTCGGCGGTATCGCCATAGAGCACCGCGCCGACGATGCGGTCGTCCTTGACGATGACGCGCTTGTAGACGCCGCGGCTGGCGTCGCGCAGGACGATATCCTCGCACCCGTCGCCGCCCGAAAAATCGCCCGCCGAAAAGACATCGATACCCGACACCTTGAGCTTGGTCGAGGTGACCGAGCCGCGATAGCCCGTCGGCGTTTCGACCAGCCCGTCGGCGAGGCTGCGGCACATATCCCACAAGGGTGCGACGAGGCCATAAACCTGCCCGTCATGCTCGACGCATTCGCCGACGGCGAGGATATCGGCATCGCTCGTCACCATATGATCGTCGACCTGGATGCCGCGCCCGACCGCGAGCCCCGCTTCGCGCGCAAGCGCGGTCGAGGGGCGGATGCCGACCGCCATGACGACGAGGTCGGCGGGGATCAGCGTTCCGTCCTTGAGCTTCACGCCCCCGACCTTGCCGTTGCCAATAATCTCGGCGGTGTCGGCGCCGGTCAGGATCGTCTGGCCGCGCGCTTCGAGCGCCTGTTTGAGCAGCCATCCAGCCGCCTCGTCGAGCTGGCGTTCCATCAAGGTCGGCATCAGGTGCAGCACCGTGACCTCCATGCCGCGCAGGCTGAGGCCGTGCGCGGCCTCGAGTCCCAGCAGGCCGCCGCCGATCACCACCGCGCTGCCTCCCCTTTCGGCGGCACTCAGCATCGCGCCGACATCGTCCATGTCGCGAAAGGCAATGACGCCGGGCAGGTCCTTGCCGGGGACGGGGATGATGAAGGGGTCGGAACCGGTCGCGATGAGCAGCTTGTCATAGCTCTCGCTGACCCCGCCGCGCGTCGTCACCGTCTTCGCTTCGCGATCGATCGTGACCACCGGGTCGCCCGCGACGAGCGCTATGCCGTTTGCCGCATACCAGTCGGCATCGTTGATCACGATATCGTCGAAGCATTTTTCCCCTGCGAGCACGGGGGAGAGCATGATCCGGTTGTAATTGACGCGCGGTTCGGCGCCGAAAATCGTCACGCGGTAGCGCGCCGCATCGCGCGCAAGCAGTTCCTCGACCGCGCGGCAGCCGGCCATGCCGTTGCCGATGACGACGAGGTGCTCGCGCGTGTCGCTGTCGGCCTTGATCGGGCGATGTTCCATCAAAGTATCCAGTCCAGTTGAAGCCAGAATTTGTCGGTGTCGGTCGCGAAGCCGTCGGCACGGTAGCGGGCATAACGCGCCGAACCCGTCACCTTGCCGAGCTTGCCGCTCGCGAGCAGGTCGATTTCGTCGCCATAGGCGCGGTGCGCGCGGTCGCTGCGATAGTCGTGATAGGCGGCCTGCAGTGTCACGGCCTTGAGCGGGCCGACCGCCTTCCAGCTCCAGCCCGCGGTCGCATAGAGGTCGCGCACTCCATCGGGCGGGGTGACGAGGAATTTGTCGGCCCAGCCCTGGAATTTGAACCCGGTCGCGAGCGGAGTCTGGAAGCTGGTCAGCGCGGCCCCGTTGTCGGCGCCGAGTATTTCATACCCGACGCCGACCCGGGGTCCGCCGAGGTCGAGAGCGACGTCGGCGATCCAATAGTCGGAAGAATAGTTGTTCGGATTGCGGTGCCAATCGGACTGGCGCGCATAGCTGAATTGATAGGCGATTTTCGCTTTGCCGATGGGCTGGTTGCCATCGAGCCGCAGGCCATAGCTTTGGCTCGACAGGCGAAAACCCTGAACCGCTGCTTCGTCCTGATCGACGAGATAGGCGAAGGCCGTGACTTTTCCGATGGGCGTCTGCGTGCTCAGATTGGCAAGGACATTGTCCCCCGACACCGCCTGCTGCCGCGTACCCGCGCCGTCGATGCCCCAGATGGTGCGCACGCTCCACGCATAGGCGATGTCGGCCTTCACGCCCTGCGCGGGCACGATTTCGGCACGCACCGCGTCGTAGCTCTGGCCATTCTGGCGAAAGCCGACACCGCCAACGAAGCGTTCGTCGTCAAAGCCCAGCTTTTGCCGCCCGGCGGTGATCGCAAAGCCCGGCGAAGCATAGCGGAGCTGCGCGCGGGCAAGGGCGATATTCTGGGGATCGGCGACCAGCGGCTGCGTCGCCGGGCCGTGGAGGCCATCGAAATAGTCGTCGACGATCGCGAGGTTCCCCTGGCCCTCGACGAGGGCCGACCAGCGCCCCGCCTTCGCCTCGACCCCGGCGCGGACGCGCAGGGTCAGCGCGTCGGCGTCGGCGGCGATGCCGTCCTGATCGACGGTTTCATAGCGCAGCCGCGCCTCGCCGAGCGGTTTCAGCCCGATGGCCTGGGCGTGAGCCGCCCCGGCCGGCGCGAGCGCCAGCAGCAGGATGAGCGTGCGGTTCATGGGTCAGATCCGCACGCCTTCGGCCGCGCCCCAGGTACGACGCCATTGGCCCTTGACGAGCGTCAGCGCGACGAGCGCTGCGACCGCGAGTCCCGCGAAGATATAAAATCCGGGTGCGAAGCTGCCCGTCCACTGCTTGGCGAAGCCGAGCGAGGAGGCGAGATAGAAGCCGCCGACCCCGCCCGCCATACCGACGAGCCCTGTCATCACGCCGATCTCTGCCGAAAAGCGCTGCGGAACGAGCTGGAACACCGAGCCATTGCCCGTGCCGAGCGCGAGCATCGCGACGACGAACAGGCCGAGCGCGGCCGGCAGGCTGTCCGCCTGCGCCACCTCGGCGAGCGCCAGCGCCGCAACGACGAACACCATCATCAGCGCCTTGATCCCCCCGATCCGGTCGGCCAGCGCCCCGCCCAGCGGACGCACGAGCGATCCGGCAAAGACGCAGCCGGCGGTGCAATAGCCTGCCAGCACGGGCGTCAGTCCGAACTGATCGGTGAAATAGATGGTCAGCGACGCGGCGAGCCCGACGAAGCCGCCGAAAGTCACCGAATAAAAGGCCATCAGCCACCAGGCATCGGCGCTTTTGAGCGGCTGGAAATAGTCGACCAGCTTCTTGGGCGCGGGCGCATTCGGCGCATCCTTCGCCATGAAGAGGTAGAGGATAAAGACGATCGATAGCGGGATGCACGCGAGGCCGAGCACCGCATTCCAGCCGAACAGCTTGGCGAGACCCGGAGCAAAGAGCGCGGCGAGCACCGTGCCCGAATTGCCCATGCCGGCAAGCCCCATCGCCTTGCCCTGATGTTCGGGCGGATACCAGCGGCTCGCGAGCGGCAGCGCGATCGCGAAACTCGCCCCGGCAAAGCCGAGGATAACGCCCAGCGCGAGTGTGCCCTCGAAGCTGTTCACGCCGGCAACCCATGCCGTGAACAGGCCCGCTATGACGATCGCCTGACTGATCGCGCCCGAACGCTTCGGCCCGATGCGATCGACAAGCAGGCCGTTGACGACGCGCAGCAGCGCCCCCGCGAGCGTGGGAACCGCGACCATCAGCCCCTTTTGCGCCGGGGTCAGCCCCAATGTTTCGGAAATTTGCGGCGCGAGCGGGCCGAGCACCACCCACACCATGAACGCGAGATCGAAATAGAGAAAGGCGGCAATCAGCGTGGGGAAATGCCCGCTCGACCAAAAGCTCGTCTTTCCACCCGCTGCACTATCACCCGTGTTTGCCATCGTCCGTCCCCTTGTGTGACGGGCAATAAAAAAACCGCCAGGACGGCGGCCATGCGGGCGCATCCTGACGGCTTCATTGCCTGTGGGATAACGGGGAAAAGGCTCCCCGTCCGCCTGCGGTCCGGCCCCGGCGCTGGAGCCTCTTCCGCCTTATCCTGCCCCGGCAGCCCTGCCGAGTGCGATTAACCTGCCTGATTCGCGGGTTCGCCGCAAGCGGTTATTTCGCAGGTGCAGCATAAAATTCGAGACGGAGAATTTGTCAGGGCAATTCCGAAAGATAGCTTTCGATATCGTCCGGATCGAAGGCGCGACCGTCGAAAAAGCGGTCGCTGCCGAGCATCAACCGCCCCTGCACCGACCCCGCGCCGGTGGGGCCTTCGAGGCCTCCTTCGAGCTTCGAACTCGCACCCGGAAGCGGCGCGCCGGAGCCCGCAAGCGCGGCGCGATAAAGGTCGGGACGGAACACGTCGGTCGCCGTCGCGGCGTCGCGCGGCGAATAGGAAAGCCCGTCCCAGCGCGTCATCTGCGAGTAGAGCCAGGCCGCCTGGCTGCGCCAGGGGAAGTTCGCCGCCTCGCGGTACTGGAACATGAAATCGGGATAGTGAAGGGGATTGCCGCCGGGAACGATGCGGATACGGTCGGTGATCGCGCGCAGCACCGCGTCCTTCGGCGCGTCGAGATATTCGCTCCGTGCGAGGATCGCGGCGCATTGCTCGGCGGCCTCGGGATCGACGAAATGCGCCGCCGCCTTGTGGAGCGCGCGGATCAGCGCGAGCACGGCATCGCGGCGTTCGTCGGCGATCGCCGTCCGCATCGCGAGCACCTTTTCGACGCCGCGCCGCCAGATTTGCGCGGTCGCGAGTGCAATATGGCCGACACCGCGGTCGACAGCGATCGAGTTCCACGGCTCGCCGACGCAGATGCCGTCGACCTCGCCCGCCGCGAGTGCGTCGGCGGCAAAGGGCGGGCTGGTGACGACGATCTCGACATCCTCATCGGGGCGGATGCCGACGCCCGCGAGCCAATAGCGCAGCATATAATTATGGCTCGAATAGCGGTGGACGACGCCGAAGCGGAGCGGCCGCGCCGGCTTTCTCGCGACGGCGACCGAGCGCAGCGCGGCACCGATCGCCGCCGGGTCGCCCAACGTGGCTCCCAGTCCGACTTCCTTTGCCAGCGTGGTCGAAAAGGTCACGGCATTGCCATTGAGTCCGAGGACAAAGGGGACGGCGAGCTCGACCGGCGGCCGATCGCGGCCCAAGGCTGTCGCTATGGCAAGCGGTGCAATCAGATGCGCGGCGTCGGTGTGACCATAGAGCAGCCGGTCGCGCACCGTCGCCCATGTCATGTCGCGCACCGGCTGGATCTCGACACCTGCTTCGGCCGCAAAGCCCAGCTCGTGCGCAAGGATCGGCAGCGCTGCATCGACGAGCGGAAGGAAGCCGATACGGAAAGTTTCGCGGCTCACGGCTGGTCCCCCATCAATTCTTCGCTCGTGATGATCGCCTCGGCGATTTCGGCGATCCGGCGGTTGGTGCGCATCGCCTGCCCGCGCAGCAGCGCATAGGCCGCGGGCTCGTCGATCTGGCGGCGCTTCATCAAAATGGCCTTGGCGCGGTCGATCGCCGTACGGTCGGCGAGCGCGCCCTTTGCCTCGTCCAGCTCGCGCTGAAGGCGCGAAAAGGCCTGGAAACGGCGCACCGCCAGATCGACGACGGGCTTGATCCGTTGCTTCGACAGCCCGTCGACGACATAGGCCGACACGCCCGCATCGATCGCTGCGCCGGTCGCCTCGGCATCGCTCTGATCGACGAACATCGCGATCGGCTTTGCGAGCGCGCGCGACACGGTAAAGAAATCCTCGAGTTGGTCGCGGCTTGGGTTTTCGAGATTGATCAGCACGACCTCGGGGGCTGCCGCTTCGATCTGTGCGGCGAGGGGGCCTGCGGGCTCGATGATCACGAGATCGTCGAGCCCCGCTTCGCGCAGGCCGTCGGATATGACGGCTGCTCGCCCTGCGCTGGTGTCGATAATCGCGATCCTCATGATCGGGCCTTTACGCTGCAGCGCACAAATCGACCAGTAGGTTTCTCTCCAAAGTGCCGATTCAAGAGCGAATGCATGATGTTGCGTAATTATCTTACGCGTTGGGGCGCAGAGAATGCGGCTGTGCGTTCGTCAGACCCGCGCTGCGTCAGCCTTGCATCACAGGTCGCGCAGCGACTTGGCGTCCGATTGGCTTCGGCTGCCTGTTCGCGCGTCAGAAGAGCCCGGGAAGCTCGCGCTGGGCGACGCTGGGTTTTTCCGGAACCAACATTTCGGGTTGGCCCACGGGCGCCGCAGAGCGTGCCGACGCGGCTCCCGCCTCGGCTCCTGCAATCCGCGCCGCGCACCCGCGACCGGCGAGGAAGTCGATCGCCGTGCTTACCGACGCTTCGCGCGGGTCGCCGAGCGGGAACGACATATCGTCGGCTGCGGCGCAGCTGTTCGCAATCTTGGGCGCCAGCCCGTCATAATAGTCGCCCTGACCGGCCCCGTTCGCGGTCGCAAAAGCGACGACGCGCATCCGGTCGTCGCACTCGGCCTTGTCGAGCGCAATCTGCCCAACCGGCTTGCCATAGGTATTGGCGCCGACCAGCGTCATGTTGGTGCCCAGCCACGGCAGCATCCCGTTGATGACGAGTTCGCTCGCCGACGCGGTCGAACCGGTACCGATGAAGGCGATGCGTGTCGGCGCGATCGATTCGGGCTGCACGGTAAAGAAGTGCCGATCATTCTCCGCCGATTTCGACGAGCGGAAGACCGTTTGCGAGAAAATCTCGGACGATGTGCGGTTGCGGCCGAGCAAATCGCCCATCAGTTCGGCGGTCGAAACCAGCCCGCCGCCATTATAGCGGAAATCGATGATGACGTCGGTCACGCCCTGCGCGCGGAAATCGGCAAAGGCTGTGCGAAGCTGCGCATTGGCCGAGGTGATGAAGGTGCGCAGGTTGAGATAGCCGTAGTTGCGTCCGCCATCGCTGATGATCTTGGCGCCATAGCGGTCGGAAACGGGGTCGAGCGAATAGTTGGCCTTCGTCACCGTCACGTCGCGCGTGCCGCTTGCGTCGCTGATGCGCAACACGCGCGCGACGCCGGGGTCGCTCGGGCCGAGCGCGGCGGTGATGCCGGCGGTGCCTTCGGCGGCGACGATGTTGGCGATCGTGCGCAAATTGCTGCTGTTCGTCCCGATCGCGAGGATGCGCGTGCCGCGGTCGATCCCTGCGGCAAAGGCGGGGGCGTTTTCGTAAGCTTCCGCGATGACCACCTGCTGCGTGCCCGCATCATAGGAGAGGCGCACGCCAAAACCGGCGCTTGATCCGCTCGCATAATAGGCATTTTCTTCGGCGATAGAGGTAATGTAGGTGAAATAGCGGTCCTTGCCCAATGCGCGCGCGGGCGCGACGAGCGCGTCGATATAGGCCTGGACATTCGCGTAGCTCGCCGGATTGACGCTGCTCGCGACATCGCCGGGGAACAGATACCATTCGTCGATTACCGCCTTGGCAAAGCTCTGGCGCGCCGAAAGCGAGCAATTGGCAGTCGGCGTCGGCGTCGGTGTCGGTGCGGTGCCGATCGGGCCGCTGCCGCCGCCTCCATTGCCGCCTCCCCCGCACGATGCGAGCATCAGCGCCGCAAGCGAAACGGCCGCCACCGATTGCCTGTATCGATTCAAACGCATTCTCCCGGTTCCCCCCAACATACCCGATCCGACATAAATCGGCGATGAATTGCGCGCGTCACCGTTCGCCGTCCTCGGGCGTGCCGCGTCCCTTGAAGCCTTGCGCAATCACATAAAGCTCGGGCGATCCCTTGCGGCTCGCCGGCGGCTTCGCATGTTTGACGGTCGCGAAATTCGTCTTGAGCAACGCCAGCAGTTCGCGGTCGGCGCCGCCCGCGAAGACCTTGGCGACAAAGGCGCCGCCGGGCTGCAGCGTCTGCACCGCGAAATCGGCGGCGGTTTCGGCGAGCGCAATCGTGCGGAGGTGGTCGGTCTGCGGGTGACCGACCGTGTTCGCCGCCATGTCCGATACGACAAGGTCGGGCGCGCTGCCGAGCGCATCGATCAGCGCATCCGGGGCCGCATCGTCCATGAAATCCATTTCGAGGATCGCGACCCCCTCGATCGGCTCGCATGCCAGCAGGTCGATACCGGCGACGCGGGCGCGCGGGTTGGTCTTGCGCACGACCTGCGACCAGCCGCCGGGCGTGATGCCAAGGTCGACGACCGCGCGCGCCTTTTTCAGGAAGCCGAATTTCTCGTCGAGTTCGATCAGCTTGTACGCAGCGCGCGAGCGATAGCCTTCGGCCTGCGCGCGCCGCACATAGGGATCGTTGAGCTGGCGTTGCAGCCAGCGCGTCGACGATGCGGTGCGTCGCCGCGCGGTCTTGACGCGCTCGTGCAGACCACCGCGACCGCTGGCGCCGCCACTTCCCCCTTTGCGCTGGCTCATTTGCGGAACTCGCGCCGCGTCACGGGGATGTCGCGGCCCTGCCGCGCGAGCGTGCGCAAGATGCCTTCGCGAATGCCGCGGTCGGCAACGCCGACGCGCGCCGCGGGCCACAGGTCGATGATGCTTTCGAGGATCGCGCAGCCCGCGACGACCAGATCGGCGCGTTCGCGTCCGATGCATGCGATCTCGGCACGGTCGGCAAGGCTCGCCTCGGCCAGACGGCGGCTGATCCCGCGCATCGCTTCGGCGGGAACCGCGAGGCCATCGACCGCGCGGCGGTCGTAGCGCGGCAGGTCGAGGAAAACGCTGGCAAGCGTCGTCACCGTCCCGCTGGTGCCAAGGAGGCGCAGCGGTTGCCCGGCAAAGCGTTCGGCGCGCCCGGCGAAATCGGCAAAGGCGCTGCGCGTCACCTCCCGCATCCGGGCATAGCTTGCCTGCCGTGCGGCGAGGCTGTCTTCGGTCAGCGGGCTATATTCGGTCAGCGAAACGACCCCCCACGGGACGCTGATCCAGTCGCGGATGTCGACATCATTGTCGGAAATATCGACGTGCATCAATTCGGTCGATCCCCCGCCAATGTCGAAAATCAGCGCCGGGCCGTCTCCGGGCTCCATCAGATTGTGGCAGCCGAGCGCCGCGAGGCGCGCTTCCTCGGCCGCCGAGATGATGTCGAGCGCGATTCCCGTCTCGCGCTTGACGCGTTCGGCAAGTTCGGCGCCGTTCGACGCGCGGCGGCACGCCTCGGTCGCAACCGCGCGCGACAGGGTAACGTGGCGGCGACGCAACTTGTCGGCGCAGATCGACAGCGCGGCGACCGTGCGATCCATCGCTGCTTCGCTGATTCGGCCGCTATGGTGCAATCCCTCACCCAGGCGCACGATACGCGAAAAAGCATCGATGACGACAAGTTCGCCGTCCTGCGGTCGGGCGATGAGGAGGCGGCAATTGTTGGTGCCGAGATCGATGGCGGCATAGGTCCGCGGCCGGTCGAAAGGCAGGGGGCGCGTGCCCGCACCCGTCCTGATCCGTCCTTTTGCCGCCGACCCGGGCCGCGGCGGTCGCCCCGATGGCGCTGCCATTTGCCGCATGGCTATTCTAACCTGTCCAATCACGCGCCCGCGCGAAGCCGCGAGCGTGCACTTGCCGCCAGCCTAGGCCTCGCCGCGCGCGAAGGCAAGCCCGGCTCCCGGCGGGCCGAAGCGACGCAAAAACCCCGCCCGGTGCGGGACCGGACGGGGGCAAGGGACTACAGAAATTTATTGGGGGTCGGGTCTGCGCTTAGCGGCGGCAGCCGTCATTCCCCTTGTCGATCGCGCGGCCCGCGATGGCGCCGACGGCGCCGCCGATGATCGTGCCGACGGTCTTGTCGCCGCGGCCTGCGATCTCGTGACCGGCAAGGCCGCCCGCGATCGCGCCGATGATGGTGCCGCCCGTGCCATTGTCGCACTGGCGATAGTGGCGGCGGTCGCCACGATAATAGCGACGGTCGCTCCGGTAATCGCGGCGGTCATAGCGGCGATTGTCGCGACGGTCATAGCGACGGTCGTCGCGGTCGTAGCCGCTGTAATAGGTGTCATAGCCGCCGTTGTAATAGCCGTGCTGGGCTGCGGCAGGGGTTGCGACGCCGAGTGCCGAAACCGACATCAGGGCGGCGAGGGGGAGGGTCAGTTTCTTGATCATTGTCATACTCCAGCTTCGTCGGTGTGCCCTTTATGGGGCGGGGTTGGGTCGTTGATGGTCTTTTGCCCGAGTCGTTTTGAGCGAACCCTGAACGCCGCGGTTGGCTGGCGTTCAGATTGGCGTGCGCTTGCGACTTGCGCAGCGGGGGCATCGCGCCCTATCGCGGCGCCGATGCGCCGCATTCTGCTCGCCGCCCTCCTTTTCCTTCTCCTCGGCCCGGTCCCGTGGAGCGCGCAGCGTCGGGTCCAGATGATCGAGAGCGATTTGGCGAAGGCCGTACCGCTTTCCGCCCCGCGCGCTGCGGCCGGCGCTCTCCGCTATGTCCGCGGCTGGCGCCTCGAAAGCCGCGACAGCCGCTTCGGCGGCTTTTCGGCGTTGGCCGAAGTGGCGCCGCGGCAGTTTCTGGCGGTCGCCGACAATGGCCGCTGGGTGCGGATCGATCTGCGCGGCGACAATCCGCGCCTTGACCTTGGCGGCCTTCCCGACATGGGTGACGAACGACGCAGCAAGGGGCTCCGCGATGTCGAGGCGATGGCAACCGATCCTTACGGCGACCGGGTCTGGCTCGCACTCGAAGGCGATCATCAGCTATGGCGGCTCGACAAGGGGCTTGGCCGCATCGCGGCGCGGCGCCGGCTTCCGTCGGAAAGCTGGGGCGCAAATCGCGGCGCCGAGGCGATGGCGCGGCTTCCCGACGGACGCTTCATAATATTTGCCGAGAGCCGCGCAGGCGGCGGAGCGACCGAGGCGCTGCTTTATGCGGGCGATCCAGTCGAAGGCGGTATGCCGCTACGCTTTCGATACGATGCCGAAGGCAAGGGCGCGGTCGCCGATGCCGCCGCGCTTCCCGACGGGCGAATCCTGCTCGTTCACCGCAAGCTCGGCTGGAACCCCGTGTTCACGACGATCGTCGCGGTCGCCGACCCCGCCGCAATCCGCGCCGACGGCATCTTGCGCTCGCGCGCGGTCGGAACGGTCCCGGCGGCGATTGCCGACAATTATGAAGGCGCCGCCGTCACCGAGGCGTCGGGGCGCACCTATCTGTGGCTAGTGTCCGACGATAATTTCCAGCGCTGGCAACGCAGCCTGCTCGTGCAGTTCGAACTCGTCGGCCCGTCAGCCGGACAGCAAAAAGGCGGCGCCGTTTCCGGGCCGCCTTGATGCAGTTCAGCGGAGGCTGGGCTTAGGCGGCCTTTTCGGCCAGCTTCTTTGCCACTTCCTTCTTCAGCTTGCGGGCATTGGTCGAAAGCTGATCGTCGCCGGCCTTCATCAGCCAGTTGTCGAGGCCGCCATTATGCTCGACCGAGCGCAGGCCGTGCGTCGACACGCGCAGCTTGACGCCCTTGCCGAGCGCGTCCGACAGCAGCGTCACATTCTGCAGGTTCGGCAGGAAAGTGCGCTTCGTCTTGTTGTTGGCGTGGCTGACGTTGTGGCCAACCTGGCGGCCCTTGCCGGTCAGTTCGCAAATGCGCGACATTGTCTTCGTCCTCACAAAATCTGGGCGGCGCGCCGGTTGGCGCGGAAAGCGCCGAAAAGACCGGTTGGGCCGGGAAAGGCGCGCGCTTACCGGCTTGCAGGAGATTCGTCAAGCGCATAGGCCGTCATCATGGCCTCCTTCCCGCTGCCCTCCCATATGCGCCGCGCGCTCGATCTGGCGCGGATTGCCGCCGAATGGGGCGAGGTGCCCGTCGGCGCGGTGATCGTCAAGGACGGCGTGATCGTTGCCGAAGGGCATAATGCCCCGCGCGAATCGCACGACCCGACCGCGCATGCCGAAATCGTCGCGATGCGCCGCGCCGCTGCCAGGCTCGGCAACGAGCGGCTCGATGGCTGCGACCTTTATGTCACGCTCGAACCCTGCGCGATGTGTGCAGGCGCCATTGCCCATGCACGGATCGCGCGGCTTTATTATGGCGCCGACGATCCCAAGGGCGGCGCGGTCGCGCACGGCCCGCGCCTTTTCGCGCAGCCGACGATCCACCACCGGCCGGAAATTTTCGACGGCATCGGCGCGGGCGAGGCGGCGGCGCTGCTGAAGGATTTTTTTGCCGCGCGGCGATGAATATGGCGCGGTCCGGTTTGGGGGTGATAGCGGACTTTACCTGTAGACTGTTACACTTAATATAGCACGGCCTGTTGGAGCATAATCTCGTGTCTATCCTTCTTGCAATCGGCCTCGCCTCTTCGGTGCCCCTGATCGACGTTCACCGTCATGCCGGATGGCCGGACAGCGATGGCGATGCAGTGCAACGCGGGCAACTGGAGGAGCTTGAGAGGAACGAGGTCGAAGTGGCCGTTGTGGCCGTCACGAACGAGGCAGACGTCGAGCGCTGGCAGCGCAAAGGCATCATCGTTGGCACCTGGATTGTCTGCCCGCGCAACCAAGGCGAGCCTCGCTACCACTGCTTCCCGGATAACGAGGGTTGGGCGGACCCCGTTTGGCTGGAGGAAGAACTCGCGGCCGGAAGAGTTCATGCCTTCCACGAACTCACTCCAAGCTATTCTGGCATTTCGCCTGCCAATCCGCGTCTGGAGCAGTATTGGGCGCTTGCGGAAGCATACGACGTGCCTGTAGGCGTCCACACGCAGAGGGGTCCTCCGCCGGGAGCAAGGAACAGTATCCGATCCGAACCTGACTGCTGCCCAAATTACGATCCGGAGATGGGTAATCCGGCACTCCTTCGACCGGTTCTTGCGAGACATCCGGACCTTCGCATCTGGCTGCAACACGTTGGCGCGGGACGTGGAGACCACCAGGCGTTCTGGCCGGAAACGCTGGCTCTCCTGAACGACTATCCGAACGTGTATGTGGATCTGTCGATTACGAACGGAGCAATGCCACTCGAAGAGTACGAGGCAACGCTGCGAAGGTTGATCGATGAAGGCTTCGGCGACAGGATCATGTTCGGAAGCGACAATCTACCAATCGGCCCCATCCTCCAGCGGATCGAGGGCTTCACGTGGCTGGATGACAATCAAAAGCAGGCAATGCTGCACGGCAACGCCACGAAGTTCTTTCGATTGACCGAGTAAGTCCGCAATCGGTCCATTTCAGACATTCGTCATCCCGGACCTGATCCGGGATCCACGACCGCGCTGAAATCATGGACCCCGGGTCAAGTCCGGGGTGACGACGAACCGGGATTGCGACTTTTGGCGCGAAGCAGCCTTTAAAGCTCGCCGCCCAGCGCGCCATATTTTGCCTCGAAGCCCGCCTTGTCGCCGCGTGCGAGATAGCCTGCCTGGTCGACCAGATTGTCGCGCGCGATGCGGCCCGTGAACGCGCCGAGCTGATCGTCGATGCGCGCGATGTCGGCGTCGGTCCAGTCGGCGATCTGCTGGAAGCGCGTCACGCCCATGCCCGCCAGCATCGCCGCGAGCTTGGGGCCGACGCCCTTCAGCAGCTGGAGATTATCGGCGCCCGCAGCCGGTGCAGCGGTCGGCGCCTCGGGAACGGGGGCGGCTGCGGGGGGCGGGGGAGGCGTCGGTGCGGCGGGTTGCGGTTGCGGCTCGACGGGTTTGAAGCGCGCGGGTTCGGCGGCCACGATCTCGGGCCGGGCGGGTTCGAGCGGCTTGCGCGGCTCGGCGGGCGGCGCGACCGGCGGCGCGGCGCTGTCCGCCTTGCCGCGTCCGAGCAGCCACCACAGCAAAAGGAGCGCGACAACGACGCCGACCGCCGCGATAATCCAGTTTTCCTGAAGCCAAGTCATGATCTATCTCCCTGCCTTTCGTTGGGTCGCTGAGAATTATTGCGCCTCGCGCGCCACCTCGCGCCAGCCGATGTCGCGGCGGCAGAAGCCGCTTGCGAAATCGAGCTTGTCGACCGCCGCATAGGCGCGCGCCTGCGCCTCGGCGACGCTTTTGCCCGTTGCCGTCACATTGAGCACGCGCCCGCCCGCCGCGACAATCGCGCCGTCGGCGCGCGCGGTGCCGGCATGAAAGACGCGCACGCCCCCCGCTTCGGCCGCGGCGATGTTGCGGATCGCGCCGCCCTTTTCGGGGGTGCCGGGATAGCCGTTCGCCGCCATCACGACGGTCAGCGCATAATCGTGCGAAAAGGCGGGCGGCTCGGCATTCGCAAGGCTGCCCGTTGCGGCTGCATGGAGCAGCGCGGCGAAATCGCCCTTGAAGCGCATCATCAGCACCTGGCATTCGGGATCGCCGAAGCGGCAATTATATTCGATGAGCTTTGGCCCCGCATCGGTGAGCATCAGCCCCGCGAACAGCACGCCGACATATGGCGTGCCTTCGGCGGCGAGCGTTGCCACCGTCGGGCGGACGATGCGGTCCATCACCTGCGCCTCTAGCGCGGCGGTCAGAACCGGCGCGGGGCTGTACGCGCCCATGCCGCCGGTATTGGGGCCGGTGTCGCCGTCGCCGACGCGCTTGTGGTCCTGCGCGCTGCCAAAGGCGATGACGTCGGCGCCGTCGGAGAGCGCGAAGAAGCTCGCTTCCTCGCCGGTCATGAATTCCTCGATCACCAGCTCGGCCCCTGCGCCGCCGAACGCGCCGTCGAACATGTCGGCGATCGCCGCCTCGGCTTCGGCGCGCGTTTCGGCGATGATCACGCCCTTGCCCGCGGCGAGACCGTCGGCCTTGATGACGACGGGAATGTCGAAGCCATCGAGCGCGGCGAGCGCCTCGTCGGCGGAGGTGCAGCGGACATAGGCGGCGGTCGGGATGCCGGCGCGCGCGCACAGATCCTTGGTAAAGCCTTTCGATCCCTCGAGCTGCGCCGCTGCGGCGCCGGGGCCGAAGGTCGCGACGCCCAGCTCGCGCAGCCGGTCGGCGAGCCCCGCGACGAGCGGGGCTTCGGGGCCGACGACGACGAATTCGATGGCGTGCGCGCGCACCAGCGCGACCAGCGCGTCGATGTCGTCGGCGGCGACGGGAAGGCATTCGGCGTGGAGCTCGACCCCCGGATTGCCGGGCGCGGCATAGAGCTTGTCGCAGCTCGGCGATTGCGCGAGCTGCCACGCCAGTGCATGTTCGCGGCCCCCCGAGCCCACAAGCAGGATATTCATGTCAGTCCCTTTTCCCGATACGGCCTCCGACACGGACACCGCCGCGCGGCTGTTAGCCGAGGATGCGCCTGGCGACAATGCGCCAGCCCTGTCGGTCAGCCAATTGTCGGCGGCGATCAAGCGTACCGTAGAGGATGGCTTCGCGCGCGTGCGCGTGCGCGGCGAGCTGTCGGGGGCGAAGCGTGCGGCGTCGGGGCATTTCTATGCTGCGCTCAAGGACGATAATGCGCTGATCGACATGGTGATGTGGAAGGGGCAGGCGAGCCGCCTCGCCTTCCGCCCCGAGGACGGGATCGAGGTGATCGCCACGGGCAAGCTCACCACCTATCCGGGGCGCTCCAAATATCAGCTCGTCGTCGACAGCCTCGAGGTCGCGGGCGAGGGCGCGCTGATGCTGCTGTTCGAAAAGCTCAAGGCGCGGCTCGGCGCCGAGGGGCTGTTCGACCAGGGGCGCAAGCAGCCGCTTCCCTATCTGCCGCGCACCATCGGCGTCGTCACCTCGCCGACCGGCGCGGTGATCCGCGACATCCTCCACCGCCTCGCCGACCGCTGCCCGACGCATGTGATCGTCTGGCCGGTGCTCGTGCAGGGCGAGGGCGCGGCGGCGCAGGTTGCAAACGCCGTGCGCGGTTTCGACGCGCTGGCGCCCGGCGGCCCGGTGCCGCGCCCCGACCTCGTCATCGTCGCGCGCGGCGGCGGGTCGATCGAGGATCTGTGGGCGTTCAACGAAGAGGTGGTCGTGCGCGCGATCGCCGACTGCCGCATCCCGACGATCAGCGCGGTCGGGCACGAAACCGACGTCACGCTCGCCGACTATGCCGCCGACCGCCGCGCGCCGACGCCGACCGCCGCGGCCGAGATGGCGGTGCCGGTGCGCGCCGAACTGCAGGCGCAGCTGGCGACGTGGAACGGGCGGATCATCGGCGCGGCGAACCGCCACCAGGCGCTCGGCGCCGAACGGCTTGCCGCGCTCGCGCGCCACCTGCCGAAGCGCGAGGCGCTTTATGCGCCGCAGCG
>Ga0098074_1000018_pt1 | contig 281827 bp, 301 predicted proteins | sample 32_taG_FD_75064 | JGI IMG/M metagenome (GOLD analysis project Ga0098074, IMG submission 75064) | Marine viral communities from the Gulf of Mexico - 32_GoM_OMZ_CsCl metaG | ecosystem: Environmental > Aquatic > Marine > Oceanic | place: Atlantic Ocean: Gulf of Mexico | collected 2015-07-12 | reverse complement strand
TCAAACTTCTTTACCAACACATCATAGATGTCCGAAAGTTGCGCAAAATCAGGCCGCTGATTGGCTGATGGGCCGCCCAGCGTCACCACGGTGGGCGCCAGCTGGCCGCCAATAAAACCGGCTATTACCAAAACCGCCGCGATGGCGACGCTTCGGATACTCAAACTAGATGGATCTTGGTTCAAAAAAGTTCTCTGTTAAATCGGTTAGTGGATATAGCGCTTAGCGCCACCAGCTGGAACGCCATATCTGGTTGTATATGAGAAAGGGCGCCAGTTGTATTCTGCTAAATCAATCGTACCGCCATTAACTCCAATTACCACCGCTACGTGTCCCGCCTCCCCAATACCCGGCTCGGAGTAGGCGGGCCAAACAACGAGTGATCCAACTGTGGGATTTGTATCGCTTGGAGCGCGACTAATCCAGTCAGCAGCGTTCCCCCATCTATATGGCTTATAAACACCTCCTCCCAAGTTTATTCTGTACCACGCAGCATAAGAAACGCACTGGCGAAAATAGTATCCATAGGGGTCAACACATCCCGAGTTAAAGGCGGTACAGGCATTGGCCCATGGATAACCGCCATTACTTGCATCTCCAACGATTGTCGTAATACCCGTTGCAGCATCCCGTGCCGCCCTCTCTGCATACAAACCCTCAAGTTTTTGTTTCTGCTGACCAATATTATTTTCGGTTTCAGTCTGAGCGCTTCGCTTTTGTGAAAGCAGGGCAGCTTGCTGTGACTTAGCAGCAGCGAGTGATCCCTCTTGGGTCTTTTGGCTTGCTATTGCGGCCTCTAACTCAACCTGCTGCTTATCTAGTTCGTCTTTCTGTCGCTGTACCGCCTTAGCAGCTTCCTGGACGTGATCCTTTAAAGTATCTAGGTATTGTTGACGATCGACATACTCACTAAAGCTTTTGCTTGAAGCCAACATCTCAAGCGGTGAAATCTTTGACTCTTGATAAATAACCCTTACGTTTTCATCAAGAACCTGCTTTTTTAATGCCAGTTGATCCTTAGCTTTAATAATATCTTCATTTAGCTGCTCGGATTTGATCTTATTCAGCTTTATCTGGGCAGCAATTTGATCAATCCGAACTGCCAAGCTGGCTACCTCCGATTCGATGCTATCGCCTTCAGACTTTAGCTGCTTTGCCTGTACTTGCTTGTTTTTAATATCACTATTAAGATCTCGTATTTGATCTTCAAGCGTTGCGGCTTGAGCGGTAACCGGCACCAACGCCAAAACCAGTGCTAAACCTAGCACCGTTATGCGTTTGCCAAACTGCTTTTTGTTTTGTGGTGAAACCATACTAATTCGGTGTTCGCCCCTTAACACTGTTAACTATACCCTCTTGTGCTTATGAAATCAATAGTGGTTATGGTGTAACGCCTAAGCGCTTACGCCAATAACATGACTGGTATTATGGCTGAGTTTTAACCAGGAATCAACCCGGTGGATTATAGCTTCAGGTAGCGTTTTAGGGCGACCATACTCGAAGCGGTGCCGATTAAAATTCCGAGGGCTAATAATGCCAATACCACGACGAGGGCGTTATCCTTTAGCAAGCTGACAATAATGGCGGTATCGACATAGTTCCCCAGTTTGGGCGCGCCGTTTAAGATCACCGTGTAGGTAAAAGCAATCGCAATAAAGGCAGCAATAATGCCATACAGGGCGGCTTCAAAAATAAACGGCCCGCGAATGTACCAGTTGGTGGCGCCAACCAGCTTCATGATCTCGATCTCCTCGCGCCGGGTAAAGATCGCCATGCGAATGGTGTTAAAGATGATCAGGGTTGAAATGATCACGAACACCACACTGGCCGCCAAACCGGTGGCCTTAAAGAAGTTCGAGGTCTGAATGATCCGGTCGATGGTGGCTTTGCGGTCGCCGCTGTAGCTGATCGGCTCACGTTCGGCTAGCAGTGGCTTGTACTCGGGCTGGTTGACCACCGCGGTGATCGGATCGAGCTTGTTGGGATCCTTCGCCTTAATTTGCAGACTGGCCGGCAGCGGATTATCGGTCTCGTTGACCGCTTCGAGCAGCTTAGGATTGTCCTTGTTTTGTTCGCGATACTGTTTTAAGGCGTCGGCCTTACTGACCAGCGTTACACCTTGAACGTTATCGGTCTGTTCCAGCTTTACCTTGAGTGCTTTAATCTGCTCTGGGGTGGCCGAATCCTTTAAATAGACCGACACGTCGATCTTACCAACCACCTCTTTAATGGTTGAGTTGAGGGCCACGGTCGCTACATACGACACCGCGACCAGGGTTAAAGTAATGGTCATCACAGCGGTAGCAGCGGTGCTCAACCAGGCATTTCGGGCAAAGTTGTGGAGCCCGGTCTTCGTGATCCGGGCAGCAGTTAGCGGATTAATCATAGAGCGTACTTCCCCTGCTCTTCATCCTTAATGATGCGCCCACGCTGAATGGTGATCACCCGGCGCTTCAGGGCGTTGACGATCTCTTTGTTGTGAGTGGTCAGTAGCACGGTGGTACCAAAACGGTTGATCTTGAGTAGCAACTCGATGATCTCCCAGGCGTTGCCCGGATCAAGGTTACCGGTTGGCTCATCGGCTACCAGAATCTTGGGCTGGCGCACCAGCGCCCGAGCAATAGCCACGCGCTGTCGTTCACCACCGGATAGCTCACGGGGAAAGTTCTTTTCTTTGCCGCTCAGACCGACCAGTTGGAGCACCCGCGGAACGCTGCGCTTAATCTCGCGGTTTGAAGCGCCGGCAACCTCTAGGGCAAAGGCCACATTTTCGTAGACGTTGCGGCTTGGTAGTAGCTTAAAGTCCTGGAACACCACACCAATCCGTCGGCGCAGATGCGGTACATTCTTATACACAATGGTGTCGTAATCGAGCCCACCCACAATAATCTTGCCGGAACTCTGCACCTCTTCGCGCGTTAGCAGCTTGATCAGCGTCGACTTGCCAGCACCGGACGCGCCCACAATGGTAACGAACTCCTTTGGCTGGATATGCAAATTCAACCCACTCAAAGCTATCTGCTTGTTGGGGTACATTTTGGTGACGCGATCAAACAATATCACAGGGCTATTTTAGCATCATTGAGTGGTATGCCAAACTGTTTATGGTTAGCAGGGTCTGACCTATGACGGGTTAGACCTCCTATCTGGGGTTAATCTCAGTTTAATGTTTTTCTCGAAGAGAGGTCTGACCCCTTAGAGGTCTGACCCTGCTACAACCCGGCCTCGATAAACGGGTCTAACGCCCCATCAAGAACGGCCTGGGCCTGGCTTGATTCATGGCCGCTCCGCAGATCCTTAACCTTGGTGTATGGGTGCAGCACGTAATTGCGAATTTGATTCCCCCAGGCCGCCTCTTGGTTTTCGCCACGCAGCTCGCCCAGCTCGGCCTTGTGCTGCTGCAGCATCAGCGCAGTTAATCTGGCCTTAAGAATCGCCAGCGCCTTTTCTTTGTTCTGCAGCTGGCTGCGCTCGTTTTGAATCGCCACCACCGTACCGGTCGGAATATGCGTGATCCGCACCGCCGAATCGGTGGTGTTGACGCTTTGACCGCCGTGGCCACCGGCCCGATACACATCAACCCGCAAATCGGCCTCATCAATCTCAAACTCGTCCGGGCGATCCAGTTGCGGCAACACCTCGACTCGCGCAAAGCTGGTTTGGCGCTTGGCGTCGGCGTTAAAGGGGCTCTGGCGCACCAACCGATGCACGCCACTCTCCCCCTTGAGCTTACCGTAGGCGTACTGACCATTCACCTCAAACGTCACGCTCTTAATGCCGGCCTCTTCGCCATCGCTGCGGTCGATCACCTCCGTCTTCCAACCAGCCTTTTCGCAGTATCGCAGATACATACGCAGCAGCATCTCGGCCCAGTCCTGGGCATCGGTACCACCGGCCCCGGCAAAGATCGACACAATCGCGCTGCTCTGGTCGTACTCCCCGCTCAGCTTCAGCTCGAACTCCTTAGCGGCAAAGGCCTGCTGTAACCGCTCCAGATTGGCCTGTAAATCCCGGGTCATCGACTCGTCGGCCAGCTCGGCTAGCTCGCGGGCTACCCCCACATCCTTCTTCAGGCCGACCCAGCCTTCAATGTGATCGCGCAGCCCAGCCGCGCGCTGACTAATCGCGGCCGCCGCCTGCGGGTCGTCCCAAAAACCGGGCTGCTGCATCTGGGCATCAAGCTCCTCCAAGCGAGTTTGCTCGGCCGTCAACTGCAGTCGCTCCATAGCGGTGTCAACGCGCAGTTCAAGTTCTTTTAATTGGTTGAGCAGATTATGCATGATGATAATTATACCTGAAACCACAAAAAGCCCTACCGAGCATTCGTATGAATGCCTGATGGGGCAATCTGTGGGCTTATCGCAAGCGACAAGCGCCAACTAGAGTAACGGGCCCGAAGGCCCGCCACACTCTAGGGCGAACGGTGCGTTAACCTTATCGGTTCAGCAGCTTGGCAGCCAGGGCACGCTTACTGCGGCGATAGGCCATAGCAGCGTAACCAAGGATACCGGTACCGGCCATAGCGGCCAGACCTGCTTCAGGACCGGTCTCTGGAAGAGTGGTTGGCTGAGCAGCAGCTGGGGTAGCTGGGGTCTTTGGCTGTTCGGTAGTGGTAGTTGGGCAGTCTACGTGAGCGGTAAAGTTCACGAACTGAAGGGTTGAACCATTCAGGGTACCCTTATTCACACCACCGGTGGCGATACCATCCGAAAGGGTGCTAATCAGGTTTGAGTTAGCGTCGTACAGCTTGGTTGAACCATTGTCGTAAACCAGCTTCTGGTTTGAAGCCAGGGCGACGGTAGCGGTACCCGAGGTACCGGCACTGGCACCACTGTCAGGAGTGGCAGTCACCTTGGTGGTGTTACCAAGAGTAGCGGCAATCATGATGTTGTTCAGAGCGCCGAACTCGGTGTTTGACAAAGTAATGCTGTACTTAACGGTGTCACCACACTTAACTGAGGTCACAGCGTTCGAGTACGCGGTGTTTTGGGTAACGTTCTTAACCTTAAGAACATTTGCGCCACCAGCAAGCTGACCGGGACTATCGGCAGCAACTGGAGCGACGAACAATGCGGCTGAAGCAATAGCAGCAACAGCGGTTTGCTTTAGAATCTTCATAGAAATCTCCTTTGCCCCTATTTAAAGAGGACTTTTCAATTACATAGTAAGTTTTACTGACGTAACGACTTAGTTCATGAATTGTTAATGTCCTCATTCATATAGGATCATTGCAAACTGGATAGGCCTGGGATTTCAAGTGGGGTGGGGCGATCCGCATCGTGCGGATCGCCCCGGTACTACTACTCCGGATTCGGCGGGAGGACCTTCAGGGGGAAGGTCTGCGTAAACGGATTGGCCTTCAGGCCGGTCACGTTGTCACGCAGGGTGACCGTAACGGTCTCGCTCCCACCGGGAACGGCCTCGCTCGGAGCCACATAGGTGGCGCAGACGCGATCGGAGCCGCTAACGGTGAACTTCACCGTGCCACCCTCGATCTTCGCGGTGCCGGTCGGGTCTTCAAAGCGACCGTACGTCGGGCTGAAAACCAGCGTGCCGGTGTTGCCACCATACATGCTGACCGTCGCACAGAAGTTCGGCGACGTCATCCCAACGTACACGTCGTTGATGACGGTAACCGCCACCAGCACCGGCTTCTCCGGCGGAGGCGGGACCTCCTTGCAGTTGGCGCTGGCGCTGGCCGAAGCCGACGCCTGGGCCTGCGCGTAGGCCGAAGCCTGCGCGAGAGCGTAAGCCGCGGCGTACGCCTTGGCATCCGCATCTGCCTGGGAGATCGTCGACGTGGCCGAAGCCGACGCCGAAGCGCTGGCCGAAGCCGACGCACTCGCCGACGTGCCATCCGGGCACCCAGCCGTTGCGCTAGCCGAAGCCGACGCGTGAGCTGTTGCCGCGGCCAGGTACGTCACCGGCCCGGAGGGACCCGGGGGCGGGACCACCGGAGCGCAGTACAGCATCGCGACAGCCTTCGCGGTCGCTTCCGCCTTGGCGCTGATCGAGGCCAGAATCTGGGCATTGCCCTTCGCCTGAACCTTGGTCGTGCCACGAGCCCACGCCGTCGCAGAGGCCGAAGCCTCAGCGAAACCGCATGCACCGTTCACGCGGACGTGCTCACGCGCGTCCACCTTCTCAGAGAACTTGCCGAACGTGCGGACGAGCTTGACCTCACCCTTCACTACGTTCTGCTTCGGCTTGGTGTGGCGGACCGCGTTGCCGCACTCCGCACGCCACTGACGCCCGTTGGCATCCGTGCAAATGGTGCCGGCCCGGGTGTCCCAGAACCAGTACAGGCCGTTGAGGCCGTGTCCCGAGTTCCAGTACCCAACGCCGGCGGCGACGTGCTCGCACTGCATCTTGCGCTTCTGGGCCTTGGACAGGCCCTTGGCGCGCGTGAACGCGAGGATCGTGACCCTTGCCGACGCCGTGGAGCCACCGAAGGCAGCCGAGATGTTCGGCTGCTGCTTGATGGCCTCCAGGTAGGGGTTCACAAGATCCTTCTCGGTCGCCCCCTTGTGCTTGACCTGACCGGGGCACTGCTTCTGCCCCTCCTTCAGGTCAGACTGCTTGTGGGCGTACTTGCACCCGCCAGGGCCGGTAGCGACCTTGGGGGCCGCCTGTGCCACGGAGGCAAAGACGCACAGCATGGCCGCGATCGCCGCGACCAGGAACATGAGCTTACGCAGCATGTTGGTCTCCTTGTTGGTCGTGGTGATCTGGCCGAGGTTGCCCTCGGCCACCTTCGGGGTGTGACAGATGTGAGGCATCGTGTCACCTCCTTCTGTATGGTCGAGGGGTTTCGTCGCTAGGCCTCACCTTTGCGACTACGATTGTTGGTACTGCATTTCTGCAAACGTATCGTGGGCGGCACAAATACGTTTGCAGGAAGCAGCACCAAACTTTCGAGCCTTTTGGTGGGCCTTCCTAAGTAGTAGTTGATGGGTCTTGATGACCCATGTCTATCCAGTTTTTCAAGGATCCCTCTCCAGAGCTTGGCTTCCACCTCACCTCTTTTGAGTGAATATAACAATATATCATGCTTATGCATTTTTGTCAAGCATTTTTGGTTAATAATCTAATAGTTTTTATGCTTATTACTAAACACCTATTTAGTAATGTTGATTCGCGGATGCTAAAGTGGGGCCCTGGAGCGGCTGGTGTGCCGCCCCAGGGTTGAGTCGCGTCAGAAGCAGGTACGGATAGGCCAGCTATCCAGTGCTCCCTGCTTACAGGTAGCAGCGAACGCGCGACGGGCTTGCCAGAAGCTCCTGCGAGTCTCGGAGTGGCGTCGCCGGACCTCCCGAACCGCCTGAGTGCGAACCGGCGAAGAACGACAGTCGCCGGCGGTTCGGCTCTTAAACCTGGCCCAGGAGCTGAACTCAACCGAGTTCCGTTTGATCCTGGTGTGCCCCGCCGAGATCTGCAGGGTGGCGAACCACTCCTTCTGCGACAGGGCGGCCTCAGCCGCGCATTCACGGTAGATCACCATCTCGCCGCCAGCAGTCCGTCCGCTATTGGAGTAGCGGCTGTCCCAGGTCTTGACGGTGACAGGCACCTCCGCCTTCGCCGTCGTCGCCATCCAGAAGCAGCTTAAGCTGCCCAGGAAGAGCGTCGCCAACAAGGTCAGCAGACCAATCTTCCGGTACGGCAGTTGCAGCTTCATCAAGTACCCTCCTCAGGGTGACGTTTCGGATTCTGGTGCGATAGGGCATCCGTGCCCCTCCTGTAGTTGCTTTCCTATCTGATACGACTCAGGGTGACTTGATCACCCACGAATCAACACTTGGCTGTCAACGTACGATGGTTAAATATAACATAAAGGTTACGTTTTGTCAATGATTTTACAGAAGGAATTGCAGGGTTTAATTAACGTTTCATTAAAAATTCGACAGGTGTGGTGATCTGAATTATGGTTAAGATATGGACTATATCACCCGACCTGAATTTCAAGAGTTCCGACAGGAAATGCTCGATCGATTTCAACGAATTGAAAACATTATCGAGCGTAATTGGAGGACCTATAACGAGGAATTATACGCAGTGGTCAAAGATACCGACTACGCTAAGGAGTGGCTTCCGAGGATTCAAAGGCGATTGGACCAACTTGAGAATCGAGTTGATCACCTAGAGTGATAAGATCTAACGCCGTTTTTTGCGCTTTTTGGCGGCCTTCTTGGTTCCACCAGATGAGCTCTTCTGGCGACGGGCGGCTCGGTTGCCTCCCCCACCTGCGATCTCGCCATCAGATCCAGCCTGGCTCATATCGCTTAGTTCGTGAGCTTGAGCGGCGGCTCGCGTCACCGCAGTCTGGATCTGACTATCGGCCGGCTCAATGGTTAAGCTGGCCCGCAAAATAGAGGTCGCAATCTCGTTTTCCATCAGCTGGATTAAGCGATTGAACAGCCCATGGCTTTCGCGCTTGTACTCAATCAGCGGATCACGCTGACCGATCGCCCGCAGCCCAATACCGTCACGCAGGCGCTGCATGGCATCCAGATGGTCGATCCACAACCGATCCAGAATCTGCAGGTACACCAGGCGCTCCAGAAGCCGCATGGCATCAGTCCCCATCTGTTGCTCCCTGGCGTCGTATAAACGCTTGGTGTAGTCGGTCAGAATCTGGGCTACATCTCGTGGATCGGCATCTTTTACCTGATCAATCACCTGTTGATCAAGCGCCATCCCGGCCTGAGCTAATTCCAGTACCTTATCGGTATCAAGCATGCCGGTTCGGGTGTCGGTATGAGTCTCTACCAGGGTGTTCATCTCCTGGGCCAACATCCGCTCAATCTCCTCTCTCAGGTTGGCATGCTTCAGGGCGGCCTTACGTCGGCCGTAAATCACCTCACGGTGGCGATTCATGACATCGTCAAACTCAACCACCTGTTTACGGATGTCAAAGTTATGACCCTCCACCTTCTTCTGGGCGTTCTCTAAGCTACGGCTGACCACCCCGCTCTCGATCGGCGTCTGGTCATCAACCCCAAGGCTCTGCATCAAACCGGCTACACGTTCGCCCCCAAAGATACGCATCAGATCATCTTCCAGCGACACATAAAACCGGGTTGAACCAGGATCGCCCTGACGCCCGGCACGACCCCGCAACTGGTTATCAATCCGACGAGATTCGTTGCGTTCGGTACCGATAACGTACAGGCCGCCCAGGTCAGCCACTCCTTCACCCAGGATAATGTCGGTACCGCGACCGGCAATGTTGGTGGCCAGCGTCACCGCCCCATGCTGACCGGCATCGGCCACAATCGAGGCCTCGCGTTCGTTATTCTTGGCGTTGAGCACCTGATGCGGCACCTTAGCCTTGGTTAATAACTGGCTGAGCAGCTCGTTTTTCGCAATCGAGCTGGTACCGACCAGCACCGGTTGGCCCTCCTTATGCCGCTCGGCGATCTCGGCTACCACCGCCTCAAATTTCCCCATCTGGGTGCGATAAATTCGATCTGGATGATCAACGCGAATGTTGGGCTTGTTGGTCGGAATCACCACCACATCCAGCTGATAGACCTTAAAGAACTCCTCCTTCTCGGTATCGGCAGTACCGGTCATACCGGCGAGCTTGCCGTATAAACGAAAGTAGTTCTGAAAGGTGATGGTCGCCAGCGTCATCGATTCCTGACGAATCTCCACGTTCTCCTTGGCCTCGATAGCCTGATGGAGACCTTCACTATAGCGGCGACCATGCATCAAGCGACCGGTGAACTCATCAACAATCAGGATCTCGCCCTCACGCACCACGTAATCGCGGTCCTTTAGGTAGACGGATTGAGCCTTGAGCGACTGCTCGACATGGTGGACGTCCTCAATCCGGCCGGCCTCGTAAATGTTGTCGACGCCCAGCGCCTTTTCTAGCTTACGAATACCCTCATCGGTCACGCTCACCGCCTTCTCTTTTTCGTCAACGGTGTAGTCGGTGCCCTCTTGCAAGGTGCCGGCCAAACGGGCAAACTGACGGTACTTATCGGTGCTTTCTTCGGCCGGTGCACTGATAATTAACGGGGTGCGGGCCTCGTCAATCAGGATTGAGTCGACCTCGTCAACGATGGCATAGGATAGCTCACGCTGCACCATGGCCGGCTCCTCGTTGACCATGTTGTCGCGCAGATAATCAAAGCCGAACTCGTTGTTGGTGCCATAGGTGATATCGGCTTCGTAGGCCTCTCGGCGGCTAACCGGGCGCAGGTGTTTTAGACGGTCATCATCGACTCCCTCTTCCACGTAATCGGGGTCAAACAGATAGGCCGATACGCCAAAGGTGGCCTGCGGTACGATAACGCCGGTGGTCATGCCGAGTGCATGATAGATCTGAGCCATCCAGCCGGCGTCGCGGCGAGCCAGATAGTCGTTGACGGTGACCACATGTACGCCTTTACCGGCCAAGGCGTTCAGGTAGGTCGGCGCGGTGGCTACCAGGGTTTTACCTTCACCGGTGCGCATTTCGGCAATTTTGCCTTGGTGAAGAACAATTCCGCCGATAAGCTGAACGTCGTAGTGGCGTTGGCCGATGGTTCGGCGGGCGGCTTCACGGACGGTGGCGAAGGCTTCTGGCAGGAGCGCATCCAGGTTGGTGCCATCTTGAGCCAGCTGCTCACGCAGCTTTTCGGTCTGAGCCTTGAGCTTGGCATCAGACAGTTTTTTGGTCTGATCTTCCAGAGCGTTGACCTGTTCAACCAACCGCTGAGCGCGGGTGACTTCGCGGGAACTGGTATCGCCAAAAATGCGCTGTAACAACTTCATATCCAGGTTATTTTAGCACACTTGATCTGGGAGTGCAGTCGGATCCTCGCCCTCTCTTTTAAGAAATCGGCTGTTTAAAGTTTTTTAAACGAAGCGTTTTGGCGCAACAGGTTGAGGTGAGATCAGATTTCCTTAATTCTTGCCTGCTAACCTGTTTAAGAAAGTTTAAACGGAGGATTTTACATATGAACTACCAAGCTCGTCGGCCAGCACATACCCACAGTGAACCACTCTTCACTCTTAACCTAACCGGGCTTTCTCCCCGCCACATCGATACGATCACGACAACCCTCCGACTCCTATCAAATCCTAAGCGGCTGCTTATTCTTGCCTGCCTTGATCCATACGAGTCAACGCCTTTTGCGGTAATTCAAGATTCAACCGAACTGTCACCATCGCTACTATCTCAATACCTTAAGCAGTTAGCCGACAACAATTTAGTCATTAGCTGGCACAACCAACAGGCTATTCCGATGTATCTGTTGGCTCAAAGTCGGTTTCAACTGTTCGGCGATCCATCCCCCGACGGCGGTGCGACCCATGTTTATCCTTATACTTCAAGACCTGAATCTTCAGCTTCTGCTCAATAATATCAACCGCCGCGTAAAAGTTGACGGTGGCGTCTTTGGCAAACATATCGTTACCCGGTACCTCTAAGCGAGCTTCGCAGCTGTACCGCTGGCTGTCACTGGCCGCACCCTCATCCAGCTCGAGCACCACTTGGCCGCGAACGATCTGGTGCCCACGCGGCATGTACTTATCTAAATGGCCGATCTTGCGCTCAACGTAGTCTCGCAGCTTATCATCCAGTTCGTCGTGGTGCCGGGCGGTTAACTGTAAATTAATCACAGTGTCTCACTCCCATAATAAGGCCGGAGAGCTGCTGGAATAGTTACGGCACCATCGGCAGACTGATGGTTCTCGAGCAGAGCGATCAGTGCACGACTCACCGCGACGGCGGTCCCGTTGAGCGTGTGGACATGCTGCAAACCGCCATCCTTGGCTCGCGTGCGGATATTTAAGCGGCGAGCCTGAAAGTCGGTCACATTGCTACAACTGGTCAGCTCACGGTAGCTCCCGTCCACCGGGCTCCAGTACTCAATATCGTACTTTTTATACGCCGGAGCGCCCAAATCACCGGCGGCGATTCGTACCAGTCGGTACGGAATCTCGAGCTGCTGGCAAATCTGTTCCTCAATTTCCACCAGCTTCTGGTGCCACTTTTCGCTCGCGTCAGCTGGGCAGAACACATACATCTCGAGCTTGTTGAACTGATGGACTCGGTAGAGACCTTTACTGTGCTTACCATATGCACCAGCCTCCTGGCGGTAGGCTGGACTATAGCCAGCGTATAGGAGCGGGAGTTTGTCGGCTTCCAGAATTTCATCGGCGTGATAGCCGGTCAGCGGGATTTCTGAGGTGGCGATTAAATTCAGATCTTCCCCTTCAATCTCGTAAATCTGGCGCTCCTCGCCGCGCGGACTAAAACCGGTACCGTTCATGGTCCGGGTGTTGGCCAGGTGAGGCACCGTCATCAGAGTAAAGCCCTCTTTTTCAAGCAGCTCCATAGCCATGCGAACCACCGCCATTTCGAGGCGCACCAGCGGACCCTTCAAAAAATAGAACTTGGCACCGGCCACCTTGGCGCCGCGCTCGAAGTCGATCCAGCCCTTTTCTTCACCTAAGGTTAAATGATCCTTAATTCCATCGCGCTTTTCAGCCTTGCCCCAGGTCTTCTCTTCGCGATTATCCTCTTCTCCGCCCTCGGGAGTGTCTTCGGCCAACAGGTTAGGAACTTGCTGGAGCAGGTCGGCAAGCTTACCTTCGATTTCGGTCAGCTGCTTTTCCAGTGGCTCGAGCTCTGACTTGGCCTTCTGTAAAGCCTTCAGCTCATCTTCGCTCGGCTTGCCCTTGACGTTCAGCTGGGCGCGGAGCTGTTCAACCTGGCCGACCAGTTCGGTTCGATCGGCGTCGATCTTAAGAATGGCGTCAATATCAACCTTCAGACCACGCTGCCTGGCGGAGGTTTTGTAATCATCAGGGTTGGCTCGAAGGTTTTTGATATCGATCATAGTAGCTTTATTATAGCGCCCTTAAGCTGTTTTTGTTAGCTTTGGCGCTTTAACCGCTTGATTAACCAGTCTTGGTCCAGGCTCGCCAAAAACCAGCCCGCCTTGGGGCCATACAGCTTACCAAGAATAACCTGATAAAGCGCCTGAAAGGCCTCCTTTGGCTGTAGCTCGGCCCGGTCCTTGGCGGCATAAATTAGCTCGTGCATCGCTTGGCCATCAATGTTGCCGGCGTGAGATTCAATGCTCTCGGCCAGGGCATCAAGAAACTTCTGCTGAGCTTCGTTAAGATCGGTTTGTGGAAGCGACTGTTGAACCTGAAACTTTACCTCATCTGGCGCATATTTATCGAGCCAGTTTTTGACAAAGGTGAGCTCGGCGATGATGATGTCGCGCTCGTTTTTAACCTCGACTTGATAACCGGTGCGAGACAGCACTTCGAGCGTCTGCTCCTCGTTGCCTTGAGCCGCTTGATAGACCTGCACCAAATGCTTAAACGGCACATTCGAGATAACTCGCTTAGTGTTGCCGGCCACCGCAAAGTTATGCGCATCGCGGAAGGGATGATTCTCGTCATCCTGAGCCGCCGCAAACTCATCAATAAGGTTATACAGACCGAGTCCAGCGTCAAAAATCAGCTCTTTTTCAGGGCGACTGCGTACCACAAAGTAACGAATCACCTCGGCAGGCATGACCTCAAGCGCATCGGCCGGGGTCATTACATCACCAGCCGACTTGCTCATCTTTTTGGTCTGACCAACCGCATTAATAAAACCGTACGGAACCGGAAATGGCGCTTCTCCGTCAAAGATGGTTTTAACCAGCTCCTTCCCCGTATCGTATGAGCCTCCTTTGGTGGCATGATCACGTCCAAACGGCTCCACGTTAACGCCCCAAATACTCCACCGAGCCGGCCAATCAAGGCGCCAATCAAGCTTGACACGCCCTTCGGCGTAGCTAACCTCGCCGGCCTCGCCGTCTTTGGTTTTATACTGAACCGTTTGAGCTTTGTGATCGAACCCAACATAGAACCACTCATCCAGGCGATTGTTGTCGCTCAGGATTTGCACCGGCGCCCAATCTTCTGGCAGCCGGCGATGGCTTATTTCTTCAATAATTTCACGAACCTGACCAAGTTTGCTCAATGATTTCTCAATCAGGTCGGTATACCGATGCTCTTCACCATACGTCTGATGAGCAAAATAGGTGTGGTCGGGATGACAGCCCAACGCTTTCAGTGCCTGAACCAATTGGCCGTGATAGTACTCACCATAGGTCCCGCTGCCGTCTGGGCTTTGGGCAATATAAAGCGGCTTACCAAGCTCTTGTGCAAGCTCTGTCGGAACGCCCTTTGGAATCTTTCGCAGTAAATCAAAATCATCAACAAAGTCGACGTGTTGAGCCTTGCGACCACGTTCGCGAATTGCCCAAGTGAGAGCGCTGGCGGTCAGCAGCTCACGAATGGTACCGATATGATAGGTGCCGGACGGCGAATGGCCGCTCGACACGATAATCTCGCCATCGGGATAACGGCGGATGATTTCGTCAGCGGCGAGGTCAAGCCAGAAATTGCTTTTTGATTCGTTTGTTTGCTTACTCATTATGGTGATTTTACCTTAGTTGAGGGTTTCTATAAACCAAAACGAGCCCCGACGGGCTCGCTGGTGGACGGTCGAAATTAAAACTACTCGATGTGAGTAATCTTGTAGACCATGGTTCCCGACGGTACCGTGATCTCGACCTCTTCGCCCTTGCCCTTACCCATCAGGGCAACTCCAATTGGCGACTCGTTCGAAATCTTACCCAAATCCGGGTTAGCTTCGGTTGAACCAACGATGGTGTATTTTTGAGTGCCATCCTCTAGTTCAAGGTGAACGGTGGAGCCAATTCCAACCTTGTCGGTCTTCTTTGGCGCCTTAATGATGACAACGTTGCGCAAGATCTGCTCAACCTCGGCAATGCGGCCCTCAACAAACGCCTGATGCTCTTTGGCGGCGTCCCACGAAGCGTTTTCGCTCAGGTCGCCGAACTCCTTAGCCTCTTTTAGCTCTTTGGCAATTTGCGGTCGTTGGTTTTTGGTTAGGTCTTCGAGCTCGGTCTTGAGCTTGTCGACGCCTTCTTTAGTTAAGTAAAACTCTTTGGTTGCACTCATGTGTGCCTCCTTTCTTACACTCCCTGGTGTTTTTTCTGATCTGCCCTTTGCATAAAAACGCCCGAGGAAAACCTCGGTGCCAGGCAATGTCTCTAAGCTGAAGTAAGCGCTTGCACGCTTACGATGTAATGTATTGTCGCCCAGGCCACGAGTAAGGTCAAGCGTTACTCTTGTTAATGGATATTAAATGTTGGTTTTTGGCTTTATTGAGGTAAAGTTTTTACCGCTCAGTTCGTTAATAATTACTATTAACGGACGCATCCACCCGGCCGTTTAAAGCACCACGACAGCACCTCGCGAGTGGCCGGCGCAGCGAACTGCGAGCCTTCGCCGGAATTTTCAATTAAGATGACGGTGACAATCTGGGGATCATCATAGGGTGCAAAGGCGGTAAACCAGGCATGTGGTTTACGTTTGCCATTTGGGTCGGTTTCGGCCGTACCGGTCTTACCCGCAACCGGTACCGGCACCTCGCGCTCCATGGTACAACAGGCAGTGCCGTATGGGGCGGCCACCACCTGACGCATGGCCTGGCGAATAATCTGGTTGTTAGCCGGGCTAATAAAGTCCTTCTGGACCACCTCGGGCTGAACACTACGAATAGTTCGCCCACCGGCATCCTGAACCTCTTTCAGGATATGCGGCTTGAGGACGCTCCCCCCATTGGCCACCGCTGCGGTCGCTACCGCCATTTGCAGCGGTGACGCGCGCAAATCGCCCTGGCCCACCGAAATGTTATAGGTGTCACCTAAATACCAGCTCTCGCCGGTGGCTTTCTTTTTACTGGCTGGATTTGGCACCAGCCCGGCGGTCTCCCCCGGCACGTCCACCCCAGTGGTATGGCCAAGCCCGAACTTATGATAGTAGGTGGTTAAACGATCCACTCCCAAGCCGGCGATGTTGCCAAAACCACCACCGACGGTATAAAAGAAGACGTTCGAGCTGACGGCGATGGCGCGACTAATGTTAACCACACCCAACCCACCCTCTTCGTATGAACGGAAGGTATATTTAACGTTTGGATCATACTTATTTGGAATCTCCAGCGAGCCGGTATCGTTCACCGAAGTCGAGGTGTTAATCACCCCCTCCTGCAAGCCAGCCGAGCCAATTAAGGGCTTTATAATTGACCCCACCGGGTAGGCTCCACCCATTACCTTATTGAACAGCGGCTGAGCTGGATCGTTGAGCAGCTTACTGTATTCCCCCTGACTTATGCCGCCAGCGAATAAGTTATTGTCGTAGCTCGGCAGGTTAACTGCGGCCAAGATTTCACCGGTCTTTGGGTTGAGTGCAATACCGCTGGCTCGCTGGCTACCGGCGGCTTGCATTTGACCCTTAATTGCATCGGTCATTCGCTGTTGCAGCTCGGTGTCAATGCTTAAAACCAGGTTAGAACCGGGGATTGAAGGCTGCGAACTGAGCAGCTTAATTGGTCGACCGCTGGCATCGACCTCGGTCTGCTCTCGTCCGTTTTGGCCACGCAGCTCCTTTTCGTACTGCTTCTCGACTCCAAGTTTACCGATGTAATCGGTGCCAATATAGTCTGGGTTGCGGACTAAATCATCTTCGCTCACGCGGCCGGTATAACCCAAGATAGCCGACAGCAAACTGTTGTCACGGTAGTCACGAATCGGGTTTACATCAAGACTAAAGCCGAGAACGGTCGGAGCCACCTGATCAAAATCCAGCGCTACGTCGCGTGGGACATTGTTAACAATAAGCCGGGGCTGTGTCGCGGCCAGGCAGTCAAACTCGGCTCTGAACTGCGGGGTTTTAGCCTTGAGCGCATCTTCGATGCAGTTTTTTTCGGCCCTTTTTTCAACCTCTTCGGCGGTCAAACCAAGTGAACTCCCCACCTTGGCATAGAGCTGACGGCGCTGCTCGATGCTGCGCGGTAGCAAACTTGGAATTACCGTCACATCAAAGCTAGCTAAGTTCTGGGCCAGCGTTACCTTATTGCGATCATAAATCACGCCACGGGGTGCACGAGTTACCTTTTGTCGTAAGCGGTTACCGTCAGCCAGACCAAGGTTACGTTCACCGTCAACCACCATCAAACGGAACATCTGCGCTCCCAGGATAGCCAGGGCCACAACCACCATGACCGCAATAATAATCAGGCGCTTACGACCGGTTTCGGTTTCGATCACCCCAGCTTCGGCATCGGCCGGCATGATCGCTTCGGCCCATTTTTCATGACCACCCTTATCGCGCTTAATAACCGGATCACCCTTATGAGGACGGGTCTCACCACCATACCCGAACATCGGCTCAGAATCTCGCCTTGTCATAACCAGGACCCTCGACGTAGCTCATCGGCAATCCGAGCCCGCCGGTCACGCGTAAGCTCACGCCCACCAAACAAAATTGCAATTAAGATTGAGTTGTACAAAACCTCGAGCGCTACCCGTAATGCCACCACTGACCAGTCCACGCCAGCGGTCGACCCGATGACGCTCAGTACAATCATCAAGTTTGCCAAAATGGTGGCGGTGGCGGTAATGGCAAGAGCGATCGAAAACGACTCAGCGTGCAGCCCAAGCTGCCGGGTTGCAATAATAGCCAGCACCACGACGGTAAAAAAGGCGGTTCGCATACCAAAGTCACTACCGCTCGCAAGATCGAGCAAGATGCCACACACCACCGCGCTGGCAAGCGCCGTGGTGGCTCTGCTCCACAGCGCGGTCACAATTACCACCGTAAGCACCAAATTTGGCATCACCCCAAGGGGACGAATATGACTGAACCATGACAGCTGAATAATCACTGCCGCCAAAAGAGCACCTGCCTGGATGAGTATTGGAATCATTCCCTACCCCGCCTTTACCGTTACTGTCGTGCTACCACGTAAACCACCTCAAGGCGATTAAAGGCCACGTCACTGGTCACCTGTGCCACCTGAAACACCCCGTTGTCTCGTCGCTCTACCGTTTGCACCTTACCGATAATCAGCCCCTTGGGGATATCGTTCCCGGTTCCGGCGGTTACAATGGTATCGCCCGGACGGATGGTTTCGGTCTGGGCGATTTTATCCATGACCAGGCCACCACCGATCTGGCCATAAATGGTGCCGGTGGGCCGATTTGATGCATCCTGGTCGAGCGCGGTCACCCGAAAGGTGGGGTCGATCACCAGGAACACCTTAGCGGTCGTGGCGGTCACATCCTGCACCGTTCCAACCAGCGCACCCTGGCTAATCACCGCCATACCCTGCTGAATACCATCATTACTGCCCCGACCAATGGTAATAAACTGCCGAAAATTATCTGGCTGATACCCAATCACCTCGGCCGCCACAATGTTTTCTGGCCGAACACTCCCCACGTTCAACTGCTTACGGAGTTCTTCGTTTTGAGCCTTGACTTCGGTCTCTTGGCTCAGACGTTGGCGCAGATCGGCTACCTCGCTGCGCAGCTGCTGGTTTTCTTTGGCAAGGCCGCCGATTGAGGCCGCCGCTCCCAACCAATTGGTGGCGCTCGCACTGGCGCCGCTTACCCAACCAGCCAAGGGGCCACCAACCACACCAAGAGCACTCCGAACCGGCTGCAACAGCCCCACCGCACCGAACGCGACCAGCAGCAAGCCGATTGCCATCAGCCCCAGAATCTTTCGTTGTGCGCTACGCCCTCGCTTCATAACTCCTCAACCTTACTTAAACTGGGTTGGCACTAGAATATCTTTCAGCGTATCAATATCCTCCAACACCAGACCGGTTCCCCGAGCCACAGCGGTCAACGGGTCGTCGGCAATATGAACCGGCATCTTGGTCTGCTGCGCTAACAACACATCCAGCCCCTTCAAAAGCGCCCCACCCCCGGCCAGCACAATGCCGCGCTCAAGAATATCGGCGACCAGCTCCGGTGGTGTTTCCTCGATAGTGATCTTAACCGCCTCCACAATCTCGCGTACGCTTTTGGCCAGCGCCTTACGAATCTGCTCATTACTCACCTGTACCTCTTTGGGTAAGCCGGTCACCAGGTCACGCCCCCGCATCGGCATGGTCTTATTCTTCTCTAGCTGATGCGCCGCGCCAACCGTCACCTTGATCTGCTCGGCGGTGCGTTCGCCAATGGTCAGGTTAAACTCATCACGGGCGTACTGAATAATGTCCTCACTGAGCTCATCGCCGGCAATGCGAATGCTGCGGCTAGCCACAATTCCACCCAAAGAAATTACCGCCACCTCGGTGGTGCCGCCGCCAATATCAACAATCATCGAGCCGGCCGGATCTTGAATCGGCAAACGACTGCCGATCGCCGCCGCCATCGGCTCTTCAATCAAAAAGGTTTGGCGCGCGCCGGCGTTGGTGGCCGCGTCTTCCACCGCTCGCTTTTCGACCTCGGTGACGCCAGACGGAATACCCACCACCACTCGCGGACGGGCTAATAGGTTCCACTTTTGCGGGTGAACCTTATCAACAAAGTAACGCAACATCTGCTCGGTGACCTCAAAGTCGCTGACCACTCCATCTACCAGCGGGCGCGTTGCCACAATGCTGCTGGGAGTGCGACCAACCATCTTTTTTGCCTCGTCGCCAATCGCCAGCACCTGGTTGGTCTTGGTGTTGATCGCCACCACGCTCGGCTCGTTGATCACAATGCCGCGCCCACGCACGTACACCAGCGTGTTCGCGGTTCCCAAATCGATTCCAATATCGTGCGAAAATCTTCCGAGCAGTCGGTCAAACAAGGTCGTGTTCCAGCGTTACCATCTTGATCTAGTGTACCAGGTTTGAGTGGGTCGGGGCTAGTGTGCTATCATTTCGCTCAGGTAAAGCACCTCACATTCCACTCACCACTTAGGAGTTGATTACGTATGAGGCAAAAGCTCTATGTCTCCATTTTGCTTCGGCGCATCCAGCCGATGAGCGCCATGCATGAGCTGTTGAGCAATATCGCTCGGATACTTGAAAATGCCAAAGTCGACTTTGGCATGCAAGAAGTATCCGAAGTAACAACCAGAGCTTTGAGCCAAGGCGAACGCCCTGCCGCCACAGCCGAACTCCATGGTTACGAAATGCGCTTTAGTACCGACTTGGGCCCCGGCGATAGGGGTAGATTTGCTGAACTTTCGAGTACACTACTCCAAATCTCAGAGGTGACGGGAATCGAGGCTTTCGTTCACCAACAAGAGATGAGGCCAGAATTTCAGAGAGACATCTTGGTCGAAGAACTGGCTCTAGGCAATCGAGTCTATAATATAGTTAAGCGAGCCGGGATTCAAACACTAGCCGACATTACCCAAAAAAAGCCATCTGAGTTCAAGGCACTTACCAACATGGGTGATGAAGGAGTCGCTGAGATTATTGCGGCAATTGAGCCCTGGGGACTCCGCCTGCAGCCTGAATAATAGCCCACCTTCGAGCGCTACATTGCAGCCCGAAGGTGGGCTGCTTTGCTTTTATGAGAATAGTTTGAGGGTTTCGTCAAAGGAGATGAGCTTTGACTCTTCTTCGTTGCGACGTTTTACCTCGACACTGTTTTCTTTGAGTGTCTTGGGGCTAACCGTTAAACGAGTCGGCATACCCATTAAGTCGGCGTCGGCGAACTTAGCACCGGCTGGAATGTCGCGATCGTCGTAGATAACTTCGATATTCTGAGCTTGGAGCTGCTGGTAGAGCTCATCGGCGGCTTTGATGACGTCTGTGTCCTCGCCGATGCGGACGATGTGAGCCTTGACTGGAGCAACAGCTTCTGGCCAGATCATGCCCTTGTCGTCATGGAACAGCTCAATGATCACACCCATGATCCGGGCTGGGCCAATGCCATAAGAACCCATAATGACCGGCTTGACCTCCCCATCTTCATCGGTGTACTGCAGCTTGAGTGGATCTGAGAACTTGGTACCAAGAGTAAAGATATTGCCAACCTCAGAAGCGTTGATTTTCTCGAGTTTGTCCTTGTCGAGGTTGAGATCATTGAGGACTTCGTCGTTATAAACCTCTTCGTTGACCGCCAGTTTTTTGTCGCGGTCTAGATAGATAACATCCTCCCCTGCCTCGATGGTGGTTTGGAACTCATGTGAGTACTTACTAAAGCTGCCACCGCTGGCGAAGGTGATGAAGGTGTGATCGCCAATACCGAGACGCTCAAAGACGTTGGTATAGACATCTTTCATCTTTTCGTAATACTCATCATGTTGCTTTTGATCACGGCTAAACGAATACAAGTCCTTCATAATGAACTCGCGGGTGCGCATGATGCCACTCTTAGCCCGAACCTCGTTACGGAACTTGCCTTGGAACTGGTAGACGTACTGCGGTAGGTCGCGGTGACTGTTAATGTTTTCTGCCATCAGAGCGGTTAATGGCTCTTCGTGAGTAAAGGCCAGACCGAGCTCGGTCTTGTTGTGAAGCTGGGTGCGGAACCACACATCAACCTGCTTGTCGTCCCAGCGATTGGTCTTTTGCCACAGCTCCGGTGGCTGCAACGCGGTCATGGTAACTTCCTGGCCGCCGGCCTTGTTCATCTCTTCCCGGATGATACCGATGATGTTGTTGAGCGTCCTGAGACCCAACGGCAGCATGACGTACGCACCGGCCATCTGCTTATGAATAAAGCCGGCCCGTATCAGCAGCTGAGCACTGATCGCCTCTTCATCCCTGGGGGCTTCGCGGCGGGTCTTGGTAAAAAGTTGAGATAGTTTCATGTTTTAATTCGAGTTTAATGCCAGAAAAGCAATGTAGTTATTGACCATGTGCAGCAGCATGCCGGGGATAATTGACCCAAGGCGTACGTACAAGAAACATAGTATCAAACCAAAGACAAAGGTGTACACCACTACGTTGGGTTGAAAGTGGGCCAGGCCAAACAACAGGCTACTCAATCCGGCGGCGGTAATAGTACCGAAACGCTTCGAAAAGGCTGGGAACAAGAAGCCGCGAAAGACGGTTTCTTCGATGAAGGCTGGCAAAATCACCATGATCAGCAGCGCCCAGGTACGCATGTTCGCGCCGGTGCCGGCAAACTCGTTTGTTTGAGCCTCATCAACGTTAAAGCCCGGCACCAGAACTTGGACCACGATGTAAACGAGCTGCACGATAAAGATGAAGGCCAGGAACAATCCACCGATATACAACAAAGCCTTGAGCAAGCTAAAGCGCCGAAAGCCAAGATCGCTCCAGGTAGCTTTTCGCCGGCGGAGGATGTAACCCAGGATCGCCAGCGAGCCAATAGCGTCGATGAGGGCAATAACAATGGTAGCCTGGGGCGAATCGGCGCTCAGGAGTTCATACAATGGGCGGATGGCCGGTACGAAGCCAGCGATTAGGCCAACACTAAAGTAGACGATAACTGGAATGACCAGCCAGGCGGCGCCAAATAAGATCAAGGCATCGCGCAGGCCCCACGGCACGGAGCGCAAACGCTGCTTAGCGGTTAAGACGGCTGATGTCGACAAAGGTCACCACAATCATTAAAACTATGAGAGATGCAAACCCAATCGTATGCACCGTCGCCTCGAACCGATCAGAAAGCTTGCGGTTGGTCAGCTTTTGAGCGGCAATGATCGTCCAGCGACCACCATCGAGAGCTGGGAGCGGCAGCGAATTGAGAACAGCCAGCGATACCGAGATTGAGGCAACAAACAGTAGGACGTAAGCCACACCAAAGTAGGCAATGTTGGCCAGGATCGAAACGATACCAACCGGGCCGGCCACCTGATCGCTCAGCTGACCTTGAGTAAACAAACCGATGACTAAGCCGCCAAAGGCCGCCAGCGTCAGCCAGACCATCTGGAGGGTTAGTCCAGCAGCGGTAACCACCGCGTCGATGGCGCTGTACTGCAGCTTGTAGGTCTGCATCGGGGTGACTCCCAGTTGGCCCTGCTTCTCGCCGGCGCTACGGAGCATAGTTTGCAGGGTCCGCTGGTTGCCATCCTCGCCCTTTACTTCAAAGGCAACGGTCTGGCCGGCATGGATCTTGGTGAAATCAATCAGCTCTTGCTCGGTCTGTAGGGGCTGACCGTTGGCGCTCAGAATAATGTCACTCTTGCGCAGTCCTGCCCGTTCGGCCGGTGAACCACTCGCCACTGCCACCACCATCACCTGCTTAGGTTGGTCATAGGTTGGACTTCCAAAGCTGAACTGATTTTGCACCACCGGCGGTAGCCCGGTTAAACACAGCCCGACCAAGATGATGTAGGCGGCGAGCAGGTTCATACTGACACCGGCAAACAGAATCTTGGTCTTACCCCAAAAGCTGGCAGCATTAAATGTTCCCGGACCGGCCTCGGCCGAGTCCTCGCCCTTGAGCTTTACAAAGCCACCCAGGGGAAGCCAGTTGATTGAATACAGGGTGCGCCCAATCTTCTTACCGATTGCTCGTGGCGGAAAGCCGAGTCCAAACTCCTCAACCTCTACCCCATTGCGGCGGGCCGCCACAAAGTGACCCAGCTCGTGCACAAACACCAGTGATCCAAAGATCGCGACAACCAACAGAATAATGAAGATATCCATCTGCTCTATTATACGCCAAAGTTGCGTTTGCGTTTGGCATATTCGGCCAACGCCGCATCAAACTCGTCCTGGTCGAAATCGGGCCACATCACGTCGGTAAAGTACAGCTCGCTGTAGGCCGACTCCCAAATCAAGTAGTTACTCAAACGAATCTCACCGCTAGTGCGAATTATTAGATCGGGGTCTGGGATACCAGCGGTTGAAAGGGCGCCGGTAATGTCGGCTTCGGTTACCGACCGCTTGCCATCTTGAATCAGTTGGTTAACCGCTTCTACCAAGTCGCGGCGACCACCGTAGTTAAAGCAAATGTTGATGGTGCCGGCGGTGTTGTGACGGGTCAGCGCCTCGAGCTTATCAAAGCCTTCTAGTAATTTGGGGTCAACTTTGTCATTGGAACCGATGATGTTCACCCGAATGCCCTTGGCATGCAGCTTCTTACCCTCTTCCTTCAGCACCCAGGCGGCCAGCTTCATTAGATAACCCACCTCATCTTCGGTGCGTGACCAGTTTTCGGTCGAAAAAACGTATCCGGTGACGTATTTAATACCGCGCTCAAAGGCAAGGTCGGCAATCTTCAGCAGGTTTTCGTACCCCGCCTTGTGGCCCTCTTTCTTCTCTAAACCCTTTGATGCAGCCCAGCGACGATTCCCGTCTGGAATGACGGCAACGTGCGCTGGTAAACTGGGTTGAGATTCAGACATATTGATAGATATTATAGCGACTGCCCCTTAGACAGTCATGAGTTCAGACTCTTTGGCCTGGGCAATTTCGGTGATTTTGGCTTTGTACTGATCAATCTTTTTGTTGAGACTTTGCTCGGCAAATTTGACGTCGTCCTGGGTCGCCTCTTTGTCCTTTTCCATCCGCTTCACCTCGTTCAAGATGTCGTGGCGGATGTTGCGCAGGGCGATGTTGCACTGTTCAACCTTTTGGCCAAGCTCTTTGACGATCTGGCGGCGGCGCTCCTCGGTCATTGGCGGAACGTTCAGGCGGACCACATTGCCGTCACTGGCCGGATTCAGACCCAAGGCCTGGTCTTCGCGAATGGTCTTTTCGATCGTGGCCACCAAGTTCTTATCCCACGGGCTGATCGCAATGGTTTGAGCGTCCGGCGTGGTGATGGTCGCCACGGCCTTGAGCGGCGTCTGCTGACCCCACTGCTCCACCATAATATTTTCAACCATGCTGGTCTGAGCGCGACCGGTTCGTAGGCTGTTTAAATCTTCGCGCAAGTGAGCAATGGCCTTATCCATGCGCTCACCCGCTGAATTTACAACCTGCGTCACCATCTTACAGCTCCCCGCCCAGCTCGATGCGTTTAAACTGGCGGATCACGATGCGCTCACCCAGCTTGGATGACAGATCGGTCATCATTTGCTCAATGGTCTGGTCTGGGTCCTTAATAAATGGCTGCTTAACCAAGCAAACGCTTTCGTAAAACTTAGCCAGCTTGCCATCAATAATCTTGTCAGCAATCTCGGCTGGCTTGCCCTCAACGTCGGCGGCAAACACCTCTTTTTCCTTAGCGATCTCGGCCTCTGGCACGTTATCGGTATCTAAATACTGAGGGTTGGCAGCGGCAATATGCAGCGCCATGTCGCGGGCAAAAGCCTTAAAGTCATCGGTGCGAGCCACAAAGTCGGTTTCACAGTTCACCTCAACCAGTACGCCAATCTTGCCACCGTGAACATAGCTTTCAATCACACCTTCTTTGGCCTCACGATCGCCTCGCTTGGCCACACGAGCGGCACCCTTTTTACGCAAAGCGGTAACCGCTGCTTCCATGTCGCCGCTAGCTTCAACCAGGGCCTTCTTGGCATCCATCATGCCAGCGCCGGTCATCTCTCGCAGTTTTTTAATATCGGCTACTTCTATGCTCACTTATCGTCTCCTTCTTTCTTGGTGTCACTTTTGGCTTCTTCGGTAGCGGCTTTTTGAGCATAAACCTTAGCGCCTTCGGCAGCCGCAGTCGCAATTCGGCCGGTAATCAGCTGAATCGACTTAATCGCGTCGTCGTTGGCGGCGATTGGATAGTCGGCCAGTTCTGGGTTGGCGTTACTGTCGGCCACACCCACCACGGTGATGCCCAAGTTGCGCGCCTCGGCAATGGCGATGTGATCGCGAGTCATATCAACCACAAAGACGGCCTTGGGCAACTCGTCCATCTGCTTAATGCCGCCAAAGATTCGCAGCAAATGATCTTTCTCGTTGGTTAAATCAAGCACTTCCTTCTTGTTGTACTTGCTAGCAAAGTCACCCGACTCCAAGCCGGCCTCAAGCTCCTTGAGTCGCTCCACGCGGCTACGAATGGTACGGAAGTTGGTCAGCAGCCCACCCAGCCAACGCTCGGTGACGTACGGCATACCGGCGCCGTCGGCCTCTTTCTTAATGATCGCCTGAGCCTGACGCTTGGTGCCAACAAACAGCACCTTACCACCGTCTTCGGTGATCTTACGAATCGCCTTTTCAGCCTCTTCCAGCTGCTCAGCTGTCTGAGTCAGGTCGATAACGTGAATGCCACTGCGTACACCAAAGATGTACTTGCGCATCTGGGGGTTCCAGCGGCGGGTTTGGTGCCCAAAGTGTGAGCCAGCTTCTAAAAGCTGCTTAATAGTTTGATCTGCCATTTTGTAATGTCTCCTTAATCTTTGCTTCAGGCGCCGCAGGTGCGGAGGATTGTTGTGCCTGAGCTGTTTCGTTAATCAATGCAACTTGGTTAGAGTACCAGATTTGAGGGCTTTGGGCAAGCACTGGAAAGGCGGTTCGGATTTCTTATTTTATTAGCCATTATTTTTACTCTGCCCTCTTCCTTGACGCTATCCCCTTTTTCAGGTAAGATAGTCGAGTTATGAAAACCGATATTCATCCGACATTATTCGACACCAAGGTGCACTGCAACGGTTGTAACACCGAGTTCACGACTCGCGCCACGGTGCCAGAGATCACAGTTGAGATCTGCTCAAACTGTCATCCGTTCTATACCGGCAAGCAAAAGCTGGTGGATACCGCTGGTCGTGTTGAGAAGTTTGAGGCTCGCCGTAAGGCCGCCGAGGCCAAGCAGGCTGCCGGTCAGAAGGCCGCTGATGCCAAGGCTGAGCGCGAAGCCGAGAAGGCTCGCAAGAACGATCCAGAGCTAGAAGATATTGCCGAGGAGCTCAAGGATCAGACCGTTAACGAGCCAGCTGAGGTTGATGCGCCTAAGCCTGAAGCCGACGACAAGTCTGACGACAAGACCGACGAAAAGACCGATTCAGCCGAATCTTAAATAGTTATTAAATAAAACAGCACGTTCGTTATAGGGCGTGCTGTTTTGTTATGATTAAGGAAAGTTATGGACGCTACCGAACAAAAAACTCGCGACGAATACGGTCAGCTTGAACAAAAGCTGATGGATAGCTCGTTGTTTGGTACGCCGGAGTATGTAAAGGCCGCCAAGCGCCAGACCGAGTTGAAGCCGCTGATGGAGCTGTATGATGAGCGCAAGCAGGTTCAGGATGACTTGAAGACACTGGAAGATCCGGAGATGGCCGAGTTGGCAGCTGGCGAGCGGCCGGGGCTTGAGGCCCGCTTGAGCGAAGTCCAGGAAAAGTTGAAGGTGGCCTTAGTGCCCAAGGACCCGAACGATGGCAAGAACGTGATTATTGAGATTCGGGCCGGGGCTGGCGGCGACGAGTCAACCCTGTTTGGGGCCGAGCTGTTCCGCGCCTATAGTCGGTTTGCTGAAAGCAAGGGCTGGAAGGTTGAGATCGATAACGAAAGTCCCAGCGACGTTGGTGGGTACAAGGAGATCGTGTTTGAGATCCGTGGTGACGGCGTTTACGGCGAGATGAAGTATGAGTCGGGCGTCCACCGGGTGCAGCGGGTGCCTGCAACCGAGTCGCAAGGGCGCGTTCACACCTCGACGATTACGGTGGCCGTTTTGCCAGAGGCCGAGGAGACCGAGCTGGAGATCAATGAAAACGATCTGCGGATTGATGTGTTCCGTTCTGGTGGCCATGGCGGCCAGAGCGTCAACACCACCGACTCGGCGGTGCGGATCACTCACCTGCCGACCGGCACGGTGGTGACCTGTCAGGACGAAAAGAGCCAGCTCAAGAACAAGCAAAAGGCCATGGGCGTGCTCCGCTCTCGCCTGCTGGCCCAAAAGCTGGAGGCTGAGCAGCGCGAGAATCGCGAGGCTCGCCTGGCTCAGATTGGTACCGGCGACCGTAGCGAAAAGATTCGCACCTACAACTTTCCCCAAGACCGGATTACCGACCACCGGATCGGCCGCACCCAACATGGTCTGCCACAGTTTATGGCCGGCGAGATTGGCAGCATGATCGAGGCGCTGAAGGCCGAGGACTTAAAGCGGGCGCTCGAGACGGCTGGACTGTAAATGAGGATTGATGAGATCCTGCGGCGAGATGTCGCCCGACTGGAGGCAGCCGGCGTAAGCGGAGCGCGACTGGATATGGAGTTATTAGTGGCTCACGTCTGCGAGCGTGATCGCAGCTGGGTAATGGCTCACCCAGAATTTAAGCTGAGCGCGAAGCAATCTGAGCAACTCGAGAGCTTGGTGGCTCGTCGAGCCAACCGGGAGCCGTTGGTTCACCTTACCAACCAACGTGAGTTTTATGGGTTGGAGTTTTACGTCAACCAGGATGTACTCACTCCACGAGCCGAGACCGAGCAGATGGTCGAGTGGGCGGTTCAAGATGCACCCAAAGATTCACGGCTGATCGATATTGGTACCGGCAGCGGTGCGATTGCGGTGGCGATCGCCAAGCAAAGGCCGGATTTGAAGATTGTTGGCACCGACGTGACCGACGAGGCGCTAGCGGTGGCTAGGCGGAACGTGAAGACGCATGACGTCCAGGTCGAGCTGGTGAAGTCGGACTTATTTGAGAATGTTGAGGGTCGCTTTGAAACGGTCGTCACCAATCTTCCCTACCTGTTTGATGATGCCGATTTGATGCCGGAAGTTCAAAAGGAGCCGGCGGTGGCGCTGCATGGTGGTCCAGATGGCTTAGACTTATACCGACGGTTCTTACAGCAACTCCCCGATCATTTAGAGCCCGGCGGGCGCTTGTTTACCGAATGTGATCCGTGGCAACACGCTAGCTTGGTTGAGGAGGCTACCAAGGTTGGTCTGCACCTAGTCCACGAAGGCTACTTTATTCTCGGTTTTCAACTGAAGGCTTAGTTCTGCTGGGGTGCTTCACCGAGCGTGACCTCAATGGTCTGTTCTTTACCGTCGCGATACACTGTGAGCTTCACCACATCACCCGGTTTATAGGCGTTAATTAAGGTGGAAAGGCTGTGCTTCTCATCAATCATCTTGTCGTTTACCTTCAGAATGATATCGCCCTCTTTTAGCCCGGCCTTGGCTGCCGGACTATCAGCAACCACACCTGCCTGACCCTGGCTGCCGGCAATGTAGGCGCCGGCGGTCACCTTCAGGTCGTTACTGGCCGCAAACTCCTTGGTCACCGGAATGTAGCGCACTCCAATATAGGCCTTGACGATCTTGCCTTGACTCTTGACCGTCTGCAGCTGAGCAGCGATTTGGTTGATGGGGATAGCAAAACCAATCCCCTGAGCATCACCGGCCACCGCGGTGTTGATACCAATCAGCTTGCCGGTCAGATCAACCAGCGGACCACCGGAGTTACCGGGGTTGATGGCTGCATCGGTTTGGAACAGATTCTGCAACTGTTCAACCTTGCCGCCCTGCTGGTCACCGGCGGTCACCGGTCGGCCAAGGCCCGAGATAATACCACTGGTAACGGTGTTTTCAAACTGACCCAGAGCGTTACCGATAGCCAACACCTGTGTGCCAACCTGTACCTTGGATGAATCACCCAGTTCGGCTGGATCTAAACCGTTGGCTTTGATCCGCAAAAAGGCGGTGTCGTTTTGCGAGTCCCGCGCCACCACCTGAACATCCTTATACTCCTTGCCGTCGCTGGTAAACACGGTCAGATTGCTAGCGCCTTCAATCACGTGATTGTTGGTGACGATCAGCCCGTCGCTGGTCACAATTACACCGGTACCGGCCCCTTGGGTGGTCTGGGAGGACCCAAAGAAGCTAAAGCCGGTCGACTCGCTGGTGATCGACACCACGCTGGGTGAAACCTTTTTAGCAACCTCAATGGTGGCAGAGCTCTGTTCAAGCAGGATTGATTGCTTGCTGACCGGAATAAGGCCCGGGGCAAATCGAGCAATTGCCAGCGTGCTGAGAGTGCCACCCAAAATACCAAACAGCAACACCGCGACCAAGAGCTTGGGCGTCAGGGCTGAACCTATACTACTGGTGGTTTTTTCCGTTTGAGAATTTGAGGTTTCGCTTGCCATGATGTTGCCTTCAATTATAGCGATTTAAACGGTGCCGTTCCAGCGGGTACCGGCAATAACGATAGCGAGCAAGGCGGCCCCAATAGCCAGATACTCAATCAAGCGGCTCCGACTGAGCCGTTTTTGGCTATGGGCGGTTAAAACACTGACAAAACAGTACCCAAGGCCGGCAATTACCACCGCTGCTTGCGGAATAATAATGTATCCGCTGCCAATATCGTAGTTCACCTGCCAAATGTACAGCACCCACCCCAACTCGGCCGCCACCAGGCCCCAAGTAGCGGCCAAGATCTGGGAAGCTTTTTGCTTGGTGACCTCAAGAAACCACCAGGCGTTCGCAAAGCTTACTAGCCACAATACCGCGAGCATAACCGCATCGGGCCAGTGCCAAAAAGCGGTGGCCAAAAAGACCGCTGAAACGGTCAGCAGCTGGGTTACGCCAGCGATCACCGGGGCCACTGAGGGTCGCTTAAATCGCCACAGCAGCATCGACCACACCACATAGAACAAGGCGAGCGTTAGCTGGCTGGCTACCGGAAACACCGGTGAACCAATTGGCGGCTGGTTAAGACCAATCAACACTACGACACTCAGTCCCATCAAGAGCTCAGGCGTTATGCGACGCAGCGCCTCGGCGTGGCGCCCACCACGCACCCAGCGAGCTGCCGCCACCCCCAGCACCAGCACGGAGGCCAACCAGGCCAAACCGTAGTGGCTCAACAGTAGAACTGTGATGGCAAGCGCCATCTGTCCGAGTGCAATAAAAAAGGTTGTAAGTGTCATGGTTGTGTCGGTTGTTGGTAATCCTTACCCACCATTATAACAACATCGGCGCCCGAAGCCGGTTTTTGGGACGATTCACCCTTTATTATCTGAGCCTTAAAGCGCTGCTGTAGATACCGCAAGGTATAAGGTTTTGTACCGCCGGTATAGTCGACCAGGGTTGTGGCTGCCTGTAGTGTATCGGCCGAGGTGGTCGCTACCACCTGGTAGCTGTAAGCAGTGAGCTGGGTCGACAGCTTAGCCGCGAGCCCAGGCACACCAGCGGCATTGGTTACCTCTACCTTGGGCGCCTCCTTCTTTAAGTAGGCGTCGGCGAAGATGGTGTGAACCAAGCCCTGAATCTCGGTATAGTCGAACGATCCCGCCTTGGGTAACAAAATCGAACCGGCTCCAGGGAATCTGTCTGAACCGTTTACCAACAAGCCGTCCGGTTGATTGGTCAGCACCTTGGTAACAATAGTATCGGTTTTCACATCTTTGACGATGGTCGCCAACTTACGCAGCTCTTCAGGACTCAAATCCATGCGTACATGATCGCCAACGGCATCAACCAGCCCGGCTATCTTCAACGGGTTGGTCAGCGTTTTGGCATCCAGCATCTCCTTACGCAAGGCCAACAACACCTCTTGCTGGCGAGCTGCTCGACCAAAATCACCCTCGCAGGCGCCATGACGACAGCGAACATACTTGAGCGCGGTAGCACCATCAAGCCGCTGCGGACCGGCCTTCAAGCTAAACTTACAGTACTGCGTCTCGTTGTCGCACGGATACTCCGGATCATACAATGGGCTCTCAGGGGCAACGTTCACACCACCAACTGTGTCGACGGCCTGTTTGAAGGTGCTAAAGTCGGCCTGAACATAGTAATGGATTGGCAGGTCGAGAATTTTTTCGACCACCTGCTTCGACAGTTCAGGCCCACCATAGGTACCGGCGGCGTTAATCTTGGCCTGACCATAGCCGGGGATCTTAACGTACAGGTCACGTGGGATACTCAGCATGGCCACGTCTTTATGAATCGGATCGATACTGGCAACCATAATGGTGTCGGTCAAGGAGCCGCCGGCGTGAGCCTCACCGCCAACCCCAAGCAGCAAGATGTTAATGCGGCCATCGCCCTCACCCTTAAGCTTGGTTGGGTCAACCTCGCCCTTGAGCGCCGGTGCTCCTTGGCTCGGCTTGGTCATCACTTTTTGGCTCGCCAGTACCATTTTGACGCTCAGCATCGCAAGAGTTGCTAGTACAACCGAAACAACCACCATCCCAATCTGCTGACGGTGATTTAAAAGAGAGCCTACCATGCGGTGGCCAAGACTGGTGCTACTGCCTCTCATTGAAGACCAGTATAGCAAAGACAAAGCATAAGCGTGAAGACTTGCTCGCAACGGTCACTGCCTCTATACTGAAGGCTAGTAAATTTTTTGCCGTGCAACCAACCAGCGATACCATCAACCAAGGAACCAACACTCCACCCGAACCAACTCCCTCCTTAGCTGAGCGGATTTTTTCGCATTGGCTGGTGAGCTGGATCTTGATTCCGGTTAGCTTAATTTTCTTTCTCCACTTTTTTGTCTTTAGCGCCTATCACGTGGTTGGCAGTAGTATGGTGCCAAATCTGCACGATTCGGACTACTTGATTATTTCGAAGGTCGGTAAAACGGCGGCCGGACTAACCGGCCAGCAGTACACCGGCAAACGCGGCGAGATTGTGGTGTTTCACTACCCCAAAGAGCCGCAGTTTGATTTTGTTAAAAGGGTGGTTGGCCTACCCGGCGAGCGCGTAGTGGTTAAGGATGGTAAAATAACCGTCTACAATAACGACAACCCCAATGGCCTCAACCCGGATGAGGGCATTGAGCTGGCCGGCAGCTACACGCAAGCGGGTCCGGATGATCAGCCAATCGATATCGTTATTCCTAAGGGGAATATCTTTGTGGTTGGCGACAACCGTACGCCAAACGGCTCCGCTGACTCGCGCGAATGGGGGTTGCTGCCAAGCAACGATATCGTCGGCACTGTGGTCTTACGACTCTACCCGTTTAATACCATCAAACTGTTTTAAGCTTGTCGAGCAGCTGATCGAGCTGCTGTTGGTTCGCATACTTGAGCACCAAGCTGCCACCCTGAGTGGTGGTTTTTGTTTGAATTTTTACACCAAGACGGCTAGAGATATCCTTAATAATTGGGGCTGGAATAGTGTTCACGACGCTCTTTTGAGACTGAGTTGGACTCGTGCCGACAGGGCTGTTGTCATTCGCTTGCTGGGCCCACGCTTCGGCCTGACGAACGCTCAGGTGCTGGTCGATGATGGCTTTAAGCAGTTCCGCCTGCTTATCGGCCGGTACTGCCAGAATTGCGCGCCCGTGAGCCTCGGAGATTTTACCGCTGGCGAGCGCCTGCAGCGCTGCATCGGGCAGTTGCAGGAGCCGGAGTTGATTAGAGATAGTCGACTTGGCTCGCCCCACCTTCTTCGCTACCTGCTCGAGCGATAGGTTAAACTCATCCATGAGCTTCTTGTAGGCCACCGCCGTTTCGAGCGGGTTCAAATTGGCCCGCTGCACGTTTTCGATAATCGCCAGTTCGAGCTTTTGCTGCTCGCCAAAGCTGCGAACAATCACCGGTACGGTGGCCTGATTGGCAAGCTTGCTGGCGCGCAGTCGCCGTTCACCGGCAATTAGCTGATAGCGGTCACCGTCCCGACTGACGACCAGCGGCTGGAGCACACCATGCTCCTTAATTGAATTGGCCAGCGCGGTCAGCTCATCGGCATCAAACTCGGTACGCGGCTGATGAGGGTTAGGATCGATCAGTTCAACCGGCACCAAGTGAACCGCATCGTGAGTGGTATCAGGATCGCTGATTTGAACCGGATTACCCGTGATTGGTGCGCTCGGCTGCTCGGTCTCCAATTTGGTAGGAATGAGCGAATCAAGTCCGCGCCCTAAGCCACGCTGCTTACTCATACCGTCACCTTGCCTTTGGCCGATGGCTTGGCCTGGCTCTTCTTAGCCCTGGCTGTCTTGGCGCGCTTGGTCACCTCTTTGGCCAGGGCGTTGTAACTGCGAGCCCCTTTACTCCACTTATCGTAATGGCTGATTGGCTGGCCATAGCTCGGCGCTTCGGCTAAGCGTACATTACGAGGAATAATAGTGTCGAACACCTTGTCTGGGAAGTGCCGCTTAACCTCTTGGTGAACCTGAGCACTGAGCGTGGTTCGACCATTGTGCATGGTCAGCAGTACGCCCATTAGGTCCAGGTCTGGATTGAGCGCTTGGCGCACCCGCTGTACGGTCTGGATTAGTTGTCCCAAGCCTTCGAGCGCGTAAAACTCAGCCTGCACTGGGATGATCAGCGAATCGGCGGCGGTCAGTCCATTAACGGTCAGCAGGCCGAGCGACGGCGGGCAGTCGATCAGAATGTAGTCGTACGGCAGGTCTTGGAGCGCCTGACGCAGCTTAAATTCGCGTTGTTTGGTATCGACCAGCTCAACCTCGGCGGCGGCCAAAACTGGAGCAGCCGGTAAAACCACCACATCGTTATAGTTGGTTCGTAGCGCCGCCTCGTGCGGATGTACATCACCGGTCAGTACGTCGTACAGGCTCGATTCAACCATACTCTTATCAACCCCTAGGCCGCTGGTGGTGTTGCCCTGAGGATCCAAATCAACCACCATCACCCGCGACGACCCTTTGGCTAAAAAGGCTGCCAAGTTGATGGTGGTAGTGGTCTTCCCGACTCCCCCTTTTTGGTTTGCAATCGCAATAACGTGTGCCACGCTGACCCTCTTTGTGTTGATTTAATTATACCATTAACAAGCTTGTGCTTCTATGGTTTGGCTGGGGTTTGAATCGGGGTCGCAACAACAACGATACGCTGGGTTTCACGAACGTCGTTACAGGTGTAAATGGTCAGCTGATGATTGTTGGTTTGGTTTAAGACCGAGACCTGGCTGGCCGGCACCACCTGCTTACTTTGTACCTGATAGGTACGGCGAGTGCCTTCGTGGTCGACCATGGCGACATCTCCCACCTCAAGCTTGTCGAGATTATACAACGTAGTGGTGTTAGGTGGCAGATACTTAAAACGGTGACCGGCCAGCACGTAGTTCCCTTCGCCTACCTGTCCCTTTTGGTTCCAGACACCTTCAGCGGTGTCGAGGACGGATAGGTCGGCTCCGGCAAGCACCGCGGTATCAACGCCGATCTTTGGAATCACCAGACGGTTTTGAGTGGTTGGTGCCGGTTGAGTAAAGCTTTGGGCCGAAGAAATAGCGGTTTGAGTCGGCGCGGGCGCGATGGCCTGTTGCAGGCGCCATTGAGCTTCGGGAACCCATGGATAAACGGCGATGGTAATGGCGACTAGCGCGAGGGTCACACAGGCTCGGGCGGCCAACCGGTACCAAGGTGCTCGGTTACGAAACCGGTAATAGGCTCGTCGGAGCCTAGGAGCATCAAGCTGACGCTGTACCGCGGCGGTATCGGCTACGACCTGCTCAATCACCGCCGGTTGCATTCTAAAAAAGCGCGGCTCGGTGGTGAGCTGCAACTGTAAATCAACCGGAACCTGCTTACAAATCCGGCGTTTAGTGTCTAAGAAGTACCGATACGGCCCTTTTGACCACGATTGATCCGGATCAAACAGACGCGGCGCGGCAGGCAGGTACGCCGAGCGATTAAAAGATGGAGGCATAGCGGCGGCGGGCCCAGACTAAGCCAATCAACGAGAGCGCGAGCAACCCAGTACCGGCAGCGGTCAACGGCATGGCGTTGTCGCCGGTAGCCGCCAGCGTTTGGTCTTGAGTAGCTGCAGCGGGTGTTGACGCGGTGGTTGAACCGGAGCTGGCAGCTGGAGGCGTTGAGCTGGTAGTACTGCTAACTGGAGCTGATGACGAGGCGGCCGGAGCTTGAGCCGGAGCTGGCTCTGGAGTAGGGGCCGGAGCAGCTGGAGTTGGAGCTGGGGCGGCGGCTGCCTGAGCCGCAGCCTCAACCACGAATGATGGCGAGGCGTCACCGGTGGTACCGTACACCACCCACTCGCTGGCTTGATCGCCATTCTTTACCCGAGCCTGCCAGTGATATTGACCGTTTTCCAGATTATCGACGGTAACGGTAAAGGTCATCGGCCCACCGTTCGCCGACACGGCCGAACCGGTATGAGTTGACTCCCCGGTAAAGGCGGTACCAAATGGGCGGAGCTCCACTTCAGGAGTGAGTGAGCCACTGTTAGCATCGGTCTCCACAACAAAGGTCAGCTTCAGACTCTTTTCGGTCGCGGTAGCGCCGGCCTCAACCTCTCCCGCTGACGTACTTTGCTTCAGCTGAGTCGGACTGCTCGCCTCGACCTCCTTGACCGGCTTGGCCGGCTCCTCTTTTTTCGGCTGATTCAAGAACCACCAACCGACAGCGGCAGCGATGGCGATAAGCAGCAATAAGATTAGACCAATAATCAACGGCGTGCGGCTCTTTTTGGGCTCAGGCGCGTTTGGCACCGGTCGCGGCTCGGGCGGAGTTGGCGCAGGAGCCGAAGCTGGCTCTGGCTTTGGGGCGGGTGCAGGAGTAACCGGTTCTGGAGCCTTCTTGCTGGCTGCCTTTATGTAGGCGGCCTTTGGGTCGCTGGCACCGGCAAGCGGTGACTGATTGACCGGATTTGGCTGCGGCAGCGGAGCAGCATGAAACGCACTCGCTTCAAAGGCGTTGCTGGTGGTGGTATTAATCTGATTGTTGGTACCCGACCCATTCAGCAGATTCATCCGCGGGTTGTTGGTAGGGTTCGAGTTACCACTAGTTAGTGAATCCATACTCCGTCCGTTATCACACGTACTATATCTATGATACCTATAACCATAAGCATGATCAAGGGGTTTGTTGTGAAAGTTATTATGAAATTATGCAAACAAAAAACCGACCTCGCGGGTCGGCTTTGAACAAGGATGAACCTGTGCTACTTGGCTTCGGCCTTAGCCTTACCGATTGAGGTCACCTTAATCTGAGTGTATCGCTGGCGATGACCGGTGAGCTTTTTAATCCGCTTCTTCGGCTTAAACTTCAAGACCTTAATCTTGTCGCCCTTGACCTCGCCAACCACCTCGGCGTTGACGGTTACGCCCTTAACTCGAGGCGCACCAACCTCAACCTTGTCGCCATCGATAACCATCAAGGGCTCAAAGGTCAGCTTCTTGGCATCACTCGATACCAGATCGATCTCGAGCGTCTGGTTTGGTTCTACGATATGTTGTTTGCCGCCGGCTAGAATGACTGCTTGCATGTGTGCAAAAACCGTTTAAATAACCTCACCACTATAACCAAATTCTCTTGGTTTGTAAAGCAGTAAGCTTGCTTACACGTTGAATTGAATCTTTTTACGCCGTACAGCAATCGATTCCAGCAGGCCAACGGCAATAAGTGAGACTAGCAGACTGGTGCCACCATAACTAATAAATGGCAGTGGGATGCCCGTTACCGGCATCAAGCCAACGTTCATCCCAACATTAATAAACAGATGGAATAAGATCATCGTAACCACCCCGACCGCGACAAAGACCCCAAATCGATCCTCGGCTCGGCTAGCGATATAGATTGCCCGAAGCAGTAAGACCGCAAACAGCAGTAAAACAATAATTCCACCAACGAAGCCCATCTTTTCGCTGAGCACAGCAAAAATAAAATCGGTGTGTTGCGAAGGTAAGAAGTTGAGCTGCGACTGACTACCGGCCGCCAATCCGCGTCCAAACAGCTGACCGCTACCAACCGCAATAGTTGACTGAACCACGTTGTAGCCGCTGCTCAACGGATCGGATGCGGGGTTCAAAAACACTTCCAGCCGGTCGCGTTGGTACGGCTTGAGTACGAACTGGATAAAGATCGGTAGGCTGACCAGCACCAGGCCAAACAGCACCGCAAAGTAGCTCCACCGCACCTGAGCAATGATCGCCATCACCAACCAAATAGCCCCAAAGACCAGGGCGGTTCCTAGATCCGGCTGAGCCAGCACCAGCAAGGCTGGGACCAATACGTACAGCAGCGATACAATCACCACTCGCGGACGGTCCATCGCATCATAGTTGGCACTAAAGTACTTTGCCAGCACCAGAATCATGATAATCTTTGCCGACTCCGACGGCTGAAACTGAAAGAAGCCAAGGTCGATCCAGCGAGTGGCCCCCAGGGCTGTCTTACCCAGCACGAACACGAGTAGCAGACTGATCAGCATGGCTATGTACAGCGCCGGCGTCAGCTTAGCCCAACCCCGATAGTCCATTCGCGCCGCCAAGCCGAAGCCAATGAGCGCGACCACTAAAAAGTAAACCTGATGCGCCGCATCGACTGGGGCGATTAAGTTAGCCGCCTTAAACGAGGTTGAATAAATCACCACCACGCCGACAAGCGCCAGCGCGAAAGCCGAGCCAAACAGCACCCAATCAAAGTTTTTCCAAAACCGCGACTTTAACATTGAGCTCTATTATACGCGGTTTCACGCTCACATTAACAAAAGATTAACTATTTGACGTAAGGAGCAAAAAATGTTACTATCTACCTGTACGAAGATTGTTAGTCTTACCTAAAAAACCGGCCATTTGGGCCGGTTTTTTAGTGGACTGATACTCCCCACGCTGAGTTATTATACGCTATTTTTCCTCAACGAAATGACTAGCTCTTCCCCATCAACTTTGACGTGCTGAGTATCCTCAAAGTGAGCGTCGCTAAAACTGACCTTCTCGGCCAGAGTCTCCTGAGCTATCGTCTGCTCATGCTGCTTGAGGGCATCCTGAACCTCACCCTGAGCCTCAATCACCAGCTCAATCCGATCATCCACCTCGAGCCCGGCTCGTTTACGCAGGTTTTGAATGTGCCGCACGGTGTCGCGCATGATACCTTCGGCCTTGAGCTCCGGGGTTATAGTGGTATCAAGTTGTAGCTCTTTCTTAGAACCGAACTCTACCGCTTTCACATTAAGCTCCTCGCGAATGATCTCCTCAAACGGCTGCAGCGATTCGGCAACCGTGGCGCTAGCTAGTGGTTGGCGCACCTTAATTCCGGCATCAGCACGTTGCGACAGACCAGTGGTGATGGTATCGCGAGCGGCAGCCATACCGCTCAGAGTTTCCTGATCAACCTCTCCCGCCTCCGGCCAGTCGGTCAGGTGAACCGAGGCTGGGACGTCCATGCCGGCGGTCAGTTCGCGCCACAGCTTATCGGGTACAAATGGGCTCCACGGTGCCAGCAACTGAGCGATCCGTGCCATGGTGTAATGCAGCGTGGCATAGGCAGCCTGCTTGTCGCCATCGTCCTCGCTCTTCCAAAAACGGCGGCGACTGCGGCGCACGTACCAGTTCGACAGGTCGTCTATCAGTTCACGGATGGGTCGAGTGGCCTTGGCGATCTGATACGCATCGGCCTGCTTGGTGGCCTCGGCAATGGTCTGATTGAGTCGCGCCAGTAGCCACTGGTCGAGAATGTTATCTGATTGCGGCTGGGCCAGTGTCTTAGCCGGCTGCCAGCCATCAACTTCGGCATAGGTACTAAAGAAGCTGTAGACGTTCCATAGTCGCAAGAAGACATTACGCATCACCTCTTGCACCGCGTCTGATGAAAAGCGCACGTCCTCGCCGGCCACCACCGGGCTGGACATCATAAAGAAGCGCAGACTGTCGGCACCCTGAGCACCAAACACTTCGGCCGGATCGGGATAGTTGCGCAGGCGTTTACTGAGTTTTTTGCCATCGGCAGCCAACACCAGGCCGTTGACGATGACGTTCTTAAAGGCAGGCTTATCCATAAGTGCCGTACCAAGCACATGCAAGGTATAAAACCAGCCACGAGTCTGATCCAAACCTTCGGCGATAAACTCAGCCGGAAAAGCCTGGTCAAAGCCGTCTTTGCCCTCAAACGGATAATGATCCTGGGCGTACGGCATCGCACCGCTCTCAAACCAACAGTCAAACACCTCTTCGGTGCGCTTGTAGGTCTTTCCGTCTTTTTTTATGATGATTTCATCAATACCGGGACGATGCAGATCGAACTGTTTGTCGTGGCCACTGAGCTCGCGTAACTCGTCAAGACTGCCAACCACAATAATGTCATCCTCGTCTTGTTCGTTAACCCAGACCGGTAGCGGCGCTCCCCAGAAACGATTGCGACTAAAGTTCCAGTCGCGAGCCTCGGCCAACCAGTTGCCAAAACGCCCCTGCTTAATGTGGTCAGGCACCCAGCTGACTTGGTTGTTGTTGGCGACCAGCTTTTCTCGTAAGTCGGTGACCTTAATGAACCAGCTTGGCATGGCAAAGTACATCAGCGGGGTTTCGCAGCGCCAGCAGAACGGATAGGTGTGAGTAAAGGTCTCGGCGGCAAAGATGCGGCCCTTGGCGGTCAGGTCGGCAATGATATGCGGATCGGCGTCTTTAAAGAAGGTGCCGGCGATTGATTCGAGACCGTTGATACTTTTGAGCTCATCAACCATCTTGCCAAAGCCGTCAACACTTTCAATCAGCGGCAGGCCGACGCGCTTGCCGAGATCAAGGTCGGTCTCGCCGTAGCGTGGAGCGACATGGAGTACACCGGTGCCGTCTTCGAGGCTAACCGATGTATCGGCGTAGACTTGATGAGCCGCCTGCTTTTGATTCTCATCTTTCACCACCGTCAGCTCATAGAGTGGCAAGTACCGCTTCCCGACCAACTCGCTGCCCTGATGCTCCGCTACCACCTTATAGTCGGCCTTGCGTAGCTCGAGCTCGCTCAAGCGCTTTTTAGCCAGGATGAGTCGCTCGCCCTGCTTCCACTCCTCACCCTCGCCGGTGTTTGTCAGCTCAACGGTAACGTAGTTGGCTTTTTCGTCGACCGCCAGCGCGGCATTGGCCGGTAGCGTCCAGGGAGTGGTGGTCCAGGCGAGCAAGGAGGTGCTTTCATCGTCGGCTAGCTGGAATTTCACATATACGCTTGGATCGGGCGTATCGTCTTTGTAGTTCTGATTCACCTCAAAGTTGCTCAGCGGCGTGGCACAGCGTGGGCAGTACGGGTTAGAACGAAAGCCCTTGTACACCAGATTCTTCTTGTGTAGTTCGGACAGCACCCACCACACACTTTCAATATAGTTATCATCCAGCGTGGCATAGGAGTTTTCTTGATCGCTCCATCGACCCAGGCGCGTCATAAAGTCTTCCCACTCGCCTTTGTATTTAAAGACGCTGGCCCGAGCGGCCTGATTAAACTTATCGACGCCCATATCCATAATCTGGCGCTTTCCACTAATCCCCAGCTGTTTTTCCACCTCAAACTCAACCGGCAGGCCATGGGTGTCCCAACCATTACGGCGAGGCACATAGTACCCGCGCATGGTCTTGTAACGCGTGATCGAGTCCTTTTCGGTCAGCGCCACCACATGGCCATAGTGCGGCAGCCCGTTCGCAAATGGTGGGCCATCATAAAAGCTGAAGCGTTTGCCGTCCTTACGCTGGTCGAGGCTTTGCTGAAAGGTTTTTTCATCCTTCCAAACCTTGAGCATGTCAGCTTCAAAGGCGGGAAAATCTGCTGGCTGGGCTTTTTTCATGTGGCTTCTCCTTTTCGGGTCTGACCTATCGATGGGTCTGACCTCTCATCTGGGCGTAATCTTTTGTTAATCTAGTTTACCCTGTTTGGGTCAGACCCCAGACGGGTCTGACCCAAACAAAAACCCACTCGTCGGCAGGAGTCCAATGTAGACGGTTCCATCCTGCTTCCCGAGAGGGCACTTACTTACCACTTTTTACGCCGTGGTCGCGTCTGGGTCTACTGGGCTTTAGCCGTTCTTCCAGCTGCTTCGCGGGTGATAGCCGCTCATGAACCGAGGTTCAACGCATGTGTAATTGTGTTTTTACTGTCCGTGATCCATAAACTTATAATAAAGAGTTTTTAGCCGGCAAGCAAATTGTTGGCAAACTGGGCCAGCAGCTGCAACAACAAAAACGCTACCAATGGGGCAAAGTCGATCATTGGGGTTTGCGGCAGGACCTTGCGAATTGGCCAGAGCACCGGCTCGGTCAAATCAACCAATAAAGCGCCAAAACCACCTTTGGGATTGGGTTCGAACCAACTCATTAAAACACGGGCCAGCAGCACAATATTAAAAATAAAGACGAATAAATTAATGAAGTTTAAAGAAAACTCGGCCAGCATAATCTACAGACTACCTCGGTAGGCATCGGCCACTCGCTGCGGAATCGGCAAATCGCCCTCCCACTTGTCGGCCAGTTTGCCTTCATCGTCGGTCACCAGCACCGCCGGGCGCTGCACCGCACCATACAACTCGGCCAGAGCAATACCGTCACGACTGTCAGCATCAAGCATGGTAACCGGGATACCCTCTTCGCTTTCAAGTTTGCGCTGCAAATACTCAATGTGCCGATCGGCTGGCGTACTCTTGGTATATAAAACGGTGACTTTCATACTCGTAAGTATATCAAATAAAAGCGATTACGCGCCCCGAGTCTTCCTTGACCCGGGGCGCCGATAGCCATCACGCCGGCTGCTCCTCTAGCGGCTCTACGGTACATATTCCATGCAGCCACAGCTGAGTGTCACTAAGGTGAGCGGCTCTTCTGAGCCTAGTGTTACGGTTCATCCGAACAGAGACCGTAATACGGGCCGAGAAGTCCCCGCCCTCACCAAAGCGCTCGAGAAGCTTGCGATCTTCAGCACTCATGACGTCTGGGCCAACTAGGCCGCTGGCCTCCAGCCGCACCAGCAACTTGCAAGCTGACAGCGGCTCGGTAATTGTCAGCCTGTAAGTAGGTATGTTTCGAGTCAAAGCTCTCCCTTCAAATAGTATGACCCAACAAAAAAGAGTCCGTTCGGACTCCCTACTGCCTGCTGCTTATGCGTTTAAGCTACGACGAAGTCCGAGGATTACGGCCAAGCACCAGCAGGCCGCTCACGACGAGCAGCACCACGGTGACCAGACTGTTACCAACGGTCTTCATAGGCTTTAGGCTACTCCGCCTAATAATTGATGTCAACAGGTTTAAAGTATAAGAAAGTTTCGAGCCGGGCCCGACGCCTTCCCCGTTAAGAGAAAGCGCCGGAACCCGGCCCGTAGCACCCCGAATGTTACTTCAGGGCAAGGTTGAGATCCCCTCCTTTCGATTCGCCTCCTTGATCCGGAATCTCGTGGTAGATCAAGAGGCGGCTCGCCGACAGGGCGCCGGCAAGACTAGTGGCTGCGATCTAGCCGCAGCCGGTGTTGTTGCCGCAGGACGGGCAGGTGTAGCACGAACCCGTCCGCTGCATCATGCCGCCGCACTGGCCACAGGCCGGTCCGACGTCGATGCCGAGCGAGCGAACCGGCGGCGGAGCGGAGACATCTGCCTCCGGCACACCGCCAGCCATGACCGGCGTCTTCACCTTCTCAGCCGCAGACTCCGAAGAGCCGTTGGTCGAAGGCAGCTGTTCGGCCTCCTCCGCCATCTTGCGCGCCCGAACTTCGGGCGTCAGAATGCCGAGATCCTCCTGGGTATCCGTGTCCAGGAAGCGACTCGCCACCCAGCGCATGATGTAGTCGACCAGCGACTTGGCGAAAGGAATCTCCGAGTTATTGGTAATCCCCTCCGGCTCGAACCGCATGTAGCTGAACTTCTGCACCAGGGTCTCGAGCGGCACCCCGTACTGGAGCGCCAGAGAGATTGCCGTGGCGAAGGCATTCATCAGGCCTCGCAGGGTCGAACCGTCCTTACCAATGTCGGTCAGGAAGATCTCCCCCACGGTGCCGTCCTCGTACATGCCGGCTGTGATGTAACCCTCGTGCTCACCGATCTTGAACTTGCACGTGATCGACTGGCGCTCCCGAGGCATCCGGCGGCGGGCCGGCAGATGCTGGGCGATCTCGACGAGGATCGAGGTAACCATGATTACCTCGGGCACCGCCAGAACCGTCCGGTCACCGACCAGAGCCAGGATGAGCTCCTCGACCGCCTGAACCGTGGTCTTGTTCTTGTCGGCCAGAGCCTTCTCGAACTGCTCGATCAGGGCATCGACCTCCGCACGCTGGATCTCGGGGCCGAGCTCGACGCTCGACTCGTCCTTGCCCATCTGCGCGTCCGTGCGCAGCGCCTGGGCGGTCTTGGACCCATCGCGGTAGATGGCCAGAGCCTTGACGCCGAGACGCCAGGCCTGGGTGTACGCGTCAGCGATGTCTTCGACGGTGGTCTCCTGCGGCATGTTGACCGTCTTGGAGATCGCACCGCTGATGAACGGCTGAACCGCACCCATCATCTTGATGTGGCCCATATGGCTGATCGCCCGTTTGCCGACCGCGACGTCGAACACCGACAGGTGCTCGGGGTCGAGGAACGGAGCGCCGACGATCGTCTGATGCTCCTTGATGTACTCCTCGATGGCCGTGATCTCTGGCTCCGAGTACCCGAGGGTACGCAGAGCCAGCGGAACCGTGCGGTTGGCGATGGTCATCTGACCGCCGCCAACCAGCTCCTTGAACTTGACCAGCGCGAAGTCCGGCTCGACGCCGGTGGTGTCGCAGTCCATCAGGAACGAGATCGTCCCTGTCGGCGCGAGCACCGTGGCCTGCGCGTTGCGGTAGCCGTACTGCTCACCGAGCGTGACCGCGTCATCCCAGGCATCCCGAGCGGCGGCGACGAGATCCTTGTCGCTCGCATCCCAGATCTGAGCGGCCGCACCCTGGTGCATCCGCATGACGTTGAGATGCGGCTCCTCGTTCTCGGCGTACCGCTCGTACGGGCCGATGGCTGCCGCGATCTTGGCCGACTGAGCGTACGCCCGGCCGGTCATCAGCGCGGTGATGGCCGCCGCCGTCGCCCGACCTTCGTCGGAATCGTACGGCATGCCGTTGGCCATCAGGTAGGCGCCCAGGTTGGCGTACCCCAGACCCAGCTGGCGGAACGCCCGCGCGTTGACCCCGATCTCCTCCGTCGGGTAGGACGAAGGGCCGACGATGATCTCCTGCGCCAGGAACACGATATCCACCGCGCGCTCGAAGCTCTCGGTATCGAACGTGCCGTCCCGGCGACGGAACTTCATCAGGTTCAGCGAGGCCAGGTTGCAGGCCGAGTCATCGACATGCATGTACTCGCTGCACGGGTTCGAGGCGTTGATACGCCCCGAGACCGGGTCGGTGTGCCAGGCGTTGATCGTGTCGTCGTACTGCACACCCGGGTCGGCACAGCGCCAGGCCGCCTCGGCGATCTCTCGCATCAGCTCTCGGGCGTCGACCGACTCGACGACCTCACCGCTCTTGCGCGCGATCAGGTCGAACGACTCACCCTCCTCGACCGCCCGCATGAACTCGTCCGACACACGGACCGAGTTGTTGGCGTTCTGGTACTGGATCGAGGTGAATCCGTCGCCGTCGATGGACATGTCGAAGCCGGCTCGCGCCAGCGCCTCGGCCTTGTCCTCCTCCTTGGCCTTGCACCAGATGAACTCCCGGATGTCCGGGTGATCGACGTTCAGCACCACCATCTTGGCCGCCCGGCGCGTCTTGCCGCCGGACTTGATGGTGCCGGCCCAGGAGTCGGCGCCACGCATGAAGGACACCGGGCCAGAGCCGGTCCCGCCCTTGCTCAGCGGCTCCATCGAGCCGCGGATGTTCGACAGGTTGATGCCCGAGCCCGAACCGCCGCGGAAGATCTTGCCCTCGCGCGTGTTCCAGTCGAGGATCGAGTCCATCGTGTCCTCGACCGAGAGGATGAAGCAGGCCGAGCACTGCGGGTTCTCCTCGAACCCGACGTTGAACCACACCGGCGAGTTGAACGCCGCCATCTGGTGCAGCAGGAGGTAGGTGAGCTCGGCCTCGAAGGCGTCGCCGTCCTCGGCCGTGGCGAAGTAGCCGCGCTGACGACCCCAATCCGCGATCGTCCCGGAGACGCGGCCGATCATCTGCTTGACCGAGCGCTCGCGCGCCGGGGTGTTCAGCTGGCCGCGGAAGTACTTCTGCGCCACGATGTTGGTGGCGTTCTGGCTCCACGACTTCGGGAACTCGACGTCCTTCTGCTCGAAGGCGACCTTGTCACCGTGACCGATACGCGCATCACGGATCTCCCACTCGACGGTGTCGAACGGCTGCACGCCATCTTCGGTGAAGTAGCGCTCGATCTTGAGAGGCTCGCGCCCCTCACCCTCCTGGCGATCCAGAAGGCTTTCGGGAGTCGACATAATCGACATTCCCCCTTTCTGCCTACAGGCAGTCGTTGATAGGCTGCCTTCCGGCAGTACTACGGTAGTTGGTTGTCAATGAACCTTCGGACCCCCTTAGAGACCCGTGAAAATCCTCATATATAAAGAGTTCCACGGAACGCCAAGCGACACCGTTAACGACGCAAGGTTCGCCCCTTTAAACGAGCCAGCTCGGCTTCGAACGACTCGACGTCGGTAAAGGAACGATAGACGCTCGCAAAGCGTACGTAGGCCACGTCATCAAGCTCCAGCAGACGCTCCATGGCCAGCTCGCCGATCCGCTCAACCGGGATCTCTGGCTCACCAGCCGAACGCAGCTCGCGCTCAATCTGGTTCATCAGCTCCTCTAGCTGAGCAGCGGCCACCGGACGCTTTTCGCATGCCCGATACAGTCCCCCTGCAAGTTTTTGACGGTCGAACGGCTCCCGGCGGCCATCCTTTTTAATAATGGTCAGTCGCGGCTGTTCGGTTCGCTCGTAGGTTGTAAAACGAAAGTTGCATTTTAGGCATTGGCGGCGGCGGCGAATCTGCGCCCCCTCTTCCAAATCACGCGACTCCACCACCTTAGAATCTAAGTAGCCGCAGTCTGGACATCTCATACCTAAAACACTCCCCCTTGTTCAGCTTGAGTAGTGTTCTACGCTACCCTTAGCGTATTAGTCTTATGCTTACTCCACATGTAGCGTAAGCACTTTATACTATACCGCTTACGCCGGTACCCCCGTCAACGTTGATTTTAGTTATAAATATTGGGTAAATAATTTTGACCTGTTTTTACAGGTTAGAATTGAACTCGGTTCAACCAAGACACCTGGTGGAGCTGCGGGGATTTGAACCCCGAGCGTATAAAGTGAGTTACCGTTGCTTACGACGGCGGATGAAGGCCGGTACGTCTAGGTCGTCATCGCTGGCTCGGCCGGTCACCGCTCCGGCGGCTCGCTGGATGAGAGAACGGGCACCCTTCTTAGCTGGCTCCGGCTTAGCGGCCGGCTTGTCGTTGAGCAGGTCAGCGTCATCATCGTGGTGATCGTCGCGTAGGTCGTCATCGAGCTTGGCATCGACCGCCACATCCTCATCCGGCTCGATCGAGCTGACCTTGGGCTCAGGCTTCTTATTAAAGAAGTCGTCCTCAAGTTCGTTATCGTCCTGTTCGTCAACGGCTGGCTCGTCAATAAATGGCTTGGCGCTAAAGCGACTCGCCACCGGCATAGGCTCCGGTTCTGGCTCGGGCTCAAAACTAACCGCAGGAGTTGCCGGGCGTGGCTGCGATAATGCCGCCACCTCGGCTTCGACCGCCCGGCGTACCGACGGCTGCTGCATCGTATCAAAGCTAGAACGCGGCAGAGGACCATCGCCTTCAAAACCGGTCGCCACCACGGTGATCTTAATGTGGTCATCCATGCTTGGATCTAACACCGCACCAAAGATGATGTTGGCACCTGGGTCAACCGCCTCGGTAATCACCTTAGCCGCCTCATCGATTTCATGCATGCTCATATTATGGCCGCCGGTAATATTGAACAGCACGCCCTTAGCACCATCAACATTAACTTCGAGCAGTGGCGAATCGATGGCCTGTCGGGCGGCTTGGGTGGCGCGGTTGTCGCCCTTGCCAACTCCAATACCCATCAGCGCCGATCCGGCATCTTGCATGATCGACTTCACGTCGGCAAAGTCCAGGTTAATCAGCCCGTGAACGGTAATAAGATCCGAAATACCCTGTACACCTTGCTGCAACACGTCATCGACAACCTTAAAGGCTTCAAGTAGCGAGGTCTTGCGATCAACCATGTCGAGCAAGCGATCGTTCGGGATGGTAATGAGCGTATCAACGTGATCCTTCAACTCATCGATGCCCTGTTCGGCCTGACTGGCGCGGCGCTCACCTTCAAAGGCAAACGGCTTGGTAACGATACCAATTACCAGCGCGCCGGTCTTGCGAGCAGCAGCAGCCACCAGCGGAGCAGCACCGGTACCGGTACCACCGCCCTCACCAGCGGTAATAAAGACCATGTCGGTGTCACGTAACGCTTCAGCGATCTCTTGCTCGCTCTCTTCGGCAGCTTTGCGGCCAACACTCGGATCGGCACCGGCCCCCAGGCCACGCGTTAAGTTCTGGCCAATATGAATCTTGTGGCCAGCCCGCGAGTGATGCAGCGACTGTGCATCGGTATTAATTGCTACAAACTCGACTCCTTGAACCTTTGAATCAATCATGCGCTCAACGGCAGCTGTGCCACCACCGCCAACTCCACACACTTTAATTCGCGCAAAGGTTTGAATTTCTGGGAGAACCTCAGCCATATCTAATCTCGTTCGCTCCTTACCACAATATATTGCCGTACGTTAAACAACCCTACCGGCATACTGTGCAGTGTAGCCAAACGGTTCAATGAATGCAAATTTTTTGTTCGGATAAGATGGAGAAATTATGGTGTACACATTTTGTGTTCAACAGAAGGCGAACACCGATTTTATTACGGCAGAAGGTTGCGCAGCGTCTTGCGTAAGCGAGCAACCGTTTCACCAATACGAGCGTTGGTATGACCGGCCGGTACACCAGCTTGCATGTTTTCAAACATTAAGCCGACCGGGGCAGCAAAGGCTGGATCGTGAACCTTATCAACCAGACCGGTCAAGCCGGATGGCTGACCAATAATAGCTGGCAGCTTGAGCGCCTCTTTAGCAAACTCCTCTATACCCGGCATTTTGGCACCACCGCCGGTCAAGACAACGCCGCCCGGCAACATACCGGCCTTGCCGACGCTGCGCAGTTCCTGTTGGACCATATGGAAGATCTCTTCTAGCCGGGCCTGCACGATATCGTGCAGATCACGCTTACTAATAATTCCTCCCTTTTCGCCGCCTAGCTCCTCAACCCGAAGCTTTTCGGTTGAGGCAATGCGGCCCGGGTTGGCCTTAACATACTTGAGTTTGACCTTTTCGGCCACCTCAACATCGGTACGCAGGCCAATCGCGATATCGTTGGTAATATGGCCGCTACCAACCGGCAGAATGCTTGAGTAGAGAATTTCGCCCTCTTCGTAGATAGCGATACCGGTGGTACCGCCGCCAATATCAATAACGGCTGCTCCCAGCTCCATCTGCTTTTTGGTTAGAACGGCTCGAGCAGCAGCTAGTGGTACGAGCGACTGCCCCTCAATATCAATCCCGGCTTGGTAGACGCTGCGCTGCAAATTCTTAATCGCCGGCGTGGCACCGGTCACAATATGAGTCTCAACTTCTAGACGGACACCGCTCATGCCAACCGGGTCCTTAATATTGGTCTGACCATCCAGACTAAAGGATCGAGGAAAGAATTGAATAATCTCTCGATTCGGCGGCAGCTGAATAGCGCTGGCCGCCTCTTCGGCTCGGCGAACGTCTTCAATGGTGATTTCCTGGTCTGCCCGACCAACCGCTATAACACCGGTAGAGTTCTGGCTGAGTACGTGGGCACCGTCGATGTTGATGGTGGCACGATCGATCGGTACACCACTAATCCGCTCGGCCTCGTCGACGGCAGCGGTGATTGACGAAACCGTCTCTTCAATATCGATCACCTCGCCGCGGCGCAAACCTTCGGCCGGCGCCACGCCAACACCAATAATACTCGGGTTAACCGCTTCGGGCTCGAGCAAACCGACGATACAGCACACTTTGGTGCTGCCGATGTCGAGACCGATGTAAATGTTATCTTGGCTGCGCGCTGCCACCGAAAAACCGCTCCTTGGCTTAACCTACTATAGTATACCGCTTATGCTAACCTGGGGGCAAGCCAGGGCCCTCCTGGGCAGACCGGATATTAGCTGAAACTGAGCTTTAGTATATCAGAAATGGCCAAAAATTATGATTGGGTCAGAATCTCGGGGGCGCCGGCTGTAATCAAGATGGTGTGCTCAAACTGGGCCGACAAGCTGCCATCTTCGGTACGAATCGTCCAGCCATCGCCATCAAGAACAATCGCGGGCGAGCCGGTGGTGGCCATTGGCTCGATAGCGATGGTCATGCCTTCCTTTAGCTCCGGACCGCGACCGGGCTTGCCAAAGTTGGGTACCTGCGGCTCCTCCCACAGCTCATAGCCGACACCATGGCCAACCAGCTCGGTAATGATACCCAGTTTATGCTGGCGCAACACCTGCTCCACCGCCGCGGAGATATCTCCAACCTTCGCGCCAGGGCGGGCGGCGGCAATGCCAGCCGCAAGCGCCCGCTGGGTTCCCTCGAGCAGACGCTTGGCTTCGCTGCTTGGCGTACCGACCGCTACGGTGGTGGCGCCATCGGTGATCCGCCCTTTGTAGCGAACACCGTAATCAAGGCCAACAATGTCGCCTTCTTCAAGCGGAATATCAGATGGGATACCATGCACCACCGCATCGTTAACCGAAATACAGATGGGGGCAGGAAAACCTTGGTGCCCTTTAAAGGCGGCCTCTACACCGTGTCGCTTGGTTTCGTCAGCGGTAATCTTTGATAATTGCCTTGGAGTCACCCCTGGCTTGACGGCGGCCGACACCGTTTTCAGCACCTGATCCAAAATCGCGCCACCCAAGCGCATCCGCTCGATATCTTCGGCCGTCTTAAGCAAGACCTTCGCCACGTAAGACCTCCATGATGCGTTGATGCACCTGATCCGGTGCCGCATCGGCATCAACCTCGCGCACCAATCCCTGCTGACGACACAGCTCAACCGTTGGGAGCGTATCACGCTCATACGCAGCCCAGCGCACCTTGATGGTTTCAGGGCTATCGTCATGACGACCACGCTTAGCTAAGCGCTGTTCAACCACCGTCCGATCAACGTTTAAAAAGACGACCAGATCGAGCTTACGACCAAGCGGCGGCAGGTCTTGATTGAGCTGCTGAACCTCGAGCGGCTTACGCGGCGAGCCATCCAACACGATGCCAGCATCGGCGGGCAGCCTGTGCAGCTCTTTGAGAACCACCCGGTGAACATACTCCGACGGCACCAAACGACCGGCTTGAATATCGGCCGCCACCGCCGGATCGGCATCCGGTTCTTGAATATGATCACGCAACACCTGACCGGTCGAAAAGGTCTCCCACCCCAGCGCCTCGGCCAACAGATTAGCTTGAACCGTCTTACCCGACCCAATCGGGCCCATAATTGCGACTACAGCGGCCATAGTACTCCTGTTACATACGGGCCAAACACCGCTATACCAATAGCAAAGGCTCCGACGGCGGTAACCAGTACCGCTCCGGCCGCTATGTCCTTAATGATCCGAACCTGCTCGTTGTGACCCGGCTCAACCAGATCAAGCGTTTTTTCGATGGCGGTATTCACGATCTCGGCCAAAAAGACCAAGATGATAGCAAAAAAGATCGCGGCCAGTTCGGTATTGCTAACCTGTAAGGCTTTCGCCAGCAGCAGGGCCAACACCGCAATCACCAAATGAAAGCGGGCGTTGCGCTCAACCCGCACCACGTGAACCAGCCCACCAAAAGCGGTACGTAAGCTGCGAATAAATCCGGTTATTGGTTCCATTGAAAGTCTCTGTAGGTTAGGTTAGCGGTTGCCATAAGACGCTGTTGAAGCTGCTCCATAATCTGCTGGGTTTCCGGATCAGCATGGTCAAAACCGACGGCATGTAGCAGGCCATGTAGGGCCAGCAATCCAACCTCGTCGGCCAGCGAGATACCAGCAGCATCGGCTTGGCGCTGAGCGGTTGGTACGCTAATGACCACATCGGCGATGGTTGGATCTTCATCCAAGCTCTCACCAAGGGCATCTGTCGTCTCGTATGGGAAGGTCAGTACATCGGTAGCATAAGCATTACCGGTATACTCAGTATTTAACGCGGTAATTTCGGCATCGTCAACCAGTCGGAGGTTTACCATGCCATCAGGCAGTTCGGTGGCTTCATCGGATTGAGCTGCCGCATAGACAGCCTCAACTGCAGTAGCAAGATCCTGTGGCCAATCGCCCACCAGCTGAATCGTCATGATTGCAACTTGGCTCGAACCGCTGCCGATACCGCGGCGCCGTCGGTCTGACCGGCCGCTCGCTTGATCACCTCGCCAATCACCTGTCCCATTTGAGCCGGCCCGGTCGCCCCCAAATCGGCCACCACCTGATCAACCAGCTGGCCCAGCTCGTCTTGGCTCAGTTGCTGCGGCAGATACTCTTCGATAACGGCAAGCTCGGCCTGCTCGGCCGCCGCCAAGTCCTCTCGCCCACCTGATTGATACTGGGTGATTGAATCACGGCGCTGCTTGGCCTCACGCTGCACCACCTTGAGCGCCTCGGCCTCATCCAGCTCATGACCCACCTTAATCTTCTCGTTGACAAAGGCGGTTTTCAGCAAACGCAACACCTGCAAACGATCAGCCTGCTTATCTTTAAGAGCGGCGGTTAAATCCTGGTTAATGGTCTCGATGAGCGACATCTGTTCCCTATCTTATAAAATTACCGGTACAGAGCTTGCTTGGCCTTGTTGGCCTTGCGAGCAGCCTTGCGAATAGCAATCTCGCGTTGAGCCCGCTTGGTGAGCGGCTTCTCAAACTGACGCTTGCGCCGAGCCACGCCCAACACACCTGACTGTTGCACCTTCTTGTTGAAGCGGCGAATCAGGTTTTCGAGTGATTCTCGGTCATCTTTGCGATTTACTTGCAGCACGTGCTGTCACCTTCTTTCCGGTTGAATTGATTATTGCTGTAAACAACTTGAGTATTGTATCTGATTCTTATCTGTTGCGCAAGGGTTGAACCGAACTACGGCGCCATCAGATGAAGATGCAGGTGGTCGATCTCCTGCCCACCCTTGCGGCCAACGTTCACCGCCACCCGGTAGGCTCCCTGCACGCCCAGCTGGGCCGCTACCTGTCGAGTAGCGTCTATCAAGCCGCCAGAAACCTCAGGCGTAGCCTCATCCAGGCTGTTCACGTGCGCCTTTGGCACGATCAAGACGTGAACCCGCTCCTTAGGATGAATATCCTTAAAGGCGGCAAAATCATCATTGTGCCAGATAAGCCCATCTGGACTGTTGGCCAGCTTGCAAAACAAGCAATCAGGAAGGGTTTGAACGTCGCTCATGCCCCTACTCTACCATACTTGAGCCCCATCTTAACAAAGGAAAACCCCCTCCGAAGAGGGGGTCCTTTCGACCCAGCTGACGCCAGGGCGAGATTGGTGCGGCTAGCTCGGGAATCCCGGGAGCTTGAACGTCCCTTGGTGGACGCCACCGCAGGCTGGCCAGGGATCCACGCCGTATCCGGCACTGATCTCACTCGCGCCATGCGTGTGAGGGTGCTCACCGGGAACCAGCGTCGAAGCGGAGACCTGAGACGGCCGATTCACGGGTGCACTGGGACCGCGTGTGGCTCCGCTTCGAGTTGCTACGGTACTACCTGCCATGTTGATCGCCTCCTTGAGAATCAACAGGTGGGGATCAGGTTGGTTTTAGTATACCTCTAAGCATAAGCATATTCAAGGGGTAAATCAGATCAAGATAATGGCTTTTACCCCTAAACGTGCTTCGAGGCCGTCATCTGGGGGTGATGACGGCCTCGTTGAGACCTTGAGGTTATGCCCTCGCGAGCGAGCGCTCGAGGCGCCTTGCCTTGCCGGTCTGGCCGGTGGCGCGCAGGTACTTGATTCGGCGCCGTAGGTCGAGCTCATCGAGCTTGACCTCATAGAAGGCCAGCAGCGACCTCAGCGCGCCGATCAAGAGATCGCGAACCGTACCAGCGAAGGTACGATCGTTGATCTTCTTCACCGCCGCGCAGTAGGCCCGCTGGAGAGCCTCGCGACCCTGCTCCAGCCTGTAGCTGAAGGGCATTCCGTACTGGCTGAGGGTCAGCTTGTACTGCAGTACTGTGTCGGTCATCTGAGAAACACCTCGTGAGGCTGAATGACAGATTGCTTCCTTGCCAGATGGCCATATCTGATCCTTCAGATATGGTACTGCTACCGCGTTGCCACGGCGAACTTCGGACAGCCCTTCGCCAGGGCCACCCTGAAGTGATTCTGGCGCTCCTTGCCATGAGGCATCCGCTTCACGGGTCGGCGATGGGGCTTGAACGGGGCTCGCTTCAATGCGAATCCTGTGGGTTGCGGAGGGGACTGCAGAAGAACATCAGGTAGCCAAACGGCCACAGCACGTCCACTATCCGATTACCCGTCTGACCGGGCTTCGTCGGTATGTAGACCACACGCGTACGACGCAAAAAAGCTTCCATAGCCTCTCCTCGGTCGTGGTTTGGGGTACTCCACCAATCTGTTGTCCAGATCGGTTAGCTTAGCCATTTTATAGCAAATTGACAGATAAATGTCAATCCTGATTAGATGGTTTTGACGTTTTTACTAGTTACAGGAGATTATTGATCTGAATCGCGTTTTTTGGCTTTGCCGAGCCAAAGTTTATGATTTCTATCTGGTAATATAAGCATTAAAACTATTGACAAATTGTACGTTTGTTGGTATTATGTGTCCCGATAACGTAAGTCGTGCCCAATTGGTACGGCTTTTTGTTATCAGGGCACCTTCTAAACGTCAGCTGTAGCAATACAGCCGATATAGGTTCGCTCCTGAAGTGCGATAGCAAGATGTACTTCAAATGGGAGAAAGGATCACTTCTTACCCCCATGTATAACCTGCATACGCTGGTATTGCTTGTAGCAATGCTAGCCAACCCGGTCCGAATTGCCGCGGCTCTGCCGTTCGCCATTCAGACCCCAGCCGAGGCTCACGCCTCATCCACTACTACCGCACCTGTACAAAAGATTACCTTTACCACCCAGGCCAACCCTGTGGTCGCTCAGACCGCCCCTCAGCCCAACATTGAGACCGAGGTGATTGAGCCGCTGCGCCAGGCCCAGGCCGCTCAGGCCGAGGCCGAAGCTAAGGCCGCTGCTATTGCGGCTGCCAAGCAGGCTCAGGCAAAGGCTGCTCAAGCCGCTGCTACCACCGATGCCGCCCCGGCGGCTACCGGTGACGCCTGGTACAAGCTTCGCTTGTGTGAGTCTGGTAACGACTACACCAAGAATACCGGTAACGGTTACTACGGTGCCTACCAGTACAACATTGGTACCTGGAACAACTACGGTGGCTATGCCCGTCCGGACCTCGCTCCGGCCGCGGTACAGGACGCCAAGGCCCTGGCCGACCACGCCCGTCGTGGATTCAGCCCATGGCCCGCATGTTCCAAGCGCCTCTAAACTAAAAGCCGCCCCTTCACAGGGCGGCTTTTAGTTTAGGTCTCGCTTCTACTGGGGTGAGACCTGTCTCACCCGATGTGACGCTTTTCGAGCTCCTTGACCACCGACTTCAGCGGAATCATCTCTTGAGCGCCACTCCGCATATCACGCAAGATAACCGTCTCTTCCTGGATCTCCTTCTGACCAATAATGATGGCATACGGGACACCCAGCTTATTGGCTCGCTCCAGCTGTGGGCCGATACCGTCGCGATCGACCGCACCGACCGCACCAACGCCGGTATCAAGTAGCTGCTCAATTAAGGCGAAGGCGCCGATGCGAGCCGGCTCACCCAAACTGGCGACATAGACCTTAACCGCGTGCTCCTGTGGTAGCTCAACACCCTCTTCCTTAAGTTCAAGCAGGACCCGCTCCAGACCAATGCCAAAGCCGGCCGCCGGTGTAGGCTTACTCCCACCCAACTGCTGGACCAAGTTATCGTAACGGCCCCCAGCACCCAAACTGCTCTGTGAGCCTTCACGCTCCCCGTAAAACTCGAACACGGTGTGAGTGTAGTAGTCGAGACCGCGAACCAGCTGTGGGTTGAGCTCGTAGCTTACTTGCATAGCGTCCAAATACTCAAGAACCGCCTCGAAGTGCTGCTTGCTGGATTCTGAAAGATAGTTCAAGATCTGCGGCGCCTTTGCCGCAATCTTCTTGGTTGCCTTTTCCTTTGAATCAAGCACCCGCAATGGGTTGCTCTTGAGGCGTTGGCGATCAACCTCGGGCAGCTCCAATTCGTAATCCTTTAAGTAGGCGGTAAGCGCCTTCAAGTACTCCTTGCGATCATTCAGGTCGCCTAAACTGTTGATCTGTAGGCTGACGTTGCGAAGGCCGATCATCCGATAAAAACGCAGGGCCAGCATCATAATCTGAGCATCAACACTTGGAGATGCATCGCCAATACTCTCCACGCCTAGCTGATTGAACTGGCGCTGTCGACCGGCCTGCGGGCGGTCATAGCGAAACACCGGGCCGCTAAACATTAAGCGAACCGGCTGAGGTAGGCTGGCCATACCATGCTGCAGGTACGCCCGCACGATTCCGGCGGTTGGTTCGGGTCGTAGTGCGACCTGGTTGCCGCTGCGATCTTCAAAGGCGTACAGCTCCTTATCAACCACGTCGGTACCTTCGCCTACCCCGCGGACAAACACCTCTTTGTCCTCCATAATGGGCAGCTCAATTGGCTCGAATCCTGCGGCTCCGGCTAAATGGCGAAAGGTGTCGGTTAGGTATTGATGAGCAAGTTGCTGCTCCGGCAGTATATCTGGCATACCACGCACGTTCTGAAACTTTTTCGCCACAGTATCTCCTTTTCCCTACAATCGTAAAACTGACCTCAAGGCTAGCATGTTGAGGGGTCTGATTCAAGCCCGCCGGGAAGCCAATCGTAACTGGCTGACGCCTCCGTAAGTGACAGTCTAATTTAGTAGGAGAAAATTTTACTCCCCCTAAATTAGACTGTAAGACACTAGTGCACGTATACGGCCGGAATTTCGTGACAATTTGAACACAAAATGTGTACATTACTTTAACCTGGGGTGTGGCGATTTCGGCTACGTTACATTGGCCCGTTTTTCGACCGAAAGCACCCCTTTTTGCTCACGCAATTCTTGAATCAGGCTATTTAAGCGAAATAGGTCTGCGACCTCTACAGTGACGTCAAGGATCGATCGTGCCTCTTCTTTGCCTTCGTTATATGTCGAAATTTTAACAATGTTTACTCGCCTATCAGAGATCAAACCGGTAATATCGCGCACCAAACCAAGTCTATTGTGGCAAACAAGATGCAGGTCAGCCTCAACCACCGCTGTTTGGTCCTCGCCCGGGCGACCCCAGGCACAGGCAAACAGTCGCTCATCGTCACTCGGAATGTTTGAGCACCCCTGACGATGCACCGTTACACCTTTGCCACGAGTGATATAGCCTACGATCTCATCCGGCTGTTCGGGGTTACAACAGACCGCAATTGAACATGGTAGTTCTGGCGCACCAATTACATACGGACGCATTCCGGAACTTACCGTTGTTTGTTTAACAATGCTTTTCGTGGGTGTTTGTGGCGTACGGCTTGCCAGTAGTCGGCGCAAGACGGTGGTGAGTGATAGCGAACCATCACCCACCGCGGCGAGCAGCGAGTCGACGTCGTGAAGGTTGAGCTGGTCAATCGCACGAGCAATATCGACCTTGCCGATATCTTCGAACCGCTTCAACCCCCAGGTGCTTAATTGGGCCTCAATCAGCTGCCGACCGTTGGTGATATTGGCATCGCGACTGGCCGCTTTGAACCAACTTTTTATACGACTACGGGCTCCGGTGGTTTTCACAAAGTCCAACCACTGCCGATTCGGAGCCGGCTGCTTGCGCGTAATGATCTCTACCATGTCACGGTTCTCAAGCGGTCGATCAAGTGGCGCCATGCGATGATTGACTTTCGCCCCTTGGGTGCGCAGACCAACATCGGTGTGCACCGCAAAGGCAAAATCTACCGGTGTGGCACCTTCTGGCAGGTCATAAAGGTCTCCTTTTGGCGAAAACACAAAAATACGATCGCGGAACAAATCCACCTTAAGATCGTGCATCATGTCGCTACCTTCGGTCTGCTGTGCCGAAAGGCTGGCAAGTTCCTGGATCCAGGTTAGCTTCTTGCTCGGCTTGATCGGTGCCGCCTCACCTTTGCGATAGGCCTCCTTTTCTTTGTGCATGTCGTACAGTATGTGAGAGGCCAGGCCGTACTCGGCCTCCTGATGCATCTCGGGTGTACGGATCTGCACCTCCATAATGCGGCCGTCCTTGGCGAACACGGTGGTATGTAGCGAACGATAACCGTTTGGCTTCGGTACCGAGATATAGTCCTTAATCCGGTAGATGAGCGGCTTATACGACTGGTGCAGCAGCCCCAATACCTGATAGCAGTCGGTAACGGTCGGCACAATAATGCGCAGGGCTGTTAGATCATAAATCTTGGTAATATCGCCATCGGTCTTGGTTAACTTACGGTAAATGCTGTACAGATGCTTACTGCGCACATTGAGAGACAGCGGCTCAATGCCGTGCTGGCGAAGCAGTGCATCAACATCGCGACTGAGTGCTTCAAGATAATCTTTATCCTCTACTCGTCGCTGAGCGGCCAGGCGACTCACCAGGTTAAAAGCTACTGGGTTGGCATACTCAAAGGCTAGGTCTTCAAGCTCAACCTTGAGCGCACCCATTCCAAGGCGATCGGCCAGCGGCGCATACACCCCCAAACTCTCTTCGGCGATGCGTTGACGCTTAGCCTCGGGTAGGTGCTGGAGCGTTTGAAGGTTATGTCGACGGTCGGCGAGCTTAATCAATAAGACCCGCATATCCTTGCTCATAGCCAGTAGCAGCTTGCGCATATTTTCGATACTGGCCGCCTGGCGCTGTTCGGTAGTCTGATCAACCTTGGTGTAGCGCACATTGCCCAGCTTAGTCACTCCGTCAACCAGATTATGAACGGTTGGGCCAAACTCTTGAATCATCTGCGCATCGGTCACCGATGTGTCTTCAAGCACATCATGAAGCAGACCGGCCGCCACCGTTTGGGCGTCCATGCCAATCTCTATTAAGTAGGCTGCTACAGCCCGCGGGTGCTCAATATAGGGCTCGCCGCTCTTGCGCAGCTGGCCCCGGTGTGCCGCCTCGGCAAAGGCATCGGCGCGCGCTATCAGCTGCCTATCAGCAGAGCTATACCGATCAAGCGAGGTATGGACTGGTTGAACTTTTGAACCCGGCATATCACTGGATTCCTCGTAGTACCAGCTGTAAGGTGGATTTGCCTTGATACTCGTTGTGCTCAAGCAGCGCCTGAACGGTCACCTCTTGGCCGGACCGGAGGTTAGGATAGGTGGTGGCAAGATTAAACCCAATCGCCTCAAAAATGGCGCCATCGGCGGCGGCCAGGCGCAGCTTAATGTGCTGCTGATCCTTGCCTATCAGATCAAGGGAGACCACCTTGAGTCCAGATACCTCAAATAACGGCTGGGCGTTGCCGCTACCAAAAGGTTCAAGCAACATTAAATGATGGTAGAGCTCCCAGTTAAGCTGGGTGGCATCGTCGATGCTGAGATCGGCTTCACGTGTTGGTGGCGCCTCTAAATCCGACTCAACCTCAAGAAAGTGCTCGTTCAGACGCTGGCGCAGCTCATTTAGGTTGGCCTCCGGCAGCGTAAAGCCGGCGGCGCCCTCATGACCACCATAACGATCAAACAGCTCGGCGTTAGCGGTAATGCCATCAATCAACGGGTAGCCGACCGCACTACGACCAGAGCCTTTAGCCACGCCATCCTTAAGCTCAAGGATGAACGTTGGCTTATCGAGCGTTTCGGCCAGCTTGCTCGCCACGATTCCTACCACACCGCCCGTCCAAGATGAATCAGCTAGAACCAAAACCGGGTCGCTAGCATACTCTGCCGCCTGTGCGGTCGCCTCCTCGACGATACGTTGCTGCTCGAGTCGACGCTGATGATTGAGCTCCTCTAGCTGAAACGCCAGCTGCTGCGCCACCAACGGATCTTTCGTAAGTAAGAGCTCTAGGCTAAAGTTGGCGTGCTCCATGCGACCGGCCGCGTTCAGCCGTGGTCCAAGCACAAAGCCCAAGTGGAAGGCCCGAACCGCCTCGGGTTCAATCCCGGCACTTTGCATCAACGCCACCAGACCAACCCGTTTGGTCTTCCGTAAAACAATTAAGCCATAATGAACCAGCGTACGGTTCTCCCCGACCAGCGGCATGACGTCACAGACGGTGCCAAGCGCCACTAGGTCGAGCAACCACTTCTCTCGCCCTTCTTCCGGGACGCCGGTACGGCTTTGTAAGGCGCGAGTAACCGCAAAAGCCACGCCCACCCCAGCCAGGTCCTTAAACGGGTACTCATCCCCTTCCTGCTTGGGGTTGATGACCGCCACCGCTCGATCCGGCACCTGGCCCGATAACTCATGGTGGTCGGTCACAATCACCTCTATGCCGTTATCGGCCGCCCAGGCCACCTCGGACGCCGCGGTAATGCCACAGTCGACGGTGATAACCAGCGTCACCCCTTGCGCCTTGAGTTGTTCCAGCGCTGGTTGATTCAAGCCATACCCCTCGCTGTTGCGATCAGGAATGTAGCTGATTGGCTGCAAGCCGTGGGCCTCTAGCGTCTCCATCATCACAGCGGTGGCCGACACGCCATCAATGTCGTAGTCACCATAGACGGCTACCTGCTCGTCGCGAGCGATGGCCAGTTCAATCCGTTCAATCGCTGTCATCATACCGGTCATCAAAAAGGGGTCGGCCAGATCGGCCTGGTAATTTGGCTGCAAAAAGGCGGCCATGGCCTCATCACTCTCGATGCCCCGCTGGCGCAAAAGATCACGAATCAACGACGGCAAATTCACTAAAATTTCCCGATCTTGAGTCACATTGGTGTTCGTTTGCTGACCGCTCATCTTGGCCTAAGTATACCAGTAAGTTTCAGAACTAAATAATTGCTCGTTGTGACCCGCGCGTCCGTGCGCAGGTCACTAAAGGGCTATCACCACATCCGCATGGTGGTGGCATACGGGAAAGGGGTGTCGCCGTCCATGGCGAGACGATATTGCGAAGCCTCCTGCTGCCGAGCCCACATGTTGAGGAGCTTGACTACCCGTTGGTGCAGCTCCTCTTCCTGGCCCGAGAAGTCGATAAACAGCTGGTGGTTCGACCACCACGTACGGGCCGCCCTCTCTAGCTCGTAGACGCCGCTGTTGGCATCCGGACTGCACTGCAGCACCCACAGTAGAGCGTTGTACTCGATCTCTGTCAGGCGGGCGGCCTGAAGATTACAGCTGCCGTCTTCGCGGAGATGATCCTGGTAGCGACGATGCACCTCATGCACTGACGGAGTCGGCCGCAGCCACAGCTTGAAAGCGGTGAACATCTGTCTCAGCATGACTCCCCCGCTACCGAGTCGGCGACGGGGCGATCGGAACCTTGGCGTGCTGCTGGGCACTCTCACGTTCAGCCCAGGACACCAGGACTCGCACGATGCCGTCGTACATGGCTTCTGACAGGTCCATACTGTTGGCCGGATCGACCTTGAAGCTCCGGAGGGCGCTGCGGGCATTCTGATGCGCGCCCAGCCACCAGTCGTAAGCCTCGTGTTCAATCGGCGTGATGAGGCACAGAGCCGGCGACCTTAGGTCGGTGCCGACGTACCGATGGATCGTCTCCGGATGAAGGCGGTATGGACGCAACCGCGCCCACAGTCGAGCAACCGGTTGGAGGGCCGGCGTACAACGAAGTGGCAACTTCACCTGTGAAGCTTCACTCATCTGTCTCACCCCTTTCTGGGGGAATTTGTAGGAACTTGTGGTACTACCTGTACTACACGTTGCCTCGAAGATACGCCTATGGCGAGGCAAAATCAATATAAAAGCGTAGGCGTTAACTATTGACGCGGCGCTTGGAGGCTTGAGATTTGAGGACAATGCTCTGTAGTTCGCGGTACAAGCTAAACCGCTGGTTGGCGCTGTACACCACGGTGTTGGCATCTTTTGAGGACTTCACGAAACCGATCTTTTCGAGCTTTTTCAGTTCGCGCTGGACGTTACCGGGATCCTCGCGGATCATCTGGGCCAATGAGCGGACATGCGCCTTTACATCCGGATACTTGGTGAAAACGGTGATAATTTTACGACGGGTTTTAGAGGTGATGAACACTTCTAGCATTGTGGCTTCTACAACTCTTTATGAACTGTATACTACCGAATCTAGGGGCGTTTGGCAATCCGCTTTTGCTTGTAGTTGTGCCAGCTCACCAATAGCGGGGCGGCGTTAAAGATTGAGGAGTAGGTTCCAGCGGCGATACCAATCAGGAGGGCCAGAACGAACAGCTGGATCGACTGGCCACCAAACAGGTAGAGGGCTAGGAGCGTCAGCAGCACGGTTAGTGAGGTGTTGAGCGAGCGCGCCAGGGTTTCTAAGATGCTGTTATTGACGATCTCCTCGAACTCTCCACGTTGGCGGCGCAGGTTTTCGCGGATTCGGTCGAACACCACGATGGTGTCATGCACCGAAAAGCCAATAACGGTTAGGATAGCGGTGACGAATAGCGCATCAACCTCAACCTCGAAGAAGATACCAAGTAATGAGAAGATCCCGAGGAGCAAGAAGGCGTCGTGCAGCATGGTGATGATGGCGGTAACGCCAAAGTTCCAGCTGGTCATCGGGGGTGGCACGTTACGGAAGGCAAAGGCGATGTACAGCACGATTGCTAGCGAGGCCAGTGCGATACTAATGACCGCTTTTTGAGTGATATCGGCGCTGACCGATGGCCCCACGTTCTCGTAGCGGACTTCTGGGTGGCCGGAGCCTTGTAGCTGGCCGCTCAACGCCTGGCGGTCGGCCTGCTGGCGCTTGGGGTCGTCGCTGCTGCTACGATAGCGAATCAAGGTGTTGTCGCCGGCGGTAATGACGGTGACGTCTTTGAGCTCGTTTTGCTTAGCGGCCTGCTGCACCTCCTCTTGGCTGGCGGCGCCCTGCACCTCCATCAGCTGGCCTCCACGAAAGTCGATGCCCAGCTTTAAGCCATGAGTTACCAGAGCGATAGCGCCAGGTATGATAATAGCTAGCGAGATGCCATACCAGATTTTACGTCGGCCAATAATATTCATGACTGCTGCACCTCGCTAGCTTTCACGCCATAGAATCCCGGCTTACGACCCCAGCTGTAGCGCAAGCTCAGCCGCAGCATGGTTCGTGACACCACGATGGCGGTGAACATACTGATCAGTACACCAAGTCCAAGCGTGACGGCAAAACCCTTAATCAGCGCCGTGCCGCTAAAGAAATACAGAATAACGCAGGTAATAATGGTGGCAACATTGGAGTCACGAATAGAGGTCCAGGCCCGGTCAAAGGCCGACTCTAGGGCGCTGACGTAGTTCTTGCCACTGCGCAGCTCCTCTTTCATGCGCTCAAACACCAAGATGTTAGCATCAACCGCCATGCCGATACTCAAGATAAAGCCGGCGGTTCCGGCCAGAGTTAGAACGATTGAGTACGGAGTGAGGCCACTGAGTTTATAAATCGTTAATGTCAGTAGGGTATAAATAACCAGTGCACCCACGGCAAACAGTCCGGCCAGACGGTAGTAAAGAATCATAAAGGCGGCGACAACGGTTAAGCCGATGATGCCGGCGACGATACTTTTTGCAATCGACTCACGGCCGAGCGTTGGGCCGACGGTGCGCTCCTCTACTAGGGTTACCGGAATCGGCAAAGCGCCGGCGGTAATCTGATCGGCGACGGTGCGGGCCTCGGCAATAGAACCAAAGTTGCCCTCCAACTGAGCCCGTCCGTCGGTGATCGGCGAACTAACACTGGCCGGACCAAACACCACTCGGTCATCCAGCAGGGTGACGAGCTGGCCATTGGTTTTATTTAAGCGCGTGGTTAGATCGCCAAACTTTTTAATTGCATCACCCTTAAGCTGAAGGCTCACCACCGGTTGACTAGATTGACTAAAGCTCACTTCGGCCTTCTCGACATCCTTACCGGTGATGCCGGTTTCAGCGGGCTGCTGGGTTGAAGGGTCGATTTCGAGAATGGTGAGCTGAGCGGTCTTGCCGATCTTATCAACCGCTTCGCTGACATTTTGAACGCCTGGTAGTTCAACGATCACCCGGTCGTTCCCCTGCCGCTGCACCGTAATTTCAGAGGTACCGGCCGGGTTGGCGCGCTTTTGGATGACATCGATCAAAGCCGTCATCGCCTTTTCGCGATCGGCTTGATTGAGCTTATTGAGCTCGGCATCATCGGCCTTAAAGACAAGATGAGCACCACCCTGCAAATCCAAGCCTTGCTTAACTTGCAGATTGGCGTTTTTGAGCCCCACGGCCTTAAGCAGGTCGCTTTCGCGCGGCCAAGCCAGGAGTGCGGTGATGATGGTTAGAGCCAGGATTAGCCAGGCTTTGGTTCGTAAACTCACAATGTACATTAGTGTAGCGTATGAGGTAGCCGAGGTGCAATGAGCGTGTTGGACGACTCCTGTACAATACAGGTATGAGTTACGTGGTGGTCTCTCCCCTTACCTATACCGGCGCCGACAGTCGCGGATTTACCTATGACAGCGGTGAGTATGAGCTAATGATTGGCCAGATCGTCAAGGTACCGCTGGGCCGGCGGCAGAGCTTGGGCGTAGTGACCGCTGTCGATCAACTTAAGCCGGAGTTCGCCACCAAGCCGGTTAGCGAGGCGCTCGACCTACCGCCGCTCCCGACTCACATACTCAAGCTAGCCGACTGGATGCAGGACTACTACTTCTCCAGCGCCAAGTCGGTCTGGCAGACGCTACTGCCGGCCGGGATCACTCGTAAGCGACGAGCCAAAGAAGCTGAAGAAAGTCCGCTCAAACTAACGCCCTCAACCGAGCCACTCACCGCCGAGCAGCAAGCCGCTATCGATATAGTTGAGCAAGGCGAACGGCCAACCACGCTAGTTCGCGGCGTTACCGGGGCCGGCAAGACACGGCTATATATGGAGCTAGCGGCAACCCAGCTGGAAGCCGGTCGGTCGGCCATTGTTCTGGTGCCAGAGATCGCCCTAACACCACAACTGCTGGCCCTGTTCGAGGCTCGTTTTCCTGGTCGCGTGCTGGCCTACCACTCCACCCTAACCGAGGCCCAAAAGCATGTAGCCTGGGAGCGAGCCCTGCGGACCAAGCAGCCATTGGTGGTGGTTGGAGCGCGCTCAGGGCTGTTTTTACCACTGCCACAGTTAGGTTTGATTGTGATCGATGAGTGTCACGAAACCACCTATAAACAGGAACAAAACCCCCGGTACCACGCCGTGACGACGGCGGCACAGCTGGCTCGCCTGAGTGGCTCCAAACTAGTACTGGGCAGCGCTACTCCTGGGGTACAGGAGGCCTATTTAGCACGCGAGGGACGGCTCAATCTGGCCGAACTAACCCAGCGAGTGCAAGATCGTAGCCAACCCGAGGTCAAGGTTGTCGATATGCGCGTAGCGGAGCACAAGCACAAAGGCAGCCAGATCTCGCGACCCCTGCTACAGGCGCTGACCGATACGCTTGAGGCCGGCCGCCAATCGCTGCTGTTCATCAACCGGCGCGGCAGTGCCAGCAGCCACCAGTGCGACAGTTGCGGCTACGTCAGCACCTGCCCCACCTGCCACCTGCCGCTCACCTTCCATGGTGATCGCACCAAACTGCTCTGCCACATCTGTAACTTTCAGCAAACCCCGCCAGCGATCTGCCCCGACTGTCACCACGCCAGCTTTAAGTTCCTTGGTGGTGGCACGCAGCGGATTGAAAGTGATGTTCAGCGACTGCTACCCAAGGCCAGGCTGGCGCGACTCGACAAAGACAGTGCGGCCGGGCACAACCTGGCCGAGCTACATCGCCAGCTGCATGCCGGCGAGATCGACATCCTGATCGGCACCCAAATGATCGCTAAGGGACTCGACCTGCCAGCACTCGATACGGTTGGGGTTATTAACGCCGATACCATGCTCTACCTGCCAGATTACAGCGCGTCCGAGCGCACCTACCAACTGCTGACCCAGGTGGCCGGACGCGCCGGGCGGGGCGATGCCGCCGGACAGGTGTACATTCAGACCCATGCGCCAGACCACCCGGCTATAACCGCAACCGCCCGTGGCGACTACTGGGAGTTTGCCGAAGCCGAACTGGCTCAGCGGCGCGAGCTCGGCTACCCACCGTTTCGGTATCTGTTAAAGCTGACCGTGTCCCACAAAGACGCCACCACCGCCTCTAGGAGAGCTCAAGAGATATATGCTAAGCTAGACCAGGAAGAGCAGATTCGTCGGCTCGGTCCCGCACCCGCCCTATACGAACGAGCCGGCGGCCAGTATCACTGGCACGTCATCGTCAAAGCCGCTTCGCGGCCTCGCCTGCTTGCCATTGCCAAGCAGCTGCCAGACTGGTGCAAGACCGACATCGACCCGATCAACTTACTCTAGATTCCTGCTATAAATTCATTAAATTCTTATTAAATATTTCTTAATTCAAACCATGGCCAAACAGACCTCCAAAACCAGCCCCAAAGACGACATTATCAGCCTGCCAGATCCCCGCTTGCGCACCAAGTCTAAGCGGATCGGCTACATTGACGAGTCAACGCACCAGCTAGCTGAGCGGATGATTGCCGCTACGCTCGACTGGGAGGCTTCGCGCGATCACGAGTTTGGGGCTGCTCTGGCCGCCATTCAGCTGGGCGAAGGATACCGCGTAGTGGTGATCCGTAACGAGTTCGAAGACAAGGCAGACAAAAGCTTTGGCGTCTTTATCAACCCCGAGATCGTTAAGTATGAGGGTGAGCCCGAGGAAGAGATGGAGGGCTGCCTGAGTGTACCTGATTGCTACGGCAAGGTGGCGCGCTACCCCAAGGTCAAGGTCAAGGCGCTCAATCTAGAAGGCAAGCAAGTTCGCCTAACCGCCACCGGCTTTCTGGCTCGCGTGTTCCAGCATGAAATCGATCACACCAACGGCAAGCTTTTTATCGACCACGTCAGCGACCAGAACAAGCTGTTTACCCTTAATCCGGACGGTAATTTTAGCAAGTACGTTGCCAAAAAGAGCTGACCTCTTCGACCTGACTCAGTTTAAAATCTCACCCTAAATTTAATCGACAAAAATTTTTCCTACAAATTTAGGTATATTTTCGCCTGGGCATGTGCGCTGGGCATGCTACCATACCAGCATGGAAGATCACAGACTCGTCTTTTTTGGCACCAACGACGTCGGCGTTCCGGTTCTGGAACACCTGATCGACGCTGGTTACGATCTGGTAGCGGTCGTCACTAAGCCCGACGCCCCCAGTGGCCGTGGACGCACTCTCACCGCGCCCGAGGTAAAAATTATCGCGGAGAAGGCCGGCATACCCGTGCTGCAACCGGAGCAACTGGATGATGATTTTGCCGAGGAGCTGAGTGACCTGAACCCGACCGCTGGCATCTTGGTCTCGTATGGCAAGATCGTACCCGAGGAGGTACTGGAACTGTTCCCGCAAGGCATTATCAACATTCACCCCTCGTTGCTACCTAAATATCGTGGCTCCTCCCCCATCGAACAAGCCATCTTAAACGGCGACAGAGAGACCGGCGTCAGCATCATGCTACTGGACGAGGGCATGGACACCGGCCCGGTGTATTTAAGTGTTAAGCTGCCGTTAACCGGTAAAGAAACCAAGCCTAAGCTGTACGACCAACTCAGTCAACTTGGCGCGATCACGCTGGTTGAGCACCTGGAGGATATCTTGGGTGGCGATATCTCGGCCACCCCGCAAGACGACGATGAGGCCAGCGTTGCCCCACGCATCAGCAAACAAGACGGCGTAATCGACTGGAGCAAGCCGGCCGAGCAGCTAGAGCGTGAGGTGCGGGCATATCTGGGTTGGCCCGGCAGTCGTACTACCCTGTTTGAACGTGACGTTATTGTAACGGCAGCGAGCGTTGATGAGGAATCAGAGCTTGAGCTGGCGCCCGGCGAGACCAAGCCGGTCGATGGCACCATTCTTGTTGGCACCGGTAGCGGAATACTCAAAATTGAGTACTTGCAGCCGGTCGGCAAAAATCAAATGACCGCGGCAGATTTTCTGCGCGGCCTACGGCTGTAACTGTTTTCTATACTTTAATAATACTGTAACTTTTTTGACCATTACAAGACTTGTTCTTATCTGGGAATATGCCTATCCTTAAAGACATGCGAAATATTATCAAAGTCTTTAGTTATGCGCGCCACGTTAAACGAAAGTTAATTGTTTTAACGATTTTAGGCATAGGCATGTCACTTATGGGCGTGGTTCAGCCATATGTCTTCAAGGTTATTGTTGACGAAATGGTCCGCTCAACCACCGACCCTAGCTTTACGGCTCAGATTATATGGTGGTCACTTGCTGGACTACTAGCGCTACGACTATTCACTTCGACTCTGAATTATTTTAATAATTTATATGGAGAAAAGGTCTTTATTAGCCTGGTTCAAGATCTACGCCAAGCCGTCTTAACGCACATTACAAAACTATCAATCGATTATTTCGAAAAAAGTCGTACCGGAGCAATCATGCAGCGAGCCATTGGTTACACCAGTGAGGTGGCAAACTGGTTTTATAACAGTGCGGCCAATATTCTCGGACAGATTTTGAGCACTGTTTTTTCACTTATTCTTATATTCTTTGTGAGTTGGCCAGCCGGTCTGGTGGTTTTAGTTGGAGCAATTTTATTTTATATCCAACAGATCCCGGTCATGCGTAAAAACCGCCCAATCGGTAAAGAGATTGGTAAAGCAATGGAGCTGTCTTCTGGTTACGTTCAAGAGACCATCTCGCACATTGCCACCGTGCGCAGTTTTGGTGGCGAAGCCGGTGCTCTTCGCCAACACAACCAAGCCTTAGCTAAATGGGGCAATCTGCTCATAGAGCGCAACACCAACATGGAGCGAAATGTTTTGGTGCGTCAGTTCATCATCAGCTTCACCCTTATAGGCGCGGTGGCCATCGTGACATACGGCGTTATTAGTGGCCAACACTCTACCGGCGATATTCTCTTGATTGCCCTCTACACTCAACAGATCAGCGCAAGCCTGTGGCCGCTTGGACGCTTCTTTATAAGTATGAGCGAGGTTGATGTAAGTGCTGAAAGAGTGGTCGAGATGCTTGAGACTCCGATTACGGTAGTTGATGCACCAGATGCGACTGAGCTTACCGAAGTGAAGACTATTGAGTTTAAGAATGTTTCATTTAAGTACCCCGGCAAGCGCAAATTAATTCTTAATGACATATCGTTTAAACTGGCTCCTGGCCAGACGCTGGCGCTGGTTGGTCCGAGTGGTACCGGCAAAACTACGGTCACCAAGCTGCTGCTGCGATTTTACGATGTGAGTGATGGGCAAATTTTAATCAACGGTGAAGATATTCGCCGGTTTACTCAAGCCTCGCTACGGCGACATATGGGCGTGGTGATGCAAGACGTGGCACTATTTAATGACACGATCGAGTCAAATATTCAGTTGGCTCGCCCAGAGGCCAGCAGTGCCGAGGTTCGGGCTGCTGCCAAGCAAGCTCACGCCCACATCTTTATCGACAAGCTGAGCGACAAGTACAAGACGTTGGTTGGTGAACGCGGGGTTAAATTAAGTGGTGGCGAAAAGCAGCGAGTGGCGATTGCGCGGGCTATTTTAAAGCAACCGCAGCTGATCATTCTGGATGAGGCCACCAGCGCCCTCGACTCCGAGAGTGAACAACAGGTTCAGGCCGGTTTGACCGAGCTGATGCAGGACCGCACCGCCATTGTGATCGCTCACCGCCTGAGCACCATCATGAATGCCGATCAGATTGTGGTGATGAAGGACGGCAGCGTGGTTGAGCGCGGTACTCACGCCGAATTGGAGGCTAAAAAGAATGGTGTCTACGCCAAGCTGCTGCGCTTGCAACGCGGCGGGTTTGTGAAGGGTTAGCGCCTCGCTGTTTTGGCTCGCTGGAGCCTTGTTTTTATCTGTAGTTATGGTACTATGTGATATCGCTTTTCACACCGTAAGCGCCAGGTAGGGCTTACACAAACTTCGACACAAGGAGGCGGTCACGTGACCGTTCTTGCCAGCATTTGGCGCGTTTTCTACATCGAAGGCAACGATGGCTTCTGGGTCAGCCTCTTCTGGTTGGTGATGGCCGGCGCTTTCACCTTCTTCGGTTACAAGGCCTCAGCGGTGCTTCCAAGGTGGATAGGATCGTACTTGGCTACGCTAGAGAGGGTGCGTAGTCACAGCGATTTCACCACCGGTACCATCTCGGTTGACGCCGAGCTGGACATCGAAGAGGAGGTGGACAACCACCGGACCGGATCAGCCGCTCGTTGGCGTCAAAGGTGGCTCATCTTTTGCGTCATCGCAGCCACATTCAGCTGGTGCTGCTTTCTGTTTAGCACCTGATGCATCCGAGCCCGCTGTGACACTTTGGTCACGGCGGGCAGACTTGGACTTATTTCTGGCTGGAATCGACGTCGATACCGCTCATGACCTCTGATACATCACTCCGAAACTGTTGCTTTACCGTCTCAAGCTCTTTAGCCATCATCTCATCTACCTTTGGATACACCTGGCGAACATAGGCAAACGCCGCATCATCACCCTCTTTTTCAAGCAGGCTATCAAACTCTTGCAGCTGTTCTTCAGACAATGCTTCACTTAGCTTTACGGCGATCCGACTTAAGACCAAGTCTGACAGCTTCTCAATAAAGGCCGCTCGCTCTTCGTCACTTGCCTCACCTAGCCCTACTTCCTTAAAAAATTTATCATCAAACTGCATATACACCTCCTATTGATGTTTAAATATCGCCTGTTGCAAAGTGGACTTCGGTATGCGCCATCGATGAATACCATCATCGCCCACCACTTCCATGATCTGACGGTTTTGAGCCAAATCCTGTACAACCTGACTTTGAGCCTCCGGGCTGAGTGATTGATACTCTTGAATATTGTTCAGATGCTTGGTAACTGCATCCAGCTTTGATTCATCGCCATTAACCTGATCCATGATGAACTCAGAAGAGGAATACGACTCGCCAGCGCTGCCCCACTGGTCATCGGCGGCCCGATGTAGCTCTTGGGCGTTCTCGCTACTGCCGCCACCCACCCCGGCCATATGGGCGACACTTAAGCCAATTGCCGTCAGCGCAGCCGCCCCAGCTATGGCGGTTTTAATACGATTGGCCTTTTTGTCTTTTTTGAGCCGCTCGTGCTCGGCGTTTAACTGTTCGGCCACCCGCTGGTCAAGAACCTGTAGAATTCCCTTTTTGTGAAGCAAGTTTCGGCCCCAGTAATGCTCCGCTCGATCCTCAAGTTCACGCTGAATATCCCGCGACTCAGCCTGACGTAAAGCCTCATAGCTGGCTCGGTCCGGGTGCTTTTCGTTTTGCGGACCAAGACCCTCCATCACACCAGCCGACAGTAAAGCAGTCATTCGTTTTACTCGCTCGTCGCTACTCATCTCGGCGGCCTGCTCAATGGTCACAATTGATTTATCGCCCTGCCCTCGCGTCAGCTTACTCATCACCCCATTGCGGCGCTCATACATCGCATGGAGCTTGTCCTGGCCGGCCTTAGCCCCCATATAGGTTCCCGCCACCTTCATGGCCGTCCGAGCTCCCAGAGGAACCAAAGCTGCCGTGCCTAAACCGGCAGCCGCAAAGCCACCGCTGGCAACAACCAATCCGACACCAATAGCCATGCGGGTCTTCGGATATTTTCTCCACTTTTCAATAAAAGCTAGTCGAAGCTTGCCGCCAAGCGTATCGGGATTGTTCTTGGCATCAATTTCAGCCTGCATTCGTTCAAGCTGAGCATCTAAAATACGCTCTCGCACCATATCAAGGGCCATTTTCTCGGTTAAGCCATTTTCTTCACGAGCGCGCTCTTGGATCGCCTGCTGGGTTTCTTGGATAAGGGTTTTGCGATAGTTGTACTCTTGTTCAGTATGAGGGTGCAACCCTTCGCGTTCACTATCGAGCACCTTCTCTTTATCACGCAGGGTTGTGCGAGATTTATTGCGATTATCTGCTAGTTCAGCCAACGCCTCGGCACGAGTAAATGTGGTCTGCTCGGGGTTGGATTGTGGTGCTTCGGGTGTTCCAGGCATAACGTAATACTTCTTATGGTTGAATGATACCATATATATCCACCAAATCCTGGGCTCTGTTATCTATAGCTGTGGAATATGTGAAAGGGTTAACCCCGGGGCATATAGCCCCGGGGTTTGGTACTGCTACCCTCGACCGAAAGCCCGGCTGAAGATCCCCGAGCCAGACGACCCGGAATCACCCGTATCAGACGGAGCGGGGGTACCGCCGCTGGTCAGATCGATGACGTCGTCAGCCGACGAACCGGGAAGATTCGGCGGAACCTGTCGCTGGGGATCCCAGCCACGCCGCCGCACCAGCGGCTCGTCCCAATCGCCATCCTGCTCCGAACCGGTGAAGCCGTCGGCCAGGCCGATCGGCTCGCCGTCATCGTCGACCTCGAGGCCGAACAGGGCCGCGTTGTCGCGGACCTTGTCGCGAACAGCCTGCTCGTGCGCCTCCTCCTGGGCCCTCTTTTCCTCTTCCTTCTTCTTCTCGAGGAACTTGGCCCTGGCCGCCGCCATCCGATCGACCGCCTCCTTGGCGACCTCGGCATCCTCGTCGATCTGCGACTTGAGCCGTTCGGCCACGTCGCTGATCTCCTGCTGCTCGGCAGGTGTCAGATCGAACCGAGGAACCGGTGCGCTCGAGGAGCTACTCGTCGAGGCCGAAGCCTCCGACGGCGGCACGAAAGCGGCTTCCGCCGAAGGTGCGACGGTATCGTCCGCCTCGCCATCGATGCTCGCCGCCTCGGCCGCGATCGCCTCGAACGGATCGGGCGCTCCTTCGGTTTCGGTGCTCATACGAGCTCCTCCTTCTGGTTGAGAATCGTCTGGTGGATGGTCTTGATCAGCGCCACGACATCGCGAGCACTGATCGCTCCTTCATGCTCGAAGTCCATGAACTGGACCCAAAGCGCCTTGTCATTCTCGCCAAGGCGAGCGATGTAGCGGTTGACGCGTGCGGCGTCCTTCGCCGAGCCCTCAGGCATGGCCTGGATGGCCGCTTCGAGCTCGACTTCAACCATCATGTTGAGGATGGCCGAGCATCGACGATGCCACGTGCGGAACTTGACCACATCGCGAGCGTTGGGGTCGAACGGGAGCTTGATCTCTCCCGCCAGCAACAGCTCGAGCTTGCGAACGAGGCCCAAATGGAGCTCGTTGCCGCACAGCTCGCACTCGTGCTTAGCGAACGAGAGCTCGCCGAGCGGCTTGGCCAGCTCACGCTTGGTCTTGATGTGCAGGAGGGGGACCTGGCCCTTCTCCTTCGCATCCCAGTAGACCGCGAGGTCCAGCCAAATGATGCGGTTGCGATCCTTGGGGTACGCCACATCATTGAGGCCGACCTGGCCAGGGCGCTTGAGGAGCTTACGCCTATCAGGAGCCGCCGCGATGGCATGCATGCCATCGAGCATCTTCTGAAGCCTGTAGAGGATGTTCCCATCCTCCATCGACAGCTCCAGGCGCTTCGAGCTCGGGTTGACCACTCGACCGAAAGCGCCGAGGCGGCGATTGCGGTCCTGGCGGGCAACCGCACCGGAGGTCTTCCTGGCCTCAGGCTTCGACTCTTCCGGCTTGTCGCCGGAGGTGCCGTTGCCGTTGGTCGAGGAGGGCTCGGCAAAGATCGCCTTGACCTCGTCCACCTTGGCGGCGGGGATCTTGACGGTCTTGGAGACCTTATCCCTGTCGAGAACCTGTGCGACCTTGTTCACGTTGGTCGCGTTGACCTCGATACCCAGCGCCTTAAGGAGCTGGTTGACTGTCGGGTTGTCTGAAATGGCCGGAGCCATGAGAATTCCTCCTAAGTGGAGTGTACGTTCGCCCGTTGGTCGGCGTCACCTTGTGAGTGAGCCCACGCGGGGCGATTGTGCGCCTCCGAAGGAGGCCTGGTTGAACTGCAGCGGTTGAGTAGGTTATAGGTAGTAGGTTTACAGTACCGTGGGATCAACAGACCCCACAGCTATCTACAACGTTGTCAAAGTAACTGCCTACAGATATAGGCAATGAAATAATGTATCATATTTTGGCTAAAAAGTCAATGGTTATCACGAGCATAAGTTCAATAAAAACAAAGGCGGGCGGAGGAGCTCTGTGCTCCCCCGCCCGTGTTCACCCGGCTAGGTGAAGACTGTTCAGGCTGCGATCGGCAAATCTCCCGGCTCTTCGGCCTCCTCGGCGTTGAGGAGGAGATTGAACCGATCCAGTGCCTCGATCCGCTTGATCAGCGCCTGACGGCTTGTCTGCGAATCGGTCGGGTTGATCAGCGGACGCAGCAACTCCGGTGGCAAGTCGACATATGCCCGACGCAGCACATGGTGCTCGGCGCTCCGCAGCTGCATGTACAGTGCCTGGAGCTTTTCGCCACCAGGTCCCTGTAGCAGGTCGAGGTAGTACTCGACCGTATCGCAGGCGATATCCAGGCCCACGATCTGCTCTTCGCTGAACTCCAGGAACTTGCTCCTGCGGTCAGGCTCCATGATCTTCATGTGGGGGTTATGCATCAGAGCGGCTACCAGATCCCTGCTCTCTTGCAGGTACCGGTTGGCTCGCGCAACCACCGCTTCGTGATACAGAACCTCATCAGCCGCCGCAGCGAGGTCATCCATGAGATCAAGCAATTCGATCGAACTTGCGTAGGAGGCGTTGTGCGGATGCGCCACCCTGAGTGACTGAAGTTTGTCCGCAAGCTCATCGCCATAGCGATGCGTCTTGGACAGGTAGATCTTGACGAAGATCACGCGGCATTCCTCGATCATGCGCGCCAAGATCCGCCACATCACCACCTCACCCTCCGGGTGAAGCACCGCGCCCTCGACCTCATCGGTCAACAGCGCCAACTCGTAGGGGGTGAGGTTTACGTTGTGGTGCGTGGCGTAGGCTGCGCACTCCTGCCTGGGTGCCTCCCAGCCGCCCTGTTCTGGGCTGCGAAAGTACCTCGCCACGCTGTGAGCCTGCTGGCGCTCAGGTATTTGGCTATACCGTGTTTGACTCACGTCGTTCCCCTTTCGTGGGGTGGTCGGAAACTAAGTTTGTGTGGTGCGCGGTTAGATTGATTCCAACCGAGATTAGGCGCAACTATACTATGTTTGGAGCGGTTTTACAACCTATTTATCAGATTATAAGTCATTCATAATGCGGCCGATATGCTCGGCGTACTGGCCGCTGGTGTCATGCTTAAAATGAATCTTCGGTACAAACTTGGTGGTCATCTGCTTGGCTACAGCGGCTTGAATATGACTGCGCACGGCGTGAACGCGCTGCAGCAGCTCTTCGGTTTGTTGCTGGCTGCCGCTAATAACGCTTAGCCAGACGGTGGCTTGGCGTAAATCCGGCGACACATCGACAGTGGTGACGCTCAGTTCGGGGGCGGCCAACTGCTCACGAAGCTCTGCGGCCACAATTTGCTGAACTAGACTGGCGACTTTATCGGTGCGCTGGCTCATGGTTTACAGCGTCCGTTGACGGGTTTCGGTGGTAAAGAACTCCAGACGATCATCGATCTCAATCTTGGCGTTGATAGCTACATTCAAGCCACACTGCTCACCTTCAACCACCTGCTTCACCTTGTTTTGCTCTTTTTGGACATTGGTGATCTTGCCGGTGGCAATAACTTCCTTGTCGCGCTTGACGCGCACCTGCACGTCTGGCTCAACCTTACCGGTTAGCACCTCGCCACCGCAGATAACCTCGGACTTGGTGGTTTTGAAGACGCCGAGGACTTTGAGTTCGCCCACAGGGACCTCGATAACTTCGGGTTCGAGCATTTGGGTGAGCGCCGCTCGAACATCGTCGAGCAGCTCGTAAATCACCTTATACAAGCGAATCTGCACCTTTTCGCGATTAGCTAGCTGCTTAACCGCTGAGCCAATCGAAACGTTAAAGCCAAGAATGAGGGCGCCGGCGGTTTGAGCAAAGTTCACGTCCGACTCGCTAACATCGCCGATACCCTGACTGACGACCTTAACCGCAACCTCATCGTTCTTCAGCTCGCTCAGGCTGGCCAGCAGTGACTCCAACGAGCCCTGAACGTCAGCCTTAACAACAACATTGAGCTCTTTGATCTTGCCGGCGCTGATGGCGTCGGTTAGATCGGCCGCATCGATACTTTTAACCTTGACCATGCTCTTAGTTGAGGCCTGGCGCTGGCTGGCCACGCTGCGATCACGCGCAATTTTTTCGCTATCAACCGCGTAAAAGACGTTACCAAAATCTGGCACACCCTTAAAACCGGTGACGACGGCCGGCATACCGGGGTCGGCGCCCTTGAGCTTTTTGCCACGATAGTCGCCCAAACTGCGGACCTTAGCGTAGGTGCTACCGGACACGATATAGTCACCGACCGCCAGGTTGCCGTGCTGCACCAAAACGGTTGCCACCGGGCCCTTGCCGGTATCTAGGTGAGATTCGATAATAACGCCTTCGGCCGGGCCGCCGGGGCGGGCTCGCAAATCTTCGATATCGGCAACCAGCAAGACGACGTCGAGCAGCTTTTCGATGTTGGTACCGGCCTTGGCCGACACGTCAACCATGACGGTCTTTCCGCCCCACTCTTCTGGTACCAACTCCAGCTCGCTCAGCTCCTGGCGGACTCGGTTGGGATCAGCGCCGGGCTTATCAACCTTGTTAATAGCGATAACGATTTGAACGCCGGCCTCTTTAGCGTGGCGAATCGCCTCTTTGGTCTGAGGCTTTACGCCATCGTCGGCGGCCACCACAATAATAGCGACGTCGGTCAGCCGAGCACCGTGGGCGCGAATGGCCGAAAAGGCCTCGTGACCCGGAGTATCCAGGAAGGTGATCCAACGGTCCTTACGCTTAATCTGGTAGGCACCGATGTGCTGAGTGATGCCACCCGACTCTTTAGCTACCACGTTGGTCTCACGAATCGCGTCCAGCAGTGAGGTCTTACCATGGTCGACGTGACCCATAACGGCAACGATCGGTGGACGGGTCTCACCCTCGCCTTCGGCCAGTTCGGTTTTGGTCGGAGCGGCCGGATCAACCTGCTCCTTTTCGGCCTCGATCTCAAAACCAAGGTCCGAGCCAATGATGGCGGCGGTGTCAAAGTCGATCTGCTCGTTAATGGTGGCCATCACACCGTTCTTCATCAGCTCACCAATGACGGTGGTAACCGGAACTCCCAACTTTTCGGCAAACTCACCCACCCCAATAACTGGGGCGATGGCAATCTGCTTGGTAGTGGTAGTTTCGGACATAGGTTTCACCTTCGATTCTGGCCAACAATGGCCGGTAATTTGGTAGCGCATTTGGAGCTACAGCTGTAAAAGCCGCGCCCTTCAGCGGTGCCAGCTGGATCTTGGATGAGCTGGCCGTTACGGCGAACCCACCGGGTCAAGCTGGTTTTCGGACCGGTGGTCCGGCAGACTCGACAGCTGCGCTGCGGTACTGCCACCGGAGTTACTCCTTGTCGCCTGCGCTCTTAGCGGCACCGGCTGGCTTGAGGCTGAGGCTGAGCTTGTGAGCCTCTGGGTCGATGGCGATGATCCGGAACTTCTTCTTTTCACCAACCTTAACCAGCTTGGTTGGGTCTTCAACGTGCTCGGTGCTGAGCTCCGAGATGTGAACCAGAGCCTCGACCACCGGGGTCACCTGAACAAAGGCGCCAAATGGAGTGATGCGAGTAATGGTTCCGTCGACCTCTCCGCCAACCTTAAGATCCTTAACCTCGTTGGCCCATGGGTCGTCCTGGAGCTGCTTCATGCTCAGGCTGAGCTTATCGCGATCGATCGAGATGATCTTGGCCTCGACCTCCTGGCCAACCTTGACGTACTTGGCGGGGCTATCAACTCGGTCCCAAGCGATTTCCGAGATGTGAACCAGGCCCTCAACGCCTTCGACGTTCACAAAGATACCAAAGTCAACCACGCCGGTAACCACACCCTTAACGGTGGATCCGACCTTCATCTGGGCAACCTTGCTCTCGGTGTCTTCGCGACGAGCCGCCTTTTCGCTGACGATCAGCTTGTTGTCGCGACGATCAAGGTCAAGTACCCGAACCTGGAGCGGCTTACCAACTAGGTTGGTTAAACGGGTGTGAATCTCATCGCGATCGGCGCCTGACACGCGTGGGTAGTTTTCGGCGCTGAGCTGAGATACCGGCAAGAAGCCGCGGATACCCTCAACCTCGACCAGTAGACCGCCCTTGTTGGCGTCAAACGGAGTGATGGCAAACACCTCACCGCTGTCAAAGCGCTGTTGGAGCGCCTCCCAACCCTTTTCTTTGGCAACCTTCTTAAGGCTGAGGATGGCGTAGCCGTCATCGCTCTCCGGCTCGATAACGCCGGCGCTAATGGTATCGCCCGGCTGCAAATTGCCGGCCTGCTCGATTTCGCGACCGATAACAAGACCGGTACCGCGGGCGCCGAGATCAAGCCAGATCTCATGCTTGTCGGCGGCGATAACCGATCCTTCGATCACGTCACCAGCTGAGACCTCTGGCACGCTGTGGTCGGCCAGCAGCTCCTCCATGGTTAATTTTTCTGATTTCTTAGTTGTAGTTGGCACTGTATGTGTACTTCCTTGTATTGAGATTTCACTGGGTGATCGCGCCACAGTTGCGCGCGGCTGAGGCCCGCTAGTAAAACCGCCGGGTGGGCGGTTTTTGACAATAGAAGACACTCCACGTCAGTGATTAGGAGTATTGTATCTGATTTTTAGGTATAGGTAAAGAGAGGGCGAGCGGCGGCATTCACGATGAGCACTTTTTTGAATTTGAGAAAAACTGCGATATTGAGCGAATATGATATTTTTTCTTAAATTCAAATATGTAGCCTATGAGCTAGCGAGGCGGCGCTTTCGGCTCTGGACGTAAAGAAAGCTCATCCAGATAATCGCCGTTACGCCTATGAGAGACTCAATCTCTCCACCGGTCTTGGGTGTCTCGGTAACACCAACTGGGACCGCTGGATGACCTCCGGCAGCCGGCGTGGTGGTTGCACCGGCAGCGGGCGAGCTGGCCTGAGGCTTCGAGGTTGGATGAGAGCCGGGGTTTGAGTTCGACCCGGAAGTTGAGCTAGAGCCCGAGTTCGACCCGGAACCTGAAGCCGACTTTTGAGCCTGGTTCTTATTTTGATTATTTGAACCATTGTTATTACCCTGCTGCTTCTGCTGCTCCTGGCTTTGCTGCTGTTGCTTGGCCTGCTCAGCCTGCTTGTTTTCCTGTCGCTGCTGATTTCCATACAAAAAGGTAGCCACTACCACAATGGCAACCAACAATAATCCGGCGATGGTCGTTAAAAGCTCTCTGCGCCTCACTGCGTTCTCCTCCCCATGGCGACCGCCTCTACGCCAGCTATTTCTTATCTGCCCGCAGTATAGATCCCCTACCTCCAAAAAACAACAAAAAATCTCACCACTACGTCAAGATGGGGTCCCAAGAGAACCGGGGATACAAGGAGGTGAGCACTCATATAACCCGGCCACTCAGGGCCCCATCTCAACCTACTGATGAGATAATGGCAGATAATAACATAATGGCTTTATAAAGTCAACAAAGCGGTGGCGGTACCCAACCATAACCGCTATACTATTGGCATGTATATTGGGGTAGATATTGGCGGCTCAAAGATTCTGGTGGTGGCCGGTGATGACAAGCACCAGATTAAGCGCCAACACAAAATTAAGACACCCGAAGACGGCCATCAGGGTGTTATTGAGATTATTCACCTAATCGAAGAGGTGGCCGCCGGAGAGCCAATTGACGGTATCATGATCGCCTCGGCCGGTCCGCTCGACCTTAAGCGTGGCTGCATTCGCGAAAGCTCCCCTAATATGAAAGGGTGGCGCGGCACCCAGCTGGTTGAGCCAATCAAGAATCACTTTGGCCGCCCAACCGAGCTAGTACAGGACACCGCAGCCGCTGCGGTAGCCGAGGCCACCATTGGCGCGGCCAAGGGTGAGGAGTTTGTGCTATACGTAACGATCAGTACCGGCGTGGGAGCGGCGCTGGTGTCCGGAGGTGAGCTCTACCAAGGCGTTACCGGCATCGAAGCCGGACACATCATAATCGACCCTGACGGACCACTGTGTGGCTGTGGCGGTCGCGGTCACTTTGAAGCGATGTGTAGCGGTAAGGCAATCAAGAAAAAGTATGGTCTGTATGGATATGAGATTACCGACCCGAAGATCTGGGATGAGATTGCCGCTACCATGGCGCTCGGTTTTCACAGCTTGATCGTCAGCTACTCCCCGTCGGCGGTGGTGATCGGTGGAGGCGTGGGCGTTCACTATGCCAAGTTCCATGACTTTTTGGTAAAGCACCTGGAGCAACTTCATCCGCTCTACCCGCTTCCGCCAATCTTACCGGCCAAGTACACCGAAACAGCGGTGGCATATGGGGCGTTGATTCTCGCCGCGCACCATTTTAAGAAGTAGCGCTCCGTTTGTGGCTACTGCGTTCGCTGAGACGCTCACTGCGTAGGCACAAACTGCGCGCAGCAACTGCCTCCGCAACGAACGTCTCAGTGAGTGTAGGAGCCAGTTGCGGAGCACTTTACGCTTATGCTTGCTGGGCGCCGAACAGACGTCGTATAGTAAATGCATAACGTTGGAGGGTACGTTTGCAAGGTATTATCAAAGACTTTCCTCAGTTTGAGTTTGTTGAAGGCTCAATCTATGTCTGGTCGCCCCAGTACCAGGCCATTATGTACGACCGTGAACGAATCGACACCAATGAGGGGCGCCTGGCGTTACTCCACGAAATCAGCCATGCCCTACTGGGTCACCGCCTCTATAAATACGATATCGAGCTGATGCAGATGGAGGTTGATGCCTGGGAGAAAACTCGCGACCTAGCCAAGCACTACCAGGTGGAGATCGACGAAGACCATATCGCTGACTGCATTGCTAGCTACGACTACTGGCTAACCAAACGTTCAACCTGCCCCAACTGTCACAGCTTTAGCATTCAAAAGGGGCGCGACGAATATCGCTGCTTTGCCTGCGGCGTGGTCTGGGAGGTCAACTGGCGTAAAGACCGCCGGGTGACCCGCCGAGTAACCGAGCGACACATACACGAAGCCTTTATTCCAATTCAGTTTGGTGAACGAAAGTAGTTAGGAAGTAAGGCGCAGTTTCTGCCTCCGCAGCGAACGTCTCAGTGAGCGCAGGAGCCAGAAACGGAGCTCTGTAGAAATAGAGCCAGCTCGTTCACACCAAAAAGCCCCTCGGTTAAGAGGAGCTTTTTGGGTAATCAAAATGATTACTTAGCTAGCGTCGGCAGTTGCCTTGCGGCGACGTGAACGCTGACCACCTTTGCGACCAGCCTCACGAGCCAGCTCTGGGTTCTTGGCAAAACCACCACCGCGGCTCTTGCGACCACCCATACGGCCAATGGTCTGGTAAAAGTTGGTGCCATAACGCTGCTTGTTGGTGATGGCCGCAGCCATACCACCGTGACGTGTACCTGACATAGTTAACTCTCCATTTAGTGCTTAGTCTCATTGTGCCAATACTGGCAACAAACCGCTTTAGCTGTTTCACCAAAAGCGTTTCGGTACGAATGACCGAAGTTTTGGTAAAAACATCATAAGAGGTTTAGACAAATATTAATCTATCATATTATGCTTATGTTGTCAACTATTTTTGAATCATAATTGTGTGCTGGGTTGGCGCCCTATTTTGAAACGGTTATACTTGAGCACGAATATGGTTCAACTGACACTCATTTTGGATAATTTACGCAGCACCGCCAACGTCGGATCGATCCTTCGGAGTGCCGATTCTTTTCGAGTAGAGCGAGTTATCATGTGCGGCTCCACTCCCTATCCACGAGTTGCAAATGATGATCGTGACCCAGTGGTTGTGAATCGCAATACCCGCTCAATTGCGCGCAGTGCACTCGGTGCCGAACAGACCGTTGTGACTGAACACACGGTGAGCTCAATCACCGCTATTGAGCGATTACGTAAAGCGGGCTGGACAATTATTGGGCTCGAACAGGCGCCCAATTCGACCCCACTGCACTCAAACTTCGACCTACCGACCAAAGTCGCGCTGATTGTTGGATCCGAGGTATCGGGCCTCAATGATGAGGTTTTAGCTGCCTGCGACCGGGTGGTCGAGATTGATCAGCTTGGCAGCAAGGAGTCATTAAACGTAGCCGTAGCTACCGGTATCGCCTTGTTTCGACTGCGATCGTTGTCCGATTGAGCCGCGGCGGTTCGTTGATCGTTTTCACGCTCCATCCAAAAGGCGTTGGCTCGAATAAACTGTTTTGCCATCGGCAAGGTGTCGGCAATGTACTGAATATGCTGCGCATAGACCTCTGGCTGAGGACACTCGAGCTGCTGCTTGAGCATGACGGTGTAGGCGCGATCAACCTCGACCAACCGCTCAAGTAGTTCCGAGAGGCCCTGAGGAGCAATGGCTTTGTACGCCTGAATGACGCCGGCCTTCGAGTCATCAACCAACTCAACCCCCTTTAGATCAAGAAGGCTGCGAACCGAGTTGACCGCCACTTCAAGACCCTTGGTCAGTACTTCTGTGTGTCGTTTATCCTCCATGTCTACCTCGGTCAGGTCGTCGATGGCCTTACCAACGTATCTCAGCTTAAAGCTGAGATACTCCGCCGCATCGTTGTAGGCGTTATAAAAATCGGTGCGCAACAGGGGTAGGAAGTTTTGCTTAATCAGCCCACCCTGGCTGACGACGTTGGTTAGGTGCTGGTAAAAGCCATAGCTAATGGTATGAAAACGGGTTTGGGCAATAACCGTATCAACCAAGATAATCGCCAGATCTAAATTGCGATCGGCGCAGCGCTGTCGCAGCCCAGCAATCGCTTCACGAGCGGCGGCGGTGTCATGGTAGTAGACCACAAGATCGATGTCGCTACGCAGGTTGTGGGTGCCGTGGATGATAGAACCGGCCACAATAGCCCCAATAATGTCGTTGCAGCCCTCGATGGTCTGCCAAATATCTTGCTTACCGGCGCGAAAATCGGCGTCCAGCGGTATTCGCTTGGCCGCTACGTCTGAATAACGAAACACTCGCCCCATGGCCGGTTCACTCCCCTTATGCTCTAAATTATAATCACGTTGATTACGCTTACGCTAGTCAAAAATGTTTACCCGACGTGACTTTTTAAAATAAGAGCTAATTGAGGCGCCGTGCGTTGTGCACAGCGCCTCTGCTGGCTTGGGGTGAGGCTAGCCGCGGACCGGGGTGATCGAGCCATCGGCGTTGTAGCGCCAACGCAGACTGCCGATGTGGCCACCAGTCGGCGCAAGATGGCCGTCAGCGACCAAGACTCCGGCGAACTGGCCGGTGGCGCCACGGCTCGGCACCGGCTCAACATTGCCGCCCGAAAGCCGCCGGCCAAGCGCTGCCTTGTTGGCCGCAGTCAGCTGACCGGGGTCAACTCCCACGCAGAGAACTCGGCGGCAGATGCCGGGTTGGGTACGGCCCCGAGTGCGAGCTGGGCCGCCGGCAATGGCCGCCCGGGTGGTGCTGTTCATGAACATTCCTTTGGTTGAAAAACCTGCGAATACCTATTTATAGCCGATTTTTCGGTCTAAGCACAAGCGTTTATTCCCACTGCTTTGGACGCCAGCTTGACACCAGATTAGATCAGATGATAGCTTGGTAGTAAGCGTAAGCATTAATTTACAGCTTTGGAGCTGTACTCATGCCAAAAACCAAAAAAGCCAATCACGAGCACCCTGTATCCGAGGTTTACTTCCCGCTCAAGCCTCGTATGAAGCTTGGCGGCCGAGCGGTCAGCTACCTGATGGCGGTTTTTGCCTTGGTTGGCGTGGTCACGATTTGGAGCAGCGCCGCTGCCACCAAGCCACTGGCAACCATTCAGGCCGAAACAATGAAGCCAAATCGGTCTTCGAGCTTTGCTTTTTATGACAATCGAGCCATCGATAAGCAGGCTCGCGTTATGTTCGGAACCTCTGCTATCGAGGCGACCAACATTAAAATCACCGAGCAGGCCACCCAAGTGGTGGTGCGAGCTCGGGGTCAACAGTGCCTGGGTGCGCCCCAGATGCAGCTAAAGGTAGATGGTAGCGCCATAGGTTTGGCTACGGTTCGTGCCAATGGCTACCAAGAATACACCTATTCCACCAAGATCCCGGCCGGCAACCACACCGTCAGCGTTGGCTTTATTAACGACTATGCCAACTGGCGGCGCGGCTGCGACCGTAATCTGGTAGTAGATCAAGTTGTGATTAAGGGCGCGGTGGTGGACATTCCGCGCGTACCGGTACCCATTCCCGTACCACAAACCGATACCGATCGCGACGGCATCAGCGACAGCGCCGACAACTGCGACACGCAACCTGGACCGGCGACAAACCAAGGCTGCCCACCAGTCGGCTCAACCACCGGCGTACAGGCAAAAACCGCTGCCAGCTTTATTGATAGCATCGGCGTGAATACCCATATCGGGTATGGCACGTATCCCTACAGCGACATTGATAAGGTGAGGGATAGCTTGCAAAAGCTCGGCATTCGCAACGTACGCGATGGCGACTACCTCAACAACCCAACCGGTCAAGAGCGACTCAAAAAGCTGTTTGACGCCGGCATTAAAACCGACCTGCTGACCAACAGCGACGATCTGGTAGCTACTCTCAACAACATTAAAAGCTATCCTCAAGGTAAGGTAGCCGCCCTGGAAGGCATTAACGAGCCGGACTGCTTCTTAAAAGATAAGCGCAGCGACTGGATTGAGTTCACTCGCAGCTACCAAAAAGACTTTTGGAACCGCGTTAAGAACGACCCTGCATTCAAAGATGTCGACATTTTAGGCCCAGCCTACTGTCGCATTGAAACACCCGCTAAAGTCGGAGATCTGAGCCCCTACTTTGAATACAGCGCCATTCACCCCTACCCCGGCGGCTGGGCGCCCGAAAAGGCCGTTGCCGACCAACTGAAGCTGTCGGCCGCTGCCAGTGGCGGAAAGCCGTTCTACGCTACCGAAACCGGTTATCATAACGCCATCTACACTCAATCTGGCCACAATCCGGCCACTCAGAAAGTTAGCGGCATCTACATGCCCCGACTGTTCTTAAGCTACTACATGGCCGGCATCAAGCGTACCTATAGTTACGAGCTGGTCGATCAGCGCCCGACCACCACCTGGAATCTGATCTTTGATCATGAAGGCAACTTTGGAATGCTCAACTACAACTTTAGCGAAAAGCCAGCCGCCACCGCCATTCGCCGCCTGACCACTCTGCTTGGCAACGACACTCATACCAACTTCCAGCCCGGTAAGCTTGATTACAGCGTTGCTGGCGACACCAGCAACCTGCAGCACCTTTTACTCCAGCGCTCAAATGGTACTTTCTACCTTATGGTCTGGCGCACCGATAGCGTCTGGGACGTCCCAACCCGGCGTGAACTCCCGGTAGTGAACAAACCGCTGACAATCAATCTGGGGAGTGCCGCCCGCCAGATAAAGGCCTACAACATCAACAGTAGCGATGCTGCTTACTTAAGCGCAAATGTGGCTCAGCTTCAGCTGAACGTCGGCCAAGAAGTCCAGGTTATAGAGATTAAATAAGTCAAAAATAAGAGGAAAAGACTGAGGGCGGCCCCTAACGGGACCGCCCTATGCGTTGCGGCTGCTAGGCCGCCGACTGCAGCTGCTCGCGCGGACGCTCGGTCGACGGCAGCGCCAGCAAGCGCTCGAGCTCATCCATGACCCAGCGGGTCGCCGCCTGAATGGCTGCGGGCGCAGAGAGAAGCTCAGAACTGATGTGGTTAAAAACCACCACGCCGCGCAGGACCTCCTCCAGGTCCTCCGCGTAGCCCGCCGATACGGGGACCACGAGCTCATCGTCCACACCCGTGAGGTTCCACTTCCGCGGTTCCGACTCGTCGAAGACCGCCCCAGCCGACTTCAGTGCTGCGGCGAACATGCCGCTAAAGCGCTCGAAAAATTCGGGCTCGTGAATCGGCTCGACCCGATTGAACCACTTCTGCCCGTAAGAGGCGACTGCCAGGCGGCGCAACGCCTCCTCGAAGTCGGCCGCGGTTTGGGCCTTCAGATGCAGATACAACAGACATCACTCCTTAGAGTTGTGGATTGAACTTGAGTTACCTACTAGTCGAGCTCATCCAGGTTGACGAGCTCGACCTTGTCGCCTTCGATGTAGAAGCATGGCTTGCCGATGGCTTTGATTTCGGTCGCAGCCGGGGCAACCAGGCAGTGCGCATGGGGGTGATTTTCAAAAATCGCACCCACAACAGCCTCGCCACGCAACCGCGCCACCAGCTGCTGAGGCGTATCGACGGTCACCCGGCATAGCGTCAGCGGACTGAGCGGGACCTTCTGTTCAATCTGCCGAAGTGCTTGCTGCTTTAGGTAGCCCGGGTACAGACCAAGGCACAGCAGCTTTGAGTCGGCTTCAACCGACGGTACCGCTTCCGCGTCGGACATCTCACTCTCCTCTTTCGCGGACAGACACCTATTTATACCTCTGTATAGCTATAATTGCAACCACAAGCACAATACAAAAAGAGCCCGCTTGCGCGAGCTCTCTCTGAAAATCCGGCACCGACCTACTTTCCCCATAAAGAGTATCATCGGCGCTGAGGAGCTTAACTTCGGTGTTCGGGATGGGAACCGGTGTGGCCTCCTCGCTAAAAGCACCGGGCTCCCAGCTAAACTCATAGTTTAACCGGTAGCCCGAAGCTGTTAGGCTGCGGGTTGTAACTTATGCATGGGTGCTATGGTGCTTTATACACCACACACCGCTCGTCAAACTTCATAAAAAAGTCGATGGACCGATTAGTACACCTCGGCTGAACGTATTACTACGCTTACACCTAGTGCCTATCAACCAGATCGTCTTTCTGGGGTCTCATGGGGAAATCTTATCTTGGAGATGGCTTCGTGCTTATATGCATTCAGCACTTATCGCAACCGAACATAGCTACCCGGCGATGCCATTGGATGACAACCGGTACACCAGAGGTTCGTTCACCCCGGTCCTCTCGTACTAGGGGCAAACCTCCGCAAATTTCCTACGCCCACACCAGATAGGGACCGAACTGTCTCACGACGTTCTGAACCCAGCTCGCGTACCTCTTTAAATGGCGAACAGCCATACCCTTGGGAGCTGCTTCACCCCCAGGATGAGACGAGCCGACATCGAGGTGCCAAACAGCGCCGTCGCTGTGAACGCTTGGGCGCTATAAGCCTGTTATCCCCGGGGTAGCTTTTATCCGTTGAGCGCTGCCGATTCCACATTCTGAGGAATAAATTCCTCGTGTGACAGCGGATCACTAGCTCCTGCTTTCGCACCTGCTCGGCTTGTAGGCCTCGCAGTCAAGCTGACTTATGCGCTTGCACTATCGATACGATTTCCATCCGTACCTAGTCAACCTTTGAACGCCTCCGTTACTCTTTAGGAGGCAACCGCCCCAGTTAAACTACCCACCAGACACTGTTCCTGAACCGGAACAAACGGGCAAACAATTTAACAAAGCAAATGTTGCGAAAAACTTGAGAAAAAACTAACCACGACTTTTTTAATCTTGATTCATCTATGCCCTCTCACAGCGAGTCATAGGTCTACGAGTCAAGATCGGTAAAAGATGTGGGCTTTCTTCAATTTGCTTTGTTCCCTTGTCCGCTTGTTGCGGTCCAGGTTAGGACAAGATTACAGCAAGGGTGGTATTTCACCGGTGACTCCACCAAAGCTAGCGCCTTGGCTTCAAAGTCTCCCACCTATCCTACACATGCTGTAACCCGGCCCAATGCCAAGTTGTAGTAAAGCTCCACGGGGTCTTTCCGTCTTGGTGCGGGTAGCCGGCATCTTTACCGGCATTGCAATTTCACCGAGTCCCTTCTTGAGACAGTGTCCAGATCGTTACGCCATTCGTGCGGGTCAGAACTTACCTGACAAGGAATTTCGCTACCTTAGGACGGTTATAGTTACCGCCGCCGTTTACCGGGGCTTCAGTTCGGAGCTTGCACTCGTCCCCTTAACCTTCCGGCACCGGGCAGGCGTCAGCCCGTATACATCCACTTTCGTGTTAGCACAGACCTGTGTTTTTGATAAACAGTCGCCTGGACTCTTTCGCTGCGGCCTAGCAAGCTAGGCAGACCTTATCCCGAAGTTACGGTCGCTGTATTGCCGAGTTCCTTAAGAAGGGTTCTCTCGTACACCTTGGTCTACTCGACCCGAGCACCTGTGTTGGTTTGCGGTACGGGCGGCTATGACTTGGCACAGATAGGCTTTTCTAGTCGGCTTGGCTCACCAGAATTGGTCGTGTTACCGACCTTTCATTCGTGTTTCATCCGAAGACTACGCACTTAGACAGACATATCCAAAGTCTGCTCTGGCTACCACGCCGCGCACCTATCTGCAACATCATCGCCGGTACCGGAATATTAACCGGTTGTCCATCGCCTACGCTACTCGCCTCGGCTTAGGCCCGACTGACCCTGGGACGACGACCGTTGCCCAGGAAACCTTGCTCTTACGGTGTGCAGGATTCTCACCTGCATTATGGTTACTCATTCCAGCATTCTCACTTCCCCCCGCTCCACCTGGCCTTTCGGCTCGGCTTCAGCGCAAGAGGAACGCTCCGCTACCACTTCAGTTAAAACTAAAATCCATGTCTTCGGTAATACGCTTAGCCCCGTTACATTTTCCGCGCAGAGTCACCATTGACCAGTGAGCTGTTACGCACTCTTTAAATGCATGGCTGCTTCTAAGCCCACATCCTGGTTGTTTATGCGTCTCCACATCGTTTCCCACTGAGCGTATATTTAGGGACCTTAGACGATGGTCTGGGCTGTTTCCCTTTTGTGCATCGAGCTTAGCCCCGATGTACTGACTGCCACGGTAGTCTCTCTCGGTATTCGCAGTTTGACAGGGGTGGGTACCCGTGAGGGCCCCAGACCCAATCAGAGCTCTACCCCCGAGAGGTAGTTCGTGACGCTAGCCCTAAAGCTATTTCGCGGAGAACCAGCTATCTCCGAGTTCGATTGGAATTTCTCCGCTAACCACAGGTCATCCAAGCATTTTGCAACATGCCCTGGTTCGGTCCTCCACGTGGTGTTACCCACGCTTCAACCTGCCCATGGTTAGGTCACCCGGTTTCGGGTCTAATCGGCACGACTATGACGGGCTATTAACCCTCGCTTTCACTACGGCTGCGTCAGATGACTTAACCTAACGCCGTACCAATTAACTCGCTGGATCGTTCTACAAAAAGCACGCCGTCACAGCACAAGGCTGCTCCGACTCATTGTAAGCACATGATTTCAGGTTCTATTTCACTCCCCTTCCGGGGTTCTTTTCGCCTTTCCCTCACGGTACTGGTTCACTATCGATCGTAAGGAGTATTTAGCCTTGGAAGGTGGTCCTTCCAGATTCAGTCAGGGTTTCACGTGTCCCGACCTACTCGAGAATACAAACATAAGGACAAAGTGTTTTCGTGTACGGGACTTTCACCCTCTGTGGTGTGCCTTTCCAGACACTTCCGCTAACAGCTTCGTTTTCTTACCTTACCCAGACTTGTGGCAGTTGCTGGTCGCATTACACAGAGCTTTCGCTTGCACGACAGCGCTGTGTAATGGTCGTTTGTATCTCACAACCCCTTGTTAACATTCGCCTGCCAGCTTATTTACGTGTTGCCACGCAAAAGTTAAAAAGGTTTTGGCTCTTCCGCGTTCGCTCACCGCTACTTACGGAATTGAGGTTTCTCTCTCTTCCTCACCCTACTTAGATGTTTCAGTTCGGGTGGTGCCCTCCTCCTATCCTATAGATTCAGATAGGGGTGACGATGTATTACCACCGCCGGGTTGCCCCATTCGGAAATCCCCGGGTCAAAGCTTGATAGACAGCTCACCGAGGCTTATCGCAGCCTTCTACGTCCTTCTTCGGCTCCTTACGTCAAGGCATCCATCAGGTGCTCTTGAGTAACTTTTTTACGATTCGTTTGACGAGCGATGTATGGTTACAAATTCATGCTTCCACCCATCACTCAATCGTTGATTTGCATCTGTTATGTATGTAAGAAAAATACATAACAGTACCCAAAACAATTACATGGGAAGTAATTGTTTCGTCTTAAAATTCATTCGATTTTCAAAAAACAACTCCGCCGATTGGATCGAGCGGAGCCCACATTCAAACAGACAAACTTACCTAGCCCGAGAACGTGCCTCCGTTAGTGCTGGTGAATTGTCTACTCATATATGAGCTCCAATAGTCGAAATCAACAATAGCAAAATAACCAGGTGGTGTAAAGAGTAAATTGTGACGAAAATAACAACGTTAAACGCCCACAGATAAACCATGGGCGTTAACACCGGCTAACAGCTCACGACACCACCTGGGCATCGACAAACCAAAAGCCGGCTCGGCACTGAGAGATGTAACGGTGGCGGCCCTCGCGAATGACGTAAAAATCACCACAGTTACGAACCTCAATCGGCGGGAACACATCCCCCGCCTCGTAATCACGCTGATACTGAGCCACCTTCGCCGGGTGCAGCTTGCGCTGCTTCTTGGGCGACAGTCGGATCTGATCGACGTGCAGCTGAACAACCGTGCTGCCAGACATGAGTAGTCACCTTTCGGCTAGACTGGTCTCATGTGCATCACCTCCTGATGTAGACGAAAGAACCGCAGCTAAGCTGCGGCCCTATCTTATGGCATATCTCTATAAAAATGAAGTCTTACGCGGCGTCGCGATGTTCAGCGGTGGGGAGAGTATTTTGAGCTTGCTCGCGGGAAGCTATCTCGTCAAGATGCTCAGGCACCACTGCGGCCATTTCACCGGTATCGGCCTTGGCCTTAACTTCCTCGAGCGTATCGCGGTGACTACCTTCGATAGCCTCGTGCTGCCCCGCCCACTTATCACGCTTTTCTTGGAGCTGAGCGCGAGCAGCATCACTAGCCATCGCCTCATGACGCCCTTCTTGTGTGAATCCTTTCAGCCAATTACCAAAGCTAAAACCGGGCTTTTCGCCTTGTGGCTGTGTACCTTCTGGACTTTGCATATTTTTGTTTTTCCTTAATGGTACCCCTATTATACCTGATGAAAGCGCTTATGTAAACACAACAAGACCGCCCGAAGGCGGTCTTGTGCATAGCGTAAACGCTACTTAGGCGGCTGGTGCTTCGCCTTCTGCTGGTGCAGGTTCGGCGGGAGCTTCAGGAGCCGGTGCTGGCTCTTCGGCCGGAGCTTCTGGCGCAGGAGCCGGAGCTTCTGGCGCAGGAGCGGCTTCAGGAGCATCTACTGCTGGTGCTGGATCAACGACTGGTGCATCGGTGGCCGGTGCGTCGGTTGCTGGTACAGCTGGGTTCTGTGATTCATCCATACTGCCTGATTCCTGTTTAGGTTTTGTTTGATACTTTTCTATTATTTCATGTCTCCTAGCATAAGCACAATAGTAACTTCTGTTTTTTCCGATAGCGCTTATGCGTGAATCAGCTTGACCAAGGGTGTATCATAGGCAGGTACGTCGTACACGCACCTACCAAAGGAGAGCCGCTGTGACTTCCGCCACGCTTGATCGCCGCTCAGAGGCGGTCGCTCCCGAACGCTCGCCGACCCAGCGGATGGCGGCCCTGCAGAAGGCCAATGAGATCCGGACGCGTCGTGCTCAGCTCAAGCGCGACCTGAAGGCCGGCCGGAAGTCGATCCACCCGATCCTGACCGATCCGCCGGACTACCTGGAGACCATGAAGCTCTTCGACCTGCTGCTGGCAGCGCCGAAGCTTGGCAGGGTCAAGGTCAACAAGCTCATGGCTCAGTGCCGCATTTCGCCCAGCAAGACCGTCGGCGGCCTGAGCGAACGGCAGCGCAGCGAGCTGATCTCGCTTCTTCGTCGGTAGCCGTACACGCGACATGCGCGGGTCCATCAGGACTCGCGCTTTCGCCTTTTAAAAGCGCTTATGCTTGAATATGGTTATGCTCCTTGTTACGCTGCACGGGTAGGTGTGATCATTCTCAAGGGGGTACCGTCGTGACGACGACAACCGCTGTTCCTGCAGAGCCGCAGTACATGGTGGCACTCGGTCGTGCCAACAAGGTGCGCCTGGCGCGAGCCGAGCTCAAGCGTCAAATCCGCGAAGGTGAAGTTGCGGTCGCGACCGTGGTGCTCAACTGCCCCCGTGAGGCCGCCAGCATGAAGGTGGCCGATCTGCTGATGGCGCAAAAGCGCTGGGGCCGAACTCGCACCCGTAAGTTCCTCGCCGGCATCCCGCTGATCGAGACCAAGACGGTGGGTTCGCTGACCGATCGGCAGCGCCGAGCCCTTGCCAAGGAGCTCGGCTACGACCCGCCGCCGCAGGAAGGTACCTCGCCAACCGCTCGTACCACGTTCGCCGATCAGATGCGCGACACCAGCGGCAGCTGAAGACGATTTGGGCCTCATCTCACATTCGGAGATGGGGCCCGCAAAGTCTCTCCCCCAGTCCTTATTGCCAGCAGCCTCATTTTCTGCTTAAATACTTTCGTTGTGGGCTTGTAGCTCAGCTGGTTAGAGCGCGTCACTGATAATGACGAGGTCGCAGGTTCGAGTCCTGCCAAGCCCACCATTTTTGTATCTGTTTGGGGCATTAGCTCAGCTGGCTAGAGCACCTGCTTTGCAAGCAGGGGGTCATCGGTTCGAATCCGATATGCTCCACCATTGTAATTATAAGTATTTTGTGTTATTATAGGCAAACTTGTTGGGTATCCGAATCCCAACCTGAGCACACTGGAGACCTGATGACCGATTTCCCATTCGTCGTCAAGCTGTACCGCAATCCATGGCCGGATACGATTCCAGATCCGACCCTGATCCACATCGTCGCCGGCGCGGTCGAGCAGACCTACAACAGCCTCGTGCCCAAGTGGCAGAAGGACGGCAAGCTGGCCGCCGAGAAGAACTCTTTCGCCGGCGTCATCCTGGATCCGACCAACCCGCGCGAAGCGACCACCATCGCCGAGCGAGTCATGGTCCTGTTCGGCTGGGGCTCAGACATGGCCAAGCTCATCCCCAACGGGGTGGCCAAGGCCGACGCCCAGAACCGCTTCGGCATCCCCAACGGCTGGCTGATCAGGCACGCCAGCTACTGCCTGGCCGACGGCGAGTTCACCTGGGGACACTCTGCCGGTGCGGACTACCTGACTGAAGGAGTCGACGAGACCACCGTCATCTTCGACGGTGGTGGCAGTGGCTACTCGGCCGAGCAGGACAAGCAGGTCGTGCAGAATGTTGGCGAGCTGAGCCTGCTGAAGGTCAAGGAGATGCGCGACGCCTGGCTGGCCGCCCGGCGCGCCGAAGAGGCCGGCCGTCGCTGGTACAACAACAGCGACACGCCCGACCGGCAGTACACGGAGATCACCGCGATGATGCCAATCACGGCCACCGGACCGGATGAGCTGATCGGGATGCACGACCCGGCAACCCGGGTCGGCGAGCCCGACCGGCCTCTGCCCGACTGGGTGCAGAAGAGCCTCGAGGAGTCGGCAGGCGCCACCCAGACCCGCTCGATCACCGCAGTCGGTTCGCCGGCCACCGCGCCGGGAGTTGCCCGCAGCGGCCACATGTAGGCCTGAACACGCCCTCGAAGAGGGCTTTTGCAACACTACGTTGTGGGAGCCCCTTCGGGGGCTTTTCACTTTCTTATACTTTTAGAGCACATTTTTGAATTTGAGAATTTATATCATATTGGCTCAATATTTTATTTTTTCTCATATTCAAAAACATGTCCATTTTATAGACCCACTCCCCGCCCAACACCATAACTGGTATACTCAACCCATGGAACTGTTCAACCAGATAGTATTTGGCGGGCTGGCCATAGGCGCGGGCGCGGCAATGGTTAAGTACAGCTGGAGCCTGACCAACTTTACCGGCAACATTGGTACGGTTGAACGCTATTTAGGCGGCGGTTCAACCAACAGCTTTTATAAGTTCATGGGCGTGGTGCTGATTATCGGCGGTCTGTTTTATATGACCGGAATGTTAACTCCATTGATGGAGTGGCTGTTCAGTCCTCTGGCTTCGATCTTTGCGCCGTTTCGCGGCAGCAGCAACTAACGCCGGCGATGGCGCCGGAGTTCAACGGCATGCAAACGCGCCATATTGCGCTCCACCAGATGGTGAGTCGCCCGAATGTCGGCCTCTTCTTTGTGAGTTTCTAGCGCGGCCTTAGCCTCGGCAATAGCCTGGTGAGCGCGGTGAGTGTCGATGCTATCAACGTGCTCGGCGGTCTCGGCGCTGATTTCAACCGTATCATTGTCGACGCGGAGTAAGCCACCACCAACCGCAAAGTGATCGTGCTCATCGGAGTTTTTATGAGCGGTAACGTGCACAACGCCTGGGCGCAACGCAATAACCAGCTGGGTGTGGCCCGGCATAACCGAGACGTCGCCATCAATGGTAGGCACGACCAGCTCGTAAACCTCTTGGTCGAGCAGCGTGCCTTCGGGTGATGTCAGGCGAGCCTGCATACTTAGTCCTCTTTCGACTCGGCTTTATGAGCCGCCACGACGTCATCAATGGTGCCCTTCATATAGAAGGTGGCTTCGGCAATATCGTCGTGCTTGCCTTCAATGATTTCCTTACAGCCACGAATGGTGTCGGCGCGACTCACGTATGAACCTGGGATACCGGTAAAGACCTCGCCAACAAAGAAAGGCTGACTGAGGAAGCGCTGGAGCTTACGAGCGCGAGCAACAGTCAGCTTGTCCTCTTCGCTGAGCTCTTCCATGCCGAGGATGGCGATGATGTCTTGCAGGTCCTTATAGCGCTGCAGCACCTGCTGCACGCCTCGAGCCACATTGTAGTGCTCATCGCCCACGATCTGAGGGTCAAGCATGGTCGAGGTTGAATCAAGCGGGTCAACTGCTGGGTAGATGGCTAGCTGGGCTAGCTCGCGAGTCAGTACGATGGTTGAGTCCAGGTGGTTGAAGGTGGTGGCCGGAGCTGGATCGGTGAGGTCGTCGGCCGGTACGTAGACGGCTTGCACGCTGGTGATCGAACCGGTGGTGGTACTGGTAATGCGCTCCTGTAGCTGACCCATTTCTTGAGCCAGGTTTGGCTGGTAGCCTACGGCGCTGGGCAGACGGCCAAGCAGGGCCGAAACCTCGGCGCCCGCCTGGGTAAAGCGGAAGATATTATCGACGAACAGCAGGACGTCCTGACCTTGATCGCGGAAGGCTTCAGCCAGGGTTAGGCCTGAAAGACCAACGCGCAGGCGGGCGCCAGGTGGCTCATTCATCTGACCGAACACCAAAGCGGTCTTATCGAGCACGCCGGAGTCTTTCATTTCGTGGTAGAGGTCGTTGCCCTCGCGAGTACGCTCGCCCACCCCGGCAAACACCGACTTACCACCATGCTCGGCGGCAATGTTGCGAATGAGCTCTTGAATAATCACGGTCTTACCAACACCGGCTCCACCAAACAGACCAACCTTACCACCACGAGCCACCGGAGCGATCAGGTCGACAACCTTAATACCGGTCTCAAACACCTCGGCCTGAGTGCTCTGATCGGCCAACGCCGGCGCGTCACGGTGGATTGGCGCGTGCTGCTTAAAGGTGGTTTTAGCGTTACCGTCGATTGGCTCACCCACCACATTGAACATCCGTCCTAGCGTCTGTTCACCCACGGGAATAGCGATCGGTGCACCGGTGGCGGTCACCTGGTCGCCGCGGGCCAGGCCGTCGGTGCTACCAAGCGCAATCGCGCGAACGGTGCGGCCGTCCAGGTGCTGAGCGACCTCCAGAACCAAGCGCTCTCCCCCATTGTCAACTTCGAGGGCATCAAGAAGCTGTGGTAGATCCTGGGTGAACTCAATATCAACCACTACACCCATAATCTGGATGATCTGCCCGGTTGCGGTTGTCGACTTGGTTTGTTTATCGGTGGCTTTCATAGTTGTCTCCTAGCTTTCGTCGGTTAAGGCGGCTACTCCCCCGCTAATCTCGGCCAGCTCCTGGGTGATAGCGGCCTGGCGGGCGGTGTTGTACGCCAAGGTTAGTTCATCTATAAGCTCGTTGGCGTTATCGGTGGCGTTTTGCATGGCGAGCATGCGCATGGCGTGTTCGCTGGCAACGGCGTTGGTGGCGGCATCGAGCAGTGCGGCCTGAGTCCAACCAACCGCTACCGAGGTGATTGCCTCCTCGGCGGTTGGTTCCAGAGTGAGCGCGCCGGCCCCAGACTCAGCCTGATCGGTATCAGGCGTGAGCGGTAACAGTTCGGTGGTGGTAACGTTTTGAGTCAGCGACGACACGAACCGCGTAGTAACAACCGTCACCGAGCTGATCTCGCCCTCCTGATAGCGACCGATGATGCTGGCGGCCATGCCGCGAATCGCCCGCATATCTGGAGTGATAGAGAGATCTGGGTACACACTCACCGCTTCGATCCCTGACACCCGACCGGCCATCTGCTCGGCCTGCTGACCGATAGCTGCCACCTCAACCGGTGCACCGTTCTGGGCTCGCACCACTTGGCGGAGCGTAGCTTCGAGCCGGCTGAGGTAGGCACCGGCCAGACCGCGATCACTGGCAAACAGTACGACGAGGGCCGGGGCGGCTGGATTACTGGCTTTTACCAGCGGATGAACGGTCCAGTCGTCGGTAGCAGCGGCGCTGGCTAGCACCTGGTTGACCTGCTGGCGGTAGTTCGTCGCACTTTGAGCAGCAGTAGCCGCAGCCCGTAACTTGCTGGCCGCCACCAGTTGCATCGCCTTGGTGATCTGGCGGGTACTGGTCACCGAACGAATGCGCCGCTTAATTGCTGTGGTCCCGGCTGCCATACTTTAGCGCTCCTCTCCGCCCTTGATATACGGCTTGAGCGCCTTGGTCGCATGCCCAAGCAACTCCTGCTTGTCGTCGGCGCTGAGCTTTTCACCCTTGTTAATGTGAGCCATCAGCTTGGTGTCCTTTTGCAGCGAGTGCAGCACGGCTCGAATGGCGTCGATCATATCATCTAGCTCAACCGCGTCAAACAACCCCTCTTCGCCAGACAATAGCAGAATGGCCTGCTCGGCAACACCCAGTGGACTGTACTGCGGCTGTTTTAAGATGGCGGTCATACGTTCACCCCGAACCAGGCGCTGCTTGGTTTCGGCATCCAGATCGGACGAAAACTGACCAAAGCTCGCGACCTCGCGATACTGGGCCAGGTTAATCCGCAGCGAGCCGGCTAGCTTCTTGATTGAAGGCGGCTGAGCCGCTCCACCCACGCGCGATACCGACAGACCAACATTGATCGCCGGGCGGGTGCCCTGGTTGAACAGATCGGTGTCCAGAAAGATCTGACCATCGGTGATACTAATCACGTTGGTTGGAATGTAGGCGCTGACGTCGCCGGCCTGAGTCTCGATGATTGGCAGTGCGGTCAGAGAGCCACCGCCCTTGCTGTCGTCCAGCTTGGCGCTGCGTTCGAGCAGGCGTGAGTGCAGATAGAAGACGTCGCCCGGGAAGGCCTCGCGACCTGGTGGTCGTCGTAGCAGCAACGATAGCTGGCGGTAGGCCTGGGCGTGCTTGGTTAGGTCGTCGTAAATAATCAGCGCATCGCCACCGTTGTCGCGAATCTCTTCGGCAATGGCGGTGGCGGCATACGGCGCCAAATACTGAAGCGCGGCGGCATCAGCCGCACCGGCAGCTACGATAATAGAGCTATCAAGCGCTCCGGCTTGGCGCAGTTTTTCGGTTAACTGAGCCACCCTCGACAGCTTCTGCCCAATCGCTACGTACACGCTAATAACGCCGCTGTCTTGCTTGGTCTGGTTGATCATGGTGTCGACGGCGATGGCGGTCTTACCGGTGCCACGGTCACCAATAATCAGCTGGCGCTGGCCGCGACCAACCGGAGTGACAGCATCGATGGCGACCAGTCCGGTAGCCAGCGGCTGATGAACCGACTTACGACTCATCACATCAGGAGCCGGAGCCTCAACCGGCTGGCGAGTCTTGGTTTTGAGCTCACCCTTGCCGTCAAGCGGACGACCCAGCGGGTCAATAACCCGACCCAGTAGCGCCTTGCCGGCCGGAACGGTCAGCAGCTGGTTGGTTGAAGTTACCCGCGCACCGGCCTTGATAGCTTGGTCGTCACCGAGTACCACTGCGCCAACCTGATCTTGCAGCAGGTTAAGGACGAGTGCCTGTACCTGGCCGGTTGAGGTTTCGATATTGACCACCTCGCCCATGCGCTGATCGCTCATGCCTTCGTAGGTAACGACGCCATCGCCAACTCGCAACACCCGACCTTCGCTGATGAGCTGCGGCTTGGCACTCAAGCCCTTGGCCGACTCCAATAAAGCCTGCTTGACTGCTGAAACATCGATATTGCTGGTGTCTTTCGGGGCCTTGCTAGCCATGGGATACTCCTAGTTTGGTTAGTTTATGCTGAACGGTGTCACGAATCACCTGGTCGCCGATCCGAGCCTCAAAGCCACCGAGCAGCTCCGGGTTGGTGGCATGAGTGTAGCTGTAGCTTTGCAGGTCGGCTTGCGTGGCCAGAGTTTGAACAATCTGTTCAACCTGATTGTGGTCGAGCTCGTGAGCGGTGGTGAGCTGGATCTCGGCCACTTGATGGCGGCGCAGCAGCTCTTGTTCAACCGCGGCAATGACCGAATCAATCTGACCGCCATAACCGTTATCGTAAGCCAGCTGAACGATAGCCTGCGCCAGATCTTTCAGGTCGTGTTGACCCAATTGATCAACAAACTGAACGGCCAACAGGCGCTTCGACAGCTTGGCCATTATTTGGCCGCTCCGGTTAGAGCTTTCTTAATCACCGCGGCATCCTTGGCTGGTTTGAGCTCACCACGAGTCACCTCGGCGGTAGCGGTGGCCACCACCTCGCTGGCCTCTTTCAGCAGCTCCAGCCGCGCCTTGGCCTGCTGGCTGGCCAGATGACGCTCACCCTGAGCCACCGCGGCCGCAGCGTTGCCACGCGCCTCCTCAACGATCTGCTTGGCTTCAGCCTCAGCCTCCAGACGAGCGTCAGCAATAAGTTGCTTAGCCTCGGTCTTGGCGGCGGCCAACACCTCGTCGCGCTTGGTCTGGGCCTGGCGCGCCTCTGCCTTGGCCTGATCGGCTTGGCGCAGACTGGCCTCAATCGCCTGACGACGCTGCTCGAGCAAGCGCAGAATTGGTGGAAAGGCATACTTTTGCAGCACCCAGTACAGAATGGCGAAGTTGATCAATTGAAAGATCAACGCCCCTAGGTTGATTCCTAGAGCCGCCAGACCCCCTGTACTTTCGGTTGCAGCAAACAGTATCGTCATGTAATTAACTCTTAATCCTTCTTCCCAATCCGATTCTTACAAGAACAGGATGATGAAGGCAAACAGCAGCGCAAAGATGGCCAGCGCCTCGGTAAAGGCGATACCCAAGATCATGGTCTGCTGCACCTTACTTTGCGACTCGGGGTTGCGGCCGATGGCCTCCACCGCCTTAGCGGCAATCAAACCGATACCGATACCTGGACCAATCGCACCAATAGCGATGGTCAGACCGGCGGCTAGGTTCTTCATACTTTCTGCGTCCATTATTGTCTCCTTAATAATTCATTAATGATGAGCGGCTTCTTTATCGGTCGACATGGCGATAAACACCATCGTCAGCATCGTGAACACCAGCGCCTGAATAAAGCCAACAAAAATCTCGAGCCCCCAGAATGGCGTGGGTCCGAGTATTGGCAAGAGCGCCGATATCACGATCAGAAGCACCTCTCCTGCAAAGATATTACCAAATAATCGGAAAGAGAACGAGATCACGCGGGTAGATTCTAGAATTATCTCCTGTACGCCCAAGATATTCATAGCCGGATTACTCGAAAAGTAGCGCCGCAGATTACCCATCACACCTAGTTCGCGAATTGCGTACACCTGGGTCAGCACCACCGAGACCAAGGCCAGAGCAATGGTGGCGCTCAGGTCGGCGGTAACTGCTCGGAACAGCGGTACGTCACCAAGATGGATGGTGTTGAAGCCCGGCAGCAGCGCAAACCAGTTATTGCTCAGGATGAATAGAAACAGCGTGGCCAAAAACGGAAAGTAGTACAACGCTCGCTGGCGACTGCCAAACACCTGCTCCATCTGGTCAAGCAGCGTTTCAATCAACGCCTCGATAGCCCCAGCAAAGCCCCCGGCCGGATGCAGCTTGATCTGGCGCGAAGCAATAATCATGCCAGAGGCCAGCAAAATGGTGGTGATCACCGCAGTCAGCATAGAATTAGTAATCACAAAAGAACCGATATGCGCTATCGGTTCCGGTGCCAAACTTACATGCATTTCGGCGGCCATATGGACTCCATTACTCGAGTAGTATAGCAGGCGGTTGCAGATGTGGGAATATGTAGATACAATGTATATACATAAGTTACAAAGGTCGAGTTAATAATTCTTTAATGTGAGGTGCTAGGATGAGGTCACAAATCACTAAATGGGGCAACAGCATGGCGGTACGCATTCCAAAAGAGGTTCTGGAGCAATCTGGGATCAAAGCACAGCAAGCGGTCGAGATTAAGGCTCAGGAGGGCGCAATTGTGATCGCGCCGGCCTTGAGCCGGGAGGAGCAGCTTCAGCAGCTAGTTGATCAAATCACACCCGAGAATAGACACGAGTTGATTGACTGGGGTGAAGACGTAGGCGGGGAGATTTTGGAGCCATATGAAGGCGAAATACCAAAATTTAATTAGAGGCGATGTGGTCTGGGCCAACCTGAGTCCCTCCAGGGACTCAGAGCAGCGTGAACTCAGACCGGTCATCGTCCTTACACCACAGGTATACCATGCTCGTAGCGGCATAATTGTGGTCTGCCCAATCACCTCCCAGAGTAAGGGGTATCCATTTGAGGTCCCCCTTCCCCTGTCGGGAACGGTTAAGGGTGTAGCTTTGTGTGATCAGGTAAGAAGCATTCATGCAGCCTCACGAGTTAAAGGCTATGTTGGACAGGTTTCAGCAAAAACACTGACCGAGATCGAAGACAAGCTCAAAATATTATTGCAGTTTAAATGATTTGAGCGCCTCGACCGGGTTGTCGAAGCGCTCTACTCTCTTCTTTTACCCGATGCTGATCAGGGCAATAGCCGGCTTGTGCCGACGCGGGAAGAACCGACCCAGCCGCCGACGCGCGCGATCCACCCAGGAGTTGCTACTCCCCATAGATCGAGCCGTCGTAGCCGTGGCCGCTGGCCTCAATGCTGCCTCCGAGGAGCTTGATCGCGTGATCGTGGCGCTGGTGCTCTTCACTGAGTACTGGCGCGGCCATGACTGCGAACCCAGAGGCGCCAAGGGCACAGAGCCCAGTCGCCGAGATCCAGGGATGCCTCCGAACGACTCTTACCAGATGCAAGATCAGCATCACACGGCCTCCTGTCCAGGAATCGACTCGATGTCGGGCATGTCGTAAAGCTCCGACTTACGCCTAGTCGTCCTCGGCGCCCAGGGCGTTCCAGCCCAGGGCGAAGAGATAGGCCAGGCCCATCGCGATGGCCGGGATTCCGACAGCGGCGGTGTACGCCACTTGCTTGGTACTCACATGCACGACCTTTACCTCCTGGTAGAAAGCTGCAAATGCTAGGTGGAATTTAACCATAAGTTAATCTTTAGGGCAACTAAAAACCGCCCCGGAAGGCGGCTTTCATGCTGTTGAAATTACAATAGTGCAGTGTAAGAGCCATACAGCTCACCCAAAAAGTTGTGCTGGTCTTGCCAGCGAGGTCTCTCGTAAAGAGAGATCGACCTAGAAGTATCGCAGCCGATATTAAGAGCACATCTTGCGACAGCTCAATTAACATCGGTCTGGCCGTAGGTCATGCCTACGGAACATGTTGCCATGTCATTCTCCCTAGAAAGGAGGTGATCCATCCGCACCTTCCGGTACGGATACCTTGTTACGACTTCACCCCAATTACTGGATTTGCCTTAGGGCCTAGCAAAGTAGGCACGTCGGGCACTCCCAACTTTCGTGGTGTGACGGGCGGTGTGTACAAGCTCGGGGAACGTATTCAACGCAGTGTGCTGACCTGCGTTTACTAGCAATTCCAACTTCATGCAGGCGAGTTGCAGCCTGCAATCCGAACTGGGACCGGTTTTTTGGGATTAGCTCCCCCTCGCGGGTTGGCGACCCGTTGTACCGGCCATTGTATCACGTGTGTAGCCCGAGGCATAAGGGCCATGCTGACCTGACGTCATCCCCACCTTCCTCCCGGTTGGCCCGGGCGGTCTCGTATGAAACATACAACATACGACAAGGGTTGCGCTCGTTGCGGGACTTAACCCAACATCTCACGACACGAGCTGACGACGGCCATGCAGCACCTGTCACCGATCCAGCCGAACTGACTCCAGTCTTTCGATAGGATGCGATCGGGATGTCAAGCCTCGGATAAGGTTCTTCGCGTATCGTCGAATTAAACCACATGATCCACTGCTTGTGCCGAGCCCCGTCAATTCCTTTGAGTTTTAAGCTTGCGCTCGTACTCCCCAGGCGGCATATTTAACGCGTTAGCTACTTAGCACAGAGGGTCGATACTCCATACTAATAATATGCATCGTTTACGGCGTGGACTACCAGGGTATCTAATCCTGTTCGCTCCCCACGCTTTCGTACCTTAGTGTCAGGTGGTGCCCAGCAAGCTGCCTTCGCCATTGGTGTTCCTACCGATATCTACGCATTTCACTGCTACACCGGTAATTCCACTTGCCTCTGCACTCCTCTAGGTATCCAGTATGCAATACAGTCCATATGGTTGAGCCACAGGATTTCGCATTACACTTAAACACCCACCTACGTACGCTTTACGCCCAGTAATTCCGGATAACGCTTGGACCCTACGTATTACCGCGGCTGCTGGCACGTAGTTAGCCGGTCCTTATTCATTTGGTACCGTCATAATCTTCCCAAATAAAAGCAGTTTACAACCCGAAGGCCGTCATCCTGCACGCGGCGTTGCTCCGTCAGACTTTCGTCCATTGCGGAAGATTCCTTACTGCTGCCTCCCGTAGGAGTCTGGGCCGTATCTCAGTCCCAGTGTGGCTGGTCATCCTCTCGAACCAGCTAAGCATCGTCGCCTTGGTAGGCCATTACCCTACCAACTAGCTAATGCTGCGCAAGCCCCTCCCAAAGCGCCCGAAGGCTTTGATCATAAATGATCACATGCGGTATTAGCTACCCTTTCGGGCAGTTATCCCCCACTTTGGGGCAGGTACTAACGTGTTACTCACCCGTCCGCCACTAACTCTTACTGAAACCAAGCCCTAAAAGGATAGAGATTGATTTCATTAAGAGTCCGTTCGACTTGCATGTATTAGGCACGCCGCCAGCGTTCATCCTGAGCCAGGATCAAACTCTCCAAATAGAGTGATGTTCAAAGAACATCGTTTGAACCCGCTGTTAACTGTTGTTAACGTTGGTTGTTCTCAAAAGTGAACTGATGGTTTTCGTTTACACTGCACTATTCTAATTTCAACAAACAACGAAATGTCGGTGTGGCTGGTGCCGTCCAAGGCGCGTGCACGCTTTGGCAGACAAAAAATAGCCGACCCTTGGGCCGCTATCTAAGTGAGCTTCACACTTTCAAGACGTTAAGGAGAATTTTACAGAAGTGATGTGCTGTTGTCAACAGTATTGCAGGATGCTTAAGGCTGAGGTGGGTTATTGGTTGGGTTGGTGCCGGGCTGTGATGATGTGTCATTTAAGCGATCAAGCGGGCTGTGATGATACTCAGGAGCGGCCGGAGTCGCTTCGGGAGGCTCGGCAAACGGTGCCTTGAGCTCACCGGCACTACTCGGAACTTGAATACTGTGCTGACCAGGGGGCTGTTGATCGACCGGCGAGGACGGGGGCGTAACTGGAGTTGGAGTGACTGGGGTAGCTGGATTCGGAGCTGGCGTACTCAACCCCGTCATATAGCCAGATGTGTCATCGTACTGATTACTGGCGGCCCGACGGCGCCAGAACCATATTCCACCCCCAATGAGTAGGAGCAGGACCACCCCACCGGTGGCAATCAATGGCAGAAGGTTGCTGTCTTTTACGCCGGCAACCAAGATGGTTTGAGAGCTGTCTGCCTCAAAGCTAAAGCTGTTGTCCTTGGTATTAAAGGCGGTATCGCGCTTACTCCACTGGTTATCCTGGTAACCGTACAAAACCGGTTTTAAGCCGCCCATAGCACCCTTGTCGACGCTCACGGTGTAGCGCACCGGCTGCTTAAAGCTATCTACTGCATCGCCGTTGGCCAGCTTACAGACCAGCCGATACGGACCGGCTTTTGCTTCGGTTCCCTTTGGCAGACTTACCTCAATATCTTCGTCCTTAATCACCCTGCAGTCGGCCGCCTCTTCAAGTGCGCCGGATGGTATGACTACCGATACTACCGCATCGTCGCTCGAAATGGTGGTCTCTTGGTCTGATTGAGTGTTAGCCTCAAACTGAGTCGTAGTGATCTCTGCGTCAACACTGGCACTGGCATTAGTTGCGGCATCATAAGCAATCACGCGGTAATGATACTTCTTCGCATAAGCTGCGGTGGTATCGGTGTAGGTGGTGGCGGTGACATTGTCATTTAACATATCCCAGGCGGTGTTATCTTCGGAGCGCTCAACGCTATACCGAGTTACACCAGTATCATCGGTGGCGGCGGCCCACGTCAGGGTGACGCTACCCGATGAAGGTGTGGCTAACTTTAAGTCAGTTGGGGACGATGGCGGTGTTGTATCAGTGGGAGCCGGCGCACTGCTGGTGGCTGGCGCGGGGCTGCTGGCGGCTGGCTTTGAGGTGGTCGCTACCGGTTTAGGCGTGCTGGTTGACTTTGGCGCAGCAGGCTTCGGGATGGGAGCCGGGGCAGCCGCAGCTGGCGCCGGCGCCGGGACCGGACAACCCCCGTTACTGGCAGGTCCTACCTGGGTTGGGCAACGATCATTGACATCATACACACCATCGCGGTCGGTATCTGTTTTGCCGATATAAAAACCGTATGTCGCGGTAGGTGCACTGGTATACACAAAGACCCGGTTATTTGGACCAGATACGTAGTAACCCGAAGAGTAGGGCTGAAATTCATAATATGCCGCCGAGGGGTCAATACCAAGGAAACCTGGATTTGGACAGCGTACCGTAAAGAAGCCGTTGCCGTCGGTTTTGGGAGTATTATAATCACAGTTCAAGCCGGCAGCATTTGTTATTTTGATCGGAAAGTTCGCCAGGGGCGCATTATTATTGGTTGCGTCATAGATATAAATTTGAAAGTAAACCGAGTCCCCCGCTGCATCGGAGCTACGAAACCACAGATAGCCCAGACTAGCCGAGAGCGCAACAAGCACAACGGCTACCGCCGCACTGAACCGACGCTTAGTTAAGAGTCGAGCGCTTTTTTTCTTGTGATGATGCCGAGGTTTTACCATGCTAAGGTCATTATATGATAAACCGCTTATGCTGTCAGGAGATTATGCTACTTGCGCTTTTTAGCACGAGCCTTGGCCGCACGACGCTTTTTATTGGGACCCTCAAACCAAGCCTCTTTTTCGGCCTGCTGCTGATATTGGATCTTCTCTAACGACACTCGGGGGCCGTAGCTATAGGCCAGTGCTCCGAATAGCGCCAAGGTGATCGCCAAAAGTAATCCCGGCCACAACACCCACTCCGCCGCCTCAATCTGCTGACTAATCAAGAAAGCTAGACTCAGACCGGCCGCTGCAAGCACCATGGCCAACCAAAAGCCAACCTTGATTGCCTGTTGAATCAGTCGCAAATGCCTATACCGACGGATAACGTAAAATCGCGCTACGCACGCGGCTGCGATCAAGCCAGCCGACACCGCAACAATCAGGCCAAATACTATCTGGTTGATTGGAGTGGTAGCAAAGCTAACCACTGAGCCAAGGTGTTGGTAGTTAAATAGACCACCTAAAACCAGACCAACTACTGCACCAACAATCACCTCTACCGGCTTATGCCCCAAGATCTCACGCAGATGCTGCTGTGGCTGCTTGAGTTTGATGTTATCTTCGGTCAAACTGTCTAAAATCAGGTTGAGGGCCGTGGCCTGCTCCCCGGTCGCGCGGCGAACCCCAAAGGAGTCGTACATCACAATGGCGGCAAAAATGGCAGAGATGCCAAAGGTGGCCGACTGGGGGCCGTCGATCAAAAAGGCGGTAAAGGCCAGTGAAGTCACAACAGCTGAATGAACGCTCGGCATTCCTCCTGACGCATAAAAGTAACGAAAGTCGGTCCGACCCTGACTGGCCGCCACCGTAAACTTAATTACCTGAGTGGTCATCCAAACCAGGAGCGGAATAAAGATGTAAGGGTTATACAGCTCCATCGCTAACCTCATTAGTCGGCTTGTCGCCAGCGGCGTCCGCTGCGCCCTCTTCAAGCTTCATCTCGGCAACTAGAGCAACCGATGCAACCTTATCCCCTTCTTTCAGCCGCATGATGCGAACGCCCTGAGTGGCTCGCCCAATCAAGGACACGTCCTTGAGCGCCAAGCGGATCACCTGCCCCTGGGTTGAGACAATCACCAGGTCGTCGTTTTCGCTTTCGATAGCGCGGACGTCGAGCGTCTTGCCAGTCTTGTCGCTGACCACACCGGCACGAATCCCAACTCCACCCCGAGCATGGGTGGTGAACTGATCAACCTTAGTACGCTTGCCGTAACCGTTCTCCATAACAACCAGCAGTTGCATACCGGGCTGGACCACATCCATACCAACCACGCTGTCGCCGCTGCGCAAACGAATTCCCCGGACACCCCTAGTAGCTCGGCCCATTGGGCGGGCGTCGGTCTCTTTAAAACGAATGGCCTGAGCCAGGGCGGTCGACATCACGATCTCGTCGCTGCCGCTGGTCTGCTTGACCCAACGCAGCTCGTCACCGGCATCGAGCTTAATAGCAATCAAGCCGTTAGCACGAACATTGGCATAGTCAGCCAGGGCGGTCTTTTTAACCGTACCCATCTTGGTGGCCATAAACAGGTACTTACCAGCGGTATCCTTATTGAAGGTGTTGAGCGAGGTCACCTTCTCTTCTGGCCCCAACTGTAGTAGGTTGACGATGGCCTGCCCCTTAGCGGTACGGCTGGCGGCCGGAATCTCATAGGCCTTCAGCCGGAAGACTCGCCCCTTGTTGGTAAAGAACAGCACCATATCATGGTTGTTGGTCAGAACGAGGTGCTCAACCACATCCTCTTCCTTGGTGGTCATACCCATAATGCCCTTACCACCGCGGCCCTGACTGCGATAGGTGTTGGCCGGAATGCGCTTGATGTAGTTACCCTGGGTCAGAGTGATAATCACCTGCTCGTTTGGCACCAACTCTTCTTCGCTGAATTTGCCCAGCTCCTGATCGATAATCTTGGTCCGGCGCTCATCACCGTACTTTTCTTGCAGCTCAACCAGCTCTTCCTTAATAATGCGCAGAATCTCGTTCTCGTCGGCCAAAATAGCTTCGAGCTTAGCAATCAACTCGTGCAGCATCTTCAGCTCATCTTCAATCTCTTGGCGCTCAAGACCGGTCAGGCGCCCCAGCTGCATTGAAACAATGGCCTTAGCTTGCACCATGGTCAGCTTGAACTTCTTAATTAAGTTCTGATGAGCAATATCACGGTTCTTACTAGCACGAATGGTAGCAATCACCTCGTCGATGTTATCGAGTGCGATCTTGAGTCCTTCAAGAATGTGGGCGCGGTCCTTAGCCTTACGCAGCTCAAACTCGGTGCGACGACGAACCACTTGCTGACGGTGCTTAACAAACTCGCGCAACATCATCTCCAGCGTCATGACACGGGGCTGGATGCCGTCAACCAACGCCAACATGTTGACGTGGAAGCTGGTTTGCATTGGTGTTAGCTTATACAGCTGGTTGAGAATCTTCTTAGGATAGCTGTCCTTCTTGAGCTCAATCACAACCCGGATACCCTTACGGTTGGACTCATCACGCAGATCAGAGATACCAACAACGCGCTTGTCTTTATGGAGCTCGGCAATCTTGGCCACCAGCGAGGATTTGTTGACAGCATATGGAATCTCGGTGATCACAATCTGCTGATTACCCTTCTTATCCTCCTCGACCTCGGCCACAGCGCGAACCACAATGGAGCCCTTGCCGGTACCATAGGCCTGGCGGATTGCTGCGGTGCCATAAATTACTCCACCGGTTGGAAAGTCTGGACCCTTTACGAACTTCATCAGGTCCTCAACCGTTGCCTCGGGATTATCAATTAAATGGATGATGCCGTTGGTCAGCTCGGTCAGATTATGTGGCGGAATGTTGGTGGCCATACCAACCGCAATACCCATCTGCCCGTTCAGCAGCAGATTTGGTAGTTTGGCCGGCAACATCACCGGCTCACGCTCACTACCATCGTAGTTCGGGCGAAAATCAATGGTGTCTTTTTCAATATCAAACAACATCTCGCTGGCGGGACGAGTCATGCGAGCTTCGGTGTAACGCATAGCGGCGGGCGGATCGCCGTCAATTGAGCCGTAGTTACCCTGGCCGTCCACCAGCGGGTAGCGAGAACTAAACTCCTGAGCCAAGCGCACCATGGCATCATAAATAGCGCTATCGCCGTGCGGGTGGTACTTACCCATAACGTCACCCACCACGTTAGCACTCTTGCGGTATTTAGAGCTGGGGCGCAGACCGGTGTTGTTCATTGAATAGAGAATGCGGCGGTGAACCGGCTTCAGGCCATCGCGAACATCCGGCAAGGCGCGCGACACAATAACGCTCATGGCGTAATCGAGGTAGCGATTCTCCATGACGTCTTCAATCGGTGCGGCCTCAAGAGTGCCGACATTTGGATCAAAGGGAATTTCAGCCGGAGATGGCTGGGCGGGTTGATCTTTGATCGGGTTTTCTGTCTGGTTTTCTTCGGGGTTCATAACTAAATATCCAGGTTAACAACGTCTTTGGCGTGGGTTTGAATAAAGTTCTTGCGCAGCAGAACCTCCTCACCCATCAATTTATTAAAAATGGTGTCAGCGCGCTCAGCATCGCTAATACTCACCTTCATCATCACGCGGTTGGCTGGATCCATGGTGGTCTCCCACAGCTGGTCGGCGTTCATCTCGCCCAGACCTTTGTAGCGCTGAACGCTGGCACCCAACTCCTTGATCTTGGCGCCCACCACATCATCACCAATAATAACCTCGTCTTCCTCATCCTCTTCTGACTCGGGTGCGGTTGCGGCAGCCACAATATCGGTTGGAGCCTCTTCTTCAGCGGTTTCCGCCGCCTGAGCTGGTTCTTCATCTTTCAGCTTGCCACTCTTCTTCTCTTCAAGTAGCCGATCAATCAGCTCATTACGCTCTTCCTCGCTAAAGACGTAGTGTTTTTTGCGGCCAATCTGAACCAAGTACAACGGCGGCTTGGCGATAAACAGGTGACCGTTTTCAATAATTGATGGCATGTTGCGGAAAAAGAAGGTCAGCAACAGAGTTGAGATATGCGCCCCATCAACATCGGCATCGGTCATGATGACGATGCGACCGTAGCGCAGCTTTTCAATATCAAACTGGTCACCAATGCTGGTGCCCATAGCTACAATCAGGTTCTTAATCTCGTTGTTACCAAGCATACGATCAAGACGAGCACGTTCAACGTTGAGAATTTTACCACGAAGTGGCAGGATGGCCTGGAACTCTGAGTCACGGCCGCTCTTAGCCGAGCCACCGGCTGAGTCACCCTCCACAATAAACAGCTCGCTACGTGCACGATCCTTGGTACGGCAGTCGGCTAGCTTGTCGGCCATCGAAATACTATCGAGTGCACCCTTACGCATCACGGTGTCGCGGGCGGCCCTGGCGGCCAAACGAGCGCGGGCGCTCAGGGTGGCCTTACCAACGATCTTCTTGCCCTCATTTGGATTCTCGTCCAGATAGTAGCTCAGCCATTCGCTGACTACCTGCTCAACCACGCCACGAACCTCGGGTGATCCAAGCTTATCCTTGGTCTGACCTTCGAACTGCGGCTCCGGTAGCTTGACGCTGATAACCGCGGTAATGCCCTCGCGAATGTCCTCACCGGTCAGACTGTCCTCTTTTTCTTTCAGCAGTCCGCTCTTGCGGGCATAATCGTTGACCACGCGGGTCAACGCTCGGCGGAACCCTTCTTGATGCGAACCGCCACCGGGGGTTGGAATGTTGTTGGCAAAGGTCTTGACCGTCTCGCTAAAGCTTTCGGAGTACTGAATTGCTACCTCGACCGATATATCGCCAACCTGTTTTTCAACGTAAAACGGTGGCTGGTTCAATACCGTCTTGTCACGGTTCAGGTGCTCAACGTAGCTGCGAATACCGCCTTCAAAGTAGTAGCCATAGCGCTGGCCGGTAACCTCGTTCAGCGCCTTTAGATGAATGCCCTTGGTTAGGTAGGCCTGATGTCGAAGATAATCTAAGACGGTTTGATAGTTAAACTCAGTGGTTTCAAAAATACTGCCATCAGGCCAGAACGTGATCGAGGTACCGGTGTCGTTTTCGCCAACGGTGTCGACCGCTTTAATGTCGGCCTTTGGCTTCCCTACCTCGTACTCCTGGCGATAGAGTTTGCCGTCGCGACGGACTTCTGCCACCAGCTTGGTTGATAGCGCGTTGGTCACGCTAACACCAACACCGTGCAGACCGCCGGATACTTTGTAGCCGGAGTTTTCACCTCCAAACTTACCGCCGGCGTGCAGAACGGTCAGCACCGTCTCTAGACCGCTCTTGCCGGTGGTCTTTTGCTTATCGACCGGAATACCGCGGCCAAAGTCATCTACTCGCACGCCGCCATCGGCTAGCAGCGTTACTTCGACCGTGTCACCAAAACCGGCCATAGCCTCGTCAATCGAGTTGTTGACGATCTCCCAGATTAAGTGGTGAAGCCCATCGACGCCGGTGCTACCAATATACATACCCGGGCGCTTGCGGACCGGATCAAGACCTTCGAGTACCTGAATTTGATCGGCACCGTACTGCTTCTGCTCTTTTGCCATGTAGACCTAATAAACTCCTACGAACGTAATCAAAAAGAAAGGCGTTTTCGCCACCTCACCTGCTTCTTATCCAGTATAACCGGAATCGCTTCTGGGGGCAACCATGTTGCTTCGAGAGTTTAGCCGTGCTCCGCTGATGACTCCTGCGCTCACTGAGACGTTCGCTGCGGAGGCGTCAGCTGCGTCAAGCTCCACAGCCGGGCCAAAAGCGGAGCCTCTACCTTGCTTTAACCATAACCAAGATGCTTAAATACAAAGGTAATGAGGTGAGTATGTTATTTCGTAACATCGTTAGCGACCTAAGTTTAAAGCCATCGGCACAGGGTCGACTTAATGATTATTGGAAGCGGCTTCATAAAGAGCGTACGCTCCGCCAGCTGGCACTGTTGATGGGGTTGATTCTACTTGGAGTGCAAATCGCTATAATGATCGCCCCGCCGGACCCCATCCCACTAGCCAGCGACCCGAGCGCCATTCCCCAGATATCCGATCAGTCGATTGAATCAACCGTAGCCGCTCTACCGACAGCAACAGGCTGGCAGAGCCTGACGGTGGTTGGCGTTGTTCTGCTGCTTGCAACCTTCTTTTATATCCGCAACCGACAGCTCCTTATTGAAACCTCAATCCTACGTGGCAATCAAAAGGACACCAAACGATGATCAACCGTCAAGACAACTACCACCAGACACTACTAACGCTGCGCCATAAGCTCAAGCCCTCTCAGCAGGTCTTAAGTCACTTCCTACACCATCGAACGGTTGAAACACTCTGTGATGCCCTGGCTGCAACCGTCGCTCGACCCTCGGTTCTGCTTGGGGCGGCCACCGGAGGGGTTGTTATTGCCATTCCACTTTATATATACGCCCGCTCAAACGGATTTGCGCTGCAAGGATCCGAGATTATGGTTGGCCTGCTGGTCGGAGCGGCTATTGGCCTACTAGTCGACCTGTGCGCCTTCTTGCTACGCCGCTAGAGCTTATCCCTGAATCACGTTGCCTTCATCATCAACCATGACCTCTCCTGGTTTAAGCTGAGGCTTAACAGGCTGCGTTGATTGGGTCGGTGAATTCGGTTGAGCCTGAGGTTGAGGTGCTGGCGAAGGCGCTGGTGGGGTTGTGGCAGCGGCTTGCTGTCCTGGATGTACGAGGCTCTCGAGCTGCTTATTAACGGTTTCGGCTAGCGTATCGGTCTGGGAAGGAGTCGCAGGTGTAGGTGTTGAAGTGACTGGCGATATGGGTGGTACCGATTGCGACTGGGGTACAGCAACAGACTCCGGGGCCAGGGCCGACTGCGAGGCTACTGGTAGCACAATCCGTGGCGTTTCGACCGGAGCGTCACTCTGCGCTTTCGGCTGCTGATGATTCTTTGGTGCAGCGGCAACTTTATACCGTGATGAGTCACCCCTCTTGCTCTTTGGCTTCCGCTCCTGCTCCTGCGCTGGCTTAGCAGGTTGAGACTTAGGTTGCTGTTGTGGCTTATCTTTGTCTGGGTGATGACTACGAATCGGCTCATTGTGCTGCTGTGCCGCTTGGTTATCAGCCAAGCGATGACTGCGATGAGTGGCGATCATCTCTTTAGCCGGTTGAGCGGCTGTCGGTTTTGGCTCAGGGCGCGCCTTCGGAGCTGGAGCGGAAGCCGATTTCGGAGCCGGTCGTGGTGCTGGCGCTGGCGGTTGTGGTTGCGGAGTTGGAGCTGTGGGCATATCAACCTTACCATCGCGCTCCTCTGCCTCAATCAAGATCGGTTGTGGGGCTGTTGCTATGGGCGATTGAGAGTCGACCCTGCCATCTTTCTCGTGAGTCTCTATTAACAGCGGTTCGGTCACCGGCTTTGGCTTAGCGGCCTCGGCACCAACCACATCGGCAATCGAAGCGCCATCCTTGGCAGCACTCTGCTGATGCGCAAAGTCGGGGTTGACCGATTGCTTAGGTGCCTCTGATGCTGGCTGAGGCTTCGGTTCTACCACCGGAGCTGGCGGCGGCGTTGGGGCTACCGGCGCAGGAACTGAGACAGGCTGGGGCCGTGGAGCTGGAGCTGAAACTTGAGCTGGAACTGGGGCTGGGGCCGTCTGTGGCGCTCCTCCCAGAGATGGGATGGTTGGGACAGAGCTTGTGGTCGGCGCAGATACCGGCGGTGGCGTTGAAGCTGGCTGCGGAGCCGGGGTGGGCACTACGGTAGCGGCAGCGGCGGGTTGTGGTGCGGGTTGAGCAGCTGGACTCAACTGTGCAGCCGGCTGTACCGCCAAGCGAGGCTTGTTTTGCAGGCGGGCAAAGATGTCTGCCTCGACCGTACCACGTGGCACGCCGTACTTAGCGGCGCTTAACTGCTTAACCGCTAGCAACATCTCTTGATGTGGTTCACCCAGCGGTGGCAATGCGGTCATACTAAATGGCTGCGTCGGTAACCCACCCACCATCAGGCGAATAACCGAGTTAAAGTTCGGCAGATTTATCAGATCGTGCACGTCAAAAGCCGGCTCGTACTGCTTTACCAAGAATTCGGCATCCTCTGGACCGGTACGGTAGGCAATTTTGGTGCCAACGTTACCAAACACCGCGTCGCGAATCTCATCGGTCAGCTGGCCAATAAACTGGTTGGCCACAATTAAGTTCAAGCGATACTTACGTGCCTCACTCAGGATGCTGGCAAAGCTGTCGGTACTAAAGTTTTGGAACTCATCGACATACAACGAAAAATCGACTCGCTCCGATTCAGGGATGTTAGCACGACTCATCGCCGCCTGCTGAATCTTCATGACAAACAGCATTCCTAACAGTTTTGAGTTGAGCTCTCCAACCTGGCCTTTGCTCAGATTTACAATCAGGATCTTCTTTTGATCCATGATCTCGCGAATATTAAAGGCAGAATGCGTCTGGCCAATAATGTTACGCATCATCTCGTTGGTCTGGAAGGCGCCAAACTTGCTCACGAACCAGCCCAGCATCTCGCTCTTGTGGTAGTCGCTGGTTTGCCCCATCTCCTTGGTCCAGAATTCCTGTACGGTTGGATCATCCAAGTATTTGAACTTGTTCTTTAGATAGGTGGTGTCGGTAAAGACCTTGGGAAGCTCAATAAAGGTAGCGCCATCAGGGTCGGCCATTAGGGTCAGTGCAGCGTTGCGGAACCAATGCTCAAAACGAGGGCCCATAATGCCGGTGCGACCGGGATCGTACAGCTTGTATAGCAAGTTGATCGCTTCATTAATAATAAAGTCTTTTTGGTCAGGATTATCAAACTCAAACAGGTTGATACCCAACGGATGCTCGGTATCGGCGGGGTTGAAGTAGATCACGTCTTCGGCCCGCTCTTTTGGTACCATGCTTACCAGCTTTTCGGCCACATCGCCGTGTGGGTCAACAAAAGCAAAGCCGTTGCCAGCTAGCATGTCCTGAACCGCAAGGTTTTCGAGGATGGTTGACTTACCGGTGCCGGTTTGACCGACGATATACATGTGGCGGCGACGATCCTCTAGATCTAAATGGACCTCCTTTTTAGTACCGCGATAAAAGTTGTAACCAAGCAGCAGACCGTGAGTTGGCATGTTGGCCGGTCCATCGATCTGCTTGGAGTGCTGTCGTTCAACCTGACTGGTGGCGTTAAACTGCGAATCCGGCAAATGGAAGAGTGTTGCCATCTCGGGCGAACTGAGAATACTGTTCGATACTTCTGGGGGGAAGAAGCGGAAAATGAAAGCGGTTACCAAGCCCTGCACGTCACGCGCCTCTAAAAACTGAAAGCCGTTTGAGCCAGGGGCCTCAAACAAGGCGAAGGCGGTACTAATACCGCGCAGTAAAGCCTGTGAGCGATCATAGGATGGCGATGAGACCAAGACACGAATCAGAATCTCGAATCCAGGATGCCGAGTTTTTTCTTCGACTGCCTGCATCATGGTCTCTTCAAGATGGCTGAGTTCGTACTGCTTTTTTTCTTGATGCTGCTGCTCGGGCGCCTTTACCGCCGCCATGGCTAGATCACGCGGAGTAAAGCCAACGCCGGTCGAGTCCTTTTGATGTCGCTTCCGAGCAACCAATCTCTTGGAAGCTTTAGTCCAAGTTGGCTTAGCAGGCCGTAGCATTATCTGGATAGCTGCACCATCGCCTAGTTGTAGTTTTGACAACGTATTGATAAGTGCCTCCATTGGGTCCCGCTCCATTTGGTCGTAGGTAGCGATTGGATAGGAAAACTGGTGGCGCAAGGTCAACTCACCCCCTACCGTGCCGGTCAGCTTGCCTTGCGGACTAAAGATATTGTGATCCTCAACCTCTTCGATGCGGGCGCCAGGATAGGTGCTCAGAACCGCCTGCTCGATGGTACTCACCATCGCCACCGGTACCGCCACAAAGTAGTGAATCAGTCCATTCGAGGCGATCACCTCAAAGGCAATGTGGCGTTGGCCATAAAAGCTACTGGCAAAACCCTGGGTGGCGGTGCCGGCTATCATGTCGTACAGCATCTGTGACTGCGACACGCGCTCACGCATTAAATCGCGATGATCGCGTTGAGTATCTTGCTCGTCACCAGGAGGCGGCAGGTGAATAAGGAGCGGCACCATCTTGAGCCCCCGCTCAATCCCCTTGGCTCGGCGCAAAACACGGCGATACGCAAAGAAGGCGATCAGCGCAAGCAGTGACCCAAAAACGATAAAGATGATCAGCAACAGGTATACGTTGTTCATCCGGCTCTACTCCCTCATCCCGCGTGTCACCTACTTGCTATCCGGCTTTTTAACCTCGTGGCCATAACGCTTCTTCAGATAGTCGGCTTGCAATGCCTCAACCGCCTCTTCTTCGTTATAGGGATCGTTCTTGGTTTGCTCAACGATGCGGTTGGCTTGATCAACCCACTCTTTTTCGATCCGGTCGACATCGGCGGCCATAGCCGGAGCACCCGAAGGCGCCGGCGGAGATGAAGGCTGGGCCGAGGTCGGTGGCGGAGTTGTCGGCGCTGGCGTTGGAATCTGCGGGATGGTCGGCTTGGCCAACGGATCGGTTGGCCCCGCGCTCGGTGCCTGCGGAGCGCGCTCTGGGGCTACTGGGGCCGGTGCAGATTCAGGTTGCTGCGGGCTCAGCTGTTCTGGGTTTGGCTGCATTGGTTGATTGGGATTAGCGTTTGGTTCCATTAGGAGTATCCTCTGGGGTTAGTATACCACTTATGCCTATCTGTGAGCCAGCGGTTTGTTGCCGATTAATTGTGCACCCACACTGGCGTGCCAACACTCGCCCACCCATAAATGAAGGCGGCTGTGGCCAGCGGCAGATTAACGCAGCCATGCGAGCCGCCATAGTAGTAATCTCGTCCACCAAAAGCCGATCGCCAACTGGCATCATGTAGGCCATAGTTACCACTAAACGGCATCCAGTACTGCACAAACACGTTGTAATCGTAGCCAATAGCATAGCCATTCAGATTGCGATTGGTTTGCTTAGCCTGAATCGAAAACAATCCGGTCACCGTTGGATACCCTGCACCGGTTGCCCCGCTAGTAATTGGCGACTCATAAATCACCTGCTTGTCTTGATAGACCCACAGATGCTGGCGACTAAGGTTAATTTCGATGTACCGACCATAATCAAGCGTTACCACCCGGTTGTACTCGGTTTGAAACGCAACTTTTTTAATAGGTGCTTCGGTGGTGGTCGGCTGGTGTGATGCGAGACTGGTGACGATCTGGTTAGCTAAAGTATCTTGGTCAAGCTGAACCCCCTCCTTGCCGGCACGTTCCTCGCTTGAAACACCATTCTCAACCCGAATCTTACGATTCACCGGATCCTCATTCACCTGCTTCGAAACCGATTGGAGCCAACTAATGATGCCATCGCGATTTGGTTTAGCCAGCAATCCAGGTGGCTGATCGGCAGCCGACTTGTCGTAGGTTATCCAGTTGCTCATTTGGGCCGGGGTGGGCGTAAAGGTTTTCCCCTGATATGTCACCGTTACCGGTACCGCCAGCAGCTGCTTGGTTTGCTCGATTGCCGGCTGTAAATGCTGGGACTGAATTCGCGCCTGTTGCACCTGAGCTTCGAGCACCTTTGGTTCACCGTTGAGCTGCGCCACTTGATCATGGATGGCCGCCGCTATCTGGGCTGATGATAGTGACAGTCCCGGTTGATCGGGCTGTGGTTTCGGAGTGCCAGCTTCAATAACAATCGCGGCATCGGTGGCTGGCTTACCAGTGCCAGTAATCACTCGGTCGATAAACTGCTTTTGCTGCGCGGCGTCGGTTGTAAACGAAAGCTGCAAGGAGTCCCCGGCTGACGTTGTGGCGACACCAATTGGTGCCAGAGCGTTATCCCGACCCTGAAGCATGGCTTCATCGACGGTAGCGTTCACGTCATATTGCACCCCAACATACCCGGGCGGTAGTTTGTATGGCTTACCAGCGATGGTGAGATTAATGCGAAAGTTGTCGATTTTATGTGTCAACGCCTGACGAGCCTCGGCCCTGGTCATGCCACCAAGATCCAGCCCCGCAACCTTCACTCCTGGGTAGATCTTACCGGCGTACCAAGCGCTGAGCATTAACTGGGCGGCAACGATAATAAAGAAGATACCGCCACCGATCAGCCAGGCAGCTTGAGTAATTGATGATTGTGGGCGCCCAAAAGCCTCACCTAAACCGGGCACCGATTTTGGTTGAGTATGCGCAAATAATGGCTTGCTTTGTTTTGGCCGTAGCGATTCCAGAATGCGGCTCCACCTATGACCTCTGTATTATACCGCTTACGCTTTCAGCTGGCTAGGGCAATTAGGTGGTGAATGTCGCTGCACTGCTTGATGATCTAATTTAGGAGGAGCAAATTTTGCTCCTCCTAAATTAGATTGCGATTAAGCCAAGAGGTGCCCAGATATTACCGAACCTGAGCGCCGAACCTCTTCTTCAGCCGATCCTGCACTCTCGCAACTTCAGCCGAAACCTCCTTGTCGGTCAAAGTACGATCGTCCCGAACCAGCTGTAACCGCAGCGTCATCGACTTCTTGCCTTCAGGTAGGCCGCCCTTGTAGTAGTCACCAACAAAGCTGATCGACTCGTCCTTCAGTGCCCGCTGGACCTCGGTCCAGGTTAGCTCACGATCAACCACCACGGTGATGTCGCGTTCAACTTGCTGAAAGCGACTGAGCGGTTGGTACGCCTTAACCGACGCGACCTGCACCAGCTTGTCCCAGTTAAGCTCTAGGTAGCCAACCTCACCACGAATCTTATACTGTTCAACCAAGCTAGGGTGAAGCTGACCGATCAAGCCAACCGGCTCGCCACCCAGCATCACCCAACCCGAACGAGTCGGGTGCGCGATGTGCTTATCGAACGCACTTGGCTTAACCACAAGGTCTAAATTGAACTCGCGAGCCAAGCGATCCAGGGCACCCTTCACCTTTTGATAGCCACCGGTCGGGCCCACCGTCATCACGCCAAGCCCAGCTAGCTCCTGCGGCAGCTTGCCCTCACCCTGTTTGAAGTAGGTCTTCGAAAACTCAAAGATCCCAAAACTCTTGGCGTAGGTACGATTGCGCGCCAGCGTGTTCAAGTGGCTCGGCAGCATTGTTTCACGCAGATAGGCCTGCTCGCTTGATAGCGGGTTCTGGAGTTTCAGGAAGTCCTTGGTATTCCAGCCCAAACGAGTAATGTCCTCTTCGCTGATGAACGAGTAGGTCACCACCTCAAACAGCCCCAGCGATCGCAACACACCCTTGGCCTGCCACAGCTTACTCCAGTGACCATCAAAGGCGACCGCCTGTGGTCGCCAGGCTGGAATGGTGGCCGGTAGCTTGGCGTAGCCGACCAGTTTGATCACCTCTTCGGCCAGATCCTCTTCCATCGTTACATCGGGTCGCCACCATGGGGCCGATACGCTGACTGCACCCTTTGTGCCTTCTTCGCTAACAAAGTTGAGCTTGGCCAGCTCGGTGGTCACCTGCTTGGAGGTTAGATCAAGACCCAGAAATGAGTTGATCCGCTCTGGGTTGGCAGTTATCACGGTCTGAGTTGGCTTGCGCTGAATAATGTCGATTGGTTCGCCGACCATCTCGGCATCCACCAGCTCCTCCAGGAGGTTAATGGCGGCATTGAGCGCCCGGGGCTGCAAATCGACCGGAATACCCCGCTCAAACCGGGCCGAAGCATCGGTGCGCAACCCGTGGCGGATAGCAGTTTTGCGAATACTGGCCGGATGAAAGCTGGCGGCTTCAAGTAGAATCTCGGTGGTACTGTCATCGATCTCGGAGTTGCCGCCACCCATCACCCCAGCAATACCAATCACCTTCTGAGCGTCGGCGATGACAATATCGGCTGGATCAAGCTTACGTTCCGAACCATCAAGCGTCGTCAAGGTCTCGCCCTTCTTGGCCAGTCTCACCTGAATATCACCTTCAACCTTGCTAGCATCAAAGGCGTGCAGCGGTTGACCGTACTGCAGCATGATTGCGTTGGTGGCATCAACAATCGGGCTAATCGAGCGCACCCCAGAAGCCTGAAGGTACTGCACCAACCACTGTGGTGAGGTTTTGCCATTCTTAACCTTGAGCCGAACTAGTGCAAACCGGCCGGCCAGGGGTCTGACCCCTTCATGGGTCTGACCCTCTACGGTGGCACCTTTAGTAGTTGAACTCTTTAGTTGTTCAGGGTAGTTTTTGGCCAATTTTTGGTTGGTTTGAGCGGCTACTTCACGAGCAATGCCGATTACGCTGTTCAGATCCCAACGGTTAGCAGCGGTTTTTACGTCAATCACATCATGTTGCTTGATGATGTTGTTAATTTTACTACCAATTACCGTGTCTTCTGCCAAAACCATAATTCCGGAGTGGTCAGAACTGAGTCCCAACTCGGCTTCACTACATAACATACCGTGTGAATGAACCCCTCGTAGAACCGCCTGCTCAATCTTCGTCCCATCTGGGAGCGTACTGCCCACCTGGGCTACCGCCACCACCTGGCCCCTCTCAATGTTGGGGGCACCACAGACAATACTAAGCGTAGTATTTTTTACATCTACTTCAGCTAGCTTCAACTTGCTGGCATTCGGGTGTGGCTCTAATCCAACCACCTTTCCAACCACAATCTTGTCATCAAATGGCTTAGCTAGTGCCACCTCTTCGACCTCAATCCCAGCCAGCTCCATAGCATCGGCCAGTGCGTGTGTTTTTAGTGGCTTACTCAGGAATGTATTCACCCATTCGGCAGAAACCTTCATTAGAACTGCTCCAAGAAGTTAAGATTAGGGCGCCAAAACTCGCGCACATCCGGTACATCGTGCTTAATCGCCGCAATTCGCTCCGGCCCAAAGCCAAAGGCAAAGCCGCTGTACTTGGTTGGATCAATGCCGACGTTGCGCAGCACCTGGGGGTGAACCATACCCGCCCCACCCAGCTCCAGCCAGCCGGTGCCGCTACAGGTCTTACAACCCTTTCCGGCACAGATAACGCAGGTAGCGTCCATCTCGACACCCGGCTCAACGTACGGAAAGTAGTTGGGGCGCAGGCGCACCTGGGTGTTCTCGCCCAACAGGCCCTGCATCATGGCCATGAGCGTGCCCTTAAGGTCGGCTAGCGTGATATTCTGATCGACGACCAAGCCTTCTATTTGATGGAACATCCACACGTGGCGGGCATCCTCGTCCTCGTTGCGATACACCTTACCGGGTGAGACGATGCGAATTGGCGGTTTATTGTTCTCCATAAAGCGAATCTGCAGGTTGGAGGTATGAGTCCGCGGCAGGTTACCCCCTTCAAGGTAAAAAGTGTCCTGCATGTCACGAGCCGGATGCCCTTCGGGAATATTCAGCGCCTCAAAGTTGTACCACTCGGTCTCAATCTCGGGACCGTCAATAACCTGAAAGCCCATCTGCCAAAACACCTTCACCGCGTCATCAATCAAGCTCAGTACCGGGTGGGCATGGCCCCACTCGCCCGCCTTATCGACTGGAGCGGTTACATCAACGGTTACTTGCTTAGCTTGGGCTTCGAACTGAGCTCGATCTAGGTCGGTTTTAGCCTCGCTCAGCGCTGCCTCAATCTGCTGACGCAACCGGTTAGCATCGGCTCCGGCCTGCTTGCGCTGCTCGATGGGCAGCGATCCAACCTCGCGAAGCAGTTGCGTTACCACACCTTGCCGACCAAGATACTTCACCCGGGCCGCCTCCAGCTCCTGCGTATTTGTTGCTTTTTTTACATCGGCAATTATTGCCTTAATGTCGGTATTTTTCATCGCTTCATCACCATATAAAACTCAATTAAAGCGATGAATAAGGCCAGTAGCAGCACATCGCGCATGGTCAACTGCTGTAAGCTACTCAAACCAAGCATCACCACCACGTATCCGCCCAGCAGTAACCCTCGCCGCAAAGAGTTGGTGATCAGTTGGTTTTTAGCGGCAGTTGGCCGGAGCTTACGCTCAACCACGAAAGCGGCTACCGCAAACCAGCTAGCTAATCCGACTAGGAGCGAGACAAACCACAAGGTAACACCCAGTGGGCCGATAAGGGCCGGCGTTGTGGCCGCCACAGCCAACGCGCAGATGCCTAAAGCGCCTGCGCCTGCAACCGATGCTGTACCTATGTAGCCCTTGGCCACTCTTACCTCACAATCTTTGATACCAATTATGGCAAAAAGGCGGTGCGTAAGCAATTTAATTCCCAAAAGAAAAAGCACCCGGCACGGGTGCTTTGAATAAATGCAACGTGTCGGGGCGACGAGGATCCGCCCAAAAGTATTACTTAGTTGGCGCCTGTCGCCCCGTTAGTAACCTTATGTTCTGGTTTGAGTCTTGGAACACAAAGTAACTATTGTACGGATTGTCGTGGTAAGGAAAACTACGACAAAAGGTGCAATCACTACCATCTTTGTGGTATCTGAGATAGTTACTGACCACGACTCATGATCGCGACCAGGATCTATCCCAGATCCGGCAAAGTGTTACAAACGACGTAACTCTTCTCAAACAGTAGGACCAGTCCGGAATTAGAAAGCAAGGGGGATACTCCTAAGTCCGGGCTGGTCCCACCGTGAAAGATGGTGTGACAAAAAACGAGGTGCAATTGGTTTTCAAGGTGGTGTCGGCTCCAATAGTTCCGACTTGTGTATATCCTAGCATAAGCATAATAAAAAAGTCAACACTTACTCAAGAAAAATCTGTAGCTTTTTTTACAACTCCTCTATTTCGGGGTGATAATCGTGCCTATTTTTGCGCTCAAGTACTCACAATATACCCAAATGTGAGTACTTGGTTAGCAATCTGTAAATTCAGGTGTCTTACAGTAAGCCGAGGGTCGACTTAACCTGCGATAATTTCTCTTCGGCGATGGCGGCGGCCTTCTCGCGACCGGTTTCAAGGATGGCCAGCAGCTGCTCGCTATCGTTCATCAGCTCGTCATGACGCTTTTGGATTGGCTCCAGGTGCTCAACGACGGCGTCGGCCAGACCGCTCTTAAAGTCGCCGTAACCTTTACCCTCGTACTCAGCCTCAATCTCGGAGACCTTGCGGCCAGTAATAGCCGAGTAGATATCGAGTAAATTAGTGATGGCTTGCTTGCTCTCCCCTGCCTTTACCTCATTATCCGAGTCGGTGACCGCCCGTTTGATCTTATTACGAATCACTTCGGGGCTATCACTCAACAAAATGTTACCCGACTGATCCTCATCGCTCTTACTCATCTTGCGACTCGGATCTTGTAGGTTCATGACGCGCGCGCCGGCCACCGGCTTGGTCGCTTTCGGAATAATAAAGGTCTCGCCGTACAAGTTATTAAAGCGCTGAGCAATGTCGCGAGCCAACTCAACGTGCTGAGTCTGATCGTCGCCAACCGGTACCTCATCGGCGTCGTAAAGCAGAATGTCGGCCGCCATCAGGGCTGGATAGGTAAACATACCGACCAACTGTCCTTCGGCTCCGCCCTTTTTCGACTTGTCCTTAAACTGGGTCTGCCGATTCAGCTCACCCATGGTTACGTAGTTATTAAAAATCCAGGCCAGCTCGCTATGGGCCGGAATCTGTGACTGCACGTACAGCGTTACCTTGGCTGGGTCGAGACCGGCAGCAATAAACCATGCCGCGTTCGACAGCGTGTTGGTGCGTAACTCGGTTGGATCAGGACGACCAACCAGGCTGTGCAGGGTTGGAATAAAAAAGAAGTACTCGGTGTCATGCGGCGAGCCAGCATCGGCCGGTTGCAGCTCAACCCAAGGCTTAAGCGCACCAAGGTAGTTCCCAAGTGTCAGGTCGCTGTTAGCTCGAATGCCGGATAAAACGCGTTTCATAAGCCAATATTAGTCGTCGGCGCGTGGTTTGTCGACCGTTACCGGATCAATCATCGGCGTTGACTCGGCAATCTTGACCACATCCTTATCGATTTTGCTCAGCTCCTTGTAAGCAGTGTTGTAGTGGTTGACGGTGGTGCCGAGCGAGTTGCCCAGCTTTTGCATGTAGGTATCATGCGCAATCAAATGCTTTCCAAGCATCCCGACTCGCTTTTGGATATCCTTAGCCTTTTCTTCGATCTGAAGACTTCGCAGACCCTGCATAACGGTCTGAAGATAGGCCATAAATGAGGTCGGCGACACAATAATCACTCGCTTTTCGCGGAAGGCGTACTCAATCAGGTCACGACTGTTTGTCTGTAGCGCGCCGACTTTGTTAATTAGTAGATCATAATAAATTGCTTCACTCGGAATAAACATGAAGGCAAAATCCATGGTGTCCTCGTTTGGACGAATATATTTACTGGTCTCATCAATGCGTAGCTTGAGATCGGTCTTAATCGCTTTAATCAAAGCCTCCTGTTTGACCTTGTCCTTTTCTTCTACCAATCGATTGTAGTTTTCTAGGCTGAACTTGGAGTCTACCGGCAGCAGCTTACCTTTGTCTAACTTGATCGCGGCGTCAACGATTTCACCGTCTTGAAAACGGTGTTGTAAAATAAACCTTTCGGGCGGCAGGACGTTCTCTAACACGTTTTGCAGGAAGTACTCACCCAAAACACCCCGCTGTTTAGGGTTCTGTAGTGTATTTTGCAACAACTTCAATTCATCGGTGATACTGAGCACCTGTTTGTTGCTTTCCTTCAGCTGCGTTAGGTCGCGTGTCACCTCCCCAATCAGTTTGCTACTGGCAGCAAACTGCTGGCGAACAGCGGCCTGCATCGCCTCGTTCGATTTGTCGAGTCGATCATCCATCCGGTCGGTCAGCTTTGATAACTGCTCTTGAAGTAACAGCAAACTCTGATCAGGCTTGTGCTCATCTTCCTTTGGCTTACGTTGTTGGCTCACCACAAATAAGGCCGAGCCAACCACCGCCACCGCTACAATCACCGCTGCTACTATCAGTTCCATGTCATTAAGTGTACGGTATTCGTTCGGTCTTGGCTAGAGATGATCTAGTCAAACGAAGGGCGGTTCGCTACTCTAGCACTATGCATGGTGAGATCAATCAAACAGCCGACCACGACCAGATTATTCTGGTAGATATTAGCAACCAGGCGATTGGTTTTGCGCCCAAGCTCGCCAGTCACCACCATAACACTCCACTCCACCGAGCCTTCTCGTGCTTTATCTTTAACTCTGTCGGCCAGCTACTGGTGACGCGCCGCGCCCTCACCAAAAAGGTGTTCCCTGGCATCTGGACCAACAGCTGCTGTGGCCACCCGCTGCCAGGCGAAAAAAACCGATCAAGCGGTGATCCGTCGCACAGAACAAGAGCTCGGTATAACCGTCAGGCCTCAACTAATTTTGCCCGACTTTCATTACCGAGCCCGCTACCGTGGGATCGTCGAAAATGAGATCTGTCCGGTGTATGTGGCCAGGAGCGATAATCAGCCCCAGCTTAACCCAGAAGAGGTTCATAGTTACCGCTGGATGGATTGGGGTGAATTTTTAGCCGACATAGAGCGGCGACCGTGGCGCTACTCGTTATGGAGCCGTAAGGAGGCGTCCCTACTGCAAGAGAGCTCAGACTTTATGAAGTTTTTGTCTCGCTCATAGCCTCAACCCGCTTGATGTAAGTCGGGATGTCGAACTTACTCTTTGCCCCGTTATAGCTCATATAACGAACCTGGCCAAAGATTGACCGCTCAAACCACGGCCGATCATGCAGACCCCCAATCGCCCACAGAATGCCGGCGTAGCCGTTGGGGTCGCGGCCATCAAGCATGTAGGTGTCGTTGAGCCGCACCGCCCACGCGGTCGCCTGACGTGGCGACTTGGTCCACTCTAAGATCTTTTTACCCCAGTACATCCGTAAATACCCATGCATGCGACCGGTTGCTACCATCTCGCGCTGGGCGGCGTTCCATAACTCATCGTGAGTTGCGGCCTGCTCTAGCTGGTCAAAGGTGTACATTTGCTCGCGAGGGTCGTCGGCATGCTGGTTGAGTGTCTTTTGCGCCCAATCTGGTAATCCAGTAAAGGAGTCGTAATTATTGTTATATTTACAATAATTTATGGCGAGCTCGCGCCAGGTAATCAGTTCATCCAGAAAGTCCTTAGCCTGGGATTCTAGCTTGTGTTTTGCAGCGGCCTGCTCAACCTCTAGCGCTACCCGTTGGGCTGAAATCTGACCGAAGTGGAGATATGGACTCAATCCTGATTGACCATCAAGGGCTGGGTTGTTGCGGTCGTCTGAATAGCCACGAAGTTGATGATCGATAAAGTGTCTCAACCGCTTCATCGCTGCTGCTGTACCGGGTGTGCGCTCGGTTACCGCGGCGGCGGTTTCTAGTTTGAGCCGACCGAGCACCGAGTCAGGATCTTGATCGTCAAGACCTTCTACCTCGCCCCGCCATCTGGCCTTAACCTGAATCTTTGGGTAATCGGTCAGATAATGAGCGAGATACTTCCGTAGCTTTGGCCGCAGAATATAGGCGCCATAGATCTGCTTGTCCGCCACCACAGCAGGCGGCACAATGGCACCGGCATCGACTGCCTCAAGCGGCACCGTAAGCGCTTCAGAGGCTCGCTGACGCCATCGTTTGGCGCCGCGGGTATAATCTTGGTCTGTAATAACCATAAGCGGTTCTACGGCCTTACAGAGAGTCTTCAGGCCGCTCACCGGGTCCTCGTGGCGCAGAACAAAGCCGACACCTTGCTGACGCAACTCTCGAGCCGTCTCGGCCAGGCCGCGGATCATAAAGTCATACTGTCGGATCTGACGATGAGCTGGCGACAACCGATCGGTTACAAAGAAAGCCACTAGCACCGGCAGATTGTGCTGGTTAGCCACCTCGATCGCTCGAATCAACGCCCAGTTATCGGTGGCGCGCTGATCTCGGCTCATCCAGTACACCACGCAGCGCCCATCCTGATTGATGGATCGATCATTCAACGGAGTAATGCGATGAGGGTCTGTGATTTGCACTCTTGAATTCTGCCTATTCGTGTACTAATAATAACGTAGATTCCGACCCAACGGAGGTACCTTGAGCGAACCGATTTGCATTAACTGCAAAATGCGGGACCGAGCAATCCTTTATGAGCCCTGCCCCAACTGCGACCTCGACCCCGAGGAACAACGAGCGCGAGTACTTGAGCCACCAAAGCCAACTCCACGTACTCACCAAAGACCACCCACGTCTCGATCACCCAAGGCCAAACCTGGCAACTCGCGACGCGGTGGACGCGACGGTACAGGATGGACCAAAGATGGTTCGCGTCGAGTAGCATCAGCTCACGGTCCTAACCGAGGTGAACGCGGCAGCGACCCCTCCACCCAATAACACCCCGCTATGTCGATAGCGGGGTGTTTAACTCTTACCTGGCATGATCAGCTCAAATACGCTATGATTCATCTGTTTCGGGGTGTGGCGCAGTTGGCTAGCGCGCAGCATTCGGGTTGCTGAGGTCGAAGGTTCAAGTCCTTTCACCCCGACCAGCTTTTATATAATAATTCTGTCAATTACGATTGACTTTTTAAGCCTTTTATGCTAGTATTCGGGAATATTCAGCGGAGTAGTTTATCTGTTGAGTACGATCATCTGGCGATCAGCATGACCGTCAGCACAACTACTACGGAGGTAGCCGTAATGGCACTTTCGCGTTTCAAGGTCCTCTTCATGGTCGATCCCGGCCACGAGGTCCCCGACACGCTCAAGGGCGATCTGACGCGCCGCCTGGATCCGGACGGCAGCCCGCTCGACCGACAGACGGCGGACAGGCTGCTGAACGGCAAGAAGCCGGACGGCGTGGTCTACCAGGCCCAGGTCGCCGCCTTCGCCGGTATCAGTTGGCTCAAGAAGCTCGAGGGCGTCAAGATCCTCGGCTCGGAACAGCTGACGGCCGCCTGAGTAGCGCCCCTCCCATCCTTTACGGGCCCGTGTTCACGACGAACGCGGGCCCGTTTTACGTTTATATACCGCAGTGTAATAATTCCTTAATCTCAGCTTGATACTATCTGGATGTCTGGTGAGCTCGTAGCAGGGGGCTACGGCTGGCGCCGCGGGCCGGCCCGCGATCTGGCCCAGTCGGGTTCGATCCCCGATAGCTCCACCAGACATCAAAAAAACAGCAGCGAAAGCTGCTGTTTTTGTATCACGCCCACGTTGTTGATGAACAACCTGAGCCCGCGACGTCGTGACATATGGATTATAGCATGGTAATAATCCTATTTTCAACCAACAAACCAGAAGGGCTTGGGGATACTTCTACCCCGCCGGCGGCGCGGCTTGGGCACCGCAAAGTTGGTCCGCACAATCTCCGGCCAGTACGCTTTGAGCCATTTTTGCTGATCAAGATACAGCTGTTCGAGCCCCCGCTCGGCGTACTCCTTGCGAATGATTCCACCGGCGTGTGGATGCTTGTGCTGCTGATCAAGTGGTGAGTTAAATCCGTGGGCGTAGTGAATCAGCTCGTGTACCAAAGTGGACTGCACCACGAACTCCGGAATGGCCGAATCACGAAACAGCCCGTTCATGGTGATAATCGTGATACTGGGATCTTTTGGGTCGAGCCGGATTGAACCGAGCTGGCGTTTGGCGCGCTTGCCAAACACAATCCGGACGATGTTGGCCTGCGGCACCTCGCTAAAATAGCGGTCCCAGGTGTCATCGAGCAGCTGTTGCAACCAGATCTCGTCGCGCTGGCCGGTCACGTAATCTGCACCTCGTCCGGTTCACCGATGCCGTAATAACGAATCGCGGCACATTCATGGACGCTGCTGGTGTTGGGCGCAAAGTCACGATCGCGGATCGCCTGAGCCAGCTTTATGAGCTTCTGTCGATGGTTCTGAAGGATGGTAGCCGACAGTTCGGCTTCGCCTACGGTTTGCGTCATAACATAGTCGAGAGCGACGCTGTGGGGCGCCTGGCCGGTCATCTGCTGGTAGGCCACTGCGTAGGTCCGCAGCTGAAAGTTGGTTTTGGTGGAACGCGCCAGACTGTCCGGATCGTTTTTGCGCCCGGTCTTAAAGTCGCGCAGTTGAATGCCGTCTGGAGTTTTGAAGTAGGCGTCGATGCGCCCCTTGAGTCGTAGTCTGGCTTCGGGAATCTCAAGTTTAATCGGTAGCTCAGAACCGATGATGGTGCGATCGGTGGTGGCTTGTTCACGTTGAACAAATTTTTTAATTGCCTGCTCTGCCTGCTGTTTAGCTTGCTTCGATTGAGCTTTCGAGCCGTATCCGCGATCGCTCCACTGCTCATCCAGTCTGGCTAAGAGTTCGTCGGTTGTAACCTCGTGATTTTTGAGCTGACCTTGGTAATACGCTTCAATAACGTTGTGAACCGCGGTACCAACCGCCAACTGCGGACCATACGGAGCCCGAATTCCGAGCACCTTTTCTAGATAGAAGTCATAGGGGCAGAAATCATATGACCCAAGATCATTTACTCCCAGCTCCAGCCAGCCATCGGCGGTCTCAAATGGCAGCGCATCAGGTGATTGGTGCTGCAATGGATAGAAGCGTTGTAGTTTCGACATCGCCGTTTGGGCGCTTGGCTGAGCGATTTTTTGCTGGTTGAGTAACTCTGGCTGAGTACCTAGGAGCTCCTCTACGAAGGGGCTAACCGTTTGACGAGCGCCCCCAGCGGTTTGAGTCGCCGCGCTCATAATCAGCTCTTGTTTGGCCCGGGTTACCGCCACGTACATTAAGCGTCGTAACTCATGCTCCGGCGGCAGATCGGTGTCATGACGGAGCGCCTCGGGGATCTCCCATCCGCGACTCCGACTGGGTGACCAGTTCCGCTGGGTGCAGCCAATCAGGTAGACGGTGTCGAATTCAAGACCCTTACTGGCGTGAACGGTCAACAGTTGTATGCCACCCTCTTCGCCAAGCGGTTCAGCCACCTCGATAGCAGGAGGTTTTGGAAAGGTTGCCAGATAGCCGCTCAGGGTCGGATCGACCGCTACCGTCTCGTAATCCTGCATCTGCTCAAGAAAACGACCAAGATCCTCGAAAACCCGCACCATTCGCGGAGCGGTTTCGGCGCGTTTAATCCAGATGTCAGAGACTCCGGTCTTAAAGATGAGCGTGTACGCCAACTGGCTAACCGGAATGGTCCGAGCCAGCTGGCGCCATTCCTCCAGCTGACCAGCTGCCTGCCGAGCATCCTCATCATCACTGGCCGCCATCATCTCTTCCAGCGTCACCATCTGCTCACGGCTGGCATCAAGAAGCTCTCGATAGCGAGCGGCCTTCCAGCCAAAGTGATCTCCCATCAAAACATGCCCGATACTGTCGTCTTCTGCCTTTAATCCGACCCATTGTAATAAATACCACAGCTGATTCAACTCTGGTTGCTCGAAGATATTAACCTGGGTTGAGAGTGCAAATGGCAGTTCGCGCTGTCGTAACTGCTTGGCCAACTGCTTAAGTGGTGCATGGGTTGCCGATAATACGGCGATGCCGCTAGGAGTCTCACCCTTTGCCACTCGGTTAGCTACCGCCTGGGCGACACCAGCCAGTTCGTCGTTGGCGGTTTGATACGGGGTGAACTCAACCAGGCTCCCGGTAAATTGAGCCTGAAGCCGCTTCTTAAGGTGAAGCTTGGCCTCAAGTCTCTCGGGGTTGTTGTTCTGGATAAGCCGGTACGCCCCATCAAGGATCTCCTGTCCCGAGCGATAGTTATCGGTTAATACGAGCGGTTGTTTAACCTGAAAATGATCGACAAAGTTGAGAATGTTACCAATCTGAGCACCGCGAAAGCCATAAATAGACTGATCATCATCGCCTACCGCAAACAGGTTTCCCGTAGGTTGAATGAAGCTGCGTAATAGCTCGTCCTGCAGAGCGTTGGTATCTTGATACTCATCGACGAGCACGTACCTATACTCTTTCGAGAGTCTATCTGCCAGATTTGGACGCTGTTGTAGTATGTGCAACGGTATAGCCAGCTGGTCGTTGTAGTCAAAGGTACCGGTCTCGATCTTTACTTGCTCATATAAGGTGTAGAGCTTGCTCAGGTCTTGCTGTTCGGCCACGTCCTGAACATGCATTTCGCCCGGATTTTTTAATAATTTCTTAACATACTGCTCATAATCGGCCGGGGTGATGCCGGCGTTCTGCAGGGTACCCATATGCTCCACCAGGCCCTCCAGAAACTCAAAGATGTTGGCGTGGGGGCCGTAATAAGACAGCTCCACTCGGTCAATATGCTGCTGCAACAGGAGTGCTTTCTGGGTGGTGTTGATTAAACCACCACGGACCGAGCGGCCAATATGGTTGGCGTAACGGCCCAGTAACTCAGCGCCAAAGGCGTTAAAGGTCATGACCGCCACCTGATAGGACCGCCACCCAATTAGATCATAGAGCCGTTCAGCCATCTCGCGGGCAGCCTTCTCGGTAAAGGTCAGGGCCAGGATCTGTTCCGGCTTGGCCTTTCCCTGCTCAATCAAATAGGCAATTCTCGAAGTAATCACGTGGGTCTTGCCGGTGCCCGCACCAGCCACAATCAACGCCGGCCCCTCGCCGTGCTCGACCGCCTGGCGCTGAACCTGATTAAACGACCCCATGACTAAGGTCAAACCCCTGCAGGGGTTTGACCCGACTCCATCTTCTTTACCGGAGTAATACCGAGCAGGCCGAAATAACGCTCCATAAAGGTGATGTATACCTGGATGATAGCTAGTCGCTGCTGCGCCTCTGCTGGCTCCAGGTCGATGATCTTCTGGCTCTCATACAGCTCGTGGAACAGTTGTGCCACCTCGATTCCATAAAAGGTCAGGCGGTGAACGCCGTAATCGGTCAGGATCTCTTGCAGAAGTTCTGGGAGCTGAGTCATCTGGCGAATCAAGGCCGTCTCTTCGGGCGTGAGATCCTTCAGGTCGCCAACGACGTCTGGGTTGAGCCCCTTCTGGCGCGCCTGCTCCAAGATTGAGTTAGCTCGGGCGTAGGAGTACATCAGATAGTACATTGGGTTCTTCTGCGACTGCTCCTTGGCTAGATCCAGATCGAGATCCATTGGCGTGTTATATGAGCGCATTAAGAAGAAAAAGCGCAGCACATCAGATGACACCTCATCGAGCAGCTCATCCATGGTGACGTAGGTACCAGCTCGCTTGCTCACCTTAAACTCCTTACCATCCTTGATCAGGCGGACCAACTGGAACAACAGAATCTTCAGCTCACCAGGAGCGTTCAGGAGCTTCAGGCCATGCTGAATCGAAGGCACCTGGCCGGCATGGTCGGAGCCCCACAGGTTAATCACCGGGTTAAAGCCGCGGCTGAACTTGTCCATATGATAGGCCAGGTCGGCCGCCAGATAGGTGTAGCTGCCATCGGCCTTCTGGAGCACTCGGTCTCCCCCGTCTTCGGCCGCATCCTTCAGCCAGATGGCGCCCTCCTTATGAACGGCCTGACCGCCGGTAACCAGGCCATCAACCAACTCCTTGACCTTGCCGGTCTTGTGCAGGTTGTAGAGCTCCGAGAACCAGTTATCAAAGCTGATACCCATCCGGGCCACCGAGGCCTTAATCTGATCGACCATACTGCCGATCACCCCAAGCTCATCAATATACCGATGCGTCAGTTGCTCAATCTGATCTGGCTTGAGCGACGCGGGGTTGTCATGCTCCTTTTGGATCAGCTCGATTACCTTATCGGCCCACTCCTCAATATATTCACCACGATAGCCTCGGATATGATCGGTTGGCTGATGCGTCAGACGGCCGAGCACCACCGCATAAATACTGTTCCGCACCAGGTTAATCTGGTTGCCGGCGTCATTCAGGTAGTACTCGCGCTCAACCTGGTAACCGGCGCTCTGCAGGACGTTGGCTAGCACGTCGCCGTTGTAACCACCACGACCGTTCCCCAGAGTCAGCGGGCCGGTCGGATTGGCCGAGATGAACTCTACCTGGATCTTATGACCCTTCCCCACCTGAGACGAGCCATATTCCGGCGTGATCTGACTGGCCTGCTCAATCCAGTACTGTGGAGTTAATGAAAAGTTAATGAAGCCACCTGCAGCGTTAGCCGTAGCGATGACTGGATGCGCAATAGCAGCTGCTAGGCTTTCTGCCACCTGTTGAGGTGGCTGCTTAACCTGACCAGCCAAACGAAAAGCCACATTCGTGGCCAGCTGGCCATGCTGAATATCAGGGTAGCTCAGCTCCACCTTTGCATCAGATATATCAAAAGCGTTCTGAATGGCGCCCAGGATCGCGGACTTGATTTCGGTCATAGACATAGCGCCATTATACCAATCTGCTTCCAGATGTATAATAGGTTCATGAAACAACTCGCCCAAAACCGACGTGGCCGCTACGATTACAGTATTGATGAAACCATTACTGCTGGCCTGGTACTCACCGGCCCCGAGGTTAAGAGCGCCAAGCTTGGCCAGATTAGCCTGAAAGGAAGCTTCATCACCTTAAAAGACGGTGAGGCTTGGCTTCATGGTGCCTATTTTACGCCGTACGCCCCGGCTGCCGCCTTAAAACTGAATCCGGAGCGGTCTCGCAAGCTGTTACTGCATAAACAGCAGCTAGAGGAGCTGAAAAGCGGTCGCGAGAGTGGCATTCAGCCGGTTCCCCTATCGCTGGTTGAGCAAAAAGGGCTGGTTAAGTTGGTTGTTGGGCTGGGTCGCGGTAAAAAGCGGTACGACAAGCGCGAGACGATTAAGCGGCGCGAGCAAACGCGCGAGGCCGGACGTGAGCTGCGCCGACGCAGCGCCGCGTCGTAGTTTTTGTGACCGCGATGTGGCCATAGCGGCGTGGTAGGGGCGGCAACTAAGGACTCAAATTTGAGTATATTTTGAGTGCCCCGGCAGACATAAAAAAACCGCTAGACACAACATTCGACGCCGGCCGAGCGTCGGCGTAAGCCAACCATTTTGCGCAACGTCGACGACGTTAAGCATAACTTTTTTCACTAAAATGAAAAAAATGTGTTGACAGGGGTTTTGTACCTGCGCTAATCTGTATTTAGGTACTTGAACAAAATCAGTACTCAAAACCAAAACCCACTCAAACACACGAAAATAACGGCTTTCCCAAGCCGTTATTTTTATGCTTACGATTCTGCTGTTATAGCGTGTGGGTCGAATTAGTCGGTGACGTGAAGATCTTTGGCGTCGAGCGTGATGTGGGCACCGGGCTGAACTTCGCCACTCAAAATGCGCTGAGCGATTGTGTTTTCGACCGCCCGCTGAACCATCCGCCGCATTGGCCGAGCGCCGAGCCGTGGGTCGTAGCCACGGTCGACCAGCCAGTCAATTGCGGGGGTCGTTAACTCGACCGAAATTTTCTGCGCAGCCAGCGTCGCGTTGACGCCGCGGAGCATCAGCCCGACCACTTCGCGCAGCTCGTCTTTGGTCAGCGGACGGAACAGCACGATTTCGTCAAAGCGGTTGAGTAGCTCGGGACGGAACTGGTGCGACTCAATTAAACCGCTGACTATCTCGTCTTCGAAGTCGGTTAGCTGCTGACCGGCCTCAATCTTCTTTCTGATGACATCAGCAGAGGCATTCGAGGTAGAGATAATAATGGCATCCTTAAAGGAAGCAGCGCGACCCTGAGTATCGGTTAAGCGCCCCTCGTCGAGTAGCTGTAGTAACAGATTGAGCACATCTGGATGGCCCTTCTCAATCTCGTCAAACAGCACCACACTAAAGGGCTGCTGACGAATACCGCCAATCAGGCTATCGCCAGCCCGTGCTCCGGCTTCGGCGGTTAATAGGCGCTGAACGTCACTGGGTTGTTGGTACTCGCTCATATCAACCCGGATAATCTGGTTTTGGCCACCAAAGTAGACATCGGCCAAGGCGCGAGCTAGCTCGGTCTTCCCTACACCCGTAGGGCCCAAAAACAAGAAGCTACCGACCGGGCGGTTTTGATTGCGCACACCGGCGCGGGCGCGGCGTAGGGCGTCAGACACCACCGTAACCGCTCGGCTTTGGTTGACCATGCGCTTATGAATCTCATCCTCCAGATTGAGCAGCTGCTGCTTCTCGGGAACACTGGCGGCGGTGAGCTTAGTACCGGTCATCGATTCGGCGGCGCGCTGGACCGAGACTTGAGTGATAAAACCCTGTTCGGCAAAGTGAGCAGCGCTTTCAAGCATGGTGATACCCTTGCCCGGGAAGGCAGACTCCGGCAGGTAGCGATCAGCGAGCATGTAGGCCTCCTTGACCGCCTGGTAGCTGGTGGTGAGCTTTTCGGCGGCCTCTATGCCGATGGCGGCGTCGGCCATCACCATCAGAACGTCTTCTTGCGGCGGAACCGGCAGCGTAACTCGTTGTATGCTGGTGGTCAATCCTGGACTGGCGGCGCTCAAATGCTGCCAGTCGGCCGGCGTCATGGTCATAATCAGCTTTAATGATGATTGCTGTAGGATTGGCAACAACACCTGCGACAGATCAACCGCCCCGGTACCGCTACCAAAGAACAGTTGTGCCTCATCAAGAAACAGAATGATGTTGCGAGCGTGGGCGGCCTCGGCCAGCAGACGCATAACGGTCTCCTCTATCTGGCCACCGGCGGATAACAAGACCGAGGCGTTCAACTTAATAATGTAGTTGTACTGCAAGGACTTGGCTTGCTGACCCTTTAACAACCGTTCGGCCAGACTGTAAACCAGTGCCGTTTTACCGGCCCCGGCATCACCAATAATAGCCACGCTTGATCGACTTCCAGAAAGTAGTTCAATTAAATGATCGACCGTTGCTTCATGAACCTGAGGAATTGAGCGATAGGCCCCGCTTTCTACCTGTTGGCTGAGATTTTCGGCAAAGCGATTCAGCAGCGGTGTGTACCCGCTCGACCAATCTCGACCAACACCTCCAAAGGTTTGATGTTGACTGAGTCGCTGCATCTGCAGCTTGAGTCGCTGCTGCCACGCCAGAACCGCCATAACATCGGCGGCGTCGAGCTTGACCGCCTGCAGAACCTTGTCCGCCCCCGGAGCACTGGTTAGCAAGCTAGCCACCACCACTCCACCATCAATCTGGGTTAGATGTTGACTCTTGGCCAGCTCAACCACCCGATCCCACGGGTCATACGGTGTTTGTTGTAAAACCTGCAACGTTATGTCACGTGGTAGGCCCAAACGCACCAAAATAAATGCGCCCTCCCAGGTTGAAATAGCCGATGTAAAAGCTACATCACTTTGAGCCGGCCAAGGTAGTTTTGCTAGCAATGATGGCTCGAGCAGCTGGTCAAGAGTGACTCCGGGTGAGCTTATGTCGGCGGTAACGGTAAGCGGCTGCAGCTCCCACCGATTCCACAGCTCAAACATCAAGACCAGTATAGCCACTCCCAGAGCGGTCCAACCGGTCTGAACCCCTTGCTGTAACGCGAACAGCCAGGCGGTGACCAGTACTACAATAACCCCCAACAGCACAGGCTGGCTCCAGGAGCCCAAACGCTGGCGCAAACCGGCCTTTTTACGACGCCGACTCGAAGCGTTGAAGCCCACCTGACTCATCCGACAACCCCCCAGACAATCAAGCCAACCGCAGTAACCGGAAGCAGCGGCCAGGCAATGAGTACCAAAAGTGTTCCAAGACCTACTAAGGTGATAATAACCGCTGCGGCAACCAATACGATCACTCGTACGCTCAAGCCGACAAACCGAGAGATTAGGTTGTCGAGCGCCGCCCGCATACCGGAGCCAAAACTGTCATCGCGATAGCTAATAATCTGCCGCCAAGGCGAAAACAGGGTTCGCAGTAAGGTCGACACCGAAAAAACCGCGATCACGGTCTGCATAAAGCGACGACTGCGGCGTAATAACTGCCGCCAACCATCTTGATACCACCAAAGAAAAGGCTCAACTCCAAGCATAAGCACATTCTAGCACTGTCGCTATCTATCGGGTAGTGGTTGTGCCGGTGCTGCGGGCTGAGGAGTTGGTGCTTGCGCCTGGCGCAGCGCTGGCATAGTCGGTTCCCAGGATCACCACAACATCTCCTGGGGCAACGGCGGTCTTTGGCAGACCGAGCGCCTCGGGCGTGGTTGCTTCAACCTTAAGAACGCTCTTTAAGTAGTTAACCGTGTTCGGCTTTTTACCACCGCTATAGTCAATAATCTGCGTGGTGGCGTAATCACGCTTGAGCGCATTGGTGATGGTTTCGAGGCCTAATGGGTAGCCCTTGGCTTGGAGCTGATCCTGGAAGGTGCCGGCCAGTCCTTGAGTGGTGGTGCCATTTTCAATCACCAATTTAGTGTGCTCGGCCCAGATTGGGCCTGCCACAAAGATGTTCTTTACAAAGACCTGAATGTCATCAAAGTCACCGGCGGCCGGCACCAGGTTACTGGAGCTGTTGGACGAGACTAAGAAGCCGTCAGGGTCCAGATTAAACACCACGTTGGTGGTGCGACTGCGATCAAGACCGTTGGTGAGCTCATGTAGGCGCATTAGGTTTTGAACGCTCAGGTCGGTCTCGATGTTCTTGCCGGCGGCCGAGACCAGCTTGCTGAGCGCGACTGGGTTAGCCAGCGTGCCAGCGGATAGCGCCTTGCCGCGAATCGCCTCCATTACCTGTTGCTGACGTTCAGCCCGCCCGAAGTCGTCGCCACAGGTACCCTTACGACAGCGAACATATTTAAGAGCCGTGGTGCCGTTCAACTTTTGTTTGCCGGCGGCCAGCTTAAAGCCGCAGCTGCGGTACTGGTTGTTATCGCAAGGATACTCAGGGTCGTAGAGATTATATTTATTATCAACCTCAACCCCACCAACCGCGTCAACCACGTCCTTAAGACCGGTAAAATTAGCCTTCACGTAGTAGTGAATCGGCACTCCAAAGGTATCTTCATAGGTTTGCTTAGCGGTCTTAACACCGCCCTGAGCGTAAGCGTTGTTAATTTTACTTTCGCCATATCCAGGTATATCCACCTGTAAATCGCGCGGAATCCCGATTAAAGCAACTGTGTGATTACGGGTATCAACGCTCAAAATAATGTTGGTATCGCTCAGCTTTTCGCCGGCGTGACCTGGGTCACCGACCCCGAGCATCATGATGTTAACGCGGCCCTCACTCTCCCCCTTCAGCTTGCCAAAACCAAAGGGGTTAACCGAAACCTTTGACAGATTGAATACCAGATAGGCCGCAATGGCTGCGCCTACCACCACCGCCACAATAGCAAGCCGCTTCAGCCATTTTACGTAGCTGCGTCGTGGGGGTTTGGGCTGGGGCGATGTCTCTAATTCGTCCTGGTAGATGATGATGTCGTCGTTCACGTAGGGTTTCCAATGCTCTGTATTGTAGCATTTGGCGGGGTTGGGCTGCCATAGCAAAATGCTTATGGTATGATAGAACTGATAGCAACAGGCAGCACCAGATGAGGCCTCAAAAAATTAGCAAAAACACCACCAAAACCAGCTTAATATCACCGATTACCCATGGACTAATCCTTATGGTCGCCCTAATGGTCGGGTTTGGACTAACCGCTCCTACCGGACAGGTAGAATCGGTCTCGCCCACCCCAGTGGCAAGCGTAGAGGCCCCTAAAGACGATGGGGCGCACTCTGCGGTCAATCGGAGCGATACCGGCCCAGGGAGCGTTGAGTCGGCTCCCAGCGCCGCACAGTCGCCCCCTGAAGGCACGGTAGCTAGCCTGGCGGCCAAACAACCACACCCCTTCCCAGGCCCCCACGGCTATACCGAGTACCCATACACCATTCTTGGTACCACCAACGACACTCTAGTGGGTAACCAGTGGCATCTCAATCAGGTGATGGCGCCAACCGCCTGGGATCGCTGGACCGGTTCAAGCTCAACCACCATCGCGGTGATCGATACGGGGTTTGCGCTGAATCATGAAGACCTATCGGCCAAATGGAAGCTCAACAGCGCCGAGATGGGCTCGACCGCCAGTCAAGGACCGGCGCCGAACTGTACCAGCCGCGGGCTGACTCTCGATAAACGCTGCAACAATCTAGACGACGACGGCAACGGCTACACCGACGACTGGCGAGGTTGGGACTTTGTTCACGACGACAAGGACCCCCAAACCGGTACCGACTACCCTAGCGGCCAAGGAGTCAGTCACGGCACGATGACCGCCGGACTGGCCGCGGCCGCCAGCGACAATGGGCGTGGGGTGGCCGGGGTTGATCGCGGAGCACTCATCCTTCCCCTACAGGCGCTTGATGACGACGGCAGCGGCTTTACTAGCTCGGTGGCCGAAGCGATTCGCTACGCCGCCGATCAAGGAGCCGATGTTATTAACCTGAGTCTGGGCAGCGCCTATAGCGACAGCTACTTACGCGCTCAGATTGCCTACGCCCAAAGTCTTGGCGTGGTGGTAGTAGCGGCGGCCGGTAATGAGGGCTGCAGCGGCTGCCTGACCTACCCGGCCAACTTCCCCGAAGTAATTGCGGTCGGTGCGACAACCTCAACCGACACGCTGGCCAGCTTTTCCAGCTGGGGCGCCAACCTCGATATGGTAGCGCCGGGTACCAGCGGCATGTGCACCACTGCCTGGTCAAGCAGCGTTCAGACCACCGGATACAGCTGTAGCGCCCAAGGCACCTCCTTTGCCGCCCCTTTGGTGAGTGGAGCTGCCGGTTTGATTACTGGTCGCCAGCCGGGAATTTCGGTGTCGGCGGTGACGGCGGCGCTGCTGAATGGCGCCGACAAGGTGGTGGCCATGAACGGCGCGTTGACTTCAACCCAGTACGGCTCGGGGCGGCTCAATGTGTATCGCAGCCTACAGCAGCTAGCACTACCGGTAAGCGTTGGCGGCTTGGGTGGTAACAAGGAGGACACCGATCTGCAGCTGTCGCTGACTAGTCCACGCGACGTGATTACGTTGTGTCGCGGCACCTTTTCAAACTGTCGCCTGCGATTTACCGGGCCGAGCGGCCAGGTGGTCTTATCGCCGGCGAATCCGGTCAACTACTGGGGCGATGTACCGGTGCAGTGGCGGCCTGACGAACTGGGGCTAACCGCTGGTGTTTGGCAGATGGTTCCGGCTTGGGCCGACGGCACACCAAGTGGTTATCCGCCGGTAAGCCTGTTGATTACACCTTAAGATCTCATCGGTCAGCCGAGACTACCCGGGCAGACAAACACCGCTTATGGTAATCTAGGGTTATGAGCGTGAGCACTCCATCCGATCGATTTCAGCAAGAACAGCTGGCCCGAGCCTTTGCCGCCAAAAGCGGTATTCCTTACTTTGATTCAACCGAGCTGCGAGACATACCGGCTTTAACCGGACCAATCAACCTGGCCATGTTGCAAAAATACCGAGTTGCTCCGCTGCATCAGTACAACAGCCACAGCTTAGAGTTTGGGATTACCGACCAAACCGATCGCACCAAGCTCCCCGAGCTGCAAAATCAGCAGCCGCACACCCAGATGACCTTTAAAACCATCTCGCATGCCGGCTACAACTATATTCTCAACCATATCTACTATCAGCTCTTTGCTAAAGAGCGAAATGGCGACTTTGCCGCCTTTGGCCAGCGCTTAGCCAAGGCGGCGCCAAAAGAAGCCTTTTCGCTGATTGCTCAAATGGCCTACTGGCTGGACGCCAGCGATATCCATATTGAGCCACAAAACGGCGAGGCACGTATTCGGTTCCGACTGGATGGAATCCTCCACCCCATTACCATGGTCGACACCCATGCCTACGAGATCTTTTTGAGTGATCTACAGACCCGGGCCGAGATTACCTGGGGTTCGGATAAGCCGCAGAGCGGTCGCATTAGCTTTCATCTCATGGACAACTCAGCTGAGTACCGTGACGTTAATATGCGCATCGAAACGGTCCCAACCTTTCATGGCGAAGAGATTGTGGTTCGCATCTTCAACGACCAGACCCGTGATCTGTCGTTGGATAAGCTTGGTTTTAGCGACACTCAGCTCAAAAAGCTGTACGACGTCACCGAGCATCCCAGCGGCATGGTGATGACCGTCGGTCCAACCGGATCTGGTAAGACCTCTACCCTGTACGCACTAATTAATCACCTCAATAATCCCGAAGTGAAGATTATTACCCTTGAGGACCCGGTTGAGTACGACCTGCACGGCATTAGCCAGATTCAGGTTAACACCGACGATAAGGAGTCGTTTGCCGAAAAGCTCCGGGCGGTGATGCGCGAAGACCCAAACGTGGTGATGATTGGCGAGATTCGCGACGTCGACACCGCCAAAACCGCTTTACAAGCCGCTCTGACCGGCCACTTGGTGCTGTCGACCTTTCATGCCACCAACGCTTCGGCCGCTATCAGCCGTATGCTCGACATGATTGGCCAAAACCCGCTGTTTGCCAGCGCAATTCGGATGATTATTGCCCAACGATTGGCTCGCCGTATCTGTCCACACTGTGTTGTAGAAGCTACAGCGACAAAGGAACAGATGGAGTTTTTAGCCGGCTCGGTTGAAAAGATCACGCCGGAACGACGGCCTAAGCTTAGTAAAACGGTCAGCCTCAAGCATGGCAAGGGTTGCGACAAATGCCACGGCCTAGGCTATCTTGGCCGTGTGGCCATTGTTGAGATGATGTCGATTACTCCGGATGTCGAAAAGTTGATGATGTCACCAAAAACCACCACCGCCCAAGATGTCGAAGCGGTAGCGGTACGCGGCGGCATGGCCACTCTGCTTGAAGACGGTATCGCTAAGGCGTTGGCTGGCGAGACCACGCTTGATGAGATTATGCGCCTAAGCGAGGCTTAAACTTTTATAATTCCGTAGTGTGGCCCGAGATCATCAATGTCTCAGGCCACTTTGGCTTAGACCTCAAGCGGGCTCCCCTCATCCACTTTTGGCGCTGGATCCTTGGCGTCATCACCTTCGTCGTACGGCAACCAAGTACCATGGCTAACCGGACAACGATAGGCGTTCAGGCCAAGCTGCCGATTCAATGGCAGGCCACACTCTGGACAGAGCAGCGTTGAACCAAAGGCCCGTTTCAGTATTGGCGATAGCATCTTGATCGCCACCCACCAGCTAACTACTGTGAGCGATAGCACAGCCCAGACGAGCAACCCGACAAGAATTACGACACCCATCCCGCCAAGCGCATCGATCAACCAAGCGAAGTCTGGCCAGTGAAACGAGTAGCGGTCATCAGGCATGTAGCCAGGCTCTGACGAACTGACCGTAGTCGGGTTCATGAAGCCGCCCTCTGCTGGTTAAGGGTCTGCAGGCTCCGACGGGTGTGGCAGGCAGCCACCAACACTACCGTAAGCACTCCGATAATCAGAAGCACCCAAACCGGATTGTCCAGACACCACCGTACCGGCGGATGTAGCAGATCGACCAGGTCATACCACAGGCTATGCCACCAGCCACTATCGGGCGGCTGAGCCAGTGGGTCCGACACCGGACCCATGCTGTCGCCGTTGCCGGCCAACGACCCTTCGTCGCGAAAAACCTCTCCTCCGGTAGCCAGTATTGCAACCAGCCCCATCGCACCGCTCAGCATTGACCTCACTCCCCGTGAGTCGAAAAAACAAGAACGACCCAGATGGGTCGGTTCAGTTATACCACCTTGGATTTAAAAAGTCGAGGTTAAGCTTTAACCGGCTGAGGTGAACGGCCGCCCAAGATGGCTGGGCCGAGCAGCACTCCGGTAGCACCGAGCAAGAAACCGACGACTAAGACCGCTTGAGTTGGCATCAAGAAGGTTGCTACAAAGAGGCTGGTAAACAGAAAAAGTGAGCCGCTGTCGTTGACGGCGTTAAAGGCCGCAACAAAGCTAACCGTATTGTTTGACGAGCGCGCATGACGATACAGGGTCATTTGGAACGGGATCATACTAAATGTGTTGGTGATGCCGTCGGCAAAGTTGACGATGATGGCGCCAATTGAGCCGTCAACCATAATCTTACCCAAGTGCACAAAAGAGTTAGTTACCGATCCGGCCCACATGGTCGCCCTGGGGCGGCGTTTAGCGGCTCTGGAGGCAATCTGGTTGGCGGCAATAATGGCAACAAAGGCAATGGTGGTAATAAAGCCAACCTCGGCATAGCTTCCCACTAATAGAAAGACGGCAAACGGCCAGACGATCTTGGCTGACCGCGCGTCGATCGCCCGCCCAAAGCTGCCAACCGCATCGCGCCTCATCTGTCGCCAGGGCAGCTTACGTATCGAAAACTGCTGGCGTTTGAACGGCTCACTGCTGGCCAGAAGTGGAATAATACTAGCAGCTACCAGCAGTACAGCTACGAGAAGTGAAATTTGGACTCCGTAGGCGGTGGCGATTAAGCCACCAATAAACGGTCCTATTGTTGTAACCGTAACAATAAGCTGTGACATAAAGCTGACTTGGCTACTTACCTTCTCTTCCTCATATGATCTGGCAAAATAGGTCATAAAAGCCAGGAAATGAAAAACATTCAGCACGGCGCTAGCGATCGGTATCCACCACAACATTTCTGGGTTATTTGGCAGCGAGGTCAAAAGAACTAGGCAAATAATGGTGGCTAAAACCGCCACGACAAAGCCGTGTTTTGGTCCGTATCGAGCGACAAAGCGGCCGCCAATTGGTTGGAGTACGATACGAACTGCAAAATCAAGCATAAATAGTAACAAGATGCTACGCAGGCTATACCCTAAGTTGTAGAGGTAAATCGGCACAAAGATGCTGACCAAGCTGAGGCCAAGACCGTTTATACCCACCGACCAGTAAATTTCGCGGACTGGGCGTAGCTGATGGTGGTGTCGAATGCTGTGATCAACTATTGTATGCATCCCTCTTATGGTAGCAGTATTGAGATGCAAAAATAAGTCCTGGTGGAGCTGCGGGGAATCGCACCCCGGTCCGAAAGTTCACAGACTACTCCTCTACACGTTTAGACCGCTTTGTGGTCTTAGGTGATGGTCTTTAAGCGGACCAAACAACCATCACAGCAGCCAGGTATCTTAGCGCTCGGCGTTAGGCGCCACCGAACGAGCGGCCAGAAAAGTTGACACCGGTAAAGCCCCTATCTGGCGTCAGGTACCGATGGCGTTACGCGGTTAGGCGTAAGCTGGTGCGAGGGTCGGAACGCTGAAAGCGCTCTTTACTCGCGAAACAAGGCTGTTGAGACTTGTTATGGATGGATTTAACGCATGCCTGCGACGTGCCAAGTAGTGTGTGAAGGTTCTTTCGTCGAAGCTGATCAGCCCCACGGGTCTGACCCCTTGATGGGTCGGACCCTAGTATACCAAAATCTCACAGTATTATGGAGGGTTCATTAGTGAAGCGATTCGTGGAATCGCTCAATGCCAGCAGGGGTTGCCAAACTGTAGCATTGTATACGTAATGGGAGGACGTTGTATGGCACAGCAAGACCAACCTAATCGCACCCCACTTGAGGACGAGGAGTTGATCGCCTCAAGAGAAAAAACCACCCCGTGGAGTGACGTATCGGACACCGACGGTGATGCACCGCCAGGCGGCCAGAGCTTCGGTGAACGTATCGGCGAGGACGAGGAGCTTAGCGATGAGCAATTGGCAGACGCAGCTCATCGGTCCGATGAGGACCACACAAGCGAGGATGACGTTTCATCCTAGAGCGCCAACGGCGCAAGTAGGCTGAACCTGACAAAACCGGGGTCTATACGATCCCGGTTTTGGTGTTGCGGCCCTTGGCCTTTAGAATCGCCAGCCAGTTCACCACAATCAAGGCCACAGCGTACAGAAACAACAGAGCGCCCAAGATGCTAACCACCTTGGTTACCGAAATAAGGTCGGCTAAAATTCCAGTGACAAACACCGGCACGGTACTGGCCACGTTAATCAACATCTGGAGTGAGCTGAAAACTCTGCCGCGATTATGGTCGTCGGTGGTCTCCTGTAATAAGGTTTGAGCCGTCGCATTGATCACTGAGTTCATCGCCCCCAAAACCAGCATAATTCCTCCTACAATCAAACCCACGTTCACCATATCGGCAAGCGGTTCGCCATGATAGGTCCGGTACAGCTGCCCGCTCAACCCTAAGAGCGTCAGCGCTACGCCAGAAATGAGCAAGCTTGCCTCGATAATGCGCCGCCGACCTATTTTTTTGTTCAAGAATCCGAGTGCCACCACCCCCACCACCATACCAACGCCCACCGGGATGATAATAAAATGACTGGCTTGCTGAAGCGGGACCTTTAAGACCGCTAATGATAGCGCCGGCGCCAGCGTAATTAAGACGAACACCATCCCCTGCGTGATCGTCATCTGCGACAAGGCAAACGAACGGTCCGGGTGAGCGGTAATGATCTGCCAGTTTTCTTTAAGCTGTCGTATCAGATGGAGTCGCGGAAGTTTTGTTGTTTTTTTATCAACGTATAACCGAGGGAGCCAGGCTGTAAAGACGGTGGCTAACCCAAACATGATAGCTGTTACATAGTAGGCGCCATGGTCGCCAAACACCGCCACCGCCGGACCGGCGGCCGAATACCCAACCATAAAGGAGGCATACAGGCTGAAAACAAACAAGGAGTTGGCGGTCAACAGCTGTTGCTTTGGCACCGTCCTTGGTATGGCGGCGGCTTCGGCTGGCATAAAGAACTGGCCTACAACCGCAATGACAAAGGTTAGCAGTAAAATCCAGATTAAGTTGTTAGCGGCCGGGATATATAGTAGGACCAGGAAAGTCCGCAGAGCGTTGGTTGCCACTAATACTTTTTTGCGGTCCCAATGATCAACATAGGCCCCCGCAATCGGGGCGGACAGAATAGCCGGTACAGCAAACGACAACACCAGCAAACTAACCGAAAAGTTGGCAAAGCGTGATTCAAGCGTCAAATTGTAGACTAGAATAATAAGGGCAAAGTTCAGTAAGTTGGCAGCCACCTGCGACAAGATCTGCGCCAGCCACAGCTTGGTAAAATTCAGATGCCGGATGGTCCGTATATACTCCACCAGACCATTATATCCTAATTAGGCTTAGCGATATGATTTAAAGTTAGTTGAACCTGGTTTGCCGGCGGCCAAACGAAAGAAGTTCTTGGTGTGATGCCACAAAAAGCCCCAGCTACCCTGACCCTTGACTCGCCGAGCCGAAGTAAACACCTTTACGTCGGCTCGGTAGACCACTCTCCCCTGTTGCTGCAAGCGACGGCCGAGCTCAACATCCTCACCGGTTATTAACTTGGTGTTAAAACCGCCGATTTTCTTATAGGCATCGGCGCGACAGGCAAAGTTCATACCATTTAAATTGGGACGGCGAATGAGAACCGAAAAACGTAAAAAGAGCGAAAAGAGGGTTCGTGAGGCTAGATGGAACAGCCAAGGGCCGTCAACCAAGTAGACCGGCCCAAACACCGCCGCAACGTTAGGGTCGGTAAACGCGCGTTGCACCGCAGCGATATACCCCGGCGTCAGCTCGCTGTCGGCATCGGTCGATACCACGATCTGACCCTTTGCCGCCTGAAAGCCTTGATGACGCGCCATCGCCACACCCTCGCCCTGTTCAACCCGACGATAGCCATAGCTGATGATGAGCTGAGGAGTGGTATCGGTGCTCTTATCAACCGCAATAACCTCGAGCGGCGGCACGGTTTGAGCTTGAATCGAAGCCGCCAAATTTGGCAGATACTTCTCTTCGTTTAAGGTGGGGACAACGATCGATACGGTCGGAGTGGCTTTCAAGTTTTGGTCTCCAGGGCTACAATATAGCCAGTATATCAACAGATATCCCCCAATTCTATGAAGATCGGACTATTCAGCGACTCCTACCTGCCCAGCCTCGATGGCATTAGCTACTCAATCGAGTCGTTTCGGGTTGAGTTGGAAAAGCGCGGCCATACTGTGACGGTGTTCGCACCGGCTCCAAGCATTCGGTACAAAGAGAAGACTCCGGGCGTGGTGCGCTTCCCTGCCATTAAGGGTTTGTTTTACGACGACTACATGACCAGCATGTTCTTTCCGCCCGAGGCTTTACTGCGGATTAAGCGCAAAGAGCTGGACATCATTCATTTTCACACCCCCAGCCAGATTGGGCTGCTTGGCGCCTACTATGCCCTGCGTAATCGTATTCCCCTGGTGACCACCTATCACACCGATCTGTATGAGTACGTCAGCCACTACCCCCAGGTGCTACCCGGCACCATCGCCCTGTCGCTAATGTCGCCACTGATCACCGGTGGGGGCTTAAGCGACTTTCGCAAGGCCGTCAGTAGCATTCGCCCCGAACGCAACATCGACAAGTGGAACAAAAAGATTGTGATGCGCGGTATGACCGCACTGCATAACCGCTGCGACTACGTGATCGCACCAAGTCGCAAGATGCGCAGCCAGCTTGAATCATGGGGTACGACCGCTCCGGTGCGAGTGCTGCCAACCGGAGTGGATCCAATTACGACCACCGCACGGGCAACCAGCCTGTTCCGCACCAAGTGGAAGCTTCAAGTTGGCGAGCCGGTCATTTTGTTTGTTGGGCGTCTGGGTAAGGAAAAGAATATTGAGCTACTAATTGAAGCGTTTGTCCAAGTTCGCAAGCAGATACCAAAGGCCAAACTGATGATTGTGGGCCGCAATGAACACCAAAAGGTGCTCGAGGAGTATGCCGCTCAGCTTGGCCTGGGTGAATCGGTCATCTTTACCGGCCACGTGGAGCATAGCCGCCTGGGCGCGGTCTACGCCAATGCTACCGTCTTTGCCTTCCCCTCTCGAACCGACACTCAAGGCTTAGTTCTGCATGAAGCGGCAAATTCCGGGCTCCCAATCGTTATGATCGACAAAGAGATCACCGAGGTGGTTCGCGATAAAGTGAACGGCTTATTTGCCCGTAATTCTGCTGGCGATATGGCTAAAAAATTATTAACAATCTTGAAAGATTCAAAGAAGCAGCTGGAATACGGCGCCGCAAGTAAGAAGCTAGCTGCCGAATACTCAGCCGTACATCAGGCCAAGTTGCTCGAAGAGCTCTACACCAAGACCATCATTGGCCACCAGCGAGCCTTAGAGCTTCCATCTAAAAATAAGTCCTAAAAAGAAAGAGCCTCCAGTCGGAGACTAGAGGCTGATGGGGCTTGGCGCCCCCGCTCCCGGAGCACCACCGCTGGGGGTGTTCGTGCTCCGGGAGCTGGGCTTCGTTCGCGCTTGGGCCCATGGAGGTCCTAGTGGGCGAGTCGCTAGGTCGTCGGCAGCGACGGCGCGAAACGAAGATGGTCGCCTTCCCCATCCCGCATCCAAGTGAGTGCGAGCACTGGGCGCGGGATGGGGAGACGGTTTGAAAGGTGCGGCGCGGAACTTCTGGGTTGAAGCCGGGAGACAGAGCGTGGGGTGATCCCCTGCCTGATCTCCCGGCTCAACGCCTGTACTGGAGGTATACGAGGGGGTGTACATGCCCCTCGATCCGCCTCCTGGTGCCACGTTCCTCCGGAGTCGGGGTCGAATTCGACGCCGGATTCTGCAGCAGTTCGACCCTGCCACAAGGAGCTAACCCGAGGGTCAGCCCCCCAAGGCAGGGCATTGCCGGACGATCATGAGTTCATCGTCCTCCCTACCTTTCTGATGGACCTTCCCCTGCGCGAGCAGGGCCGGAACGCATATAAGTTACCATTTATTCGAATTCAGATCAAGTTAATAATTGCCAAATCAGGTTGTATTAGTTGTACTGACCTGCAGCCTCCCAGGCCAGGTTGAAAAGCGCCGTCATGCTGCGGGCGAACGACTCACTCTCAACCACAATCCCGGTTGGACGATTGCCCTTGAGGAAAAGTAGGATTACTCGGTTACCCATAATGCTAATATCTCCCTCGAATGGGTAGTTCTCTCTTGGAATATAACGAGACTCCCGATTGCTCTGAGCATCAGTGTCTTTATAAATTGGACCTCTGCTAGAGGTGTACAAATATTTACTTTTTACTCCTGACGCAACCCTATTCGGATTTGCCTCGCTGGCAGCAATTTCAGGGAAAAACTCATGCACATCCTCCAGATTACCCATACCTAAAGCTACCGTGCCCTTCGAGCTTTTTAGCTCTTCTAAAAACAATTTATGAATCGTACGAATACCCTCAGTACCGTCGTAAAACTTCACCGCCGGAGCGTCCTTGGGCATGCTCGACAACGACGCAAGCTGTGGCAGCAAATCCTGCAACTGAGCCTTCTGGTCCTTAATCGCCTGCTCTTTTTTATCCAATAAACGGCTCAGGTTCTCGGGTGACTCGGCGTTAAAAAGCGTTTTTTTAGCTTTACTCGTTTGGCTAACCAGACCCAAGCCGACGAGAGATTCAAGGATGACATAGGTGGTCACCCGCTTGATACCACTGGCATCAGCAATCTGCTGAACACCGGCGGGGCCCAGCATTAAGTTGGCAACATACACCCTGGCCTCCTTGTTACTGAGGCCCAGATCTTCAACTTGGCTGATTAACTGCTCATCCATTTGAGTCAATATATCACGTCTATGAGGGTTTTGTAAATATTAATTGACAACAGTAATTTAATGATAATTTCATTAAATTTTTGACCTCTGCCCTACTCCTAATTATGATGCGCTCAATAAGGGGGAATTATGCTCGCAAAGATACATGCGTCGGCCCAGCTGGGACTTGAGGGCCAGCTGGTCGAAATCGAATGTGATATGAGTAGCAGCCTGCCAGGTCTGGTGGTGGTTGGCCTGGGCAATAAGGCGGTTGAAGAGGCCCGCGAACGAGTTCGCAGTGCGATTAAGAATAGTGGTCTGATGCTGCCGCCAAAACGCATTACCTTAAATTTAGCCCCGGCCGACATCCCCAAGAATGGAACTGCCTTTGACCTTGGTATGGCGGTGGCAATTTTAGTGGCCAGCGAGCAGCTCAAACCGGCTGCGGTTCAGAGCCGTCTGTTTGTTGGTGAGCTGGCATTAGACGGCAGTGTACGTCCGACCACCGGTGTGGTAACGGCGGCCCACGTGGCGTCACGGCAGGGCTTAAATACTTTGTTTGTGCCGGTCGGACAGCAGCTGGGTCTGGAGCAATTTGAGAGTCTGCGAGTGATCCCGGTATGCAACCTGCGGCAGCTGTGTGAGCACTTGAGCGGTGCGCGACGGATTCGAGTAGCTACCAATCAAGTTATGGCTGCTTCAAAGCCAACGCCCGAAATCGACTTTGCCGACATCTACGGGCAGGAAGAAGCGAAACGCGCCATGCTGGTTGCGGCTACCGGACAGCATAATATTTTGCTGATTGGCCCACCTGGAGTCGGCAAGACCATGCTGGCCAAAGCGGCGATCGGCATTATGCCGCCGCTCGGTCCGGCGCAGCAGCTGGAGGTAGCTCGGCTGTATGAAGCACGAGGACTGGAACGTTCGCCCACCCAGGAACAACGCCCGTTTCGAGCACCCCATCATAGTGCCAGCATCACCGCCTTGATTGGCGGTGGGCGCCAACCCCATCCCGGCGAGATTAGCTTAAGCCATCACGGTGTGCTGTTCTTAGATGAGTTACCGGAATTTCAACGACCGGTGCTGGAAGCGCTTCGCCAACCGCTCGAGGAGGGCCGGATTACGATTGGGCGAGCTGCCGGCAGTGCTACCTTCCCGTCTCGGTTTATGCTGATTGCCGCTCAAAATCCCTGCCCCTGCGGCTATCGTGGCGACAGCGAACGGCGCTGCGTTTGTGGCGCTTATCAGATACAGCGGTATCAAAAACAGATTTCTGGACCGCTACTTGAACGAATCGATATGACGGTGACGGTCAAACGATCAAACCTTGAAGTGGCTCGGCGTTCACCGGTTGATAGCGAGGCTTTGCGTAGACAGGTACTCCAAGCAACGTTGTTACAGAAACAACGATTTGATGATTGGCGGGGTTCGAATGCCGAACTGAGCGGCCGACGGCTTGAGCTAGCCTGCAAGCTCGATACGGCCGGTCACCAGATATTAAACCGTGCCATCACCAACCTTCATCTTTCGACCCGAGTGCACCTACGCATACTGCGAGTGGCTCGAACGATTGCCGACCTCGATGACTCTGATCAGATACAGGCACACCATGTAGCCGAGGCCTTACGCTATCGCTCTACAACTGAATAAGACGGTATACCTGGGGCCCGAGCGAGGTTGCGCTCAACAGCCACCACAAAACGAGCTCGATCCCGATGCAGCCGATCGATAAAGCAATGATGCGTCGCACATCGCGGTGAACGTAGTCCCACTCGTTTGGCACGACGGCGGTTGATGCAGACGAAGGCTTGAGCTTGGTCTTGGTGGGAGCTGTAACCTGAACCGGAGCGGCTTGAGTGGCCACTACCTCGGTTTGAGCGGTAATCTCCCGGGTTGGCCTGCTGGCACGAATGCTGCGCTTACGTTTGCTGCGAGACTTCTTCTTACTAGACATAATTCCATGCTACCACAGCCATAGGTTGGTTGCAGGGCTCCCCTACCCGCTTTATACTTGGTAACAGTTAAGAGACGGGTACTATGGATACGGTTTGGCTGGTGGTCATCATCATAGCTCTGGGGCTAGCAGGTTTTAGCCTGTGGACGGCGCTGCGTCTGCAACGGCGCTTTAACGCCTCGCTCGCCAGTAGCGATGGTGATAGCCTGGAGCAATCCCTCAACACCTACCATAAACAGGTTGAAGCGGTTGCCAGCCACCTTGATAAGCTCGATGCGGCGTATGAACGGCTGGCGGCAACCGGTAGTTTAGCCTCGCAAAAGATCTCGATCGTCCGATTCAATCCGTTTGGCGACACCGGCGGCGACCAAAGCTTCGTACTGGCTGTGTTAGACGCCCACGACTCGGGCTATGTCCTTACCAGTATTCACGGTCGTGAGGGCACGCGTGTGTATGTGAAGCCGGTAGATTATAATAAAAGTAAATATCCGCTATCCGATGAGGAAAAACAGGCACTCAAGCAGGCCTCGAAACGGGTACCAAAGTAAAGGAGTAGTATGGCAAAGAAGCAAGATGTGTTTGGAGTTTCCGGAACCGATACGGTCATTGGTTCCAGCGTTAAGCTCAAGGGTAACCTGAGCAGCGAAACCGATATTACCGTTGACGGTACACTGGTCGGCAACATTAAAAGCGGTGGCCATCTGACTATTGGAGTGAATGCCCATATTACCGGCAACCTATCCGCCACCAGCATCACCATCGCCGGACAGGTTGATGGCAACGTACTGGCGGTCGATAGCGCCTCGGTCATGGAGACCGGTCAGGTTCATGGCGACATTTCGTGCTCCCGACTCGAAGTCGGCATGGGTGGAGTGTTTGTCGGTATGAGTAAAATGAAACCACTCAAGGCCACCGAGCTTGAAGCTCAGGCGGGATCAGATAGCTAAGGCATGTATTACTACATTCTCAATCCGGTAGCCGGAAAGGGTTCGGTATCGACGCTACAAGAAAAGCTGCGTTTGCGGTTGCGTGAGCTCGGCATCGATGGCGAGTTTGCTAAAACCACCGGCCCTGATGATGCCACCAAAATGGCAAAAGCCGCCATCGAAAAGGGTCACACCACCATCGTAGTGGTTGGCGGCGACGGCACCGTCAACGAGGTGGTTAACGGCATTACCAAAGAAAATGTAGCGGTCGGTATTATCCCGGCTGGCAACTCAAATATGCTGGCTCATCGCCTGGGTATCAACACCTGGCAACAGGCCTGCGAGGTGCTGGCGGCGCGGCGACTTACCAGCTATGGCCTGATTGCCGCTGGCCAAAAGTACTTTTTGTCGACGCTCACCCTGGGCTTTGAAACCGATCTCGACAAACAGGTCGAAACCGCTCCTGATACCAAGCTGCGCAGCCGCGTCGGCCAGTTCGTTCAGGGCTGGGGTCATGCCCGCAACTACGACACCCTTGAATGCCGCATCATCATCGATGGCGATCTAGAGTTAACCGCTCCCCTGTTCAGCCTGAGCATTACCAACCAGAAATTTGATAATCCGCTGGCACCCAACAAGCTGCTGGTTACCCTGGTTGATACCCCGAACCGCCGCCAGCTCACCTCATACCTGTGGAATGTGCTCAAAAAGGATGATATTGAGGAAGGCGTCAGTCGCTTTGGTGCTAAACGTGTTGTAATTGAAACAACTCCTCCGACCGGCATTATGATCGATGGTAAGCTGAGTGGGCGAACTCCGATCGCCATCCGTTTAACCAACAAGCAGATTCGGTTTATTACCGAAAAGCAGTTCTCTACCTTCAAGCCCGAAGATTAAGATTAATTTTCAACCTGGAAAGCTGTTGACCACCAGGTGTAAATCTGCTACTATTGGCTGCGAAGCTTTCTTAAAGGAGAACTGCAATCGCCCAACGAACTCGCCTTAACCATGACATCACCGCACCCCAAGTGCGATTGATTGGTGCGGCTGGCGAACAGGTTGGGGTCGTATCGATCGCAGAAGCGCTGGAGCAAGCCAACCAGGCCAATCAAGATCTGGTTGAGATCGCTCCCAACGCCAACCCTCCGGTGGTTAAGATTCTGGACTGGGGTAAGTTCCGTTACGAACAGACCAAGCAGGACCAAAAGAACCGGCGCAATCAGCGTAACCAAGAGGTTAAGCAGGTGCGTCTGAGCCTTAAGATTGGTCAACACGACCTTGAGGTGAAGTCAAAGAAAGCTCGTCAGTTCCTCGAAAGTGGTAGTAAGGTTAAGGTAAGTCTGCGCTTCCGCGGGCGTGAGGTCACTCACCCCGATCTGGGTAAGGCGGTTATTTACCGGTTTGTTGAAACGGTTGAGGATGTCTCGGTCGTGGAACAAGAGCCATCGCTATCCGGTCGAGAAATGACCATGCTATTAGGAGTAAAGAAAGAGTCACCAAGCAATGCCAAAGATGAAAACGCACAAGGGAATGGCCGGCCGGATCAAACTGAGCGGCAGCGGCAAGATGCTGCGACGCAAAGCGCGACGTAGCCACCTTTTAGCGCACAAACAAGCCAAGACCAAGCGAACCTATGTGAAGGAGTTCGAGGTTTCAGCTGGTGACGCAAGCAACATTAAGAAGATGTTGGCTGGCTACCGTTAAGTCGGTAGGAGTTTAAGGAGAAATCATGAGAGTTAAACGCGGAACCACCACCCACGCTCGCCACAAGAAGCTGCGTCAGCAGACCAAGGGCATGAGCCACATGCGCCGAGCCAGTATTCGCCAGGCACGCCAGGCGGTGTTAAAGGCGCTGAGCTATGCTTACCGCGACCGCCGCAACAAGAAGCGTGACCTGCGTCAGCTGTGGATTGTGCGTATTAACGCTGGATTAAACGCCCACAACATTTCTTACAGCCGGTTCATCAACCAGCTGAAGAAGGCTAACATTGAGCTGGATCGCAAGATTCTGGCCGAGCTGGCCGCTCGCCAGCCACAGGCCTTTGGCGCCGTGGTCGAGGCCGCCAAGAAGGCTAAGTAAGTAACAGTCATACCCGCAGAGAAGACCCGAAAGGGTCTTTTTTGTTAGCTTCTTCCTTCGACCACTCACATATAATCCTCTACCGAAACTCATCGCCTAATTTAGTAGGAGTAAAATTTGCTCCCCCTAAATTAGGCGATGACCAGTACTATTGAGGCGTGCTACCATCATGAGCAGATCACTGTCCGATTATGTCTGATATAAATCTATAAATTTAATTACTTTTAACCTGTTTGTTGACGAAATTTTTAATTTTTTTGATAAATACTGCTTCGTCATAACCGGCCGCATGCTTGCGGATTTTAGTTGGATCGTAGGCGTCCGGGTTGAACTCTTTCAGGACTCTAACCAGCGAATCAACTGTCTGCTCCTTAAAGAAGGTGCCGGTCACACCTTCGACCACCGTCTCGGTCGCTCCCCCTTTGCCATAGGCAATTACCGGAGTGCCACAGGCCATGGCTTCAAGCGGCGTAAGACCAAAGTCTTCTTCGGCGGTAAACAGAAAGGCCTCTGCCCGAGCCAACTGAGCGGCCACCGCCTCGTCATCGAGTCGACCAACAAAGCGTACCGTTGGACCAGCCATAGCCTCTAGCTTAGACAGCTCACTCCCGCCACCGATAACGATGAGCGGCAATCCCAGCTTGCTGCAAGCCTGAACGGCCAGATCAACCCGCTTGTAAGGTATTAGGCGCGAAACCACCACGAAGCCGCTACGAGTCTGGCGACCAAGCTCAAAGCGCGCCAGGTCAATTGGCGGATTAATCACCTCTGACTCCCTGCGATAATACTTGGTGATCCGCTGCTGCACATACTGCGAGTTAGCAATAAAGTGATCAACTCGCTGAGCAGCAGCAAAGTCCCACAGTCGCATCTTGTTGACCAGGCCTGGCATCACCAGGCGTACCAACGGCGACAGGATGCCAAAACCGGTCTTGTTGCGGTATTTGGCATAGTCGCTCCAGTAGTACCGCGTTGGGGTATGTAAATAGCAGATGTGAGCCGTTTCTGGCTTGGTGATAACCCCCTTAGCCTCGGCCGAGCAGGACGAGATAACCACGTCGTACTCGCTCAGATCAAACGACTCAAAGGCCATAGTCCGCAGCACCGGGTAGAGTTGGTGCTTGCGCTTGGCGAGTGGCCAATGCTGCAAAAACGAGGTACGAACATCCACACCCTTAAACTGCGGTAACTTTTCGGGATCGTAAACCGAGGTGTAAATTGGCGCATCTGGATAAGCCTGATGTAGCGCCCAGACCACTCGCTCTCCCCCGCCCTGATTTGTTAACCAGTCATGAACGATAGCAACTTTGAGTTTTTTTGGTGCTGCCATTTAATATGCCCCCTTACCGGTCACAACAATCGCCAGAGTGCGCAAAATGATCTTAATATCCAGCCACAGACTCCAGTTTTCAATGTAGTACATATCCAGTTTCACCCGTTCATCGTACCCAATGTCGTTGCGACCCGACACCTGCCACAGGCCGGTTAGTCCGGGCTTGAGCGCCAGCAAGGTAGAGCGGTCCTTGCCATACCTGGCCAGCTCATCCTGAACGATGGGACGAGGACCCACTAAGCTAATACTCCCCTGCAGAATATTAAACAGCTGCGGCAGCTCATCAAGGCTGGTGTTACGCAAGAATCCACCAAAACGACTGACTCGCGGGTCGCGCTTAACCTTTTGTTCACGCATGAACTCCTCTATCAGATCATCACGACCGATCATCTCAAACACTTCGACCGGGCTCTTGCCCTTAAACTTGCCGGTCGAATACTTTTGGCGCATGGTTCGAAACTTGTAAACATACATGGCCTTGCCTTCGCGACTTAAACGACGGTGCTTAAAAAAGATTGGACCGGGATCGGTCAGCTTAATAGCCAGCGCAATCAACAGGAGTAGCGGCGATAAAACGATCAAACCTAGTGTTGAAGAAATAACATCAAAGCCGCGCTTTACAATCCGGCCCCAGCCGTCAAGCGGAGTTGGCTTCATCGCCACCATCGGCATACCGGCTAGAGTACCAACCTCGGCATTCGTCGCAAAAATACCAAACTGGTTCGGCACAAAGCGATACCGAATGTGGTTGCGAGCGGCAAACTGTACCACCTCGAACACCTCGTCCGGACTCAGCTGAGAGTCGGCCTGAATTATTTCGTCGATGTGATGATTTTTTAATCGGTTTTTAAGATTTGTTAAAGAGTAATCAACGCGGAGAGGCCGCATGCGCTGGGCCGCTCCTTTGGCGCTATCAAGAACGCCAATCACCTTAAATCCGGTCTGCCGTGATGGCTCTAGCGACTCAACCAGTCGCTGGGCTAGCGGACCACTACCGACGATGACGGTCTGATACACCCCAATGCCGGCTCGAAACAGACTGCGCTGAATTGCTCGAATAACCACTCGGCCCAAAAAGACGGTCGCCAGGGCGATGCCATAGGCATAGATTGGGACTGCCTTGGATGGAAAGATTGGACTGCGACTGACAAAGTCCAACACAATCATAAACATCACGCCACCGCTGACGCCCACGAACACCTTACCCAACTCCTGAAAACGGCTGCGCAAGCTGGACTGATTGTATAGTCCGGTCAGCGCAAAGATCAGGATCCAAATTGGGATCACCAGCAAGAACACCTGTAAAAAGAACTCGATACCGAGTGGATAGGCCACCGGACGAGCCTCAATTTTTACGCGAATAGCGTAGGCGGCAATAAAGGCTGACAAAATCGCCGCAAAATCGACCGGGAGCAGTAACAGACTAAAGAATAACTCGCTGCGCTTACGCATTGGTTGGTTTTAATTACCTTAAGGTTAAATATCTATAAGCATTTTACCAGGTTTGATCAAAAAAGGCCTCGCCCTTTTGGGCCGAGACCTGCTTTGAGCTGAGACTACCTGTAAGCCGGATTCTGTCCCCCGCTTTTGAGAGCGGATGGATGATCATCTATCTTGGCTGTACGTCGCCGTACAGCTCATGCGGATTCTTGCTGGCCCAAGCGAGCAACCTGTAGGCCAGCCACCTTGCAGTAGACGGGGTTTACCTCCTCCCAAAGTCACCAGAGGGAGCTGCGGGCTCTTACCCCGCTCGTTTCACCCTTACCCAAATGGGCGGTATCGTTTCTGTGGCACTTTCCCTAGACTTGGCCGCGATGTTCTCTCGAGAGGAACACCACCTACTTACATCTGGTTGCGGTTAGCAACCGTCCTGCTCTGTACTGTCCGGACTTTCCTCCCCTGCCGTTTAACGGGCTCAGGTGATCATCCAGTAGTCTCAGTTCGGTTATTATACTATTTTTGACTCAAAAAAGCTAGATATTGGCTAAATATGACCTAAGTGCTCATCGAGAGCCTTATTAACCTCGATATCGGCCAGCTTGTTCTCGGAGCGAAGTACGTGAGCAAAGGTAACCTCCATGCTTTGAGCAGCCTTCAGGATCTCGGCATGCAGCGGCTGTAAATCAACGTTCTTCACCTTATACTCCCCTCGCAGCTGCTTCACGACCAGCTCGCTGTCCAGGATGAACTCGATCTTAGCCGGCTTATACTTTTTAGCCGCCTTGAGCGCATCAACTACCGCGGTGTACTCCGCCTGATTGTTGGTAGTCTCACCGATATATCGTCCAAACGACTCGATGTGCTTATCGTCCGGTGTAGAAATAACAACGCCAATAGCCGATGGGCCTGGGTTTCCCCGAGAACCTCCATCAGTATGAATAACTAAGTGCTTAATTTCCGCCGGAGCGTTCAATAAATCTGCCATATCTTCCTTATTTTACCTTATGAGTCAGCTCAGCAAAGAACCGACTGCCATCATAGGATTGTACCAGTTTTAACAAATCCTTCACATTCGGCATGAATTCATCACCGTCCAACTCCTGTGGATGCCGCCAAAACGCCTCACCAATGTCCGACTTCTCGATGAGCTCGCCACTTGGGTTGCTGCCGTAAAACAGATGAAACAAGATCTCGCTAACCGGCTCCCCATCCTCGATGGTGGTGGCGTACCCGTCGCCATAATGCTGTAAATCTGCCACCAAGCCAGTCTTTTCGCGGAGCTCGCGCTCGGCCGCCGCCTTAACCCCCTCACCTAAGTGGATCTTACCGTACGGGAATCCAATCATGTCAATCAGCGGCTGTCGCTTACGGCGATAAAACAGCCAGCGACCATCGCCGTCTTCCACCGCCATCAAGGTGACGATTCGAGGTTGCACTCGAGGAGTCAGCGACTTTAAGCTCAAGCGATCCGAGTACAGCTTGCCCTTAGAGGTCAGTCGATATAGCCCGCTACTAGCCTGCTTTTCGACCAACCCATCGCGAATGAGCTGCTTAAGGTGGTACATGAACAGGTTACCCTCGATCTCTCGAGGCTTCAGATCGGCATAGCGCAGTTCTGGATTGAGAATTAACTGCTGTAAGATATGTTGCTGCAAGCGATGCATATTAGTAACTCCTGGTGCTTCCAGCATACTCCTGTTTTATTTTGAGTCAAATAATACCTGGTTGAGGTGACAGGACTTGAACCTGCGACCTCACGGCCGCAGTCCTACGAGCAGTTAGTTTTATATACCGAGATACCTAAAGATAAAAAGCGGTGTGAGCGCCATATAAAGAAGGGACACTCCGATCACCGAGTAACCGTAAACCTTTCCACTCACCTTTAACGGCGCGGTAAAAATATATAAAAGACTAGACACAACATTAATAAATGCGACTACCAAACCAATGATTTGAACCAGCATTACTAAGCCCAGTAAATACCCCAACCCGGCGCTATTCGGCTCAACAAGAGCGTACATTATTGCTACCACTGAGGGGATGATTGTGAAGAAAATATTAAAAACTAGCAAAAATGCGAAATACACCCACCACAGTGACCGACTTTCACGCTTTTGATTCTCTAAAGTTTTATCCATAGCTTTGCTACCTACCTGATATTTTAGCGCAAATTTGGTCGGGGTGACAGGACTTGAACCTGCGACCTCACGGCCCCCAGCCGTACGCGCTACCAACTGCGCCACACCCCGACAAACAAGCTCCGCTACCCGGTAAGCCAGAGTTTTCTTCCCGCGATGTATGCAGGTGGGTGTCCTCAGCTACGCGATCCACGGATCGGAGCAATCTTAAACTCCCGTCAAAAAACTCATAAAGAAAAAATAAACTGGCCTACCAAAGCTGCAGAGCTTGCTTGTATTGTAGCGGCAATTGGAACTGGTTTCTAGATGGTAGTGTCATTATTGAAAACTAGCTAGTATTATTGTATAATAGATTTAAGTAGGTATCCTTCGACAACGAGGTGAATCATGAAGCCAACTCTGCTGTGCGAGGGTATGGTTGTGGCCACACTGGTCACGCCCCTCGGGAGCGGTTCGGTCAGCCAGCAAGTTGATGGCCTGGAGGTGCTGGCTGGCGAAGGAGTTCGTGGCGATGGCCACACTGGACCCACTCGCCTCTCCGATGTCCGCGAGACGGTTCTCAAGGAGATCGAGGTCGGTAAAGAGGTTCCGATCGCCAACACGAGGCAGTTCTCGGCCATCTCCGAAAAGGACCTGATGGCGATCAGCGGTGAGATGGGAGTACCGGGCGTGATCCCTTATGGGATGCTAGGTGAAAACCTGGTGATCTCGGGTATCCCCAATCTCACCTCGCTTCCGCCGGGCGCGCTTCTGACCTTCAGCCACGGGCGCAACAACCGTAAGGCGGTACTGGCGGTCTGGGGTGAGAACCTGCCCTGCAACGGGCCTGGCCAGAACATCGTGCAGCACTTCTCGAAGCCCGGCCAGGAACCGTTCAAGCCGGATATGTCGTTTCCGAAAGCGGCCATCGGTAAGCGCGGCGTGGTTGGCTTCGTCTACTGCTCCGGCAAGATCAAGCCCGGCGATGTCGTCCGCGCCTGGAGGCCCTAAAGCCTCGGCACTCAACAAGCCCTCGTGGCGCTGCAAGAAGCGGCTCCCACGGGGGCCGCTTTGTTTTCTAGGTCGAGGGTGCTGTAAGCCCTGGAACCAATATCTGCATAATGGTGCCAACGATACGACTAAAGATTGGCATGATAAATGGTCCGGCGAGCAGAAGTAGGAAGAAAATGATCAGCAAGCCGTTTCGCTCTAGATTGTCCATTGCGTTACGGACGCTGAGTGGCACAAAGGCGTACAGAATACGCGAACCGTCGAGCGGTGGGATTGGCAACAGGTTAAACACCGCAAAAGCAATGTTGATCGAGATCATGGTGATAAAGAATGGCATGAGCTGAGGTGAGGGCATGAATAACTGGAGGGCTACCGCGGTGATGATGGCGATCAGGATGTTCATAGCCGGACCGGCCGCCGCTACGATGGCTGCGCCGTACTTGCCCCACCGTACCGCCCAGGGGTTGAACGGGACCGGCTTGGCCGCACCAAAAATGACCGGCGAACCGGCTACTATCAGGAGAAGCGGCAGCAGTACGGTCATAATCGGGTCGATATGGGTTAACGGATTAACTGTCAGGCGCCCTTCGTTGCGGGCGGTACGGTCACCGAGTAGGTCGCTAGCCAGAGCGTGCGCAAACTCATGCAGGGTTAGCGCGATAATGAGGGCGGTAATCAGAAAAACAATGCCGGTCGGGTTCAAATCCATGCGTAGTATTATACCTGGACGTTGAGCCGCTTACTAGTTGACCAGATAGGCCTAATCTGATAATATAGGCGGGTTGTTAAGGAATTATTAAGGAGCTCAACAACATGGCATACGCCTGCGACATCTGCGGAAAAGGTAAGCAATTCGGCCACAACGTTCCCTTCTCACAGAAGAAGACGAACAAGGTGTGGAAGCCGAATCTTCAGCGTACCCGCATTGAGCTCGATGGCACCAAGGTGCGAGTAAAGATCTGCACTCAGTGCATGCGCACCCTGGCCAAGTACCAGAACAAGAAGACCGAGGCCACCGAGGCTAAGGTCGAAGCCAAGGCCTAACTAAAAAACCGCTCACTAGGAGCGGTTTTTTAGTAGAGACTCTCTCTAACCCTGCGGCTGCAACACCACCACGGTGGTTTCGAGCGGCAGGTCTTTGGCTGCAATCTTGAGCTTGGGCTGTGGTTCAGGAGTTGAACCTAGTTCTTTCAAAAACTCATCCAGTACGCCGTCATAATTAATCGGCAGCACATATTTTGGCTCAATTTGGCTGATAATCTTAGCAGCGGTCGATGGAGTCAGCTCGGCCTCTCCCCCTTTCAGCGACAGGGTCAGCACATCAATACCGCCAAGCGCTTCAACCTGATCATTGGTTAGCTCGGCCGAAACCGCACCAAGTATACCGACGCGAACACCATTGACGTTAACCGAATAAGCGGTGGTATCATCGCTCAACCCAACCGCTGCAATCATTGAACCCTTAATTTCATACTCGCCCGGACCGTCAAATACCCGCCCGACGGTTTTGATGTTTTCGGCGGCACGAGTGACCAACGTGGCATCGATGGTTCCCTTAACATCACTGCCGGGCTGGCCGGCAGGCGCTGGGTCGCACAATACGGTCACCTGCTTGCCGGCAAGCTTAACGCAGTTTGTTCCAAAAAAAGTAATTTCCATTTTATCTCCTACTTAGTCGCTAGCTTTGAGCCTTAATTTCAACCGGCACCGAAATCTCGGCCACATCATCCTTAAGCTGGGCTGGCGCTGGTTTTACCTTAACGCTGGTTTCATCCACCAACATGATCTTTTTGGCACCGAGTACGCCCGACAGGAATCGATCGTTTAAACGCTGGCGATACCCAAACTCTTCTGGAGTCATAATGGTGTAGTTGATCTCTCGACCAAGCTCTTGTTCCATCTCGGTAACCAACTTCGATACGCGAGCTCGGTTGACATCGCCCATAATAAACAGGTCGACGTTAACACTTTGATCACGAACAAAACTGCCGGTCTCAAAGGCAAGCTGAACATTCCCGGTGGCCCGCAGCTTTTTAATGAGCTCATTATCTTCTCGCGTATCTTGCAGGTCTGGGGTTTCAAGTGCAGCATTGGTAAATACAGCGCGGAGCGGTGCGTAGAATTGGTAGTCCTGATTCACCTCGTAATACAACTTGTTGTTGTTGCCCTCACTGCGAATAATGCCAATGGCGAGCAGGTTTGAGAGCTCGCGACGAACCGAGTTAATCTGTTCATCTACCTTGCGTGTGATCTCGCGAACATAATATGGTCGATTGGGATTATTTAAGAATAAGCTCAAAAGCTTGACGCGGGTCTTTGAGCCAAATAGGTTTTCGATCACTCGGTATGTTCTCCAATCTTTCGCCTTACTGAATGGTATTATAGACCATCAAACCATCCTGTAAAACCATCTTTGCACACAAAAGTATTACAAGTTCATGAAACTAGTTAATACTGAACACTTGAGCGGAGCAAAAACCTTACTGCAACAGCAGCGTTGCCAGTCCCAAGAAGACGAAAAAGCCAAACACATCGGTGGCGGTGGTAATAAAAATGGTTGCCGAAGATGCTGGGTCTTTTTTCAGTGCCTTCATCAGCATCGGGATAAGCGCTCCAAACAAACCGGCGATCAGCAGGTTAACAATCATGGCGATAGCCAACACCAATCCGAGCATCGGACTGTGATTAAAGAAGATGGCTACCCCAGCGACAATAATGCCATTAATAACACCATTGACCGAGCCGGCGACCATTTCGTTGGCCACAAACCGCCAACCGGTTCGCAGGTCAATCTCGCGCAGGGTGAGGCCGCGAATGGCAACCGCCAAGGTCTGAGTACCGGCATTCCCGCCCATGCCGGCGACGATTGGCATATAGATGGCGAGCAGTACAAACTTGCTCAGAGTTGCTTCGAACAGGCCGACCACCGAGGCCGCCAAGAAGGCCGTACCAAGGTTGATAATCAGCCACTTATAGCGGTACCGCACCTTAGTCAAAGCGCTGTCGTAGGCATCTTCCTCTCGCGTAACACCAGCAAACTTGTACAAACCGCCCGGCCCACGATCATGAATCAACGGAATAATGTCGTCGGTGTTAATAACACCCAGGATTGCGTGATTGTCATCCACGACCGCCAACTTGTCGTGCGGGTGCCGCAAAAACGACTGAACTACCTTATGTTCAGGGGTGCTATACGGCAAGGTTGAGATCTTTTTAATCTTTGGCAAAACATGTTGCGAGGGCTTAGCGCGGATCAGTTCATAGCCCGGTAGTTCCCCCAGTAAATGGCCGTTATCAACCACTAGGATGGTTGGGAACTTACCGGTGGCGTGCTCCTCTCTTTCGAGAATTTTTGAGACATCGGCAAAGCGGCTGTTTTCGGGAATAACAACATAGTTAAGATTCATTAACCCGGCAGCTGCACGGGGGTTAAAACGCAACAGGTACTCAACCTTGTCACGAGCATTGACGTTGAGTTTTTCGAGGATGTGTTCTGCCCGCTTTACCTCGACGCGACGCAGCAAGCGAGCCGATTGCTGCGGGTCTAAGTAGTTAAGAATATCGAGCAGCTCTTGATCATGAACTCGATTCATTAAGTACTTCTGAACGCGAGGACTCAGGTTAAGCAATGCTTCGCCTTGTTCCTGCTGGGGAATGCGTCGAAACAGCTCCAGTCGATTGCGACGGGAATATGATAGCTTGCGCTTAATCTCTTCGTGCTGGCTCATATAATTAGCGTGCCCACTCTCTCTTGAGACTAAGTGTACTGGTTATGCTTAGGTGTGTCTATAGGTGCGGCCAGGGTGATTAGATGTTATGTTTCGACGACCTTTTTAAATTTGATAGTTTATCGCATATTCGCTCAATATCGCATTTTTTCTCAAATTCAAAAAGCTGCTCAAATTATGGCTATTGAGGCCTCATCATAGCCGTCTCAGACGCTGCCAACTCAGCCGTATCATCCAGCGGTTCAAGCTGACTAATACCGTATTTCCGCTTCAGCGCCGCCAGAATAAGCGCATCAGCAAAGGCCGGGTTTTTGGGTAACACCGGACCATGCAAATAGGTGCCATACACGTTGTGAAACACCGCTCCCTCCTTACCGCTCGTGCCGTCATTACCAAACCCGCGGATTACGCTCCCAAAGGCCTCCTGACCCTCTTCGAGCAACGTGCGGCCGCTGTGGTTTTCAAACCCCTCTAGCCGGCCAAATGGTGTCTCTATGCTGACGTTCCCAATCATTCGCTGCGTACTACCGATAGTACGCGCCTGGAACAACTCAATCCCGGGGATCTGCAATCCTTCGAGGGTGGTAAAACCCCGCCCAAACAGCTGGTAGGTACCGCAGATGGTTAACATTGGCACTCCATCTTTGGCAGCCGCATGCAGAGCTTTGGCATGACGCTGTAGATCCTGGCCGACCGCAATCTGACCACGATCTTGACCGCCGCCACCAAAGATAATATCGGCGCTCTTAATATCAACTTTATCACCAACTCCGGCACGGATCAGCTCAACCGCGTAGCCCCTCCACTCCAGTCGCTTGGTTAGGGTAATTATGTTGCCGCGGTCGCCATAGATGTTCAACTCCTCCGGATACAGATGAAGGATGGTAATCGTTTTTTTAGCGGTCGACTTCTTGGTGGCACTCATTCCCAGACTCCTGATAATTTGACCTTACGGCCCAACTTTTTACGAGCATCAAGCATCGCGGTATAGGTCGGAACGATGTAGCCGGTGCCGTTTTCGGGAAGTTGATCAATAAATTGGTTCAACGCCTGGCCGACCTTGTCGTTTGTTGCTCTCACCGGTATGTCGGCGTACTTAAGGCGCAGTGTCATGTCGGTGGCACGAATACCGGACACATCAATCGTGTGATGTTGAGCGGTGAGCTCTTCAAAAGCCACATCCCACAACCACGAGATATCTCGCCCATCGGCAAAGTTATCGTTGATAATGAACAGAACATTTTGTTGTTTATTTTTCAACAAAAATGTATGGATGACTTGGTTAAAACCGGTTGGATTCTTGACCAGCAGCAAATACAGGCGTTTACTGCCAACGCTAATAACCTCGACCCGGCCAAAGGCGGCTTGAACGTGCGAGAGCGACTCGAGCGTCGAATCGACACTGATGCCGATGCCATTACTGACCGCCGTAGCGGCTAAGGCATTGTAGATATTATAAAGTCCGGGCAGAAAAATCTTGGCCTGATGCTGCTCGTCTTCAACCTGGACTGTAAAGCTGGCGCTGCGATCGTTCAGGGTGATCTTGTCGGCGCTCACCGCGGTCTGCGGTCGCTTAATGTGACCCTTTGGGCATCGGTAATGCCCGATGTGACCAAAGAAGCTCTTACTATATATAAGCGCTCGGCCGCATTCGGGGCAGGTGTTGCTATCGGCGGTAACGTCGTGGCTTAACTTCGTTGTAGGAACGTCATCAATTCCGAAGTACGAAACGTGGTCGGGATTGGTCGCATAGCTAGCCAGACTGGCAACCAATGGGTCATCGGCATTTAAGTAAAGTTGGGCCTGAGTGGCGGCAATACCCCGTCCAATCAGCCCGGCAGTGGTATCGAGTTCTCCGTAACGATCGAGCTGATCGCGGAAAAGATTCAGCACCACGATAGCTCGCGGTTGAACCATGCTGGCCACCGCCGGCATGGCCGCTTCGTCGACTTCGAACAGTCCCATGGTGTCGTTATAACGACCTGAAACCGAAATGTGTTCAATAAGCGCTGAGACCACTCCCCGACTAAGGTTGCTACCGGCCCGATTAGCCACCAGATGTTCACCGCTGTCGGTCAGCACCCGAGCCAGCATCTTGCTGGTGGTGGTCTTACCGTTGGTGCCGGTCACGATAATGCTACCGTGCGGAATGCGCTTGGCTAGCTTAGAGCCAATCTGGGGGTCCAGCTTTTCAGCAACCAAACCTGGGAGCGCTGAACCGCCTCCTCGCCCGATCAGGCGACTGAGGTTCAGTAAGCTTTTGGCGATAAGGACGGTGAGAAAAACTGGCATAGGCTTATTATACCGCTTAGGCTAGGAATTCCGCGACCAGCGCCTGGACTTCGGTCGAATTATGAACCCAGTTAATGTTTTTATCACGCTTAAACCAGGTCATTTGGCGCTTGGCATATCGCTTGGTGTCTTGAATGGTTTGGTCGATGGCTTGCTGCTGGGTGAGTTGTCCGGTGGCCACAGCGGCAAAGCTGCGATAGCCAATACCGGTCATGGCCTCGGAGTCGAATTTGTGATGCTTCAGGAGCTCTTCAACCTCTTGCTGGAAGCCGGCATCAACCATTTGATGGACTCGCGTGACAATGCGGGCCTCGAGCTCGGCCGGATCGACGCTCAAGCCAATGATCAGTGTGTTTGGGCGGAGTTCATTCTTGGTGGCCGGCTGACCATGAGTCTCGATCGCGCGGATGAGCCGCCGCGGGTTGTGCCAGTCACTGTGGTTGAGAGCGATACCTAGCTCTTCAGCCCGAGCCTGGAGCTGCTCAACCGCTAGATTGGCCAGCTCCGAATCGGGTTGCGCCGCTCTCCCCTGTTTAAACGAATAGTCATACAGGATTGAGTCGATGTACAGGCCGGTGCCGCCAACCAAGATTGGCAGAGCGCCACGAGATTGAATGTCGCTGATCGCTACCTGAGCCTGTTTTTGGAACTCAGCCGCTGAGAAGGCTTGGCCCGGCTCTACGACGTCGAGCAAGTGATGCGGAATCGCCTCTTGATCTTGGAGCGAAGGTTTCGCGGTGCCGATATTCATACTCTTGTAGATCGTGCGCGAGTCGGCACAGATTAACTCGCCATTAAAGTTTTGCGCAAGTTGTATGGCCAGGCTGCTTTTGCCACTGGCGGTCGGACCGACGATTGCCAGTAAAGGGGTTTGACCTGTCGAGGGGTTAGACCCATGCATAGGTCTAACCCCTCACTCCGGCCACCACAGTAGTGCCTTCACATCAACGGTATATTCATCGCTCACCCCCACCCCATCGGCCTCTAGGTCACGCTTGTGGGCTTCTCGCCCGCCGGTGGTGTAACCGCCGGCCAAACCACCGCTCTTATTCACCACTCGCTGCCATGGAAGCTCGGGCGGCCCCCAGTGAGCCACCTGGCCCACGATCCGAGCCGAACGCGGACTGCCGCACAGCGCTGCAATCTGGCCATAGGTCATGACACGACCTCTCGGAATGCGCTCAACCAGTTCATACACCGCCTGGGCGAACTCACCGCCCGACCGGTCAGAGCTCATTCAACACCTTAAGACGGCGCAAGGCTCCAGACTCAAAGCTATGCAGTTCCAGAAAGGCCTGGTCCTCCCAGTCTTGGTGCTCAATGGTTTTGGCGGGATCGGTAATCGTGATAGAACCATACTCAACTCCGCCAAAAAAGTTGTCATCCCCCTTGCCACGATCAACTCCGCCCGAATGGACATAGACGATCTGTGAATCACCAACCTCAACCACAACCATGGCGTGAGCCACGCTGTCGTGACCGGTCTCAAAGATCATGTCGCCAGGCTGTAGTTTGGCGACATCGTCAAAAGCAGTGGCAGCCATAGAATTAACGAGGCGACGAACATTCACCAACTTAGCTGGCGTATCCCATCCCCAATCTTTCTTAACCACCTCTAATGAAACAATGTCTGGATAGCCCTCCACGACTGAGCGCTCAAGCTCCGGTCGGTGCCAGGGCGTACCAGCGTCGTAGGCCGCAAGGAGCTCCTCGCGAGACCAGTACAGGTAATGATCGAGCGACTCTTTGCCGGCTTCTTCCAAATACGTATTTAATAGATAATAAATAAACCCAGAACACTCAACACCAAGTCTGTTCTCATGCATGAATCGACGATAGTCATGCTCATCCCTCAGCTCGGGTTGCTGGGCTTTTATGAGCTCATGTAATGAGTTCTTAATTTGATCCGGAGTACCCTTGCCAAGATGTGGCGCTGGCAGGTTGGGCGCCTTAATCGCGCCAAACGCCTTTGGGGTGTTCAAAAAGTATGGCGTCCAAAAGGACACACCATTAACGGTTAATTTGTACTCGTTGGCGATAGCCTTAAGTTTATCTGAATTTACACTCACTTCAGCAACCCCTCCACTTCAGCCCAGGTCTTGGCCCGCTGGGCACCCAGCGGCAGGTCGCAATTCCACTCGTAGTCACCAAAAGCGATACCACGAATGCCCGCTGCCAAGCAATCGGCCAGATAAACCGGGCTATCGTCGATCATGATGCCGGCACCAATCTCATTACACACCACCGACTTACGCCGATCACCGGCATAGTGAACCTCTTCAAAGATATTAGGCAGAAAACGGTCGATCCAGGGCTGTGTATACCGAGCATAATCTGCGTCACGGCCGGTTACTATCATTAATCGGTAATGATCCTTCAGCTTCGTAAGCACCTCTTTGGCGCCCGCAATCGGAGGGGTAGCCATCGCCTCATCGGTGGCTAGATAGTCAAAAATCCACTGTATCGCAACCTCGCGATCGTGACCCCAGCCATGCTTTGGTGAGCCAACCTTTTGAGCAAAATGAATATCATGAACCGAAATAGTATCATCGTGCATTCGGTTATATGCCGCCACCATCTCATCGGCGTGAGTGACCAACGTATCATCAAAGTCGATAGCAAGAACCGGCTTGGTCATAGTGTGGTTCCTTGAGTTCGAGTTTGAATTTCGTCCTGCAGTTTTGAGATGAATTCATTAAACGGTAATGAAATCTCTTTGTCGCCCAAATCAGCCCGAATGCGCGGGCTGACGCTACCGCTCTCAACCTCTTTTTCGCCCACCACAATGGTGTACGGAACCTTCATCAGGCTGGCCGAGCGAATCTTCTTTCCAACCGACTCGCTGCTAAGATCTAGGTCGGCTCGAATACCGGCCGCCTTGAGCTGCTGCTGCCACTCCTGCGCTTTAGTGACAATCGCACCTGAATCATTAACGGTTAATAACCGCACCTGCTCCGGCGCCAGCCAGGTTGGGAAATTGCCGCCGTAATGCTCAATCAACACTCCCAACATGCGCTCAAATGAGCCGTTGAGAGCTCGGTGAATCATTACCGGCTGCTCTTTGTCGCCCTTTTCGTTAATGTAGCTCAGCTTAAATCGTGCCGGCATATTAAAGTCGAGTTGAATGGTTGAAACCTGCCACTCACGCCCCAGCGCATCGACCGCCATAAAGTCCATCTTAGGACCATAAAAGGCGGCCTCGCCTTCAACCTCATGATAATCGATCTTATTATTCTCAGCCAGTCGGCGCAACATCGACTCTGCCTTATTCCAAATCTCATCGCCACCCAAATACGCATCAGGCTGCTGAGGGTCGCGCAAGCTCAGGCGCATGCGGTAATCCAGACCATAGGTAGTCATAACCCGATCGACTTGCTTTACGAGAGCGCCAACCTCTTGTTCGATCTGGTCCGGGCGGATGAAGGCATGGGCATCATCCATAGTAAGCGCCCGAACCCGAGTCAGGCCACCAAGTGCGCCTTTAATCTCGTTGCGATGAAGGGTGGTAAATTCAGCAAACTTAATTGGCAGATCACGGTAGCTACGCAAATCGCGAGCATATAGCTGCGTATGATGTGGGCAGTTCATTGGCTTGAGAGCAAGCTTGTCCTCGCCCGCCTCGACCACAAACAGGTCATCGCCAAACTTAGCTGAATGGCCCGAGATATCGTACAGCTCTGTACGCGTAACGTGGCCGGTGCGGACCTCTTCAAATCCATCGGGACGATTGATGTCTCGTACAAAGTTCATCATGGCGTTAATCATGGCCGCGCCCTTAGGGGTAAACATTGGCAGACCGGCGCCAACAATCTCACTTTGTTCAAAAATATCCAACTGCTTGCCGAGCTTGCGATGATCACGCTTTTCGGCTTCGGCCAGCTGTTCAAGGTAGGTGTTCAACTCGTCCTTGTTGGCAAAAGCCACGCCGTAAATACGCTGCAACTGAGGGTTGTTCTCGTCGCCACGCCAGTAGGCACCGGAAACTTTGGTTAGCTTAAACGCACCGGCCTGACCGGTGTCCTCCAGGTGTGGACCGCGACACAGGTCGATAAAATCGCCGGTTTTATACAGCGAAACCGTTGCAATTTTTTCAACGCTTTCGGTACCGAGCTGCTCACGATCAATGTCTTTGGCGACGGTGGTTCCGTGCTGCTTGAGGTCGTTTAATAGCTCGACTTTGTACGGCTGATCGGCCTGTTTGAACAACGTAATTGCTTCATCCAAGCTCGCCTCTTGTCGCTCGAACACAAATTTTTTCTTAATGATTTCTTGCATCTTTTTAGTGACGGCTTTGAGGTCTTCTGGGCTCAAGGTTTGATCAATATCGACGTCATAATAAAAGCCATTTTCGATAACCGGACCAACACCAAACTTGGCTTTAGGGTGCAAGGCTTGAATCGCCGCTGCCATAATATGAGCCATTGAATGACGCATAACGTGCAGCTGATCGGCTGAATTTTCTGATTTTTTTTGAGCCATTCCTGGTTACCTCTCTCCATTTTTTACAAAAAACAAAAACACGCCATTGCTAGCGTGTTTGGACCCCAGCTCGCGCCAGGGCGGTTCCACCAAACTTCCCTGCCATGACAGGGCTCTCTGGGCCGATGTGACGTCACCGGTAACGAAGCTACGGGGCGGTTAACTCCCGCTGCGCTTTATTGAACTCTCAATGAGGCTAGTATAGCAAAAAGCGGCACCGGTGGCACCACTTTTTTGACGCAAAATTCAGACCTCACGCTAGCTATATAATAGCATATTTTGGCACCATGTCCATCTGTTAAGAATTACTTAATATAAGGTTGCTAGGATGATGGTACCTGGTTCGAAGGGCGAGGGGCTGAAGGGTTTGGTCTCCGGCTTCCGACCTGAGAGACTTTGGGTTCAATTCCCAACAGCTCCACCAGGTATTAAAAAAGACAGCCGAATGGCTGTCTTTTTTAAGAGTCAATCTCTCGGCTCCCGACGAAACCATTATACAGATAAAGCCCTCTAACTTCTATCCCCTTCGCGATTATCTCGTGAGGCTCCCAGAAATGGCTCTGAAATGGGATCATCCTTTTTATTGACGCCCGCTTCAACCTCGTCCTTGGCTCGCCGCTCAGCCTCGGCAACCAACTCAGCAAAGTGATCGTTGTTTCGCTCTACCCGCTCAGCCTGAGTCAGTTCTTCCATCTCGCCGGCCGCCTTAAATGGGCTTGATTTCACCTTATCAACGCCTGGTGCCGTCTCACTTGTTTCGCCGCTAAACATAATTATCCTCTTTCTTGCCTCAATAATAGCATGGTGGATCTGACAGGATTCGAACCTGTGACCTCTTGAATGTGAATCAAGCGCTCCAACCAGCTGAGCTACAGATCCATGGGTGCAGAAACGCGAAATAAAACCTGGTGGGCTCTACAGGACTCGAACCTGTGACCTCCTCAACGTCAATGAGGCGCTCTAGCCAGCTGAGCTAAGAGCCCACGTACCAAGAGAATATAGCGGAAATGAGAGGGTTTTTCAAGGAGAGTCGAACCGCCAAGCTTGCTCTGACAGATTAATCCTGGCAAACTAATGGTCACCTGTCCCCAAAATAGACTGGAGCACCATGACAATCACCTACGTCCCTGTCGACCAAGTCGACACAGAGGTTTATGGGCCTCCGATTCCGGACGACCTTACGGTCGCCCAGTGGGCGGCACAAGACGCCCAGCGATGGAGCGCTGTCCACGCCAACGTCGATGAAGAAGAGGCCAGGCTGGAACGACTGCTGGCAGTCATCGCCTTTCGCGCAGTCGCAAAAACCGCAACCGCTCGGCGCGAACGAGCCACCCTGGCACGGCGTATCCGCTGGGCCTACGACTGGCTGATGCCACGAATGCGCAAACCTGGCACCGAGGCCACCATCAGTCTTCCCGGTGGAGTTGAGCTCCGAACTCAGGCCGCCGGCGGCAAGCCCAAGATCGAGATCGATGACGAAGCTCTGGCCATGAAGGACCTTCGGCGTAAGGGCTGGATTCGGCGCTTCACCGTCACCAAGCGATCGATCTCAAAGACCAAGCTCGGGCAAGCCCTCGACGATGCCCGCACAATCCGAGGCATCCGCGTCATTCATGCGCCCGACGGCTTCTTCATCAACGGCAAGAAGGTAGATCCAGCTACCGGAGCGCGCGTCGGCAAGAAGTGACCACTAGCGGCTGGGGAATCACTCCCCGGCCGCTCAATCGGACTTATTCGTATTTATGCAACTCGCCAAAAAATCAATCCGCTTACGCTTGCTGCTAACCGGTTGTCCACGATAAGCTTTGTACAAGACGCCAAAGTGGGGACGAAGCATATGTTAACGCAGTCGATCGCCGATAAAATTCATACCAAGGTAGCCGGTCTGGTCGACCAACCGCTTTCGGTAACCGACGCCAATGGCACCATTTTGGCCACCAGCGATCCGCGGGTCGACGAAAGTGTTGATATTGAGAGTATCGACTGGGCCATCGGTCTATCGCACGACAACGAGACAGTAGGCTACGTACTGCTAACTCGCCAAATGCCAAACCACCAAGAAATTGCGCCGCTGATTCAATCAATCTCGGAGCTTATCCTGCATCAGTCTTTATTAATCGAGCGGCTCCCCCACCAAGAGGAGCGGCTCGATAAGTTTATTTACGATTTGGTTACCGGTTCATTAACCGACTTTGCCACAATTAGCGCCGAGGCCAAACTGTTCGATATTGATTTTGAGCTCCCTCGCTTGGCACTGGTGGTAACAGTTGATGATCCGGTGTTGACCGGCGAGATTCGCGACATGAGCGACCGCGAGCTCCGTATTAGCCGCTACAAGTTTGGTCTCAACCGTGGACTGAACTCTTATTACACCACCACAACCAACAATGTGGTGGCTTATTTGGGTCGCAACAATTTTTGCATACTCAAGGAGCTAAGCGAGGAGGATGTTGGTAGCAGTCTAGAAAAGTTTAAACGTTCAACCGGTACACTGTATGGCATCTTAAAGTCCGAGGTAAAGCAGCCGATTACGATTGGCGTGGGGAATTACCATCCCGGCATCGAGGGGTTGGTTCAGAGCTACGACGAGGCGGTATCAGCCATCGAGCTGGGATCTCAAAACTGGGATGACAACCGCGTCTACCACATCGACGACTTTGGCGTGGTGGCTCCGCTGCTCTCAGGCGTGGATGAGTCAAACAGCTACTTTAGCCGCGAGCTGCTCGAAAAATTAAGTTCTCATGAACACGTCACAGAAACACTGGATAGTTTCTTTAAGAACAATATGGCGTTAACTCAAACCGCCGGCGAGCTTGGAATACATCGCAACACCTTGGTGTATCGCCTGGAGCGCATCACCGAAACGCTCGGTCTTGACCCGCGTGTGTTTGAAGACGCCGTTCAAATTAAGCTCGCAATGTTGTTTGCCAGGTTTGTGGAGCAGTCGTAAGTCTATGAAACTCACTCCTAAGATTGGTAACGAGATCGTTAGTCGAGCCCAACTGGTTCTTGGTCGACGCATCATGGTAGCCAACGACCAAGGCCAGGTAGTAGCCGGCGGGTCCAGCAACCTTGCTCACGGCTCGATACTGGACGCCCTGCGGGCCTGCCAGGAGGGTCGAGTCATCCGCGGCAGCCTGGCCGAGACCAGTGTGTCGTGGTGCCCCTTTGTCTACGAGCAACAAACCATTGGGGCTTTTGGCGTTATCGAAGAGGATGTTCAGGTTACCCCCGAAGCGCTCAGCTTACTTCAGGGACTGGCCGAAGTGATCACCCACCAGCACTTTTTACTAGAACGGGTCCAACCGTCGGGTGGCGTGCAAGCCAAATTCTTGCGTGAGCTACTTACCTCCCCGAATATTGATGCAACCGAAAGCTACCGTCAGGCCGACATCCTACAACTCAACCTGCACCCACCCCAAGCGGTTATCTTAGTAAAGATTTCGGGGTTTGAGCTGGATGGTGAAGCCGAAGGGAGCGCCCAACAGCTGCAGACCGGCAGTAAAATTCAGGAACTCACCTCGTCGATTCTCCACATGTTTGATGACCAACCTGACAACGTGGTGGCTTATTTGGGCGATGAGGTGTTTGTGGTACTCAAAGGCATTGGCGGGAGCGGACTCAACACTCGCAACACCACCCGATTCTTAAAAGACAAGGGCACCTATCTGCACCGCAGTCTCTCCCAGAAGCTGCCAAGCCACAACGTAACCATTGGGGTTGGCCAGTACTACCCGGAACTGGGCGGATTGCGTAAGAGCTATCAAGAAGCCAAGCTAGCCCTAACGGTTGGCGCGCGCGTCTGGGGCGAGGGCCAGCTGTACCATATTCGCCAGGTCGGCATGTTTGTAACGCTAGCCAACACCGCCTATGAACATAAGGCCGAGCTGGCGCACCAAATTCTTCACCCCCTGCTCCGTGACGATCAGTTATATAAGACGGTGCGGGTGTTTTTAGAAAATGGGCTGAACCTTACCAACGCTGCCGAAAAGCTGCACGTTCATCGCAACACTCTGATTTATCGCCTTGATAAGGTTAGTCGGCTGATCGGCTTGGACCCGCGCCTGTTTGAGGATGCCTTACAGATAAAACTTGGCCTGATGTTCTACCAAGATACCGAGCTGCCGATGGTCGGCAACTCCTCTAGCTAACAGCTCCTTCATCGCTCTACCGCCATCTTCCAAAAAGACCCTCCAATACTTGCAAAATTTTGTAAAAGTTGTAATTTGACATTTTTGACGTTTTTTCTTATTGTGGTACATGGTTTAGGCGGTCTTCATAAGATCGCCGGTTTAATTCACATCGCCAATAAATGTGAGGAGATGTATGACGCGTTACCCTAATCTCGAAGCTTACGCCCTATTTTATGAGAAAATCGACAGTGGTAATCCACATGCCACATCCAAGTCAGCGAGCCACCAAGGTTCGAATGCTGCGGTACCCACCCTCCCCAAGGAGCAGCTGGCTCAACTAAGCCAAGACTTGAGTCACCCAATGACTCACCGCGATAACAGCAACCCCCACACCTCTCAGCAATAGTTATAGAAGGATATCGGTTGCTGTTATTTTTGAGTTGCATGTTCGTGTTTTGTTCGGTATATTAGATAAGGGGATACTTCTAATAAGGGGGAGTTATGACTCAACAGGTTACTACATCACGTCATAAGCTACGAGTTTATCAATTAAGTCGCCAGCTAGAGGATGAGGTTTATGAGCTCATTAAGCAGCTGCCCGCCGACCAATACTATGGGCTCGGCGATGAACTGCGGCGAACCAGCGCCGCTATCGCCCACCACATCAGTGAGGCCGATCAGCGATACAGCTACAGCTTAAAGATCGAGATTTTAAATCAAGCCCGAACGACTATCCGCCAGGTACGAGAGTTGTTACAGCGGTATCAAACTCAGTCGTTTGGCTCGACCATCGGGCCACGACGGAACTACCAAGCACTCAGCCAGCAAATTGGTGGGCTGATCACCTATTACCGCCGTCAGCAAAGCCAGCGGCAAAGTCGCGCGCGAATTAACGCTGCCGATGCATTAGCTTTTGCCCGTAGCTAGTCATGCCCATTGAGCAGCTCTTAGCGCAGCAGCCAGTTCATGGTCGGATTATCTATATTGATATGGATTCGTTCTTTGCTTCAATTGAGCAACAGGTTAATCCAAAACTACGAGGCAAACCGGTAGCCATTTGCCCTTTCCTACACAACGCCACCTCGGTGATTGCAGCCTCGGTTGAAGCCAAACGGTTTGGAGTGCGAACTGGGGTGAGCGTTCGTGCCGCTAAGCGGCTGTGTCCGCAGCTGGTGCTACTGGCCGATACACCAACCAGCTACCGACAGTACCATCATCGCATTATGGCTGAGCTCCACAACACCCGCTGTCAGGTGGAGGTTCGCAGTATTGACGAGGCGGCGCTAACGGTACCATATGATCTGGCCCCCAACGTTTATACGATGGCTTGTGATGTGCAACGGCGCATCTTTGGAGTTGGCAGCCAACTCAGCTGCTCGGTGGGAATCTCAAGCAATCGCTTTTTAGCCAAGATGGCCACCAAGCTCCATAAACCAGGTGGGATTGCCGAACTGCGCGTGAGCGATCTGCCGGCCTACTACGAGCTACTAGAGCTCACCGACCTCTATGGTATTTCTTGGCGAATGGAGCAGCGCTTAGAGCGGTTAGGCATCACCACCCCGCTGGAGTTTTACCAGGCGCCCCACCCACTGCTGGAGCGGGCCTTTGGCATCGAGGGCACGCGCTGGTACCTGCGCCTACGCGGCTATGAGGTTGACGGGCGACAGACAAAGCGCGGTATGATTGGCCACCAAACCACCATCACGCCCCGACCGGCGACCGATTATGCCCAGATTGCCACGGTGGTTAGTCAGCTATGTCATCGGGCGAGCTACCGCCTGCGCTTAGCTGGGTTGGCGACCCACAGCCTGTCGGTAGGCCTGCGATACGTTGATCGTAGCAAGCAGTATCGTACATACCGGACTCACTACCCGTTTTGGGACAGCACCAGCTGCGTTGAGCATGCACTGGAGTTACTGCGGGGCATGCAGCTATACCAACCGGTACGCCTAGTTGACGTTACTCTGTCGCGTCTGTCACCTCAGGCTAATCTGACCATGTCGTTATTCCCCGAAAACCAGCCGCCAAAACAGATAAGTACGGCTATGGATCAGATTAATGAGCGTTGGGGACGTAACACCATTCAACCGGCTTCCCACCTAGGCAGCGAGCAGGCCCGTGACCGAATCGGTTTTGGCAATGCCCACCAGATGGCATCGGAGAAAGCTTTGCAGGTTTAATCCCCGGTTTTCCCCACCCAAAATAAGTTTTCCACTTGTGATTTTAATAGTCACATGACAACATATTGTCATGGATTTGAAAAAAGCCTTTACAGCGATTCTTCTCTCGCCTACAATACTTCTTGTGGTAAGGAAGCTCTCGGTTGAGCTCAGCAATGAGTTCGCACGACCGGGAGCACTTTTTATTTCTATCCCCCAGATTGGAGCAGGCCGATGAAGTGCCCCTACTGTCGCGCCGAAACGACCGACGTGTTTAACAGCCGGCCGACCAAATTTGGTACTCAGATCTGGCGACGGCGGCGCTGCCTGTCATGTAACGAGTCATTTACGACCTACGAAGCGGCCGATCTTGGATTTATGAAGGTCACAAAGAAAACCGGCAAACGTGAGCGTTACTCTCGAGCCAAGCTGTTTAGCGGTATTTATGGAGCGTTTCTTGATATAAGCGGCAAACAAAACACCGTCGATGCCGTCACCGATACGGTCGAGGCCAAGATTCTCGACCTGAAGCTAGAGGTTATCTCCACCGATCAGATTGCCGAGATTACCCTGGTAACCCTGAAGCACTACAATATGGCCGCCTTTATGCGCTATCTGGCCAACCAGGCGGATGTAGTAAATGAGGCTCAACTACGTCGGGAATTAAAGAAGTATTAGGGCGCTTACCCACTGGTTATTAAGTGTGGGTTTTTGTAAAATTTCTATCTGATTTATAGGTGGGTTACGAGATTTTCAACCTGAACCAAGTACTCAAATCTGAGTACTTTTTTGAATTTGGCATATTTGGTAAATTTGCCGCAAATTGTTATTTTTTATCAAATTCAAACATGTGTCCAAAACGTAAGACCACCCTTGCGGGCGGCCTTACCTACTATCCTATTCTAACCAAGAAATTAGCTGTTCTTAGCCCCTTCACCCGGAGGAGCTTGCTCAGCGCCATCGGCCTTACCTTCTGGCTCCTTGCGGGTTGGCTCATCCTCGCCTTCGACAACCTCCGCTTCGCCCTCTTCAACCGCGCCCTCTGGCATCTCGGCCTGCTCATCGATCTCGGCATCAAGCTCTTCCAGTTCCTCGTCGCTACGAGGTGGCTCAACCTTGGCGACCAGCTCCTCGGGAGCGGTCAGCACCTCTACCCCAGCTGGAATTTTAAGATCACCCACGGTGATGGTTTTATCAAAGTCGTCCAGAACCGAGATATCGAACTCAATTGACTCTGGCAGGTCACCCGGTAGCGCCTCAACCTCAATGGTCTCAAGTGGACGCACCAAGCTTCCCTCTTGCTGATAGACAGCGGTTGACTCGCCGGTCATATGCAGTGGAATCTCGGTTTTAATCTTTTCGTCCATCTTTACCAAGTAGAGATCGGCGTGCAGAATCTTGCCGGTTGGAGCATCAAGCTGCACATCGTGAAACAGGGCGTTCTTTTGGCGAGCCTCATCGAGCTTTACGCCAACGATCTTGTTACCGCCTGCTCGGGCATACGCCTTAGTAAGTTCGCGAGTATCAAAGCTAATGCTCTGGGTTTCACTACCGTGGCCATAGATAACCGCTGGGGTTTTACCCTCAGCCCGGAGCTGGCGCAGTTTCTTGCCGCGCTCTTCTCGAGTAGTAGCGTGCAGCACAATCTTATCGGTTGAAGCAGGTGCCATATCTGAATTCCTCTTTTCTTTGCTGTAGATTAAACTTCGGTCTTAAAGCCAATTCGCCGCTTCGAGATGAGGCGATGGAATTCGGCGATCTCATCGGCCCGAATCTCGCCCATGGTAGCAAACTTAGCCTCTTCGGCCTGGCGTAGGTCGGTTTTACTGCGACCGCCACCTTGACCCATTGGTACGGCGGTTAACACCGGCAACGAACATTCGTGGCAGTTCAGCTGCACAAAACCGTAGCGATTGAGTTCACCCAAGTAGTTGATGTCGTCCAAGTGATAGCTAGTGTCGCAGGAGGGGCACTTGTAGAAATCTTGTAAGTACTTGATGACGTCTTGTAAATGTTTGCGGCTCATGAATTGGCCCCCTCTTATGAACTTATTATACCGAAGTTAGATATTAACCGCTATATAATCTGTTACACCCATTTTTCTAGGTTTGAGTACGTCGTCGGCTAATCCGAATCAAGCTAGCAATCAAAACTATCACCACTACCAGAAGAATCAGTAAAGCGATCAGCTTGTAAAAGCTGGCGGACACCAAGGCGATAAGCCCAAACGCCCCAGCCAACAGATACAGAGCGATGACCGCTCGGCGCTGTGACAGGCCGGCCTGAAGCAGCAAATGATGCAGATGTTCGCGGTCGGCCGAAAAGGGGTGTACGCCTTTGCGAATCCGGCGAATAGCCGCCCACAGCGCATCGATCACGGTAAAACCAAGCACCAACAACACGGTCGCGAGCTTACCACCAGAGTAAATTGCCAACATGGCCAGCATTAACCCAAGAAAATACGATCCAGAGTCTCCCATAAATATCTTGGCCGGATAAAAGTTAAACGGCAGAAAGCCAAGGGCTGACCCGGCCAGAATAATCGCCAGCAGCGCCACCAAAGGTTGATCAACCTGAGGAGTTAATGATAAGGCAAAAATTATGAGGGCGGTAATGGCAGATACTCCGCTGGCCAGCCCATCAAGGCCATCTAAAAAGTTAATGACGTTGACCATGCCAACCATCCACAAAATACTCAACAGGTTGGCGATCGGCGTAATGTGAAACTCAAACCCTAACAGTTCGACCGGGAAGCGCCCCCATGTAAGATCGATCACGCCCCCAAATGGGCTGGTAACAGCAGTTATGCCAATTCCGCCGGCCAGCGCCACACAGGCGGCCAGCGTCTGCCAACCCAGGCGCGACCAGGGACTCAAGCCACGGACATCATCGACCGCACCCACCACCGCCAAAATGGTAGCAGCCAGCAACAAGGCGCCGAGCTGGCGCCCAAATGGCAGAAAGATGGCGGCGGTAACTAGAAAAGCCACAAAGATGGCCAGGCCCCCAAGGTACGGAATTGGCTTGATGTGAACCGAGCGGTCACCGGGATAGGCTAAAATCCCGTGTTTTAGGGCATAGCTTCGAATTACTGGGGTCAAAGCGAGCGCGATCAAAAAGCTGACTGCAAAGGCTACAAGGTAGATCATTTGCGGCGACTCTTGGGAGTTACCTGAAAGGCCAGATATTTACCCAACATCAAACGCGTCTGGGCGTCGATGGCAGCGGTAGCGCTAAAGGCCAGCGTCACAAATGGCACCAAGATCCACTGCAGCAACAACGCCACTCGACGGCTACTTCGATGCCGGGCCGGTCGCGGCGGCAACGACACCATGCTGATGGCTATCATAATGATCAGCCCGACCAGAGCAATATTCTGCAGATAACTGGCAATTACCGGCAGCTGGTGAGCCAGCTCTTGGCGACTAAACCGTTCATTTAAGAATAATGGCAGCCAGGCGCCAAAGGTAATAACCAGCGCGGTGGTCGACCAGGCGATGTGCCCTTCAAACAAGCGCCAGATATGAATCAGTTTGTTCCAAAAACCGATCTTGGTGTTGGTCATGCAGTTGCGCACCACAAACGGAAAGTCGCTGATGCCATAGGCCCAGCGCCGTAACTGCTTATACTGGGCGATGAAGGTTTTAGGATAGGTTTCGGCCAGCACGGCATCCTGGTAGACCGGTGTATTCATCGCCACCACTTGATGATCGCCATCAAAGGCGAACCAACTACGCCAGTACTGATGGCCGTCTTCAACCGGGGTACTGACGCTCCAAAAATCGGTGTCCAACAGAGCCCGCAAGCCTTGAGCATGGGCCGAAAAGTTGCGCAAGCGATGCGGCCGCATGGTTTCAATTAAGTGCCAGAAGGAGTTGTTGGTGGCAATAATACGCATCGGCGCCGGAGCATCCCAAATGTTGTTATAGAACATCGGCGCCGGCTGAAAGCTCTTGCGATTACGGTTCGGATCCAGGCAGTACAGATAGGTCAGCACCGAAAAGTACTGGCGGCCGGCCCGGTGGTCGGCATCCAGAGTGGTCACCACCGCCTGCTCTGGATCAACTCCCTGGTCTTGCAGCTGTTCGGCGAGGGCGCGACCGGCAAAGGTGATGTTGCCACCTTTGCCGAGCACCTCACCAGGCAAGCCATCGGGGTGCTCAATCGCCACACACAGCGCAAAGCGGTTTGAATATTTCTCGGCCACATCGCGCACCATCTGTCTGGTTTCTTCCGGTCCCCGCTCCTCGTAGGCCAATACCAGCATGATTTTTTTGGCTGAATAATCAACATCCAGCAGCGCCTGAACCGATGGTTCAACAATATCGCGTGACTCGTTGTACACCGCCATAATCACCACATGATAGATTGAATCAGGATCGAGCGTGGCGGCCTTCCGCCCCTGAATATCGCGGAGCAGCTGAATCTGCTCTTGGTTATCAAGATAACGGCGGCGGGGCTGGCTGATGCGACCGAATCCTTGCCACCATCTGGCCGCCGAGGGACGGGTTCGCAACAGATCACGCATGCGGCGTTCGGCCTTGGCCAGATATTCGTCGGGGTTTCGCAACCAATCAACTCGCTCCGACCAATCAACCTTCTCGGCCCGCTTCATTGTGCGGTAGCCGCGGATCAAGTAGGAGCTATACAAAAAGGCGCGCATGGTCCAAAACAGGTAAAACGCGATGATGCCGTAAACCACCACCATCGGAGCAAACATGCTCAATAATATTGGTGCAATTAAAATAGTCCAACAGGTTAAACCGGGAATAATTTCGAGGGTGCGAATAAACCAGCGCTGATCAACCAGCGGCTGGTAGCGAACGCTGGGCTTCGACTGAGATGTACCTGTTTCTACCTGTCCGCTCATACTACCGCTATAAAGGCTACACTAATAACCAAGCACAGCACCGCCACCGCGGCTGCACCAATCAACAAAAAGAAGCTAGCTAACCGATTACGACCAAAAGCCCGAGCAGCCAGTGCCGTATTCACCACCGTTACCACCAGTCCAAAAGCTCCAAGGCGGTAGTTTTGGTACCACGGCCCCACCTGGTCAAAGCCAACAAAGCTCAGATAGTGAACCGGTACCGGATAGTCTACCTGACGCAGCTTTACCGCCAGAAGCACGATGGTCAGAATATTGATCACCACCGCAATTATTAAAGCGGTTAATGAAACGGGATCGGCTAACAACGGGTGCTGACGCAGCTTACTGGGATGCAGCTCGCTCAGCGGTGATATCAGTGACATGCTTGCATTATACTAGAAAAACCACCACTTTTTTGGTTAAATACCAAGGTGCTGCACAAGATAGTCCGTGCCGATGTAGCTCAGTTGGTAGAGCAATGCTTTCGTAAAGCAGAGGTCAGCGGTTCAAGTCCGCTCATCGGCTCCATATAATGAAGCTTTCATTATAAATTCAGGCGGGTATAGTTCATCGGTAGAACGCGACCTTCCCAAGGTTGAGAGAGGGGTTCGACTCCCCTTACCCGCTCCAGGAATTATCTATGCTACGCCGGCTTGACCTTCTTGATCTTGCGGCGCTCGTGGCGTTCGGCCAGCATATCAAACTCAAACCGACTGGCAATTAAGTCCTTGGCCTCCTCTAAGGTCATGTAAAAGAGATGTGGATCATCGTACGGATTAGCCCGAAGATCCTTAATTTTTTTGCCGCGAGATCTACTCATAGTTCACCCCATGCATTAGTTACTATGAGCTCAGTATCGCAAGCTGGAAGGCGCGACAACATAGCAGTTTTTCCAAACCTGCCCATGTCACCAATGTTAGTTTTAGAGATTTGCGCTAATGCTAATGCAGCTGCAAATACTCTTTATATATGTAGCCGTTTTTACCCTGAACGGTGACGCCCTGCCAGGTTGAATTGGCATCGTCGCGCAGCTCAACCTCGGTGCCGGCCTCAAGGTTAGCAATAATAGCGGTACTGGTACTTTTGCCAGAACGGACGTTGACGTACGAGACGGTGACCGCCTTTTTAGGGGCGGCCGCTGCGGCCGCGGCTGGCGTCGGCTGAGTCTGGACCGGCTGCGGCTCAACCTTGGTTGGCTGCTGAGCCATCGTCGGTGCCGGCTGGGGCGCCGGAGCCGGCTCGCTGGCCGGACCCTGCAGCCAGTTCCGCACCGGGTTCAGCGCCATACCCGGCATGGTCTGCAACCAGGTGACGCCAGCGGCACAGAGCAGCACAATCGTAACGATGGTGGTCCATTGCTTCAGCGCATGTGGCCGGGCAGGTTGCATAATTACTTTTGGTATAGGCTCAGGTAGAGGTACACCCCACCAAAGACCAACCCACCTAACACAATTAATAGCAGGATGAATCGGAAGAAGGCGCCCCAGAACCGCTTTTTGCCGCTCTGAACCTTCACAATATCAACGGTTTCACCGGGTACCAGGTCGCCATCCTGTGGCGCAATTGGCTGCACCACCGGAGCGTTATCTGGCTTGGTCGCCTCTGGCTCTTCGACCGGCTCGGGCTTCTTTTTTGGAGCCGGCTTTGGCTTCTCTACCGGCTCTGGCTCCGGCTTTGGAGGAGTAACCACCGCGGTCTTACTATGAGTGCGCAAATCAATCACGTGCGCACTCGAAGCCGCACTGGCATCGAGACCCTTACGAGTGGTGCTCTTCTTGGCCGCCACCGTCCGTTTCTTACCTTTTACTGGTGTATCTGGCTCCATCTCTCTCATTCTATACCCTGCCCGCGTAGTATTCAACTTATGCTTTCATTTTTGGGTATTTTTTGTGTTCAACCCACCTGTAGGTCATTGCCAAGTCAACTAAAAACTGCTACTATAAGCCAGTTCTTTTGGCGTGGGCTCGTGGTGTAGAGGCCTAACATGCCTCCCTGTCACGGAGGAGATCGCCGGTTCGAATCCGGTCGGGCCCGCCATTGCAATTATTTAAAAAAATTGTAAAATAAGTAAACTGCTTCTATCTCTAAGGAGCTAGAGCCGCGTAAGCGGTAATGTCGGCAGTACTACCGAAAGGACTTGTCATGACGGTTCGCACTGTCACCGACGAGGAACTCGGCCAGATCGCGCGGAAACAGGCAGATCTCTTTCGCCGCGTACGCGAAGGGACACTGTCGCCAGACACGGTTAACCAGCAGTTGCAGCTTCTTATTGAGAGGCGGCACTTGGTGGACAACGTCTGGCACCCATTCGCCTGGAACGGCGAGCAGTGGCAGAACATCTGTCGCTGGAACGACATACGCGGCTGGGGCTTTGGCGAAGCTGAGCTCGAGCTGGTCAATCCCAGCAGAACCACAATGGCTTCGGTCATACTCGCACAGTGGACCAACCCCTCCCCACTGTGCACGCTCGTTCTGGTGCCGTTTCTCGATTCGGTACAGCAGACGATGCGGGAGCTGTGGGAGATCGTGAAATCGCAGTTCTCAACGAGGGAGTTCGCGGACAACCAAAGGTTCGACGCTTGGGCAGAGAAAGTTACTCTCCAGCCTGGTGTCGAACACTCGAGGGGGCTGCGCTGGTGTCTCGTCGACCTTGGTGCGCACTGCAATCCCCTCGCTCCGTCAACGGTGGCGAAGGTCCGGAGTAAGCGCTCGGCTCACGCCCATGTGCTTGCAGCAGCGGCACACTTTCCGGGATGGTGTCACGACGTTCAGACGAACTATGGCGCTCCACAGCCCATCATCGCCGGTTACCGCGTCGGCGACGTGCCTCGCAAGGCGGCCTACTACTCGCCTTACCTGGGCGGCCACAATGATGGCCACATCCTACTTGGAAACCTGAGCCTAAGTAGCTATGGCACATCGCTTCATCGCTACTCGGTTCCAGAGGCCATCGACGTCACCGATGCCTGGCTCGAGGGTCAGGCAAGACACGAGTAACGTTAAGCTCATCAAGAGCCCCATGCAGTAACGGTTTGAGTTGCATCATGGGGCTCGAATCGTATTTATTCAAAATAAACCAAGCTCCAACCCCATCCGATAGTGATTCCAAGCTATTGAACCATTACACGCCATTTGTAATTATAAGCGTTTTATGGTATTATAATCAATCCTGTATTCTCAGGTATACCCAACCAAAGGAGAGTCATGCGCTTTCTGGTGTGTATTGCCATCTCGATGAGCATGCTGGCTGCCCCTGCGGTGGCTTCAGCCTGCGAGATTGTGCAGAATCCGACGCAGGACTGCATCTCGCTGGTTCGTAACAACGATGGGCGCAACCTCGACCTTACTGCGACCATGGTGGTCAATACCGCCAACGGCAGCCCGATCTGGAGCCTGGATTTCCTGGCATACCGACGCTCGTACATGGGAGCCAAGGTTCCGCCCTATTGGGCTTCCCTACGGTATGACTTCACCGAGTTCGGTGACTTCGGCAGAACGGCTCAGATCCCACTGAGCCGCATGAATCGGCTCCTGCGGCGAGGACCTCTTCGGTTCATCGCCGACTATTGGGATCAGGTGAACCAGGTCTTCCCAGACGGCAAGCCGACCAGGACCCTCGAAGTCCGCATCAACAACAGAGCCGCCCTCAAGCGGCTCCTGGGATAGACTCCACCAGCTCCCTGCGAGCTCCGGTAAACAATCCGGCGGCCAGCCCCACGATACGGGGCTGTTTCATTTGCACGGTCTATTGAAATTAAGCTCAACTTATGTTATTATATGGTATCCGTATAGGTGAACCTCCTCTCAGAAAGAAGGATTGATGTCCGAGATCTTTGCAGTCCTTGAGGTGGCAGAAGCCACCAAGCAGCTCATCGCCTGTGTGGCGTTCCTACTTCTGGGTGCGCTGATGATCGTCCTCGGCCTGTACAGCTACATCAGCTACCGGCGTGGCCGCGAGAGCAGCTACGAGCTCACGAAGGCGCGCTGTGTCGCGTCGATGATCGGCGCAGTGATCTGTCTGAGTGGCCTCGGCGTCGTGGCAATCGCCGCGTAAATCAACCACGCCATTCAAGAGAAAGCAGCTTCAATTGGAACGTACATGGCAGGACTATAACGAAGCCAACTTCCGAACGATGGGCTACTACTACCCGCCGCCGTATGCCCGTGAGATCTGGAGAACGATCACCGGGGTCCATACCTCGTCTCGTTATCTACTGACTCGCATCCTGCTCCAGTTTATCGGGATCGGCTTCACACTCGTCGTGATGTTCGGCTGGCTTGCGAGCCACGATCTCGAAGTCGCACTGCTCAGCCAGAACCTCCAGGCGCAGTACTGGCTTTGGGGTGCACCTGTTGTCGGAATGGCATTGGGAGCCGGGGCAGCGCAGTTCGGTCCTCTGTACTACCGAATTAAGTACCGTGTAGCCTTCCGCAATGACCCCGGCCTACTTCGCAACTGGATGAACGGCTGGTATCTGAGTGCCTGCGAGTACACCGTCCCGATCGGCGCCATGCTGTGCTACGGGATCAGCCGACTAATCGTCAGCTAAGCCGCCACCGTGCGGACCCTTTCGCTCTAACAAGTGAAGGAGTCCAAGCGGTGGCTCTTTCATTTCTATCTATTGCAATTATCTAAAAATATGGTATTTTTATAGGGATTTTCGGCTTTGTATCGAAATAGAACCTGGAGGTTAACATGCCCCTCATTGACAGTATCTGTGCGTCAAGATGGTTCCCTCCCTCGGGAGAGGAGGCCTCAGTCCTGACCGAAGAACAAGAGACGACCACTCGCCTCGCTGGCTTGCTGGTTAACTGGCTGCCCAATATCCTCCGTGATACGGACGGCAAGCAGCAGATCACTTCAGAAGATGTTCGCGTCAACTACCTGAAGATGCACTCCCTCGCCCAAAATGCCACCGAGATGGAGATCATTATCCAGCCAGGCGTCGGTAGTGACGGCTACTCCAACCGGGAGCAGGGCAAGCGCCGCATCAAGATTCGAGATGCCGTTTGCGTCACGGTGGGGAATTTCTACCACGAAGTCATCCGCCGCGGCTATACAATGCCTGACCTCACCGTCGAGATCAGTGTTGGCGGCGGATTCAGCGGGTTTCGGATCAACCGCAGCGGTGACGTCGTTCAGCTCTGGAATTAAAGGGCTCAGTTCAGATGTTCAAAATGTGGAGTAAGCACCCGCGGTTTTGGGCCGCTTGGTACGTCTTTGGAGCCATCGTCTTGTTTGCCTGGGCGAACTTCTTTTCGGGCGATTCAAGCATCATCTCTCGGTTTATGGTTCCGCTGATCTTCCTGTGGCTCGCTCGGAACATCTGGATCAAGCGCGATTCGAACACCTAGCCCCCATGCAGTACGGAAAGATTCCGCCTGTATGGGGGCTCTTTTCGTTTAAGTAGGATAAAATTTAGTTATGAGATACCCAGAAATCAGTAAAGAACTTATAGAAATGAGGGCGGCTGATCAAGAGCTGCGCACTCAATGGAGAGAAAGACACAATGACCCGCAGTGGGTTGAGCTGGTTAAAGAAACCGATCGGGCCAACACGGCTTGCTTAAAAGAAATTACCGAGGAGTATGGCTGGTTGACGATCTCGATGGTCGGCAAACAGGGCTCCGAAGCTGCCTGGTTGCTGGTGCAGCACGCGGATCATGATCTAGAATTTCAACTGCGTTGCCTAGCGCTAATGAAAGCAAGTGACGATGTTGACCCCTTAAATGTCGCCTACCTAACCGATCGAACCCTGGTAGCGCAAGGTAAGCCACAAATATATGGCACTCAGTTCTATCGGCCAAAAGGCGAAAGCAAGCATATTCCTCAACCGATTAAAGATTCTGATAAGGTTGATGATCGTAGGGCTGAACTGGGAATGAGTAGTCTCAAAGAGTATGCTGCCGCGATCAATCGCGAATAGCTTTGTATTGAAGTTTAACGCCTTTTATTGTACAGTATGCTGCGAGTGTTCACACTTGCATCTGTAAATCAATCAAGGACTGGTTGTGAAATATTTCACCCTCAAGAGGTCTGGAAGCAGAATCACCATTCGCTTTCGGCCGACCCTACTTGCGGTTGGTACCGGCTACCAATACGGGTCCCAACATGGCGCCAGCCTGAGGGGCCGCCTGGTTTGCGCCTGCCGCTGGGGCTACTACCGGCGCCTCACTGACCTGCAGCTCTCCCTGGAGAGCAGGCTTTCTCGTACCTTGTTGGACCCAGAAGAGCATGCCTGGCGCAGCTTCACTCCTCAACGAGCGCGCAGGAGGCTCCTCAAGGCACACCTGCGCGAATATTTCGGCATTGATGTGCCGGACACCGAGATCGTCGGAGTGCGTTCCCCGGGCTCGAAGCAGGAATACGAAGTGCCGCGCGAGGTTTGACTCTCCTACCAGAAAGCTGAGAATGATCGAACCACTGTTTTCGCTGATCTGGCAACCGCGATGGCGGCTGGATCTTCAGCGCCTCAAGAATGGGGACGAAGTTCGGCTGACAAACTCACACCGAGTTATCGAGGCAGTAGTGGTCGACGCCGAGTTGGGGCTCGTGAGAATCACCGCTCACTTCCTGAGGTCCGGTCCCAGTATCTTCGATGAGCTGGTCGATCGTCACTCAGGGGTCGATGCCGGACTTCCCGACGTGGGCACCACTCTGTGTCTGCCACGGACTCGCTGGCGCAAGCGCATTGTCGCCGCAGGATTCCCCGACGACCGGTTTCAAATCTGGACGCGTCGGCGCAGACAGTAGCCCTCATGCAGTACGGAAAGATTCCGCCTGTATGGGGGCTCTTTTCGTTTGTATCCCATCTGTTGAATAAATTGACAAATTAAAGTATTTATGCTATTATAGCGCTTATCTTGAAGAGTAGTAGTTCTTCTGTACCCCACACCCAAGGAGGCCTCATGGCCATCACCGCCGCCGAGCTCGAGCTGATCAACCAGGTCGCCCTGCAGGTTTCGGTCGGTCGCAGCAGCGACCCGATCGACCTGACCGAGCTGATGACCGCCTTCATGGATCGCCGCGAGGAGATCATGCAGGCGCTGGCCAAGCAGACCGAGGAGCTGAGCAACGGCAATTGGACGCTGCGGCCCGTCCCTTCGGACATGTTCGTCAGGGCGCTTCAGGGGCCGGTGCTGTACGTGGCCGTCTGTCCCGCCGACCTCGACGAGAAGGAGCTGCTTGGCCACATCGGCTGGAACTCCCCGCAGGTCGAGCTGATGGTCATCGGCCCCTTCCCCCGCGGCGTGATCTATGACCTCCCCCTGGGAGAGATCGCTGCCACGGCCTAACCCCCATGCAGTACGGAAAATCCCTGCTGTATGGGGGCTTTTTCGTCTTAAGAATCTTGACAAAATCCATACAATTATTGTATATTTCTTGTATGAAGAAGTTAGCTACCACTCGCACCATAAATATTTCTCTACCAGTTAAATTGGTGGATGAGATGGATAAAGCTGCCCAAAATGAATATGCCACTCGTAGTGATTTTATTCGCGACTCTATTCTTCGCAAACTAAGTGCGACCCAGGATCGCTGGGAGGTAGCGGCTGACCTTACCACCGTTAAGAAGGGTGGCGTTGATATTGATGAGCTCTTAAGTAGACTGTAGCTCCGCTTCTATGAGCGATAAGTTAACTAAGCAGCTGACCAAGCTCAGTGCCAAGGAGCGAGAGCTGGTGAAGTCTCTCCTACTCCAGCTGAAGTCAGACAACACACAAGGACTGCAGATCTCTCGCCTAAAAGGTCACGAGGATATCTTTCGCCTACGTAAAGGCAGGCTTCGCATTATTTACCGGGTTACCGGCAGTTCGTTCTCTATCCTGGCCATTGAACGACGCTCCGAGAAAACCTATCGAGATTTTTAAGCCTCATGTATACGTTTCCTCATCGTGATACTCCTAAGACTTTTTGGGTAGTTTTTGGTTTAGCTTGAAAATATTTAATAATGTGTTAATATTTAGACAACTACAGGTGCTGCACACTCATATTTCAACCCCGTGCAGCTGTGATGAATACCGAGCCCTTCTGAATCTCGACTGTTCGTCAGCCGAGAGTAGCAGAAAGGTATGAATGAGAAAATCAAGTTTTAAGTCCCCCTCAACCCGAGGCGGGAAGGTTTTTCGTAATAATAAGTTTGGTGGTCAGCACAACAATCGGCGCGGCCATCAAGGTAAGTACATCGACCCACAGCGGTTTGTGAACGCGGCGGTTGCCCCCACCGAGGAGGCCCCCTACGTGGCCGAGCACGCCTTTACCGACTTTGGTCTGATTGACCAGGTTGAGCGTGCCCTGAACGAGCGTGAATTTAGCACACCAAGTGCGATTCAAGATCAGGCCATAAAGCCGGCCATGGAGGGTCGCGATATCATTGGCCTAGCTAACACCGGCACCGGTAAGACGGCCGCCTTCACCCTGCCGATGATTCATCGCTTGATGACGCAACCGCATATTGGTGTGGCCTTAATTCTGGCTCCGACCCGCGAGCTGGCGGTCCAAATTGAAGAAGAGTTCCGCAGCTTTGCCAAGTACACCAACCTGAAGTCAGCATTATGCCTTGGTGGCGTCAGCATTCACCGCCAGATTAGCCGACTAAGGCAACATCCTCGCGTGATTATTGGTACACCGGGCCGATTAAAGGATCTGTACAATAACGGCCACCTACCGCTCCACAAGGTGGGCATGGTGGTACTTGATGAGGCCGACCACATGCTGGACATGGGCTTTATTCAGGATATTCGCTTCTTGCTCGATAAGCTGCCAGAAAAGCGCCAGTCGATGTGCTTTAGTGCCACGCTGACTCCGGAAATTAAGCAACTGGTGCACGGCATCATGAACGACCCGGTCACCATTTCGGTACGCACCGGCGAGACCAGTAACCAGGTTGAGCAAAACATCATCCGCGCCAGTGGCAAAGAAGAAAAGTTCCAGATTCTGGAAGGCTTACTGCGTCAATCCGACTTTGATAAGGTGCTGATTTTTGGTCAGACCAAATACGGCGTGCAGCGATTGGCCGACAACCTAACCGCGAAAGGCATCGCGTCTGAGGCGATTCATGGCAACAAGACCCAACCCAAGCGCCAGAAGTCGCTGCGTGCCTTTAAGAGCGGCCAGGTATCGGTGCTGGTGGCCACCGATGTAGCAGCCCGTGGTTTGGATATTCCGAAGGTCAGCCACGTGATCAACTTTGATCAACCGGCTACCTACGAAGACTACATACACCGCATTGGTCGTACCGGCCGCGCCGGTGAAACCGGTCAGGCGCTGACCTTTATCGATCGCTAGTAAAGTTTCTCGAAGCATAGCTTAATGGCTATGCTTGCATTTATAGGTTGAAAACTGCATAATTTGGCGGTCAGTAGACCTTTATTCGCAACCCGACTGGAGTCCAAAATGGGTGGCAATTTAGCACATGACGCAACGGAGCTGCCGCACTGCACGTATGACACTGCTCCCGGCTCTCCCGCCGGAACCGGCCTGTGCTGTGAGCCGGCCCCCTACATCGTATGGGACAAACATCGACCTGACACCCCGCTCCATCGATGCGAAAAGCACAGGGGTCTCGTTCGACACGGCGAACCAAGCTCCCCTCCGTTCAACCCGAAAACGAGAGCGAAGCGATGAACTGGAAGGATGCGCAACACAGACAACGTCACGGTGATGTAGGGCAAGCAGGCGCAACCGGACCACGCAGGCCACGGGTTGCGATCGGTCGAAATAATGAAAACTTCGCCAACACCACCGCACAGCGCCGTGCCAGCGAAGAGGGTTCCCTCCTGGAGGTTGTCACCGGCATGACCGCCAAAGCTCACGAAGAGCAGTCTCAGCTGGAGTGCATCATGACCTTCGTGAGGCGAGGCCTCCCGATTCCTGAACGGTTTCATGAGCTTGCCAGGAAACACGGAATTCCAATCGAGGGCTCATAGCGGGTCACCAAATCCCCTTAGCGCTTTTAGCGCTGAGGGGATTCTCTCTTTTACGCTATAATAGATCGCATGGAACAAGCCATAACCAATCTGGTAGGGTCGCTGGGATACGGCGGCATTGTTATTCTTATGATCATCGAGGTGGTGTTCCCGCTACTTCCATCGGAGTTGATTCTGCCGGCGGCCGGCTTTGCGGCGGCCAGTGGCAAGCTATGGCTACCAGCGGTCATCTTAATTGCCAGTATTGGCGCGACACTGGGTTCAACCGTGATTTACGCGGTGGCGCACGCGGTTCCCGACGCCACTATTTACCGACTGGTTGAAAAATATGGCAAATGGTTTGCCATTAGCACCAAGGACGTCAAAAAGGCCGACGCCTGGTTTGACCGTAACGCGATTCTGGCGGTGTTTATCTGCCGTATGATTCCCGGCATGAGGACGGTGATTTCGCTTCCAGCCGGACTCAGCAAGATGCACCCGGTGCCATTTATGATCGCCACCTTTTTGGGTACCCTCATCTGGACCACCCTTATGGTGACGGCCGGCTATGTGCTAGGCGATCAGTACGAAAAGATTGGTCAGCTTATTAGCTGGTTCAGCTACATCGTCGTAGCGGTGGTGTTTGGAGTAATTGGGTACTTTATCTACCACCGACGACACGATCTTAAACGAGTGTTAAAGAAAGGTCGGGCCTCTCGGTAGGTTTGGCCTACTGGCTGGCCGGAGCCACCTTCTCTCTACCCAGTAGCGCGCTGGCGTAGGTGTTATATCGATCGACCTTGTCGTTGTATTCGTTGATCTTAGCGTTCACCACCGGAACCTGAGCGTTGTAGCTCGAAACCTGTCCGCGAGCTAACTGAGCGTTCATGCGCGCCTTTATAGCCTTGATCTCGGTATCAAGCTGGTCGATCTCGGCCCGTAAGCCGTCAAAGGTCTGGTTGAATTTAAGGTTTGCCGCCACCACAACTTGGCGATCGGTAAAATACTGCGAGTAGTAGCGCTCAAGCTTGGGTGATAGCACACCACGCTCGGTCGCCAAGATTGAGTGCAGTTCATTCAGCTGGTCGCCGGCATCGAGCTTGGCATAGACGGCCAAACGTTCTTTAAGCTTAGCGTCGGTAATGGTGGTGTAAAAGCGCTCCAGCTCGCTGTTAATATCCTCGCGCTCGGTCGGGCTTAAGCGGTCGTAGGCGGCGTGCAGCATTTCGTGAGCGGCGGTTACCGGCATCTCGCTGGCCAGCTCCGGCTGCTGGATGTCTAGTAGATAGATTTTGTTACTCGACAGGTAGCAGCCCAGCTCAATGGTGGTTGCATCATCAATACGGCAACGCTGCGCCAGCTGCGAACGGTCGGGGGTTATTTCTGGCTGTGCTCGGTAAAAGATTCGCCTTCCCTCTTCGGTAAAGGCGGCCTGAGTGGCTAAATCGGCGATCTGAGTTGGTGCTGTATATTCTCGCAACACCCACCAGTCCTGGATCTCATAGCGGTAGATAAAAAGACTGTATGCGCCAACAGCGATAGCGGCAACAACGATTAGATTAAGAAGGACTTTAGCGAATTTGGGCATGATCTGATTGTACTATATAGCAACTAAAAAACGCCCGTATTGGGCGCTTTTTAGTTCAGCCTAATTGCAACTATGGCTTAATGTATTCGTTGACCTTGGCCTTCTTGAGCTCATCCTGAACGTACTGGTCAAAATCGATACCCTTAATCAAGATGTGCGAGGCACGAACCTGGTCATCCTTCTTTTCGGTCACCTTAATGATGTGGTACCCATACTTAGTCTTCACTAAGCCCGACACCTGACCTGGCTGCAGCTCAAAGGCGGCCTTTTCGAACTCCGGTACCATCTGGCCCTTGCTAAAGAATCCCAGATCGCCACCGTTGGCTGCACTACTGTCTTGCGAGTACTTCTTGGCGGTCTCGGCAAAGTCGGCTCCACCCTGAACCTGCTTAAGAGCATCTTCAGCCTTTGCCTTGGCTTGAGCATTGATAGCCTCGTCGTTCTGGAGCTTTTCGGCGGTCTTTTGCTTGAGCAACTGGAAGCGAATCTTCTTTTCAAGATCACCCTTGTTCCAACCATAGAACTTCTCAAGAACCTCTTTCACCTTATCTTCACCACCGGCAGACTTGGTGATTTGGTCAACCTGCTCCTTGACCTCCTTGTTGGTAACGGTTACCTTCTCTTTTTTGGCAATCTGACGGATGATAGCCTCTTGCTGGAGTTGATCAAGCACCTGTTCCTGCAGCTGCTTGAGACGCTTCTTGCCCTCATCGCTGGTAAACTCAACCTGCTGGCCACCACTCTCGCTGCTCTGGCTCTGGTAGTAGTGCTTGATTGAGTTGGTTTCGAACAGGTAGGTGGCATAGGTGATCCAGCTGCCATTCACCTTTTCGGCCGGGTATGGAATGATGTTGGCCACAACCTGGACGACACGGTTATCGCTCTTGTACTTGTAGATGAGAACACCAAAGATGATCAAGAACAGTGCGACCAGGCCGACAATGGTTCCACCGATAATCGCCCAGTTGCGTTTAGATGAACCCGATGACTTTGGCTTGTCGCCGGTTGGCGGCATAACGGTCGCCGATGAAGCAATACTACTGGCGGGGCTTTCCGGCGCCACTACCGACTGCGATACCTGCGGCTCCACCTCTTTGGTGGCCTTACGTGCTGGTGATTTTTTGGGTGCCGACTTGCGGGCTGGTGCCTTACGAGCCGACTTCTTCTTGTCGTCCAAAACCAAAACTCCTTATGCTACTAATCATCGTACCCTACTTTGTAGGGGGTGTCGAGGTAATGCTGTGTGTCACTTCCATCATCTTAGAATGAACCTCTTCGGGGTGCATAACATTCCGTAGCGTCCACTCGCTGGTGTAGGTTTGAACGTTTATGTCGCCGAACTTCAACAGCGCCGCCTGCAGGCCTTTGATGTGATAGTTGATCGACTGGACCTTGTCGAAGCCCACCTCGCTGACCTTGCGGTTAAACAGTCCATGCTGACGAATATCGATAAGACGCTGATTGGTAACGATGTAGACGCTGTAGTGCCAGCCAATCCAGTGGTAAAACCAGTAAAAGAAGACGAGGATTGGAGTACCGATCATTATATAAAAAGCCAGGTTTGATAATGGGAAAATAAGTAGCGGTACAATCCCGATGAGGATAGCCAACATGCCGTAAATGAGCTGAAGACGCATCACCACTGGGTGCTGGCGAAAGACCAAGATGACTTCCTCGCCCGGGTGTTGACCAGGAAACTCTTTGGGCTGATTGTCTTTGGCGGGCTTGGCGCTCATGCTTATATTGTAGCAGGAATAGCGTGTTCAGATGGTATAATCTGGAGCGTACTTTAATATACAACGTACTAACAATGCGCCCCGATAGCTCAGTGGATAGAGCGCCTCCGTCCTAAGGAGGGCGTCGGGAGTTCGAATCTCTCTCGGGGCGCCAGCAATTATAAACATTTATTTAATGTATGTGCGGTAAGATGGTCATACTCTTACGCGCACATCCCCCTAAATTTGTAGGAAAAATTTTTGTCGATTAAATTTAGGAGGAAATTAGCATGTCAGTTCACTTATATAAATCTCTCAAACCGATGTCGTATCAACGATTAATGGCTTTAGCCTTATCCAAGAAGGGCCCAATTAACGCCTACCAGTTAAGCGAACTCGCTCCTAACCTTTCAGCCGGAGCTTTTTACATTCGTCATTCTCATGCGGTATATATACTAAGCCAGCTAGAGAGCGAAGGCTATATTCAACACAATACTCACATCTTCACCATCCATCCAAAAGCCAAGAACTACATCATCACAGAGCACGGTCAGAACAGACTAGAGCGAGAGCTTCACAATCTCGGCTATATTTATAGCACTTTGAAGACTTTATCTATTTAGTATGCTTTTTGCGGCGCATGGTAAAGGCTTCATGTGGCGCTTCGTACTCAAACAGCTCGGCCTCGCTAAACCAGTGAGCGATCTCCTGCTTGGCCTCGGCGCTATCGCCCGAAGCGTGCATGATGTTAACAATACCAATCCCCTCACCATCACCGTGGCCGTAGCTCATGTGGGCGTAGTCGCCGCGAATGGTGCCCGGAGCAGCCCCTTTGGGTTCGGTGCTGCCAACCATTTTGCGCACCGTCTCAACCGCCTCAATGCCTTCAAGCACGGTGGCGATAACCGGTCCGGCTTGCATCATTTCAACGGTATTATCAAAGATTTCCTGTCCGTGACGGCTTACCATCGTACCAATGGTCTCGTAATGGTGGTAGTAGTGATCGGTATCAGGCTGCAGCATCTTCATACCCACAATCTTCAGGCCGGTCTTTTCAAAACGAGTCAGGACCTCGCCAACGATTCCGCGTTGAACGGCGTCCGGTTTAAAAATAATTAAGGTTCGTTCCATAGCTCTGTCTCCTTAAAACTTAATGAAATTAGTTCATGATTACTTGGTTGCCTTGCGAAAAGCTCTCACCGCCGGGGCGGTGTTTGGCGAGATGATACCCATCCGCAAGCGGTCAGGAGCTAACATCTCGGCGGCAACCCGCTGAATCTCCTGCGCGGTAACCGCATCGAGTTCGGCCAGCGTCTCTTCGACGGTACGGATGCTCCCCATCAAGGTGAGTTGGCTACTGAGCCGGTCAACCACGGCGCTGTTGCTCTCCATGGCCATTTGCAGACCGCCACGGATCTGGTTTTTGGCCTTGTTGAGCTCGCCTTCGGGCACCAGCTGTTCGGTGATGTGGCGCAGCTCATAGCAAATAGCGCCGATCGCCTCTTCAACCTTGTCATGACCAACCCCCGCGTAGACCTCAAAGGCACCGGTATCGGTAAAGGTATCCAGGCTGGCATTAACTCGATACGCCAGGCCCTTGCGTTCACGAACGTTCAGGAACAGTCGTGAACTGAGGCCGCGACCAAGGATGGCGGCGATCAAACGCGCAGCCGCCTCTTTAGGGTGGCGATACGGATAAGCTACCGTGCTAATAACCAAGTGGGTCTGGGCGGTGTCCTGGGTTAGTGCTTTGGTCTGCTTGCCGGCTAATACTTCTTTAACCTTTGGCGAGGCGGGAATTTTCTTGTCTTTCATATCGCCATACAGCTTTTCGGCCATCTCAACCAATTTGTCGTGATCAACCTTACCGGCGGCGGCGATGACCAGATTGCTGGGACGATAAAACGTATCGCGGTAGACCACGATTTCGTCTCTCTGAACCGACTTAATGACCTTTTCACTACCAATGACATCCTCGGCCAGAGGGTGATTCGGCCACAGCAAATGAGGTGTCAGGCTATGCACGTGGCTGGCTGGGTCGTCACGGTAGACATTCATCTCTTCAAGCACCACTCCCCGCTCGCGGTCGATCTCACCAGCGTCAAACAACGAGTTGCGCATCATGTCGGCCAGAATATCCATGGCCAGCTGTGTCTGCTGATACGGAACCTTGATGTAAAAGCTGGTCAGCTCGTTACTGGTGTAGGCGTTGGCATACCCGCCAACGGCATCGACCTGTTCGCTAATAATCTTGGTTGAAGGGCGGCGCTTAGTCCCCTTAAAAAAGAGGTGCTCCAAGAAGTGCGATACTCCCCCATTCTGCTTAAACTGCTCATAGCGGCTGCCAACCCCAGCGGTCACCGATACGGTGGCGCTGTACGCTTGCGGCATGGTGACACTGACAACTCTGAGTCCATTCTTTAATGTGGTGATTTGATGATTCATGAGCTTGAGTTTACTGAATTCCCCAGACCAATAGCAACACCCCTACCGCTATCCGGTAGTAGGCAAAGACGGCCAGACCATGTTTGGCTAGATATTGCAGCATAAAACGAATAGCAAAGTAGCCGCTAACGAAGGCGCCGATGATGCCGGCTACATAGATAGCCGGCTCAGACAGTAGTTGGTTAACATTCTCCGGCTTGAGCATGACCTTAGCGGTGGCGCCAAAGATGATCGGAGCTGACAGAAGAAATGAAAACCTGGTGGCGGCTTGGCCATTGAGGCCGGCTAAAAGTCCGGCGCTGATCGTGATACCGGAGCGCGACACTCCAGGAATTAAGGCAATAGCCTGGGCGCAGCCGACAAAAAGGGCCCGGCCAAAGGTAATACTCTGTAAGTCAAAACGCCGCTTAGCAAAGCGATCGACCGCCAACATCAAGAAAGCAACCAAGATCAAGTTTATCGCCACGACCTGAGTTGAGCGCAGCGTGGTCTCGACGATTGGCTGAAGCACGATACCGGCTAGAACGGCCGGGACAGTGGCGGCGGCCATCAGCCAAGATAAACGCGAGTGATCGGTCTTTTTTACCAACCCAATTAACAGCTCTTTAATGTCATGTCGAAAGAAAATGAGTAGAGCTGCCAAGGTGCCAATATCGAGCGCAATATCAAAGCCCAGACTGCTGTACTGAAAGTTCAGCAGATCACCCACAATAATCAGATGGCCGGAGCTGGAAACCGGAATAAATTCGGTGAGACCCTGTACCAGACCCAAAATAAACGCTTGCGTGACTTCCCAAAGCTGCATAACCGCTATTATACCCTACTCACGCGGCCGGTTGAGCTTGATTGATCTGCTGCTCTAAATCCTGAACAAATGGGTTGAGCGGATCAAGACGCTTGGCGCGCTCAACAGTGGTCTTGGCGGCAGCGGCATTACCGGCCCCCAGCTGAATACGAGCCTGGAATATCAGCATCTGTACCACAGCCGGCTGCATCTTAGTATCGGCGCTGCGATTTTTAATTACCTCATCGGTATACAGCGCCAAAGCTCGGGTGATAGTCGCCTGAGCAGCGGCAGCATCTTTTTGGGCGTTCAGTTGCAGACTCGATAGATCGGCATAGTACTCGGCATGGTTGTACGAGTCGAGCTCAAGCGCGCGGACAAAAGCGGCTTGAGACTGCTGTAAATTGCCGCTCAACCGTTCAACCCGACCGAGTAAGAACAAGTGTTGAGCATCGTTCGGGTCGCGCTGAGCGGCTTGATTTGCGAAATCTCTGGCACGGTTCAAATTCTGCTGCCTGTCTTCACCCATGGTGGCCAGCACATAATAATCGATACCGGCGGCATTGAGTGCATCGGGGTCGTAGATAAGGGTTTGGGCGGCCTGCTGGTTAGCTGCAGCAGCCTTGTCGTAGTCGCCATTATAGTCATGAATTTCGGCATTTTGGCGAGCCACCGCTCCCTGGTAGTTAGCCACGGCCAGGCCGAGCGTCACCAGCAACAAGAGCATGATAACCGGGCGGGCGTGGCGTGGTGGCTGCGTCGGCAGGAGCGGCTTATACACCAAAGCCAAGAGTACCGCTACCAGCACTAGGAGTGCCGGGTAGCGGCCGTCAATATCGAGCCCAAAGTGAATCAATAGGGCGATCGCGGCAACAGCTATCGGCACACGTTGCGGCTGCCGATACGCCCCATTCATGACCCCAACAATAATCAGTAAAAGCACCCATGCTAACAACGAGGCGCCGACAATCCCCTGCTCGGCCAGGGCCTGAACATATATGTTGTGTGGATCGGTGCTGGCATCGGTGGGCCGCTGTTGGTATTGGGGGTGGACCGAAGCAAAGGTACCGGCGCCGGTACCGATAAGTGGCTGATCCCACCAGATAGCAAAGCTAGCCTGCAGATAGCTGAGGCGATCTTTGCTACTGGTCGATTCACCGGTAGCCGCCTCGGCATAACGCGAGCCCGGTGTCACCGCGGCGTTACCCTTGAGCTGAGTTAACCCCCAGGCGGCAGCGAAGCTCAGCAGTGCTATAAGTAGTAACCCCTTCCAGTGATGACGTAGGGTGACGCTCACGGCAGCGGTGATGGCGACCACTAGAATCAGCGTCAGCGTAGCGCCCCGGGAGTCGGTCAACCAAAAACCGGTGGCCGTAATAAAGGCCGCGGCTATCAGCCACAGATTGCGCCTAGTGATACCCCACCAGCTTGCCAGTATAACCGCCGGCATTAAGTAGGCCGCCGCTGGGTTAGCCCAGTAAAAGGTCGAGGTAAATCGATCGTAGTCGCCGGTAAAGTACAGCCACAGGCCGGCCAGCGTCATAGCCACCGCAGTTGCCAGGTAACCACCAACCAGATAGCGCTGGTTGAGGCGGGGCTGAATAACGGTAATAAAGGCGGCCAGTGCGGCCAGCAACATGAATAGCAACCACATCTGACTCTGATAGCGATTAACCGACCAGATCTGCGATAACGCTCCCCAGCCCAGCCAGGCACCAATCGAGACGGCCAAGAAAGAGCTGGTGGCACCCTTGAGCTCAAAGCGGCGCAACGAAAAGATGCCGGCGATCGCCAATCCGGCAGTGCTGATAAGGAGCGCCAGCGCATCACGCCCGCCGCTCATCCAGGGGGCAAGGGCTAAGAGTAATCCAGCGACTATCAAGCCGTCTGATAAGGTCAGTTTAGATGTAAGCTTCTTTAATTGCACTGTGCTGCTCCGGTAACTGAACTATAAGTCATAATCTAATTTAGTAGGAGCAAATTTTTCTCCCCCTAAATTAGATTATGACTAGAGGCCAAGGTGAGCCCTCTTCTCCTTGATCCTAGCAAAGCGTAACTAGAAAGGCCAGCCGCGGTATAATACGTACATGGGCTTACGCGACCTGATTACCGACTTTTTAGAGCATATGGAAATCGAGCAAAACCGTTCGCAAAAAACGGTGGCCAACTACGATCGCTATCTGCAGCGGTTGGTGGAGTTTGCCGGTGATATTCCGATCAGCAAGCTAGATAGCGAACTGGTGCGTAAGTGGCGACTGTGGCTGAATCGGCTGACCGATAGCGACGGTAATCCCATCAGTAAAACCACTCAAAATTATCATTTAATTGCCCTGCGCAGCTTTCTAAAATACCTGGCCAAGCGCGATATTGATGCATTGACCAGCGACAAGATTGAGCTGGCCAACGTCAAGCGGCCACAGGTCACCTTTCTTGATACCAACGAGGTTGAACGACTGGTTGGCGCGATCGATGTTTCAACTCCGGTTGGCCTGCGTGACCGAGCCATCATTGAGCTACTGTTTAGCGGCGGTTTGCGGGTTAGTGAACTGGTGTCGCTCAACCGCGAACACATCAACCTGGACCGACGGGAGTTTAGTATTCGCGGTAAAGGCCAGAAAGACCGACTGATCTTTATCTCCCCCACCGCCGCCGACTGGTTGGCGCAGTACGAAAAAAGCCGCAACGATAATTTCAAGCCATTGTTTATTCACTATTCAGGCAGCAAGGATGAGCTGGACGACGGCGCCTACACGCGGCTGACCGCCCGGAGCGTGCAGCGCCTGGTGGGTCGCTACGCCAGACTGGCTGGCATTACCAAGAAGGTGACGCCGCACACCCTGCGACACTCCTTTGCCACCGATCTTTTAAGCAATGGAGCCGATCTACGGAGCGTCCAAGGGCTCCTGGGCCATGCCAACGTTTCTACCACCCAAATCTACACCCACCTGACCGACCCGCAGCTCAAACAGGTCCACGAAAAGTTTCACCGCAAGGGGTAGTGGGTACGACAGATCTATTGAATAGGGCAGATATTCTGGAAAGCTTGCTCGTAAGCGCTGCCACCAACACTTGCTGGTATCGAAATTACCTCTTGATCTTTACAGATATCGACATCGGCGTACAAGACATTTGCAGAATCAAGTGGGCTAGCCTTAATTGGCACATCAAAAGCCACTCGCCTGAAGGCTGCACCTACTCGTGCCGTAACATCCACTTGTGCTGACTGGAGTGGAATCGCCGTCACCTCTCTATCCCCACTATATACACGCACCAATATTAAAGAGTCACCATCTCGTGAAGTCAAACGCAACACCGAATTGAAGGGCTTAGACAAACCGCTAACCGCTAAGTCAGCGTCGGTTGGCGCAGCTATCTTAGCAAGATTTGGCAAGCTGAACGATGCCGCCCCGTACTGGGCCCCCAGTCGCTGCACTTGAGGCCGCAACCGAGAAGGATCCGGGTCGTTTAAAGGATCGTTTGACGGCGGATACGCAATATAAAAGAGGCTGGCTGGTGCACAGGCACTATCAGATGAAGGCCCGCAGTGATTTGTGGGATCAAGCACCGCGCCACCAATACTGGTTGTTGAAGGGTCGTCGCCGGTGTAATTGAAGTTTGTTAAGGTTGTCTCAATTTTGGGATCGGTCTCCTCGCCGGTCCGCGAGGGAGTGCCGCCTGGAGTTTGCCCTCCCCAAAAAACCTCTATCCTGTCGTAATTTAAACCGGTTAAATCAAATTCGACTGTTTGATTTTTCTTGACCTTAATCGGTTGCAGGGAGTTGATTGCGGTAATGGTGACACAGCTAATATCCGGGAGATCTCCGCCAAGCCCAGCCGCTATGTTGTTGATGTTTAAGTACGGGTCAACCGCATCGGTTAAATCAACGCCCTCACCCTGTCCGGTCGCTGGTGCACACCCCTGGTTAAGACTTTTTAAATTCTTGCCGCTCCGAGTGTAGTTTTTAACAAATAACGTGGTGAGCTCGGCCCCACTTTCCGCGCCATAGTAGCTCCGAATACCATTTGCTAAATCGGTTGCATGACGCAACTCACCGGTCATGAGGCGAGTTAATGAAATGACCAGAACCGATATAATCGCGCCGGTAACAGCGACCGCTAGCAACGAGGCACCCCCTCGTTGATCTGAAATCATTTTCGATAGCCGATCAATCATCTCTCAACCTCCCTCAACTCAACGCTCGTACTTAAATTTGTTATCGAACACCACTCCGGCCTGACCGTGGTACTACATGTCACGGTGCCCGGATCGAGAGTGGATCGCGTCAAGTCTACCGCCTGAACCGCGGTTGCCGCCGCCACCGTCATACGAACGGTTATCAAATCACTTTTTCCGGTGTTTGGATCGGTCGCAAGGGTGCCCTCAAAGCGGACAAATGACACATCTTGATCGGTTGCAATTCGATCGGCCTGAGCGTCATTTACCGGCAGTGCGCACACCTCCCCTTTAGCCATCTGGTGTCGCCATAGCTGATAGCGGTTTTCTGCCGTTTCGCGGGTATAGAACATTACACCGCTTTCGCGAGCGCTTGAATTATAGAAACACAACACATCACGGTCGGTATTTATTGCACCCACATCGGTGTTGGTTTGTGGCTGAGGGGTGCCCTTAACAACTTCCACTAATCCAGTTTCACGGCTTCTTCGGGTAATTTCTTCTGCCGCTAGGCGAGCGGCCTGCTGGGTATTGCGCACACCAACGGTTGATTGATAAATCTTATACAACTGCAAAATAGAAGACGATAAAGCGAGCATTACAAAACTAAACAACGCCATCGCCAGTAGAAGCTCAATTAAGGTAAAGCCCTGGCGATTCAAGTTTATTTTTTTCATATCTGCGTCCTCATTACGGTGTCCCAAAGATATATCCGACCAGTCGACGCACCCCACCAAACGGAGGAGCCGGCAGATTAGATGGCGTATAGAGGTAGTCCGGGTAGCTGCTCGACTTATATTCCCACAACTGACTACCTGTGCCGGGTTGGCGAAGAATGTATCCGATAGGAGTGGGGCTTTGCAGGGCATAGCCGGCCGGCGGAGAATCGGTGGCGCAACCGTACCAATGAGCTCGTTCACTTGATGAGTAATACTGCAGCAGTCCACAGGTACGCTCGGGCGGCCATTCGGCATCATATAGGTAGCCGACTAAATTGCTTGACGATGCCCCCGAAGATCCCCGCTGATACCCTGCGGCGATTGCCTGGTTGTATAAATTAATATCTGTGGTGTAAAAATGGTCAGAAACGGCGTCATTATGGGCAACATACAGTGGGATTCGTGATGGTGGGGTGGCAGCCGGTGGTGGCGTAATCGGCCCGGTATTCACATAGGCACACTGTTGGTTCGTCGTATCATCCGCGCCTCGCTTGGCAGTGCAGTCTGCCAGGGTGTTACCTCGCTTATCAACCAACCACACCGGCAGGCTAAAGTTGTTCTGACCATTGTCACCCCCAACCAAACTAGTCCAGGTTACCTGAACGGTTGCCCGCAACCAGAGATTCGGGTTGATTGAAGAAGCCGGCGGAATATAGGGGCTTTGTGCAACATCAGAGGTGATGGTTACGTTGTAGCGACCACAGTCGGTCAGTGGGCACTGTCCGGCCTGCAGGTTCAAGCTCTGATCAATATGATAAGCGGAACCGGCGTTGGCAAAGCCGGTAAAGGCCGTGTCATTTTGAAATAAGCTCACGTTTTGCCGATAGGGATCGGTATCTTTTAATCGAGTCATTTCACGGTCACGAAGCGCAATCAGTCGCTCGGCCTGCATCTGTGCCAAGTGAGCTGCCTCGGTTCGCTCACGCCCCTCCACCCCAACCTGATAGGTTAGGTTGGCGATATTAAGCGCGCTAATTATCAATGTTGACATAATCGCCACCGACATTACCACCTCTATTAAGGTGTCGCCTCGTTGACTCTGTAATACTCTTCCCGCCATATTCATCTGAGCCTACTGAACTCTTCGCCTGATTACATTGTTGCGCGGTTGGACGGTGACGGTACCCAATCGACTTGCCGTACCGTTTTCTATACGAAAATTCAGCTGCACAACGTTACTAAAGTCGCCGTTATCGTGATTGTAGTTCGCCGGATCAAGAATGTTCTTGGTGTAGGCGTACGCGGCGTGGGCTTCATGAATGCCAAGTGCAGTCAGTATGGGCGAGGCTGACTGCAAATTACCAGTAAAGCCGGTGGCCTGACGACTGCCAGAAGTACTTGAGCCGGCCTCTCCGTCTGAATTAACGGCGGCAAAGCTGTTTATTGGCACATACCCAATAATCTCCTCCTCCCCAAAGCTAAAGGGGCCCGACATGACCTCGGCTATTTGGGGTGGGTCGGTATGAATATAGTATGTGTCCCAACCTGTAAATACCGAGGAGTGAAGGCGAACCAGCGGTCGGGTGTTGTTGTAACTATGCTTAAGCACGTAACCGATAATGATGGGGTTGGCAAATCCCTCCGACGACGACACAGACGCCCCCTCGACTGGGTCGGTGGTATAGAAATAAGCACCCTGCACCGAACGATAGCGGTATAACGGCTTACTATCCTCTACCTGCGTGGAATAGATGCGACCAAAGGTCGAGGATGGGCCTGGAAACGTGCTGGGGTTACTCCAGTAGCTCCTGGCCTCCTCTTCATTTGTGGTTCGGAAATAGAAAAACCGATCGCGGCTTATCGTATACACGTCTGCAAGTGAGGTGCGAGGTGGGTCAAAGGATGACGGTGGAGCACAGTCGGTAGTGCATAGTGGCGAAGGAGTTGACGGACCGCCCCCGCCCGCTGGAGGCGTGACTGAACCGCCGTAAAGATCATCTGGCACATAAGCTGTACGCGTGCAGCCGGGAGGAGCGTTAGCTCCCGTGCCAGCTGTTTCGTCCCAATCCCGAACCGCAAAGGTACTATCTGGCTGACGGGTAAAGATGATGGCGGTTCTTGTCGCAAGATTGTAGCGAATACCTTCATTGAGGGCGATAGGGCTACGCGGGCATTTTGACAGAAAGGCAGTCTGCTCTTTGTCAGAAGCAATTAGGTCAGAAATCTGGATCTGGTACGGAGATGCTGGGTCAAACTCAAGTATTCGACCAAAAAATTTACTGCTTGAACTGCCGGTTCCGTCATCGGTAATTGCACTGTAAGCCTCTGCCCTTTGCTTTTCGAGCGTGTTTTTTATCTCATCAACTTGGCTTAAGTAAGCGTTTTCTTCTCGGGTACTGTTAATGCCCGCCGTAACACCAACCGCCAAAATAGCGGATATGGCCAATACTATGGTTACCTCGACTAATGAAAACCCTTGCTGCCATCTCATACTGAGCTCATTGTAGCATAACCGGTATTAGCCTAACAGGTATAAACCGGTAGTTTGGGTGTACCATTCCAATATGTGCTGACCCCAAAAAAAGGCGACCAATGTACCGAGTATCAAAAAAGGACCAAATGGCATGCGGTCGGCTCGCTTTTTACGCTTTGTAATAAGTAAAAACACCGCTATCACAGCAGCCACATTAAAGGCTACAAACATGGCCAAGAGGGTCTCCTTAAGCCCCAGGAGTAGTCCCATAACAAAGGCCAGCTTAATATCTCCTCCTCCCATCCATTTACCCCGAGAAACCGCCGCCAGAGCGTAAAAGCCGCCGCCAAAGATGATAGCCGCCGCCATGGGGCCCACAATCACCTGCCAAGACCCTGCTGCCGTCGCATGGATGACAGCAATAAGGAGGGCTGGCACAATTAGCGGTAGTAGTACTTTGTCGGGTAAGAGATACCAGCGAAGATCATAAGCGGTTAACACCACCAAACTGCTAATGACATACAGCCACAGCAGCAAAATAACCGCATCCCACCAGCCGGCTGGCTGATGAGTAAGATACGTCAAGGCAAAAAGCAGGCCGGTGGCGACCTCAACTAAAGGGTATTGGTATGAAATCGGTTTACGACAGTGTCGACATCGTCCGCGCAGCGCCAGCCAGCTTACAAGGGGTATAAGCTCAATCGGACTCAGCTGGTGGCGACACGACGGGCAGCTGGACCTTCCGACCACAAAGCTTTTACCATTATGTAGCCGCAAAATGACCACATTTAAAAAGCTTCCTACGATCAAGCCTATACCAAACAGGAAAACGGTCACCAAGATAAGCATATGCATAGTATATCAAAAAACCGCCCTGGGGCGGTTTTTTGAAGCACGCTAGCTCAAGATTATTGGTTTGAGCGACAAACCTGACCGTTCTCTTGGCCAATACGTATGGCGTAAACTCGACCTGCAGCTGCACCGTTACAGTTCTGACCATAAATGTAGTTGACGTTAGCTGTACCACCAGCAGCCACCGCAGCTGGGTTAGCAGCAGTGTTCGCGTAAGTGTACTGAGCACCCGATGATGGATCGGTTAGCTGTGGGTTGTTAAGATAGGCGCCGGTAAAGCCAACGAAACCCTGTACACCAGCAGGACAGCCATTAAGACCTGCGCTACCCGGGTAACAGCCGTTGTTGTTTGAAGCAAAGTTTTCAAGCTTGGCTACAATCTTACCCAAATCATCCTTTCGCTGTGAGTCGCGGCGGTTCTGCTGCGCTCCACCGATCGCTAAGATGACACCTGCAATAACGAGTGCTCCGATGGCTAACACGATAACCAATTCGATCAGCGTAAAGCCTTTTTTGTTATTTGTTACTGACATTAGTTTCACCTCCATAATGTGCTCTTGGTTGAATTTAGTACTCTTTAGGTTATCTCCATATTGATCATTGCGCTTATGATTGTCAAGAGTTTTTCTTATACTACGCATTTACTTAGGAGCCGCGGTACCTGCGCCCCCACCGGCTGCATCGGTACCAAGGTCACCGCTACCGACTAAGCTATAGATGGGGCCAAGTACGGCAAGTAGCAGTAGGCCCACCATAATACCCAGAACCACCATCATTACCGGCTCCAGGGTGGTAGAGAGGTTTCTAACCGCTTCGTCAACCTCATCCTCATAATAGGTTGCGGCGCGACCCAGCATCTCATCAATAGCGCCAGACTCCTCACCAACACCAGCCATCTGGGCTACCAAGGGGTGAAAATGAGAACGCTTTTCTAGCGCCTGAGACAGCCCCTTACCTCCCCGTACGTCGCGTATAGCATCGCTAATATCGGCGGATATGACTCGGTTTGATACGGCTCCACGCGTGGTCTCCATGGCTTGCAGCATCGGTATACCACTTGCTAACAAGGTGTTCATGGTTCGACTAAAACGGGCCATATAGAGTTTACGGAACAACATCCCGAATACTGGAATGCGCAACTTTAGTCGATCAAACTGCAGCTGGACACCCTCTGAGCGAAAAAGATAGCGGAACAAGAAGGCCAAGCCAAACAAGATGATAGGGGTTATCCACCAATAGCTTGTCATGAGTTTTGATATTGTGATTAAGACTTGGGTGTATATCGGCAGCTCCTTGTTGAGGTCATCGTATAGCTTAGCCACCTCCGGCACGACCTGGACCATCATCAGGACCATCACGCCAACAACCAAAACCAAAACAATGGCTGGATAAATTAAGGCGCTTCGGATCTTCGAAATAATTGCGGCATCTTTTTCTTGTTGAGTCGCAAGTCGTAAGAGAGCTTTATCAAGCGTTCCAGAGGTCTCACCGGCTGCAACGAGCGATACATAAATCTCATTGAAAACTTTCGGATGCTTTGCAAAAGCATCCGAAAGCGTTGAGCCACCCTCAACGCTGGCTATAACTTCTGAGATAATTGCCTTAAACCTTGGCTTATCTACTTGCTGCTCGGCCGAACGCAGCGCACGAGATAGCGGAAGACCGGCGTTAATCAAGGTCGATAGCTGACGCGTAAAAATAACCCGATCTTTGGTGCTAACCTTACCAGAAAAACCAATTCTCCCCAGCAGGTTGGCTTGATCTTCGGGTACAATATTTACCACAAACAATCCGCGTTCGGCTAAAAGCTTTGCAGCAGCCTGGGTACTTTCAGCTTTCACGTTCGCCTTAACTACCTCGCCGGTTGCCCGATCTTTGGCTGTATATACATAGGTGACCATGTCGCGCGTTACGCCTTCATTAACCGATCAAGTTCTTGCAGGTCGACAGCAAAGTTCTTCGCCTCGTCATAGGTGATTTTGCCTTCGTGAATCAGCTTGACTAGCGTAGCGTCCATCGACTGCATCCCCTCTTTACCGCCGGTTTGAATGACGGTCTCTAGCTGGTGGGTCTTGCCTTCACGAATGATATTGCGGGCGGCTGGCGTGACCACAAAGATCTCGGCGGCAGCTAGGCGTCCGCCACCGATGGTTGGCACCAGTCGCTGCGAGCAGATCGCCTGCAGCATACCGGCGACCTGGACTCGAATCTGCTGCTGCTGGTGCGGTGGGAAGACGTCAATCATGCGGTCAACCGACTGGGCGGCGCTGTTGGTGTGCAGAGTGGCCAATACCAAGTGGCCGGTCTCGGCCAGCGTAATGGCGGCGCTGATGGTTTCAAGATCGCGCATCTCACCGACCAAGACGACATCTGGGTCTTGGCGCAGACTGGAACGCAGAGCGGCACCAAATGAGTAGGTATCATAGTGAATCTCTCGCTGAACCACAATCGACTTCTTGGAGTGATGGGCGTACTCAATCGGATCTTCAATGGTGATGATGTGTCGGGAGCTATTGCTGTTGATCTGGTCGACGATGGCCGCCAGCGTAGTCGACTTACCGGATCCGGTCGGACCGGTTACCAGCACCAAGCCACGTGGATAGTTAGCAAACGTGCTCACCACCTTGGGCATGCCAAGCTCTTCGAGTGTGCGAATCTTGGTCGGAATCAAGCGCAGGGCGGCAGCTACATTCCCCTTCTCGTGGAAGGCGTTGACGCGAAAACGGCCGTAATCCCCAAAGCTAAAGCTAAAATCTACCTCTTTATCTTTTTCAAAAACCTGCTTCTGCTCATCATCCATGATTGAATCGACGATCTTGGCGGTATCGGCTTCATCCAACACCGGCGTATCATCAACCGGCTTCAGTGCACCATCGACGCGCAACATTGGCGCCAGTCCCACCTGAAGGTGAAGATCAGAGGCGTCGTGCTTGACCACCTCTTCAAGTAATAATTCAATTTTTGGCGTTCGTTTTTCCATATGATTCCTATTTAGAAGTCCGATGCCACCCGCGCTACCTCGGCCAGCGTGGTTACACCATTAAGTGCCTTTAAGTAGCCATCCTGCTTCATTGTGACCATGCCCTGCTCGGTTGCCAGATTCTGCACCTGGGTGGTGGTTGCTTCACTGGTAAGCAACTTCTCCATCTCTGGAGTCATGGCAAAGACCTCGTAGATGCCGACGCGACCTTTATAGCCGTCTTTACAATCCTTGCATCCTTGGCCCTCAAATAAAGTATAAGCGGTTTGACCCGGTGAGGGCAAGTTGTCGTAGCCAATATCTTTCTTGGCCTGCTCTGGGTCTTTTTTGACCCGTGCTGCAATATCGGCCAGCGTCTTATTAATCGACTCGGCCTCGGCTTGAGTAGCTTTGCGCTCTTTTTTGCAGGTCGGGCAGACCCGTCGAACCAAGCGTTGTCCGATCACCGTGTTAACGGTTGAGCCAACCAAGAACGGCTCGACCTTCATGTCAAGCAAACGCGGCAAGACGCCGGCAGCACTGTTGGTGTGGATGGTCGACAACACAATGTGGCCGGTTAAGGCTGCCTGAACCGCCAGGTTAGCGGTCTCACCGTCACGAATCTCTCCCACCATAACAACATTTGGATCTTGGCGCAGGATTGAGCGCAGTCCACTAGCAAAGGTTAAGCCCACATCAGAGTTAACCTGTATCTGGTTAATACCATCCATTTTGTACTCTACCGGATCTTCGAGGGTGACGATGTTCACCTTGACGTCCTTAATCTCCATGATGGAGGCATACAAGGTGGTCGACTTACCGGAACCGGTCGGACCGGTAGCCAGTACCATGCCGTGAGGCTTATGAATTCCTTCCTTGATCCGCTCATAAGCAATGCCTGAGAAGCCAAGATTTTCCAATGTCAGCAACGTGTTGTCCTTATCGAGCAACCGAATAACCACCTGCTCGCCCCAGGTAATCGGAGCGATGGCGATACGCAGGTCAACATATTTTTTACCAACATGCACCTGAAAACTACCATCCTGCGGAATACGGTGTTCATCGATCTTCAGATTCGACAGAATCTTAATGCGTGAAATAAGCGCCGGCTCGATGCTTTTCGGTAACTTCATTGTCTCTTGCAGCACGCCGTCGATACGAAAACGAATCCGCAGATCCTTTTCGCGTGGCTCCACGTGAATATCGCTGGCCCGACTGTTAACCGCGTACTCCAAGATGGTGCTGAGAGCGCGGCTGATTGGCGCATCCTGCACCAAGGTTTGAATCGATTGTGCCCCCTCTTTTTTGGCCTCGGCGGCGTTTTCGGCATCAACGGTTTGAATGGCCTTTTTAATCTCGCCGGATATCTCGGCACTATACTGCAACAGCACCGCATCGATGCTGGCCTGACTAGCCATGAAGGTGACAATCTGCTCCCCCACCTTGCGACTCAGGAAGTCGACCGCCTGAATATTGGTTGGATCAAGCATGGCGATCGCTAAACGGCCCTGAACCCGTCCGAACGGCACGCTATGGTAAGAGACGGCTGTGTCGCGATTGAGCCGGTTCAGCACCTCCTGCTGCACTACAACGCCGTTTAAGTTAACGTACTGCAACCCATTCGCCATCGCCTGAAACCGCACCATGGTCTCTTCATCGATAACGCCGGCTTTTTGGATAACCGCAATCAGTGGCTCATTGTTCTGAATCGCCTGCAGCTTAAAGTCATCTAACTGCTTTGACGTCAAGATGTTCCGCTCAAGCAGCAGCTCTTCTATATTTTGTTGAGTTTGTGCCGATAGCATGGGCTATCTCCTACTGTGTCGGCGGAGCAAATGGTGAAGGGTTACCGATGCCGCTCTTTAGGTCTGGCGGAGTATAAAAGTTCTTGGATTGACTGACGTCAGTTAATCGATTTAAAGCCTGCCCATTATAGTCTGGCTCAATCGGGGTAATCTTTTCATAGGTTAAGGTCTTTTGGGAGCCACCCTTTGGGCCAACCTGCATGAAAATGAGAAACCCAGCGACCGCAAATATTAACACAGCAACTACCAGCTGAATCAACTCTTTTGTCTTCATTACTTCACCGTCTCCTCTTTGTCGCTATAATCGGCTTCGCCCTGATAGAAGGTTTGTAAGGTTAGATCACCCTTCAATAGACCGGAATTACCCTTTAGTTCAAAAGTAGCGACCGATATTGGCCGAGTCGACATTTCAAGATTTCTGAACAGGCGAGTCATCTGCCCATAGTTGCCCTGAACTGAGACGCTCACCGGTAGCGGCTGCGGAGCTACTGAGCCACCCGCCGATTGTGTGCCGGAAGCCCCGCTGCTGTCGGCAGGAGAACCAGTTGCAGCCGAGGAGGCTGCCGCCGAAGCGTTTGCATTGATCGACTCCATGCGAGTGCCAGCGCTACTATTGGCTACCTCCATTAAGCTAATCATTTGAGTGAAATCGGCTTTTGAGGGCATAGCAGCCTGAATGAGCTGCTTTTGTTCGCCCGACAGGCGATTATAGTTATCGACTAGTTTTTGTGCGTTTTCAAGCTTTTTCGTAACATCATTCTGAGCCTGGACCTTACCGATTAAAACTTGGCCGTTTCGAATATTTTCCTTTACCATCTGGTAGCCAAAATAGACACCGGCAATAGTAGCTAAAACAGCAATAATAACCATCAGAACAACGTAGTTGTTAGTCGATAATTGCTGCTTTGTCTTTGTCGCAGTAACTGGTTTTTTAATAGCCGCCTTAGTTGCCATTTTTTACCTCACTTGTAACTTCGCTCGCTACGGTTGCGGTTAACTGAAAGGTAATCGCACCCTGATCAGCCGAGGCAGAGGTTACCTGGACATCGGTAAACAAGGGGCTGTTCGTGGTTGATGCATTTGGCCCAATTTCTATATTGGCCGCCTCAAGTGCTTTTACCATCTTATTGATCAGCGAATAGCTCTTAGCGGTTGCGTTCATCTCCACCTTATTACCCTGCTCCAGCTTTAAGGTGGTAACGCTAATACCCTGTGGAATAAACTGCTCTAAAATAGCAAAGAAACGACTCATCTTTGGCTGCTTGCCAGAAAGCTCGTACCACGTATTTAAATGTAGCTGTGCGGTTGCAGCCTTTTTAAGATCGGTCATGTTGTTGATTTGATCTTGCTTAGACTTAATGTCATTGGTAGCCAGTGCGATTGCGCCCTTCTGGGCGCCTAAGAGCAACAACATAACCAGTACAAATCCGGCCGAAAGCACCACGCTGGTGGTTGCTACTGTTGTGGCAATACGCCGATTACGCTTATCTCGCTGGTGCTTCTGATAGACCTCTGGTGCTAAGTTAATGCGAGCGCTCATGACAACAGGTCCCTCTCTGCCAACCCGGCCGCTACCCCGTATCTAGATGACATCTGCATTAAGGTGTCTTGAAGTTGCGCTTGATAGCCGATCTTAATCCAGGCATTTCCAACCTCGATACTTAAGCCGGTTGCGGTTGCCAGGTAAGTTGGTAGCTCCGGGAGCGCGATGGAGCCTCCGCTTAAAACAATCTTTTCGAGTTTAATTTGCGGATACTGACTGGTAAAGAATTTAATCGACTTATCAATTTCGGAAACCAATTGATCAAGACTCGGCTTCAAGGCTTTATAGACCTGGCCTTCCAGCTTCGTCTGAGTTAAACCAAATTTTTTGGTAAATTGATCGGCTTGAGCATCATCAAGCCCAAGCTTTTGGCCAACCGACTTTACAAACAAAGAACCACCCACCGGCACCGAACGTAACAGCTTAGGTACGTTGGCTTGAACAATGGTGATATCGGTAGCAGTGGCGCCAATGTCTAAAACCAAGACCGCTAGATCAGATGGCTGGACCAGCGCCCGTGCCAGCGCTACCGCATTCGGCTCAAGAGCCATCAGCTCAAGTCCAGCTTGCTCAAAAATACTGACGTACTTTTCGGTCACGGTATTTGGGGCTGCAACCAAAAGAACCTCTTGTTCCTGCTCGGTCTTACCCGGCCCTACCACTACCCAGTCGATCTTGACGTCCTTGTAGTCCATGGGGATGTACTGATCGGCTTGGAGCTGAATAGCCTTGGTCAACTCGTTACGGCTCAGCTTGGGGGTAGAAATAACACTAGAGAAAACCTTTGAGGAGGGCACGCCAGCGATGACATACTTGGTATCGACTCGAGCATCCTTAACAAGCTGTCGAACCCCAGCTGCGACTTCGGCAATATCGGCGGGCGAGTCACTGGCGGTAACGCCCGGACGAATCTCAATATGTCCATAGGTTACGAGGGCGGGTTTTTGGCCAGCTCTCTTTAGCTGAACCAGTCGAATGCCGCCCGATCCTATATCAATACCAAAATACTCGACTTCTTTCGTAAATAAACCCATTGGCTACAGTATACCAATAGTGCTTAAGCTTGAAAAGATTTTAATACCGCGGAGCTCGCTCCCCCTGATAGGATGTGCGAACGAACTGGGCAGCCAAATCGCTAAACCCTGGCGGAGTAGCTAAAATCAGACGATTTGAGAAGACAATCTCTTCTGATTGGATCGGACCCTCCGGCCTTGAACCAACATTTTTTGGAACCCGGTTAAAGCGGAATGAGCGACCAAACATCACTCCGTTTACCCGCAACCGCTTGCTGCATTCGGTTACGCTATATCCAGGGGTCGGTGGCGTTGAGAGATCGGCCACTCCATCGCGCTTAAACCCGCGGCTGAGGGTTTTGACGTCATTCAATGAGGTAGCCGAAGCGCAGGTGTTAATAATTCCTTTTGTCTGAATAGAGCCGTTGGTGGTTCCTTGTGCGTAATAGTACCCATCGAGCTGGGTTACCGACGGATCAATGTAGATGTTTCCGGTCACAACAACTCCAAACGAAGGGCTTTCACCCAGCTTATTGCCAGCATTATCCTGATATTTAACATTGCCTGCGATGTAGAGGTCGCCATCGACAAACAATGTCCAACGCTTTGTAATAATGGTATCCTCACTGTCACCAACAGACCCGTTGCCGTACTGAGCGGTTCCTGGAATTGTTGAATTATTGCCCAGTTTAAAGACTGCCCCCGGATTGTTGGTCACGATTTTATTATTTACATTTGTAAGTGCCTCATCGGTGTCGTATACCCGACTAAGCGCTGACCCCCAAAGGTACTGCCCCCTCAACGGTGGCGTGGTTAAATAGCGAAGCCGCTTAACAAGATCCGGGCGACACTGCTGGGTGCGTGTGCCATAACTGTTGAGCCCGGTAACTGAGCTGACATTATACGGAGCTTGGTTTTCGACCGTTGAGACCATAAACCAGCCTTGACCTCCAGGGTTGTCGCGCAGTTGGTTGGTTCCATTGGTGTCGAGATTACACGGCCCGCTTGTGGCATCGGCCACCCCTCCGCCAGCATGCACTCCTCCGAGCGCAGTGTCATAGTATGGCTGATCAATCTTGGCCAACCGGAACTGAATGGGGTTTGAGTCGCGACAGGCCTCTGGGTATCCGGCAATCCAAAGCTGTCGCCAGCAAACACGAGCGGTATTGGTTGTCGTTGCCCCATAGGCTAGATTGGCGGTGTTATTGAAGTAACTATGGAACATATACTCCTGGCCGCCATATGTCGACTGAGGGGTTCCAGCAGTAGGACATCGCTGCTCCGGCCACCACTGACGACACCCAACCGCCTGGCCCCAATACACCGTCCGGGCATCGAGGGAGCGATTACGATCGGGGGTATAGGTGTCGGGGTCGTTAAAGATACCTGGAATCGCACCATTGTTTTGATCTTTAACGTAATACTCCACCGGTCCCTTGGTTTTATCGGCAAAGGCCTCAATCTTAATGGTGGCCTGATTAAAGCTCGGCAGGTCGGGACGAGCAGAATAGATGTAGCTATCATACGGGACGCCGCCGGTCACCTCGGCTTCGCACGCCTTCCCCCTCAAATTACCCTGGGTGTCCATCTCAGCCACGGCCGATTTTGCCACACAGGTTATGTCGCCCGGAATTGGGTTATATATTTTTTCGTTGCTTGCCGACGGTAGATTGCCGTTTACGCCACCTGCCGCCGTATTATAAACGCCCTGCAGGCCATTACGATCAAGCCCAATCGCTTCGGCCGACTTAACTCTGCCTGTCCAAGTAAACGTTACCTGACTATAAGCCGGCAATCGATCCATGGAGATGCTTATGCGTCGTGGATTATCCAATATTGCACAGCCAGTACTCGTGCTTTTAGTCCTCCACCCCGATGGAGCTTGGTAACCATACGAAAGCACCCCGGGAGCACACGGTAACCCACCATCGGCCCTCCAGGGTAAACCTGATATCGTAGGTGCTCCACCGGTCGTAGAAGCACTTAAGCTCGTTACGACAACCGAACTGGGATCAATATTTAGTGGAATATTGTCTTCTATAACCATACTAGGCGAGTTTGAATCGATATCATTCGTAGCGGTAACGGTGTACGAAACTGTATCGCCAGGCTTTAAGTTCGTCCCATTGCCAACATTAACCGATTTTGCCATGGCCGGATTTTGCGGCGTTGGATTATAGTAAAACTGATACTCACAGCCCGGCACATCACTACACTGTACCGGCACATAGTAGTAGCCCCCATCATACCAACTGCCGCTATGACCGCCGATTACTGTGTAGCTTGTCCCTCCCGAAGAAACATTAACCGGCAACCTCATGCACACCTTTTGATAGCGGGTGGCGTTATTGCCTGGCTCAAGCTCCCAGTCTCCGTTCGGATTTGTACCAATATCACGATAAGAGCCGGTACATGAACGAGAGAAAGCTAAACCGACACTAGCCAACCCTTTGCCGGTAGCATTTGTAGGGTCGGACTTAATACTGCCGCTAATTCGAATGGGAACCACATGCAGGCAAATATCGTTTGGCGAGCGACCCTGAAGCTTAGAGGTAAAATCCTTTGATATGTAGCCACGAATGCAGATATTAGCGCTGTTTTGAGTTTCCGGGTTGACTCTAAACTGAGCGGTATAGTTTCCGGTTGAGCCATCAGGGTTATGCGAACCAGCCGCATTTTGAGCGTTATACCATATTGCGGCTTGACCCTCTGAACCACAGGTCATCCAACCGTTACCGTCAGCCAAATCAGAGCTCCAGCCAGTCCAAAAAGGGTCCCAGGGTGGAGGCGGAAAGTCGTCGCCTGCTCGAGTAGACCCTACTGCAGGATTATAATATGGCGACTCTTCAGCATAGAAAAAACTCGGGCACCCGCCAGGGTCACCCCCATTAATTGCCCCAAGTCTAAAACCCGCCCCAGGGGTGTTGTAATCAAGCCCCCCAAACTGCTGATCGGTACTATCAAACTTAATCCAGGTACTTATGCCACCGGACGCGGTAGTATTCAAACGATAGGTTATGTTCACATCAACCCGATCGCCCGCCACAATAACATCACCATTATTTTTCTGGACACCATTCACGCTAACCGACATACCTACCCGCAGGTCTCGAGATGGCTCACAGAACATGTTTGTACCACTGCAAAAAGCGCCGGCGTATGCAGGTACAGTACTAAAACCAACACCAAGCGCGCCAAGCATTGCTGCGGCGCTCAAGACTATCCGTAAAGGAGTTCTCAGCACTACTTTGTGTAGTATTTTTTCCCTCATCTCATCTATTAGCATAAGCGCTAACTATAAATAGTTCAAGATTAGCGCCAACACTAAGGGCTCCAAGGCTTAACCCTGGAGCCCAAAGCTCACTTCTCTGACTTGTTCCGCGCCTTGAAGATGACGTAGACAAAGGCTTCCTGCGGGAAGTTGTAACTAGCGGTGCCTGAACCGCCGGCACCTCCCGTGCTCAACGGGTAATGCCTACCTTCGACATAGCCAAACGCTTCTTGACGGTAAGCCACCACCTCGACTCCACACATAACCAACTTGTCGGAATCAACCTTCCACGTCAGTGGGATCTCGGCGTTTGCCTCCTGGCCCGCATGTACCTGAATGAGGTCATGGTCACCATAAAGAACGCCATCGGGTGCACGAAGCACTTGCCAGGCGGTGCCGGTCTGGCAGCTTGACCCCGGCCCTCCTTCGGGATGCGGGCAACGCATCTTGAAGGCGGTAGCATCGCTCATGCATCCTGGTTCGGTATCGATAGCCGAGACGTCAAACAGCGGCACCTTAAACGGCGGCGCTCCAGACTTCGGTCGGGACTGGGCGCGAACCAACTTGAAGGGATAGACCGCATCTGCGCTAACCTGGAATTCCAGGGTTGCTCGATTACGCTCGATTTTGAGCTTAACCCAGGCTCCAGATCGCTGCTGCGCCCTTGCTGAAGACAGTTTGAACTTCGGGCGAGCCCGAACAATGATCTTACAGCTGACGACCGGCTTACCTTCCGAGTCGACCTTGCCAGTGTTGCCGCAATTGGCAGGCAGCTGGATGTCGGCCGCTCGGCGACCAGACGGTACAACCGCCCTAGAACGGACCGATTGAACCAACGGTACTCCTACGCGGTGGCCGGCGTAGATCTTGAGCTCGGTCTTGTAGGACTGAGCGTTCTTCTTGGCAACAGCCGTTGGGGCGCTCAGCGCGACCAAGCAGCACGTGGCCAGTACGACGGTGATGATGCCAGCAAGACGCATGAACATCTTGGTCACCACTCCTTTCGCTCGGGCCACATGGCCTCAGATAGAATTTGAGAAGGGGTTCTTGGCTTTTACAAGCCACTATTTATACTTATACACTTTTTTTACTGATTTGTCCAGTATATATACTACAAAAAGATAAGGAATGGGTTGGCGGCCACGCGATACTACACGTGGCCGCCAGTGCTATTTGCCCGACTCGAACTTTTCACCAACACCCCACTTCTGGGAGCTGCGGCGCAGCTGCGCCTTGGTGTAGCACGCCACGTAGACGCGCAGTCGGGTCTTGGCCAGCGTCAGCTGGCCGGGGCAGGTCCGGTTCACCGGCGACGTCGAGCTGTTGGGGAAGTCGCTCGGCTGGAGCGAAGAGACCTTGACGCCGGTCTTCTCCACTCGCAGGTTGCCGTCGTTCGCGCGCGCCTTGGTGACGCGAACGCGGGACGGCGATCCCGAGGCCCCGCCGAAGTCGCCGGGCGTGGCGGGAACCACGCTGATCGACGCCCCGGTGGGCTCGACGTACTGCTTCTCCTTGGCCTCGACCGCGGATGCGGCGAACATCGTGCAGACGATGGCCAGGAGGAATGCGATCAGGCGCTGGGAACGCATGACGCTTCTCCTAACTCCGGCCGAGGCCGGGTAGAGGGTTTTCTGAGGGGAACTCTTTGTCTTGGTACTACATGTTGCCGCTTGCGCGACTACAGTAATGTTATACACTATTTTTTACTTTTTGTAAAGGCTTTTGTTTAAAAGGCTGTGCTTGCCACTATAGAACAAGAAGCATACGATTTAATTACTCCAAGAATTCGGAGTAAATGACAGTCTATTCCTAAAGGAGGTTGTCATGCGTTACGGCAACGATGACGATGACAACAAGAAGGAACCGGAGCCCGAACCCGAACCGGAGCAAGACGACGAGAAGTTCGACGAAGCCGCCACCAAGATCTGGGGCAGCGAGGGCTGGAAGGACTAGCCATGCAGACCTGAGTCACGTCTCTAAACTGACTCGCCCACTTTAACTATGCCACCAATTGTTACTCAGTACGCACTTGATTTTGACCCCATAAAAGCTGGGGCGATCGGCTATTCTTTGCCTAGTTGGCAAGATGTTCACTATGACAAAATGATGTACGAAGAACACCCCCTGCTGGCAGAAGTGATTAAGTTGAATGCTAAAAATAAAGCGCTATCCTTATTGCAAGAATATTTTGAAAATTTCTATCTAAATAACCTCTGTGATATATCTCGAGGCAAAAATCGCCTCGAAGATCAAATCAGTAACAACTGGGCTAGTATTGAGAAAATATTTAAAGAACTATTTGGAACGCCCTTCTCGCCTGAGCAAGTATTAATCATAGGAATTTCAGCCCTTCCGCCTCAAATAGCTCATGCAGAAGCAGAGAGAATTGATCTTTACTATAAAACCAACGATTTTATACCCTCACTTCTACATGAGTTAATCCATATCCAGCTTGCACAGCAGTTACGGAGCAGTGGTGTTTTTAAAGAGAAAATGAAAAACCCAGATGAGCTTCGTTATTATATTGAGTCTAAAACCGATCAACTCTTAGCTAGCCACCGTTCCAAGCTAGCGCAACGAGCTCGAGCCAGGTATACTCTTACAGATGAAGATTGGAATCGTGGGGCTACCCAACGTTGGTAAGTCGACGTTATTTAACGCCCTCACCAAAAATAACGTACTGGCGGCCAACTACCCTTTTGCTACCATTGAGCCGAATGTTGGTATTGTGCCGGTTCCCGATGAGCGGCTGCAGCGCTTGGCCGAGCTGTATGATGCTAAAAAGGTGGTTCCGGCGACGGTCAGCTTTGTTGATATTGCTGGGATTGTGCGTGGCGCCAGCAAGGGTGAAGGCCTCGGCAATCAGTTTTTATCAAACATTCGGGAATGTCATGCGATTGTACAGGTGGTTCGCGCCTTTGACGACAGTAACGTTACCCACGTTGATGGTTCGGCCGATCCGCAGCGTGATATCGAAACCATTAACACCGAGTTAATTCTGGCCGACTTGCAAAGTCTAGAAAAACGTCAGGCCCGACTGGCCGGCGAGGTAAAGTCAAACCCCAAGACAGCCGGGCCAGTAAAAGCGACGGTTGATCTAGTTATGAAGGGTCTGGATGAAGGTAAACTGGCATCTCAGCTCGGTCTGAGCGATGACCAAAAGGAGCACATTCGTGACCTACAGTTCCTGACCGCCAAGCCCTTTATTTTCGTGTTTAATGTGAATGAAACCGATCTGGCAAACGAGGCCAAACGCGAAGAACTGGCTGCCCTAGTCCCGGGCCTACCGATAATTTTGGTCTGCGCCAAGGTAGAGGCTGAGCTGATGGAGCTGCCGGATGACGAGGCGGCGGAACTGTTAGCCGATCTTGGTCAAAAGCGGTCAGGATTGCAGCAGCTGATCGCACAAGGATATCAAACCCTGGGGCTGCAAAGTTACCTAACGGCTGGACCCAAAGAGGTTCGAGCCTGGACGGTCCCAGCCGGAGCTACCGCTCCACAAGCCGCGGGCGTCATTCATACCGACTTTGAAAAAGGCTTTATCCGCGCCGAGGTGGTTCAATATGAAGACTTGGTGAGCGCCGGTTCTTTAGCGGCCGCCCGAGCTGCCGGCAAGGCTCGACTTGAGGGCAAGGACTACGTTATGCGCCCGGACGATGTGGTTGAGTTCCGTTTTAACGTCTAAGCCGAATCCGGCTTAAGAATTTGTTAATGTAAGTATGACAGACTAATTATGTCTGGTGATTTGTGGTAGTTGTGGGCCTGCGGCTTGGTGCCGGATCTAGATTACCACCTTAGATCGGCGAGTTCGAAACTCGTCAGGTCCACCAGACATATAAAAACAGCGGCTTTGGCCGCTGTTTTTGATCTAGATTACCACCAGATGATCTGTATCTTACACCTAAAGCCGTAAGATATCAAGACCTAGCGCGGAACAACCTTCATTACATAAAAGCGCTCGAGGTTGCCCTTGGAACCCTTTATTCCAGAATCGGCTGCCGCAAGGATAGTAAAACTGTCCTTCACCGCTTTTTCAAAATCAACCATGATGCGCCGCCGCTCCTCCTCATTATCGATAATGCCCTTGTATCGATCGGCAACCTCTTTATCAGACTCAAACTGCGGCTTCATCATCGCAACAATCAAGCCCTTCGGCTTAATTAGACCGGCCAGCGACGGCAAAATCTTAGATAATGAGATAAATGACACATCCACCACTGCTATATCCGGACGAGGATTTAAATGGTACGGCATCACATTGCGGATATCGGTGCGCTCCATGCTAACAACTCGCCGGTCCTGACGTAGCTTGTAGGCAAGTTGACCGGTACCAACATCTACCGCAAACACCTTTTTGGCGCCGTTTTGAAGCACAAAGTCGGTAAATCCTCCCGTAGACGAGCCAGCATCCAGTACAACTTTTTTATTGAAATCGAGACCCAGCTTGTCAGCCACCGAAGCTAACTTCTCCCCCGCCCGCGACACGTATCGTGACCTTTCGGCAACCTGCAAGTCAATGGTATCTTCAACTTGATGACCCGGCTTTCTTAATACCTGATCATTGCTACGCACATCGCCAGCCATAATTATTGCCTGAGCCTGCGAGCGGCTGTCGGCTAGCTGGCGCTCAAGCAATAAATTATCAAGCCGAACTTTCATACACATCGCCCCCGATTAGTTTACAGCCTTACTTGTGGCGCTCAAGGTAGCGACCGTCACGCGTATCGACCTTAATGACGTCACCTTCATTGATAAAAAGCGGAACCATAACTTCGAGCCCGGTCTCGGTAACAGCAGGTTTAAGGGCGGTGGTGGCGGTGTCACCTTTCACGCCCGGCTCGGTCTGAGTAACGGTTAGTACAACGTTGTTGCCAATATCGATACCGATTGGCTTGTCGTTAAACTGCAACACAATCACCTTGGCTTCGCCAACCAGATACTGAGCTAACTCGCCCACCACATCATGATTTAAGCCGATCTGCTCATAAGTCGCTTGATCCATAAAATAATGGGCATCGTCATCGCTGTACAGATACTGCATGGTTGAGCGCGACAGATCGGCACTATCAAGCTTGTCGGATGCTCGGAATGAACGGTCGAAAATGGCACCGGTGGCCAAGTTTTTTAACTTGGTGCGCATCACCGCCCCACCCCTTCCCGTTGCCATATGGGAAGACTCCAAAACTAGGTGTGGTGCACCATCTAGTTCGATAGCGACACCCTTTTTCAGATCGGTGTGACTATATGCCATAAGAATCCTTTGTTAGCGAACGACGAACGGCAGCAGGGCCAGATGGCGTGATCGCTTAAGAGCAACTGCTACACGACGCTGATGCTTCATGCAGGTGCCGGTACGCTTACGAGTTTCAATCTTGCCGTAGCCGTTGATGTAGCGCTGGAGTAGCTTTACATCCTTATAATCAACTTCGTCGATTTTTTCGGCGCAAAAGCGGCAAACCTTTTTGCTGTAAAAATTAGCCATTACTTAATCCTTCCTAAAATGGTATCTCATCGAGATTGACCGGCTCATCGTCCTTAAGGTCTTCAATCACGACGTCTTTCTTTTTTGCTGGAGCTGCTGACTCGACTGGGGCACTCGCAGGAGCCGGGCTGAAATCACCACCGGACTCACCTGGGCGATCCAAGAAGTTGATGTCGCTGGCAACAATCTCGGTACGCTGGCGCTTCACGCCGTCCTTCTCCCAACTCTGAGTCTGAAGACGACCAACCACCATAACCTTACGACCTTTGCCGAGGTACTGGTTAGCCAGCTCACCCAACTTACCCCAGGCCACGATTTCGTGGTACTCAACCGCCTCTTTGCGCTCGCCACTACCATCAACCCAGTTGCGATTGGTAGCAACCGCAAACGAAGCTACCGCCTGGCCACTTGGAGTGGTGCGGAGCTCTGGATCACGGGTAAGATTACCCATAACGATTGCTTGATTAAAACTTTTTGCCATACTACTTTCCCTCTTCTGCAACCTTGGTGGTTGCGGTTACCTCTTCTTTTTTAGCTGGCGACTCAAGCGGCTTACGGTGAGCGACGATACGGTTAACGGTCAAGAACCGTAGCACCGCCTCGGTAATGCGCAGCGATGCTTCAAGCGAACGAACCTGCTGCGGTTCAAGCTCAAGCTCAAAGTAAACATAGATACCAAACTGCTGCTTACGGATTGGGTAAGCCAGTCGTTTTTTACCTAAGTTGTCTCGCTTTGAAATGGTGCCATTAACGGCTTTGATCTGCTTTTCAATAGCAGCGATCGGCGTATCAACGTCGATTTCTAGATCTGGGTGAAGGATCACCATCAGTTCATACGGTTTCACACGGAACTCCTTTCTGTGGGACCTGCCGTAAACAGGTGCCGCCTGAATTATCAGGGGGCAAAAAGGTTAATCTTCCGTACGAGAATACCAACTTATACCTGATTCGTCAAGGTGTAGCGCTTGTGCCACACCTTCATCATAGCAACCGAATATTAACAAAATATGAACTCGATTTGGCGGAAGCTAAAATTGCGCCATAATATTGATATGTATATCTTGGCCAGTCAGCTACACAAGCTCCCCATTATGAGCCTTCAAACCGGTAAGGTAGTGGGTGTAACCCGCGCGCCAATCATCGATATGGCTAAACTAGAGGTAATGGCTTTTCATTGTCAGGCACACCACCTTCATCAACCGAGTGTGTTACTCATTCAGGACATTCGACAGATTTCTCGCGACGCCCTGATTATTGACTCGTTTGAGGACTTTTCTGACCCTGAGGATATTGTGCGCCTGCAACCGGTCCTACAGGACCACTTCTCCCCCATTGGTGCACGGGTGATTGATCAACAGAACCGACGACTAGGTAAGGTTGAAGACTACACGCTCAATATTAAAACCGGCTTACTGCAAAAACTGTACGTCCACCAGTCGCTACTTCGGAGTATGCTGTTTAACAACACCATGATCGACCGAACCCAAATCATTGAGGTGAAGCCAAAGCTGTTTGTGGTGAGCGATACAACGACGCCACAATTAATTCCTTCCGCTAAACCCACCCCTAACCGCTAAGTCGCTGATGTTAAAATAAGTAATATTTTACCGCTTGGCAAAGCCTTATCCCCCTCTTTTAAAGACGCTTTAACAAAACGTTAATATATGTAAAAGCTGTTCAGTATATAATGTGGGCTGTCTACTTCCTCTAAATTGTGAGGCGATGCACCTTGATCGAACTTCCTATGACCCCGCCAGCTACGTCCGGGTGTAGTGGCTGCAGTACTGGGCTGATGGCTGAGGCAGATGATTCAGAAGGGATCGCCCTGGCTCAGAGAATGACCGGCATCATCAAGATAACCGGTGACTTCTGCAACCTCCGGTGTAACTACTGCTTCTACCACGCCCAAAACCAAGCACGAGCTACGGTTATGTCGAGGGATCTGCTGGAAAAGTTTATCCGGCAGTATTTCCTCCTATTTCCTGGGCCAAAGTGGTTCATCTGGCACGGTGGCGAGCCCTTGATGGCAGGCCGACAGTTCTTTGACTGGATTGTCGAATTTCAAGAGCGACACAACGTCAACGACGAGCCTGTTCGCAACTCAGTCCAAACCAATGCCACGCTCGTAAACGATGATTGGGCTGAGTTCTTTGCTGAGAATGGGTTTGGCGTTGGCGTCAGTATTGACGGCTCACCTCAGCATCACGATCATCATCGCAAGACGGCGCGTGGCGGTGGATCGTTTGAGAATGTGGAGCGCGGCATAGCAACCCTACGCTCTCATGGAATAGAGCCTGGGTTCATCCAAACTCTTACAAGCGACACGATCGATAACCCGGCCGAGGACTTTGGCGCATTTCTGAAGCAGGGGACCCGCCAATGGGGAGTTAACTCCTACCTGGACCTCATGGATGCAAATCCCATGATGAAGGGCCAGACAGTTACTGACGCACAGCTAACCAAGTACATGCTGGCCTATATCGAGGCGTGGCTACACAGTGGAGATCCGGATGTGGTGATACGTGAGATCGAGAGCTCACTTGCCGGAGTCATTGGGGAAGGGTCCTCGGGCTGCTCATACAATGGTAGCTGCACGCATTTCTTCTGCCTTGAGCATGATGGGGAGATCTATCCCTGTGATAGGTTGACGCATCGTCCGGATCTACTCTTCGGAAACCTTCGAACACAGAGTCTGGGGGAGATTCTGACAAGTGGAGTGCGGGCTACATACGTAGCCAAGCAGACTTCACTGCACCCCGACTGCGCTGCGTGTGAGTATCAGCCGATATGTCATAACGGCTGCACACATCACCGCGTAGGTGGTGTCGACGGCAAGTATTACTACTGCGGTACTCGAAAAGCAGTTTTTGGCCGCCTGAAGGAAGCGGTGGCGACCCTGACGGACGCAAAGGAGACTGAGTAATGCAGGCGGCGACCAACCAGCAACTGACCGAGCAGAACCCCAACCCATGTACTGCCACCTCGCGCCAGGTCATGGCAACGGCGATCAAGCGCCTGACCGGACGAGAAGTCATTGGGGAATGGGTCAATTTTGACAATCACACCGGTCCCGGCCAGATTCCGTGGGATGACTGGAAAAACTGGGACAACACCTCGAAGTAGATACGAAGGAGGGCGGGAGTACGTCCTGCCCTCCTTCGTAATACACCAACTGGATGATCTATACTGACTGTATGAAGCCAAGCGATTATATTTTAAATCTTAAACAGATAGCGGATATTTATAAGTCTGCTCAAAAACCGACTCCTTATGTGTTAAAACGCAGTGATGATAATAAGTGCTTTGTTTTTATAGGAGTAGAGCATTCGAGCGACCCAGCTCACACTATGTTTAAATCAATAAAGACCGAATGGGATACTTTCTTAGCTGCTACGAACGATGCAAAAAGAGTGGTTTTTACAGAAGGGGGTGTTCGACCGGTAGCCAAGACTCAGCGCGAAGCAATAGAACGATATGGCGAGCCGGGGGTGCTCAGTTTTTGGGCGGCTCAAGAAAACATAAAGGTCTTTACGCCAGAACCTAAGCCCGAAGACGAGCTGGCTGAGCTCCGCAAACAATTTAGCATTGAGGAGATAGAGCTTTACTATTTTGTTCGCCAAGTAAACCAGTGGCAACGGCGACCTGCAGCAAGTTTTGAAGACTATATGCGCCACTATTTTCAGCCAAAAAGCAAAGACATTCCAGATTCGAACTTTGATTTTACGCTTGATAATATAATTATTATATATGAGCAAAAGATTGGCCTACGCTTTGATAAAAATAGCTCTGGATGGTTTCACACCCTGTCCAATCCGACCTTAGATGAATATGTCACACAACGAGTAGCAGCAGCCAGTTCTACTTATCGGGATGAAAGTATTGCGAATAAGTTAGTGAATACTTATCAAAGCGGGATGAGTATTTATAGCATATACGGCAGCTCTCATGTCTATGCATTTGAACCAGTATTTAAAAAATATATACAACCAAGCTAACTATAAGTTCTTGCCGGTTACGCTTTAAGGGTTTACCATAAGAACAGTAAGTAGGTGGAACTGCGTTGGTAACAGCAGCTCTCTGGATTCTGGCATTTGGCATTGCCTACCGCGTATTAGCGACAAACGTCCGCTAATTGGCTAGGTCGGCTAAGGCTGCGCGAATAACGGCATGATTAAATCCCCGACCGCTTAAGTAGTGGTGTAATTCGTTGTTGTCCGGATAGCGTTGGCGAAGCGGTTGATCATGCAGCAAGATTTTTATAACCTCAATCTCTTGATTGGCAGTGTAGTGTGTCATCGCATCGTCAATCACATCTCGATCAATTCCCTTTTGTTTGAGCTCGGTCATAACCTTGAGTCGGCTGTGGCGGGCCGATCGCACTCGATCCTCAACCCATAGCTGAGCGAACCGAGCGTCGTTGATCAAATCATGCTCTTGAAGTTGAGTTAGGGCTGCATCAATGATTCCTGATTGATACCCCTTGCGCTGCAGTGCCTGCTGGAGCTCATACCGGCTGCGGGGCCGGTATGACAGCAGGTTTGAGGCGGCAAAGACCGCTTTTTGAACAATCTCCGAATTAAGCTCTTCCGTCATAAATTGTCTAGCTGGCTACTTTACGCACCGCCGCATCAAGTTCCTTCATCTGCTTGGGGTTTTCATCAAGGAAGGCTTTGGCCGATTCGCGCCCCTGACCCATCTTTTCACCCTTGTACTCATACCAAGACCCGCTCTTCTTTACGAGATCATACTTAACCGCTAGATCAAGTAGTTCACCGGCAACCGAAATGCCACGGTTGTACATGATGTCGAATTCGGCCACGCGGAACGGAGGCGCAATCTTGTTCTTAACCACCTTGGTTCGAACTCTGTTACCAATCACCCTGTCGGCGTCCTTAAGCTGTTCAATCCGACGGATATCGACTCGTACCGATGAGTAGTACTTCAGCGCATTACCGCCAGCGGTGACCTCGGGGTTACCAAACATTACGCCAATCTTCATGCGCAGCTGGTTGATAAAGATGACAGTGGTGTTGGACTTGTTGATGACACCGGTCAGTTTACGGAGCGCCTGCGACATTAACCGCGCCTGCATACCCATCTGAGCATCGCCCATACTGCCTTCAAGCTCGGCTCGTGGCACCAGGGCCGCCACCGAGTCGACCACCACAATGTTAACCGCGCTTGAACGCACCAGGGTCTCGGTGATCTCGAGGGCCTGCTCACCGGTATCCGGTTGCGAAACCAGCAAGTTTTCTAGATTTACGCCAATCTTTTTGGCATATTCTGGATCGAGCGCGTGCTCAGCATCGACGTAAGCAGCCAAGCCTCCGTTTTTTTGCACCTGAGCCACCGCATGTAAAGCCAAGGTAGTCTTACCGCTGGACTCCGGCCCGTAAATCTCCACCACTCGTCCCTGCGGATAGCCGCCGCCCAGGGCTAGGTCAAGCGACAAGCTCCCACTCGGAATGGTCTTTACATCTATTTTATGACTGTCGCCCAACTTCATAATTGAGCCACTACCAAACTGTTTTTCAATCTGACTAACTGCTAAATCTACGGCCTTAAGGCGAGCCGCCTTATCATCCTTACCGGCTTTATCCACGACGACGGTTGTCTCCTTAGTTGATGCTGTCATTGTACCATGTACCCCTTTCACTTACTGATTATGTAAGGGAGTATAGCGAATGATTATTAACAAATTCTTATCTCAAAAAATGAAGACCAGGATGGGATGCGCCCCAGCACCAACGACGCATCCCGGTTTGGAAGCTCAATGTCTATTTTCGCCCGGTCTGTATGTAGAGTAACCGAACAAAAAGCGAACGTCAAGCTTTTTATGCTTTTTGGCTTACTGCTGCTGAAATTGGGTGTCACGGACAAACTCTAAGTTGTTGCGTGACTGTCCCATCGGCCCCAAGGCGCCAAGTGAAGCGGCAGCGCTAACGGTGTTGCTGACGCTCAACTGTGTGGCACCGGCATTACTGGTTGAAACGGTGATTTTATTGGTCGCGCGAAAGGTTTGAAGGGTGCCTGGCAGCATGGTACCCTGGAACACCTGCTTGCCATCGGCTCGTACCGTTACCGAGGCCGAAGCATCTTTAATTTGAATACTTACCGCCACTCCATCAAAGGTAGTTGCCGGCAAAGCAGTGGCGGCATCGGCCTGGGGTACTCGCGCTAAAATGTTACGAGTAACGGTGGTTGACTTGCCAAGGCGATTTTTAGCGGTCACCCGAATCACATTCACCCCTTCTTGCAACGCGATCGGACTTTGAAAGTTACCACGAGCATCGCTCAGGATTGGTGTGTCATTAATAAAGACGTCGGCACCACCATCAACCTGTCCCTTAACGGTCAATAAGCTGCCATGGAGCACCTCGTCTCGGGCCGGCGACTCAACTTGCAGCTTGGGCGGAGCGGTCAATGCGCTAAACTGCCAAAAGAAGTACCCCAGCATGCCCAGCACAACAACGACGATCACCGCCAGGGTTATCCGTCGCGGCGAGATAGCCGAACCGGTGCTAATGCCTGAGCTATGATGGCGCAGCTGTGCTGGGTGACCCCCCAACTCCTCGGCGTAAAGCTTGAGTAAAGCGGCGGGGTCGAGACCCACCAACTCGGCATAACTCTGAATGAAGCCTTTGGTGTAGGCAGCGTGCGGCAGCGCATCATAGTTGCCCTGCTCGAGCGCGGTTAAATACTTACCACGAATACGAGTGGTCCGCTCAACCTCGGCCAGCGACAGCTTTTTATCAGCACGGGCTTGCTGTAAACGCTGACCAAGCGTTTTCTTAGGCTTCGGACTCATCGATATCGGCCCCTTCGGAATCGTTCAAACTGGAGACCAAGACCTGACGTGGACGAGCACCGTCGGCCGGACCAACAATACCGCGCTCTTCGAGCAGATCGAGCAATCGGGCGGCACGGGCATAGCCAACACGCAAGCGGCGCTGCAGAAGCGAAGCCGACGCCTTACCGGTGCGAATCACCGTCTCGGCGGCCTCCTCAAACAAATCATCATCGGCGCCACTCATGTCGGCACCGCCGCCCCCGCCACCGACGTTAACCGGCTGAGCCAGCACCTCTTCGTTATACGCCGGCTGACGAGCCTCACGCAGGTAGTCGGTGACCGGCTTGGTCTCCTTTTCTTCGGTGAACACGCCCTGGATACGACGTGGCTTTGGTGTATCGGCATTACTGAACATCATGTCACCCTTGCCGAGCAGCTTCTCTGCCCCACCGGCATCCAAAATGGTGCGTGAATCGACATTAGATGCCACGCGGAAGGCAATACGGGCTGGGATGTTGGCCTTAATTAAGCCGGTGATAACATTGACGCTTGGGCGCTGGGTGGCCAGTACCAGATGAATCCCGGCGGCGCGAGCCAGCTGAGCCAAGCGAACCACCAACGCCTCAACCTCGGCCCCGGCCAGCATCATCAGGTCGGCCATCTCATCAATCACCACCACGATGTAGGGCATGCTGTCTTCTTCTTTCAGCGAGTTGTACTCAGCGATGTTGCGCTTACCAACCTCGGCAAAGGTCTTTAAGCGGCGCTCCATTTCGGCCACCGCCCATTTAAGGGCAGAGATAGCCTTGTCCGGCTCGACAATCACCGGTGTTAGTAGGTGTGGGATGTCGTTGTACAGGGTCAACTCAACCCGCTTTGGATCAACCAGAATAAGCTTGAGTTGTGCCGGTGAGTTGCGGTAGAGCAAGGTGGTTAAGAGCGTATTGATCATAACCGACTTACCGGCACCGGTAGCACCAGCGATCAAAAGGTGTGGCATAGAGGCAAGATCGGCCATCGCCGGTGAGCCGGCCACATCCTGCCCTAAAATAATAGTAAGGGGTGAGTTGGCGGCTTTATATTCCGGCGTCTCCATCAGCTGTCGCAAGCGGACGGTGGCGATGCTGATGTTTGGCAGCTCTACACCCACCGCGCCCTTACCCGGAATCGGAGCTTCGACGCGAATAGCCGGAGCTGCCAGCGCCAGCGCCAGGTTATGCTCCAGGCCGGTGATTTTGGTGAGCTTCACGCCGCTAGCCGGCTTCATGGTGTACTGAGTTACGGTCGGACCAACGTTGACCTCACCCATGGCCACATCAACACCAAAACTAGCCAGGGTGTTTTGAATGATGGCGGCGTTTTCTTTAATGTTACCGGCATCAGGATTTGACGAGCTCTTACTTAAAAGACTCAGTGATGGCGGCACCCAATCTGGGTCGGCCACACTGGTAAGGGCGGTGGCGGGCTCTTTTGGCTTCTCTTTCTTGGTGCCTTTTGAGCCACTGCCGACGTTGAGGGCACCCTTTATCTCTAAGGCCGGAGCGCCAGCCGGCTGGTTGATCTTAATCTCCTCTTCTGGCTCTTGGCGCTTAAACAGGCCAGCTATCTTAGCGACTAAGTCGCTTAAACGAGTGTTGGCGGCGATAATAACCGAAATCACCAGCAAGGCGCTTAAAACAATGGTTGAGGCCGGTACGTTGAGCACCGTTAACATGGCGCTCGATACCCCAAGCCCCACCATGCCGCCACCATCACCATCGGCGGCAAAGGTCGGTGCTTGAGCCTGCGGAATACCAATATGAAACAGACCGCTCAAAATAACAATAAAACCAATGAATCCGACGTAGTTATACAGATGCAGCTCATACTTGGCCGGCTGAAACAGCATAAAGGCCAGGAGTAAGAAGATGGCCGGAAGTAAGAAAGCGGTATAGCCCACCAGCCAGCGCAGGCCCATAAACAAGCCGGTTGCCAACACTCCACCAAAATTAAAGGTTGCGAACAATAAGATAATTGCGATTGCCACCAATAAGATGGCAATTATTTCGCGCGCGATCCCATCGCCTAGCTGTGGCTTAAGGCTGAGTGTTGGTACCGACTTTTTTTTGCTTTTGCGACGCGCCATACTCCCAATAGTATAGCGCTTACTCCTGGGGTTGTATAGCTAGGAAGCGCTTGGCTTTGGAGTTTGCGGCTTGGCTCCACGCGTATCAATCTCGTGAACCACCGGCAAAACCATAGGGCTCCGCTTGGTCTTGGAGTACAGCAGATCAGAAACCTCATCACGAAGCTGCAGCTTAAAACGCTGCCAGTCGGCTGGGCGGCTCTTATCGCGTCGCTCAAACGACTTGCGAACCTCTTGCCGCATCCGACCAATCAGCTCTTCGCTCTCCTTCATATGAACAAACCCGCGCGAGATGATGTCGGGGCTGCCCAGCAAACGACCACTGCGCTTATCAACGGTGGCGATCACAACCACCATGCCGTCGGAGCCAAGCGTCATACGATCACGTAGTACCAGATTTTCGACATCGCCCACACCGGCGCCATCAACAAAGACCACGCCCGAAGGAACGCGCTCGCGACACTCGGCCTTGTCGGCGGTTAGCTCTAGCACATCACCAATATCGAGAATAAAGATGTTTTCTTTCTTAACTCCGTTCTCTACTCCGGCCTCGGCGTGACGCGTCTGCATGGCAAAGGTACCGTGGATCGGCATCAAGAACTTTGGCTTAATCATGGCGATCAGTTCGGCAATGTCATCGCGGAAAGCATGGCCAGAGGTGTGCAGAATGCCAGACCCATCGATCGCCTGGGTGCCGGCCTGGTAGACCTTGGCGCCCTCTCGCATAAGCTGATCAACCAAATCACCCACCTGAACCACGTTTGAGCCAATCGGGTTCGAGGTCAAAATAATGGTATCTGTCGACTTAATTTTGACGTGTGGGTGATCACCGGTCGACATCCGGCTCAGTGCGGCGTTCACCTCACCCTGCGAGCCGGTACACAAAATGATCATTTTACTGTCATCCTGCTTAGCTCCATCCTGAACTCGGGTAATCATACCGGGTGGAACCTTGATGTATCCGAGCTTCACGCCAAGCTCAACGTTGGCCAGCATACTGCGACCAACAAAGGCCAGCTTGCGACCGGACTTCTCGGCGGCGTTAATGATCAACTGAACTCGGTTTACCGAGCTAGCAAAGGTCGAGATGATAATACGACCGTTGGCTCGAGCAAACAGGTCATCGAAGGTGGGTCCAATCAAATGCTCTTCTGGAGTTTTACCGGCTCGAGCAGCATTGGTGCTATCACCCATTAGTAGCAGTACACCCTCATCGGCAATCTCTTTGAGCCGATCGATATCCATCGGCTTGCCAATAACTGGATTCGGCTCAAACCGCCAGTCACCGGTATCAATCAACGTGCCGACAGGCGTACGAACCACCACCGCGGTAGCGTCCGGGATCGAGTGACCAACACGAACCAGCTCAATGTTAAACTGACCAATCTGAACTCGCTCGTGCTTATCGGGGTCCATAATGGTAAAACGTGGCTGAACCTGGAGCTTAAACTCCTCAATCTGCTTTTCGAGCATGGCGATGGTAAAACGGGCGCCATAGATTGGGGCTGGCAGCTTTGGCAGCAAATAGCCGGCACCACCAATGTGGTCCATGTGGCCGTGAGTGATAATCACACCCTTAATCTTATGCTTGTTCTTTTCGAGATAGGTGACATCTGGGATTAAGTGGTCAACACCAGGCTGATTTTCGTCGGCAAACTTGGAGCCAACATCAATCACGATGATGTCATCGCCATACTCGATTGCGGTCATGTTCTTACCAATCTCACCCAAGCCACCCAGCGGAATCACGCGAACGCGTGGCTCGCGATTCACCTGGTTGGCCTGGCGTGGCTTTACTTGGGTACGCTGTTCGCCACCGGCACCGTTAAACTGTGATTTGTTGACCGGTATAGCCGGCTGATTCATGAGCTTAGCGGCCATAGGATTAGCCTGCTGCTGACGACGTCGCATTTTGGCCGAACCGTTACCGGCTGGACGGCGGCGTTGCTCGCCGGCCGGTTTGGCCTGCGGCTTTGGATTTTCTTTATCCATATTAATTTAACCTTCTTTTAATAGTTGTGGGATAACGCTAAAGTCTTCAAGTAGCGTCTGTCTCATTCCGCCGTTATATAAGGCGGCAGCTGGGTGGTACAACGGCAAATACAGCTTGCCGTTTTTCCGGAATACCCGACCATGGGCCTGGCTTATCCTCAGCTCAGGTAGGAACACGTTCATCGAGTGCCTACCTAAGAAGACGATCAGTTTAGGTTGAATGATATCCAGCTGCTGCTTGAGATACGGCATAAAGGCCTGAATCTCGGCGGGCAGTGGATCACGGTTACCGGGAGGGCGGTATTTAACGATGTTGGTAATGTACACCTTACTGCGCTCAAGATCAATGCTAGCCAGCATCTCATCCAGGAACTTACCGGCGGCGCCAACAAACGGTCGACCTACTTCGTCCTCCTTGGCGCCGGGAGCTTCACCGATAAAGACCACCTCTGCATCCAGACTCCCCTCGCCCATTACCAGTTGCTTGGCGCTGGCTGCCAACTCGGGGCAGACCTTGGCAGAAACTATTTTCTCTGCCATGGCCTCGAGCTGTTGGGCTTTGGAGTTAGTTTCGGGCATGCTCCTTTACCGCTTTCATACTTAAGTTCAATCTTCCTTGAGTATCGATCTCCATCAGCTTGACCTGGACCTCTTCGCCCTCTTTGAGGACGTCGGTTACCTTTTCGATCCGCTTATCGGCAATCTGCGAGATATGCACCAAGCCATCTTTGCCCGGCATGATCTCGACAAAGGCGCCAAAGTCCATGATCTTGACCACCTTACCGGTGTAGATCTTCCCCACTTCTGGGCGAGCGGTGATCCGCTCGATCCACTCGATTGCTTTCTTGGCGGCTTCGCCGTCGTTGCTGGCGATCATGACCAAACCGTCGTCATCAATGTCGATTTCGACCCCGGTGGCATCAATAATCTTGTTGATGGTCTCGCCGCCCTTGCCGATGACTTCACGAATCTGTTCAGGCTCGATCTTGAGCTTCGAGATGCGCGGAGCATGCTCGGCCAGCTCTGGACGCGGCTTATCAATAATCTGCATCATCTTGCCCATAATGTGAGCACGGCCCTCTTTGGCCTGAGCCAGCGCCTTGTCCATAATCTCGGCGGTAATGCCCTTCACCTTAATATCCATCTGCAGAGCGGTGATGCCGTCGTCGGTGCCAGCAACCTTAAAGTCCATGTGTCCGGCAAAGTCTTCGGCGCCTTGGATGTCGCTCAGAATAACGTAGCTGTCGCCCTCGCCCTTCACCAGCCCCATGGCGATACCGGCCACCGGCTTGCGAATCGGCACACCGGCATCCATCAGACTAAGGGTTGAACCACACACGCTGGCCATCGAGGTTGATCCGTTTGAGGCAACCGCCTCTGATACCGTGCGAATGGTGTACGGAAAGTCCTCAACCGCTGGAATAACCGGCAGCAGCGCGCGTTCAGCTAAAGCTCCATGGCCGATTTCGCGACGGCCAGGGCTGCGCATTGGACGAGTCTCGCCGGTTGAGTATGGCGGAAAGTTGTAGTGATGCATGTAGCGCTTGGTGGTATCCAGCTCCATGGTGTCGAGAATCTGGGCATAGCTGGTTGAAGCGATGGTGGTAATGTTGAGGATCTGGGTACTGCCACGAGTGAACAGACCTGAACCGTGGGCGCGCGGCACAAGGCCAACCTGACCGGAAATCGGACGAATATCGGTGGGTGTACGGCCATCAGGACGAGCGCCGTCTTCTAAAATGGCGCGGCGCACCTCGTTATCGATAACCTGCTCAAAGGCCTGCTCAAGCTCATCGGCGTCGTGTTGACTGTCCTCTCCCCCATAGGTGTCCATTAGCTCACGGCGGAGGTTTTTAATGGCGTCGTGGCGCAGATACTGGTCTTGGTGGCGAATGGCCGCACCAAGTCGGTCTTTTAGAAAGTCTTGGGCGAGAACCACCACTTCGTGACTTGGCTTAACCAACTCAAACTCCTTAGTGGTAACTCCAACCTCTTTGACGAGCTTTTCCTGCAGCTCAATGAGCGGCTGGATGGACTTATGAGCTAGTTCAATCGCCTTCACCATGGTCGCCTCGTCAACCTCTTCGGCTCCGGCTTCGACCATCATGATGGCGTCTTTGGTGCCGGCTACAACTAGATCAAGCTGGCTGCTTTCCATCTGCTCGGCGGTTGGGTATGGCACAAGCTCGCCGTCGATCAAGCCGATACGTACACCAGCCACCGGACCTTCAAATGGGGCGCCCGACAGCATCAGGGCTGAAGAAATGGCGGTCATGGCGATAATATCCGGACTGTGTACCAAATCGGCGCTCAGGACGGTGGCAATACCCTGCACGTCGTTGCGGAAGCCTTTAGGAAACAGCGGACGGATGGGGCGATCAATCAAACGAGCGGTTAAAGTTGCGGCCTCGCTGGCTCGACCCTCGCGCTTAATAAAGCGACTCCCCGAGATCTTGCCGGAAGCGTACATGCGCTCTTCGTAATCGATCATGAGCGGAAAGAAGTCGATGCCGGGACGCGGACTATTACTCATAACAGCGGTTCCCAGCACCATGGTGTCACCGTAGCGAACGGTTACGGCGCCATCAGCCAAAAAGGCCATGCTACCGGTTTCAATGCTTAATGTTTTGCCGCAAAACTCGGTTTCGAGCTTAACGGTTTTTCCCCCGAATGGATGGATGATATTAGTAACAGACATACTCTCCTTTACGGATACGATACGTGATAGGGACAAGATTCCAATACTCTATATTGGAGTCAAAGCTCTAACACGTAGTGCCGTGATTTAGCTTATTTTACCTTACACGCACGCAGTTTGGGCGCAGGTAGGTGCTGCAGCAACTGAAGCACCCGGGTGCAACCACACTAGCGGCGGAGGTTGAGCTTTTGACGCAGCGCCTCATAACGAGTGGCGTCGGTACGATGGAGATAATCGAGTAAGCGACGACGCTTACCGACCATCTTTAATAGACCGCGGCGAGAGTGTTCATCTTTTTTATGCACTTGCAGGTGCTTGGTCAACTCTTGAATTTTTTGAGTAAAAATACTGATCTGGACCTCCGGGGAACCGGTGTCTTTTTTATGTGTTTGGCTAGCGCCAATGATCTTCTTTTTTGCGTCGGTCTTTAACATAGTGACTCAACTCTAACAGATTAGAGTCAAAAATGCAACACCTTAGAGTTACGACTGCTGATCTGAACGATGATTTTCGAGCCGAGCTAGCCGAAAGCCGTGCTCGCTCACCATCTGCTTAACCACATGAAGATCTTCGCGAGTGACTGCAATGTCGGTGAAAACGGTGTGAAATTTACGGTTGGTCGCGGCGGTGAGGCTGTCGACATCGGCCTTAAGTTGACCGAAGCGCTCCTCTATTCGCTGATTGGTGTCGGCAAAACGCGGTTCAACCACGTCAACGACGCTGGTTTTGATTTGCTGAATGTCTGTTGCTGTAAGTGCCATAATCGTTGTCCTTGTGGTTAATTGTATCGTACTGAGCTCACTGAAGTCCATGGTACCCGAACAAAGGGTGAACAAACAAGTCTGTTTCTTCTGTTGGGGAGGGTTTATAATGGCTGGTTGTGAGGGCTACAATTTCATTAAGTGAGCGGAAAGATTTTCGCTCGTCAGGCTGTCAAGACCAACAGCCCCATCAACTGTGTAGTCACCGATCGTCAGACGACGCAAGGCAGTCAGGTAACCGCCCACCCCTAGGCTCTTGCCGATGTCTTCTCCCAGTGTCCGAATATAGGTGCCACTTGACACCTCAACCTCGACAGTGAGATCTGGATAGGTGTAGTCGATCAGATCCAAGCGATGAATGGTCACCTGGCGCGATGGCATCTCAACCGTCTCTCCCCGTCGGGCTCGCTGATACGCACGTACCCCATTAATCTTAATAGCTGAATAGGCTGGTGGGGTTTGAGTAATCTCGCCGATGTACTGCTTGAGGGTTTGCTGAACCTCTTCAAGGGTTGGCTGAATGGTTGATACGGAAGTTAACTCCCCTTCTGCATCTCCAGTATCGCTGGTGGCGCCCAGGCGAATGGTCGTACGGTAGCTTTTATCTTGTTTGAGCAAGCGGTCGGCCTGCTTGGTGGCCGAACCAACCAGAATCAACATGAGGCCGGTTGCCATGGGGTCGAGTGTGCCAGCATGGCCAGCCTTTTTAATGCCGGTTTGGCGGCGCAGGCGGCGAATCACATCAAATGAACTGATTCCTGAAGGCTTATCGATCAAGAGCAAGCCCGCCGGATGAGCAGGCGTAGCATTTACCACGGCAAACGGTTCGCAAACACTGGGTTGTTGGTAGGGTTCTGAGAGGTTTGGTGTGGCTCGGTAATGCCGGCCCCAGCGGCTGGCGATACCGGCTGCTTGAGTTTTGGCTCGTCCTCATCGTTGATAAGCGGCTCGGGTTGAGTGGGCAGCTTTACCGGCTTGGTGATCTGCGTTAATTCCTGGACGGCTGGAGCCAACGGAGCAGGCATGGTGTCAGGGTCGGTGACCGCTGGAGCCTCCACATCAATTTCTGGAGCAGTTACTGGGGTCTGCCGAACTGGGGTTGGCACTGGTACCGAATCTGGGGTGGGCTCAGAGACTGGCTCGGGAGTGGCTAAAATAACTGGTGCTTCAGGAGCTACCGGCTCTTCTGGGATCACCGGCTCGGTTTGAACTGGGGCAGGGGCCGGAACTGGCTCTGGCTCGGGAATAGACTCGACAGCCGGAGTCGGCTCAGAGTCAACCACTGGAGCGGGCTGAACTTGAACAACCGGTTGTGGCTGTGGAGCGATCGGAGCTGGTTGTGGCTGCACCTGGGCAACCGAAGTCGGTTCAACCGGCATCTTCCGTGGCTGCTGTTGGCGTGAAACCTGCTGGGTCGACCGCTGACGATCGGCACCCTTATCAGAACGGTATAAGCCACGAACCACAACCTGCTGATCGGCACCACCTGCCATCATCTGGGCGGCGACGGTTAATGCCTTACTAGTGGTGTGGGTGGCGGTAAAACGATCGGTGCTGGCCATGATGCCGGTGAGGATAATGGTGGCAATCTCTGGATCAATCAGACCGGTTTGGAGCGATTCGGACAGAGCCACCAAGATCTCGCCTAAACCAGCCGCGGTACTATCAATGAGGTTAATGGCCCCATATTGTTCGTTACTGCGATGAAAGTCGATGTTCACGATCGGAATATGCTGCAACACGCTCTGATTTTGAGCAAAAACCTTATCCAGGCGCGCATACGATGCCACGCCAAGTGAGATAATTAAATCGTAATGAAAATCACCATGATCAAAGCTAACGTCATCGGCGGTAAAGCGCCCAGCGAATGGTGAAATATAGACATTAAGGCTGTTGTCCTCTACGGCGTAGCGGAGCTTATCAACCTCGCCCTTGTTCAGACCAACTCGAATAATAAAGTCGCGCAAGCCGTCCAGGTTATTTTCGAGATATGGCTGAGGCAGAAATCTAGCACCGGCAGGAATCTCATCACTAATGACGGTGGTCACCTTTTTGCCAAACTTACGCAACACAGCACCCAACGCCAAGGTTGAAGCAACCTGGTCGACCGAGGGGCGCTGACCGGTGATAACAAGAATGCTATCGGCCTGGCGAATCGCCTCGGAGGTCTGTTGTTTGGGGGTTAACTCTCTATCCATAGTGAAACTCACAAGATTAAATATCTTATCAGATAAAGCCCATTTTGTCAATGATTATTATGGTTATGTTTACAGGTTGAACGAAGGTCTTTACAGGATCGATCTTTTCAAGTATAGTTCTTCGAGTTATGCCAATTATTAAATCTGCAATTAAACGAGTTCGCCAAGCCGCTAAGCGCCGCAGTCACAACCTGCAGGTTAAGCGTGCTATCCATCAGGATATCCGCCGCCTGAATGACGCGGTAGCTGCTGGCGACACCAAGCAAGTTCCCGAAGCGCTGCGCCAAGCGATCTCCGAGATCGATCGAGCGGTTAAGAAGGGCACCATTCATCGCAACACCGCTGCTCGCCGCAAGTCGCAGCTAACCAAGCGCGCCAACACCGTGGTGACTCCGACAAAAGCCAAGGGTGCAGCCAAGCCAAAAACCAAGGCTGCTGCAAAACCGGCCGCCAAAAAGGCCGTGGCTAAGCCAGCAACCAAAAAAAGCCGATAAATAACCCTCCCCTTCTGATACACTGAGGGATATGGCCGACTCTGATCACACAAACGCATTACTCCACCAACAGTGCGACGAGCTCCTGAGTCACGTCAAGCTGTTTCGTGATTACGCCACCACGCCCAATAGCGGCTGGTTAGCCAAAGGTGAACTCAACCAAATTCAAGCGCTCATTAGCGAGATCGAGCAGACTTTGCAGCGGGACTCGCAGTCGTCTTAATCGCCTGGGCAATATCTATAATCAAGCGCTCGACCAAGACATCGGCCGAAGCGATGCCGGTTTTAATTTGGTACTCGGCCTCAACCGCTAATATAAAAGCCCGCTTCAGCTGCTCTTCGCTGAATAAATGGCGTTTTGACAGCATCTTGTCGGCGACATACGGCGACATACCAACCTGCTTTGCGAGCTGGGGTGGCGATACTCGCCCTGCCAGCTTCGCCAGTAGTAAATTGCGTAACTGCCAAATAATCATACTTAAGATGTACAACTGATTATTACCATCACTCACCAACTGATGGTACAGCTTGAGACCTACCTCGGTTTTACCAGCGGTGACCGCCTCGATCAGGGCGAATACATTGTCATCGCTGGTAGCTTCAACCATCTGTTCGACGGTCTCACTGGTGATGGCCGGGCTGTACTGACTGAGCTTGGTTAGCTCGTTATTGAGCCGCCATTGATCGTCCCCCACCATCTCAAGCAGGCGACCCATGGCCGGGCGCTCAATGGTGGCGCCAAACTGCTCAACCTTTTGTTGGATCCAGCGCTGCAATTGAGCGGTACTCAGCGGCTTAAACTCGACCGCCTTGGTGGCCTTAGCCTGAAGCGCCTTGGTATATACCGTGCGCTTGTCGGCGTTAGGATCGTAAAAGACGACCACCGTGGTTGAAGGAATGTCATCGAGCAGGTCGGCAATTTTAGGGCCAACCGACTTGTTCGCACCCAGGCCTTCCACAATAACCAGTCGACTGGCGGCCAAGAACGGCACCGCTTGCAGCGCCGCCCGTAGCTGAGCAGTTGTGGCTTTGGCGCCATCGATGCGTTCAATGCCTAAGTTGCTGCCGGTTTTCTTTTCGTACTGAGCTACCAGCTTGGCAATTTGCTGGCGGGCCTCATAGGTGTTGGGGCCGTAAAAGAACAGGATCATAGCTTCCATCCTCGCGGCGACTTTTGGCAGGTGGGGCAGAAATGCGTACCACGCCCACCGACGCGAGTCTTGAGAATCACCGTTCCGCAGACCGGACAGGTCAGCCCCTGGCGCTTAAAGACGCGGGCATGATGCAGATAATCACCGGTGCCACCGAGGGCATTCACATAGCTCGTGAAGCTGGTGCCACCATGCTCTACTCCGAGCGAAATAATCGTCTTTATGGCCTCATACAGCTTTTTTATCTGGGCTGGTTTCAAATCGCCAGTCAGCGAGGCCGGATGAATCTTAGCTAGGTGCAGTGACTCGTCGGCATAGATATTCCCCACCCCGGCCACCACCGACTGATCGAGAATCACCGGCTTAATCTGCGACTTGGGCCGGCGAGCCAATGTCGCCGCAAAGCCCTTCAGCTCAAAGGCTTCGGTCAGCGGCTCTGGACTGAGGCGAGCAATTAGAGTATCTCGCAGCACCTCCGAATCGGGTACCAATTTTACCCAGCCAAAGATGCGTTGATCATTAAAATACAAGGTCGAATTATCGCTCAGTCGAAAGATAATCTTTGTACTCTTGTCGGGCAGTTTGTCGGCCATACTCTTGGTCGGATGGCCACCGGCATAACGGCTCCCATCGGATTGAACCAGCACCAATTGACCGGTCATCTTTAAATGGAACAGTAGGCTCCAGCCGCTGTCCAAACGCACCACCAAAACCTTACCAAAGCGCTCAAACCCAACGATGGCTGAACCAATGGCGTGTTCATCGATCAGCTCAGCGCTGGCCTGGAGCGACTTGGGATGCAGCGACTCGACATCAACGATTCGCAGGCCAACGATGGTCTGCTGCAAGCCACGACGAATTGTCTCGACTTCGGGTAACTCCGGCATGGCAACTATTATAGCTGATTATCAGGTTAAAAATTGTAATTGATTAGTGGTTATGGTTATATGAGCACATGAAACAACGACGAGTTTGGGCTGTTTTATCGCTTCTGATTGCTATTGCCTCGGCATTTGTAGCAACCTTTAGTCTTCCTGGTGTGCTCCTTGTGGGCATGGGGCTGGTAATTGTTATTCCCTTTGCTGTTCTAGCCGTTATCAACTTTCGCTGGCGAAAAGAAGTCCTAGGTCAGGCTGAACCACGTAAAAAGAGTTGGATGGGCATCTTAATAGTTGGTTTAATCTGTCTTCTTGCCGCTTTTGCCGGGTTCGAGTTCAGCATCGGCCTATCCTCAATAGACTGTGGCAGTAACTGCGCTCAATCAGTTTACGACGGTCAGCAGCAGAGTCGGATTTTTGAAGCAGCGTCGCTTACACTTGGAACAATTATCTGGTTGCTGCAAGTACTATATAGCCGCCAACTATATCGGGAATCATTGAGCCAGGAAACACCAATTGAGCCCATTCAGCACCCCCAGAGTCATACCGCCATTCTCCTCATCCATCTCGGTTGGTCGGGGCTTGTAGGGGGAATGATTGGTTTTGGCGCCTATCTTATAAGCAGCTGGGTGGTAACAGCTAATCTTATGTCATCGATGCCATACAGCGAAGATAATTTTCAATTTATTCAGCTAATTAATTTAGCTATAGGTGTCGCTTTGGGGTTATTAGCTTTTACTATCACCCTTATAGTGCGACTGAATAAAAAGGATCAAAACTCCTCCTTGGAGTAATGATGGTCTTCTTCAACAAAGGTGCCTTGCTTGCCTTCAATCATCTCCAGCTCGGTTTCAAAGCTGGTGTAGCGCTTTTCTAGCTGCCGTGCCTCATCCGGGGTCATCCATTTATTCACTCCCCCTTCGAACTTTTCGATGAGCTCGCCACTTGGGTTGGTACAGTGAACCACAAAAAAGATCTTGTCCTCAGCCGCCTCTTCCTCACCCTCGAGGTAGGTATGCTCATGGTAGACGCCAGCAATCCGATAATCGGCGGCTAAGCCGGTCTCTTCATCAAGTTCACGGGCAGCGGTCTGCGTAATGGTTTCGCCCCAACGCATCTTGCCGGACGGAAAGCCCCAGTAGCCAAAGTACGGATTCTTGGTGCGCTGCTGGAACAACAGCTGCATTTTACCGTCGAGCTCGCGTTCAACCGCTAGCAGCACCGCTACCTTGGGCTGGCGCTCAATCGTCTTATTATCAGTATCAAGCTTATTGGCATACTCCTTGCCCCTATGGGTCAGGCGGTAGCGACCACGATCCTTCTTTTCAACCAACTTGAGATCAACAAGACGACCGATATGAAAGTTGAAGTGATCGCTGGTCAGCCCGGTCGGCTTTTGTAGGTCGGCATAGCTAGCTTCAGGCACAAACAGCAGCTCCCGCAGAATGCTGGTTTGGGCGTCATGGATCTTAACTTCGTGACTCATTTGTTAGCTCCACTTTTGTCTTGACTGTAGCGAAGTGTAGCGCGGTTCGGCTAGTAAAGTCGAGTTTAGTTTTAAGCCTTTATAAGTTTTGCGGCGCCCTTAGCCTGATTGGCCAGTTTTTTATCAAAGGTATAGAGCGGAGTGGCTTCGTTTAATTCCGCCTGAACGGCGAGGCAGCAATCAACAAACGATAAGCTCGGCCGTTCTAGATATAGCGGCACAACTCGGTTCATCATCCCCCGGTTACAGTTAAAGACTGGGTTATCAAGCAGGAGGGCAAACTGATGAGCAATATTCTCTCGCGACATATTGAGGCCGCTGGCGAAAAGATACTCGATCTCGCTAAAAACATAGTCGCTGATGTGAAGGGTGTGACTGCTGTCCATTAATCGCGCAACCGCCTGATACTGCTTGGTATTTCGTTTGGTTAAGTAAGAGACCAGAGCATTTGTATCGATACTCGCGGTCATTCTAGCGACCTCTTGTAGCGCGCCACTGCCTGCCTGGCCATACCCTCATCAATAAAATCATCAATGTCACGGCCGTTAAGGGCTTTTTCTAGATTTGGCAGATATTTCTTATTCAGCTCGTGGAGCTCTTCAATGGTCATAGCTCGCTTGAGGCGGATCTCCCCGGTCTTGGGGTCCTCTTCAAAGCGCACCTTTTGACCCGGCTTAAGCTGCAACAGCTCCCGGATACGAGATGGGATGGTAATGGTTCCCTTAGATGTGATAGTTGATACTTCAATCATGTAATACATTTTACATAATGTATTACAATTTGTAAAGTGTATTACGTTTTTATAGACGTATTACAACTCACCCCAATTTGTGCCAACGGCGGTATCAACAACGATTGGAACACCTAGGTCGTAGACATTCTCCATGGTGTCTTTGAGGATCTTTTGGACCTTATCAGCCTGTGACTCATCGCACTCGACGATTAATTCGTCATGAATTTGGAGCAGAAGCTCGGCGCCTTCGGGAAGTTTTGGCGGCAGCGCGATCATGGCCAGCTTCATGATATCAGCGGCGGTACCCTGAATTGGGACGTTGACCGCTACCCTCTCGGCGGCGGTACGGATCATAAAGTTATTGGAGTTGATATCGGGACACGGACGGCGGCGGCCAAGCAGAGTTTCGGTATACTGGTTCTTTCGCGCAAACTCCTTGGTGTCTTCAATGTACTTCTTGAGGTCGCCGCGAATCTCGAAGTAGCGCTCAATAAAGGCATTCGCCTCCTCGCGGGTCATGCCGGTGGCTACAACGAGGCCATGAGGGCTCATGCCATAGAGGACACCAAAGTTGATGGTCTTGGCGCTGTAACGCTGCTCCTTGGTGACCTCTTCCAGTGGGATATTGGCCATTTGAGCGGCAGTTTGCTGGTGAAGATCGATTCCGTCTTTAAAAGTTTTAATCATTCCTTCATCTTTACTCAGGGCTGCGGCAACTCGTAGTTCAATCTGGGAGTAGTCGGCCGAAACCAAGACCCGGCCTTTTGGTGCCACGAACGCCTTACGGATCTCGCGTCCAAGCTCGGTGCGGACCGGAATGTTTTGGAGGTTGGGGTCGTTTGAGCTGAGTCGGCCGGTTTGGGCAATGGTTTGGCTGTAGCGAGTATGCAGGCGGCTCTTGTCATCAACCATTAATGGCAAGGTATCGACGTAGGTACTCTTGAGCTTGGTCAGCTCACGATACTCCGAAATAAGTGGAATAATTTTGTGTTCGTTGCGCAGCTTTTCGAGCTCGTTGGCGGCCGTAGAGTACCCGGTTTTGCCCTTTTTGACGGTGGCGGTGTTCAGCTCAAGCTTGGTGAACAGCACTTCTGATAATTGGGCTGGCGAGCTAATGTTAAACTCCTCGCCCGCGGCCTTCCAAATTGCCTTTTGGAGCTTATCGATCTCGGCTGAAATGGTTGAACTAAACTTTTGTAAAAAATCTGTGTTCAGTTCAATTCCTGCCAACTCCATGTCACCCAAAACTTCGATCAGCGGCCACTCGGTAGCTTGGGCCAGCTTTTCCGCGCCAGCCTTTTTGAGCTGGGGTTCCATAATTTCGTAGAGACGCCAGGTCATGTCGGCATCTTCGGCAGCATAGGTGGTGGCGGTGTCGATTGGAACTGCGGCAAAGGTGGTTTGATTCTTGCCGGCACCAATTAGTTCGGTAATTGGGATCATCTCGATGCCGAACTCGCGGTAGGTTAGGTCATCCAGCGACTGCGAGCGGCCAATTGGGTTGATAAGGAAGGCGGCTATCATGGTATCAAAGCTGATGGGGCTTGGTGTAATACCGTGACGTTTCAGAATTTTGTAATCAAATTTGGCGTTGTGCGCAACCTTGCCGATCTTGGGATCCTCGAAAGCTGGCTTGAGGACTGTAACGACTTGGTCGAGCGGAAGCTGACGGGTCAGACCTGTCGACGGGTCTGACCCCTCGACAGGTCTGACCCCTTCGTGCCCAACCGGAATATAGTAGCCCTCTTTGGCCTTAAAGCTGACCGAAATGCCAACTAGATCACAGGTGATTTCGTTGACGCTGGTGGTCTCGGCGTCAAAGGCAAAGGCTTTTTGCTTGCCAAGGTCAGCTGCCAGTTTTTCGAGCTGCTCCATGGTGGTGACAGCGTGATATTTAACCTCTTTTAAATGATCACGGGCCTTGGTTACCGGCGCCGCATCATCAAACAGCGTCGGAGTGGCGCTCATCTCGGGCGGCAGCTTTGACAGTAGACTCTTAAATTCTAGGCGGCGGAATAGATCATGAATATGCTGACGGTCGTACTGACCAACCTCGGCCGGCTTAAGATCCAGCTCAACCGGAGCATCGAGCACGATCGTCGACAGCTTTTGGCTCAGATAGGCTAGCTCCTTATTTTCCTCGATTCGCTCTTTCAGCTTACCTTTCAATTCATCGGTATTCTCATAAACCCCATCCAGGCTGCCATACTTGGTGATCAGATCCTTGGCCGTCTTCTCCCCCACTCCTGGTACGCCGGGAATGTTGTCGCTAGCATCACCCTTAAGCGCCTTAAGATCAATAAACTGCTGCGGCGTCACACCATAGCGCTCCTTAAGGGCATCCAAGTCGTAAATAACGGTATCGGTAAAGCCTTTGCGCATGGTGTAGATCTTGGTGTTTTCGTCGATCAGCTGCAGCTCATCCAGATCGCCGGTGACAATGATTGTCTCTAAACCGCGCTTTTCAGCCTGACGCCCCAGGGTGCCAATAATGTCATCGGCCTCATACTTGTCGAGTTCTATCCAAGGCATACCCATGGCTTCGGTAACCTCACGAGCGTACGGCATCTGCTGGTAGAGATCATCCGGCTGCTTTTTGCGGTGAGCTTTGTACTCCGGGTACATGTCTTTGCGGAAGGTATCGCCAGACTTGTCCCAGGTCATGATTGCGTATTTTGGCTTCAGGTCGGCCAGTACGCGGAGCAGGATTGTGGTGAACCCTAGCGTGGCGTTGGTCGGGACGCCCTCGGCGTTACTGAGCGGCGGAATAGCATGATAGCCGCGATGAAACACCGCGCTGCCGTCGACTAAAACTAAGCGATCTTTTTTGGCCATTATATCGGCGTATCCGGAAGCAAAACGTGAAGGCTCTGGCGTACCTGATCGGCCTCCTGGCGATGCTCGGTCGGCACAGAATCAATAAGCCTGGCTCGCTCAAGCCGAAGTTTTTTAATCTCAAGGCGAAGCCGGGCTTCGTCACTAAGATCTACCTCGTAGCCGGTACCTAACTGGTCCCCAGTTCGCTCCGATTCGCGCTTGAGCTCTTGCTGCAGCGTAACGATACGATCCTCAAGCGAACCGAGTTGATCGGCAAAATTTTGCTGCCACTCAGTGTAGCCAGACTCACGAACCGAGGAGCGTTCGAGCTCCCGAGCGGTTTCCGCCCCGCTCATGCCATGACCGTCGCCCTCTAGTGACTGCAACTCTTCTCTCATACCCACATCATACCAAAAAGGCCCCGAAAAGGGACCTCATTGATTAACGAAATATTACGCCCAGATAGAGGGTCTGACCCGTCGATAGGTCTGACCCATACCCTACGCCAGGTAATCCTTAAGCTTCTTGCTCTCGCGGTGCTTGCGCAGCTTCGTTAAAGCCTTGGCCTCAATCTGGCGAATACGCTCACGGGTAACACCAAATTCTAAACCAACCTCTTCCAGTGTATGACCGCGACCGTCTTCTAGACCGAAGCGCATGCGCAAAATCTTTTGCTCTCGCGGAGTCAGCAGCGCCAAAACGTCGGCTACCTGCTCTTTAAGCAGCTGATTGGCGGCGATTTCGGGCGGAGTCATGTTGTCTTCATCCTCGATGAACTCGCTGAGACTGGAATCACCATCATCACCCACCGGCGACTCCAGTGACACGATATCCTGCTTAATCTTGAGAATGTGGTTCACCTTTTCGACATCAAGTTCCATCTCGGCAGCAATCTCCTCTGGCAATGGCTCGCGGCCGAGCTCCTGAGTTAAGCGGCGATGGGTGCGAATTAGCTTGTTAATGGTCTCAACCATGTGAACCGGGATACGAATGGTTCGCGCCTGGTCGGCAATGGCGCGAGTGATGGCCTGGCGAATCCACCAGGTAGCGTAGGTCGAGAACTTAAAGCCCTTGGTATAGTCGAACTTCTCGACAGCACGCAGCAGACCGCTTGAACCTTCTTGAATCAGGTCAAGCAGGTCAAGTCCGCGGCCAATATACTTCTTGGCAATCGAGACAACCAGTCGCAGGTTGGCTTCGACCATGGCGTCTTTGGCGGCCTTGTCGCCCTTGGCGATGCGCTTGGCCAGCTCAATCTCCTGGTCGGCGGTCAGCAGCGGCACGCGACCGATCTCGCGCAAGTACAGCCGAACCGAGTCATCGGCGATGTCCTTAGCGTAATCCTCCTCACCGGCGGCTTCGGCATTCTCGCCATCGTTGTTATCCCAGATTAGGCGATCTTTTTGGTCGGTTAGCTGAACACCGTTTTCGAGCAAGGCGGCGTATAACTCGTCCAGCTCCTCTAGACTATCTTCTGCATCAGGAAAGACCTGTGACACCTCTTGCTGGGTGACAAATCCCTGTTCTTTTCCTTTTTGAATCAGGCGTTCAATTTCGGGGCTATATTTTGCGTCTTTGTCTTCGGTTACGGCTGGTGCTGGAGCGGCTTTTTTGGGCAAGGTGATATCCTTTCAAAATAATTAACTACACGATTAACTGTCGTGCTCCCCAAGTAGGGCTTGATACTGCGTGAGTAGCGTGGTCACAAGCTGAGTGTCGCCTCTTTCTTGGGCTTCCTTAATCTTGCGACTGAGCTTGGTTTTCGTATCTTTATTGGATGCGATTTGCAGTCTTCTCACCAGCTCGAAAACTTCGAGGCTGCGATCTGCGGGAGCGAATGAGCCATATTCCTCTTCACCCCGTAATGCCAGAATTTTAACATAATCTGACTGGTTTGGCAACCGAGCGGCAATGGTGTCGAGCTTGGCGTTACCGACGCGTTGCAATGTCTCGACGATCAGCTGATGGTCTGGGTCGCTAAAATGGGCTGGGGTCAGATCATCCAAGCTGAGTCGCAGCTCCGGATAGCAGAGGTTGAGAGCCAAAACCGACTCTTCAAGCAGGATCTTAGCCGGTTTAGCGACCGGGGTGGTTTGAGTCGCGGCCTGTCGCGGTGGCTCGGGGGCCGGCCGAGACGAACTTGGCTTTTTATCGGCTTGCTGTGACAGCTTGCGCTGAATCACCTCGGGCGAGCTGCCCAGTTTGTCGGCCAGCTGCTGAATGTAATGATCCTGCTCAACCGGATCATTCAGCCGACGGATGCTGGCTACCAAATGATCGCTGTACTGGCGTTTACCCTGAGCGGTCTCCAGGTCGTACTCGCTGGTAAGGCGATCCAACAGATAATCCATGGCTGGCTTAGCCTTCGCAATCGCCTGCCTCCACCCGCTCGGCCGCTGAGCCATGTCATCGGGATCACTCCCGTCTGGTAGTTCGACCACCGACAGGTTAATCGGCAGCTTTTGGCTGAGCTCAATCGCCCGCTCGGTGGCCTTCAGTCCGGCCCTGTCGCCATCAAAACAGAGCTTAATATTGCGCGTTAGCCGACTCAGCGCCTTGAGTTGCTCGGTGGTCAACGCGGTGCCACTGACCGCCACCACCTGACGCACTCCGGCTTGGTGGCTCGAGACCACGTCCATGTTGCCTTCAACCAACACCACCTCATCTTGTTCGCGAATGGCCGGCTTAGCAAGATGCAGCCCAAAAATCACCCGACTCTTGTCGTACAGCGGGGTCTGGGGCGAGTTAAGATACTTCGGCTCTTGCTCCGGATCGAGCACGCGGCCAGCAAAGCCAACCGTCCGGCCTTGATCATCACAGATTGGGAACATTAATCGTCCACGGAACATATCGTACACCGTTGACTTGCCGGCTTTTTGACCGGCCAGACCGGCCTGCTTGAGCTGCAGCTGGTTGACCTCTTTCTTGGTTAAGAAGTTGGTTAACGCGTTCCAATCATCTGGTGCGTAACCAATCTCAAAATCCTTTAAGGTCTGCTTGGTTAGCTTGCGCTGTTTAACCGCGTATTCAAGCGCCGTCGGATTCTTAACTAGGCTGGCCTGATAATACTGGGTCGCTAGCTCCATCACTCGCAGCAGCTCCTCTTGCTGTTTTTTCGCCTTAGCATCCTCGCTCGACCGCGGCTTTAAGCTGACTCCCGCCTGACGTGCCAGCTTTTCGAGCGCCTGACGGAACTCCAAACCCTCATACTTCATCACAAACTTAAAGATGTCGCCGCCTTCGCCACAGCCAAAACAGTGCCAGATCCCTTTTTCGGGACTAACCATAAAGCTGGCGGTTTTTTCATTATGAAAAGGACAGGGCGCCTTTAAGTTGCGCCCCGCCGGCTTAAGCTGTATGTAGCTGCCTACCACCTCCGCTACATCAAGCCGCTCTTTGATCTGCTCGACGTCGGTCATAATACTCCTATTATACACCGCGGGAACCAAACAAAAAGCGAAACTATAAAGACGAATACGGCCCGCCCCCTTTGTTGGGGCGGGCCTCACACACGTCGCGGGTTAGTCGAACAGTCCGGCTTCCTGCGGCCTGGGAGCTGAAGGCTCGTCGACGAGTTCGCCAAGAAGCTCTCCGGCTTCACCAAGCGTTGCCTCGATCTCCTCAGCGAACCGCTTGATCTCCACTTGATTGCGAAGATGCGGTAGCGCCTTCTTCATGGCTTCGACATGGACCAAGAGCGCCCGCGCCGGACTTGCTGCCGAGAAGGCACCATCGGGTCCGAGCTGCCCCTGTTCAGCCAGCTCAACAACCGTCTCGAAGTAGGCCGCCGAATCACGAATTCGACGAACAAACTCAGGCATGACGACCGCGCGGCGCTCATCTTCTAGCACCTTGGCCACCTGCTCGACATTCATCTCGCCGAACATGTCGGTCTGCTGCGATTCTGCCTTCTCGATCCGATCCCGAAGGGCCGCCTCGAACCTGTCGGTCGAGAGGGGCATCTTGGCAATGCTAAGCCAGTGATTCATCTGCTCTGCGCTATCGAGAACTCCTTTCTCAAAGGCACGAGCCAGAATCAGGCCTTTCCCATACGAGATCTTGTCGGTGCGTACAGCCTTCTGGATCGGCTTGGGTGCCTCGCCGAATCGGATGTAACCACGAACAGCGGTCTCGCTCCGACCGACCTTGGTCGCGAAGGCAGCAACGGACAGTTCAGCAGGGATCGGCTGCTTGAGCCGCTTAGCGACCCGACAGTCCTTCTTCTCTTGATCCTTGAGGAACATCCAATAGCGGTAGGCCGCCTCGGCGTCCTCCCAGGTCTCGGGAACCGAGTGAATGTTCTCCTGGAACTGACGATCAAGCGCCTCTTGTGCGCTGATGCCATACTGGAAGACGGCTCGGTAATTCCGGGGTACTCCGTGACCCTGCTCGACCTCCTGCATCGCCGCCTTCTTGCGGCAATGACCGGCGATCACGATCAGATAGGCACCATCTTCCCAGAGCTGAAGATCCTCGAGCTTGTAACGACGCCCCCAGATCTTGTTCCAGACGCGCAGATACTCACGCGCCTGATCCTCGGTCAGAGCTGCCAGCTCACCAGCGTGCATCAGGCCCTGCTCACGCAGACTGAGAGCCAGCTGATTGATCTTGACCGGATCGTAGAACTGTCTGGTCTGAGTGAGCATCGTCCCGGTTGAGGGATGAATCTCTCGCTCGACCGAGCGGCGGCCTAAACCGCCGCCGTCCAACACCGTAAGGTGGGGACGCATATCGGCCGTGGTAGCCGCATGGCTCTCATCGAGCCCAGTTGCTACAGCTGCAACAACAACCATTGTCCCCTCCTCTCTTGGATGGACGTGTGTGAATGGACGTCAGGCGAAGCTCCACCTCACCATAACAACTTTCATTATGCTACCGGTTATTTAAAAGCTCAAGCTTATTTGTTCGCAATAAGTTCGGTTTGGGCCGATCCGTGACAGATCGGCCCTAGGCGCTTGGCTGCTGGAGGCCAGCCGCAAGACGCGTTGCTCGAAACACCGGCACCTCGGCCGGAACCAAGATCCGGAGCTGCCGACCAGCCCGATCTCCTAAGTGCTCATCAAAGCACTGGGGATCAAACAGGGGCGGCATTAGTTCAAACGGCCGAGTGTTGGCTTCGGTCATCCGCCGAACATTCGTGCCGTTGGGTACCGCCTCCAAATGCTCCGGATTGCAGCAACGCGGATCACGCGTTGGGCACTGCCCATGCACATGATCAATGGTCCAATGAGCCGGGAACGGACCGTAGTAGCAGTAGTAGACATAAGCATGTACCGGCATGCAAGTCCGGTCAGGATGACAGATGTGCTTGCGCTTAAGATGCTTGAGCACTCGCCCACGCAACATGCCGTAATCCTTGCCGTTCTTTTGGCCGGTCCACAGCCAACAACCATGAACTTCGTCAACTTCGAGCTTGTTGAAAACGGCCTCCACCATGGTGCGCTGCGTTAGAAGGTCGTCTCCATCAACGACCACGATCTCACGCATAAGATCTCCCCTAGGTCGTTGATTAGGGTAAGTATAAGCCCTTTCTGTAAAATGGGCCATAAGTGCTGGTGGTAGGTGGCGCAGCGGAATTGCTGCCGCGCCACCCTGTTCACGATCGCGACGTGCGAGGAGCCTTGGAGGCGGGTTTTGGAATGATGCTGGCCGGACGGCCGTCTGCACCCATCATCTTTCGAACTGCCTGAGGACTCAGCCCAGTCACGCCCGATCGATCGTGAAACCTCCAGGAGCGCCGTGACGATCCTTTTGAAGCACTGCTTGCTTCTGAGATTTTGAACTCCTTGTTCGGTGCAATACCGTCTGCACAAAGTACGCTACCGTGCTCTTTATTTATACGATGAGCACAGCCTTTATTCAACCAACGAATAGCGCTTATTATTGGCTTGTTTCAAGAGGTTTTCTTGGAGATATTGCTGAAGCACCGATTCAATACGTGACGATTCAGTGTTAGCAAAGGCCTTTTTAATATCTGCCTCGGTCGCGCTTTTGTGCTTTAAAATATAGCGCAGAATTTGCGCCCGGAGTTGACGATTGGAGCCCTCAAACGTACTTTGGCGCGTATAGTGCTTGCTCCGACGATTGGGGTTGGGAACCTGCTTGGCAAGATGAGCGCCATAGTCCATAAGCGCGTAATACCACTCACGTGGATTTTCAGTATTTAATGATTCTTTAATGAACGGCAGCAGCTGTTTATCGGTTACTTCATCGTGGTCCTCAAAGAAGTGTTGAATAAAAACACGTCGAATGTTGGTCTCAATAAAGACGACCGGCTGATTAAAGGCAAAGGCGGCGATCGAGCCGGTGGTGTTTGGTCCGATGCCAGGAAGCTTGATGAGTTCCTTTGGATCACTCGGAAGCTGACCGTGGTGCTCGTTCATCACAATCTGTGCTAGCTGATGCAGGCGCTTGCCTCGGCTGTTATATCCGAGGCCTTGCCACGCCCGCAGCACCTCACTCAATGGCGCGGCCGCCAAACTGTTCCAGTCTGGAAACCTGGAAACGAAGTACTCAAATTTGAGTACCACCCGCGAGACCTGGGTTTGCTGCAACATTACCTCGCTGACCACCACCCAGTAAGGGTTATGATTATCCCGCCAGGGCATCTGGCGGGCATGGTCGTGGTAGTACTCCCACACCGTTTCTTGAAACTGGTCCATAGATTGATTCTGACTCATTTACCAGTTGCGGGGACTACTGCTTGGTGGATTATGGGTGGCCTGCGGCTCCATATGCAAACTGACGACTGGCTGGGTATGGGCCTGGGGGCCGTGCTGGTGTAAAAAAGCCTCTGTCATCTTAATCTTGTCGCGCACCGCAATGCCATGACTCCCCTCAATATGCTGAACCGCTGCGCCGATACCGGGATGACTCATCGTTTCAACCACTTTAAAGCGCTGACGATCCATGATGTTGTTATGCCCCTGCACCTCAACCAAGTCCCCCACCTTAATTTGCTGATGGTGGATGTCCTGCATACGTAATAAAACAGGGGTTGAGTGCTTAAGCAATAAATCGTGTGGCTGCTTGGTAGTAGCGATGGTCCGTGATAATTGAGACATACATAAATCATCCCTTATTCATTAATTATAGCGCTAAATTTATGCGTCGTTGGCAACCCCAACGACGCATATTTTGCCTAACTACGATTAGACTCGGGAATCGTGAAGCGATAGTGGACACCATGCCCCTCTACCTTCCGGACCTGCACTGCCAAGCCGGCCCGACAAAGATCAAATAGGCCGTCACGGACAGTGGTTGAACCACGGGGAGCTACTGCGTCGCACCGACTCCAGTCCTCTTTTATCATCCGATTACGCACCTGAGCAGGAGTTACCCCTCTGTCCCCGTAACCGTCATCAATAATGCCCTTTCTTAGGGCACGATAGATGAACTGAAGTAGGTCTGGCAGATCTTCGGTCTTCGTGCCCATCTAAAACCTTTCTCTGGAAGGTGCTTACAGGATAGGTTTCATTCTCACCTAACAAAACCACAGCCAGCAACCACATCTGTTTTGAGTATAGTATAAATCCTGGCGGAGAGAGTGGGATTCGAACCCACGATACGGTTTCCCGCATACACGCTTTCCAAGCGTGCGCCTTCAGCCACTCGGCCACCTCTCCAGACTCCCGGAATTATAGCTGAGCCAGGTTGATTTTGGTAGCGATTTCGACTACTATGTACATGTTCACAGCATAAAAGCGCAGCAACTTGGCTGCGCTTTTATGCGTTTGGTGGAGCTGTCGGGAGTTGAACCCGAAAAGCCCGGTTCACAGCCAGGCTCTGATACCGAACCGGCCCCGCGTGAAACCGTACTCCACCAAACAAACCAACTATAAACGACCGACATTAACAAATTCTGATCTGGCCTGTAGTATAGAGTTATGGCGTTAATCGAACTGAAAAACATTCATAAACATTATCTAACCGGCGACACCGAAACGGTGGCGCTCGATAAGGTTAGTCTATCGATCAACGAGGGTGAGTTTATCTCGATCATTGGGCCGTCGGGCTCGGGTAAATCCACCCTGATGCACATTCTGGGGCTGCTCGACTCCCCCACCAGCGGTGAGTACACCCTGGACGGCAAAGACATGACCAAGCGTAAAGATGGTGAGCTAGCCAAACTCCGTCGCGAGTCGATTGGCTTTGTGTTTCAATCGTTTAACCTGTTAAGTCGGCTAACCGTACTGCAAAATGTGATGCTACCGATGGCCTACGCCGGGGTACCGACCCGTAAGCGTAAGGAACAGGGCCATGACCTACTCAAGCGAGTGGGCATTGAGGATAAGGCGAGCAACAAGATGAATCAAATCTCGGGCGGACAGACCCAGCGAGTGGCGGTAGCCAGGGCTCTGGCTAACAATCCTCGCCTGATCCTGGCCGACGAGCCGACCGGTAACCTTGATACCAAGTCGAGCGACAACGTGATTCAGCTTTTAAAAGAGCTCAACCAAGAGGGTCACACCATTGTCATTGTGACTCACAACCCAGAAATTGCCGAACAGACCGATCGTATTATCGAGATTAAGGATGGGTCGGTTGTGGCCGATCGAAAACCTGGCACAAAGCTTGCGCGAAAGAAGGTGGTGGTATGATCTGGGAAAACATTAAGATGGCCGGGCGCGCCATCCTTGGCAACAAGATGCGCAGCTTCTTAACTATGCTCGGCATTATTATCGGCGTTGGTTCGGTTTCGGCGGTGATCGCGATCGGTAATGGTGTTAAGGCCTCTATCACCGATCAAGCCAGTAGCCTGGGCACTAACTTGATTCAGGTGAATCCCGGGCAGGGCTTTAGTGCTGATGGCGAAGGTGGCGGAGCGGCCGGCTTTGCTTCGGCGCTGGGTGCCTCTACTCTAACCGAAAAGGATGTTGAGACGGTTCGTGGAATCGATGGAGTAGCTGCCGTAGCCCCGGCCATGCTGGTATCAGGTGTACCAAGCGTCAACGGCACACCAGCAAAAGGCGCTATTGTGTTTGCCACTACCGGCGACTACGACGAAGCGGTTAAAACCGAGCTCGAAAGGGGTCATTTTCTTGATAACGACCAAACCAAGCAAGTGGTGCTCGGCAACAAGGTGGCGAGCGAGCTGTTTAACACAACCGATGTAATTGGCAAGGAAGTCACCATCCGCAATAAGCCGTTCCAGGTGGTTGGCGTGACCAAGAAGATGGATAAAGAGGGTTTGAACCTTGGGCCAAGCCTTGATTCGGCGGTGTATATTTCATTCGAAGACGGCAAAGCCTTTAATAGCGGCTCGGCTAACATTAATGAGATCGAGGTGAAGGCGGTCGACCCTAATCAAATCGGAGCAATTAAGGACCGGATTAAGCAGGCGATCAAAGCTAATCATGATGGCGAAACCGACTTTTCGGTGTCTGACGCCGCTGAACAGCTCAAGGTGTTCGATAGCATCTTTGCCATCCTAACCAGTTTTGTCGCCGCAATCGCCAGCATCTCTCTGTTGGTTGGTGGCATCGGCATCATGAACATCATGCTGGTATCGGTCACCGAACGCACTCGAGAGATCGGGCTGCGTAAGGCCATTGGCGCCACCAGCAGCATGGTTCTCAGTCAGTTCTTGATCGAGGCCGTGGTCTTAACTCTGTTGGGCGGAGCACTGGGGCTTGGTTTTGCTTGGCTGCTCGGCCTTTTGATGGATAAGCTAGCCGGTATTGCCCCAGTCTTTACGCTCGAGGCGGTACTGCTAGCCTTCGGTATCTCGACCGTTGTCGGTATCGTCTTTGGTATCGCCCCAGCTATTAAAGCGGCGCGAATGAAGCCGATCGACGCGCTACGCTATGAATAGACTGCCGATACGGTTTGAGCAGGTTGAGGGTGGGATTATTTTGCTGGCCGCCAGCGCTCTTTACTTCATTCTCGGTAACAACCCCTGGCTGTTCTTTCTGCTGTTCTTCACCCCAGACCTCTCGTTTGCCGGCTACTTGGTCAATCCGCGAGTGGGAGCGGTAGCCTACAACCTAGTTCACACCCTCAGCCTGCCGCTGATTTTGATTGCGCTTGGATTAACCTCGCAGTCCCTTCTGTTTCTTGGTAGCTTTGGACTTATTTGGGTAGCCCACATCGGCTTAGACCGAATGGTTGGATACGGCCTGAAGTATCCGGATGGTTTTACTCACACCACCATGGGATGGATCGGTAAGGATAAGGGCAAGAACTAGCTAATCGCTAGTCGGCGAGCTCTTTTTTGAGCTTCTCAATCAGCTCGACCGGCACCGGATCAACCTGGTTAAGCATGGCTGTGTAGGTCGCCACAAAGTCACCCAATAGCATAGTCCAGAGCATCTGTTGCAACTTGGTCTGACCATGAGCGGTAACAATAATGGGAGCTGGCATACTACCACTCAGCAGCTTATTGGTTATCTCAAAGCGCCTAGCAATCCGGTTGTTATCTAGGCTGGATTGCAGCTGAACTACCTTCATTAAACTATTCTTGGGATTCCCCCACCCCAGGAACTCGTTATGATTAAACTCCGGGAGCTGGTTCCAGAAGGCCAGATTCTTGGCATTCTCATTAAAATCGATCTTCCACTTCATGGCCGGCATGGCGAGGGTCGGACCACCATAAACCACCACCGGGTGACCAACCACCTGCTTGGCGATCTGCTTAGCGACATTGTCGGCCTCTGGAATATTCGGTGCAAAGTGAGTGATCTCGTCAAGCAACCACTCGGCGGCGGTCTCGAGCTCATCGACCACGCTATCGGTCACAAACCCTAATTGCTCTAGTAGTACGGCGATGGCCTTGGCCTCATACAGCACCGCGAATCGGGGCTGTAAGCCTGTCGGAATTTCTAGGTAGCTATGAACCTCACCGGCCTCGCCCAACTTTCCTCCAGCGCTCATTCGCACCACGGTGGCGCCGGTCTCGCCTACTTTATTCAGGCAGCTCAGGGTCTCCTCGGTGTTACCGGAGTAGCTCGAAATGATAACCAGGCTACCCTTACCGACATAGGCCGGTAGATTATAATCTCGAACTATTTCAAACGGCACGGTTAGCTTATCGTTCAACCAAGACCGAATAAACTCGGCGGCTAGGGCTGAGCCACCCATGCCGGCCAGCACAATATTTGTAACATGGTCCGCCTGAGGAGCTTCAAACTGGTACTGATGGCGCAGCTGCTCCGGCTGGCTAGCCACCATGGCAAAGCCTTCCGAGCGATCAAAGCGGGCGATATATGTTGGGTCGTCGAGCATACAATCTCCTTTCCCCTATTGTACTAGATGCTCGGTCAAAACCGATGATAAAGGCAAAAATTTGTATCAAAAAACCGGCCTAGGGCCGGTGGTTTTCGACAAGATAGAACGTAGGCGCTACGTACCGGGCGGCCGAAGCCGACCACCCGGTACGTAACACTTGCGACGACGCCTTATTCAATTTTAAGCCCGGATATGGCCGGGGCCGGTGGGCTACTTGGGCATGGTTTCTCCGGTTGAAGGTCGAGCTGCGCCCTGGCCATCGTAATGGTTGGCGACAGCTCCCTGGAAGTTGATGCGGGGGCGCGAGCTGGTTGCACGGTCAGGAGAACCCCAGTCGGGTCCAACCCTATTGGCATCCAGTCGCGCCTCTCTCCGCGTCAGTTGTCCGCGCGTACTCGAGGGAGGCAGTCAATGCTGCGACTGTCGAGCGGCGGATCACCCCGGTTGGGGTGAATATACTTCGTGTTCTACGGGTACTACCCGGGAACGACTCTCAGCTCAGAGCCGATGGAGTCATTCCCGGCGCCGAGAGGGTCCTACGTGAGCGGGATGACCTCCGGCGCGCCGCGCGCGTCGGTGATCTCCGCGGTGGTCGAGATCGAGTGGCCGGCGGCGCCGCCGCCGTCGCCGGCGACGTGGCCGGCCTCGATGGAGATGTTCGTCGCGACGCGCTCGTGCTCGAGGGCGAGGCCGACGTGGTCCTGCAGGATGCTGCTCCATTCGCACTGCTCGGGGCCGAAGCCGGTGGTACCGGGCGGCCCGTGGATGGTCTGTCGCATGAAGCGTACTCCTTGTTCGAAGGGGTACTGCGGACGGTACGGCGGTTAGGTTGTACATGAGACTATGAACGAGGGATAGGACCGTTGGTGGCGCTTTAGACGCCTGTGGCATTGCCACTTGTCCATACCTCGGATTGACCTCAAGAAACCACTCGGGTCAGAGACTCTACGGAGAACTACCCTATGGGCAACTTTCCGTAGAACCTACAGACTCCACATTTTCACCAGGTAAAAGCCGTGAGGCTCGCTCCTGTAGTGTGGCTATGTCTCGGGCAGAGAATCACCGTTCATGAGAACCGTAACTTTCTGCCCGAGACATGGTCTACGTTCTATCTTGTCAAAGAGATAGTTCCGAGCTGGTGTTGGTTGAGCTCACAACTATATGGTTATGGATGTTATCAGAAATTGTTAATTTTGTCAATTGCTTTTGTGCTTGGGCGGCAAGATCGTTCAACCTATACCAAAAAGAGGCCTGTATGGGCCTCTTTTTGACTTGAACAAAATCTTTTTGGTTTGAGTTAGTACATACCGCCCATATCTGGAGCTGCCGGGGCAGCCGGCTTATCTTCGGGAATGTCAACGATCAGACTCCCCATGGTCATGGCGGTGCCGGCAATCGAAACCGCGTTTTGAACCGCCTCACGCGTAACCTTGGCCGGGTCAACAACCCCTTCTTTCTTAAGGTCAATCAGCTTATCGGCGCTGTTGACGTTGAAACCCTGACCTTTAGTGGCACTATCAAGCACCTTGGCAAGCTTCTCTTCGGCGTTGAGACCGGCGTTGTTCATCAGCTGCTTAAATGGCTGCTGTAAAGCGTTCTTCAGAATCAGCTTACCGGCATCGGCCGAGCTCCCAACTCGTGTGGCCTCAATGTCGATGTCCCGACTGAGATCTACAAGAGTGACTCCCCCGCCAGGAACAATACCTTCGGCCACGGCCGCCTTGGTAGCCGCAACCGCATCATCAACCCGATACTTCTTTTCTTCAATCTCGGTCTCGGTGGCGCCACCAACCTTGATGACGGCGACCTTACCGGCCAGAGCCGCCAGGCGCTCCTCCAACTTTTCTTTATCAAACTCGCTGGTAACGTTTTCTAACTGGGCTTTGAGCTGATTGATCCGCTCGCTCACCTCGCTTGGCTTGCCGCCGCCTTCAATGATGGTTGAATCATCTTTGGTGGCAATAATCTTCCGCGCGGTACCGAGCATATCAATATCGGCGTTTTCAAAGGTGATACCACGATCCTCGCTAATAACCGTGGCACCGGTCAAAATGGCGATGTCTTCCATAATGTCCTTACGACGGTCACCAAAGCTTGGTGCCTTAATAGCAACGGCGTTAAACACTCCCTTGATGCGGTTAAGGATCAGGGTTGCCAGCGCTTCGCCATCAACGTCTTCGGCGATAATCACCAGCTCTTTCTTGCCGGCCTGAGCCACCTTTTCGAGCAGTGGCAGGATGTCTTGGATTGAACTAATCTTTTTGTCGGTCAGCAAGATGTATGGCTTGTCGTAAACCGCCTCCATCCGAGTGGTGTCGGTAACCATGTAAGGGCTGACGTAGCCACGATCAACCTTAAAGCCTTCAACCACCTCTTTTTCCATGCCGAGAGTTTGCGACTGCTCAACGGTGACGCTCCCTTCCTCGCCCACGGCTTCGATCACGTCGGCAATGAGCTCGCCGATCTCGGCATCGCCGGCCGAAATGGTAGCCACCTGTGCCACCTTGGCTTTGTCGCCGGCAATCTTTTCGCTGAGGTTGGTGATTTTAGCGGTGATTTCAGCGGCGGCTTCGTCGAGACCCTTCTTTAGGTCCATTGGGTTGTGGCCGGCCTCGATCATGCGATTGGCCTCGTTCAAAATGTGATAGGTCAGGACGGTGGCGGTGGTGGTGCCATCACCCACGTCGTCGCCGGTCTTGCTGGCGGCCTGCTTAACCAGCTCGGCGCCCACACCACGACCCAGGGTTTCGTCGTCCTTGGTCTGAGCAATATCGACCGCCTTCGCCACGGTTACCCCATCGTGAGTCACCGACGGACCGCCGTAGCTCTTACCGATTACAACGTTGCGCCCCTTGGGACCCATAGTAACCCGAACGGCGTTATACAGCTCCTCGGCGCCTTCGAGTACGCGCTTGCGAGCTTCGGTTTCAGCAATAATTCGTTTTGCCATCTGTCTGTACTCCTTTCTTGGGTTTGTTACTGAACGACCGCCAGGACGTTTTCTTCTTTCATAATGAGAATGTCCTGGCCATCGGCTTTCAGCGACTCGGTCTTGAACTGTTCATAGACCACCTGATCCCCCACCTTGATCTCCTTCACCTCTTTGCCAACGGCCACTACTTCGCCAACCTGCGGCTTTTCTTTGGCGCTATCTGGCACATAAAAACCCGAACTGGTCTTTTCTTGCGCTTCGACCGGCGTGGCCACGATTCGATCTGCTAATGGCTGTAGTTTCACGAAACTCCTCCCTTACGTTTACTTTATTTTAGCACTCTAATAGTGCGACTGCCAATTTATGATAGCTAGGGCGGGTCAGACCCGTCAAGGGGTTTGACCTCCACAAAACTACGGTAGGATTTCATGCCGCCAGCCAATCCCTCAAGATAGTCGGCACGCAACCATGACCTGCTTTTTTCCTGATACAACTTATAACTCGAATAAGGATAGTGGCGGATGTCCTCCTTGAGTGAAATTGGGTTGCGATGAATATAGGCAGAAACCTGCATTAGATGTCGTTCGTCATTAACTAGAGCCGCCTTATAAGGGCCCTGAAACAAGGAGCCAACTCGATCGTATTGACGGTTAAAGTACAAAACATAGGCATTTGAAAGTGACTTCATAAACAGCGACATGTCGTACTTCTCTTTTTGCTGTATAAGTAAATGAAAATGATTAGGCATCAGGCAAAAGGCTAAAACATGGATCTTTCCGTAAAAGCTTAGTGGAGCTTTACCAAGCGAAAATCCGGCCGGAGCGCTCACTCTAGACTCTAAAAGCGCCAGAAAAACCCGATAGTCCTTCTTGGTGTTAAATATAGAACGCTTCTCTACTCCCCTGTTGTAGACGTGATAAAAGGCGCCTTCTTGTAGTTGTTTAACTGCATTTTTTGACGGCATAGAAAAAGACTAGCAGCCAAAGATTAAATAAATATTACGTCCAGATGCGAGGTTAGACCTCTGAGAGGTTTGACCCTATAATAACCACATGAGAAAACTAGTCAAAGCCCTTATACCCCACAAACTGTTCAAGCAGATTGAGCCGTATGGTCATCTGGTCGAAACCTTTTTAGCCCAGGTTCGCTACGGCTTTCCGGCCCGCGGCCTCAAGGTTATTGGGGTAACCGGTACCGATGGTAAAACAACTACCACCACTATGATCTGGAACCTACTGAAAGATTCCGGCTACAACGTTGGTTATATGACCACGATTGGGTATGGCTCACCAAAGCGGCAGATCCCCAATAAGGTGCACATGACAACCATGCAGGCCTTTCCGATGATGCGTCGGATTAAAGAGCTTCGTGCCGACGGCATCGACCACCTGGTGCTTGAAGTTACCAGCCACGCCTTGGCCCAGCACCGAGTCTGGGGCATTCCTTTTGATATTGCCGTCATGACCAATATCGGTCATGAGCATCTCGATTATCACGGCACCTTTGATCGCTATCTGGAAGCCAAGCGCAAGCTGTTTCGCCTGGCAGCGGCTAACAAATCCGGTCGGCAGATCGGTGTGGTTAATGCCGATGATCCGTCCGCCCCACAGTTTAGTGGCGAGGTGCCTAAGCCGATGCGCTACGGAGTAGAGTATGGCGACATTCACGCCACCAAGGTCAAGACCTCTAGTCACGGCAGCACCTATCAGGTTAAACGAGGCGATGATACGCTCAAAATCAAGGTCAATATTCCCGGTGGCTTTAACGTTTATAACTCGCTGGCGGCTATCTGTGTTGGCTTTGCGCTAGGCCTTAAGAACGAACAGATTGAACGGGGCATCGCTTCTCTCAAAGAGGTTGAAGGGCGGATGACCTTTATCGATGAGGGTCAGGATTTTTCGGTGGTGGTTGATTTTGCTCACACCCCAGACTCGTTTGAAAAGCTACTCGGCGACATGAAGAAGGCCACCGTTGCACCGGGTCGTTTGATCGTCATGTTTGGTTCAGCCGGTCGGCGTGATGAGACCAAGCGCGCCAAGCAAGGTGCCATTGCCGGCAAGTATGCCGACCTGGTCGTTGTGACCGAAGAGGATGATCGTGATGTTGATGGTTTGGCTATTATGCAGCAGATTGCCGAAGGGGCCGAAAGCAGCGGCAAGGTGCGCGATAAGGATCTGTTCTGCATCCACGATCGGGTTGAAGCGATTAACTACGCCATATCACAAGCCAAAAAGGGCGATACCGTCATGCTTCTAGGTAAGGGGCACGAAAAGACGATTGAGCGGGCCGACGGCGAGCATCTATGGGACGAGGTCGGCGAGGCTAAGACAGCCATTCAGGCCGCGCTTGAGGCTTAGCTTTAGCTAGCGCCGCAGCTCCAGCGAGCAGCACTTAACCGCGCCGCCAGACTTACGAAACTCGGTCATATCCAGGCCGATCGGGTTGTAGCCCCGTTCTTTTAGTTGAGCTATGAGGTCTGTGGCCGCCTCGCTGAGGATAATGTTGTGCCCATCGCTAACCGTGTTGAGGCCAAAGCCCATGGCGTCTTCCTTGGTGGCGTAGATCTTATTCTTGAATCGCTTTTCTAGCTCGGCGCGGCCCCCTTCGGTGAAGGCGCCAGGATAGTACATAACGGTGTCGTTATCGATGGGAGACATGGCGGTATCTAGGTGGTAGAAGAATGGGTCGACCAGGTGCATACTAACCACCTCCTTATCAAAAAACTGCGCCAGCTCCAGATGAGAGGCCTTGCTAGAACGCTTTTGGCCGTAGCCGGCAAAGATGGTGTCGCCGCCGGCTCCATACAGAATGTCGCCTTCACCCTCGCTGGGGTTTTGCGGTTGATAAATCTCGGTAAAACCGTTGTGGCGAAACCAGACTTCATAGGCCGGTGTTTCGCCTCGACGCTCAACGGCATGCTCGCCAAAGTTGGTCGAAAACACCTTGCCGCCGATGGTTAGGGCGCCATTAGCGGCAAACACCATATCTGGGAGGCCGCGGACTGGCTCGATTAATTCAACCTGGAAGCCAAGCTTTTGATAGGTTTCGTAGAGTCTCTCCCACTGACGTTTGGCCAGCTCTACATCAACCGGCGTGTTGATGTCCATCCAGGCGTTAATCTCATAAGCCACCTCAAAATAGGTGGGCGGACACATCAATATCGACTTACTCATGAGGGCATTATGCCTGAGAGGGTTTGACCTGTCGATGGGTCAGACCCATAGAGGGGTTAGACCCTCAACCTGGAGGTAATGTTTTCTTAATCTTTTAGTACCACAAGCGATGGCGGAAACGATACTCGTAGGCTACAGCCAGGCGCTCGCCGATACGGCGGAACCAGCGATACTTAGATTCATTCAACACGATGTCATAGGTACCGATATACTCGGTAATCTCTTTGTTGAAGCCGGTTTTAAAACGGGCTAATCCAGCCAGCGGATGATCAGGGTCATCAATCTTGTCGCCGGGCGGCGTACCGTGCAGGTCATATTCGGTCACCCCATGCTCTTTCAGCCACTGCATGACCCCCCATTGCAGCGCATACGGTGCCTGTACCTCGGAGTGATCGCGGACCGATCCACCATCCTTGTAGAGAGCTTTGGAGCCAAGATGCGTTACAAAGGCACCAGCCAGAACTTGGTCCCCGTAATAAGCAAAAAACAGTTGCCCAGTACCGCCCTTAGCGTGGGCCTGATAAAAGTCGGCGAAGTACTGCCTGTCACGCAGGTAAACTCCGGCGCGCTCGGTCATGGCGCGGGTCAGCTCGTACATGGTGTCGATGTTAGCCGCAGTGGCCTCAACCGCCTCGACGGTAACCCCCTTTTTGGCGGCCAGGCGAATGTTATAGCGCGTCTTCTGCTTAAAGCCGGCCAGAATCTCCTCCTCGCTCGGCTGCAAGTCGATAATGACGGTGTTAGTGTTGTACTGAATGTCGCGGGTAGCTTTAACCAAACCGAGCTTGGTCAGCTGGGCTGGTTTGATTTGATCAGCGGTAACCTCCGGATCGATCCGCATCGCAAATGGGCCGTCGCTCGGTAGTTCCTTGCTGAAAGCCTTCAGCTCGGCTGAATTGGTCACGCCCGGTCCTTTTGGTACATACCAAAACTTTCCAAGTAACGGAATCTCTCGCTCCAGAATCAACACCGCCAACCCATCCGCCACCATATATCGCGGCACCCAGCCATGCTTGCCCTTGGTTTCCCCAAAAGCTTTGGCTTGCAGCACATTGCCACCATCTGGGTTGGCCGCAATTAGCTCATCCCAACGCTCTAGCTGCTCTGCTGATGCTGGCTGCAACACTACTGGCGTCCTCGCAAGCGGCGGTACACGCTATACAATCGATACTTCTGCGGCTTGAGTGGAATGTCGTAGGTTCCCGTGTAGCTCACCGACTCGCCACCAAAGCCCTTCTTAAACTTGGTAATACCAGCCCAGGCATGCTTTGGGTCGTCGGTGGGAGCAATCCCCCACAGATCGAACCGCTTCAGCCCCGCCTGCTTAGCATCTACCACCGCTTGCCAGACCAACGACACCGAGGCCTTGACCTCGCGATTCTTGTCCTGCCAGGCGCCGGCATACAGGTACGAACGCGTGTCGCCCCAGTCAAAAAAGATAGCTGCCGCAACCGGTTGCCTATCGACGGTGGCCATATATAGCTTAGCCACCCCGCCTTCCTGGAGTGTCGACCACATACTCTGAAAGTAAAAGGAGTCCTGGAACGTGGTACCAGAGCGCTTTGCGGTATCGCCGAGCATCTTCAGGAGCTCCTCTAGATCTTCTCGTCGATTAACCTGCTTAACCTCGATTCCCCGTCGCTCGGTGCCGTTAATGCCGTTGCGATGGCCGGAAGCTAAATCCTTGCGCAGCTCCTCCATATCCTTGGTCAGATCGATGATTTGAGTGTGCGCCGGCTGATTGTCGGTAATCCGACGGCCACCTTTTGTTTTGAGCACATCTGCCACCCGCTGGTCGCGCGGATCAAGCCGGACAAAATCAAGGCCAAGTTCACGAGCCGCCCTTACTATCGACTGAATCGCCTTTGCCGGATCACCAGTAGGCGAAACCACCGGCCCATAGCTACAAACGAGATAGCGGAGGCCGCGGCTCTCCCATACACTCCCCATCCACTGGTAGCCATCGCCACTATCCCACACCGGCTGATGACCAAGCGCGTGCTGGAACTCCGCCCATCCCCGCGATTGCAAAATGTTACCGCCCTTTTGTTGTAGCTGTTCATCCCAGTTTGAGGGCGGCGTTCCGGTCTTCATACCGCTTATTGTACCCTATCCAGGTAGTTTCGGTTATACTTGGCGGCATGAAGATACTTGGTATTGAAAGTAGCGCCGACGAAACCGCAGCCGCTGTGGTTGAAAATGGCACCCAGGTGCTGAGCAGCATTGTGGCCAGCCAAATGGACATTCACACCAAGTACGGCGGCATGGTCCCCGAGGTCGCGGCTCGGTCTCATTTGGAGGTTATGTTGCCGGTGATTCAAGAGGCGCTTGATGAGGCTAAGACTACCCTCGATGAAATCGACGGTATTGCAGTGACTTATGGGCCCGGGCTGGTCGGTTCACTCCTAATTGGGAGTTTAACCGCACGAACCCTAGCCCGGCTAACAGATAAGCCGCTCTATGCAATTAACCATGTGGAGGCTCATGTCTACGCCAATTTTCTGCGCGAGCCAGAGCCCCAGTTCCCCCTGCTCGCCCTGATCGTATCCGGAGGCCATACGCAGCTGGCTCTGTTTCAAGATCACGGCGACTATCAGCTCCTCGGTCAAACCCGAGACGATGCGGCCGGCGAAGCCTTTGATAAGGTGGCTCGCATTATTGGTCTCCCCTACCCTGGTGGTCCATCTGTGTCACAAGCGGCTAAAGCCGGCGATGAGCTAGCTTTTACCTTTCCTAAGCCACAATTAGGCAAAAATAGCCTTGATTTTAGCTTTAGTGGACTCAAAACCGCCGTTCTCCGTACTGCTCAGGCTGAGGTTGGCGGTAATTTCCGCACTAAATCATACGAAATTCCGGCTCTGTTAAGCCAAAAACAACGCAATGACATTGCTGCAAGCTTTCAAAAGACGGTAGTCGATATCCTGGTAGGTCGAGTGCTTCAGGCCTATCAGGAGTACAAGCCCGCTTCCGTCGTAATCTCAGGCGGAGTAGCCGCTAACACCACCCTCCAAGAAGCGCTCCAGGAGCGACTTCCATCCCCCATTCATTACGCCCCGATCAAGTACTACACCGACAACGCCGCTATGATTGCTAGCCTGGGCTACTTCAAGACCCAGAGCGGACAGAAGACCGATCCTCTCAAGCTCAAGGTAGATCCTATCTTATCGATGTAGTTATGAATAAATTACGATTTAGCCACTTTAAGAAAGCCAGCCTATACCTTTTTCTGGTATACCTCTTAGCGGTTATTGCCAGCGGTACCTGGATTTCTCTTGCCCTTATAATTCACTCCGAAATGTACCCAAACTCTTATTTTATGCTTTTTGAGGTTTCAGATACACTCCGATATATTCTTCCTGCTGCAGCTAGCTACACAATCATTACAATTTTTTATCTTAAAAAGGTTATTGGCAGTAAGTGGATTAAGCTGTCTACGGCCATCGCCTGCATAAGTGCTCCTCTGGGAATTGCCCTACCATACCTCTTTCCATCACCTGACTTTTTTAGCTCGGTTCCAGCGGTTATTTCAATATTTGTTGCGCTATTACCCTGGAATTTATTACGACCTCTAGAGTTTTTAACATTGCCCATGGTAATAGCTGCTGGACTTTTAATTCTGCTATTTGTGCTTCGACGAAGACGTATTTCTAACCAATAACTTAAAGATTTACTCCTGTGCTAAAATAAGCCCAGAATGAGGATGGAAAAAGCGTACGAGCCCGGTAAACACGAGGCCCGCATTTATCAGATGTGGGAAGATTCTGGTGCTTTTAAGCCGGCCGGCGATCCGAGCAAAGAGCCGTTTACCATCATCATGCCGCCGCCAAACGCTAACGGCAGCCTGCACACCGGTCACGCCATGTTCACTGTTGAAGACATCATGACCCGCTATCACCGAATGCAGGGTAACCCTACCCTGTGGCTACCTGGCACCGATCATGCCGGTATTGAGACTCAGGTGGTGTTTGAGCGCGAACTCGAAAAAGAAGGTAAGGATCGTTTTGATCTAGGCCCAGACGAGTTCTACAAGCAAGTTATGGCCTACACCAAGAAGAACCAGGGTACGATCATTAGCCAGCTAAAGAGCCTTGGCTTTAGCGCCGACTGGAGTCGCCTTAAGTTCACACTGGATGACGACATTGTCGACACGGTCTACGACACCTTCCAGCGCCTGCATGACGACGGCCTGGTTTACCGCGCCAACCGGATCGTGAACTGGTGCCCACGCTGTAACGCCGCCTTTGCGGATATTGAGATCAATCACCGCGAGCAGGTCGACCCCCTGTACTACCTGAAGTACGGTCCGTTTGTACTGGCCACGGTTCGTCCAGAGACCAAGTTTGGCGACACCGCCGTAGCGGTCCACCCAGATGACGAACGCTATCAGAAATACATTGGTAAAGAGATTGAGGTTGAAGGATTGCTGGGCGCCTTTAAACTGAAGGTGATCGCCGATGAGCACGTGAACCCCGAGTTTGGTACCGGTGTGGTTAAGGTCACCCCGGCTCACGACCCGAACGACTGGGAGATTGGTCAGCGCCATGATCTGGAGGTTAAACAGGCTATTGGCACCGATGGTCGACTGACCGAGCTAGCCGGTAAGTATGCCGGCATGAAGGCTGCCGAGGCTCGCGAAGAGATTGCGCGTGACCTAGAGGCCATGGGTCTGATGGATCACGTCGACATGAACTACACCCATAGCGTCGCCTACCACGGACGCTGCGGTACCCAGATTGAGCCCCTGGTGACCGAGCAGTGGTGGCTGAAGGTTGAACCACTGGTTGGACCAGCTATTAAGGCGGTTGAATCAGGCGAGATTCAGGTAGTCCCCGCCCGTTTTAAGAAGGTCTATATCGACTGGTTGAAAAATCTGAAGGACTGGAACCTCAGCCGCCAGATCTGGTGGGGCATCAAGATTCCGGTGTACTACAACGCCGACGAAGCTAACGGCAAAGACAAATACCGGGTGTTTTCACGTGAAAACGATGCCATTGAGTACTACGGTAAAGATGGCTACGAAGCAGAGGTCGACACCTTTGACACCTGGTTCTCTAGTAGTCAGTGGCCGTTCGCTACGCTGATGGCAACCGGCGACTTTGACCGGTTCTACCCTACTTCGGTGATGGAAACCGGACGTGACATCCTGTTCCTATGGGTTACCCGTATGGTTATGTTGGGCCTGTATCGAACCGGGAAAGTTCCATTCAAAACCATCTACCTGCACGGCCTGGTGAACGACGAGCACGGCAAGAAGATGAGCAAGTCCAAGGGTAACGTGATTAATCCCTTGGAGCTAACCGAGAAGTACGGTACCGATGCTCTACGCTTGGCTCTTTCGATTGGAATCACACCCGGAAATGATGGCTCTCTTGGTGAAAAGAAGGTTGAAGGCTACCGCAACTTTGCCAACAAACTCTGGAACGTAGCTCGGTTTATCCTGGATAAAGCTGGTGACGACTACTCCCCTACCCCACCCGTTGCCGAGACCCTGGCTGACAAATGGATCATGGATGCGTTTTCACGTGAAAACGCTGCGATTACCAAGGCTATTGAAGATTACCGTTTTAGCGAGGCTGGCGAACGGGTCTATTCCCTCCTCTGGAATGATTTGGCCGACTGGTACCTGGAGGCCTCTAAAGGTACGACTAATACTCCCCTGCTGGTCTGGTGTCTAGAGAACATCTTGAAGCTGGCTCACCCGTTCGCCCCTTTTGTGACTGAGGCTATTTGGCAAGAAATGCCTTGGCAAAAGCAAAATCTGATTGTTAGCCGGTGGCCGGAGCTGAAGGAGACCAGCGAAGAAGCGACTCAATTTACCGGTATTATGGCTTTGGTAAGCCAAATTCGTAGCCTTAAGACCGAGTTGAAGGTGGCCAAGCCGACTGTGACCTACCTGGATTCACCAGTTCTAGCCGAAAACGCTGACCTGATTAAGCGCCTTGCGGGAGTAGGGGGGCTACAGATCACGAAACAGGGGAGTGGGTTGCGGATTCCGGTTGCGGAGTTTGATGCGTGGCTCGACGTTGATGACGATACCCTCAACTCATATCGAACCTCGCTTGAGGCTCGCCAGAAGGAAGCAGGGGAGTACTTGAAGCGGCTTGAAGGCCAGCTCAAGAATGAGAGTTATTTAAAGAACGCTCCAGCCCATCTGGTGGAAGAAACCAAGGATCGCGCCGCGGAGACCAAACTGCTAGTATCTAAGCTAGATGAGCAGTTGGCAGCACTCAAGCAGTAAGGGGTTTTGGGCGATAGCGGTCGCCGCCTTAGTGCTGGCCGCTGGTGAACTGGTGGCTTTTGGGGTTATTGGGCGACAGTATGTGGCCAGTCAGGCGCAGAATTTAGCTGTATTAAGCCAAAAAAGCGAGATTGCACCTGAGATTGGCTACCAAGCAGCTTTGATACTTGATCCAGATAACACCACCGCCCATCAAGGTTTGGCCAACTACTACATTGTTCGCTGGCAGCCAGACAAGGCCATTCAGAGCCTGTCTGGGGCGCCGAATACTGACGAACTACGAAATACTCGTGCCAAAGCGCTTATGGAGCTTGGCGAGGCTCAAAATGCGTCTGAGATAGTTTGGGTAACCGACGCAGAGCGTAAGCAGCTTGAAAGTGGGGGAGTGGGCAAGGCGGAGCTGCTGCTTGCCAAGGGTCTACCCCAATCAGCCCTCCGAGCGCTACAGGGAGACTCAACGGAGTCGGCTCGTCGTTACATGATTGAGGCTTCGATCTGGATGAACAAACCTGGCGCCACCAAAGAGGAGCAAGAAAAGTCCATTACTATCCTGAAGAATGGCATCAAGAAGCACCCAATCAACCTGGCTCTCCAGAAGCAGCTACATCAGACCTATGTGGCACTCGGCTACGAAGAAGAGGCCCAGCAACAACTGGAACTGGTTCAAAAACTGGAAGCCGGTAAGTTTTAAGAAATAATTCCGGGGTGCCGGACCGAAGTCCGGCAAGCACCGCAGTAAAACCGCAGTACGACAAGTGATCTCGCTATGCCGGTTCTAGCACATCGAGTTCACGGGGCTTTCCGTAGGAGCGACCACGGGGAATCGCCCGGAGCACCGGAGGCACACCATGTTTATCCTGAAACAGCAAAGGCGCCTCGATGACGTCATCGTCGCCAACCTGCTTGGTTGGGCGGGGAGTAGGGGAGGTGTTGAGCATCGCCCCAACCTTGTCCAGCATCAACCCGACCCAGTAGGTCGGGGACATCAGTCCGATAGGTCCGAACAAACCAACTCCTTTATCTGGAAAATGCTTATGTCATCAAAAAGTGACAAAGATGACAATACCAAATCAAACTGATTGGCGCAACACGGCAAAGTTATAAAAATTTACTAAAAGCGGGGTAATTTTTAAGAGTGCCCTAGTAGCCGGTTGGACGCCAAAGCGCAGTATTGCTTGTAAGAACCGCTGCCATAGCCGCGTGGCCTGTTTGCCCGGGATGAATCCCGTCTTGAATCATATCTGAAGCATCGCCCAAAGCAACCTGGGCCCATAGCTGACGGTTACTAGCCGAGGCCACAGCCGCACCAACATCAAACACGTGGTCAAACAGGCTTGTTGCAGCTCCTAGCTGCCAAGTCAAAAGCGCATCCATATTGGTTGATTGCAACCTTACATTTGAGCTGTTGGTGTAAGGCGGAGCAGTGCCAAGAAAAACCTTTGTGTAAGCAGGGGTTAGACTGCGGACCAGGTTAACCACGCTGGTATAGTTATCAATGATGCCTCCGGTGCCAGAAACGCTTCTACCATCCTGAATATCATTACGCGGGAAGCCAATAAACACATGCGTCCAGCAACCAGCACTAAGCAAAGCTCGACGAACACTGCTAGTGTCCTGCAGGGTGGCCAGCAAATTATCAAGCCGTTCATTACCCTGAGCCAGATTAAAGGCAGTGATTTCCATGCCAGAGTTATCCCGCATGTCATTAATGGCGCGGCGAACGTAGGCGCGGTCGGTATCCGACCTGGCGGTGTCATCAAGACTACGGTTTTCAACAGAGTCGCCAAGCACCAATACATTGGTGATCGGACGACTCACATTACCCAGTAGAGCGGTTGGGGCAACCACGCCAGTGGTTCCGGCTACATTACTACTCCAAGTAGCGGTACTGGACTGAACATAGCTGGTACCCTGCCCCGTAACATTTTGTGAAGCACCGGTTACGCCGTCTGCGGCAACTTGGCTCGCCTGCCACGGCCACCGATGAGTGGTAGTATCATTGCCACGATCAACAAAGATCCTTTGATATGGAGTATCGTTTCGGCTAAAGCTGGTTGCTGAAGATGGCACTCCAAAGATTCCGCCATAGGGGGCAACATTAACTGGGGTGCTTGAGCCGTCGCCCAGACTAGTATTTGGTGCCGCCGTGGTCCGCAGATCCAGGGGAATAATAGTACTTCCGGAACGCAAAGCCATTTGCGCAGACAGCGTCGCATGAATAACCGGCGTAACTGTGCCCGCCGCACCGGTGCCAGTAAGTCCCGACGTATTAAGAGTTAGGACTGGAGCGGGCGAGGGGTGATTTTGATACTCAACTGTCCATACCGGGGCATTGGTGGTACCGGTTTTGGTTACCTTTACAGTACCAATACCATCAAGGGTTTCGATGGCGGCCTTTACCGTAGTATCGGCTGCATTATAGGCTATTGCAGTCGTAGAGTCGGATGAAGGACTGGTGGAGTTGATAACAAAAGTTCCGCCAAGAGATCCACTTGAAACGGTTAGAGCGATTACCGTTGGGGGAACTTGATGGTTAATGTCATTAAACCAAACCAGTCGAGCATTCGTTGCATTGGCAACCACCTTGGTTGGCCATTCAGCGTTATGAGCTCGACGACTGTTAGTTCCCCAGTTGGCAGAGGTAGCAATAGCGCCATTAGGATAAAAACCAGCTCGACTACCAATTACCTGCATACCTCCAAACAGACCAGCCGTATCGGCTTTCCATCTGGGCCACACCTGAGTCGCGCCAACATAGGCGGCGGTTACGCTGCTTGCACCTACTTTAAGATTATCGGCATCACTAAAAACCGTCATTTTAGCCCGAAATTACGTAGAGGGTTGTTGATGAGGGGGTTAGCGCGTTGTATGCAGCCTGGGTAAGCACCACGATTGAGGTCACCGAGGAACTGGTTACAGCGGTGCTGGGAAGCTGAGCAGCTGGTAGCTTTGTATTGACATCGAGCGCGGCTACACCTGAAGCCGCCCCTACTTGCGTAGTTCGAACCACCCCACTGATGTCGGTAGCGGCTAGCGTAACACTGGTGCCGGTCTTGCCATTGACACTCTGTACAGCCGACTGGGCGGTGCTGAGTGCATTATCAATATCGCTGCCGCGCTTGAGACTGCCGTCGCTGTTATGTTCAACCAATAAATACTCATTGAGCAGATCGCCCCAAGTTCCAGCATCTTTCCCTACAATCGGCAGGCGAGGTGTTGCCACAGTAAACTCCAATTACTCTTACGCTTAAGAGTGTAGGGAAGAATTGAGTCCCGGTCAAACTGTTGATAAGTCCTGGCGGAGAGGGAGGGATTCGAACCCTCGCGGGAGATTGCTCCCCCCTACCGGTTTAGCAAACCAGCCCCTTCAGCCACTTGGGTACCTCTCCACGGAAAGCTGGTTACAGGTGAAGATTATACGCAAAAAAGTCCTATCTGGGAACAGTCTTATTTTGAGGTTCGACCGATTCGTACCGATCTGGGTAATATAGGTTCATTATTTGGACAACAAACTTCAGGTTTCCACCGTGCTTTCCAAAATCTTCCTGCAAGATATTTTCAATCTTTTGAGGCGTCATGGCCGCCTGTTCTTTACCATCTCGGTATGCGCGTTTTGAATTGAGGGCATCAAACTTGTCGGCCGCCTCGAGCAGCTGCTGCATCACATAAATTTTTTTGCGCTCTTCTGCGTCTCTAATACCAAGATCAACCAATACCGCCTCGGCATCCTGTGGCGACATGGTGGGATTGTCCTGGAGTTGGTGGTGCAAAATGGCCAAGCCGAGAATCCGTGGATTATCAACCGAATGCTCTCGTTGCAGTCTGGTGAGAGTTAACACCGGGTGTAGGTTGAGCTTCATTTCGCGCTTCTCTTGAGCGGTGAGAGCTCGATTAAGGTTTTGCGGCAGAGTCATTTCGCCGGTCGGCTTACCGTCATCGTCGACCTATTCAACCAACGGAAGCTCCAGCTTACCAATATCGTGCAGGTGTGCCGCCTCAATGCCTTCAGCAATATCTTTGGCGGTAAGGCCTTCAAGATCTCGGTTGAGCCAGGCCAGAGCGGCAAAGTTCTTTGACACACGCATTGAATGTTCATAGGTTGGACGATCTTGCTCCTGCAACTGAGATAGATGGAACCGAACCTCAGGGCGACGCAAGGCGTGTTCGTAAACCGAATGGGCCTCATAGGGCAGAACGACATGCCGATCAGCACCGTGCCCCTCAACATGCGCAAGGTTGCCCTTAAATAGCTGTTCTAGTTCTTCCTTAGAATCAACCTCCTCGAGCGGGGAGTGAAACTGATGCTGTTCTTCTGATTCTTCGGGTCGCGTAAGTAATTCTGGCATAGCGATTGTGCTTTATATGCACAGTATACGCTAGTTGGTATAAGTCCTGGCGGAGAGGGTGGGATTCGAACCCACGATACCCTTTCGGGCATACCGCTTTTCGAGAGCGGCGCCTTCAACCACTCGGCCACCTCTCCAGGTTTAGGGTTAAACCTCTCGAGGGGTTTAACCCGTCCGGCCCTATAATTCCTGGCGCGCTCGGCAGGATTCGAACCTGCGACCTCCAGTACCGCAAACTGACGCTCTATCCAGCTGAGCTACGAGCGCACGTACCAAGGAATTAACTGCTCAAGATTAGCATGTTTCAGATGGGATTTCCAGTCTAAAAACGGAGGTAGCGGGTGGTTCGCTCAATCCAGTCGGGATCGCGATCGACGCGGGAAAGGTGCTGACTGAGAATTTTGTCGATAGTATCAATATCGTCGTTCTCGCAGATCAGGGTCAGACGAGGGACGAAACGCTTGTTTGGCTCCAGATCGACGCTGTACCAAGCGGTGTCTTGCATCACGCTATAGGAGTGAAAGGCGGTAAAGGGCTGGATATCGCCATGAATGGTCACACCGGTGGCATCGAGCTGATATTGAAGGGTGCGCGGCTGTTTGCGACTGTAGACCATAACGGCCAGCGCCATAACTACGACCACCGCAATACTCAGCCACTGCTGAAAGTAGGCCAGCGCGGCTGCAATAACGGCAGTGATGACCCACAGGCCCAGGTAGTAAAAGGCTGGCTTTTCGTGGTAGATATACTCGGAGGCCTCCCAGGTGTAGCTTTGAGGGAGGTTGGGGTCGATCTGTGGACCGGCCGGCTTGGCTGGATCGGCGGGAGCAGCCTGAGGTTGGGGTTGAGTCTGAGCAGCAGGCTCCGGTTGGGGCACGGGAGTCACAGGTGGGGGAGTCGGTGCAGGAGCCGGAGGTGCTACCGGTACTTGATTATTCGGTTGTACGGTCTGTGGGTCCACGCTCGCCTCAATTAGGTTATCTTTATTATAACTGCTGGCGAGAAGCTGGCAATGCGTGTAGAATAGGTCCGACCTAGCAAGAGGTCTGACCCCTCTATGGGTCAAACCCTGTGGAGGGGTGGCCGAGTGGTTGAAGGCACTGGTCTTGAAAACCAGCAGGCCCGAAAGGGTCTCGTGGGTTCGAATCCCACCTCCTCCGCCATTGCAATTATTTTTCACAAAAAGAAGTCCCGCGGTAGGAACATACTGCTCCGTGCGGGACTTCATGCCTTTATTCTATCAAGAAACTCACTGACGTAGTAGATTATTTTCCTTTGACGCTATGACGTCATAGCGTTATAATAGGTCTATGAGTAATCTGACCGACAAAACCACTATTTATCTAGAAGCACCGGTAAAGAAGTTTATGCAGCACAAAGCCGTTGCTGAGGGGCGCTCGGTGTCAGAAATTATCAATGAGCAGTTTGCCGATATGATGGAGGATCTGAACGATATTAAGGTTGCCAACGAGCGGCGCAATGAGCCAACCTATCCATTCGAAAAGGTTATGCAGGAACTCGGTATAACCTATGACCAGTTACGGGATTGAGTTTACTCGGGGTGCTCAAAAGGAGTTAGCTAAGCTCCCCGCTCAAACTCGCCTTCGAGTGGCAAAAGCTATTTATCAATTGCGTAAAAATCCTCGAGCTGGAAACACGCGCTCAATGGTCGGCATGCCAAGTTGGCGACTTCGAGTTGGTGATTACCGGGTAGTGTATGACATTTCTGACGAAAAGCTTGTGATCTTAGTGATCAGAGTCCGCCACCGACGAGAGGTATACAAGAAACTATGATATAGTCACCTCATGAGTATAAAACAGTGGGCTACCCATATAGTCATCGGTCTTTTCTTGTTAGCTGGAGCATTTATATTGTATTTTGATGCGGGCTTTTTATGTGGAGATGCCTATAATCGCCCATGTCCAGACCCTGTTGAGAGCTTTATATGGTTTATCCCTGGCTTAATCACATTGCTGTATCCCTTCTGTAGGCTGATCCTCAAGTTGGTCTTCAAAAGAGGCTAACTTAGCTTCTGATTATCCGCTAGCACCGCTGCCCAGATGTATGAAGCGCTGGCTTGGTGAAGCAGTTCAGCCGCTGCGGTAAGCGTGGCGCCAGTTGAGATGACGTCGTCTATTAATAGGACCCGTTGGCCCGCGAGATTGGCCGTGATGCCATAGTTGGCACGGGCCTGCTCCACTCGTTCCACCCGTGTGTGGCCAAGCTGGCGTTGTTGGCTACGGCGGAAGAGCAACTGGCGGTAGGGGAGCCGGAGTTGCCGGGCGACATTCAGGCCAGGCAACTTGCCGTGATCAAAGCCGCGCTGACGAACTCGTTGGGTAGCGGTTGGTGTTGTGGTTACTACATCAAAGTCGCGATGGGGGAGAGCGGTAACAATGAGCTCAGAAATGACGATTGCGGCCTCTCTTTGGCGTTCAAATTTGAGCCGATGAACAAGCTGCTTACCCAAACCGTCATAGTTGAATGTGGCAGAAAGGCCATTGAGCGGAAATGTTGTTCGATTTGTACCGTTTGGCCGCTTTTCGCTCATTATGCACTGCCCGCATACAACGAATCCCTGTACGCCACACCCCACACAGGACGGGGGAGCGAGCAGTCTGGCCAGGCGTAGCAGCATAAGAAGAGTGTATCTGACCAGCATTAACGTTTTGTTAACCAGGGCTACGGTTGCGTAAAAATAAGGAATATGGCTATAATGAGCCAAAGGCAGTGGGGAAACGCAGAGGGTGAGAGCCGTATCCAGCTGTTCGCTAATCTAAGGAGAGGAACGTGGCAAAGAAGAACCCGACCAACGATGAAAGCGTTTTGCAGGACGAGTTCCTACAGGACGAAGAAGAGGTCAGCACCAACTGGTTGAACGATGATGACGCGGAAGGCGGCATTGAAGGTCAGTTGGCAGTTGACGTATATCAAACCAAGACCAGCGTGGTCATTAAGGCTCCGATTGCCGGTGTTGATCCTCGCAATTTGGATGTGGCGATCGCCGAAGACGTGGTCACCATCCGCGGCGAGCGGGTAGAAGAAGAGACGGTAACTCGCGAAGACTACTACGTAGCCGAGTGCTACTGGGGTGCTTTTAGCCGTTCAATCATCATGCCGGTCAGCGTGAACGCCGATAAGGCCGAAGCGAGCTTAAAGAACGGCGTACTAACCATCGCCATTCCGAAGGTGGTTCAGGATAAGGTTAAGAAGATTAAGGTTGTTGCTAGCTAAGTAGCAACTCTTTGACCGAAATTAAAAAAGAGCCGTGAGGCTCTTTTTTAATGGGAGGATAATTCGCCTTGTTAGGTGGTTTGGGGAGCCAACGAACCGGTGACGAAACCGACAACGGCGTAGGCGAGGATAGCGACCACAATACCGACGATAGAGTAGATGATGGTGTTCTTAGCAGCGGTCACACCATCGGAGTTACCGGCCGAGATCACATAACGGAATCCACCGTAGATCAACATGATGACCGACACAGCGCCAACCAAGAAGATCAAGATGTTTGAGATCTGCGAGAAAACGCCCGAGGGACCAAACAGGCTATCAGCATTGCTGGTTCCCTTAGAACAATCAACACCCTGGTTGATGGTAGAGTTGGCTGGATCAACGCTTTCTGGGCAGTTGGCGTCGGCACCGAGTACCGCCGCTGGAACAAAGGTGCTGGCCACCACGCTGGCTCGAAGAGCGGTCTTGGCAATTGAGTTTGATGTTAGTACTTTCACAAAAGTTTTCCTACTTAATGCTTGTGCTTAAAGTTTCTAAGCCGAGTATATATCATCTTGGCTTCAGGTTGCAAATCTGGCCTGCTTAGGGCGTTAAGGCGCCGGTCACAAAGTTGACGATGGCGTAGGCGAGGATGGCGACCACGATACCGATGACCGCATAGATGATGGTTGACTTAGCAGTTTCAACGTCTTTGGCGTTGCCACCCGAAGCCACGTAGCGGAATCCGCCGTAGATCAAAGCGATGACCGCTACCGCGCCAACCAGAAAGAGGACGGTGTTCGTAATGTCACGAAATGAGTCAACCAAGCTCCCAGGCGTAGTCGTACCTTCCACAAATGTACCGTCGGGGGCTTTTTGACCCGGCCTAGACGAGTTCGCGCCCTGTTTAATTGGCGACTCAGCCCCAAATACCACCGGCGCGTACACCGTAACGACCACCGCTGCGGCTAGTAGTTGATTTTTTACCTTACGAAACACTTTTATCCTCCTATCCAATCCTACTTATGATGAAGTTTACTATAGCGTACGACAGAATTGCCACTACCAAGCCGGTAACCGCATAAATGATGGTGTGTTTTGCTGCTTCGATTTGGGTTGAGTTGCCGGTTGAGGCAATGTAACGAAAACCGCCATAAATCAAAGCGATAACGGCGATGGCGCCAACCAGAAAGAGGAGGGTGTTTGAGATTGTACGGAAGGTGTCCTTGAGAGCTCCATCCGAAGCGCCCGGACTCACACTCCCATCTTCATTTCTGCCGCTACAAGCATTAGTGGCACCACCAACATTTGCCCCCTTACAAATCTCGCTTTCGGTAGTCGCGTGCGCTACTGGGGTCACTACTACCGCAACTGGCGCAGAAAAGAAAAGCGCCAAAAAAACAATATGGAGTGAGGCGATAAAGCGACGCATTAAAACAGACTCCCGATCACGAAGCCGACGATCTGTTGGGCTAACAGGGCGATAACCAAACCGGTGATTGCATAGACGATAGTGTTTTTGGCCTGCTGAATCCGCTGCTGGTCACCGGTAGAGGTAACATAGCGCACCGCGCCAATCAGCAGGGCGATGACCGCTAGGGCACCGACCAAGAAGAAGACTGAGTTCAAGATGTTGGCGAGAGCCTCCTCAAACTTACCCTTGGTACAGGTAGCTCCGGCAGCTGTAGCGCCGGTGCAGGCCGGGCTGTCAGCAAAAGCGGCCAGCGGCGAGGCCAAAATGGCAACCTGGGCGGCAACCGCGATAGCAAGTAGATTTTTCTTTAGGAGTTTCATTGCCCTAATGTTCCAATTACAAATCCAATAATAACACGCGCTAAAGCTACCACCACCAGGCCGGCGATGGCGTAGGTAATGGTTTTTTTAGCCGACTCAACACGACCGCTATCACCTGTAGAGGTAATGTAGCCAACCGCGCCAATAATCAGAAAGATCACCGAGACCAAACCACCAATGTAAATAAAAGCGTTGGTGAGCGTTTCGAGGTAGCCGGGATTATTACCTTTTTGAACCTGAAGGTCGACCTCGTCTTTACAGCCAGCCACATCGGCCTTGGCATCCTCGTTAATAGTTTTACAGGCGGGATTAGTTATCGATTCCGACGGAGTAGCCGCGTGAGCCACGTTCAGACCTATAGCTTGAGGCGCAATAGATACGACGCCTACGGCTAGCATAAGAGTACATATACCGGTAAGGATAAGCCGTTTCATGGCTTGCATTGTATCTGATGTCAGATAGGGTGTAAAGCTAGCCCGACGGGCTGCTACCAATAACGAAGCCGACAATCATTCCGGCGGTAATAGATACCACCAACCCAATGATAGCGTAGGTTATGGTGTTTTTGGCGCTTTGAATCCGCCCGCTATCACCGTTTGAGCTCGAATATTTAATACCGCCGATCACTAAGTAAATTACCGATAGGGCGCCCGCTGCAGCCGATAATACGCTCATAACGTTTTTTGCCAGACTCCTTAAGGTTACCACCGGTATTCCGAGTGGATCGTGTGCTTTGTCGCCTCCTGTTTTTTGAGAGGGGTTATCGAGACAGTTTTTGTAGTTATCATCTTTACAGCCAGTAATACTATCCGCGGCCATAGCCGGTTGCGACATAAAAAAGACGGCTCCTAAAAAAGCACTGAGCACTACAAAGCTGGCAACAAGACGCTTAAGCTGCATACACACATCCTACCTCATGATCCCAAAACAAGGCTAGTCGAACTGACGTACTAAAAATTCAACAATAATATAGGCGCTGGTGGCCAGAATAAGACCAAGCACCGCATAGGTGATGGTGTTTTTGGCTTCGGAAACTTTTTGGGGGTTACCCTGCGAGGTGATGTATTGAATTCCAGCCCAAGTAACAATTATCACCGCAATAACACCACAGAGGGTGGTGAGTAACTGAATAGCGTTTGCAAGTAAAATTCCAAAGACATTGATGTTATCAAACTTAGGGGGGTTTGATAGTCCGTTGTATAGACTGGGTAAAACATCTCGACCCTGATCTTCTGCTAACTTTATGATTAAACTCATCGGAATACCTTTGCTCCATCCGGAAGTAAGAATTGTAGAATTGCAAACATTAACAAATACAGTATAAGCCCAGTAGCAGCTCCCTTAAGGCGGTCTTTGGCGCCCTGCACCTGGGATGAGTCTCCGGTTGAAATAATGTACTGAAAGCCGGCCACCACGACGATAAGTATCAGAATCAAGCCGAAGATAGCACTAAACCAGCGAATAACCGAGGAGAGGAGGGCGAAGATAGGGTTCTGCGAATTATCGCCAATACATTCGTCACCAAGAGTAGACTGGCCCTGCCTGTTCCATATCGTGCTCACCGGCACGCCGCCTTTATCTTTACAGGCTTTTTGTAAATCGGTATCAGCATAGGCCGGCGCACTAAAGCTACCAAGCATCGTAATCAGCATGGCTGGGATCATAAAGATGAGAGCAAGTCGTTTCATCTGTGCTCATTCTATAAACCGAAAGCGTTTCCGTCAAAGTTGGTAACACGCGAATATGGTGCAATTCAGATCAAAATCTATTAAACTTATGCTTATGAAGGTGGGTATTCATTTAAAGCTTCTACCCGGGATCATCCTTTTTTGTGTGGTCTTAAGTATTTGCTTACCTTTATTTACTCAATCCGCTCAGCCTGCACTTGCAGCAAATGAAGAATATACCTTCTTCTTTAAAAACGACGATAAAAGCGATGTCAAAAAGGGCTTGGACGCCGACAGCGACGATCTTGCGCGAAACAAGCTTACCAATACCGCAATTTACGCACGAGGGGGAGTTTTTGGTAACAGCAAGATGGCATTTTATTATGATGCGCAGTCCTCATCTCTTGCTAATAAGCCACAATACAAGCTGACATACTATTGCGCGAACAATAAACTTGAGACATCTAAGCCGACTTCTAGCCCCGCTTACCAAACCATTGAACTAACCATCACCCCTTCTTTTCAGGGTAATGATTTAGACAAAAATATTCTACCTTCAAAGGTAACTTCTGATGTAACCAACACTGGTCCGGGTCCTAACTCTATTCCTGGAGCATGCAAGCCCGGAGCGTTAAACGGCAGGGGTGATCAGAGCCTACTTAACTACAACAAGCTAACAGCTGAGGCCAAGGCTAGATGGGGTGGCCTGCAAACAAGCACCGAAGCAAACGCCGCTACTAATCCGAGCACCAGTGCAGGGGAGGGCGAGGAGGAGCAAACCTGTCAGTCTGAAGGTGGAGCGCTTGCCTGGATGCTCTGCCCAACGATAGACATTATTCACGACACGGTTGGGGCACTGATGAAAGATTTTATTCTCAACCAGCTTGAATATGACCCCCTTAGTACTGATACCAGCGGTGGCACCTCTGCTTCTAGTAACATTTACAAAGTTTGGCAGGCCATACGCAACCTTGCGAACGTCTTATTTGTCTTAATCTTCCTCTTTATAGTCTTTGCCAACACCGTAGGAATGAATGTAAATGCCTATACCGTTAAAAAAATGTTGCCGCGTTTGGTGGCGGCAGTATTGCTGGTGCAGCTATCCTTCTTAATATCGGCCTTAATCATTGACGCTGGAAATATCGCTGGACAGGGCATTGGAACCTTGATTTCGCAAGCACTACCAGATTCTGCAACCGAAGGAGCCGCTAGCGGCTTAGGAATTGGGTGGAACATCCTGACCAATGCTATTTTAGCTGTTTTAGCAGTAGGGATTATTGCCAAAGTTGGCATTGCCACCGTCATCCTCCTGGCTATTGCGGCAGTCATTTCCGTGCTATCGGTGGTTATTACTCTTGTACTCCGAGACTTAATTATTAGCGTACTTGTTATTACCTCGCCATTAGCGTTTGCCGCTTGGGTGCTTCCGGGAACCCAAAAGGTGTTTCAAACCTGGTGGCGCCTATTTATTCGCATAATCATTATGTATCCAATGATCGCGTTGTTGTTCTCTATGAGTAGTGTCCTATCTGCTGCAAGTACTGGAGCCACTGGTGGCGAGGCAATAGTCCAGTCGATAATCGCCGGCATCTTCCCAATTATCGCCTTCTTTATGGTGCCATGGACCTTTAAGTGGGCAGGCGGCGCCATGGCGATGACAGCAGGATACGTAAGTGGTATAGCTAACCGGACGAGCGGAGGTCTCGACAAGGGAATCCGTAACAGTCGACCATATAAAGCCAGCCAGGAGCGACGAGGTCTAAAGGG